>VFQP010000141.1_pt1 | contig 203831 bp, 222 predicted proteins | sample 3512351 | NCBI WGS metagenome assembly VFQP01 (sample SAMN10412372, study PRJNA504923) | tailings metagenome | isolation source: Relicate 1 Philex TSF1 revegetated site | place: Philippines: Tuba, Benguet | collected 2017-08-29 | reverse complement strand
ATGCCGTCATCTACACGATGTGGCTGAAGCGCTGGACGCCGCAGAACATCGTCATTGGCGGTGCCGCAGGCGCGTTTCCACCGGTGATCGGCTGGGCAGCCGTGACCGGAACGATCAGCATCGAAAGCATCGTGCTCTTCTCGATCATCTTCCTGTGGACACCTCCGCACTTCTGGGCGCTCGCGCTCTTCAAGTCAGAAGACTATGCGCGCGCCGGCGTGCCGATGATGCCGAACGTCCAGGGCGCGCGCTCGACGCGGCGCCAGATGTTTGCCTACACCATCCTTACCGCGATTTCCGGCGTGGCGCCGTGGCTGATGGGCTTTGCCGGCCCTGCCTATGGGCTGATCGCGCTGGCACTGGGCGCAGGCTTCATCTGGTATGCCTGGAGGGTACTCAGAATGGACGATGGCGATACGGTCATGCGGCCAGCCAAGGCACTGTTCGGCTATTCGCTTCTCTATCTGTTTGCGATCTTCGCCGCGCTTCTGGCCGACACGCTGTTTTCCCGCATCGGTGCGACGCTGGGAGCCTGATGATGGACAAGGATTTTGTCGTACTGACCGAGGCGCAGAAGAAGGCGCGTCGCAGCCGCTCGATCGCGCTCGCGCTCGCACTTGTCGCCTTCGTCGTCATCTTCTACGTGGCGACGCTCACCCATCTCGGGCCACAGATCCTGCAGCGGCCGATGTGACGCCATGACCGAAGCTACAAGCACCGTCACGCCCGATCCGAAGACGCGCTCGAACCGCGCGATCGCGATCGCCTGCGTCGCCTTCTTCTCCGGCATGGTCGGCATGGCCTATGCCGCCGTGCCGCTCTACGACCTCTTTTGCCGTGTCACCGGATTCGGCGGCACGACGCAGCGCACCGACCAGTATTCGGACGTGATCCTGGATCGCGACATCGAAATCCGCTTCGACGCGAACGTGGCCGGCGGCATGCCGTGGCAGTTCGAACCGGCGCAGCGCTCCACGAAGATCAAGATCGGTGAGACGACGCAGGTTTCCTACACGTCGCAGAACGTCGCGCAGCGGCCGGTGATGGGTACCGCCTCGTTCAACGTGACGCCGGAACTCGCCGGCGCCTACTTCATGAAGGTCGAGTGCTTCTGCTTCACCGAGACCGAGCTTCAGCCTGGCGAGACGATGGACATGCCCGTCGTCTTCTACGTCGATCCCAAGATCGTCGAGGTTGCCGAGCTGAAGGACATCAAGACGATCACGCTCTCCTACACCTTCTTCCCCACGGCCGGCGCGCAGCCGGTGGCCGCTCGAGCCGGGAATGACGACACACAAGCCGACACCGAATTCGGGGGTTGAAATGGCAGACGCTCACACGAAGCACCACGACTATCACATCATCGACCCCAGCCCCTGGCCATTCCTCGGCTCGGTCGGCGCGCTGGTCATGGCCATTGGCGGCATTGCGTGGATGCAGCAGCTGAAGGGCGGCTCGCTGCCGCTGTTCGGCCTCGAGCTCGCCAATCCGTGGATCTTCTTCATCGGCCTCGCGATCGTGCTCTACACGATGTACGGGTGGTGGGCGGACACGATCAAGGAAGCGCATGAGGGCCACCACACCCCGGTGGTGTCGCTGCACCTGCGCTACGGCATGATCATGTTCATCGCCTCCGAGGTCATGTTCTTTGCCGCCTGGTTCTGGGCCTTCTTCGATGCGAGCCTGTTCGCCGGCGAGGCTGCCCAGGTCGCCCGTGTCGAGCACACCGGCGGCATCTGGCCGCCCCAGGGCATCGAGGTTCTCGACCCCTGGCACCTGCCGCTCTACAACACCGTCATCCTGCTGCTTTCGGGCACGACGGTCACCTGGGCGCACCATGCTCTGCTGCATGACGACCGCAAGGGCCTGATCTGGGGTCTTTCGCTGACCGTCGTCCTCGGCGTCCTGTTTTCCTTCGTGCAGGCGTACGAGTACTCGGTTGCGCCCTTCACCTTCTCCGGTTCGATCTATGGCGCCACGTTCTTCATGGCGACCGGGTTCCACGGCTTCCACGTCCTGATCGGAACGATCTTCCTGCTCGTCTGCCTCTTCCGCGCGATGGCCGGCCATTTTACGTCGAAGCAGCATTTCGGTTTCGAGGCGGCTGCCTGGTACTGGCACTTCGTCGACGTGGTCTGGCTGTTCCTCTTCGCATCGATCTACGTCTGGGCCTCCGTCGGAGCCGACATCTACCACCACTGATCGTGGTCGCAGCTTGTGAACCGAAGGGGGCGGCCATGGTCACATGGCCGCCTTCCTGCATTCTGGAAAGGCGCTGACGCGATGACTGACGACCGCGGCGCTTACCCGCCGATGGAGCCGATCAGGGCTGGCCTGCTCGGCCGCTGCCCGCGGTGCGGACAGGGCCCGCTGTTTGACGGCTTCCTGACGATGGCGCCACGCTGCAATGCCTGCGGCCTCGATTATGGCTTCGCCGATGCCGGCGATGGCCCGGCAGCCTTCGTCATCCTCATCGTCGGCTTCGTTGTCGTCGGCTTAGCGTTGTGGACCGAAGTCAGTTATGGACCGCCGCTCTGGCTTCACTTCGCCCTCTGGGTCCCGCTGACGATCGCGCTGGCGCTCGCGGCGCTGCGCGCCATCAAGGGCGTGCTGATCACCCTGCAATACGCAAACAAAGCGGCCGAGGGCCGCGCGGAGCGAAAGAATTGACCACCGTCACCGCCCCTCCGATGCGCCGGTCCGTTGCGATCGCCATGGCCTTGCTCAGCGTCGCAGCGCTTGGCCTGCTTCTCGTGCTCGGCACCTGGCAGGTTCAGCGCCTGCACTGGAAGGAAGCGCTGATCGAGACGATCGAGAGCCGCACAGACGATGCACCGGTCGAACTCGCTGCGATGGAAGCGCTCTTCGCGCGAACCGGCGATGTCGACTACTGGCCGACGCGCGTCGAAGGCACGTTCCGCCACGAAGGTGAGAGGCACTATTTCGCGACGTGGCGCGGCAACTCCGGCTACAACGTCATGACGCCTCTGGAGCTTGCCGACGGACGCGTTATCTTCGTCAATCGCGGCTTCGTCCCCTTCGACCGCAAGGACCCGGCGACCCGCGCCGAGGGCCAGGTCGAAGGCGCCATCGCGATCGCCGGCCTCGCTCGCAACGTGCCTTCCGAAAAGCCATCCTTCGTGGTGCCGGAGAACGATCCCGTCGCCAACATCTTCTACTGGAAGGATTTGCCGCTGATGGCCTCCAGCGCCGGGCTCGATGGCGAGACGGTGCTGCCTTTCGTCATCGACGCTGACGATGCGCAGAACCCCGGCATGTTGCCGGTCGGCGGCGTCACCATCATCGACCTGCCCAACAACCACCTGCAATATGCAGTCACCTGGTACGGGCTGGCGGCGGCACTCGTCGCGGTGCTGATCGCCTGGGCATGGCGGGCGCGCAGGCAGCCGTCCTCTTGACAGCCCCCCTTGGCGGCCTCCATCTGCGACCCATGACCGACGCGGGCGACATGACTTACCGAGACGATCTGACCATCCGGCTGTGCGGCCCGCGCGGCTTCTGTGCCGGCGTCGACCGTGCCATCCAGATCGTGGTGCTGGCGATCAAGAAATACGGCGCGCCGGTCTATGTCCGCCACGAGATCGTCCACAACCGCTACGTTGTCGAAGGCCTGCAGGAGCGCGGCGCCGTCTTCATCGAGGAGCTGAGCGAGATCCCCGACGATCACCGCGATCGTCCGGTCGTCTTCTCCGCCCATGGCGTGCCTCAGTCGGTGCCGGCCGATGCTCAGGCGCGCAACCTGTTCTATCTCGACGCGACCTGCCCGCTCGTATCCAAGGTCCACAAGCAGGCCATGCGCCATCAGCGCCTCGGTCGCCACGTGATCCTGATCGGCCATGCCGGCCATCCTGAGGTCATCGGCACCATGGGGCAATTGCCCGACGGTGCCGTCACGCTGGTCGAGACCGAGGAAGACGCTGCCCGCGTCTTCGTGCCGAACGAGCAGGAGCTCGGCTTTGTCACGCAGACGACCCTGTCGGTGGACGACACCGAAGGCGTCATCCGCGCGCTCGAAGCCCGCTTTCCGGCGATCCGCGCGCCCGCAGCCGAATCGATCTGCTACGCGACGACCAATCGCCAGGTGGCGGTGAAGGAAGCTGCACCCGGCACCGACCTCTTCCTTGTCGTCGGTGCGCCGAACTCGTCCAATTCGCGACGCCTCGTCGAAGTCGCCGAAAGGGCAGGGGCGAAGCGCGCGCTGCTCGTCCAGCGCGCTTCGGAAATCCCGTGGGACAAGCTCGGCGACCTGCGTACCCTTGGCCTGTCGGCTGGCGCATCGGCGCCGGAGATCATCGTCGATGAGATCATCGAGGCCTTCCGCGCGCGGTACAATGTGACGGTCGAGCTTGCGATCACGGCCGAGGAAACGGAGAACTTCCCCCTGATGCGCGATCTGCGCGATGTGGAGCTGACGCGCGCCGACATGGCCTTCGTCAATGGCGGCGCCTGAATGGCCGTCTACACCGACATCACCGAGAGCGACCTGATCGCCTATCTCGCCCGCTACGACATCGGCGAGCTTCTATCCTACAAGGGAATCGCCGAAGGCACCGAGAACTCGAACTTCTCGCTGCACACGAGCAAGGGTCCGTATTTCCTGACGCTCTACGAGAAGCGCGTCAATCCCGCCGACCTGCCGTTCTTTCTAGGGTTGATGGAGCATCTGGCCGAGCGCGGCATCTCCTGCCCGCTGCCGGTGCGGGCGGGCGACGGCGAAATGATCGGCGAGGTCGCCGGCCGTCCCTGCGCCGTCATCACCTACCTTGAAGGCATGTGGCCGCGCCGGCCAACCGTCGCGCATTGCCGCGCGCTTGGCAGGGCGCTGGCCGAACTGCACGTCGCCGGCCGCGACTTCGCGCTGACGCGCGAGAATACGCTGTCGGTCGAAGGCTGGCGGACGCTCTGGGATGGCTGCCGCGAGCGCGCTGACGAGGTCGAGCCGGGGCTGAGGCTCGAACTCACCCGCGAACTGGACGATATCGCCGATCGCTGGCCGGCAGCGCTGCCCGAGGGCGTGATTCATGCCGATCTTTTTCCCGACAATGTCTTCTTCATCGGCGACCGGCTGTCGGGCCTGATCGACTTCTATTTCGCCTGCCGCGACTATCTCGCCTACGATCTGGCGACCTGCCTCAACGCCTGGTGCTTCGAAAAGGACCTGTCCTTCAACCTCACCAAGGCGTCGGCGCTGCTTGCCGGCTACGAGCAGGTGCGGCCGCTGGAAGAAGCCGAGCAGGCGGCCCTGCCGGTGCTGGCGCGCGGCTCGGCGCTCCGCTTCGCGCTGACGCGGCTCTACGACTGGCTGCACGGGCCGGACGGCGCGCTGGTCCAGAAGCGCGACCCGATGGACTACGTCCGCCGCCTGCGCTTCCACCGCGGCGTGACGAGCGCCTCGGCCTACGGATTGATGACGGCCGACGCATGAAGCGAGTGGAAATCTTCACGGACGGGGCCTGCTCGGGCAACCCGGGCCCTGGCGGCTGGGGTGCAATCCTGCGCGATCCGGCGACGGGCCGCGAGAAGGAGATGTCCGGCGGCGAGGCGGCGACGACCAACAACCGCATGGAACTGACGGCAGCCGTCGAGGCGTTGAACGCGCTGAGGCAGCCTTGCCAGGTCGATCTTTTCACCGACAGCAAATACGTCATGGATGGCATTTCCAGCTGGATCCACGGCTGGAAGCGCAATGGCTGGAAGACCGCCGACAAGAAGCCGGTGAAGAATGCCGAGCTCTGGCAGGCGCTGGACGCCGCCAACGGGCGTCATAAGGTGTCGTGGAACTGGGTGCGCGGCCATGCCGGCCACGCCGAAAACGAACGCGCGGACGAACTCGCCCGCGCAGGAATGGCGCCCTTCAAGACACGCTGACCGGTGCGGCAGGCCGCACCGGGTTCGCGTCGATCAGAGCTCGGTAAGAAGCTTGGCGGCGCCGGTTTCTTCGGCCTGGCCGGGCGAGGGCTCGATGTGCAGCGTCTTCACGACGCCGTCCTCGACGATCATCGAGAAGCGCTTGGACCGCACGCCGAGACCTGCTGCCGTCAGGTCGATGTCGAGGCCAAGCGCCTTGGCGAAGATCGCGCTGCCGTCGGCGAGAAAAATTACCTTGCCCTGGCCGCCGGTGAAGTTGGCCCAGGCTGCCATCACGTGCGGGTCGTTGACCGAGACGACGGCGACGGTGTCGACGCCCTTCGACAGGATGGCGTCGTAATTCTCCAGATAGCCCGGCAGGTGGTTGTTCGAGCAGGTCGGCGTGAACGCGCCCGGCACGCCGATCAGCACGACTTTCTTGCCGGCGAAGATATCGGCCGTGCTCAGGTCCTTCATCCCGTCTTCGGTCTTCACCTTGAAGCTGGCTTCGGGGAGCTTGTCGCCGGGTTGGATCGTCATGTCGCTACTCCGTTTCAGGGTCCGTGTGCTCGTTAGCGGACCCTATGAGGGCTGGCAATCGCGAACGCTCAATAGGAGACGGTCAGGGTGCCTGAGACGGCTCCGGCCGTACTCGTCAGCGTGTAGGGAAGGTCGGCGCGAACGATCCGGGCGGCAAGGCCCTCGACGGGAACCTCGAAGCGCGCGACGCCTTCAGGCGCGTCGACGCGCCGCGGCATGCCGATCGTGTGATAAGGGCTGGACGCAACGAACAGCTGCGCGTCGGAACTACCCGTTGGCAAAGAGGCCTCGACGGTGAAGTACATGCGTTGCTGCCCGGTCACCCGCGCCTCATACCCGTCATGCGGCACATCTGGCAGCGCCGCGAAGGCGGCTTCGATGATGTGCCCACCTGTCGATTCGGGCGCTGCCGGCATGGCGGTCAGCGTGCCGGACACAGGAATGCAGATCGTCTCGCAGACACCGAGGAAGATTTCGGCCTCAAGCGCGCCGGAGATGCTCGCTTTCGGTTCCACGGTCACCGGGAAGAGTACGGGCCGGTCGTAGCCGGCAAAGGTCGAGTACTGGTCGGAGAGCCAGCGTGGCGCAGGGAAGTGAAGCTCGCTTCCCATGCCCTTCACGCCGAGCGCCGGCGGCACGCCGGAATCGATCGGATCACGCCAATAGGTCTTCCAGCCGGGCTCGAGATCGATCTGGAGCGCGCCACGGATGATCCCGTCCCGGCCGGCAGGTTCGGTCAAAAGCCGGATGCGTGCGCCTTCCGTCTCCAGCCAGCCATCGGCGGCAGCTGCGGGCAAGGTGACGCCTGCGCAAAGCGCGAGAATGGGTAGGGCTCTGATCGCGTTCATATGATCGACATAGCGCCTCTCGATGCGGCTTCGCGTCTCATAAAGCCGTGAGGTGGCGCTTTCGTGGACGTCAAAAACACGCTACCTTTTTGGCCATGGACATCGTCGGCCACCGAAAGATCCGGTCGCAAGGCTACCTGGACCACCACTTTCTGATAGCCATGCCCGGAATGAGCGACGACCGCTTTGCGCGGTCGGTCATCTACCTGTGCGCCCATTCCGAGGAGGGCGCGATGGGGTTGATCATCAACCAGCCGCAGCAGCTCTTCTTTCCCGACCTGCTCCTGCAACTCGGCCTGATCGAGGAGCAGGAGGCAATCCGCCTGCCGGCGCCGACGCGCGAGATCGTCGTGCGCAATGGCGGTCCGGTGGATCGCTCGCGCGGCTTCGTGCTGCATAGCGACGACTACATGGTGGAATCGTCCATGCCGGTTGCCGACGAAATCTGCCTGACGGCAACCGTCGACATCCTGCGCGCCATGTCCAACGGCAAGGGACCGCGCAATGCGCTGATGGCGCTCGGCTATTCCGGCTGGGGCGCGGGGCAGCTCGAAGACGAGATCGCGCAGAACGGCTGGATCACTTGTCCCGCGTCCGCCGACCTGATCTTCGATCCCGACATCGAGCACAAATACGACCGTGTGCTCGCCTCCATGGGCATCGACCCGGCCTTCCTGTCGGCGTCTGCCGGTCACGCCTGAGCTTCGGCCGGGTACTGTTCCTTCAGGAGCTTTCCGACCGTCGCCGCATCGACCGGCGTGCCGAAGGCGAAGCTCTGCACGAACTCGCATGCCATCTGCCGAAGCGCCTCGGCATCACGCTCGTCGTTCACGCCCTCGGCGACGACGGCGAGCCCGAGCTCATGCGCCATGTTGATAATCGAACGCAGCAGCACCTCGCGCTTCGGTCCGGCATCCGAGATGAAGCTCTTGTCGATCTTGATCGTGTCGAAAGGGAAACGGGTAAGGTAGGAAAGCGATGAGTAGCCGGTGCCGAAATCGTCCAGCGACAGCCCGATGCCGAGCCCGCTGAGCTGCTCCAGCACATGTGCTGCCTGCTCGGGATTGTCCATCACCAGCGTCTCGGTCAGCTCCAGGCGGAAATAGCGTGGCTTGACGTTGGAGCGCGCCAGCACCGAGCGCAGTTCGCTGACGAGATCGCGGCGCAGGAGCTGCCGGCTCGACAGGTTGACCGACACCGACATCGGTACCTCGCCGACCGTCTGCTGCCAGTCGTGAAGATCGTCAGCCGCCGTCTGCATGGCAAACAACCCGAGCTGGGCGATCAGTCCGCAATTCTCGGCGATGGGAATGAAGTCGGACGGCGGGATTTCACCGCGGCGCGGGTGGTCCCAGCGCATCAGCGCCTCGAACCCGGCGATCGTCGCATCCTCCAGCCGGATGATCGGCTGGTAGACCATCTTCAGCTGCGAGCGATCGAGCGCGCGCTTCAAGTCGGATTCAAGCTGGACGCGGTCCATGCCGGCAGAGCGGAAGGCCGGGCGGAAAGGCTCGGCGCGGTTCCCGCCGAAGCGCTTTGCCTGGTACATGGCCAGTTCGGCATCCTTGACGAGGTCGGCGCCGGTTGCATGCTTCTCGGTCAGCGAGGCAAGGCCGATCGAGCCGGACAGGATGATCTCGCGCCGCGCGAAGGTGATCGGCGTCGAAATCGCCTCTTTCATCGCATCCGCGATAGCCGCGAGCCGTGACGGCTCCTGCTCGGAAAGGATCATCATGCCGAACTGGTCGCCGGAGAGGCGCGACAGGCAGTCCTGCGGTTTCAGGAGCCTGTGCAGTCGGCGCGACAGCGTCAGCAGGAAGGTGTCGCCGGCCGAAATACCAAGCTCGTCATTGACTTGCTTGAAGCGGTCGATGTCGATGATGAAGACGGTCGGCCGAACGCCGCTCTCATGGGTGCGACCAACGCCGATCACGGCCTCGAGCCGGTTCATGAACAGTTCGCGGTTCGGCAGGCCGGTGAGGTTGTCATGAACGGCGTCGTGTAGCAGCCGCTCCTCGGCCTTTTTCTGCTCCGTGGTGTCGATCATCGTGCCGACGCAGCGGATGACCTCGCCATCGGTGCCGACCACGGGCCGCGCTCGCAGGATGAACCAGTGATAGTGCCCGTCAGAGCCGCGCAGGCGGAACGTCTGCTGGATCTTGCCGCGACGCTGCTCGACGATCATATCGAGCGTGGTGCGGAAATTGTCCCTGTCGTCGGCATGAAGCGCCGGCAGCCAGCTGCGTGCCGGCCCATGCAGCGTCGCAGCCGCGAGCCCGAGCTGGCGCGAGATGTCCGGCCGGGTCGTCACGCGGTCGCGCGCCACGTCCCAATCCCAGACGGTGTCGCCGGAGCCCGAAAGCGCCAGCGCCTGGCGTTCGACATCGGAGAACAGGCCCTGATGCAGCGCGCCGCCCGCAAAGGCGTGCTGCATGACCGTGAAGCCGATGAGAAGCACGATCAGCACCAGCGCGCCGCCGAGCGCAGGCTGGATGATGTCGTTGTCGAGCTGGCCCGTCACCGTCATCCACGAGCCGAGCAGCCAGACGAGGATCATCATCCAGCTCGGAATGAGCATGATCGCCCGGTCGTAGCCCTGCAGCGCGAAATAGGCGATCAGGCCGATGCCGGCCACGGCCGTCGCCGCCACCGAAAGCCGTGCGATGCCCGCCGCGATCTCCGGATCGAAGGCCGCGACGCCCGCGATCAGGCCGAGCAGCAGCACCCAGGCCAGCGCACCGTAGCTGAAATTGCCGTGCCAGCGGTTGAGGTTGAGATAGGCGAAGAGAAACACGACAAGCGTGATGGCGAGCCCGACCTCCGTGCCAGCCCGCCAGATCTGTTCGTTTCCGGGCGAAATGTCGACGACGCGCGCCAGGAAGCCGAAATCGATCGAGATGTAGGCGAGCACAGCCCAGGCAAGCGCCGCGGTCGCCGGGAACATCGACGTTCCCTTGACGACGAACAGGATCGTCAGGAACAGCGCCAGCAGGCCAGCAATGCCGATCACGATGCCGCGGAAGAGCGTGTAGGAGTTGACCGAATCCTTGTAGGCCTCGGGCTCCCACAGATAGACCTGCGGCAGGTTGTCGGAGGCAAGCTCGACGACGAAGGTGACGACCGCGCCCGGATTGATCGTGAGCAGGAAGACGTCGGCGTCGTCGCTTTCCTGCCGGTCGAGCGCGAAGCCTTCCGACGGCGTAATCGCGGCGATGCGGGTCGAGCCGAGGTCCGGCCAGAACATGCCGGAGCCGACCAGCCGGAAGTGGGGCGCGACGATCAGCCGGTCGAGCTGCTGTTCGGTCGTGTTGGCGAGTGCGAAGACGGCCCAGTCGCCGGTGCCATTCTCGGTCTGCGCCTCGACCTCGATGCGCCGCACGATGCCGTCGGGGCCGGGTGCCGTGGAAACCTGGAAGTTCGCGCCCTGGTTCCGGTAGACCACGACCGCGCGCGACAGGTCGAGCGCGACGTCATCCTCGCTGATGCGGATCGGCTCAGCCGCGAAGGACGGCCAGGCGATCGCCAGCATCAAGAGCGCCAACAGAAGCGCTCCTGCCGACCGCAAGACCGAATGTTGCTTCAAAGCCAAACTGGGCCCCGTTTCCTGCGTTCGAGATGCTCCTGCGCCAGCACAGCATACAGGAGATGATCCCGCCACACCCCGTTGATCTTCAGATATTCCCGCAATTCGCCTTCGCGCCGGAATCCGGCATTTTCAAGTGCGCGGATCGATCTGTGATTGTCGGGGATACAGGCGGCCTCCAGCCTGTGCAACCGCATCGGCCCGAAGGCGTGGTCGGCAACGAGCCCGATCGCCTCGCTCATATAGCCCTGGCCGGCATGCCGCTCGCCCATCCAGTAGCCGACCTGCGCCGACTGCGAGACGCCGTGCCGCACATTGCCGATGGCGATGCCGCCAAGAAGCGTGGTGCCCTCGAAGATCAGGAAGGTGAGACCGGTACCGTTGGCATGGTCGAGCCGCGCGCGCCGGACCCGGTCGCGCCACGCCGACGGCTCCAGCTCGTCCGGCGCCCAGCGCGGCTCCCAGGGTTCGAGAAAGGTGCGGCTTTCACGCCGCAACGCCGCCCATGCCGCGTAATCGGCCCTGATCGGCAGCCGCAGGCGCACGCGTCGGCCCTGCAGTTCGGGCCCGATCCGCCGCGGAAAGGGCAGCAGCATGCCCGTCGGATCAGACCGCGATGCGCCGCGGCGCCTGAGGCGCCCGCAGGCCGGATAACTGCTCGACGATCGATTCGTAGGCGGGCAGCCCGCCGACCGGGCCGATGCCGGTTACTGTCGGCACCGAGGAAAACAGCCGCTGCGACAGGTCGGTAAGGCGCTCGACGGTGAGCTTGGACAGCCGGTCGACTAGTTCCTCCATCGGGATGGGCCGGCCGAACAGCATCAGCTGGCGCGCAATCTGCGAAGCGCGACTGGACGCGCTCTCCTGCGCCATAACGAGGCCAGCGCGATACTGCGCGCGCGCCCGGTCGAGTTCTGACTGTGCAATATCCTCGCCGGCCTTCTCGAGCTCCTTGAGGATGACCGGCACCAGCTCGGCGATGTCGTCCTTGCCGGTGGCGGCATGGATGCCGAATACGCCAGTGTCCGAGAAGCCCCAGTGGAAAGCGTAGACCGAATAGCAGAGCCCGCGCTTCTCGCGCACTTCCTGGAAGAGCCGTGAGGACATGCCGCCGCCGAGGATCATCGCGAGCACCTGCGAGGCATAGAAGTCGCGCACATGGTAGGCGCGGCCTTCAAAGCCGAGGATGATCTGCGCGTCCATCAGGTCGCGGTGCTCGCGATAGTCGCCGCCGACATAATGGGCGAGCGCCGGCAGCGGCGCGGGCGCGCTTGGGCGGAAATGGCTGAGATGGCGCTCCACCTCACGCACGAAATCGTCATGCTTCACGCCGCCGGTCGCGACCGCGATCATGCGGTCGGCGCCGTAATGCCGGTCGAGATAGCCGCGAATATCGCGGCTGGTGAAGGAGCGCACCGTCTCCGGCGTGCCGAGGATGGAGCGGCCGATCGTCTGGTGGCGGAAGGCAGCTTCGTTGAAGCGGTCGAAGACGACGTCGTCCGGCGTGTCGTGAGCCGCGCCGATCTCCTGCAGGATCACGTGCTGCTCGCGCTCCAACTCTTCCTCGTCGAAGCGCGAATCGGTGAGGATGTCGGCGAGAAGGTCGACCGCCAGCGGCATGTCGTCCTTGAGCACGCGGGCGTAGAATGCCGTCGTCTCGACGCTGGTCGCAGCGTTGATCTCGCCGCCGACGTCCTCGATCTCGGACGCGATCTGCCAGGCATTGCGCCGGTTCGTGCCCTTGAAGGCCATGTGCTCGAGAAGATGCGCGATGCCGTGCTCGTTCTCGGCTTCGTCGCGCGACCCCGACTTGACCCAAAGCCCGAGGGCCACGGATTCGAGGTGCGGGATGGTTTCAGTCGCGACCGTCAGGCCGTTCGACAGACGGCTTACCTCGACACCCATACAGGCATTACTCCCGGAAACTCTATCGCGCCGTTCTCGTCATGCGGCCGATATGATCTTCCAATATTTTCTGGTCGGATGGAAGAACCGTGAACTTTTCGGTTCGATCCAGCAGGTCTCCGCACCATGCCGGTAGGGAAGGTCGCTGGCCGGAGGCCTTCTCGACGGCGTCTGGAAACTTCGCCGGATGCGCGGTCGCCAGCACCACCATTGCGGCATCGTGGCTCTCGAAGCTGCGCGACACATGCATCGCGGTCGCGGTGTGCGGATCGAGCAGATAGCCGGTGCGCGAGAGCGTTCCCGCAATCTCGGCATCGACTTCCGCCATCGAGCAGCGCGCCGCGTCGAAATCCTCGCGGATCGCGTGCAGCGTCGGCTCCTCGATCTGGAAGGCGCCGGACTGTCCGAGGCTCTGCATAGCCCGCACCACGCTTTCGTCGTCACGTCCGGACGCCTCGAACAGCAGCCGCTCGAAATTGGAGGAGACCTGGATGTCCATCGATGGAGAGGTCGTCGCCATCACGCCGCGCGTTTCGTAGCGGCCGGTGGCGAGCGTACGCGCGAGGATGTCGTTGTCGTTGGTGGCGATCACCAGCCGCTCGATCGGAAGGCCCATGCGCTTGGCGGCGTAAGCGGCGAAGATGTCGCCGAAATTGCCGGTCGGAACCGTGAAGGAAACGGCCCGGTCCGGCGCGCCGAGCGAAAGCGCGGACGAGAAATAGTAGACGATCTGGGCCATGATGCGGGCCCAGTTGATCGAGTTGACGCCGGACAGCCCGACGCTGTCGCGGAAGGCGTGGTTGTTGAACATCGCCTTCACGGCGCTCTGGCAATCGTCGAAATTGCCGTCGATCGAGATGGCGTGCACGTTTTGCGCACCCGACGTCGTCATCTGGCGCTGCTGCACCGGCGAGACGCGGCCATTGGGGAACAGGATGAAGATGTCGGCGCGGTCGCGGCCTGCAAAGGCGTCGATCGCCGCACCACCCGTGTCGCCGGACGTCGCACCCACGATCGTCGCACGCTCCCCGCGCTCGGCAAGCACATGGTCCATGAGCCGCGCCAGCAGCTGCATGGCGACGTCCTTGAATGCGAGCGTCGGCCCATGGAAGAGCTCGAGGACGAAGGTGTCGCGCCCGGTCTGCACCAGCGGGCAGATGGCGTCGTGGCGGAAGGTTGCGTAGGCCTCGTCGACGATCCTGTCGAACGTGGCATCGGCAATTTCCTCACCGAGGAACGGGCGCAGGATGCGCTTGGCGAGCGCCGGGTAGGAGAGGCCGCGCAAGTCACGGATCTCTTCTTCCGAAAGCTGGGGCCACTGGATCGGGACATAGAGACCGCCGTCGCGGGCAAGGCCCGCAAGGAGGACGTCACCGAAACCGAGGATGGGAGCCTGTCCGCGCGTACTGATGTATTTCATGTGCAGAGGCGACGGGGCGCCTCGTCTCCAGCCACTCAAAAACCTTAATCACTTGGTCGCATTTCGCGATTGCCGTTGGTATAGAACGCCAGCGTTGCGAGAGGGAAGTGCAGTCCATGGTGTTTTTGTCCTTCGCCCGTCGACCGGCTGTTGCGCGGGGTCGGCTTTGGAGGCTGGCGGCCTGCGTCGCCACCGCGGTTCTCGTCTCGGCCTGCCAGTCCGGCAACCCTTTGAGCGCGCTCGGGGGCGGCGGCGCATCGTCTGCAACGCCGGTCGCCGATACGGTGGCGGTCGAGGATCTGCGCGCCTTCTGCCCGCAGGTTTCGCTGCGCGAGGGCACCTCTTCCTTCCGCACCTACCAGCAGGGCGGCGATGGCGACGCGTCGCGCGTCATCTACCAGGCGGCGATCGCCGATGTGACGCGTAGCTGCTCCTACAATGGCTCGCAGGTGACGATGAACGTCGCGGTCGCGGGCCGCATCGTGCCCGGCCCGCAGGGCAGGACCGGCACGATCACGATGCCGATTCGCATCGCCGTCGTGCGCGGCTCGGACGTCGTCTACACGCAGCTCCACCAGTATCCCGTCCAGGTGAACGACATCGCGGGTGCGACGCAGTTCGTGTTCAACGATCCCAACGTCACCTTCGAACTGCCGCCGGATCGCGGTGTGCGCGTCTTCGCAGGGTTCGACGAGGGGCCGTGAGGCCCTTCGTGCTTGATGCTTGCCGGATCATGAACGCGAACCGGCAATGTCGGCTCAAATTGCGCCACCATCCGTGACGGAGCCTCAAGTCGGTCCTGATACGTCCCTGTTCAATGAACACAGGCGGGAACATTGATGGTCATCGGGAACATTATGGGATTTGGTCGACCTCCGGCAAAGGGTGGCGTCACGCCGCCGCCACGAGTCGGCGAGCCGGTCGTTACGCCAGCGCCGGTCGTGGCACCTGCAGCGCCAGCAGCGCCAGTAGCGATCGTAGAGCCCGCAGCGACAGTCCAGCCGGTGGCTAGCGCTGCCGCGCCGGCTCCGGCTCTTGCCGCCCAGCCCGCCACTCCCGCAGCACAGCCTTCGCAGCCTGCCCAGGCAGCGCAGCAGCCGCGCATGACGCGCCAGATCGTCAGCCAGCCGCCGACGACTGCACCAGCCGTGGCCGATCTCGTGGCTGAGGAAGCCGAGGACGTGAGCGACATCGCCCGCGCCCGCGAGGCCGCGCTGGCGACATTCAAGGCGCAGCAGGTCGAAAACTGGATCTCGCAGATTGCCGAGGGAGACAAGTCAGGCTTGCCTTTCGTCCTCGAAGAGGCCTTGGCCAAGCCCGCCGAAGAGCCGCGCCCGAACGCGCGTCTGTCGGACCTCTACGGCGAGTTCTAGAAGGCGTCGGACCAGCCGGCGAGCGCCTCGATCATCTGCTTGAGGTCGGCATGGCGGGCGATCACCGTCTCCGCGCCGGCCTCGATCAGCATGTCGGCATGTCCCGGATGGGTGTGCGATGCGCCGGTGAAGCCGATGACGCGCATGCCGGCCGACTTGGCGCCGGCGATGCCGTGGACGGAATCCTCCACGACGAAGGTCTTCGCCGGATCGGCGCCGTGCTGTTTTGCGGCATGAAGATAGACATCCGGCGCGGGCTTCGGCTTGGCCGACGGCGTGTCGAGCGATGAATAGGTACGGCCCTCGAAGAGCGGCAGCAGGCCGGTCTTCGCCAGCGTCATCTGCAGGCGCGCCGCCGTCGAGTTGGAGCAGATGCAGCGCTCAGGCCCGACCGCGATGGCTGCTTCGCGCGCGCCGGCAATCGCCTTCACCTCGGCTGCCAGCCTTTCGTCCACGAGCCTTTCGGCCTCGCCGATCATCGAGGCCGAGAGCACGAGCCCTGCCTCGCGCTCGATGCGCAGAAGGATGTCGCGCCAGGTCAGGCCCGAATAGGTCGCGGCCAGTTCTTCCGGTGAAATCTCGAAGCCGGCCTTCCCGAGAAGCTCGGCCTCGACGCGGGCCGCCACGATCTCGCTGTCGACGAGGACGCCGTCGCAGTCGAAGATGACGAGTTCTGGCGCTGCCATGGGCGGCCTCTTTCCTGTTGTCGTACCGGGGATGGCGGGGCTGATAGCCCAAACCGGCCCTTTCGGCAAACCGCCTACTTCATCAATTCTTTACCGCGACCGGTAACCATAACGGCAGGTGAATCCCGTCCCGCGTATTCGAGTGATCCATGTCAGCCCTGCGTTCTCACGACCTGTCCCCGGCCTCCTGGCGCAACACGATCCTCAAGGGGGACTGCGTCGCCATGCTGGAGCGTCTCCCCGATCACTCCATCGACGCCGTCTTCGCCGACCCGCCCTACAATCTTCAGCTCGAAGGCGCGCTGCACCGGCCCGACCAGTCGAAGGTCGATGCCGTGGACGACGAGTGGGACCAGTTTGCGAGCTTCGAAGCCTATGACGCCTTCACCCGCGCGTGGCTGCTCGCCGTACGCCGCGTGCTGAAGCCGGAAGGGACGATCTGGGTCATCGGCTCCTACCACAACATCTTCCGCGTCGGCGCGATCATGCAGGACCTCGGCTTCTGGATCCTCAACGACGTCGTCTGGCGCAAGACGAATCCGATGCCGAACTTCCGCGGCCGACGTTTCCAGAACGCGCACGAGACCATGATCTGGGCATCGCGCGATCGCGGCGCCAAGGGCTACACCTTCAACTACGACGCCATGAAGGCCGCCAATGACGACGTGCAGATGCGCTCCGACTGGCTGTTCCCGATCTGCACGGGCTCCGAGCGGCTGAAGAACGAGAAGGGCGAGAAGGTCCACCCGACGCAGAAGCCCGAGGCGCTTTTGGCGCGCGTGCTCCTGTCCTCGACGAAGCCCGGCGACACGGTGCTCGATCCCTTCTTCGGCTCCGGCACCACGGGCGCCGTGGCCAAGCGCCTCGGCCGCAACTTCGTCGGCGTGGAACGCGAGCAGGGCTATATCGACGCCGCTCTCGACCGCATCGAGGGCGTGCAGCCGCTCGACCCGGCGCATTTGGAAGTCATCGGCGGCAAGCGCGCCGAGCCGCGCGTCGCGTTTGCGAGCCTGCTCGACAGCGGCCTCATCCGCGCCGGAACGGTGCTCTGGGACGCCCGCCGCCGTCACCGCGCCGTCGTGCGCGCCGATGGCACGCTAGCCGCAGACGGCATCGCCGGCTCGATCCACAAGGTCGGCGCCACCGTGCAGGGGCTCGACGCCTGCAATGGCTGGACCTTCTGGCACTATGAGCGGGCAGGCGGCCTGACCCAGATCGACGAACTCCGCCGCATCGCGCGTGCCGGCATGATGCGCGCCGGGGCCTGACGCTCAGGCAAGCCTGAAGGCGCGGAGGTCTTCGACGAGCGCGTCGTGCGTGGTGTACTGCACCGCGTGCCAGCCGGCATCTCGCGCGCCTGAGACATTGGCGGCGCTGTCGTCGATGAACAGCGTTGCGGCTGGCTCCAGGTCGAAGCTTTCGGCGTGATGATGATAGATCGCGACGTCCGGCTTGATCAGCCGGATGCGGCCTGAGACGGTGACGCCGCGCGGGCGCTTGAGAAACGGGAAGAGCTCCAGCGCCTCTTCGAACGTGTCGGCCGCGAAATTGGTGAGCAGCGTCACGTCGCGGCCCTCGTCGATGTAGCGCTCCATCAGCGCGACCGTCTCGTCGAAGGCGTGCGGCACCATCTTCGACCAGCCCTTGCGGAAGGCGCGGATGTTCGGTTCGTGATCGGGGTGGCGCGCGATCAGCTCGGCCTCGGCGTCATCCCACGTCCGCCCGCGATCCTGCTCCAGGTTCCAGGCCGAGCTGCAGATCTCGGTCAGGAAGTGCTGTCTTTCGGCCTCGTCCGCGATGATGTCGCGGAAGGCGAGGTCGGGATCGTAATGGATGAGCACGCGGCCGATGTCGAAGACGATGTGGCGGATCTCGGTCATGGGCGGACGGGCCTCCTTTTCGTGATTCCCGGAATAGCAGCCTCCAGCACCTTCTTCATGACGGTCGGCAGAGCCTCGTTCGCGATTTCATGGGCGGGCGACCACCACGAGCCGGCCGGCGCCGGACTGTCGGCTTCCGCGACGCGGACCTCCATCTCGAGCTGGAAATGCGTGAAGGTGTGGCTGATCGAACCGGCAACCTGCCATCCGGCCGCGAAGGGTGCCTCGGCCAAGCTGCCGTCCCAGCCGCCCGATGGCGTTTCCGCCATGCCGCCGAGAAGGCCGCGATCCTCACGCCGGCGCAGCAGCACCGCGCCGTCTGGCCGGATGGCGACGAAAGCGGTGCCGTGGCGCACCGGCTTGGCCTTTTTCGCCGCCTTGACCGGATAGTGTTCCGGGTCGCCGTCGCGAAAGGCGAGGCAGGCTTCGCAGATCGGGCAGAGAATGCATTTGGGCCGCCGCGGCGTGCAGATCGTCGCGCCGAGGTCCATCATCGCCTGCGCGAAGTCTCCAGGCCGCTCGGCGGGCACCATTTCGGCGACATGAGCGCGGATCAGCGGCTTTGCCTCCGCGACCGGCGTCTCGATGCGCTTCAGCCGCGTCACCACGCGCTCGACATTGCCGTCGACGACGGCTGCCGGCCGGTCGAAGGCGATCGCGGCGACCGCGGCCGACGTGTAGGCGCCGATGCCGGGCAGCGCGCGCAACGCGTCCTCGCTGTCGGGAAACGCGCCGCCGGGAAGTGCTGCCACCGCGCGGGCGGCCTTGAGCAGGTTGCGGGCGCGCGAATAATAACCGAGTCCGGCCCAGGCGCGCATGACGTCGTCGTCTTCCGCCGCCGCCAGATCGCCGACGGTCGGCCAGCGCTGCACAAAGGCGTGGAAATAGGGACCGACCGCCGCGACAGTCGTCTGCTGCAGCATGATCTCCGACAGCCAGATGCGATAGGGATCGGCTCTCACACCGTTAGCCCGGTCGCGCGGCGAGACGCGCCAGGGCAGGACCCGGTGATGTCGGTCGTACCAGTCGATCAGCGATGCGGCGATGTCGGACATGCGCGGGGGAAGCGAAGCTGTTAGGGTGCGGCCAGATGGCAGGAAGACCGATCTGATGGCAGCAAACACGCGCAGAGGCAATGCGGTGCCGGTCAGCGACCTCATGGGCGCGCTGATCGACCCGCTGGTGCGCCGCAAGGCGGGCATGTCGCTGGCGCTGATCCAGGCCTGGGATGAGGTGGTGGGCGAGGATCTCGGCCGCCTGTCGCGGCCCGAAAAGATCGCCTGGCCGCGCCGCGCCAATGAGGACGATCCGTTCCAGCCCGCCACGCTGGTCATCGCCTGCGAGGGCATCGCCGCGTTGAAGCTCCAGCACATGACGAGCGAGATCGTGGCGCGCGTGAATGCGTTTCTCGGCTTTGCCGCCGTTGCAAAGGTGCGCTTCGTGCAGAAGCAGATCCCGCAGGTCGGCGCCCGCCAACGCCCGCGCATCCGGCCGCTCCGAGCCGACGAAGCCGACAAGGTCGAGAAACTCGTTTCGGGCATTGACCACGAGGGCCTACGCCAGTCGCTCGAACGGCTTGGGCGTAGCGTGATCGGCTCGAAGCGCTGATCGCTTCGCGGGCTTGTGAACACTCTGTCGGCCAAGCCGATTGGTTTGTGGCGCAAATTGCCTTATTTGGCGCCCAACTATGCTGTTTGAAGAGCGAGGGCGGTGAAAGCCGCCATACTCTCAGGTGACCAGATGAGGACCTACATGATCGAGCGCAGAAAGCTTCTCCTGTCCATGGCCGCCCTGCCGGCGCTCGGCATCCTTGGAGCCTGCAGCGACAGTTCCGGTACCGCGACGGCGGCAACCAATGCGCCAGCCGCACAGGGCACCGTCAGCATGGACGCGCTGCTCGCCGCAGGTCCGCTGGAAGACAAGATCCTCGGCAATGCCGACGCGCCGGTCACGATCATCGAATATGCCTCGATGACTTGTGGCCATTGCGGCAACTTCCACAACAATACGCTGCCGACCATCAAGGAAAAGTACATCGACACGGGCCAGGCGCGCCTCATCATGCGCGAATTCCCGTTCGATCCGCGCGCCGAGGCCGGCGCCATGCTGGCGCGCTGCGCCGACGACCGCTACTTCGCCATGGCCGACGTGCTGTTCAAGCAGCAGAGCAGCTGGGTCCAGGTCGAAAATGCGCGCGATGCGCTCCTGCAGATCGCCCGCCTTGCCGGTTTCTCACAGGAGTCCTTCGAGGCGTGCTTGACGGACCAGGCGCTTCTCGAAAATGTCAGGGCGGTGCGAAACCGCGGTGAGAGCGAGTTCGGCGTGAATGCGACGCCGACCTTCTTCATCAATGGCAACAAGTATGCGGGGGCGCTTACGGTTGACGAGATGTCGGCCATCATCGACTCGATGCTCTGATTTCTCAGGGAGCGGGCTGCCTCGCGCGGCCCGCCTCCGCTCGCGCGGAAGGCGCCGCGCATGAAGTTCAACCGCCTGCGCCTTCTCGGCTTCAAATCGTTTGTCGAACCCTCCGACTTCGTCATCGAAGGCGGTCTGACGGGCGTCGTCGGCCCCAATGGCTGCGGCAAGTCCAACCTCGTCGAGGCCCTGCGCTGGGTCATGGGCGAGAGCTCCTACAAGAACATGCGCGCGTCCGGCATGGACGACGTCATCTTCTCCGGCTCCTCGACCAGGCCGTCGCGTAACACCGCCGAAGTCACACTTTTCCTCGACAATGCCGACCGGCGGGCGCCGGCCGCCTTCAACGATCAGGATGAATTGCAGGTTTCGCGACGCATCGAGCGTGAGGCGGGCAGCGTCTATCGTATCAACGGCAAGGAAGCGCGCGCCAAGGACGTGCAGCTCCTCTTCGCCGACCAGTCAACCGGTGCGCGCTCGCCCTCGATGGTGGGGCAGGGGCGGATCGGCGAACTGATCCAGGCAAAGCCGCAGGCCCGCCGCGCGCTGCTCGAGGAAGCTGCCGGCATTTCCGGCCTGCATTCGCGCCGCCACGAGGCCGAGCTTCGCCTGCGCGCCGCCGAACAGAACCTCGACCGGCTCGACGATGTCGTGCGCGAGCTCGAAACCCAGATCGAGAACCTGAAGCGCCAGGCGCGGCAGGCGACCCGCTTCAAGAACCTGTCCGCGGAGATCCGGCAATCCGAGGCTATCCTGCTCCATCTGCGGTGGACAGCCGCGAAGGAACAGGAGGGCGAAGCGAAATCGGCGCTGGCACAGGCGATGAACGCTGTCGCCGCCGAAGCCGCGCGCCAGATGGAGGCGGCCAAGAGCCAGGCGATTGGCGCCAATGCGCTGCCGGGCTTGCGCGAGGCGGAGGCGAAGGCGGCCGCAGCCCTCCAGCGCCTGACGATCGAGCGCGTCCAGATCGACGAGGAAGCCGAGCGGCTGCGCGTGCGCGAGGCGGAACTCGCCAAGCGGCTTGCCCAGCTTGCCCAGGACATCGCCCGCGAGGAACAGATCGTCGCCGACAACGCCGCGACCCTTGCCCGGCTCGACGAGGAAGAGCGTCAGCTTTCCTCGGATCAGGCAAACGCCGGCGACCGGCAGGTTGCAAGCCTCGGCCAGCTGGAGCGCGCCACGCAGCGCCTGACCGAGGCGGAGGCGATCCACGGCCGGCTGACGGCCGAGCGCGCGGAAGCCGCTGCCGGCCGCATCCAGGCCGAGCGCGCGCTGCGCGACGCGGCAGAGCGCCGCGACCGCGCAGAGCGCCAGCTGGCCGCCAACGATCAGGAGCGCGCCGGAATCGAGGCGAAGCTCGCCGAACTTCCCGACCCGGCCGAAAAGCAGCGCCTCGTGGACGAGGCGGCCTTTGCGCTTGCTGCCGCGGAGGGCGCGACGGCCGCCGCCGAAAAGACGGTCGCAGCACTTCGCCAGCGCGAGGCGCAGGCGCGACCGCCGGTGCAGGAGGCGCGCCAGGCGCTCGCCCGCGTCGAGACGGAAGCAAAGACGCTCGCCCGCGTGCTCCACGCCGGGGCATCCGACAGCCGCTATCCGGCGGTAGTCGAGCAGTTGAAAGTCGAGCGCGGCTTCGAGACGGCGCTGGGTGCGGCCCTCGGCGAGGATCTCGACGCGCCGATCGACCCGTCGGCACCCGCCTATTGGGCGGAGATCGCTCCGGGCGCCGACGACCCCGCGCTGCCCGACGGCGTCCGTTCGCTCGCCGACGTCGTGAAGGCGCCCGACCAGCTGAAGCGCCGTTTGCAGCAGGTCGGCATCGTTGACGCGTCCGAAGGCGCTGCCCTTCAAGGACAGTTGCGCGTCGGCCAGCGGCTCGTCAGCCGCGAGGGCGCGCTGTGGCGCTGGGATGGCTATCGCGCCAGCGCGGACGCGCCGACGCCCGCAGCGCAGCGCCTCGCGCAGAAGAACCGTTTGCAGGAGCTCGAAGCCGAAGTCGCCGAGGCTGCCGGCGCGCTGCGCATGGCCGAGGAAACGCTTCAGCTTGCAGAGACGGAGCTAAAGCTAGCCGTCGAAGACGAGCGCCGCAGCCGCGAGGCCGGGCGTCTCGCTCAGTCCGCGCTCGGACAGGCCCGCGATGCGCTCTCGCGCGCAGAACGCGCTTCGGGCGAGCTAACGGCTCGCAAGGCCGCGCTTCTTGAAGCGCAGGCGCAGATCGGACAGGCGCAGGCAGAAGCAGTCGCCGCCCACGCCGCCGCTGCCGAGGCGTTGGCCGCCTGCGCCGATCTCGGCGATCTCGAAACGCGGTTGGCCGAGGCATCAACGATCGTGCAGCGCGAGCGCGCCGCCGTCGCCGATGCGCGCGCCGCCCATGACGGGCTGGCGCGCGAAGCGGAGATGCGCAGCCGCCGTCTCGCCGGCATCGCCTCCGAGCGCACGGCATGGTCGCAGCGCGCACAGAACGCCGACACGCACATCGCCTCGCTCAAGGACCGCATGGCCGAGGCGACCGCCGAGCGCGCCGGCATGGAAGACGCGCCGAACGAGATCGAGCTGCGCCGCCGCGCCGTGCTCACCCAGCTTGGAGACGCCGAGAAGGCGCGCAAGGCCGCTGCGGACCGGCTTCAGGAGGCCGAGAACGCCCAGCGCAGCCTCGACAAGGCGGCGACCGATGCGATCCAGACGCTGTCGCAGTCGCGCGAGGCGCGCGTGCGTGCCGAGGAACGGCTCGCCGCCGCGGAGGATCGCCGCAAGGAGATCGAGGCGCGCATCGCCGAGACGCTCAACGTCGCGCCGCATCTTCTCATGCGCCATGCCGGCCTCGAACCCGACGCACCTCTGCCCGAGATCGGCGAAATCGAACGGCGTCTCGATCGGCTCAAGGTCGAGCGCGAGCGGCTCGGCGCCGTCAATTTGCGCGCCGAGGAGGAAAGCCGCGAGATGACCGAGCGCCTCGATCTGATCGTGCGCGAGCGCGAGGACGTGGTCGAGGCGATCCGCCGCCTGCGACTGGCGATCCAGAGCCTCAACCGCGAGGGGCGCGAGCGCCTGCTGGCGGCCTTCGGCGTCGTCAACGGCCATTTCCAGAAACTGTTCTCGCATCTCTTCGGCGGCGGCACGGCCGAACTGCAGCTGATCGAATCCGACGATCCGCTGGAAGCCGGCCTCGAAATCCTCGCCCGGCCGCCGGGCAAGAAGCCGCAGACGATGACGCTTCTCTCGGGCGGCGAGCAGGCCCTGACGGCAATGGCGCTGATCTTCGCCGTCTTCCTCACCAATCCCGCGCCGATCTGCGTGCTCGACGAGGTCGATGCACCGCTCGACGACCACAATGTCGAACGCTTCTGCAATCTCCTCGACGAGATGGCCGCCACGACCGACACGCGCTTCGTGGTGATCACCCACAACCCGATCACCATGGCCCGCATGGATCGCCTGTTTGGGGTGACGATGCCGGAGCAGGGCGTGAGCCAGCTCGTCTCGGTCGACCTGCAATCGGCCGAGCGCCTGCGCGAGGCAAGCTGATCGCGGCTCTTCGAAACGCACTGTAAAGGCGGCGGTGACGGTCCGGTCTGGCGTCGCCCGGGAACGATCCCCATATCTGGCGCGGGCGGAAACCCCGCCCATTCACCCCAATAGCCCCACCCTCATTCGCCGAGGAGCAAGCGCAGCGCCGCAAAGGACGCATCCCATGAGCACGACCATGACCGAGAGCCACATCGACAACGCCCGGACCCTGTCCCGGGCCCTGCAGGACTTCCACCGCGCGCTGATCCGCGCCGAAATCGGCAACGATCCCGACCTGCAGAACCCCTACACGCAGCTCTTCGCCCTAATCGGCGATCCGCGCTTTGCCTGGATGGGTAGGCTGTCCGGCCTCGTCGCGCGCATCGACCATGAGGTTGCGGAGGGCGAGATGGACGGTGACGGCCTCAAGGCGGCGCGTGAAGAGGCGAAAGCCTTGCTCGGTGAGGGCGAGGCTCGTCAGGACGACGCTTTCCGCCTGCGCCACCTGATGGCCGTGCAGAAGACGCCGGACGTCGGCCTCGCCACTGGCCGCTTGCGTGCCGCATTGCGGGCGATGGCGGCGTAGGTCGCCCGGCGCGACCCCCACCCTCTATCCCTCCCCACAAGGGGGAGGGGTCGTTTGGCGCACCGCGCGTGCTTGGTGGGGCAGCCGTGGAACGCGCTCGACGTCGACGTCCTCCCTCCCCCTTGTGGGGAGGGGTAGGGGGTGGGGGTTCCCGGGGCGCGGCTGCCGTGACACAGCGCTCCAACCTCCTCCGCTGCCATCCCCAGCCTTTCGCTTGCGTTTCCGACTCCGCGCCCTTATCGCTCCGCGCAATTCCTCTGCGCTTTCGGGAAGGACGGCATGGACAAGTGGGTCTATCGTTTCGGTGGCGGGTCGGCTGAAGGCCGGGCGTCCGATCGCAATCTGCTCGGCGGAAAGGGTGCGAACCTAGCCGAGATGTGCGCGCTTGGGCTGCCGGTACCGCCCGGCTTCACGGTCACGACTGCCGTCTGCACCTGGTACTACGACAACGGCCGCGCCTATCCGGCAGGACTCGAGGCGGAAGTCGATGCGGCGCTGGCTGCCGTCGGCGAGATCACGGGCCGTCGCTTTGGCGATCCGGTTCGTCCGCTGCTTGTTTCGGTCCGCTCCGGCTCGCGCGCGTCGATGCCGGGCATGATGGACACCGTGCTCAACCTCGGCCTCAACGACGAGACGGTCGAAACACTGGCGCGCGAGAGCGGCGACGAGCGCTTCGCGCAGGACAGCTACCGGCGCTTCATCCAGATGTATAGCGACGTCGTCCTTGGCGTCGATCACGAGCATTTCGAGGAAATTCTCGAAGAGGCACGCGCCGATCGCGGCTTCGAGGTCGACACCGAGATGACCGCCGCCGACTGGCGCGAGGTGATCGGGCTCTACAAGGCCAAGGTCGAGGAAGAGCTCGGCCGTCCGTTCCCGCAGGATGCCCGCGAGCAGCTCTGGGGTGCGATCGGCGCCGTGTTCTCGAGCTGGATGAACGCGCGAGCGATCACCTACCGCCGCCTGCACAACATTCCCGAAAGCTGGGGCACGGCGGTCAACGTCCAGGCCATGGTGTTCGGCAATATGGGCGAGACGTCGGCCACCGGCGTCGCCTTCACGCGCAACCCCTCGACGGGCGAGAAGGCGCTTTACGGCGAATATCTGATCAACGCGCAGGGCGAAGACGTCGTCGCCGGCATCCGCACCCCGCAGAACATCACCGAAATCGCGCGCGTCGAGGCTGGCTCCGACCGGCCTTCGATGGAAAAGGCGATGCCGGACGCCTACCAGACGCTGGTGCGTATCGCCGACACGCTCGAAAATCACTACCGCGACATGCAGGACCTCGAATTTACGGTCGAGCGCGGCACGCTCTGGATGCTGCAGACCCGCTCGGGCAAGCGCACGGCCAAGGCCGCGCTGAAGATCGCCGTCGAGATGGCGGCCGAAGGCCTGATCGACCGGAACGAGGCGATCTGCCGCGTCGAGCCGTCCTCGCTCGACCAGCTGCTGCACCCGACGATCGATCCGAATGCGACCCGCACCGTGATCGGCTCCGGCCTGCCGGCGTCGCCCGGCGCAGCGACGGGCGAGATCGTGTTCTCGTCGGACGAGGCCGAGGAAATGAAGTCGGCCGGCCGCAAGGTCATCCTCGTGCGCATCGAGACGAGCCCCGAGGACATTCACGGCATGCATGCCGCCGAAGGCATCCTGACTACGCGCGGCGGCATGACCAGCCACGCGGCGGTCGTGGCGCGCGGCATGGGCAAGCCCTGCGTGTCGGGCGCCGGCAGCATCCGCGTCGATTATCGCAAGCAGACGCTCGTCGCGATGGGCGAGACCTTCCGCAAGGGCGACATCATCACCATCGATGGCGCCAATGGCCAGGTGCTGAAGGGCGCCGTGCCGATGCTGCAGCCGGAGCTTTCCGGCGATTTCGCTGCCGTCATGGAATGGGCGGATGCCGCCCGCCGCATGAAGGTGCGCGCCAATGCCGAGACGCCAGTCGACGCCCGCACCGCGCGGTCTTTCGGCGCCGAAGGCATCGGGCTTTGCCGCACCGAGCACATGTTCTTCGATGGCGACCGCATCGTCGCCATGCGCGAAATGATCCTCGCCGACACTGAGGAAGGCCGCCGCAAGGCGCTCGAAAAGCTCTTGCCGATGCAGCGTTCGGATTTCGCCGAGCTGTTCGAGATCATGGCCGGCCTGCCGGTGACGATCCGCCTGCTCGACCCGCCTCTCCACGAATTCCTGCCGAAGACCGAGGAGGAGATCGAGGAAGTGGCGAGCGCCATGGGCGTCGAGCCGGACCTGCTGCGCCGCCGCACCGAGGCGCTGCACGAATTCAACCCGATGCTCGGCCATCGCGGCTGCCGCCTTGCTGTCTCCTATCCCGAGATCGCCGAAATGCAGGCCCGCGCGATCTTCGAGGCGGCACTGGAGGCGGGCAGCCGCACCGGCAGCCCGATCGTGCCAGAGATCATGGTGCCACTGGTTGGCATCCGTCGCGAGCTCGACTTCGTCAAGGCGCGCATCGATGCCGTGGCAAAGGACGTCATGGCCGAGAAGGGCGCGACGATCGACTATCTGGTCGGCACGATGATCGAGCTTCCGCGCGCGGCACTCGGCGCGGCCTCGATTGCGGAAGCCGCTGAGTTCTTCTCCTTCGGCACCAACGACCTGACGCAGTCGACCTTCGGCATCTCGCGCGACGACGCCTCGTCCTTCCTGGAAACCTACCGCCAGAAGGGCATCATCGAGCAGGACCCGTTCGTCTCGCTCGATACCGACGGCGTCGGCGAACTGGTTGCGATCGCCGGCGAACGCGGCCGCGCGACGCGGCCCGACATCAAGCTCGGCATCTGCGGCGAACATGGCGGCGATCCGGCCTCAATCGCATTTTGCGAGAAGGTCGGCCTCGACTACGTCTCCTGCTCCCCCTTCCGCGTGCCGATCGCCCGGCTGGCGGCGGCGCAGGCGGCGGTCAAGGCGGGCTGACGAGACAGGGGCCGCAGGACATCGCGGCGCCCCTTACTTCACCTCGATCCTCGCCTTGTTCGGGTAGAAGGCGCCGTGGTCGCGGATGCCGGACATTTCGTCGTAGGGCTGCTGATAGGCCCACATCACGTCCTCTACCTGAGGCGTCGACCAATAACTCGCATCGCCTTTGTAAGGGCAGTGGGTCGAAGTGGCGGACGAGGTCAGCTTGTCCATCTTGATATCGGCGAACGGGATATAGAAGACAGGCGGATAGCTGCCTTCCTTCAACTCGAGCGCGTGGGTCGATGAGGCGATGACGTCGTCGCCGATGCGCACGGTGACGGTGCCTTTGTGGGGGCGCACCGTAATCCGGTGATCCGGATTGCGCCTGAAGCCTGGAGACGGATTGGGCATGCGTTCCTCCCTTCGTCTCCCAGAAGCTATGGCCAAAATTGCGCGCGGCAAGGCGTGAGGCGCGCGGCATAGATGGGTCTTTTGAAAGCCCACCATCGCCGGCCTGATCAGCCAGCGCGGTCGGCGAGGATTTCAGGCAGCTTCTTCTCGACCCATTCGGCAAGCCCGCGCACGTGGACTGCGGCTTCAAGGCCGAGATCGGTCAGCGAGTATTCGGTGTGCGGCGGCACGACAGGATAGGACACGCGTCTGACCAGCCCGTCGCCCTCCAGAAGCTTCAGCGTCTGCGCCAGCATGCGCTCGCTGACGCCCCCGATATTCTTCCTGAGTTCGCTGAACCGGTGCGTGCCGTCCTGCAGCGCCACAAGCACCAGTACGCCCCACTGGCTCGTCATGTGGCGCAGCACCTCGCGCGATGGGCATTGCGAAGCCATCAGGTCGCCGCGCGCGCGATCGAGCAAAGGTGACGGAGCGTTCACGGGACTGTCCATGCTTACCAGTTTGTGCGTACTTACTTTTCGTAAGCTTATCGCATAGGTCATGGCCATCGACAAGCTGATGAGGAATGAAGAGCATGAGCATTGCAGTAACAGGCGCGACGGGCCAGTTCGGACGCATCGTCATCGAGGAGTTGAAGAAGCGCGGCGGGGCGCCGATCGCCATCGTACGGGATCCAGGCAAGGCTACGGGTCTCGGCGTCGAAACCCGCAAGGGCGACTATGATGTTGCGGCGGACTGGCCGGCAGCGCTTGCCGGCGTAGACACGTTGCTGCTCGTCTCCGGCTCCGAGATCGGAAAGCGGGCGGCCCAGCACAGGACGGTGATCGACGCGGCCAAGTCGGCAGGCGTGAACCGCATCGTCTATACGAGCCTGCTCGGCGCCGATCGTTCGCAGGTCAGTCTCGCGCCCGAGCACGTCGCGACGGAGGAGGCGCTGCGTGCTTCCGGCATCCCGTTCACGATCCTGCGCAACGGCTGGTACCTTGAGAACCACGAGAGCGCGGTGCGGTCCGGGGTCCAGCATGGTGCCGTCATCGGCTCGGCAGGCGAGGGGCGTTTCAGCTCGGCATCGCGCCGCGATTTCGCGGAAGCCGCCGTCGCGGCGGTTCTCGCGGACGATCTGGCCGGGCAGACGATCGAGCTTGCGGGCGACGACGCTTTCACGCTTGCCGAACTCGCAGGCGAAATCTCCCGCCAGACCGGCAAGACGGTGCCATATGTGGAGATGAAGGAAGCCGACTACGCAGCGGCGCTGGAAAAGGCCGGCCTGCCGGCAGGCTTCGCCGCCGCGCTGGCCTCGTTCGACACCGCCGCTGCCGGCGGCTCGCTTCACTCGACCGACCGCAGCCTGTCGCGGCTGATCGGTCGTCCGACGACATCCCTGAAGGACTTCGTGACCTCCACCCTTCAATGATGGTCCGGGCTGCGCGCTTCGGTGCGCAGCCCGCCTCAACTCAGGCGGCGCGCAGGCCTTCCTTGTTGACCCAGCCTTCCGTGTCGTCGAGTGCGAGCTCGAGCCGGTCGAAGAGCGCGTTGAGCTCGGATTCGGAGATCACCATCGGCGGGCACAGCGCCACCGTGTCGCCGATTGGGCGCAGGATCGCGCCGCGCTTCTGCAGGAAGGTCGAGCACTGCGGCCCGACGCCCATGGTCGGCGCGAAGCTGCGCCTCGTCTTCTTGTCGGCGACAAGTTCGACGCCGCCCATCAGGCCGCTGAAGCGCGCCTCGCCGACGAGAGGATGCTCGGCGATCTTCCTCATCCGCGTCTCGAAGGTCGGGATTAGCGATCGTACGCGGCCCACGATGTCCATGCGCTGGTAGATCTCGATCGCCTTTACGCCGAGCGCGCAGCCGAGCGGATGACCGCCATAGGTGAAGCCGTGGCCGAACGTGCCGATCTGGCGCGAATGCTCCATATAGGCCTCGTAGACGTGCTCGGGCACCATGACGGCACCGAGCGGCGCATAGGCCGACGTCATCTGTTTGGCGGCCGAAATCGTCGTCGGCTTCATGCCCATCGTCTGGGCGCCCCACCAGTTGCCCGTCCGCCCGAAGCCGTTAATGACCTCGTCGTCGATCAGCATGATGTCGTACTCGTCGAGCACTTTCTGGATCGCGGGATAATAGCCCTCCGGCGGCACGATCACGCCGCCGGCGCCCATCACCGGCTCGGCGATCATGGCAGCGATCGTGTCGGGGTTCTCGCGCTCGATCATGTCGCGCAGCGACTTCACCAGCCGCTCCACGAATTGCGCCTCGGTCTCGCCGGCTTCCGAGAAGCGGTAGTGATGCGGGCAGTCGGTGTGCAGCACCCGGTCGATGGGCAGGTCGAAGCCCTTGTGGTTGTAGGGCAGGCCGGTCAGCGAGGCCGACATGATCGTCACGCCGTGATAGGCCTTCACGCGGCTGATGATCTTCTTCTTGTTCGGCCGGCCGAGTGCGTTGTTCATGTACCAGGCAAGCTTCACCTGGGTGTCGTTTGCCTCGGAGCCGGACGAGGTGAAGAAGACATGGGAGATCGGCACCGGCGCGATCTCCTTGAGCTTTTCGGCAAGCTCGATCGCCGGCTCCATGCCGCGTGCGGCGAAGAGGTGATAGTAGGGCAGCGTGCGCAGCTGCTCGGTCGCGGCCTCCACCATTTCCTCATTGTCGAAGCCGAGGCCGGCGCACCAAAGGCCGGACATGCCCTCGATGTAGGAATTGCCCTGCGTGTCGAAGACGTGGACGCCCTGGCCGCGCTCGATGATGAGCGTGCCGGTGTCGGCGAGCTTGTGCAGCGGCGTGTAGGGATGCAGCACCGACGCAATGTCGCGCGCCTGCAGGTTGGTGAGCGGGGCGCTCTGGTTCATGCCATGCCTCCTGTGATCGGCGGCATGGTAGCGCCTGGGGCAGGCGGACAAAAGCCCGCCCGCCATGCCAGTGGCTCAGGCAGCCTTGGCCCAGCTTTCGGCAAGCCCGGCATAGGACGCGGCGAGCGGCGCGACCGCCAGCAGCGAGCGTTCGGCCGGCTCGACGACGAGGCTTTCGTAACCGCCATCGGCCGAGACCATCGCGACTTCTCGGCCCTCGCCGGAGGGTAGCGAGACGGCAGCGACGGCGCGCTCGACCTCGTTCTCTTCGATGCGCATCAGGAACAGAACGACGCCACCCATTTCGGCAACGGTCTCGCTGACGGCGTCTTCAAACGACTCTGCTGTGAATTCCTTGAGCCCCAGCGCGATCTGCAGTTCGACGGTCTGCAGTTCCAGGCCGGCTTCGGAGGCTTCGACATCATGGAAGGACATGGGCGATCTCGCTTTTCCTGAACTCCGTGACCCACCCATCGCGGACGCTCGTCCCTCAACATGGCGTCTTTGTGACGGGGCTGACGGGACGTATTGGCCTTTGAGGTAAGGCCGGACGGGCTGGACAATTGACGTGTTCGTCAACAGATTACGGCCAGCCAACGGATGGAGGAACCGAATGCTTGGCTTGATGCAGGAATGGCCGCTGCTTTGTCACAAGATTCTCGACCACGCGGCACGCCAGTTCGGCGCGCAGGAGATCGTCTCGCGCTCCGTCGAGGGACCGATCGTGCGCACCAACTATGCCGAGCTGCATGCGCGCTCGCTGAAGGTGGCGCAGCGTCTCGAGCGTGACGGGCTGAAGGTCGGCGACCGGATCGCCACGCTCGCCTGGAACACCGCGCGCCACCTTGAGACCTGGTACGGCATCATGGGCATGGGCGGCGTCTACCACACGCTGAACCCGCGCCTGTTCCCCGACCAGATCGCCTGGATCATGAACCATGCGGAGGACCAGCTTCTCTTCGTAGACCTGACCTTCATGCCGATCGTGGTAAAGATCGCAGGCTCGGTGAAGTCTTTGAAGAAGATCGTCGTCCTGACCGACGCCGCCCACATGCCCCAGACGGCGCTTCCGAACGTCGTCGCCTATGAGGAATGGCTGGCGGAGGCCGATGGCGACTTCGCCTGGCGCGACCTGGAAGAAGGTGCTGCCTGCGGCATGTGCTACACCTCGGGCACGACTGGCGACCCGAAGGGCGTCGTCTACAGCCACCGCTCCAACGTGCTGCACGCCATGATCGCGGTGCAGCCGGACTGCATGGGCATCTCCTCGCGCGACACCATCCTCCCGGTCGTGCCGATGTTCCATGCCAATGCCTGGGGGCTGGCCCAGTCGGCCCCCATGATCGGCGCGAAGCTGGTCATGCCCGGCGGCAAGATGGACGGTGCGTCGATCTACGAGCTTCTGAACACCGAGAAGGTGACGTTTACCGCCGCCGTGCCGACCGTCTGGCTGATGCTGCTGCAGTATCTGGAGGAGAACGACCTCAAGCTGCCGTACCTGAAGAAGGTGGTGATCGGCGGCTCGGCCTGCCCGCGCGCGATGACCGAGAAGTTCGAGCGCGTCTACGAAGTCGAGGTCATCCACGCCTGGGGCATGACCGAGATGTCGCCGCTGGGCTCGCTCGGCACGATCAAGCCCGCCTATGGCGATCTCGACGGCGACAAGCTCCTCGACGTCAAGCAGAAGCAGGGCTATCCGCCCTTCGGCGTCGAGATGAAGGTCACCAACGACGAGAACGAGGACATGCCGTGGGACGGCAAGACCTTCGGCCGCCTGAAGGTGAGGGGACCGGCAGTCGCCCGCGCCTACTATGGTGGCGCCGGCGCCGACCAGTTCGACGAGGAAGGATGGTTCGACACGGGCGACGTCGCCCATATCGATCCGCAGGGCTACATGCAGATCACCGACCGCGCCAAGGACGTCATCAAGTCGGGCGGCGAGTGGATTTCCACCATCGACCTCGAAAACCTCGCTGTCGGTCATCCGGACGTTGCCGAGGCTGCCGTCATCGGCATCCCACACCCCAAATGGGACGAACGCCCGCTGCTGGTCGTCGTGAAGAAGCCCGGTCGCAATCCGTCTGCCCAGGACCTTCTCGGCTTCATGGAAGGCAAGATCGCCAAGTGGTGGATGCCCGACGACGTAGCCTTCGTCGAGGAGATCCCGCACACGGCCACGGGCAAGATCAAGAAGACCACTCTGCGCGAGCAGTTCAGCGACTACAAGCTGCCCGCGGCCTGATCGCTCGCATCCGGGCGCGGCTGGCGTCGTGCCCGGATCGTGGTGTAGGCATCTGCCATCGGTGCGGCGATCGGGAATCGGGCAGGCATGGCGGGACTTGTGCTGATAACGGAGGAGGTGGAGCGCGCTTCCTTTGCCGCAAGGCTCGGCCGCTGGCTCGCGCATTTCGCTTTCGTTCTTCTGGTGACTGCCACCGTCGCCCATCGCTTTCTCGGGCTCGACACGCCGGCCTTCGTTGCCGTGGGCGCCATGGTGCCGATGGTCGCCATCGCCGCGATAATCTCCGCATTCGCCGGCCTGCGCCGGTTCTGGATCGACGACGTGCCGGGCATCGGCATGAGCGTATGGGCGATATTCCTCGGTGCCTTGCTGCTTGTTCCCTATGGCTGGCTCGGCTGGCAGGCTGCGACAACGCCTATGCTGCATGACATTTCGACCGATTTGGTCGATCCGCCGCAGCTCGACAGCGCGCTGAGTGCGCGCACCGGCGACTTCATGAATCCGATCCTGCCCTTCACGGCCGAACAGCGCCGCCAGATCACGACCGCCTATCCGCGCGTTCACGCGCGGCGCTATGCCCGTCCTGCCGCCGATGTCGAGGTCAAGGTCGCCGAACTCATCACGGAATATGGCTGGACGCCGTATCCGCCCGCGCCGGTTCCCCTCGACTGGCCGGAGCGGACCTTTGAAGCGCGCGCGATGACTCTGATCGCAGGTTTTCCGGTCGACGTCGCGGTTCGGGTGATCGACGAGGGTGACGGCAGCTTCGTCGACATGCGGTCGTCCGCCGTCTATGGCCGCCATGACCTCGGCGACAACGCGGCGCGCATTGCCGGCTTCCTCGAAGAACTGGACCGCAGGGTCAACGAGATCGTGCTCGCGCCTGCGGACGGTGCCGAATAGGCTCAGGCCGGCTCGTAGATTGCGTCGAGTGAGGGCGCCCGGTCGCTGCGCGCCGCACCGCGGCCGACGAGATCCTCGAGATGCGCCAGCACCGAAAGCCCGGCGGCACCGTGCAGCCGTGGATCGGTCTCGCGATAGATGATTTTGACGATCTCGGGGATTGTGCGGTCGCCTTTGCGCAGCCGGTGCAGGATCGCCATCTCGCGCATCTTGCGATGCGCCTTCAGCGCCCGGACGAAGGATTGCGGATTGCCGACCGGGCCGCCATGGCCGGGAAAGTAGATGCGGTCGTCGCGCTCGGCGAGCTTGTCCAGCGAGGCCATGTAGTCGGCCATCGAGCCGTCCGGCGGCGCGACAATCGACGTTGCCCAGGCCATGACGTGATCGCCGGATAGGAGAATGCCGGTGCCTTCGAGCGCGAAAGCGACGTGGTTGCCGGTATGGCCTGGCGTGTGGATCGCGCTCACCGCGAAGCCGTCGCCTGCCAGCCGCTCGCCATCTCCCAGCACAATGTCGGGGACGAGATCGTGGTCGGCGGCCGCATCGAGCGGGTTGATCTCGCCGAGCGCCAGTTCACGCGCGAACCGATGCGGCCCCTGCGCGACGATAAGCGCGCCGGTGTCTGCCTTGAGGCGCTGGGCCAGCGGCGAGTGGTCGCGATGGGTATGCGTGATCAGGATGTGGCTGACCGGGCGACCGGCGATCGCGCGCGTCAGCGCTTCGTAGTGCGGTTCGCTGATCGGGCCGGGATCGACCACGGCGACGGTGTTCGTCCCGATCAGGTAGGAGTTGGTGCCATGAAAGGTAAAGGCGCTCGGATTGTCGACGGTGATCCGCGACAGGCCCGGCGCAAGCACGACCTCCTCACCATGCCTCGGCTCGAAAGAGAGGTCGAATTCAAGATCGGACAAGGGCGGCTCCCGGACTGGCGCGCCCCGCTTCGCACGGGGCACGCCGCTTCGCAAGCGCGAAGCCCGGTCAGTGGGTCAGGCGCAGCGCCGAGATGCGGCGGCCGATATTGCCGAAGGCAGCCTGCAAACCGGTCGTGTTCGACGTCATGTGGAAGTTCTCCGCCCGCGTCGCGCAATTGCGGAACAGCGTCTGCACCGAAGCCTTCGTTTCCTTGTAGATGACGGTGAAGACCTCGACACCCTGGTTCTTCATAGCGGTGCACATGCTGGCCGTCCAGGTATTGAGCGTGGATTCAGCCTGGCTCTGAACCGTTTTGCCGTCGATGCGGCCGGTTCCGAGGAAACCGTACGACCCGTAGTCGGATTTGTTGAACGTGCTGGATGCACCGAACGAGACATTGCTGCCATCGGTCATGAGGACCATGAACTTCGACACGGACTGATCGTCGAACGCGGCGGCCTGGTCGTAGGGTTCCTCTGGCGAGAGCACCCGCCAGCCCCAGGCGAGACCCTCCGAGATGTTCGTACCGGAGCCGTTCCAGTGCTTCATGGCATTTATGGCTGACCGTACGGTTGCGAAATCAGACGTCAGCGGCGTGATCGGCGTCGGGCAGGCGCGATTTGGCCCGAGCGTCAGCGGGCCGGTCTCAGCCACCTTCTTCGGCGTTCCGGGCGTGGTATACTTCACCAGCGACGACTGAGCTGCCGGGCCTCCGCCGGATACCGCGTCGTTCATCCAGGAATTGTTGAACGCCGACGTGTCGTTGCCGCCATTGTCGGTGCGGTGATTGCCCGGCTCGTCTGGCGCGAAATAGGGAACGAAGAGCGTGTCCGGATTGGTTCCGTTCGGCGCCGTCAGATTGAAGTTGTAGGGTGCCGGCCGCGCTTCTACACAGCCTTTCCAGCTCACGCCGACGAGGTCGAAGAGCCGCAGATGATGCGGCCGCTCGCTAGCCGCTAATGCATCGCGCTTGCCGTCAGCGCGGTCTTTCTGATCCTTGTTGCTGTAGAAGTTCGCGCCATTGTAGAGCGCGAGCCCTTCGCGGTCGATCCAGCTCGACTTGTAGCCCGTGCCCTTGACGTTGACCGCCGTGACGAACGGGACGACGCCGATACGGATGTCCTGCTCTTCCGGCTTGCCGGCGACCACGGCATCGACCAGCGCATTGGATGCAGCCTTCAGTGCCGTGATGCCGTCAGCGCCCATCGAGCCGGTGTTGTCGAGCACCATCGCGATTTCGATCGACTGCGTGGAGCGCGTCGCGACGGCCTCGACGGATACCGTGCCGAGCCCGAAGCGGTGCATCAGGAACAGATTGACGGTCGCCGTCGCCGTGCCGCGAACTTCGATGTAGTTCAGCCCCTCGTCGACGTCGATATCGGACTCGGTCACTGTGACGCCGTCGACGTTCATGTTCTGGACGAGATAGGTTCCGAAGAGCGCGTCACGCTCGCCAGCCGACGTCCCTTCGCGCGAGGCGACAAGGACAGCGGTGTCGGCAGCGTTCTGCAACTTCACGCGCACGCTCGACAGATGCGCGTAATCGATGCCGAGACCGGATGCGCCGACGAGCATCGGCAGAGTGATCGCGGTCATCATCGCAAAATTGCCGGACGTCGACTGAACGAAAGACTTGAGCATGCTAACCCCCAAACGTGCCTGGAGGATGCTCGCCTGCAGTAAAAGCAGGATTAAGCGGGCCAACGCGTTGAAAAGACGGCTAAGAGGTCGTGAACGCGGTCGCTACAACTGAGATGAGGTGGCTGGGGCGCCTGGATTCGAACCAGGGAATGGCGGTACCAAAAACCGCTGCCTTACCGCTTGGCTACGCCCCAACGAACGATCCGGCACCTACAATGACGCCGGGCCGCTTGCAACTCAAATCCGCAAGGATCAGGCGGCTTGCAGGGCGCTCCGGGCGGACAGCAGCGTGTCGATGATGCGGTCCTGGACATCGGCCTCAAGGTAGGGGTGCATCGGCAGGCTCAGCACCTTGTCGCAAAGTGCCTCGCTCACGGCGAGCCCGTTCGGGTCCTTCGGGAAGTGGGCATAGGCCTTCTGCGCGTGGAGCGGCATCGGATAGTAGATCACGGTCGGAACGCCAGCCTTCGTGCAGGCCTCCTGCAGCGCTGCGCGCTGTGCCTCGCCCGAAGTGACGATCGTGTACTGCGCCCACACACTCGTCAGTCCCTGCGGAATGTAGGGCACGTCGAACTGATCCTTAAGCGCCGCCGAATAGCGCCGCGCCACGGTCTGGCGGAGGTCGATCTCCTCGCGGTAGAGCGCCATCTTCTCGATCAGGATGACGGCCTGGATCGTGTCGAGCCGGCTGTTGATGCCGACGCGGTCGTTGAAATATTTGTGGCTGCCCTTGCCGTGGATGCGGAAGGAATCGATGAGCGCGGCAAGCTCTTCGCTCTCGGTGAACACCGCCCCGCCATCGCCATAGCAGCCGAGCGGCTTTGCCGGGAAGAACGACGTCGTCGTGATGTCGGCGATCGAGCCGGTTCGCCGGTTGTGATAGAGCGCGCCATACCCTTGCGCGGCGTCGTCGATGACCGCCATACCCGCTTCGCGCGCGATCGGGATGAGCTGGTCGTAGTCGGCGGCGAGCCCGAACAGATCGACCGGAATGATCGCGGCAGGCCGCAGGCCCAGCTCTTTGGCGTGCACGATCGCGCGCTTGAGGCTTTCGGGGTCCATGTTGAACGTGTCGGGCAGCACGTCCACGAAGACCGGTGTCGCATTGACCAGCGGCACCACTTCGGCAGTCGCCGCGAAGGTGAAGGACGGCACGAAGACGGCATCGTCCTCGCCGATGCCGAGCGCCATCAAGGCAAGCTGCAGCGCGTCGGTCCCGTTGGCGCAGGACAGGCAATGCTTCGCGCCGGAGAACTCAGCCAGCATGCCTTCGAGCTGCATGACCTCGGGCCCGAGAATGTACTGGCCGTGGTCGAGAACGCGCGCGAGCGCGGCATCGATCTGCGGCCGGATCCGCGCCTGCTGAGCCGCCAGGTCGATGAAGGGGATGGTCATGGGCGAGGGTCTCTTTCTGGCGGGCGCGAAGCACCCGGAAGGTCTTGATTTCGGGTCTACACGAGCGATTCCGGAGCGGCAACCGCTCGGCCGGACACACGTCATTCAAGAATTTTCTCAACAACGACTCGGCAAGTGCGAGGTCGTGAGCTAAAGCGGAACTGACGGGGGCGGCGGAGGCTGCAATGATGGCGACCGGGGCTGGCGGCCAGGCGCTCGACGAAATGCTCGACCTGTTCGAGGCGCTGGCACTGGAAGCGGGCGCGGTTGCCGCGTCGATGTGCACGGCCGACATGCATGTCGAGCACAAGGACGACGCGTCGCCCGTCACCAAAGCCGATGGCGCCGCCGAAGCGATCATCCTCGACGGCCTCGCCCGCCATTTCGCGAACATCCCCGTAATCGCGGAAGAGGCGGCGGCTGCCGGCAGTCTGCCGGACGTCTTCGAGCGCGATTTCTTCCTGGTCGATCCGCTCGACGGGACTAAGGAATTCGTCGCCCAGCGGCAGGACTACACTGTCAACATCGCCTTTATCATCGATGGCTCGCCGGTAGGGGGCGTCGTCTATGCGCCGGCGCGGCACCTGCTTTACCGCGGTGGCCCGGCAGGAGCGCAAGAGATCGCGACCGATGCGGCGCACGCCATCGTCTCGCGGCGTCCGATCCGCGTGCGCGGCCGGCAGACCCCGCCCGTCATCGTCGCCAGCCGCTCCCACCGCACGCCCGAGACGGACAGCTACATTACCGGCTTCCAGACGTCCGAGCTGGTGTCGATAGGCTCGTCCCTCAAGTTCTGCATGATCGCGCGCGGCGACGCTGACATCTACCCGCGCTTCGGGCCGACCATGCAGTGGGACACAGCCGCCGGCGACGCGGTTCTGCGCGCGGCAGGAGGCAAGACGCACACGCCGAAGGGCGAGCCGCTGACCTATGGCGTGCGCGAGACGTCCGGTCGCAAGCATTTCGGCAACCCGTCCTTCATCGCGGAAGGCGCGGTCCTAGACTAGCTCGTGCTTCCAGGGCGGATTGGCGCCGGCTCGCGATACGGTGACGGCGGCCGCGCGTGCCGCAACGTCGAGCATGGCCGCCAGCGAAGCATCGTCGATCGACTTGAGAGCCTGCTTTGTCAGAAGGCCGGCCTGCTGCAGGTAATGGAGCATCCCGGCATTGAACGTGTCTCCGGCACCAACGGTGTCGGCGACCGCCACGCGATAGCCTTTGGTCTGCGCTGAGCCGATGCGCGAGAAGGCGCGTGCGCCATCCTTGCCGTGAGTGATGACCACGATCGACGGCCCGTCGGCCAGCCAGCGCGCGGCGATCTCGGCCTCGTCGCCGGTCTCGCCGAACCAGTCGAGATCCTCGTCCGACAGCTTCACGATGTCGGCCAGCGCACGCATGCGGATCATGCGCGCCATATGCGCCTCATGATCGTGAATAAAGCCGCGGCGAATGTTCGGGTCGAGCATGATCACGCGCGTTCCCGCCTCGCGCCGCGCCAGCGCCTCGTAAGTCGAGCCGGATGGCTCGGCGACGAGGCTGATGCAGGAAAAGTGCAGCGCCTCGATCGAGGCGGGGAGGGCAGGCAGGTCCGCCTCGGCAACCATGCGCCCCGCGCTGTTCTCGTCATAGAAGACGTAGCGCGCATTGCCATCGACGAGATGCACGAAGGCGAGCGTCGTTGGTCGATCTGAATGCACGAGATAGCGCGGGTCGACGCGGCTGGCGGTGAGGCCATCGGTAAGCATCTCGCCGAAGAGGTCGCGCGACACGCCGCTGAGGAAACCGACCGGGCTGCCGAGCCGCCCCAGCGCGATCGCCGTGTTGTAGACCGCGCCGCCGGCATGCGGGACATAGCCCGTCGCGCCGGATGCCGTCGCCGCCGGGATCATGTCGATCAGCGCCTCGCCGCAGCAGAGGATCATCCCGCTGCACCTTCCGCACGTGCGCCGATGAGGAAGCGCTCCGAAAGCGGCAGGCTCGCGCCGCCAATGGCGCGGGCGTGAAGCCCGACCGTGCCTTCGCGGATTTCCGGGAGCACGAGACCTTCGGAATCGAGCTTCGTCATGTGCTTCTGGATGGACGTGACCAGTTTCGAGCGAACTCCCACCGGCATCCAGCCATCGACGATGGCGGCAGAAAAGTCGATGACCGCGGAGGCCGCGACGATGGCATGCGCGATCGCGGCGCCGGCCTCGCCGATCCAGACGTCGAGGTCGTTGCCGATTTCCCACCACGTATCGGGCTGCGTCCACAGCCTGCCGCTGTCCTGGCCGCGCGCGAGGAGCGCTGTTTCGAGCGAGGCGATCGAGGCGACGTCGATCAGCTGGCGCTGCGTGCCGTGAGAGCCTGGCACCGGCATCGAGCCGAGTGCGCCGGCATTGCCCGAAGCCCCGGTGTAGAGCGTGCGATTGAGGACGATGCCGCCGCCGATGAAGGCGCCGACGTAAAAGTAGAGGAAGTCGCGCAGCGAGCCTGCCGCGCCGAAGACGAGCTCGGCCCCGCAGGCTGCCGTGGCGTCGTTCTGGAGGTAGACGGGAAAGGCGCAGCGGTCGGCGATTTCGGCACGGATGTCGACGGAGCGCCACTGGTCCATCTCGGCGCGCGGCGCGCCGCTTGCATCCGCCCAGTTCCACAATTCGAACGGCATCGCGATCCCGAGGCCGGCGATACGCTGGCGTTCGGCGAAGGTGAGGAGGTCGTTGAAGGCCTGTATGCCTTCCTCGACAAAGGCGACGGTCGCACCGGGCGTTGGATAGGCGTAGGTGCGGCTGAGATCGCCGCGCTGCCGGCCCATAAAGTCGAGCAAAACCATCTGCGCACTGCGGCGCCCGATCTTGAGCCCGATGAAGAAGGCGCCGTCGGGATTGAGCGACATCGGCACCAGAGGCTGGCCGATCTTGCCGCGGATCGGCTCGCCGCGGATCAGGAGCCCGTCCTGCTCGAGCGCGCGCATGATGACGGAGACGGTCTGCGCGGAAAGTCCCGTGAGCCGCGCGATATCGGTCTTGGCGAGCGCGCCCTGTTCGCGCACCAGCGTGAGCACGAGGCGCTCATTGTAGGCACGCATGCCGCTCTGGTTCGTGCCGCGCTGGCGCGCGCCGCCGTTCGTTGCCTCCAGCCTAGCCGTATCGGCCATGGTGCCTCCCTTTGCCCGCGACCTCTCCGAGCATGCGGCACGATGGCGGTCAACAAACTGGCTGTCAATATTAATTCAGAGTGATTTATTTATTGACATTCTGTCCGGTCATGTGGTTTTTGCTCGTATCCGCCGGTGAAGGCGGCATAGGAGCCAGGAGGGCTCTGTGACAGACATCCGGGAGGAGCTTAGGATGATCAGGACCAGTCTTTTGTGCTCGGCAGCGCTGGGCGTGACCATGGCACTCGGCACGGGCGCGGCGAGCGCCCAGGACAAGGTGAGCGCCTGTCTCATCACCAAGACGGATATCAATCCCTTCTTCGTGAAGATGAAGGAGGGCGCGACCGCCAAGGCCGAGGAGCTCGGCGTCGAACTGTCCACCTATGCCGGCCGCGTCGATGGCGACCACGAAACGCAGGTGCAGGCGATCGAAAGCTGCATCGCGTCGGGCGCCAAGGGCATCCTCATCACGGCGTCCGACACCAAGGCGATCGTGCCAACGGTGCAGAAGGCGCGCGACGCCGGCCTGCTGGTCATCGCGCTCGATACGCCGCTCGAGCCGATCGACGCCGCCGACGCGACTTTTGCGACCGACAATTTCAAGGCCGGCGAACTGATCGGCCAGTGGGCCGCAGCCCAGCTCGGCGCGGAAGCCGCCAACGCCAAGATCGCGCTGCTCGACCTGACGCCGAGCGCACCATCGGTCGATGTCCTGCGCAACCAGGGCTTCCTGACCGGCTTCGGCATCGACACGGTCGACGTCAACCGCATCGGCGACGAGACCGATCCGCGCATTGTCGGCAACGATGTGACGGCTGGGAACGAAGAGGGCGGTCGCACTGCCATGGAAAACCTTCTCCAGCGCGATCCTGAGATCAACGTCGTCTATACGATCAACGAGCCGGCGGCTGCGGGCGCCTACGAGACGCTGCGCGCCTTCGGCCGCGCCGAGGACGTGCTGATCGTCTCCGTCGATGGCGGCTGCCCCGGCGTCCAGAACGTCAAGGAAGGCATCATCGGCGCGACCTCCCAGCAATATCCGCTGATGATGGCGTCGATGGGCATCGAGGCGATCAAGGCCTTCGCCGATAGCGGCGAGATGCCGAAGACGACCGAGGGCCTCGACTTCTTCGACACCGGCGTGACGCTCGTCACCGACCAGCCGGCCGCAGGCGTCGAATCGATCGACAGCGCCGAGGGGCTCGATCGCTGCTGGGGCTGATGCCTCGCTCGATCGGCCAGAACCGGGCGCGGCGATCCGGCCGCGCCACCCGACACCCCAAAGCAGCGTTAAGCCGGCCGTTTGACGCGGCCGGCCAACGCAATCACCATGCCTCGAGGGAGGACGTCCGATGAGCGAAGCAGGCACGAGGCCGGCAGGCCAGGACTACGAGCAGGTCGTCGAGCGCAGCGACCGCTCCGTCGCCGCCTTCGAGGGCCACGACAAGAACGCGCTCGACCGGCTGCAGCATTTTCTCCACGGCAACCCGACCATGGTGCCGGTGATCGTGCTTCTGCTTTCGATCGGCGTCTTCGGTGTCATTGCGGGTGGCAATTTCTTTTCCGCCTTCAACCTGTCGCTGATCATGCAGCAGGTGTCGATCATCGGCATCCTGGCAGCGGCGCAGAGCCTCGTGATCCTGACCGCCGGAATCGACCTCTCGGTCGCGGCAATCATGGTGCTGATGTCGGTCGTCATGGGCAATCTGGGCGTCAACATGGGCCTGCCGGCGCCGCTTGCGATCGCGGTCGGCCTTGTCGGCGGCACGGCAGCGGGCCTGATGAACGGCTTCCTCGTGACGCGGCTGAAGCTGCCGCCCTTCATCACGACGCTCGGTACCTGGAACATCTTCTTCGCGCTCAATCTCTGGCTGTCCGGCGCGCAGTCCATCCGCAGCCAGGACATCGACGCGCAGGCGCCGCTCCTCAAATTCTTCGGCGAGAGCTTCCGCATCGGCAATGCGCAGTTCACATACGGCTCGGTGCTGATGGTGCTGATCTTCGCGGTGCTCTGGTTCATGCTGAACCGAACTGCCTGGGGACGGCACGTCTACGCCATCGGCGACGACAAGGAAGCGGCCGAGCTCGCCGGCATCCAGACGAACCGCACGCTTCTGTCCGTTTATGCTCTGGGCGGCCTCGTCTGCGCCATCGGCGCATGGGCCTCGATTGGCCGTGTTGGCTCGGTCTCCCCGCAAAGCTTCTACGACGCCAACCTGCAATCGATCACGGCGGTGGTCATCGGAGGCATCTCGCTCTTCGGCGGGCGCGGCTCGATCCTCGGGCCGCTCATCGGCGCGCTGATCGTCGGCGTCTTCCAGTCGGGCCTGCGGCTCGCAGGCGTTGACGTCCTCTGGCAGGTCTTCGCGATCGGCTGGCTCATCATTCTGGCGGTCGGCATCGACCAGTGGATCAGAAAGGTCTCGTCATGAACGCTGCATCCCAACCCGTTCTTACGGCGCGCGGACTGGTCAAGCGCTATGGCCGCGTCGTTGCCCTGAACAATGCCGACTTCGATCTCTACCCTGGCGAAATCCTCGCCGTCATCGGCGACAATGGCGCCGGCAAGTCGAGCCTGATCAAGGCGATCTCCGGTGCCATCCGTCCGGACGAAGGCGAGATCCGGCTCAACGGGGAGGTGATCAACTTCGCCTCCCCAATGGAGGCGCGCGACGCGGGCATCGAGACCGTCTACCAGAACCTCGCTCTGTCGCCGGCGCTGTCGATCGCCGACAACATGTTCCTCGGCCGTGAAATCCGCCGGCCGGGCGTGCTCGGCTCCTGGTTCCGCATGCTTGATCGCCAGCAGATGGAAAAGATCGCCCGCGACAAGCTCTCCGAACTGGGCCTGATGACTATCCAGAACATCACCCAGGCCGTCGAGACGCTGTCGGGAGGGCAGAGGCAGGGCGTGGCGGTCGCGCGCGCTGCCGCCTTCGGTTCAAAGGTCGTCATCATGGACGAGCCGACAGCGGCGCTTGGCGTCAAGGAATCGCGGAAGGTTCTGGAGCTCATCCAGGATGTACGGGCTAGGGGCATGCCGATCGTGCTGATCTCGCACAACATGCCGCATGTCTTCGAGGTGGCCGATCGCATCCATGTCCACCGTCTCGGTCGTCGGCTCTGCGTAATCGACCCGAAAGAACATACGATGTCGGACGCCGTCGCCTACATGACGGGAGCAAAATCGCCGCCGGTCGAACAGCTTGCCGCCTGAAGCTCGCTTTTAGCGCTTGCCGGGCGCGCCGGGCGATGTAGCATCGTCGTCCGGGAGGATCGTTGCAGACAATCGGGGGAGCGCCGGTACCCATCAGCCGGCAAGCGAGGCGACAATGATCCAGACCCAGAAGACGGCCAAGGCCCAGCCGAGCCTGCCCGATGCAGATGTCGACGCCCTGGCGAAAGCCGTCATTGACTGCCTGAAATATCGCGTCGGCAAGGAGCCATCGGTCGCGACCCGGCACGACTGGCTGACGGCCTCGATCCTGTCGCTGCGCGACCGCGTGATCGACCACTGGATCGATTCCACGCGCTCCTCCTACGACACCGACGGCAAGCGCGTTTACTACCTGTCGATGGAGTTTCTCATCGGCCGCCTGATGCGCGACGCCATGTCGAACCTCGGCATGATGGACGCGATGCGCGCCGCACTTGCCAGGCACAATGTCGACATCGACATCATCTCCGAGCTCGAGCCCGACGCGGCGCTCGGCAATGGCGGCCTCGGCCGGCTCGCCGCCTGCTTCATGGAATCGATGGCGAGCCTCGGCATTCCGGCCCATGGTTATGGCATCCGCTATGTGCACGGCCTCTTCCGCCAGGAGATTCAGGATGGCTGGCAGGTTGAACTGCCCGAAACCTGGCTGGACCACGGCAACCCCTGGGAGTTCGAGCGCCGCGAAGGCGCCTACGAGGTCGGCTTCGGCGGCGCGGTCCATTCGCTGACTTCGCCCGACGGCCGGCTGGAGCGACACGTCTGGAAGCCGCAGGAGCGGTTCCTCGCCGTCGCTTTCGACACGCCGATCGTCGGCTGGCGCGGCCGGCGCGTGAATACGCTGCGGCTCTGGTCAGCGATGCCCGTCGATCCGATCCTGCTCGACGCCTTCAACGCGGGCGACCACATCGGCGCGCTGCGCGAATCCAACAAGGCGGAATCGCTGACCCGCGTGCTCTACCCGGCCGACAGCCATCAGGCCGGCCAGGAACTGCGGCTGAAGCAGGAGTATTTCTTCTCCGCCGCCTCCATCCAGGACATCGTGCGCCGGCATCTGTCGCGCCATGACGATCTGACGAGCCTGCCTGACAAGGCGGCGATCCAGCTCAACGACACGCACCCGGCCGTCGCCGTCTCGGAACTGATGCGCATCCTTCTCGACATCCACTCGATGGATTTCGACCAGGCCTGGGACATCACGCGGCGCACCTTCTCCTACACCAACCACACGCTCCTTCCTGAGGCGCTGGAAAGCTGGCCGGTGCCGTTGTTTGAGCGGCTGCTGCCGCGCCACATGCAGATCATCTACGCGATCAATGCCGAGGTGCTGCTGGACGCACGGGCGCGGAAGTTCTCGGATGATCGCATCCGGTCGATCTCGCTGATCCAGGAGGATGGCGAGCGCCGGGTGCGCATGGGCAATCTCGCCTTCTGCGGCTCGCATTCGATCAACGGCGTCTCGGCGCTGCACACCGAACTGATGAAGGAGACGGTGTTCTCCGATCTCCAGGCGCTGTTTCCGGGCCGCATCAACAACAAGACAAACGGCATCACGACGCGCCGCTGGCTGATGCAGTCCAATCCGGGGCTGACCAACCTCATCCGCGACGCGATCGGCGACCGCTTCCTCGATGATATTTCGGCACTTTCCGGACTCGACAAGTTTGCCGGCGACGCGTCCTTCCAGGAGCGTTTCGCGGCCGTCAAGCGCGCCAACAAGGAGCGGCTGGCTGCGACCGTCTTCAGCCGCATGGGTATCAAGGTCGATCCGTCGGCTTTGTTCGACGTGCAGATCAAGCGCATCCACGAATACAAGCGCCAGCTGCTCAACATTCTCGAGGCGGTGGCGCTCTACGACCAGATCCGCTCGCATCCCGAAAAGGAGTGGGCGCCGCGCGTAAAGTTCTTTGGCGGCAAGGCGGCGCCGAGCTACTACAACGCCAAGCTGATCATCAAACTGATCAACGACGTCGCACGCGTGGTCAATTCCGACCCTTCCGTGCGCGGGCTCCTCAAGATCGTTTTCGTGCCGAACTATAACGTCTCGATGGCCGAGACGATGATCCCGGCCGCCGATCTGTCGGAGCAGATTTCGACCGCCGGCATGGAGGCGTCAGGCACCGGCAACATGAAGTTCGCGCTGAACGGCGCGCTGACCATCGGCACGCTGGACGGCGCCAATGTCGAGATGCGCGATCATGTCGGAGCCGAGAACATCGTCATCTTCGGGCTGACGGCCGGCGAGGTGGCGAAGGCGCGGCAGGGCGGCTACAGGCCGGAGGAGGCGATTGCCGCATCCGCCGAGCTGCGCCAAGCGCTCGACGCGGTGGAGAATGGGGTGTTCTCGCATGACGACCCTGACCGCTATCGTGAACTCATGCGCGGCTTGCGCGAAACCGACTGGTTCATGGTCGCCGCCGATTTCGATGCCTATTGTGACGCGCAGCGACGCGTCGATTCGATCTGGCGCGAGACGCCGAGATGGCTGACGATGGCGATACGGAACTCGGCGCGCATGGGATGGTTTTCGTCCGACAGGACAATCCGCCAATATGCGGAGGACGTCTGGAAGGTCGGCGTCGCCGATCCGGTCTGACGCCGATCGAGGGGAGGAAGTACCGATAATGGAAAAGCGGACCCAGCCGCTGGCGCGTGATGCGATGGCCTATGTGCTAGCCGGCGGGAGGGGCAGCCGCCTTGCCGAACTGACCGACACCCGCGCCAAGCCCGCAGTCTATTTCGGCGGAAAGGTGCGCATCATCGATTTCGCGCTGTCGAACGCGCTCAATTCCGGCATACGCCGCATCGGCGTTGCGACGCAGTACAAGGCGCACTCGCTCATCCGGCACCTGCAGCGCGGCTGGAACTTTTTCCGCCCCGAGCGAAACGAGAGCTTCGACATCCTGCCTGCCAGCCAGCGTGTGTCCGAGACGCAGTGGTACGAGGGCACCGCCGACGCCGTCTACCAGAACATCGACATCATCGAGGCCTACGATCCGCAATACATGGTCATCCTGGCCGGCGACCACATCTACAAGATGGACTACGAGCTGATGCTCCAGCAGCACGTCGAGCAGGATGCCGACGTGACCGTGGGCTGTCTCGAAGTCCCGCGCATGGAGGCGACGGGTTTCGGCGTGATGCATGTCGACGGGCAGGACCGCATCGTCGACTTCGTCGAGAAGCCCGCTGACCCGCCTGGCATTCCCGACAAGCCGGACTACGCGCTCGCATCCATGGGCATCTACGTCTTCAAGACGCAGTTCCTGATGGAGGAGCTGAGGCGCGACGCTGCCACGCCCGGCTCCAACCGCGACTTCGGCAAGGACATTATCCCCTATATCGTGAAGCACGGAAAAGCCGTTGCGCACCGCTTCACCAATTCCTGCGTGCGCTCTTCCTTCGAAACGGTCGCCTACTGGCGCGACGTCGGCACGGTCGACGCCTATTGGGAAGCCAATATCGACCTGACGGACATCACGCCAGAACTCGACATCTACGACCGCGACTGGCCGATCTGGACCTATGCCGAGATCAAGCCGCCCGCTAAGTTCGTCCACGACCAGGACGGACGGCGCGGCACCGCCATCTCCTCGCTGGTTGCGGGCGATTGCATCATTTCGGGTGCCGCACTCAAGCGCAGCCTGCTGTTCACCGGCGTGCGGGTGAACTCCTTCTCGTCGCTGGAAGATGCCGTGGTGCTGCCGGACTGCCACATCGGTCGCTCGGCAACACTGCGGAAGGTGGTGCTCGACCGCGGCGTCGTCATTCCCGAGGGCCTGTCGATCGGTTTCGATCCGGAAAAGGACGCCCAGAACTTCCGGCGCACGAGCAACGGTGTTTGCCTTGTGACGCAGACCATGATCGACCGGCTGGCCCTGTGAGCGTTTGCCAGATGACCGTCGGTGCGCATGAACAAGAAGAAGCGTAGGCGTCGGATGAAGGTTCTTTCGGTCGCCTCGGAGGTGCATCCGCTTGTCAAGACCGGCGGGCTCGCGGACGTCACGGGAGCTTTGCCGAAAGCGCTGAAGCAGCTTGGTATGGAGATGCGCACGCTGATGCCGGGCTACCCGGCCGTGATGGCGCGGCTCGGCAAGGTACGCGCGGCGGCCAGCTACGACGATCTGTTCGGGGCGAAGGCGCGCCTGGTGGAAGCCAATCTCGACGGGCTCGATCTGATCGTGCTCGACGCGCCGCTTCTCTTCGACCGTGCAGGCGGACCCTATGCCGATGCCACGGGCCGCGACTGGCCGGACAACTGGAAACGGTTCGCTGCGCTCGCACGCGCCGGTGCTGATATCGCGATCGGCGGCCTGAAGGGCTGGAAGCCGTCGCTGGTTCAGGCGCATGACTGGCAGGCTGGCCTGCTTCCGGCCTATCTGAAATTTGCCGGAGAGGCGGTGCCCCCGAGCGTCATGACCATCCACAATCTGGCGTTCCAGGGTCGGTTCGAGGCCGGGATTTTCGGTAGTCTGGGCCTGCCGGCCGCGGCCATGAGCCTCGAGGGTGTGGAATATTACGGCGGCGTCGGTTTTCTGAAGGCCGGGCTGCAATCTGCCGATGCGATCGTCACGGTCAGCCCGACCTATGCGCGGGAAATCCGCAGGCCGGAATTCGGCATGGGCCTTGAGGGGCTGCTCAATGGCCGGGCAGATATCCTGCATGGCATTCTCAACGGCATTGATGACACGGTCTGGGATCCGCGGTCCGATCCGGAACTGAAGGCAAATTTCGGCGCCCGCAGCCTGTCGCATCGCCAGAAGAACCGACGCGCGATCGAAAAGCGCTTCGGTCTCGACCGAGGTGAGGGGCCGCTGATGACGATCATCAGCCGACTGACCTGGCAGAAGGGCATGGACCTGGTCGCCGAAACGCTTGACCGCATCGTCGCGGCGGGCGCGCAACTCGCCATCCTCGGCTCCGGCGACCAGGCTCTGGAAGGCGCGTTCCTGGCAGCCGCCGCACGCAATCCGGGACGCATCGGCGTTGTGACCGGCTATGACGAGGGCCTGTCGCATCTGCTCCAGGGTGGCGCCGACGCGATCCTCATCCCCTCGCGCTTCGAGCCTTGCGGGCTCACCCAGCTCTACGGCCTTCGCTATGGCTGCGTGCCGGTTGCCGCGCGCACCGGCGGTCTTGCCGATACGATCATCGACGCCAACGACGCCGCACTTTCGGCCGGCACCGCGACGGGCATCCTCTTCGACCCCGGCTCGGCGGACGCGATCGTCTCCGCCTGCCAGCGGGCGGTCGCCCTCTATGGGGACAGCAAGGCCTGGACCGCCATGCAGAAGGCCGGCATGGGTGCCGACCTTTCGTGGCGCCGGCGCGCCGGGCAGTATGCCGACCTCTTCACATCGCTTGCAGGGAAACCGGACCAGCCATGATCCGCATCGTCGAAACGACGCCGTTTACCGACCAGAAGCCCGGCACGTCCGGCTTGCGCAAGAAGGTGCCGGTCTTCCAGCAGCCGCGCTATGTCGAGAACTTCGTCCAGTCGATCTTCGATTCGCTCGCCGGCTATCGCGGCGAGACGCTGGTCGTAGGCGGCGACGGACGCTTCTTCAACCGTGAGGTCGTGCAGACGGTCATCCGCATGGCGGCCGCGAGCGGTTTCGGTCGGGTTCTGGTGGGGCAGGGCGGCATCCTGTCGACGCCGGCCGCGTCCCACCTCATCCGCAAGAACGACGCCTTCGGCGGCATCATCCTGTCGGCCAGCCACAATCCCGGCGGCCCGAACGAGGATTTCGGCATCAAGTACAATGCCGGCAATGGCGGACCGGCGCCCGAGAAGCTGACGGAAGCCATCTACCGGCGCAGCCTTGAGATAGACCGCTATGCGATCGCCGACATAGACCCCGTCGATCTCGACGTCGTCGGCAGCACCGAGACGGCGACGGGCCTCGTCGTCGAAGTGGTCGATCCCGTCGCAGACTATGCGGCGCTTATGGAGACGCTGTTCGACTTCGCCGAAATCCGTGCGCTGTTCGCATCCGGCTTCACCATGTCGTTCGATGCGATGCATGCTGTCACCGGACCTTACGCGTCCGAGATTCTGGAGCGTCGGCTCGGCGCGTCGCCCGGCACGGTGAGAAACGGCACGCCGCTGCAGGATTTCGGCGGGCACCATCCCGATCCGAACCTCGTCCATGCCAAGGAACTGCTCGATCGCATGATGGCGCCGGGCGCGCCGGATTTCGGCGCGGCGTCGGACGGTGACGGCGACCGCAACCTCATCATCGGCAAGGGCATCTACGTCGCGCCATCGGATTCGCTGGCGCTGCTCGCCGCCAACGCGCACCTTGCGCCGGCCTACAGGAACGGCATCGCCGGCATCGCGCGCTCCATGCCGACAAGTGCGGCCGCAGACCGCGTTGCGGCGGCGCTCGGCATCCCGCTTTTCGAGACGCCGACGGGCTGGAAGTTCTTCGGCAATCTTCTCGATGCCGGCAAGGTCACGATCTGCGGCGAAGAGAGCGCGGGCACGGGCTCCGACCATGTGCGCGAGAAGGACGGGCTCTGGGCCGTGCTGCTCTGGCTCAACATCATCGCCGTGCGCCGGCAAAGCGTCGACGAGATCATCCACGAGCACTGGGCGCGCTTCGGCCGCAACTACTACACGCGCCACGATTATGAGGCGATTGATTCGGGCGTTGCCAACGAGATGGTCGCTGATCTCAAGGCGCGTTTGCCTCAGCTTGTGGGGACGACGGTGGCGGGACTGACGATCGAGAAGGCCGACGATTTCGAGTACACCGACCCCGTCGACGGCTCGGTGAGCCGCAGCCAGGGCATCCGCATCTTCTTCGAAGGCGGCTCGCGCCTCGTCTTCCGCCTTTCGGGTACCGGCACCAGCGGGGCGACCTTGCGCGTCTACATGGACCGGCACGAGCCCGACCCTGCCGAGGTCGATCTCGACCCGCAGGCCGCGCTTGCGGACCTGATCGCGGCAGCAGACGAGCTTGCGGGAATTTCCGAGAGAACAGGCCGGAAGGAACCGGACGTCATCACCTGAGCAGGAGCGCATCTTGGCCAGATTTCAGCCGCCGCGTCTTGAACAGGGAGGAGCAGATTTCAGCGTATGGTCCGGAAGGGCCGAGGCAATTTCGGTTTCGTTCTTCGACAGCCAGGACAGGGAGGTCCGAACCGTCGGGTTGCAGCGGAGCGGGGATGACCTTTTTTCCGGCTTCGTCGGCGGTGTCGGCGTTGGTACCCGCTATGGCCTGCGCGTGAGCGGACCATGGGACCCGGCCAATGGCGACCGCTTCGACGCAACCAAGCTGCTGGTCGACCCGGCCGCGACCCGTCTCGACCGCCGCTTCGTCTACGATCCCCGCTTGGCCTGGGCGCCTGACGAGGCAATGGACACGGCGCCGCTCGTGCCGAAGGCGATCATCGAGGACCTGCCCGCAATCCCCCATCGCCCGCCTGTCTTTCAGTCCGGTGGCCTGATCTATGAACTCTCCGTGCGCTCCTTCACGCGGATGCATCCGGCTGTGCCGGAGGCGGAGCGTGGAACGCTGGCGGCGCTGCGCCATCCGGCGATCATCGAGCATCTGCAGCGCCTGAACGTATCCGCCGTCGAGCTCATGCCGATCACAGCCGTCGTCGACGAGCGCCACCTGCCGCCGTTGGGCCTCACCAATGCATGGGGCTACAATCCGGTCGCCTTCATGACGCCCGACCCGCAGCTGGCGCCGAACGGCATCGCCGATCTGCGCGAGACCGTGGCGGCGCTGCGCGATGCCGGCATCGGCGTGATCCTCGACCTCGTCTTCAACCACACCGGCGAGAGCGACGAGCTGGGCCCGACGCTGTCGCTGCGCGGGCTCGACAATGCCGCCTTCTACCGCCACGCTGGCGGGCGGCTCGTCAACGACACGGGCTGCGGCAACACGCTTGACTGCGCACATCCGGCGGTCATCGATCTCGTGATGACCTCGCTACGCCATTTTGTGCGCCATGCCGGCGTCGATGGCTTTCGCTTCGATCTGGGACCAATCCTCGGCCGCGACGCGATCGGCTATTCGCCCGATGCGCCGCTGCTTCATGCGATGCTCGAAGACCCGGTCATCGGCGACCGCGTGCTGATTGCAGAGCCTTGGGACATCGGTCAGGGCGGCTACCAGCTTGGCAACTTCCCGCCGCCTTTCCTCGAGTGGTCCGACCGCTACCGCGACGACGTTCGCCGCTTCTGGCGCGGGGATGGTTCTGTCGGAACGCTGGCGACACGGCTCGCTGGCTCGTTCGACATCTTCGATGCGCCTCGAACCCGCAGCATCAACTTCGTCGCCGCCCATGACGGCATGACGCTGGCCGACCTCACGGCATACGAACACAAGCACAACGAGGCCAATGGCGAGGACAATCGCGATGGTCACGATGACAACCTGTCGTGGAACCACGGCGTCGAAGGCGAGACCGACGACGAGGCGGTGCTCGCCGCGCGCCGCCGTGACCGCATGGCGCTGATCGCGACGCTCTTCGCCTCGCGCGGCACGCCGATGCTGACCGCCGGGGACGAGTTCGGTCGCACCCAGCGCGGCAACAACAACGCCTATTGCCATGACGACACGATCACGTGGCTCGAATGGGAGCACGGCGACACCGAATTGGAAGCCTGGACGGCGGCCGTTTCGCATCTGCGTCAAAGCCATACTTGCCTCAGAGACCAGTCGCGACTGGCGGAGCTAGACGACAGCGGCTGGTCGGGTGCCGGATGGTATGGCGAGGATGGAACGCAGCTCGACCCGACCCGTTGGGAGGAGCCCGGTCGCCGCTTCCTCGTGAAGGTGCTTGCGACCGGCGACCCCGAGGCGCCGGCGCTGGCCATCATCGTCAACGGCAACCACGGTCGATGGGGCTATTCGCTGCCGGCTCGCGGGGAGGGGCATTGGGAGATGTTGCTGACGCCAGAACCCGATGCCGAACCCTGGCTCGCGCCGCCCCGAAGCGTGAGATTCCAGATTTTCAGACACAGGCCGAAGGATAGTGACGATGAATGAGTGGTGGCGCGGCTGCACGATCTACCAGATCTATCCCCGCTCGTTTCAGGACACGAATGGTGACGGCGTCGGCGACATGGAGGGCATTCGCCGCAGGCTGCGGCACGCCGCCTCGCTCGGCGTCGATGCCGTCTGGCTCTCGCCCTTCTTCAAGTCGCCCATGGCGGACATGGGCTATGACGTGTCGGACTATTGCGACGTCGATCCGCTCTTCGGCACACTCGCCGATTTCGACGCTGTGCTGGCGGAAGCCCATGCGCTCGGGCTCAAGGTGATCATCGACCAGGTCCTGTCCCACACCTCCGACCAGCACGCCTGGTTCAAGGAGAGTAGGTCGAGCCGCGACAATCCGAAGGCGGACTGGTACGTCTGGGCGAAGGCCAAGCCGGACGGCACGGCACCGACCAACTGGCTCTCCGTCTTCGGCGGTCCGTCCTGGGAATGGGATTCGGTGCGCCGGCAATATTACCTGCACAACTTCCTGACCTCGCAGCCCGACCTCAACTTCCACAATCCGGAGGCTCAGGAGGCGATCCTCGCCTCGGTGAAGTTCTGGCTCGACCGCGGTGTCGACGGTTTCCGGCTGGATGCAATCAACTACTGCTTCCACGATGCGCAACTGCGCGACAACCCGCCCTTCGACGACGCCGAAAACAACGATGTGCCCGACACCAACCCGTACGGCTACCAGGACCACATCTACGACAAGACGCAGCCCGAGAACCTCGCCTTCCTGAAACGCTTGCGCGGGCTGATCGACAGCTACCCCGACCGCATGACGGTGGGCGAGGTGGGTGACGGGCACCGCTCGCTGAGCACGGTCGCGGCGTATACCGCCGGCGGCGAGCGGCTGGACATGTGCTACACCTTCGACCTCCTCAGCCCAACCTTCTCGCCGGAGCACATCCGCCGCTCGGTCAAGGCTTTCGAGGAGGAAGTGGCGGATGGGTGGGTGTGCTGGGCCTTCTCCAACCATGACGTGCCGCGCCACGTGTCGCGCTGGACGAGGCCCGGCGGCGACACCGACCAGACGGCGCGCTTCTCGATTGCCCTGCTGGCGACGCTACGCGGGTCGATCTGCATCTACCAGGGCGAGGAACTCGGGCTTCAGGAAGCCGATATCGCCTTCGAGGATCTGCGCGATCCGTATGGGATCCGCTTCTGGCCTGGCTTTAAGGGCCGCGACGGATGCCGCACGCCAATGGTTTGGGAGGCAGGCGAGGCCCATGGCGGCTTCTCGGAGGCCAAGCCCTGGCTGCCGGTGCCGCCAACCCATATCGCGCGCGCCGTCGACAGGCAGGAGGGCGATGCCGGCTCCATCCTCGCCTTCTATCGGCAGATGCTCGGCCTGCGGAAATCGGAGCCGGCCTTGCTGCGCGGCAGCCTGACCTTCGCCGACGGTGCCGAAGGCGTGCTCGTCTTTGCGCGCGAGCACGAGGGCACGAAGATCGTCTGCGCCTTTAATTTCGGCGTGGAGCCGGCTGAACTCGGCATGGTCGGCGAGCGCGTGACAGAGGTGCTGACGACCGGTGGCAGCACGGTTGACGACCATCACGGCCATGTCCTCCTGCCGCCCGTCAGCTGGTTCGTGGCGCGTGTCGACGTCACGTAAGGCGGGTCAGATGAGGCTTGAATTCTGCGCCCGTTGCCCGTAATAGCACCGTCGCGCGCGGTTGTAGCTCAGATGGTTAGAGCGCCGGATTGTGGATCCGGAGGTCGCTGGTTCGATCCCAGCCAACCGTACCATTCGATCCCCAAGCGATAGTCTCGGCGAAACGCACTGACGTCTTCTGCGGCGGCCGTAGTCAGCGTATGCTGGCGGCACTTGTTCCCGACACGTATCGAGGTTGCCATGCGAGCCTTACGCGCCCTGCTGTTGGCCTCCGTCATCGCATTTCCCATGACGGCGGCTGCACAGACGATGGAGACCGTTCAGCTCGATGAGGCCGCCAGCAGTGTGACCATTGAAGCCAGCCTGACCGGGAGCGAGTATCGCGACTACCTCGTCAGCGGCCGCGTCGGACAAACCCTGTCGATCTCGCTCGAAACTGACGGGACTGCCTACTTTAACCTGCTGCCGCCAGGGTCGGCCGGCGAGGCCATGTACAACGGATCAATCGACGGCAATGAGACGCGGGAGGACCTGCCAGTCGCAGGAGACTACGCGGTCCGGGTCTATCTGATGGGCGCAGACCGGTCGGAAGACCGCAGCGTAGGCTACGCACTGACGCTGCACCTCGAATAAAGCGGCGAGCATGGCCAGGCATGCTGAGGCGTCCTGAGCCGACCTCACTGCACCAGCACCGCCCGACCGCATTGGGCTTCGTGCACGCGGATGTCCGCTTCGCCGAGCGAGATGCCGAGTGCCGAGACGATGCTGTTGAGCGCGATGTCGACGGCAGGCGCAGCCGTCGTAAGCGAGGTCTGCACGAGGCCCTTGAGGCCGCCGGGCAGCCCGAGGCCTAGCCCCAGCACATCGACCCTGACGTCGGCGCTTTTGAGAAGCGTGCCGGCAAGGCTGCCGACGAGGTCCGTGGTCGCTACGCGCTTGACCACTCCATCGTCGATATCTTTCCTGGTGAATGTGAGCGTCTTCGGCTTCTGGTTGGCGATCTCGGTCGCCGCATAGCCGGTGACCGATACGAGGAGCGGGACGGTTATCAGCTTGGCTCGTTGGGTCGGCGGTGCCGCCTGGAAGTCGCGAAGCGTCGCTGCCGAGACTTCGGCAAGCCGCAAATGGGCAATGCCCGGCCGTGCAGCAACATCGACTTCGATCGTATCGGCCCTGCCGGGCGTGCAGCGGATATCGCCCAGCTGCGCCTCGGCCTGCGCGATGTCGAGATAGAGAGGGACCTTGATGACGGGTGGCAGCAGACCTCCGAGACCGCCGATCTCGATCGCCAGCCGCATGCGGGTCTGCGCCGTGCGCACGATCTCGCCTTTGGAGCCGATGCGGATCCATGGCGAATGCTGCGGACGCTCGCCGATGACGAGCGCGAGGTCGAGGTCGACGAGGCCTGCGATCGACGTGTTGATGTCGATTGCGACCTGATTGCCGCCACTGGCTATGCTGGCGACGTTCGACAATGTCGCAAGCGTACCGACCGTGGCATCGACGCCGGCTTCGACCGTGCCCGGCACGAGGATGCCGAGCGGGCCGAGCGCGATGAGCTCACGCAAGCGAAGGCTGCCCTGCGGGCTGGCGCTTGCAATTTTGCCCAAAGCCGTTCTGGCGGCGCCGTCTCCTGGCTGCGCGTCCTGCAAGGCGCGGGTGATCTGTGCTGTCGTGACGGTGGCCGCCAGCACATTGTCATAGGTCGCGGCACGAAGTTCCGCGCGTGTATTCAGCGCGGTCAGAAAGCGGAGGAGCTCGACATCGGCAGAGGCGAGCGCCTCGTAGTCCATCAGCGTAAGCGACAGGCGTGATCCCGTCAGCCCGCCCAGGACCTGGTTCAGGACGCCGCCATCGAGCCGAAGCAGCCGCGAGCCGATGGAAAAGCTTGCGGCCGTTTCCGTATGGGCAATAGCGCGCGTGCGGATCGTCGGGCGATCCATCATGCCGGCGCCGAAGAAGAGTTCGCCGCGCGTCGAAAACTCGACCTGGATGGCGTTGGGCGGCGTGGCACCGGCGACAAAACGGTCCGATACGGCGACGACCGGATCGGGCGAATAGCGGCCGCGTACCACGCGCAGCTGATTATCGCTGCTCACGGTCGTAATGCCGTGCGCCGCCGGCCCTTCTACGCTGTCCTCCTCGGCAAGGCGGACATCGGTGAAGCCATTGTCGGTGAATGCCTGCAATGCCGCCACGCGAGCATCGTCGTCGGAGCGCGCTGCGGCCGCTGCGATCGCCGAGAGATCGGTAATCGTCTGGGCCGAGCGGCGCTCAAGATAGAGGCTGCCGGAATCGACTGCGATCGCGCCGAGTGCCGCCGCCATCGGCAGCGTGATTGCGGTGAGCATGCCAATATTGCCGGCCTTGCCGCGCAGGAAAGGTAGTAACGCCCGAACCATCAGACGCCTCCGATGCGAACGGTAGACCGCCGGACGATCGTGGTGTCTGGCAGAGGCAGCGACGTGAGCAGGTTCCAGATCGGCAGGTGGCGCGCATCGTAGGACACGGAGACCTCGAACTGCGTGGGGTCGCCGATATTGCCGGCTACGTTCACGCGCAGCTTCGACGCGTCCACGAACGCATACCCGTCCGCGTTGCGCGTAATGAAGGCGGACGCCAGTGTCTGGCGTTCCGCCTCCGACAGGCCGGCCACCGACACGCGCGCGGCGTCGGATGCGAGCTGCTGAACCGAGTGGCTGGCGCCGAAATAGATGCCGTAAGCGAGCATGCCTGCCAGAAGCAGGATGTAGACGGGGGCGACAATCGCCATCTCGACCGCAGCCGTGCCGCACCGGTCATGGATGATCCTCCGCCATTCTCGTCGGCAATAGCGCTTGTCGCTCATCGCATCCTCCAGATCTGCGCCCGCATGCAGAAGATGCACCACGACCTGCTAAAGCAACTTTAACGGGAAAATTGAAACACGATACAACCGAGAAGCGGAACGGGCGGTGGACATGACGGCCATCCTGGCCGATACGAAACCATGGCACGACGTGGTTCTTCTTTCGGCTTCATGGGACGGTTCGGGCGCTCGGCCGACCTCAGGCAACTCGACCAGGCGATGCGGGCAAGCGACCTGCATCCCGCACTGGTGCCTGAGGGCGTGAAGCTTGCGGCCGTCAATCTGATGAAGGATCGCTATGGCGACGATCCGCCGGCTGATGCGTATGCACCAGTTGCGGATCTGATCGCTTACTGCATGCTTGGGGCAGGGGCCTTTGCAGGAGCCAATGGCATCCTGACGACGGAAGCGGTGGAGGAGCGCATCGAGGCTGCGCTTGCCTCAGGCTCCGGACTTGACGCCGAGACTGTCCTGCTGACGGTTCATGCCAAGCTGATCCAACCTTCGGTCGTGGCCGAGTTCGGTCTCGAAGCCGAGACCGACGAAAAGTAGCTGGTCGACGCTTAACGTGCCGCGAGACGCGATTCGTCGGCCGCCTGGATGAACATGCGCCGCGCAATGTGCGGCGACGTCTGCCCGACCGATGCGCTACGGCATGCCCGTGTCGCCGCGTGGTACCACTTGCCGCGTGTTTCCGGCCAACGCTTGGTCAGCATCTCATAGGCCTGATCTGCCGACGCAATCTCCTGCTCGCCCGCATCGCCGAACAGTCGCACCGGTTCGTGAAATGTCGCCTGCCGCATCGCTCTATCTCCGCCTGTGTCAGCCTGCGTAACAATGCGTGATGCGGCTTGAGGTTCCGGAGCGTAAATTGATTTTCGGCGGTGTTCCGGAGGTAAGAGATTGCGCGCAGCGAACGAGTTTTAGGAGGTCTGGTTCCATCTTCTCACAATAAATTCAAGGTTATCTGCCGGCAGGAACCAAGTTCAGGCTCACGGCTTCTTCCCTTCGACGGCGCTGACATGCGCCAAGAGGTCTAAGGAGAACCCCATGAAGAACGCTGCAACAATCGCGCTCGCTACCCTGCTCAGCGCTTCTGTTTCCGGCTTTGCTTTTGCCCAGACCAACGAGGTCCCGGGCCGTGACACCGATACGTTCGGCACGGATACCCCGGTAGAGGCTCCCGCCATTTTGCCAGGCGCTGCCGACACCACTGTGACCGATGAGGAGCCGGGCCGTGACACAGATACTGCTGGCACGGAAGCTGGCGGCAACACGCTCCCGGCCGCCACTGCCGAGCCTTCCGCCGTGACGTCGTCGGAACCGGGCCGCGACACTGATACGGCTGTGACCACCGAGCAGTCGGGCACGGCTGAAGTCGCAGCGCCGGCTGCATCGGGTGCAGTTGTTGACCTCACGACCACGGCCGATGTCGACGCAGCAGCTGAAGAGCCGGGCCGCGACACCGACACGGCCGGCACGGAGCAGGGCGGCAACGTCCTGCCAGCAGCAACAGCCGATGGTGACGACGTCGCAGACGAAGAGCCGGGCCGTGACACGGATACGGCAGGCACCGAGGAGGGCGGCAACACGCTTCCGGCGGCGACGGCCGATGAGGAAGAAATCATCGATGACGAGCCGGGCCGCGATACGGATACTCCGACGCAGCAGTAAATCCAGCCTGTGCGGACACCGGATCGGCGCCTTCGGGCGCCGATTTCGTTTTTGCAGGAAGTTTCGGGAGACAGACTGGTCGGAGTGGCAGGATTTGAACCTGCGACCCCCTCGTCCCGAACGAGCGTCCGCCCGTTTTCGCCCCTCTTTGTTCACGCTAATGCCCGCCGTCTGTTCTCACTTGCTCTCAGTTGATAGTGCTGGTTTCCGTGCGGTTCTAATGCGCAGCAAGGTAACGCGGTCTGTCTCTAGCTCTTGGTTGAACTTCGCCGCCCATTGGTCCGGCATGTCCAGCCTATTCAGAATGAACGCCATATTATCGCACTGGCGCTCAAGCGCTTCCTCTAGTTCGGTCGCATCCATCACGCTCTCCTCTTCGTAACCGCGTCAGCTGCCTGCTTCTGGAAGGCTGGGTGCTGGTGTCCATAGGTTCTCTCAACCATCTCGGCAGTCATCCCGAGGAAGCCTGCCGCCTGCCATATCTCGACGCCGGCTTGCATCAGCCAGGTAGCGCAAGTATGGCGTAAGGTGTGCGGTATTACGTCATTGGAAAGACTAGCATTTTCTCGCGCCGAGCGGAATCCCTTCTTCACGCTCTGCACCGATGAACCGTTCCAATTGATGACGTATCGGATGCGCTTGTCCTTGGCCTTCCAGCGCCTCATGTGCGCCAGGAGCCGGGCAGGGATGGCGACGGGCGGCTGACGCTTCTTCGTCTGCCTTTGCCCGCGTCCCGAGCGGTGCAGGATGCCCGCGTCCAGATCCACGAAGCCGGTATCGACCGAGGGTATCCACGACAGGCCCAGAATGGCGCCGGATCGCGTGCCAGTGTAAAGCCCAATCAGGATGAAGCGCTGCAGATGCGGCGTGCCTCGCGCGGCCCATAGCAGTCTTGCGGCCTCGTCTCTCGTCAGCCAGCGTTCCCGCGCCCTGTGCTTTGGCGGCATGGTGAAGGCTGGCACGGGGTCAAGCCCGTATTCCTTGTGGAAGTAGTTGACCGCGGCGCGCAGCGTCTCCAGCTCGCGCCTTGCCATGGCCGGTGTCTTCGTCTTGGCGAACGCCCGGCATGTGGTGCCCTTGATGTCGGACACCTTCCGCGCTCCCCAGAATTCGGCCAGCCCAGCGATATGCTCGCCAATGAGCTTCGGCTTGGCCGTCGTCGGCGCGTGCTCGATCGCGTAGACGCGCATTACCTCCGCGAGGGAAACGGTATCGGATCGGCCGCCCTTTGGTGGCTTTGCCTCGTGCTTTTCCTGGAGGTAGTCAGAGAGCCGTTTTTCAGCGCCGTCGCGGTCGCTTTCAGCGCAGCCAGTTCGTCGATCGCGGTTGCGGTCTCGGATGATCCAGCTTTTGCTTCCGTCCCGTTCCTTGCGGAGGTAGAGTCGCGGTGGCTCTGCTGGACGCGGCATCGTTCCCTCATTTGCTTGATGTATGCGGGGGTGGTGAAGAGGTTCTTCCCGATCCTCTCCACGGCAAGGTTGCCGCGCCTGACCTCGGCGCGCAAGGTGCTGACGGTAACTGCGCCTCTCAGGATCAGTTCACTGGCCTCTGTCAGCGTGATCGGATCGTCCTCCTGCAGGTCTGCGAGCGCCCGTGTCATGTGCTGCCGTCCTCAAGGGCGCGGCGGGAACGCCAACCGTCCTTGCACGGGTAGCCGTAAGCGCCATCCCCGACATAGGGGCACGCCATGCCATGCGGGCAGGGGCCGTCTCGCATTGGGCAGATGCGGATAGTGTCGTCCGGCAAAGGGGGTGCATACTGCGCACCCCCTTGCCTCTCCCTCTGTGTCATGGCTTGGGCTCCGAATTGCGGCGACGCATCGCCTCGGCATAGTCGCGACCGTAGGCGGTGCCGGGCGACTTCTTGAAGTCCTCTGGGAACAGCGGCTGTCGGCAGTGAGGGCACCCGGGTATCATTCGACTGCGCCACGCCTTGTCCACGTTCTTGGCCGCGATCGAGATCAGTGAATGCTGCTCGGCCTCGCGCACTTTGGCCTCGCGTTCACGAAGACTGTCCGCCGCTCGGTGAAACTGCCCGACGAGCTGCATGAAGGCATCGAAGGCTTCCACATCGCTTTCGCAGTCGGGACACCAAACCCGCCTTTCGTGCGTGTCGTAGTGGAGCCTGTCGTGCTTGCAGACGGACGTCGGCCGGCGCGACATGCCTCGGGCCACACGAAGATCGCCAATGTCTACGACCTTCACGCCGGACAGGTACTGCAGCGGTTCGATTGGCGGCGTCTTCTCGCTCATCGCTCTTCCCCCTGCTTCTCGTCCACGGCAGGGGCGGGGGAGAGGGCGGCTTCGAGTGCTCGACGGATGGTCGCATGGGGCGAAGATCGCAGCCACACCTCATCCTTGTTCGCGCCAGTCCAGAAGACGTGAGCCGCTCGCATAACCATCTCGTCCGTCACCCGCACCTTCGCCTCGTCTACTGGCGGTGTGGTGAAGAGGTAGACGACCACAGTCGGACCCTTCGCCCCGCCTGACGCGATAAGCTCGATGTTTTCCACATCGCGGCTCATATGCTCGCACCCGGTGTGATCGATAGTCATCGCGGCAAACGGCTTCTCTTCTGCGGGGGTGCGGAGGGCGGTGATCTCGTCGGCAAACTCGCGAAAGTGCTGCATGACGACGGTGATCGGCATTCCCTCCATTTCGCGCGCGTTCCGCTTCGTCGCCAAAGCGTACTTCTCAATCAACGCCTCGCGCGCCGGCTTGTCGGACCGCGCCTCTTCCATCGCGATGTTGAGGTCGTGGGTGCCGTGGCTTTCGCTGCTGTGGCTCATGTCCTGTCCTCCGTGCTGGTGAGGGCGGCGAGCGCCAAATGCCCGTCTGGCCCGAGCAGTGCCTTCTCTATCGCGAACGAATGACGCTCAATGTGCCGGCAAATAGCCCTTGCCTCATGCAGAGCGATCGCCATGCGCAGGTGCTTGATGATTTCCGCGTTCCCATGCCACGGGACCTCAGCGTCCAGCACCTGAACCCTATCGATAATGGCGCGTAGAACTTCCTGGTTCGTCACGCCCTCGCAAGGGGGATGCAATGGCGCGCGCTGCACGAACTGCAATTCTGAGAAGCCATCGCCGTCTAGATGAGAAAGTTGGTACCTGTGTCCGGGGTATATTGGTTTCATAACGGCTCTCCTGTTGCGCTCGCCGTCGCAACGGCGGCGTCCTCGCAGGTGCATTCCTCGGGTATGCCGGGCTCTCCGCTGGCGCACTGACGGCAGATCGGGTCGCTTGCTACCGTCTTCACATTCGCAAGGGCGGCGCGTGCGAGGTCGCCGCATTCGAATTCGACGTTGTGCTCGCCTTCGGTGTTCTCGATAAAGTTGAGACAGCGGCGCAGCGCCTCCACCATCCTGTCGCGTTCTGCCGTGACGGCTGCGTTGGCGGCTTCGGCTGCCTCGGCGCGGGCTGCTAGGCTTTCGAGGGTGGAGGCGGCGCGGTCGAGTAGGGGTGACTGGAAGAAGCAATCTTCCATGCTCGTGTGGTCTACGGCTCGCAACCGCTCGCAAAGCTTCCCCACATCCCCACTCGGGTGCGTCACATCGCGCGGGTCTGTCGTGGTCGTGCTCATCGGGGCTCCTGGGATTGGAGGGCGCGGAGGGTTGCGAGGATCAGAGCGAGGGCGGGGGTTGCGCCTTGCTGCGGAGAGGGCGATCGACCGGGCGGGGCAACGAATGCTATGCCGAAGCTATCAATCTTCCAGAATGCGCCCGGCAGCACGCGCTCGATCAGCGCTACGGCTGCGTCGATGGAGGCGGTGTACGGTTCGGCTTTGATGAAGTACGGCCTGCCTACGATGTAGCCGGGCGCATGGGGCTCGCCACGATTGGCGAAGTCGGTCGGGCCGGCAACGCGCGTATCCGGGAAGAACAGCGCTTGCTCAATCTGCGCATCCAGATCGCGGCTTCCGCATTCAGTCTTCTCCACCCTCTCAATGAGGGCGGCAATGTCGCTATTCTGCATGATTGTTCTCCTGCTGGAGGGCGGCGCCGTAGAGCGGGAATGTCATCTCGCCATTGTCGAAGCGGGCGTACTGCGGCGCGGAGTAGATGCGCGGGCCGTAGTGCTCCAAGCCCTCGGTCAGCCGGTACTCGATTTCCACGCCAGTCTGCGTGTTGACGGCCTTCCACTGCCACTGCGTGCGTCCATCGTAGGCGTCTGGTAGCTGGGAAGGGGCTTCGATAACGCGAGCCTCGACGTTGAAACCGCCTTCGCATTCATAGAAGACGTCTCCGACCTTGAGGTCGGCAGGGGTCAGCCTATTCGTGGTCACGTGCTTCTCCTGGTAGCCAGAGGGTGCCCGATGGGGCGAAGAGAGAGCGGCGGCGGGTGAAGTCGATCTTCTCCGACTTGGGCTTGGGAGAGGGTGCAGAGCCACGGCCGGGGATCTTGCAGGCTGGCTTCACGGCGCCCGACGCCTTGTCGCGCTGACGATCTGCCTTGCGGGTTCTGCGGATGTCGCCTGCGGTCTTCTCGGCATGGCAGACGCGGCACAAAACCTGCGCATTGGCCAGCACTGGCTCACCGCCGAGGATATCGGGCAGGATGTGATCCACCTCTGCCTCGCCAGTCTTGAGCGCGGCCTTGCACCTCTCGCAGTGGCCGGCAGCGCGAGCGATGGCAGCGGCCTTCACCTTGCGGGGGAATTCCTTGCGGCTCATCGGACAAGCTCGCCAGTCGCGCCGCGGACCCTTATGACAACGGACTTGAGTGCTTCGTCGACAACGTCGGCGGGGAGTGGGACATCTTCTTCTTTCAATCCGCTCCAATATCTGCGTGGGTCGTAGCTATCCCAGCGCCTAGCCGGATCGGGCTTGAATTTGTGCCGCGGCGACGGGCGGGTCTCTCGGCCAAAATACCGGCAATAAAGCGTGATATAGCTAGGATAATAGTCGACGCCGAAACGCCAGACTTCGCGGCTCAACTTGTCTTCCGACAGGCGCTCGACTTCCATCACCCTGCCTCCCTCATGCGGTTGCCAGCTTCCCGGCCCTGCTCGGCTTCGATCTGGGCAAGGATTTCCGTGTGAATGATCTCCCGCCATTGCACCTCTGCCCTGAGGAGCTGGTTTACCCATGTGTCCATCGGGGAGGGCTTGGTGCGCTCGTGGGCGCGGACGTGGATGGTGCGGCTCATGCTGCCTCCGATGCGCCGCGATCGACGCCGATCAGGTCTTCGATGTATTCGAGGACAGCCGTCTTGCTTTCTTGAAAGCGCTTGGCACCCATGGCGCGGCGCGACTGGCTCTGAGCCGTGAATCGAAACACGGTCGAGCCTTCGAACGTGACGATGCTGTATTCGTCCATGGGGCGAAGGTTGGCAGCCCAGCGCTCAGCCTCGGCGCGCGATCCGCAGGCGAAGGTCTGCGTGTCGCAGTACCGGCACATGATGAGCGCGTACTTGCGCAAATGCTCCGGCGACTGAGCCCACGGCTCCTGGCGGTAGCGTTCGGGCATGGACTGCCACATCTCCGCAATCGCCGCGAACTCGTGGTTGTGGCTCGCCTGGCTGCGGTCGTTGTGCTCAACCATCTGATAGGTTTGGCCGACGACATAGGCGAGGTCGGCCCGCTTCGCCCAATAGCTGGACGCGGCGCGGAACTCGCCTTCACCCTCGTATCGGAACTGAAGCGGGGCGGCCATCACGCGCCTCCCCACTTGACGCCATAGGCAGGATGAAACTCTCCGCGCTTCATGGAGCGGTATTCCTTGAAGCGGTCGGCGTTCAGGTTTTCCTTCTGGGTGCCCCACTGAAGGTTGTCAGGACGGTTGTTGGCGGCGTTCTCGTCCAGGTGCATGCACACGGCACCATCGAACGGCTTCGCCCCGTTGAACGCTTCGCAGACCAGTTGCGCGACCTTGTAGGTCTTGCCCTTGTGAATGATGATGAAACGAGCATCCTGCTTGTTCCACACGCCGAAATGCGGCTGTCCGCCGTACTGGCGAACGCCGCCATGGGGCATTGCCGCTTCGTAAGGAGTGACCATGATGCGTCCCTCGCTGGAAACCATGAATTGAGGTGCGCTTGGCACCATGCGCCAAGTTTCGCCGATCATCAGAAAGGCACCTCGTCGTCCAAGTCGCGAGAGAACCCGCCACCATGGCCGCCGCTCTGCTCGCCGTAAGACTGCTGGCGCTCCTGCCGCTGCCCGCGCTGATTGTCTTCCTCGCGGGGCTTTGGCACCATCAGAAGAACGCGCGTCTCAAGCCCGCGGTCGCCCATGGTCGGGACGGGCAGGGCTTCCAGTGTGAGCGAATAGCCGCCGCGCTCCATCGGGAAGGCCGCGCCGATCTTGGTCCACGAGGTCTTCTCGTTGCCGTCGCGGTCGGTGTATTTGCGCGCCACGAGCGCGTCGAGACGTTCAGCCATTGCCTGCTCCTATCCTGCGGCCAGAAGGCGTGCGGCCTCTGGCAATTCGTCGTTGTTTGGGTCGTACTTGCTGCGCAGCCGGTGGACCTTGTCGCGAAGCTCCACGAGGAAATCCGTCACGGCAGCCTCAAGCTCGGCTATTCGCTCGTCGTCGCGAGGGACGCGCTTGACAAACAGGCGCATAGCCTCCGGCATCCGAGGGTCGAATGAGACGAAGTCGCACCATTCGCGCCCGGTGCAGGCAAGCTGCCACTGGATCTGCGTCAGGTAGTTACCGGGCACCTCCTGCCCGAGCAGCGTGTCGATGTGTGTCGCCGTGTTAGGGCACTTGATCTCGATCAACCCTGCGGTGCCCACGAGGCCGTCAGGGCTGGCGCCCGCTTCAGCAATGCTCGGATGAGCGACAAAGCCCGCTTGCTCGACTTCGCTGTCGTGGTAGAAGCTGTAGGCTTCCCGCGCTGCCGGTTCGGTTTCCGTGCCCCATTGCATGGCGGCGCTAGTGAAACTCTCCGCAACATTGCCGGTGAGGCGCTCGGCTACGAGCTGGGCCATGTAATTGACCCTGCTGGCGCTCCAGCCTGTCTTGGTGCGCGCCACCACGTCGGCGACACGCGAGGCCGTGACGAGGCCGCAGCGAGCTGCGAACCACTCCGGCGAACCTTGAATGAGCTCAGCCATTGGCCTTGGCCTCCTTCTTCTTCTCGAGGACGGCGAGGGCGCGAGGCAACGTCGTGGTCGGCATTTCCGCTACGGAGTTGATGCCGAGGTAGCTGCAGAACTTGTCGATGGCCGTGTCGGTTTTCTCGATCAGCGCCATCACCCGCTCCGCGTCCTTCTGACTGATTGGCCCCGCTGACTGGTCGGCCTTGGCGCCGTCGTCATCGTCCGACGCGGCGATGCCGAGCGCGGCCTTGAGCGTCATGCGCTGAAGGTAGGTGAGGGTGGACCCGACCTGCTGGATGCTGTTCTTGTTGCCGCTGTCGTCACGCGGGCCGGATAGGGTGGTTTCTTCCGAATAGCCCATGCGATGGGTCACTATGCAGGTGACGACAATCGGCTCGTTCGGCTCGGCGCGGGTGCGGTAACGGTAAGACAGCCCGTACTTGGACAGGATCGGGTTCACCGTCCGCGCGATCTCGGCCAAATCCTCGTGCCGGTAGTGCGTTCGGCCCTTGGATGAGGTAAAGTCTACGGTGCGGTTTTTGATGATGATGGGGATTTCGGCTTTGGCCGCGGCCATAGCCTCGTCATAGGCCTTGCGGCCCTGGTTGGCTTCCCAGCGCTCCTGAAGCGCAAGAAGCTTCTCCAGCGTCTCCGGGGCTGCGCCTGTCGAAAGCGCCCGATCGATCATGGTCATGGGCGTGATGGGCTCGGCAACCTGCCTCTGTTCGGCGGGCGTGTGGATTTCAAGCGCGTGCTGGGACATTGTGCGTCTCCGTTGAATTGGTGGTCCTGCTCTCCCTCACGAGCTGGTCAGGGTTGGTGTGGAGCATGGCTAGCGGCCTTCTCCGTCTGATGGTTCGTAGAGGGCAGGCGTCGCGCGGTGCCAAAGCATGGTGTCCGCAAACTCGTATGCGGCCTTCGCAACGATAATGTAGCCGTTGTCGAACTTCTTCCCTTGGCTGCGCGACTGCTGGTAAAGTTCGTTGAAAAGCGCCGGGACAGCACTCATTGCGAGGCGGTCGCGGAGCTCGTCGGTTGAGCCCTGAAGCCGCGCGATAATCTCGGCGTTCATGCTGCGGTTGTTCGCCTCGGCGGCTTCCTTGAGGCGCTCGCGCATCCCATCGGGAAAGCGCAACATGTAGCCGTCCGTCTTGGTGCGGTTCTCACTCACAACCCCACCTCCCCCCGCCAAGGCCAGTAAAGGAGGATGGCGATAGAGCCGAAGACGAGGAGGCACTTGGCCGTGTCGGATGGGCTGGGGAGAAGGTCACGCATCGGTGCGGCCCTCCGCTTTGTAGGCAATGTCGAGGGCGCTATGGACCCAAGCCAGATAAGCGTCGATGAAAGAACGGCTGTCGCTGTGGCCAAGCGGGTGCGGGGCTGACCGTATCGCAGCCAACAGATCTGGCGCAGCGGCGATCAAGCGGGCGTTGGCCTCGTCCTCAGGGACGTCGTTGTGGTGGACGACGGCGAGGCGTATGCCATCACCGAAGATGACGCGGCTACGGCCGCCGTAGTCGAGGTACTCCCCCCGTTCGGCCGCTTCCCACGGTCCTGGTGTGTGCTTGCTCATCTACGCAGCCTTTCGTGTGTTGGCGCGCTCGTCGGCCTGAGAGGCGAGTTCGGCGGCTAGTTTCGTTTCGCCGGCAACGGCACATGCCAGTGCCCAGCGGGTGAGGATGGTGGGCTGGAGGGCTGCGAACGCTTCACGCTGCGCCCGGCTCGCATCGATAAGGGCCAGTTCGGCCATGTGGTCGGGGGCATGACGACGCCTCGGGTGCACGGAGAGCGCGCTCCAGCTTCTCAAAAGCAGCTTCGACTTCCCAAACGTTGACGCCGTTGTAGACGGAGTTGCGCATGTTCGCTTCGATGGTCATACCGCCAGCTCCCGGCAGCGGGACCATACGGGCACTGTCGATTGCAATTCGCAGCTCGACCAGCGCCTCACGCGCCGTTTTGTTCTCGCTCATCACGAAGCCCTCGCATGATGTGCAGACGGGCAGCGAACCATGCGCTGGCGCATTGAGATGCGGGTGTTCTCGGCCGCGTAGCGCTCGCCAAAGTCGTCCGTGACCGAACGGCTGTAGCCTTCCACCGGGTTGAACTGGACCACTTCCTGATCCTGGTTCTCGGCCCAGAAGTCGTAGGCTTCGTTCTCGGACACATAGACCGCGCCGGAGCGATCCCAGCTTGCAGGATCGAACACGAGCCACTGGTCTGCGTCAGGCTGATAGGTGCGTGTCATGTCTCTCTCCGTCCCTTGCGCCGAGGCGGGGGTTTCAGGCGCTGGTGGCTAACGCCGCGAGTTCAGCGGCGAGCTTGGCCTTGCGCTGCTCCACGAGGGCGGCGTCATGGGCGGCTTTCATCGCCTTGATATCGTCTGGGATCTGAAGCGCCGGATGCGTGCTCACCCATTCCAGCAGCGTGCCGTAGTGCAGCGTCGTGCCGGTGGTGTATGAAGCCGTCTCAAAATTGGGGTTTTTGCGAAACCTGTCGCATGCAACGCCGAATTCTGAGCGTATGACTGCAAGGCGCTCTTCTTCGGTATCGAAGAACTGAAACTCGGAGCCGTAGTTGTCCGACGCGTACTGCTTACAGGCCCACTTCTTGCCTTCCTCGAAATTGCCAGAGGTCAGTGTCAAATAGCTGGCGCGCCGCATGCTCGGGATGTGAGGCACACTCGGGCCGTGATGGTAGTGGTTCTTGCTGATGCTGAGCGGGTAGAGAACCTGTCCATCCAGAAGCTTTCCGAGGTCCATCATGACGCGGTGCTTCTGCATCCAGTACTCAAGCTGGCGGGTCGCCGATGACAGTTCGCGCTCGGCCATGGCCTTCGCAGTCTTGAGGTCGCGGACCGCCTTTTCGGCCTCCGCTTTCATAGCGTTCAGCTCGCTTTGCTTTGCTGCGATGTCGGCATCAACAACTGCTTCCGGTGGCGCATCGAATAATGCGGCGCGGTCCATCGCAACCAGATAGGCGGCAGGCTCCACGCTCTCGTCTTCATGAACGTCGTCGCCGTAGCCATACTGCGTGAAGACCTTGACCATCGGCCGGACATACGCAGTGCCCTCATGCTCGTGGTCGAGGACGAACACGCCGCCAGTTTTGTCGTAGAGCTGTGCCATCTTCGTATCCCCGTCTCTGTTCCGCTGGTGTGCGGGTGTGGGTGAAAGCGTTCGGGAAAGGGGCGCGGACGCCCCAAACAGGAGCGCTACCAATCCGACATGCTGGCACTGCCGGGGCGGTCGTAGACGTCGAGAGAAATGCCGAAACGCGATCGGGTGGCCGCATTGACCATGCGACGCTGGCGGTCCGCCAATTGTCCCGCGTCGCTTACCGTCATCTTGTAGACGTCTGCTTCGAACGTGGTCTCGCGGTCCACGATCTCACTGAGGCGGACGAATTCATCGACCAGCTCGTGAAGCGTCATGTTGGCAACGGAAACCATCTGGTCCTGCGCCTGGCTGCGGAACACTTCGGCCGGGCTAGTCGTCGTCAAGGCATTCATCTGCGTCATCTCCGTTCTGCGGTTTTCGCCAGATCGGCCTGTCGGCTTCTTCGTGGCTGGTGTCTCTACAATATCCGCAATAGCGGACATGTCAACAGGCTTATCCGCGATAGAGGACGATTTTTCTTGAAGGGGCTTTGGAGATGGCGCATAAGAAAAGCCCCGGCGGGGTGTTCCGACCGGGGCTTAGAAGCGGCATTGAGAATACGATTGTTATAACGTAACAGTCGTGGAGGTCAAGAGGCCAGCCGCCGATAAGGGGTGAAAGAATGCGCAGCTCGCGTCTGCCCGGATGTTCCCGGCGAGCCGCAATTTCGGAAGCACAAGGCGGCGGTCTTCAGGATTGACCCGCAGCACCGAACACCCGGCGCATGAATCCTTAGCGGTGGCCGACTGCCAGGCTCAGTCGGATTGGTACGGCGGGAACTTTGCCCGGAAGGGATTTCCGACCGCCCGACTGGCGACACGGCCTGAGGGATAACTGCGGCAAACAAACCCCAATTGTATTGCGTGGGGGAGCGCCTGACCCAGCGATATCGGGTATCGCAGCTAAACCGTGCCTTGAATGTGTCACTCCCAATTCCGCGTCCCTGCTTAGGTAGGGGGAGTACCGCGGAAAGCGGACTATTGCCCAGAGAAACACGATAGGAGAAAAATCCTATCCACACCCCTGACGGCATGCTGCATAGTGTACGGGTTAACCCCTATGCCAAGGAGGGCAAAAAAATGAGGGTGGGTGAGTTGGCAGAAGCTATTGAGCGGATGAGCCGTCCGGAGGTGCGGGCAGCAATCGCGCTTCTGCGCGGCCAGAGCCTCGCAGCAAGGTCAGAGCTGCCTCGCGCCGTTTCGGGTCTGCCTCCGATAGAGCCAGAAGAAGCTCTTCTACATCGCGGTCAATATCCAGCCCGTACATCACGAAAGACAGGCTGACGCCAACTTCGCGGCAGACCGATATCAGGTTGTCGATCGTCGGGTCTTTGCCGTCCTTGAGGATTGAATGAACATAACCAGGGCCCAATCTCGCACCGAGCGAGACCTTGCGCATTGATTTGCCGCTGGCCTCAATGCTGGCGGCAAGTCGCTCTCTCCAACCATCTGTCGTCATGGCCGGAATATCCCCGAAATAGGACGTAATCGCACGTCCTTCATATCGGACGGTTGACATGTCCGCTAAAGCGGATAGAGTAAGCCTTGCCATGATGAAAAACCCCAACGATTTGCTGGCCGATATCGAAGCCTTCCTCGCGGAAACGGGCATGGGTCCGTCGTACTTCGGGAAGCAGGCCGCCGGAAATTCAGAGGTCGTCGCGCGCCTTCGCGAAGGTCGTCGCGTCTGGCCGGAAACAGAGACGAAGCTGCGGGCATACATGCTCGCGCAGCGCCGATACCCGCAGAGGGTCGCGTCATGAACCCCTCTCACAAGCCCGCTGTCCGGAAGGGGGAATGAGCATGGACTGGAACTCCGACATGAGCGCGGCTCCGAAGGACGGCAAAGAATTGCTGCTGTTCGCAGACTTTGGCGATGGCGGCACGCTGACATTTGTCGGCTGGTACGAAGAGCGCGTCTCGCGAGAGTCGGTGTTTGGCCCGTTTGTTTGGCATCGCCGCGAAGCCTCCACGGTTGCTCGCGATTGCGTCACCCACTGGCAACCCCTTCCCGAGCCGCCCACCACCATCAACGAAAAGGGGAGGGGAGAGGGCTGCCTGATGCGCGTCTTCGAACTATTCCGCCAAGGTTTGGACACTGCCGAAATCGCCAAGCGCCTGCGCATAAGCGAGGCGCAGGTCTACTCCATTCTGCATCGCCAGCGCAGCGAGGCTCTTGGCCTTCCCTGCCAGATTTACCGGCGCGGCGCGGTGCAGGACGTTCCGACGAGGGCATCAGCATGACGACGCTACTTATCACGGCTGCGGTCCTGTTCCTCGCGAGCATGGGCATCGCATACCGCCTCCTCCGCAAGCCTTCTCACGCCCCCTTCACCGGAGAGCATGTCGGCTCGGAATACGTCACCGTCCGCATTGGATACCGCACGCACATCGAGCGCACGCGGGAAGAGCTCGCAGCGGGGATGCAATGAATACGGCGGTTGTCGTTGTCACCTTTCCAGGCGGCGACCTGAGCGGGGGCGGGGAGCGGCCTACGAGGCATATGACGGCCGCTCCCCATGCCGGCGGGGGCTGCCGACAAACCAATATTGCGGAGCGTCACGCGGGGCCATGCCCAAGCAGCGCGATCTGCCCTCCCGTCCCTTTCGTCCGCAATGCGGAGACTGCCGTGGGCCGGGCCTTCATCCATTTTGATGAGCAAGGGAAGAATGGGCGGCAGTCTCCCGAATTCGTCCGGGGCTTGAGGGCGCCCGGAGCCCTTACTACGGCGCGCATCCAGCCTCGCAAGCAAGCGCTGCGCCGCTTGGCCAAGTGTCTCCATGTCTCCTTCGGGGTGTCTGTCCATGAGTGTCAGACAACCACAGGAGCGCATCCGAGATCATGGAAACCTCATCCGCAAATACGGAGGACCGATCGCGCATGTCAGACGTAGCGATGGCCCGAGACTACGTCGATGAAATCGGCGGTGACGGTCAGGTCCAAGAGAAAATCAATCGCGCCTTTCGGCTCCTCGAGAAGCTGTTCCCGCACAAGGGCAGACCGAAGGACCAGTGGACCGAGCGGCGCGTCAAGAGCTTCTGGAACCAAGAGGCGGCCAGCGTCCAGTTCCGGGAGATGATTGAACTGCATAGGGCGGCAGAAGTGGCGCTTCAGGAGCGCAAGCTAGCGAGGGAAAAGCATGCCGAATACCGCAAGGAAACCGCCCGTCTTGCTGCGGTGGTTATCGATCGAGCGCAGAGAAGGTCTCGCGCTGTGGCTTCGCGACAAGGCGGCTGACTGGGCGGAATGGGTCTGTCCGGAACTCTATGACCAGCAGGCCGACGCGCCTGCGCAGAGCGAGAAGGAATAGGCGATGAGCGCGCGTGAAGCCTTGAAGACGTGGGCTGCGGTCTCGGCCCTTTGCCTGTTTGTCCTTGTGCTATTCGGCGGTTCCATCGTTCTGGCCGCGTCCATCAATGGCGGCTCTTTGCCGATGTGGGCGGCTTGGGCGGTAGCGGGTCTGAACGCGGCCGTCTGGGGCGCGCTCGCAATCGCGACGGACATCTAAGCCATGAACGGCCCCTATCACCCTCTCACTGTCCTATTGTCTGCTGCTGCAGTTCTAGCAGCCGTATCTCTCGCGCTTGGGCTTCTATGGGAACTGACAAGGCTGGGGGTGGGGCTGTGAGCGAGATAACGCTTCCCTGGCCGCATCGCTGGCTACACCCGAACGCACGCACCCATTGGGCACAGAAGGCCACCGCAGCGAAGAACGCCCGCAAGCTCGCCGCCTACAGCGCGATGGAGCAGGGCATCCGCGGCATGGCTGCAGAAGCCCTTGCGGTGACGGTGACATTCCACCCGCCAGACAAGCGCCGCCGCGATTTGGACGGGATGCTGACCGCCGTCAAGAACTATCTTGACGGCATCTCTGACGTGGTCGGCGTCGATGACAGCAAATGGTCGATTTCCATGAGCCGCGCAGAGCCTCGCAAGGGCGGCGCCGTGCTGGTCAGGTTGGAGGCTGCATGAGCTACTGGGAAAGCCAAGGCCAGTCAGACGAATGGTACACGCCGGCCTACGTGTTTCAGGCGCTCGGGTGCCGCTTCGACATGGACGTGGCCGCGCCATACGGAGGCCCACCGCATGTGCCGTGCGATACGTGGCTTCATAAAGACATCCTTGGCGAGCGGTGGCGCGGCTTCATCTGGATGAACCCGCCATTCGGCGGCCGCAACGGTCTCGTGCCTTGGCTCGACAAGTTCTTCGCACATGGCAACGGCATCGCCCTCGTGCCTGACAGGACGAGCGCGCCGTGGTGGCAGGATGCTGTTCGCCGGGCTGACGCGACGATGTTCGTCAACGGCAAGATCCGATTTCTCCGGCCCGATGGGTCGGAAGGCAAAAGCCCCTCGAACGGCACGGCTTTGTTCGCTGCCGGCGACAAGGGCGTAGCAGCATTGAAGCGCGCCGAAGCGGCAGGTCTCGGCGCCGTTCTCGTGAGACTGGAGGCAGCATGAGCAAACTCGCTGAACACGAACCAGACGGGTGTGCGGCGCACGGGTGTGCCAAGCCAGCCAAGTCCAAGGGCTACTGCTGGTCTCATTATCACAAGGCCAAACGGTATGGAGACCCGCTATGGGAACGGGAGCAGGGCCCGTCTGCTTTTGATGTCCTGCGTCCTGTTATCGGATCAGAGCTGGCGCATGCTGTTGTTCAGGAAAGAGCGCTGCGCAAGTCAGAGAAGCGCTTCGACGCTTATCGGGCCAAGATCACGCTAGCCATGTTCCAGCGTGCATCGGACCCCAAACTGTCGGCTTGGGAGTATGTGCACCGGGAGGAAAACAAGAAGCGTCTAACGCAGGAATATCTGCGTGCCTGTGTGCAGTATGAGCCCGATTCAGGTCTGTTTATCGCGCGACTGCCCAGCGCGTCCCGGAATGAGGGTGACATCTTAGGGTCGGTGGGGAGCCACGGGTATCTATCGGTCAGCGTAGGTGGAAAACACTATTTGGCGCACCGGCTCGCTTGGTTCTACGTCCACGGAGAATGGCCAGAAGTCATCGACCACATTGACCGAGACCGTCACAACAATCGACTTGCGAACCTACGCAACTGCTCATTCGTCGAGAATTCCTGGAACGTGTCGGCACGGGATAATTCGTCTGGCGTCACGGGTGTCAATTGGTGGGCCGCGCGCCGGAAGTGGGTCGCGAAGATCACGACAGGCGGGCGCGCAAAGACACTCGGCTATTTCGACAGCATTGAAGACGCGGCCCGCGCCCGCGAGCAGGCCGTCAACGCTGAGCGCGGCCATTTCCTAAATCAGTCACATGGGGGTCAGAATGCGTGACGCCGTATCCTGCGAAGCATCCTTTTTGGAGCTGTGGACCCTATGGCGCGACCACGCCCGCAAGACAGACGGCAGGGGCAAGGCGCGGCCAACCTATCGCAAGTGGATACTGGAGGGCGCGGAGCCCGCAGACATCCTCGACGGCGTGCGCTGGCATCTCTTCTCCATGAAAGACGCAGACCGCCCGTACATCCCGCTCCTGGCCTCGTATCTGAACTCGGAGCGCTGGCTGGACGATGCGGAGCACTGGCGCGCCTATCAAGCCAAGCTAGCCGCCCGCGAGCAGCAGAAACAGGAACCCAAGGTCGTGCAGATGCCGCAGCACAAGACGGCATTCGCGATCAAGTACGAGCAGATGAAGGCACAGGGGTAAGCGTCATGTATGCCGAGCCAGAGTTCAGTATGTACAATCGGGCGTTCATCACGAAGGTCCATGAAAAGCGGCGTCGCGAAGCTGCTGCTCGGCAGCGTGCGCAGACGGCCGAAGAGCGACGCCTTCGGCTCGAGAAGGTGGCTCAAGAGAAGCTGTTGCGGGCCAAGCGCCTAAAGGACGACGAAGAGCGAAAGGCCGCCGAGCAGCGCGCTCTACGTGAGGCAGAAGCTGCGAGACTGGTTGATGAGGCGGTTGCCCGATATCGGTGCGTATTCACCATCAACGGGAAGCGCAACGCGAAGGACATCATCCGAGATACGTGCGCTGGAACGCCATGGGGTCTGGCCGACATCATTGGCCATCGGCGGAACAAAGACCTCGTCAAGGTTCGCTACGCCTGCATTCGGGCTGTCGCCCGCGAGCACCCGGAAAAGACGCTTGTGCAGATGGGCAAGATTTTCCGGCGCGACCACACGTCAATCATAGCGGCGCTGCGAAAGACGGCGGGTGAGTAGCCTGACCGAGCCTGTTCGCTGACACACCACGGGGGCACGATGAAAGCACGCACGGCAGCAGCCAAGCGCAAGGGCAAGAGGGGCAGGCCACGCGTCGAAGGCGTCAACCGCACCCCATCAGGGCAAATCTCCCGAGAGAGGGAGCCCGCGGACATCGTGGCGATCGACGCAAGGATGCGGCATATGAAGATTACGGAACAGCAGGCGCGCGACCAGAAGGCAGCCACCTACATCGGCTACCTCAACCTGATCGGCGCGCGAGACGGCATCAGCGACGACCAGTACGAGGCGCTGACGCGGCTTCTGGAGCTTCGCCAGTCCTTCCTCCGCGCCATCAAGGCCCCCGACGCCATTCACGACAACAAGGTGGCAGGGTCGGCCGGCGACGAGGTGTCGGAAGCTTATGAGCGTCATTGCCGCATGGCTGTCGCTCGCTGGGAAGACCTCAAGGGCGCAATCCAGGTGGAGCAGAACTACAGCCGGCAGAACCTGTTCGCCGCGCTCGACTTGTGCATCGTCCGCAGCGAGCGATTGCCGCATATGATCCCGGCGATCAGGACGGTTGGGAACGTGGCCGGAAGATTTCTGCGTGGAAACGAAACGGTTGCGAAACGAGCTTGACAGCGCAAGGCAAATCAGCGATTTTCATGCGCAGAGTTTTACTGTCCCGCTTTGCGTGTCGGGACGTAGCCAATCCCACGGTCAAAGCCCGTTAAGCTGCGCCGCCAACCGCAGACGAGAACTCCAATGCCCCCGCCCATGCGGGAACACAGATAGCGAGGACCGCGCGACACGCGGCGATGACCGCCAAGTGATCTGGACGCAGGGCCAGACGCACCTCGCTACCCCATGCCTGCCCGTGCGACATCCCACAGACATAGTCTCCTCACAAGCGCACTGGGGCAGGCGCCTAACCAAGAGCACACCATGAAAGTCGGCAAAGGCAGCGGCTGGACATTGAAGTCTCATCTCCCGCCCGGCGCGCCAAAGCAGGTGATCCCATGCAGCACAAAGCGTCCATCCTCCCGCGTCATCCGAGCCACGATTGCTATGTCGGCGGCATCGTCAACTGGCGCACCGCAGTCGTCCATTACGTTGCCAAGGCAGTCGGCCTCCACGTGAAGGTCGAAGGCATGCCTCTCGGCACGAACCGCAACCTTGAGCCTCCCAAGGTTCTGTGCGGTCCCGGCACGGCTGGGGCAGGCGCCTAATCGGAGAGAGTATGAACGACCCCTGCGAGAACCTGCCGTATCCACCTGGACCGCGGCTCACTCTGCCGGGGGTGCTGATCGGAGCGTATGTGTCCTGCGCTCTCGCTACGTTCGCGCATCTCATCTTCGCCTAGCCTCACCAGCCCACCACGGCACGCAAGAAGGGCAGCGAGTAGGCCCGATCATCTCAGGCAACAATCCGAATAGGAACTGCCATCATGGCTGCACGCCTCAACACGCGGCAGCAGGATCAATCCCGCGCGGCTATCCAGACCACACAGCTTGTAAAACGCTTGCAGTGCTTTGCCTTAGGGCAGAAGGACGAAGCGGGTAACGAGGTCGTCCTGGACACAGCGCGCCTCAAGGCGATTGAAGTCCTGCTGCGCAAGTCATTGCCGGATCTGTCCTCCGTCGAATTGACCGGAGACGACGCAAACCCGCTGCACGTCGTCCAGCGCATTGAGCTCGTCGCGCCCGGTGACAGTAGCGAGGATTGAGCTCCCGCCAAAGCTCATCCCGGTCTTCACCGGAGAGGCGGATGTAAGAGGTTCATACGGCGGTCGAGGCTCGGGAAAGACGCGCTCGTTTGCCAAGATGAGCGCAGTCCGCGGCTACATGTGGAGCAAGGTTGGCCGCGAGGGCATCATCCTCGGCGGGCGCCAGTTCATGAACTCGCTTGATGAGTCCTCGCTGGAGGAAATCAAGGCCGCCATCCGCTCGGAGCCATGGCTGGCTGATCACTACGAGATTGGTGAAAAGTTCGTCCGAACCAAGGATGGGCGGGTCGCCTATAAGTTCACGGGCCTTGATCGCAACATCGACAGCGTGAAGTCGAAGGCGCGCATCCTGCTTTGCTGGGTGGACGAGGCAGAGCCCGTCACCGAGGAAGCCTGGACGAAGCTGATCCCGACCTTGCGCGAGGAAGACAGCGAGCTTTGGGTAACGTGGAACCCGGAGCGCAAGAACAGCGCCACGCACAAGCGCTTTCGGGAAAGCCGCGACGAGCGAATGAAGATCGTGGAGATGAACTGGCGGGATAACCCGTGGTTCCCTGACATCCTCGACAGGGTGCGCCTCAAGGACCAGCGCGAGCGGCCAGAGGCATATGACCACGTCTGGGAAGGTGGTTTCGTGACGGCAATGACCGGCGCTTACTACGCTCAGGCACTACTGCAGGCGAAGGAAGAAGGCCGGATCGGAAAGGTTGCTCGCGATCCGCTGATGAGGGTCCGGGCATTCTGGGATCTTGGCGGCCGCGGCATGAAGTCGGACGCGACGGCCATTTGGGTTGCGCAGTTCATAGACCGAGAAATCAGGGTCATCGACTATTACGAGGCTGTCGGGCAGCCGATCGGCGCTCACATCGACTGGATGCGTCGCCGCAAGTATGACGCGGCTCTCTGTGTCCTACCTCATGACGGCGCCCCCGTTAATCCGGTTGCAGACGCATCATGGCAGTCGGCGCTGGAGGCCGCGGGCTTCGATGTTGAGGTGGTCCCAAACCAAGGCACAGGCGCGGCCAGGCAGCGTATTGAGGCCGGCCGGCGGCTCTTCCCGTCCATCTGGTTCAACGCCGACACAACTGAGCCGGGGCGCGACGCGCTGGGCTGGTATCACGAGAAGCATGACGAGAACCGCAACGTGGGGCTCGGGCCGGAGCATGATTGGTCGAGCCATGGCGCGGATGCATTCGGGCTGATGTGTGTGTCCTACGAGACGCCGCGCAACAATCGCCCCGTTCCCGTCCCGAACAATGATTGGGTGGTCTAGATGGCTGAACGGCTAGACGAGCAGGAGCTAAAGGCGCTCCTCGCAAAGGAAATCCAGTCAGCCGAAGTCTACGACCGCACGGAGCTTTCACAGAAGCGCACACGCGCCCTTGAGTACTACCAGGGCGACATGCGCGATACGCAGCCCGCGCCGAACCGCTCATCTGTCGTCTCTCGCGACGTAGCGGACACGATGAACTGGATATTGCCGGGTCTCATCCGCGTGTTCACGGCTTCGGATCGTATGGCGATCTATGAGCCGGTGCGCCAGTCGGATGAAGCCTTCGCAGAGCAGGTGACGGATTACTGCAATCACGTCTTCTGGAAGGACAATGACGGCTACCGCATCCTTTACGGTGCGACCTGGGACAGCCTGCTGTTCGGCAATGGCATCGTCAAGCACTGGTGGGACGATACGCCCGTTGACGAGATCACGGTGCACTCCGGGCTCACGGCTGAGCAGATCGTGCTTCTGCAGCAGGACCAGGATGTAGAGATCGTCTCGCAGGAGGAAGGTCAGCCTCAGCTTGTGATAATGCCGGGACCAGATGGGCAGCCAACGCCTACGGAAGTTCCGACATTCTCGGTCAAGGTTCGCCGCACGCTGATGAATGGCAAGGTGCGCGTTGAGTGCATCGAGCCCGAGAACTTCTTCATGGACCGCGACGCGACGTGCATCGAGGATGCGCGCTTTACGGCTCACCGCGACGAGAAGACCCGCTCGGAACTGATCGAGATGGGCTTTGACCGCGATCTGGTCGAGAACCTGCCGCCCTTCCGTCATTCGGGGCTGGATGAGGAACGGCTTGCCCGAGACAACGAGTATGACGGGCTTGGCGACGTGGGCGACGACTCCACGCGTCTGGTTGAGCTGTTTGAATGCTACGTCAAGGCCGACGTGGATGGCGACGGGGTTTCGGAGACCGTCCGGGCGTACTTCGCAGGGCAGGGCGGCGCTGGCGAACTTCTGGACTGGGAAGTCTGGGAAGACGACGTGCCATTCTCGGATATTCCGTGCGATCCGGTCCCGCACCGCTGGGATGCGCGCTCGATTGCTGACGAGACGATGGACGTCCAGCGTATCAAGACGGTGCTGACGCGCCAGATGGTGGACAACCTCTATTGGGTGAACAACCCGATGCAGGTTGCCGTCCTTGATGAAGTCGTGAACCCGGAGATGATGAAGTCTCCTATGTTCGGCGGCACGGTGTGGATGAAAAAGGGCTCGACCCTGCCTCCGCAGCCGATGGCGACGCCGTTCATTGCGGACAAGGCTCTGCTCGGCCTGGAGCACTTCGATAGCGTGGTGGAAAAGCGCACGGGCGTCTCCCGCGCAACCATGGCGCTTGATCCCGAGACCCTGCAGAACCAGACCGCAACGGCCTCGCAGAACCAACGGGACGCCGCTTATAGCCAGGTCGAGATTATCGCCCGTAACCAGGCAGAACTCGGCTGGCGTCGTGTCTTCCGTCAGATCCTCAAGATCGTGGTGAAGAACCAGGACCGCCCGCGCATGATCCGCCTGCGGGATGAGTGGGTGGAGATGGACCCGCGCTCGTGGAATGCGGGCATGGACGTGACTATCAATGTCGGCCTCGGCACGGGCAGCCGTGACCGCGACATGCAGATGCTCAACCTGATCCTGAACACGCAGACGGCCATTACGGGTCAACTTGCGCAGGCAGGCTTTGCCGACAAGGCGCTGGACATGGTGCCGAAGGTGGTCCGCACCGCCGTGAAGCTGGCCGAAAGCGCCGGCATTAGGGACGCGGCCGGGTACTACCCAGAGTTTGACGAGCAGACCATCGCTCAGATGAAGCAGCAAGCGCAGCAGCAGGCGGCGCAGGGTGACCCGAAGGTGCAGGCCGAGAAGGAGAAGGCCCAGGCCGAGCTTCAGATGAAGGCTCAGGAGTTCCAGTTCGAGATGCAGAAGGCACAGGGCCAGATGCAGTTCGACGTGCAGAAAGAGCAGGCCAAGATGCAGGCCGAGCGCGAAAGCCGCATGCTCGACATGCAGTTGAAGCGCGAGCAGATGCAGCAGGAAATCGTGCTCAAGCGCGAGCAGCTTGCGGCCGAACTGCAGCTCAAGCGCGAAATGATGATCGAGGAACTGGCGCTCAAGCGCGAGATGGGCGTCGGCAATCTGGCGGTGAAGGCCAGCACGTCAGGCGTTAACGTCGGGGGTGAACCCGGATGACGCCGGAGCACCTTTCCAATGAGGCCAAGCGCCTCCTTGCCGATGAAGTCCTGATGGCCGCCTTCGAGGCCGTGAAGCAGGACGCATACCGAGAACTCGCAAGCGTGGATGCGGCCGATACCGTCGCCGTCCTTCGCATGCAGCAGCGCGTCGTCGCGCTTGATGAAATCCGCTCCCAGCTTCAGGCGCACATCGTGCGGGCCGGGAACCCGGAACCAGGGCAATACGCCTAAACACCTACGAGGATCACAACCATGTCAGAACGCGACCTCCCGCAAGGGACCGCGAACGACGCCCCCATGTCGTTCAACGAGGGGGTAAGCTCGATTGAGGCCCTTTTCCAAGACCCGGCCCCCAAGCCGGACACCAAGGCGAAGGCAGAGGAAGAGCATGAGGTCGAGACCGACGACACCGCGGAGCAGGACACCGACGAGGGTGTAGAGCCCGACGAGGAAGACGGCGCCGAGGAAGTCGAGACCGACGCTGAAGAACAAGGCGAAGTCGAGGACGCAGACGACGACGGCTCCGAAGAGCCCGAACTGAAAGGTGGACGCTTTGCGCCGGATACGGCCAAGGTAACACTTGACGACGGGACCGTGACCACCGTTGGCGAGTTGCGCCGGAACAACCTTTTCCAGCGCGATTACACCCGAAAGACGCAGGAACTGGCGGAAGAGCGCAAGCAATTCCATCAGGAGCGTCAGGTGGTGGAACAGACCGCTCAGCAAATCGCACAGCAGCGGGACTTTCTCCTTCAGGCAGCACAGCGTTTGCTGCCAAAGGCCCCCGATCGCTCCATGATGGACAGCGACCCGGTGGGCTACATGCAGGCCAAGGCTGCTTATGATGAGCAGATGGTGGCCGTGAACCATCTGGCGCAGTTGCAGAGCCATTCGCAGGCTCAGCGCCAGTACGAGGAGCAGCAGCAGGCCGTCCGGCTTCGTCAGGAAGAGGGACAGAAACTGATCAGCGCCATGCCGGAGTTGCGAGACCCGGCGCGCTATCAGCAATTCTGGACCGAGTCCGTCGATGTCATGTCGTCCTATGGCTTTTCGGCCGACGAGATCGCAGCCCAGAACGACCATCGTATCTATCTGGCGATGCGAGACCTTGCGGAACTCCGCAAGATCAAGGCCAAGGCTCCCAAGGTTCAGGAAGAGGTCCGGAAAAAGCCCCAGATGATGAAGGGCAGCCGGCGCATGGACCCGAAGGCGAAAATCTCCCGAGAGGCAGAGGCGCGAAGCGAGCGACTGCGGAAGACCGGCTCATTCGAGGACGGTGTGGCCGCGCTCATGAATTTCGACCTTTAACCTTCATCAAGGAGCAATCCCATGGCTCAGGTGGCAAACACCTTTGAGACCTACGACGCCGTAGGCAATCGGGAAGAGCTGGCAGACAAGATCTACCAGATCACCCCGGAAGAGACCCCGTTCGTTTCGATGATCGGCCGCAAGTCCGTCGCTTCGGTTCACCCCGAGTGGCAGACCGACACGCTGGCATCGCCCGACACGGATAACAACCAGCCGGAAGGCAATGACTGGACCTACGGGGCCATCACGCCGACCGCTCGCGTGGGCAACTACACCCAGATTTCGGACAAGCGCATCGTGATCTCCCGCACGCAGGAAGACACGTCGAAGGCTGGCCGCAAGTCTGAAATGGCCCGCGAAATCGCCAAGAAGGGCGTTGAGCTGCGCATCGACCAGGAGACCATTCTTCTGTCGAATCAGGCTTCCTCGTCCGGCTCCGGCAATGCGGCCTCGAACCGCAAGGCTGGCGGCTTCCGCGCCTGGCTGTCCACCAACGACAGCATGGGTTCGGGCGGTTCTTCGGGCGGTTTCAACAGCGGCACGGGCGCAGTCGATGCGGCCACCAACGGCACGCAGCGTGCGTTCACGAAGGCGATCCTCGACGGGATCATCCTCTCGACGTACAACGCAGGCGGCAACCCGGACACGCTGCTGGTCGCGCCTTACGTCAAGACCGTGTTCTCGACTTTCATGTCGGATAGCAACGTGGTGCCGAACCGCTACGCTTCCCCGAAGAAGGGCCAGACCTCGATCATGGCCGCGGCCGACATGTATCTCTCCGACTTCGGTGAGATTGCAGTCGTCCCGAACCGCCAGATGGCTCGTGCAGGCGCCTCGATCGCCCGCAACGCCTTCCTGATCGACCCGAAGATGGTGACGATGGGCGTGTTCCATCCGATCTCCGTCGAGAAGCCCGCCAAGACCGGCGATGCTGAAAAGCGCGTGCTCGTCACCGAGTACACGCTCCTCGTCCAGAACGAGGCGGCTCACGGTGTTGCGGCCGATCTCTACGGCATCTCGGCCAGCGCATAAGGAGACATGACGATGGCTTACGCAATGCAGCCCATCAACGTGACGGCGGCGACACTGACCCTCGACCGCGAGGTTCACGCCGGCACCGTCGTTACCGTCAACCGCGCTGCCGGGTGCACGATCACGCTCCCGGCATCGAACGGCACGGGGTCCAGCTTCGAGGTGTACGTCGGCACGACGATTACCTCGAACAGCCTGATCATTCAGGTCGCCAACGCAACCGACGTGATCCAGGGCACGCTTGCCGTGTCCACGGACATCGGCGGTACGGTGGCCCCGACTGCTACCACCAGCGACACGATCACCATGAACGGCTCCACCACGGGTGGCGTCGTCGGCTCGCGCGTCGTCCTCAAGGACGTTGCCTCGGGCGTGTGGGCGGTCTCTGGTGGCCTCGTTGCCACCGGCACGGAAGCCACGCCGTTCTCGGCAGCCGTCTCCTAAGCGAGACGCAAACTCAAGATCGGAAGGGGCGGGCTTCGCGGCTCGCCCTTTTCTTTTGCAACCAGCACAGGTGAACAATGGAAACCGCAACGCAAGAGCCCCGCACTCGCAATCGCGAACCTGCGGCGGACAAGCCTTCCCGCTTCCCCGTCAAGCTTCTGAAGAACTACGTCCCGGTCGGTGACTTTCATGTCGTCGGCTACGACAAGGAAGAGGTCCGCATGAAGGATGCGGCGGGCCGCTGGCATGTCATGGAAGAAGCCGCCTTCATCTCTGGCGAGGTGAAGCCGCCAGTCTATCCCGGCACCGGCTACCCTGAAAAGATTTGGGCCGGCACGACGATTTCGCTGCCGGTGGAAGAGGCACGCGGCCTCATCGAAAAGCGCATTGCCGAGCGCGCTGATGCCCTTCCCGGCTGATTTCGACCCCTCACGCATCCCCGAGGAAGCGTGGGAGCACGACGGCTATTCGGCTGATGGGCTCCGACGCTACTCGATTGCGTGGGTTGACCGGGAGAAGGGCCTTTACGTCCGCCGTACGGAGAACCTGGCCGAGCCGGAAATCCTCGCGGCGAATGAACGTGAGCGCAACGACACGGACGGCACGCGCTGGTCGTCCGGCATGGGCTCGGACAAGGGCGGGAACCTGCCGATGGTCAAGGTGGCCTCGGTCCCGCTCAACGTCTTCTTCAGGGACATCGCGCCCCGTCAGAAGGAAGGCGACCGCGACTACATCAAGTGGTGGCTCAGGAATGAGCAGAACCGGCCTTATCGCACGCGGCGGGGGAATATCTGATGGCGCTTGCGAATTACACCGACCTAGTGTCGGCTCTGTCGGCAGATGGCTGGTTCATGGGCCGCAATCTGGGCACTCAGGCGCCAGACTTCATCACGCTCGCGGAAGGCTATTTCAACACGGCCCTTCGCGTGCGCGAGATGGAGACGGTTACGACGCTTTCGCCCACCAGCAACGTCTATACCCTGCCGACCGACTACATTGAATACAAGCGCGTGGTCGAGGATGCATCGACGCGCCGCCGGCTCGACTACATCACCGAAGACGCGGTTGACGCACTCTATCCGACCCGGGAAGGTGGGCTGTCCAACCATTTCACCATCATCGGGTCGAGCCTCTACACCTATCCGCTGTCTTCGAACGATGTCGAGCTGACCTATTACAAGCGCATCCCGGCACTGACATCGAGCAATACGACGAACTGGCTGATGACCAAGATGCCGAACCTGTATCTGCACGGCGCATTGATGCAGGCGGCGCTGTTCGTGGTCGAGGATGAGATTGCCGCGCGCGAGACGGCGCTCGTCAAGCTCTACGTGGACCAGTTGAATGCCGCAGACCAGCGCGGCAAGTTCGGCAATGCCGGCGTGACCCTTCCGGGGAACGTCTGGTGATCCCGTTCCCGCCCTTTGAGCCAGACCGCACACGCTATGCAGTCGGTGCCTCAACGCGTGCCATCAACTGCCTTCCAGTGCGTGACGGATGGGGGCCAAAGCCCGATATCGTTGCAATCTCGGAAGCCTTGGCGGCTCCATGCCTCGGCGCGGTCTACGTTCGCACATTCTCAGGCGCCTATGACCTGATTGCGGGCACGGGAACGGGCCTCTACCGGCTCGACCCGACCGACTACTCATGGACGGACATTTCAGGCACGTCGGCGCCCTACGCGGTGCCAAGCGGCGACCGCTGGTCGTTCCTCGTCTGGGGGCAGAAGCTTATCGCCTGCAACCTCGGTACGGACGACCAGGTGTATGACATCGAGGCCGGCGGCGTGTTTGCGGATCTCGGCGGCAACCCGCCCCGGTCCAAGTACATCTGGTCGGCCGGTGATTTCGTGGTCAAGGGCTACATTGCGAGCTATCCGCAGCGCGTGCAGTGGTCACAGATCGGGAATGCCGAGGGCTGGGAAGTCGGCCTCTCGGGTTCGGATTTCCAGGACATGCCCGATGGCGAGGAAGTCATGGGCGGCATCGGCTCAGAAACCGGTGCCATCATCTTCCAGCGCCGCAAGATTAGGGCCATGGAGGTCCAGCCAGACATTGATTTCACATTCCGCATCGGGGTCATCAACCCGGATCGCGGAGTGGTCGCGCCTTTGTCGATCGTGTCGATTGGACCGGGCCGCTTTGCCTATCTCTCGGAAGACGGGTTCTCGGCGGGCGCCGAGGGGCTGGCGATCGGTGCGGAGCGCGTGGACCGCTGGTTCTTTGACGAGATCGACCGCGATCTGCTGGCTGAAGTGCGCGGCGTGTCTGACCCATATCGGAAGATTGCATGGTGGCAGGCGCAGCGCGCGGACGGAACGCGGTTTCTGTTGGGCTGGAACTGGCAACTGGACCGCTGGTGCTACGCCGAGAACAACGTCAGCGAAATGGCTGTCCTCGTGACGCCGGCCTTCTCGTGGGACGGCTTGGACAGCGACTACGCCACGATTGACGACGTGGACCTGCCGTTCAATTCGCGTCTTCTTCAAGGCGGTCGGCCTGAATTCGCAGCCTTCACGACGGATGACCGGCTTGGCTTCTTCTCCGGCGCCGCAATGGCTGCCACGCTCGAGACGGCAGACGTTGAACTGAACGCCGGCCGCCGCTCCTATCTGCAGGAAGCACGCGTTTACACCAACGCGACGGACTTTACGCTTCAGGTTGGCACATCGGTGCGCCATGGCGGGACCGTGACGTGGGGCTCGGCTGTATCACCGTATTCGCAGACCGGCATCTGCCATTTCCGTTCTGCTGCGCTGCTGCATCGCTTTCGCATGAACATTGCGGCAGGGGCTGATTGGGATCATGTTATGGGCCTTGACGCCCGGTCGAGGCCGGAGGGCCGCCGATGAGCGTCAATCTCGCCCTTACGGGTGCGCCTGGCCGTCCGCAATCGACGCTGCTGAACTCGACCTCTCCGATTGTCGTGCTCACGGCATCGGACAAGACGCCGACAACGGTGGCGTGGATCTCGGTCGTCAACCAGGACTCGTCTGCCCGGCTGGTCACGTTGGAATGGAACGACGGCACGACAGACCGCAAATTCTGGCAGAAGTCGGTCGCGGCCAACAGCACGGAGTTTCTGGACGTACTCCTGTCGCTCTACAGCAAGGCGGCGACGCAGACCATCAAGGCGACGGCGGCGGCGGCTGACGTGGTTACGGTCACCGTTGTTGCGGTCGAGGACCGATCGCAGGTCCGATGAATATCCAGCTCGTGCCGGTGCTCATGGTGGACCAGATATGGCCGCAGGTGGCCGAAGGCCTGGGCAAGAGCCTTGAATACGCCCCGGAATGGTCGGTTCACGAACTCTGGACGGCCTGCCGGAAGGGCGATGCGTTCCTGTTCGTTGCTCATGAGACAGAAGTCACTGCGGCAAGCGTCTGGCGCTTCGAGACGTGGCGCGACGGGCCGCGGTTCAAATGTCTCGGCCTCTACGGAAAGAACATGAAGACGTGGCTGGAGCCGATGGCAGACGCCGTTCGGCTGGCAGCAAAGCACGGTGGGGCAGTGGCGCTCGCCTACGAGGGGCGTCCCGGCTGGGAGCGGTTGTTCAACGGCAAGCGGATCAGGGCAGTTTACGAGGTGGCGAAATGAGCGGCGGCAAGACGCAAACCAGCACCACAAGCGCGGAGCCCTACAAGGCGTCTAAGCCGCTCTACGATTGGGGCATGAAGCAGGGCCTCGACATGGCCAAGGCGGGCACACTTGCCCAGCCAAACACCATGAGCACGGTCGTGCCGTTCTCGCAGCAGACCATGGCCGGCATGGGCAATGTCGAGCAGACCGCGCAGAATGCAATGGCGCCGGGCGGATATCAGTCGCAGATGAACGATATCGTCAATGCTGGTGGCTTCAACCAGCCCCAGCAGACGGCGCTTCAGGGCATCACGCAGACCGCGACATCCCCATTCGACATCAACAGCAACCCCGCGTTTATGGATGTTCTGAACCGCGCCACGCAACGGCAGGCAGATCAGGTCAATCTCATGGCGTCGGGGATGGGCCGCACTGGGTCCGGCGCTCACCAGGGCGTGCTTGCGCGTGAGACAGGCGACCTCACGGCCCGCATGATCGGTGACGAATACCGTAACTGGCAGGGCCGACAGGACGCGGCACAGGGCGCGCTGTTCACGGCAGGCCAGCAGGGCATGAACAACATGTCCGGGGCGTTTGATGCGCAGATGGACCCGTCTCGTGCACTGATGGGTGTCGGCGGCATGTACGAGGATCTGTACGGGCGCACGCTCAACGACCAGCTTCGTATCACGAACGAGACGCAGAACGCGCCGCTGGCAAACCTGCAGGCGCTCATGGCCCTTGCGGGTGGTGCGGGAGCGTACCGCACGCAGACGCAATCCGCACAGATGCCGGGCAACATGTTCTCCGGTGCCCTTGGTGGCGCAATGAGCGGTTATGACGCGCTCAAGGGCTCTGGCGTTGGCGGCTGGGGCGCACTTGGCGGCGGCCTTCTCGGCGCGCTCTCGTATCTCTAGGAGGCTGGCATGAGCGGTGGCGGTGGCGGCAGCAGCAAGAGCAAGACCGACAGCACGAAGGCAGACCCGAGCAAGGGCGAATACCCGGGCGGTCCAAAGGGGCCGACGATGACCGTCCAGCCCACGATGCCAGGTCAAAACGAGGCTATTGCGGCACAGCTCGCAGCCGCGTTCGGGCAGTCCCCTGCAGGGTTGCTGGCGCACATGAACCAATTCTATCGCCCGATGAAGCTGCCGAACTTCGACCCCGCGGTGCAAAAGCCGCCTGTCGAGAGCGGCAAATCATCGTCATCCAGCGTGCTGGATAATCTCCCATTCCGCCCGGAAACCCGCAAATGATCGGTGGTCTTCTCTCCCCGCACCTGATGGGCACCCCGCAGAACATGCAGATGGGTGTCCGCGCGGCCGGCTTCACGCCTGCGCCGCCTCCGCAAAACGCCACGGCTGGCGGCCCGCAGGCTCAGGCACCCGGCGCTGGCATGATGAAGTCGATTGGCGACCGCTTCCTGCAGTTCACGCAGCAGAACCCCGGCGCCTTGGGGGCTCTCGGCGCGCAGATGATGGCAGGCAACACGGCTCAAGGCATGGCTGACATGAACGCGATCGTCGCCAAGTCCGGCGAGCGCAACAAGACACTTGAGTTCCTGCGCAAGAACGATCCTGACCTCGCTGCGGCCGTTGAAGCGGGCATGCCAATCGGCGAGGCATTCGCCACCTACTACAAGATGAAGAACCCACCGAAGGCAGAGCCGACTTCTGGAATGCAGAATTATCAGTTCCTGCTGTCGCAGGGCGTGTCGCCGGAAGATGCGATGGCCCGCGCTTTCTCTGGCGGCACGACCGTCAACGTCGGCGGGGACTCCGCGCCCGGCCTTGGCAAGCTTTCGCCTGATTACGGCTACGTCATGGACCCCGTTACGCGCCAGCCCGTCATTGACGAAACAACGGGACTGCCACGCGCGGCAGCAGTGCCGGGAAGCCCTGCATGGGTCGAACAACAGGCGGCAAACCAGAAGGCGGCCCTGCGGCAAAACCAAGCGACGATCACATCCGACACGGTTATTCAGGCTGCCCGCAATGTTCGCGAGGCGATCAGCAGTGGTAGCCTCCCGACTACCGGCACGGCGGGACGACTTGCCGCCAATTTGTCCGAAAGCTCCGCTGCGGAAGTTCGTCGGCAGGTCGATGCCATCCGCGCGGTTGCTGCATCGGAAAACATCAACGCAATGCGTCAGGCGTCTCCGACTGGCGGGGCTCTGGGTAATGCGTCAGATGCGGACATTAAATTGCTGAAGGACAAGGCGGGCGCTCTGGACCCGAATGCTGGGCGCGAGACCTTCCTTCGCCAGCTTGACGATTATGAACGGACGCTGTTGCGGATTGTTCACGGCGTTGAGGTTGGGGATCAAATCTTCGCGCAGACGCGCCAGCAATCGGGCGGAAACTACCGCATTCTGGGGGTCGAATAATGCAGGTCTACACGATCGAGACCCCATCCGGCCGCAAGCTCAAGATCGAGGCTCCGGACCAGGAGACCGCAATCCGCGGCGCCCAAGAATGGGAAGCCTCGCAGGGCGAGCCGCAGAAGCGGCAGCCTCATGCTAACGTGCCCGAATACGACCCCGGCATCCCCGGCTATAACCCAGAGACGGGCATGGTCGAACGTCAGTTTGGCATGAGCGATAGCGCGATGCTTGGCGCGGCCGACACTACGACGTTCGGCTTCGGTGACGAGGTGATGTCGTATCCACTTTCGTGGGTCACGGGCGACCCGCGCGAGAAGGTACTGTCGGACCTCCGCACCATGCAGGGGCAGGCTCAGGAGCAGAACCCCGGCTCGTATCTTGCCGGGCAGGTGGCTGGCGGTGTTGCTCAAGGCGTGGCGGCTGCCCCGGTGTCGCTCACGGCTCAGACGACCCGCGCAACGCCTCTCATGGGCCGCGTGGCGGCAGGCATGGGCGACGGCGCTATGTTCGGCGGCATCTATGGCGCGGGCAGCGGGACGGACGCAGAGAGCCGCATGACGGAAGCCGCGATGAGTGGGGCACTTGGGGCAGCGGCGGGTGGCGTCCTTCCCGTCGTAGCAGCCGGCGCAAGCCGCGCGTTTGAGGCCGGTCGCAATGCCATAGGCGCAAATCGCATCGCTCAGAAAGCCGGCGCATCGCCGGAAGCCCTTCGCACTCTTGGCGGCGTCATGGAAGCTGATGGCTCGTTGACTTCGCGCGGCGCTTCAAACATGTCCCGCGCCGGTCGAGACGCCATGCTGGCGGATGCTGGCCCGAATGCACGTGCTGTCCTCGATACGGCCATTCAGCGCGGCGGCCCCGGCTCAGTTGCGGCTCGTGATGCCATCACCAAGCGCGTGCAGGGCGCATCCCGTTCGCTGCGCATGACGCTCGACGCAACGCTCGGAAGGCCACAGGGTGTCAACGCGGCTCAGAACAACATTCGCAACGCCACGCGCGGCATCGTCAACAAGACCTACGAGCGCGCCTATGCGCAGCCGATCAACTATTCTGCCCCGGCAGGGCGTAAGGTCGAGGACATCATTAACCGCATCCCAGGCCGCATTGCTCAGAAGGCCATTAACTCCGCGAGCGAGCAGATGGCTTATGACGGCCTGCCGCGCATGCAGGGGCTTATCTCGATTGCGGACGACGGCTCGGTTACATTCAAGCAACTGCCTAACGTCATGCAGGCCGACTACATCAAGCGTGCCCTTAACGCGATTGTGGACGACGGCACAGACCCGATGACGGGCAAGCTGTCGAGCGATGCAGCCTTCGCGGCACGCATGGCACGGGATCTGCGGGATGCGCTGTCAGAAGCCGTGCCTGCCTACAAACTCGCGCTGCAGACGGCTGCAGACCCGCTCAGCCAGCAGTCTGCCATTCGCCTCGGCGCACGCATCCTGTCGCCTGGCATGACCCGCGATCAGGTAGCGGAAGCCGTCAAGGGCATGACCAAGCCGGAGCGCGCAGCACTGGCGCAGGGCATCCGTTCTCAGATTGACGACGCCATGGCGAATGTCGCCCGCACCGTTCAGGACGGCGACACGAGCGCCCGCGAGGCCGTCAAGGCACTTCGCGATTTGTCGAGCCGCGCCAATCGCGAAAAGCTGGCAATGGCGATCGGCAAGGAGAAAGCGGACACGTTGTTCCGCGAGCTTGACCGAGTGGCGACATCCTTTGACCTCCGCGCCTCGGTTACGGACAATTCCAAGACTTTTGCGCGGCAGGCCACCAATGAGGGCATCCGCGAACGCTCTTCCGCGGGTCCGATCCGCACCGCAGCCCGCGGCGAGGCGGTTAACGCCACCAAGCGTGTCGTTCAGCAGATGACGGGCGAAACGCCGGAGCGCATCCGTGGTCGAGAAGATGCTGTATACAACGCGCTTGCGCGCCTTCTGACGCGACCGGGCGGGGCGGGGCAGGATGTTTATGACGCCATCCAAAAGATCGGCCAGACCGACGCCTCAACGGCGCTTATGGCTGATCGGATAAATCGCGCGCTCGCCGGGCCGCATCTCGCCTATCCACTAGCCACGCAACAAGAAGGCATGCTGCGCAGATAGCCAAGCACAGGGCGATGAATGGGGCTGGGCTCCATGTCGCCTTTAGACCGGAGAGCCACCAGACCAGCCCGCTGGTAACGATGACGCCGACCACGAGGCCGAAAATCTCGGCAGATCGGCTTACCTGCATGTCGTGTAAACGTTGCCGTAAGACCGGTTGGAAACGCAGCGGACCATCGGACTGGGCATCATCACGGCAGGCTGCGGGTTCAAGAGTTGGTTGCCCATCTGGACCATTGCGGCGCTCCGGCGCTGTTGTTGCATCTCAGCAATCTGTTGCTGTTGAAGGATGCAATTGTCGAGCGCCGGGTTGTAGACGATGCCCATGCTCCAACAGGCTTGGCGATACGATTGAAACTGCTGGGCCTGCATCTCGGCAGGCGACTGGCAGCCGGCAAGAGCCAGGCCGATGACGATGAGGGCGGCTCTCAAGCGGGGTCGCCGCAGCGCTTGAAGAACAACATGGACTCGAAGACTAGCACCTCAAGTCCGCGAATGTTGGTTCGCTGGAAGTAGTAGTCGCGTCCGTCAATGCCCTCGGGGTCGAATGCTACCTTAATGGGCAGGCCCAGATATTCGGCGTCTTCAACCTCGAAATCGAGAACTTTGTCGCCGAACCGCAGCGTCAGCCAGCGGTCGTTGTCCGACAGCGTGACGGACGGGTCGCTCTCGTGAGCGAAGACATTGCACGCCGCCGCGTAGCTGGTCGGCGCGAGTAGAAGCGCAGCACAGAGCGCCAGTCTCGAAAGCATCTCGGAACCTCTCAGGAGGACGCCATGAAAGCACATTATGTGGGGGCTCGCTAGATGGCCGACAACTCGGGTCGTTACGGCGCTTTGTCTGGCGCACCCAGCAAAGGCTACATCAGCCCTATCAGCTCCATCTATGGCACGCATGTCACCAGTCAATTCGGCGGGCGCTCGTCGCCCATGGGGATTGGCTCGACAAACCATCGCGGCACCGACATGCGCGGGACGGACGCGCGCGGGCAGGTAGGTTATGCCGTCAACGCCGTGGCGGATGGACGTGTTGAGAACCCAGGCCCACGCGGCGGCCTAGGGCTCGCCATCACGGTTGTCCACAACGACGGCATGAAGTCCATCTACGGTCATCTTAACAGCATCTCAGTCCGGGACGGCGACAAGGTTGCTCAAGGCGTGCCGATTGGTACTCTCGGCAACACCGGGCGCTCAACCGGCCCGCATCTGCATTTCGAGATGATCGATCCGCAAGGCCGACACGTCGACCCGATGTCGTTCATCTCACTGACCAATCAGGGCATCCCGACGCCGGTTGCCGCCGATCGCGCAGCCGCCGTCGCGGCTCAGGTCGCGCCTTCGGTCTACGGTCAAGCTGCGCAGTCCATGCAGGCGGCGGGTCTGCTTGGTATGGATGGCAGGGCCGCAACACAGGGGCTTGATCCGGCCGCCGCATATGGGCAGCTCAGCCAGGGCCTCGGCGCTGCCGGCCTTCTGGGCATGGATGGCCGCGCTGCCGCTCCAGCATCAAACATGTCGATTGCCGCGGTCGGTCCAGGCCCACAAAGTGCTGCCGCAAACTACGGGCAGATGGCCGCTTCCATGGGTGCCGCTGGTCTACTCGGAACGGATGGCCGCGCCGCCGCGCCTTCGCAGAACATGTCCGTTGCGAACATGTCCACCGGCCCCTCGGTGAACGTCGCGACCGATGCTGCGATGGCAAACGACATGGAGGCCGCACTTGCTGCCGTAGATCCTGCCTTTGGCATGCAGGGCGTCCCTACGCAGTCGGTCCAGTCGGTTTCGTTCACGCCTGCCTCGGTCGCCGCGGCTCAGGCCGCGCAGAACACCGCCGCGGCCAACCAGGGCATGCAGGCAACGAACGTCGCGGCCAATACGAGCTTCGCCGGCCAGCCTTCCGGTATCGGCCCATCCACCGCTATGAACGGCCTCGGCAACCCCATGAGCACGCCGGCCATGACGGCTGCGGACCAAGCTCTCGCCGACAGCAGGGCGGCTCAGGCGTCCATGTACGGCCAGATGGCAACGACCATGGGGCAGGCTGGCCTGCTAGGGCTCGATGGGCGGGCGGCCGTGGCTCCTGCCGCCGTTGCGCCTGTCGCTCAGCAGATCGCACCAGTCGCCACGCTCGCGCCGGCCTTGTCAGCACCTCGCAGCGTCGAGTCCCGCAGCACGATGGCGGCTGTGCCCGCGGCGCCGCCTAGTGCTATCGCGCCCTCGCAGTCCTTCCCGACAGCCCCGTCAATGCCAACCGGGCTCGATGCAATCAACGGCGTGTTCAACGGTACCGTTTCGCAGGCGGGCTCGCGTTCGCATCCCGGCACGACATTTACCGACATGGGCAATGGCATGGTGTCCAAAACGGACGCCTACGGGAACACGACCTATAGCCAAGCGTCCCTCGGCCCCGCAGGGGCTGGCCTTCAGGGCAATCTCGGAAACTTCGGCGCGCTGTCGGGCGGCCTTCTCGGCGGCATCGGCAATATCGGGCAGGGGCTTGCTCAAGGGCTCGGCGGCATCAATGCGGGCTCGATCGGACGCGGCGCGGTCGGCATGGGTGCGGGTATGGCGGGCTCAATGCTCGGCAGTGCACTTGGCCCGGTCGGCTCGATTGTCGGGGGCCTTCTTGGTCGCGGCATCGCGAACCAGGTCATGAACAGCGCCGGGCGCAACACGCAGATGACAGTCACGGGCTTCGGGCAGAACGCCTTCCCGTCTGCACCGGCCGCGCCGCCCGGCTTTATGGGCGACAGCTACTCCAGTCTTTCCTACTCGGACATGGCAGCCATTTCGCCCGGTGCGGCGGCGGCCATCTCGGCGGGTTCTCCCGGTCTCTACTAAGTGAGGGCAAAGCATGAGTGTGCTTGACTACAGCACGACGGCCAGCAGCAACACGTCTCTGAGCGGCATCGGCATTCAGGGCTCAAACAAGGTGTCGAACTTCGACAACGCCTTGCGGCAGTTCATGGCCGACATTGCCGCGGGGATAACGCGCTCCGTCACGAAATCGTCCGGCCCGGTCACGGCGGTTCAAGCGGATCACATGCAGCTCTGGCGCTGCACTGCCACGCTGACGATCAACCTTACGGCGGCCTCGACGCTGACCAGCGGATGGCAGCTCATCGTCTTTGCCAACGGCGGGACTGTGACGATCGACCCGAACGCATCGGAAACGATCAACGGCGCCGCTACGCTCACTGTCGCAAACGGTTCCTATGCCATAGTCATCTGCGACGGGACTGGGTTCTACGCCCTTGCTGCGGCTGCGCCCGACCTGTCTGGATACGTACCGTTCTCGCTTCTGACGACCCGCGGCGACTTGCCCTATCGCGGCGCTTCCACATGGCAGCGGCTGGCGAAAGGAACGGCAGGCCAAGTCCTCACCATGGGCGCAGACGACCCGACGTGGAGTGCGGACCTTTTGTCGTCCACACTCACCACGCGCGGCGACATCATCTATCGCGGCGCCTCGGCGCCACAGCGGCTAGCCAAAGGCACGGCAGGGCAGGTGCTCACAATGGGTGCGGATGATCCGGCATGGGGTCCGCCGCCGTCTGCGGCCACCCTCGGCACTGCCCAGGCCAGCACATCAGGCACGGCAATCGACTTCACCGGTCTGCCGGCAGGATTGAATTCAATTGACGTAATGCTGGATGGTGTCAGCCTGAGCGGAACTGATTTCATCCTGATCCAGCTCGGCGATGCCGGGGGCATTGAGACGACCGGCTATACCGCGACTGCGCGCAACGTGGCAGGCGCGGCAGCCGTTTCTAGCACGGAAATAAGAGTATCCGGAGGTGTTTCTACGCTTTTGGCGTCCGGGTTGGTTTCTTTCAGGCGGCAGTCCGGCAATGTCTGGGTATTCATGGGCAGTACCCTCACGCAATCGGCCGACAGTCTGTATTGCTATGTCGGCAGAAAGGAACTGAGCGACACACTTGATCGAATCCGAGTAACGCGTTCGGGTTCGAACACGTTTGATGCCGGCTCAATCAACATATACTACGCATAAGGAGGCCGTCATGTACGTTGCAATCATGAAGACGGACGGCGACCTCATTGCGAAGTACGCCGAATTCGAGACCGAGCAAGAGGCACAGGCACACGTTGGGGCATTCGCAGAGAAGTTTCCGGATGCGTTTGTCGTGCCATTGCCGGACGGCCCTGTTTCGCGCTGGCGGGTGAGTGGGCAGGCGGTGACGGTTGTGCCAGAACCGGGACCATCGACCGATCCGGCCGACTATCCGCTCTACCCGGCTCAATTCAAGGCGCTTGTGGACTATCTCGGCAAAGACTCGGCCATCCGCCTTGCCATCGCCAACATCCCCGACGCCCTGCAGCGCTCGTGGGCTCTGTCGCGCTACCTCAACGCCAAGTCCTACCTTTGGACCGACGCCTTCCTGCAGCAGATGCGAGCCGCTGTCGGGATGACGGAAAAAGAGCTTTCCGAAGCCTGGATGCTCGCGAAAGACCTCAAGAGCGAATAGCGCTCAACCAACCCAAAGGAAACCCGACATGAAGAAGCTTGCTTTTGCAGGCGCGGCTTTGCTCGCGCTGATGAATGTTGCCGTCGCGGACCAGAAGGCCGTGAACGAATGCGCTGCCCCTTATGGTGATGACTGCTTCGACTGGCGCGGCGTGGATGGTCCCGACGCTGGTGGCGAGGGTGAGGGTGAAGGCGAAGGCGGCGAAGGTGAAGGCTCCGGCGCCAGCGGCGACGCCGAGTAATCCAAGCGACGGGTGCACCTACTGGCCTGACGGCTCGTGGGTGCACTGTTGTTGGGAACACGACCGCGCCTATGACCTGGGGGAGGTCACCTGGCGCACGCATCTGGAGCTAGGCCAGTGCGTGTCTCAATCCGAGGGCGGCATCCTGATCGGCCTCGCGATGTTCCTGGCAACTCTCCTCTGGTGGCTGGTCAAGCACCGCCGCCCCTGATCCCCACAAGCTGAAAGACAGAACATGCAGAACTTCAACGGGGCGGCCCTGCCGCTGGCCGAAGGCGATGTGCTGATCATTGCCGGCTATCTCGGCTGCGAAATTGCTGCCCTTCGCGCGGTCATGCAGATCGAAGCGGCGGGCAAGGGCTTTGATGCCCAAGGCAGGCCGAAGATGCTTTTCGAGCCGCACATCTTCTGGCGCGAGCTCGGGCCGGGCGCGAAACGCGACCAAGCCGTCAAGGAAGGGCTGGCCTATTCCAAGTGGAGGTCCGGCTCCTATCCCCGAGACAGCTACCCGCGCCTGACGGCTGCCGTTGCGATCGACCGCGACGCGGCTCTGCGCTCTGCGTCTTGGGGCGCCGGCCAAGTCATGGGCTTCAACCACGAGGCCGCCGGCTTTGACAGCGTTGTAACCTTTGTTGAAGCGATGAAGCTTTCCGAGGGCGCGCATCTCTATGCGATGGCCCGCTTCATCGTCAGCAAGGGCCTGCAGCGTCACCTCGTCGCCAAGAACTGGTCGTCTTTCGCCAAGGGCTACAACGGGTCCGGCTACGCGCAGCATGGCTATCACACGAAGCTTGCCGCTGCCTACGCTGCCCGCCCGGCTTCCGAGCGCATCATCCCGCCGCCATCGACCGAGGCTCAGCTCCGTTCGCTGATTACGGCGGCCCCTGAGCCCGCCAAGCCCATTCCCGCCCCAGCACCCGCACCTGAGCCCGTATCGCCGCCCACGGCCACGCCTGAGCCGCAGACGGGCCTGCTCGCACGCTTCTTCGCCTTCCTCGCACGCATCTTCAACAGGGGGTAATCATGAAAGCCCTATTCCAGCTTGCAACCATGTTCGGGCCGCTGTCTGGCGCGAAGTTCTGGGTTGCCGTCGTTATGGCGGTTGCGCAGTTCGTCCAGATCTACACCGGCTACGACCTTGGCCTCGACCAGCAGACGGTTACGGCCATTCTCTCAGGCGTGACGGCCTTCCTCGTATGGCTGGTGCCGAACAAGCCCAAGCCGGTGACGAAGGACACGTTCCCGCCCGCGCCCGGTCTCTATTGAACTGACCGCGCAGATGGGTGGCTTCAGCATCACATCCGAACTGGTGGGCTTCGTCCTCCTGGTTCTCTTCGCCGTCGCGGGCGCTTGGTGGCGTGTCGAGACGGCCATCTCCAAAGCCAAGGAAGAAGCCAAGGCTGCGGCCAGCGCCGCCGCTACGCTCGCTACCCTCGTGCAAACACAGCTTGCCGAATTCCGGACCCACGTCGCGGAAAACTACATCTCCAAGGCCGGCTTCCGGGAAACGATGGAGAGCGTGTCCGAAACGCTCAAGACCATCAACTCCAACCTTACGCATCTGAACGAACGCATCGATCGAGTGATCGACAACCAGCACTCCGCGCCTAAGCGCGGCGGCGGTCAGCAATAGGGGGCACCTATGAATGACCTGATGGTCGCGCTCATGGTCTGGGCATCGGCGCAAACAGGCTTGCCGATTCCAGACGAGCTACCAACGGTGAAGCACGCCGATCGTTGCGAGATCGAGCGAATTTATTACGATGACGGAACGCACGACTGCAGCAAGTCAGTCCTGCGCATCCAAGCCATCTATCTGCATGACCGGGACACGATTTATCTGCCTGACACGTTCGACGTTAACAGGCTTTATGACGTCTCGGTGTTCCTGCACGAGCTGGTCCACTACATGCAGGACAAGGCCGGGATGGAGATGCCCGGCACCTGCCATCAGGAGAAGCTTGAGCGACCGGCATACGACGCACAGATCGCTTGGCTGAACGCGACGGGCAAGCCCGCCTACGACGTGATGGGCATCAACGGGCTGTCCTACTACATCCTCACGACATGCGCTTGGGATTAGCGGATGCCGCATCTCGAACCGCTGTCCGACGAGCTACTGTCGGAAGCCGTGGAGGCGCTGAAGCGCGCGAACGGCAACAAGCAGCACGCGGCTGACGCCCTCGGGCTCAAGGTCAGCACGTACAAGGCCCGGCTTAAGATAGCCTCACGGCGCGGCTACTACGCCAGCCATCCGGCCATGCCGGGCTTTGAAATCGTGGGCATCACGACCAAGACCGACGCAGAAGGCAACGTCACAGGTCAGCATATCCGCGAGAAGCCGGAGCAGGACCGCGCTCCGTTCTCCCTGCCGGAAGGCCATGCCATCAAGGGCGTGTCAGCGCTCCTCGATGCCAACGGCGATGTACAGCAGCAATGGGTGAAGACCAAGCAGGGAGAGCTAGACCCGATCTGGATTGCCGAGCGCATCCGGGACGTGTTCGAGGGGATGGAGCGTCGGGCAGAGCCCGAGCAGCCGCCATCCCATGCCGATGAAGACCTGGCGACGGTCTTCCCCATAGCCGACGCGCACTACGGCCTCTATGCTTGGAAACAGGAGGCCGGCGCCGACTATGACCTCACCATCGCAGACGACACCAACCGCGAGGCGTTCGGGCGGCTCATAGCCTCGACGCCCTCAAGCGGAACCGCGGTCATCCTTGGCCTCGGTGACTTGCTCCATGCCGACGACACCACGAACCGCACGGCCCGATCGGGCAACGCGCTCGACGTGGACACTCGACACGCCAAAGTGCTCCAGACCGCCGCTGCCTTCATGATCCATGCCGTCGATGCGGCACGGCAGAAGCATGGGCGGGTGATCGTCCGCAATCTCCCCGGCAACCACGACACGCATTCGGCTCAAGCCGTCACTCTTGCCCTATGGGCATGGTATCGAGACGAGCCCCGCGTCGAGGTGGACACCAGCCCCGCCTATTTCTGGTGGTGGCAGTTCGGCAAGAACCTGATCGGCGCAACCCATGGCGACATGGCGAAGATGCAGGATCTGCCGCTTATCATGGCCTCGTCGTGTTCCGAAGCATGGGGCGCGACCAAGTACCGAACCGTCCTGACGGGGCACATCCACCACAAGTCTGCGCTCGAAGCAGGCGGCGTCGTGGTGGAGAGCTTCCAGAGCCCTGCCGCGCGCGATGCCTGGCACGAGGCGTCTGGCTACCGCTCGGGGCGTTCCCTCACCGCCATCACCTATCACACCGAGCGCGGGGAGATTGCCCGCCAGAAGGTGAACCTGTGAGGCGGTTTCTCGACATCCTCCTCACCCTTGCCATCCGCAACGGGCTCAACCGCTATTACAGAAGGCGCTCGAAATGAGCAGTACGTGTCCGGTCTATATCCGAGTGACCGTCAACGAGGACGGGAAGACCCTCAAGCGCGAGGTGATGCACGAGGGGCAACTGGTCTGCGAGATATCACCGACCGAGATCATCGAGATGGTGATGCAGGCGTCTAGCTCCCTTCGGTATGACGTGCCGAAGGTGAGGGGGTAGCTGGTTCCCGCTCAAGGATTCGAACCTCGATTGACGCAGTCAAAGTGCGCTGTCCTACCATTAGACGAAGCGGGATTAAGCTGTACGCAAGGCGCTGACTCTGCTATACAAATATACGCGCCGGGCGGCGTTCACTGGCACCGGTTCGGTGCGCCGACAACCGAATCGCACTGCTGCCGTGGGTGCGCAACTTGGCTCGGGGTGGTTGCCGCCCGGCCCGCCTCATCCCACCCACTCCCATATCTTCGCCAGCACCGCCACTGCCACCACGAAGGGCAGGGCGTAGAACATGCGCTTGCCTATGCGGTCGAGCCTCATGACGTTAGCCAATAATACAGGAAGACGCCAAGGCCAGCCAAGCTGCCGCCTCCGTGCATGATGGCCAGCGAAAGCAGTTGACGCCTCGTGGCGCGGCGAAGTTGCTCGCTCATCCTCTACCCCTGTTCATTGAGGGCTGCCTGGATCATGGCGGGCTTGTAGGCGACGATATCACCGCCGTCGCTTCCGTCGCTACTCATCTGCCAGCAGTCGGCAAGACCGCCTTCATCCGCGATCCAGTCGCCAGCACGCGAAGCTCGGTTTTCAAAGAACGTGTCGCCATCTCTGAAGCGAAGGTAGACGCGTTCGTTCAGGGGAACCGGACACGGCCCGCCTTTCCATTCGGTCCACCCGTCCGTCATGTCAGTCATGGGGCACCTGTGGGGGCTGGGGAAGGGGCATGCAATCGCTCATGACCGTGAGGGTGACGACTTTATCGCTGGAGCCATTCGCCCGGATATCTTCTCTCGTGTCTTGGCACGCCAGCTCGCTTGCGAAGGTGAGCCGCCCCTTCATGGGCACTTGCTGCCCGTCTGGCATCGTCACCAACATGGCGACGAGGAAATAGAACGTCTCGCTCATATTCCAGTCTCCTTACAGTGCGGGGAGGGGAACAGGCGGCGAACAAACGGGGATTTTCGGGAGTTGTTGTGCGCATTCCTGTGCACAGACTGGTCGGAGTGGCAGGATTTGAACCTGCGACCCCCTCGTCCCGAACGAGGTGCGCTACCAGGCTGCGCTACACTCCGTGACCAGACCGGCGGGCTTATAGCGGCGCCCGGAGACGGGCGCAAGGACCAATCAGGTCACGCAGGAGAATGCTTCAATAAGGCGCCTCCACGCGGCCGGTTTCGACATAAACCGCCTTTACCTGCGAATAGTGCCGCAGCGCTTCCAGCGCATTTTCGCGGCCCATACCGGATTGCTTGACGCCGCCGAAAGGCACTTCCACAGGCGTCAGATTGTAGGCGTTGATCCAGCAGGTGCCGGCCTGCAACTGCGCGACGACCCGGTGACCGCGCGCCAGATCGGCGGTGAAGACGCCGGCCGCTAGTCCGAATTCCGTGGCGTTGGCGCGCGCGATGACCTCTGCCTCCTCGTTGAAAGGCAGAACCGACATGACCGGGCCGAAGATTTCCTGCCTGGCGATCGCCATGTCGTCCTCGACATCGGCGAAGATCGTTGGTTCGACGTAGAAGCCTTTCTCCAGACCCTGCAGGCGCGGGACGCCGCCGCCGGCCACGAGCCGTGCGCCCTCGGCCTTGCCGGTCGCGACATGGGCCAGCACCTTGTCGCGCTGGGCAGCGCTGACGAGCGGGCCCATCTGGGTCGCCGGATCGAGCGGATCGCCGATGACGATCCGCGCCGTGCGATCCGTCAGGCGTTTGAGGAAGCGGTCGTAGATCGGGCGCTGGACGAAGACACGGGTCCCGTTCGAGCAGACCTGGCCGGAAGAATAGAAATTGCCGAGCATCGCTCCGCCAATGGCGCTTTCGAGGTCTGCATCCTCGAAGACAATCAGCGGCGACTTGCCGCCGAGTTCCATCGTCGCCTGCTTCATCAGCCCGCCCGCCTGGGCCATGACCTTGCGGCCGGTCGGCACGGAGCCGGTCAGCGAGACCTTGGCGACGTCGGGATGCGACACGAGCGCGGAGCCGACATCACCAAAACCCTGCACGACGTTGAAGAGCCCGTCGGGCAGCCCGGCCTCGCGGTAGATGTCGGCGAGCGCCAGCGCGGAAAGCGGCGTCAGTTCCGAAGGCTTGAAGACCATGGCATTGCCCATGGCAAGCGCAGGCGCCGACTTCCAGCAGGCGATCTGGATCGGATAATTCCAGGCGCCGATGCCCACGCACACACCGAGCGCCTCGCGCCGCGTGTAGGCGAACGGACCGCCGAGATCGATGTGATCGCCGTTGAAGGTCGCGACCGCCCCGGCGAGATACTCGAGCGCATCGGCGCCCGAGGCGGCGTCGGCAACGAGCGTCTCCTGGATCGGCTTGCCGGTGTCGAGCGTCTCCAGCTGCGACAGCTCCTCGTTGCGTTCGCGCAGGATGTCGGCCGCCTTGCGCAGGACACGCCCGCGCTCGACCGGCTTGCGTACCGCCCAGTCTTTCTGTGCAGCTTTGGCCGCCGCGACAGCGTCGTTCACGATCGCGGGCGTGGCCGCGTGAAGCGCTGCGATCGCCTCGCCGGTCGCCGGATGGATCGACTGGAAGGACTGGCCCGCAGCGTCTTCCACGTATCGGCCGCCGATGAAGTGCGATGCCTGGGGCTGGGCTTTCATGGTCATTCCTTCATTGGCTGGCAGTTCATCTGCACCGTGGCTTACCGGTCGCTCTCGCGCCAGCGCGGGTTGATCCACGGCTCCCCGTCGAACCGGGGCAGCGGATCGCGGCCGAGGATGTGGTCGGCGGCTTTCTCCCCGACCATGATCGAGGGCGCGTTGAGATTGCCGTTGGTGATGCGCGGGAAGATCGACGAATCGGCGACTCGTAGACCTTCGACGCCGATGACGCGGCATTCCGGATCGACGACGGAGAGTGGGTTGTCGGCGGCGCCCATCCGGCAGGTGCCGCAGGGATGATAGGCGCTCTCGGCGTGCTCGCGGATGAAATCGTCGAGCGCATCGTCGCTTTTCACATGCGCTCCGGGCGAAATCTCTGCGCCGCGATAAGGCGCAAAAGCTTCCTGGCCGAAGATCTCGCGGGTGAGCCGGATGCAGTAGCGAAAGTCGCGCCAGTCGTCCTCGTGACTCATATAGTTGAACAGGATCGCCGGCGGTGCCTTCGGATCGGACGAACGAAGCCGCACCGCGCCGCGCGACTTCGAGCGCATCGGTCCGACATGCGCCTGGAAGCCGTGCGTCCTGGCGACCACCTTGCCGTCATAGCGGATGGCGGCCGGCAGGAAATGGAACTGGATGTCGGGATAGTCGACCCCCGCAGCCGAGCGCACGAAGGCCGCCGCCTCGAAATGATTGGTGGCGCCCAGCCCGGACTTGAAGGCGAGCCAGCGCATGCCGATCAGCGCCTTGGAGACGACGTTCAGGCTGGAATGTAGCGTGATCGGCTTCGTCGCCTGCTGCTGGATGTAGAGCTCCAGATGGTCCTGCAGGTTTCGGCCGACGCCCGGCAGGTCCACGACCGGCGCGATGCCGTGTGTCTTCAACTCCTCGGCCGGGCCGATGCCCGAAAGCATCAAGAGCTTCGGCGAATTGACGGACGAGGCGGCGATGATGACCTCGCGGCGGGCACGGATCGTCTCGATGCGCCCGCGTGTCTCGATCTCAACGCCCGTGGCGCGCTGATTCTCGATGACAATGCGACGCGCGAAACCACTGACGAGACTCACGTTTCGCCGCTTGAGAGCCGGACGCAGATAGGCGTTCGCGGTCGACCAGCGCCGGCCGCCGTGGATCGTCTGCTCCATGGCGCCGAAGCCTTCCTGCTTCGAGCCGTTGTAGTCGCCGGTCGTTTCGAAGCCGGCCTGGCGACCGGCCTCGATGAAGGTCTTGTAGAGAGGGTTGGCCATCGCTCCGCGGCGGACGTGCATCGGGCCGGACGTTCCGCGCCAGCCGATCTCGCCGCCATGCGAATGTTCCATCCGCTGGAAATAGGGCGCGACGTCAGCATAGGACCAGCCGGCCGCGCCTTCCTCGGCCCAATGGTCGAAATCGCGCGCATGGCCGCGCACATAGACCATGCCGTTGATGGATGACGAGCCGCCCAGAACCTTGCCGCGTGGCGTGGCCAGCGACCGGCCGCCGAGTTGCGGTTCCGGCTCGGTGCGGAACCCCCAGTCATAGGTGCTCATGTTCATCGGGAAGGAGAGCGCCGATGGCATCTGGATCAGCGGACCGATATCGGTGCCGCCGAACTCGATCACGATGACGGAGTGCTTGCCGTCTTCCGACAGGCGATAGGCGAGCGCGGATCCGGCAGAGCCGGAGCCGACGATGACGAAGTCGGCCTCACGCATGGCGGGTGTCTCCCACCTCGCCAAGCTTCAGAGCGATGTAATCCTCGATGATCGCCACGGCTGAGGCGGTATCGGCTTCGCCGTCCTTCAGAGCACGGCGGATGTAGAAGCCGTCGATGAGGGCGGCGATGGCTTCGGCTATGACGCCTGCTTCGTGGCCGACGAGCGGTCGCAGCGCGAAGGCGAGGTTGGAATGCAGGCGCCGGGCGTAGACGCGTAGCAGGCGGCGCATCGGGGTCGAGCGCTGCGCCTCGACATAGAAGGCGAGCCATGCCGCGACCGTGGCGGGGCGAAACTGCAGGGCCGAGAAGTTTACCGCGACGATCGCTGACAGGCGCTCGCGGGGCGTCGACGAGCGGGCGAGCGCGGCTACGGTCTCCTGCCGCAGCGCCTGCAGCAGGTGCCGCATGGTCGCTTCGAGAAGGTCGTCCTTGCCGCCGAAATAATGATGCGCGAGCGCTGGCGAAACGCCGGCGCGTCCGGCGATGTCTGACATGGTCACGTCAAGCGAACCTTGTTCGCCGATCGCATTAAGCGCTGCCTCGATGAGCGCCTTTCGGCGTTGCGGCAGCATTGTTGGACGAGGCATGACAACGATCTCCTGAGCTCACAACCTAATATTGATTGACCGATCAATCAACTTTCGCCCGCCATTGTGCACCGCAACACCCTTTACGGGCTGCGTGCGGCTTGCCACATTCACCGGCATGGAGAGCGGTATTGCAGCCGCCGGCATTTCAGGGAGTGACGTGATGACCGCATGTATCGTCGGCTGGTCGCATCTGCCGTTCGGACGGCTCGAGGGTGAGACGCTTGAAGGGCTGATCACGCGAGCCGCAAGCGAGGCTCTGGAGCATGCCGGCATCGGCGCGGACGATGTCGACGAGATCGTGCTCGGGCATTTCAATGCCGGCTTCTCACCGCAGGAGTTCACCGCGAGCCTCGTTCTGCAGGCCGACGATCGCCTGCGCTTCAAGCCGGCGACCCGCGTCGAGAATGCGTGCGCAACGGGCTCTGCAGCCGTACGCCAAGGCATTCGCGCCGTCGAGGCGAAGGCTGCCCGCGTGGTGCTCGTCGTCGGTGCCGAGCAGATGACGACGACGCCCGGGCCGGAGATCGGCAAGAACCTGCTCAAGGCGTCGTACCTACCTGAGGATGGAGACACGCCGGCTGGCTTCGCAGGCGTCTTCGGAAAGATCGCGCAGGGCTATTTCCAGCGTCATGGCGACCAGTCCGACGCGCTGGCGATGATCGCGGCGAAGAACCACAAGAACGGCGTCGACAACCCCTACGCTCAGATGCGCAAGGATCTGGGCTTCGAGTTCTGCCGCGCCGAGAGCGACAAGAACCCCTTCGTCGCCGGCCCGCTGAAGCGCACGGATTGCTCCCTCGTGTCCGACGGCGCGGCGGCCATCGTCATTACCGATGCGCAGACGGCGCTTTCGATGAAGCGGGCGGTCGCCTTCCGCGCCAACGAGCACGTGCAGGATTTTCTGCCGATGTCGAAGCGCGACATCCTGCTCTTCGAAGGCTGCGAGGAGGCCTGGAGCAAGGCCCTGAAGAAGGCTGGCGTGACGCTCGACGATCTTTCCTTCGTCGAAACGCATGACTGCTTCACGATCGCGGAGCTGATCGAATACGAGGCGATGGGCCTGACGCCGCGCGGGCAGGGCGCCCGGGCGATCGCGGAGGGCTGGACTCAGAAGGACGGCAAGCTGCCGGTGAACCCGTCGGGCGGCCTCAAGGCCAAGGGTCACCCGATCGGCGCGACGGGCGTTTCCATGCACGTCCTGTCGTCGATGCAGCTCTGCGGCGAGGCCGGCGGCATCCAGGTCGACGGTGCCAAGCTCGGCGGCATCTTCAACATGGGCGGCGCGGCAGTCGCCAACTACGTCTCGATCCTCGAGCGCATCAAGTAGAGGGCCAGAGCGGGAGGAGCCCGTAGCCGGGCACCTTCAGCGCCGGGCGGGTGAAGTCGAAGCCGGCGACGAGGCCGCCGAGATGGAGCTCCAGCCCGCTCGCCGCGCCGACCGTGAGGCCGGCGACGCCGAAGAGCGTCACGCGGAAATCGCGGCCGTCCGGCGTGAAGCCGGCGACCAGCCAGTCGGACGCGTAGTCGCGGCCGGTGGCGTTCGGAGGCAGGCGGCCGCCGAAACCGGGCACCGCGTCGAGCACCCAGGCGACGAAGCTGTTCGAGTTGGGCCCCGGCCAGATGCGGTAGCCGCCGCGCTCGGCATGGGGATAGGCGGCGATCGCCGCCTCGAACTGCGGCAGCAGCGCTTCGGCCTCCGCCCCTTCGACGGCATGCACGATCCTCGGTTCGTTGGAATACCACCGGCCATCGGCGGCGTAGCCGTCGACCCGGATCGGCATGCCCCAGCCGACCTTGTCGTAGCGCCTGTAGCTTGTGTCGCCCGGCGTCTTGGTGACGATCCAGCTGTGGACCGAGAGCGCGCCCTTGAGCCCGCCCGTGCGCGCGGCGAGCACGTAGATCGCGGCATCGTCGGTTGCGGGCTCCGGCAGCACGCCGCTCGAAGACCAGTCGGCCGCGCGCCAGGAAGGCGGATGATCCTGGACCTGCCACCAGCCGATGGTCAGCAGCGCCGGCAGGATGAACACGATCAACACGAAGAGGATCGCGTTGCGCAGGAGGCGCAGCGGGCGAAAGGCTTTGCGGGTCGGGGAGGAAGCGGCTATCTGCATCGCCTTCTGAGCTAGGCGGACCATCGGCAAATGACAAACCCCGTTCTCGTGGAAGTGATGCGCGGCGACGTCGTCGAAAGCCGGCATCGCGGTGCGTTCATCGTCATGGATGGCGATGGCGGCATCGTGGCGTCCGAGGGTGATGTCGAGCGGCCGGTGTTCCCGCGGTCGGCGGTCAAGGCGATCCAGGTGCTGCCGCTCGTGGAAAGCGGTGCGGCTGACGCGTTCGGTTTCGGCAACCGCGAAATCGCGCTCGCCTGCGCCTCGCATTCCGGCGAGCCGGAGCATGCGGCGCTTGCAGCCGACATGCTGGCCCGCGCCGGGCTCGACGAGACGGCGCTCGAATGCGGCTCGCACTGGCCGATGAGGCAGGAGGCGACGGTGGCGCTGGCGGCAAGCGGGCGGACCCCGACCCAGCTTCACAACAATTGCTCCGGCAAGCATGCCGGCTTCCTTTGCACCTGCCGGCATGTCGGACTTGACCATCGCGGCTATGTCGCCGAGGGTCATGGCGAGCAGGAGCTCATCCGCGACGCGTTGGAAAGCGTGACAGGCACCGCTCATGGCAGCGCCAACAGCGCCGTCGACGGCTGCTCGATCCCGACTTATGCCATTCCCTTGTCCGCCCTCGCACGCGGGTTCGCGCGCATGGCGACCGGGCATGGGATGGGCACGGAGCGTGCGAGCGCCGCGCGGCGCATTCTATCGGCTTGCATGGCGGAGCCGTTCTTCATGTCCGGCACCGGGACCGCGGATCTGGCGCTGATCTCGGTGGGCGCCGGACGGCTCTTCGTCAAGACGGGAGCGGAAGGCGTCTATTGCGGCGCAGTGCCGGAACTTGGGCTCGGCATCGCGGTCAAATGCGACGACGGCGCGTCGCGCGCGGCAGAAGTCGTTGTTGCAAGCGTTCTCGCGCGGCTGCTTGCAGCCGACGAGGCACTTGCCGACAAGCTTCGGTCGATCGCGGCACCTCCCATCCTGAGCCGTCGCGACACAGCCGTAGGCGGCCTGCGCGCTGCCGGACCGCTCGCCTGATCAGGCGGCGCGGTTGCCGGTGATGGTGAGGCCGGGGAAGCGGCCGTCGTCGCTGTCGATCAGGTCTTCCGATGCGACCTCGTGCCAGCGCTGGGCGACGATTGCGCCGTCAGGCGTCTCGGCAAGCAGATTGCCGGAAATGATGGTGGAGCCCGCGCCGTCGGCGACCGAAACGATAATGCCTTTCGGCGCAGCGCGGACGACGTTGCCCGTCACCGAGACGTTGCGCATGTAGGGACCCCAGCCGATCAGGATGCCGGCCATCGGGGCATTCTCGATGACATTGCCGGAGACGGCTGCTTCGGCCTCGACAGAAATGCCGATCCCGAACCCGCCTTCGCCGGGCAGGTAGGCGGCGTCGGGCCGAAGGTTGCGGACGAGGTTGCCGGTGATGCTGGCGAGCCTGCCGCCGACGTCGAGATTGACGGCGTTGATGCCATGCGCCGCGTCGTCGACGACGTTGCCGCTGATGACCGCACCCTGGAACTCGAACTCGGAGAAAATCGCGGTTTCGCCGAGACGCAGGCAGCTGTTGTTGGCGATGCGGATGTTTGCGGCAGCGTTGCCACGAACCGCGGAGAAGCGGCAGTCGGCGATCTGGTTGTCGGTGACCGACACGTTGCCGGCGCGAAAGACGTTGATGCCGTTGCCGTTCTGCCCCGAGCCGCCGGAGCGGGCGTCTATGCGCGCGATGCGGTTGCGCGAGACGATCGTGCCGTCTTCGCCGGGTGACGAGCGGAAGACGAGAATGCCGTTGTCGCCGCAATCGGTAACGGTGTTGCCGGTGATCGACAGACCTGCTGAATCGGTCGCGAACAGGCCTGCGCCGGCGCAATCGTTGATCGTGCACGCCTCGACCGAGCCGGCGGCGCGTTCGAGCCAGAGCCCGTTGGCGGCGCTCGCGGTGAAACTGCAGCGGCTGATCGACAGGCTCGCGACGCCATTTAGGCGGACGAGCGCCTGCGCGACCGAGCCGATCTCCAGGCCACCGCCATCGAAGGTGATACCCGACAGATCCACATGGTCGAGTTCGTCGCCGGTTATCAGGAAGCCGGCGCCGGAGTAGACGAGCCGCGTCGCACCAGGCACGCCGGCGAGCCGCGCGCGCCGGGGCAGGATGAGGCCCGAGACGTGGAAGCTGCCGGCAGGCAGGGTGACGACGCCGTCGTCGAGCCCCGACTGGTCGATCAGCGCCTGGAGCGCGGCGCTCTGGTCTTCAGGGGCGTTCGGGATGAGGGCGGCGGCGGTCTGTGCGGCGGCGGGTGCGGCACCGAGCGCGAATGCGCCAGCGGCACCTGCCGCCAGCAGGCCGCGCCGGCTGGTCACGATCGGATTGTCTACCATGCTCGTCTCCGCTTATGTCTCTCCGATTGATAGCGGGAAACTATGAGCAGAGCTTTACGTCAGCCGCGACTGCCGGATGGGTGGAGGGGGTCGCACGTGAAGGTCCCCTCGGCAACGGGTGCAGGCGTGCCCATCTCCGCAGCTTCCGCGGGCTCGCCGGTCTGGAAGAAATGCAGGTCGCCGCGAACGCGCACCTGGATCGCGCCGGCGGCGAGGCTGTAGAGCACGCCGCCCTCCGCCTCGATCGCTAGGAACTCGTCCCACGCGTCGCTTGCGAGCTCTGCGACGTCACCGGCGTCGTGTAGTAGGCGCGTGGATGGACGCGCAGCGATCCCGCCGAGCGCGCCTGCAAGCGCAGCGATCTGCGCTTCGCCGAGCGTCCGATGCGGGGCGACGGTGTCGGCGCCGCCCATCGCTGCACCGAGAAGCGCCAGCGCAATGGCGCTGTCATCGGTATCGGAGAGCAGCCGGAAGGAACTCGCCGCATGCACCGCGCCGCGCGAGGGCTCGATGCGGCAGACTTCCTGCGCACGCTGCCAGATGAGCCGCAGCGCTGCGATCTTCAGCGCCGAAAGACAGGGATCGGCATCGAAGGCGAGCGTGAAGCCGATATGGGGCGCGGCATAGACGAGCGGCTGGCGCGCCATCTCGAACATGCGCAGATGCGAGACGGCGGCGGCAAGCGCGACGCCGAGCTCGCGCGCCGGCGATGCGCCGGCATTGTGGACGACGCGCCCGTCAGCTTCGAGCAGGAGGGCTGGTACGTCGAGCGCGAAGAAATGGCCGATCGACTGTGGCAGGGACGCCTGCATGGCTTCCAGCGACATGTTGAGGCGGCCGCTGGCGGCGAAGATCGAGGCCGGGTCGAGCCCGAAAGCGAGATCGAGCCGGCTCGCATCGACCTTTCGGCCGGCCAGAATTGCCACCAGCCAGTCGACCGATTGGCGGCTCGCCGGATGCGGGTCGAGCCTCAGACGCATCCGAGTGAGCGGAAGGCCGTCGAGTGCTGCCGTCAGAGCATCGGCCTCGGCGGGAAGCCCGGAGCCGTAGGAGTTGCCGGCACCTTCAAAAACAAGCGCCAGCCCGCCGGCACCTGCGTCCAGCGCCGCGCGCGCCTGAGCATTGGCCTCGGCAGGATCGACGGCGTCGATGCGCTGCAGGAGCGGCAGCGGGCCGAGCGGTTGGCGGAAGGCAGAGGCAACGGACGCGCGGCGGTGATATGGCAGCCCATCGCGCGCCGAGCCCGTTGCCTCCGCAATGTCGAGCCAATCCGTTGCGGGGATATCCGGAAACTCTGTCCTGGTGATGCTTGCCGCGTCCATTGCCCCTCGATGCCGTTGTCTCGCCTCAACCGACGGTGCGGACTGTAGGCAGCCCCGTCCTCCATCGCAACGCCGTAGCGCGATCCGACGGTCGGCTTCACGCGGGCGTTGCAGGAGGGGCACAAGCGATGGCTTGCCGTGGCCTGTCATTTCGGCTTTCGTGCCGGGATCGAGGATGGCAGTGCCGGGAGCAGGAAATCGGATGAGCGGTATGTGGGAGAGCACAGTCGACCGGATCTTCATCGGGGCCAGCCGCAAGCCGGACGACAGCTACCAGCAGGCCGAAAACCTGCTCCTCAAGATGGCGAACCGCCATGGGCTCGTGACCGGTGCGACCGGAACCGGCAAGACCGTGACACTGCAAATCCTGGCCGAAGCATTCTCCAACGCCGGCGTGCCGGTCTTCTGCGCCGACATCAAAGGCGACGTCGCCGGCCTCGCCATGAAGGGTGAGCCGAAGGACTTCCTTGCCAAGCGTGCTACGGCAATCCAGCTCGATCCGTACGAGTTCCAGGAATTCCCGGTCATCTTCTGGGACCTGTTCGGGGAGAAGGGGCATCCGGTTCGCGCGACCGTCTCCGAAATGGGACCGCTGCTCCTGTCGCGGCTGATGAACCTGACGGAAGCACAGGAAGGCGTGCTCAACATCGCCTTCCGGATCGCCGACGAGGAAGGACTGCTGCTCCTCGACATGAAGGACCTGCAGGCGATGCTGGTCAATGTCGGAGAGCGGGCCAACGAGCTCGGCATGCGCTACGGCAATATCAACCGCGCCTCGATCGGCGCCATCCAGCGCGCGCTGCTGGTGCTGGAAGAGCAGGGCGGCGCCTTCTTCTTCGGCGAGCCGGCGCTGAAGATCGCCGACATCATGCGCACGACGCGCGACGGGCGCGGCGCGATCAACGTGCTCGCTGCCGAAAAGCTGATGATGAACCCGCGGCTCTACGGCACATTCCTGCTCTGGCTCCTGTCCGAGCTGTTCGAGGAACTGCCCGAGGTCGGCGATCCGGCGAAGCCAAAGCTTGTCTTCTTCTTCGACGAGGCGCATCTCCTCTTCAACGAGGCTCCGCGCGCACTGATGGAGCGCATCGAGCAGGTCGTGCGTCTTATTCGTTCCAAGGGCGTTGGCGTCTATTTCGTCACGCAGAACCCGCTCGACGTGCCTGAAACGGTGCTGGCGCAGCTCGGCAACCGCATCCAGCACGCGCTGCGCGCCTATACGCCGCGCGAGCAGAAGGCTGTGAAGACGGCGGCTGACACCTTCCGCCCCAACCCCGACTTCGACTGCGCCGCCGCGATCACGACGCTTGGCACCGGCGAGGCGCTGGTCTCGACACTGGAGGAGAAGGGCGCGCCGTCCATGGTGCAGCGGACGCTCGTTCGCCCGCCTGCTTCGCGTCTGGGGCCGATCACCGATGGCGAGCGCGCAACACTGATGGCCCAGAGTCCGGTGGCAGGTCAGTACGACCAGACCGTCGACCGCGAATCCGCCTACGAACTGCTTAGGGCACAGGCCGAACAGGCTGCGCGCGCCGCCGAAGAGGCTGCACGGGCGGAGGAAACCGAGAAGGCGCGCCAGGCGGAAGAGCGCCAGGGCGGCTCGCGAACCGAGAATGGCTGGACGCTGCCGGAATTTCCGGGCGGCGACACGAGCCAGCGGCAGCCGCAGCGCCGGGCGCCGGCACCGCGCACGTCCAATCGCCAGACGGTGGCCGAGGCTGCGATGAAGTCCGTCGTCCGCTCGGTCGGCTCGTCGCTTGGCCGCGCCATCGTGCGCGGCATTCTGGGCAGCATGAAGCGCTGACGAAAAAGGCCGGGACGAGCCCGGCCTTATTTCTGGTGGATGGTCGAGAAGACCTTATGCGACGCGGACGCCCGAGGTGACGACGACGGGCGTCTTTTCCGGCACGCGATCGTAAAGATCGATGACGTCCTGGTTGATCATGCGCACGCAGCCCGAGGACACCGAAGTGCCGATCGAGGACCATTCCGGCGAACCGTGGACGCGGTACAGCGTGTCGACGCCGTCCTTGTAGATGTAGTGCGCACGGGCCCCGAGCGGGTTGTTGAGGCCGGGCGCCATGCCGCCGAGCCAGGTCCGCGTCGCGGGATCATATTCGGCGCGGTAGGGCTCGAGCTCTGGCTGGCGGTCGATCATTTCGGCCGGCGGGAACCAGCGCGGCCAGGCCTGCTTCCACTCGATCTCGCCGCGGCCCGACCATTCGAAGCCGGCTCGGCCGAGGCCTACGCCGTAGCGCATCGCCTGCCCGTTGGGCATCGTATAGTAGAGGAAGTGGTTGCCGGTATCGACGACGACCGTACCGGCAGGCTCGCCGGTCGTGTTGATGACCATCTGGCGATAATAGCGCGGGTTGATGCGCTCATACGGGACCGCCGGAAGCGTGAATCCGCCATCGGTGATCGAGGCATAGTTCTCGGCCGGCGAGGAGGTGAACGGCCGCGCAAGCGGCGTGATGGCCGGGGCGGGCGTCGTCGGCTGTCGAGGGCTCGTCGTGCAGGCGGACAACACCAGCGTTGCCGCGCCAGCGGAGGCGCCGCTGAGGAAGCCGCGGCGGCTTAGTCGGATCGAACGTTCAGACACGATGTTTCCTCGAATACGAAATCGGAAACGGCGCGATGTCGGCAGGCGTCGTCAAGACGCGTGCCGCACCCCGTCGCTAGTGTTCACGCACCTTTAACGATTCGATTCAGGAAACCCACGCCCGCCGTGACTGTCTCACGGAGAATTTTCGCCCGCGTGACTTTTTTGTCAAAGGGCTAGCAGCCCGTCGAGCGAGGGCAGAACAACATCGGGTGGCAGGTCGCGATATTCGTCCGGCTGGCTTGAGCGGTTGATCCAGACAGTCCTGAAGCCGAAGCGCTTGGCGCCAGCAATGTCCCAGCGGTTGGACGACTGGAAGGAGACGGCTTCCGGATAGAGACGCCAGGATGTCGTGACCATGTCGTAGACGTCGGGATGCGTCTTGAAGCGACGGATTGCATCGACGGAGAAGACCTCGTCGATGACCGTGTCAAGCGCTGCCGAACGCACGGCTGACTGGAGCATTGCCGGCGAGCCGTTGGACAGGATCGCCACCCGCCCGCCATTGGCCTTGAGTGCTTTCAGGACCTTCGGCACCTCCGGATAGCAGTCGAGCCGGAAATAGGAATCGAGCAGGGCCTGGCGCAGCGACCTGTCGGCCGAAGGCACCTTGGCGAAGGCGAAATCCAGCGCCTGTTCCGTCAGTTGCCAGAAATCCTGGTAGCTACCCATGAGCGTGCGCACCCAGGAATATTCGAGCTGCTTGGCCCGCCAGATATCGGAGAGCAGCTGGCCGTCTGGGCCGATAGCGTCAGCATGACGGCGCACGGCCGCATGCACGTCGAAGAGCGTGCCATAGGCATCGAAGACATAGGCGGATGCGGGCATGCGAACCTCGTTCATTGTCGCGCGGACTTGACCCCAGCCATGCTTTGCGGTCAAGCACGGGGCCGCTCTGGCCCGGCGCTTTTGCCGCCGTGACCTTTTGAGCCGCCCGCCCCGGCTGCGAGGCCGGAGTGCAGGAAGAACGACAAGGCAGGATAGCGATCATGAGCCTCTCAGTCCCCGCACAGACCACCACCTGGACCTATGTCGATGGCGACTGGCATGAAGGCAATGTCGCGATCGTCGGCCCGCGCAGTCACATGATGTGGCTTGGGTCGAGCGTGTTCGACGGGGCGCGCTGGTTCGAGGGTGTGGCGCCGGACCTCGAGAAACACTGCGCGCGCGTGAACGCATCGGCGCTGGCGCTCGGCCTGGAGCCGACGGTCGATCCCGACACGATGGTCGGGCTCACCTGGGACGGGCTGAAGCGCTTCGACGGCAAGACGGCGGTCTACATCCGCCCGATGTACTGGGCCGAGCATGGCGGCTACATGGGTGTTCCGGCCGACCCGGACTCCACCCGCTTCTGCCTCTGCCTCTACGAAGCACCGATGATCGCATCGAGCGGCTTTTCGGTCAGCGTCTCGCCTTTTCGCCGCCCGACGATCGAGACCATGCCGACCAACGCCAAGGCCGGCTGCCTCTACCCCAACAACGGCCGCGCCATCCTCGAAGCCAAGAAGCGCGGCTTCGACAACGCGCTCGTGCTCGACATGCTGGGCAACGTCGCCGAGACCGGATCTTCGAACGTGTTCATGGTGAGCGACGGCGAGGTGCTGACGCCGGCGCCGAACGGCACGTTCCTTTCGGGCATCACGCGCTCTCGCGTCATCGACCTGTTGCGCGAGGACGGCATGACGGTCAGCGAACGCACGCTGACGGTGCAGGACTTCATGGGCGCCGACGAGATCTTCTCCACGGGCAACCATTCCAAGGTGGTGCCGATCATACGCGTCGAGGATCGCAGCCTGCAGCCGGGGCCGGTCGCAGCGCGCGCCCGCGAGGCCTATTGGGATTTCGCGCATTCGGCCTGAAGCGATCTTCGGCCTGCGCCGTTGAGTCCGTCAGGGCTGCACCTATGTAGAGAGCGAGCCCGCTTTACCGATTTTCAGAAGGGAGACTTTTCATGGCTTTCACACTTCCCGAACTGCCCTACGACTATGAGGCGCTTCAGCCCTACATGTCGAAGGAGACGCTCGAGTATCACCACGACAAGCACCACAAGGCTTATGTCGACACCGGCAACAAGCTGGCTGCTGAAGCCGGGCTGGACGGTCTTTCGCTCGAAGAGATTGTCAAGCAGTCCTACGGCAAGAACGCGCCGCTCTTCAACAATGCCGGCCAGCATTACAACCACATTCATTTCTGGCACTGGATGAAGAAGGGCGGCGGCGGCAACAAGCTGCCGGGCGCACTCCAGAAGGCCTTCGACAGCGACCTCGGCGGCTTCGACAAGTTCAAGGCCGACTTCGTTCAGGCCGGCGTCGGCCAGTTCGGCTCGGGCTGGGCCTGGGTTGCCGTAAAGGGTGGCAAGCTCCAGATCATGAAGACGCCGAACGGCGAGAACCCGCTTGTTCACGGCGCAACGCCGATCCTCGGCGTCGACGTATGGGAGCACTCCTATTACATCGACTACCGCAACGCCCGCCCGAAGTACCTCGAGGCGTTCGTCGACAATCTGATCAACTGGGACTACGTGCTCGAAATGTACGAGAAGGCCCACGCCTGATTGGTTCGAAGGTCTGAGATGCGTCCAGCCTCGCCGGTGCAAACCGGCGGGGTTTTCATTTGCGGTCACGGAAGCTTGAAGGAGCAAGCGACCAATTTGAGCGTTGCAAATCGTCGCAATGCGCCATGTTTCCTATGAGACCAACGAGGACCGTTCCTGATGAAGCGCCTTATCCTTTCCGTTGCCGCCCTCGCCATTCTGACGCCGGCAGCGTTTGCCGACGTTGTCGATGATCGGCAGGAAATCATGAAGGAGCGGCGCGACATCCTGCGCACGCTGGGTCCGATCGCGCAGGGACAGGCACCCTTCGATGCGGCCGTAGTCCTCGATGCGCTTGAGAAGATGAACGAGAACGCGCAGCGCCACGATGCAGAGGCACTCTATCCGGCCGACACTCTTGGCGGCGACAGCGAGGCCTCGCCGGTAATCGCCGAGCGCTTCGACGCGTTCAAGGAGATCGACGACAAGTACAAGGCCGACGTCGCGACCGCGCTGGCAGCTGCGCCTGCCGATCTTGAAGCTTTCCGCGCCGTGTTCGTGCCGGCCTCACAGAGCTGCGGCACCTGCCACCAGACCTACCGCCTCGACTGATCAGATATGGGCTGGCTTGCCAAGACAGCCATTGCCGCCGGCGTGATTGCGATCGCCGGCGGAGCAACAGCGTGGTGGCTCGCATCACCCCGACCGCTGCCAGCCGAGGTGCTTGCCTCGATCCCGGCTGGTGACGCAGAGCGCGGTGAACGAATCTTCTGGGCCGGCGGATGCGCATCGTGTCATGCAGCCCCGCAGGCCGAAGGGGACGACCTCCTGCTTCTGGCAGGAGGCTTGGCGCTTTCGACCGATTTCGGCACCTTCGTCGCCCCCAACATCTCGCAGCATCCGGAAGACGGGATCGGCAACTGGAATGCCGCCGAACTCGCCAATGCCATGGTGGCCGGCGTCTCGCCGGGGGGCGGACACTATTATCCGGCGTTCCCGTACGGCTCCTACACGCGGATGAACGTCGCGGAAATCGCCGATCTACACGCCTTCATGGAAACCCTGCCGGAGGTCGAGGGCAGGGCGGCGGACAGCCAGCTCGCCTTCCCGTTCAACCAGCGTTGGGCGATCGGGCTGTGGAAATGGCTCTATCTGGACGACAGTCCTGCGGTCGAGATCGCGGGCGCGAGCGAAGAGGTGCTGCGCGGACAGTATCTGGTCGAAGGTCCCGGCCATTGCGGCGAATGCCACACGCCGCGCTCCGCGCTCGGCGGCTCCGACACGAGCCGATGGCTGGCAGGCGCGCCGTCGCTGGAAAGCGGACGTCAATTGCCCAATATCACGCCGTCCGACGACGGTATCGGCTCGTGGAGCGAGGCCGACATCGCAATTTATCTCGAAAGCGGCTTCACGCCTGATTTCGACGCGGCCGGCGGCCAGATGGCCGCCGTCGTCCGCAACATGGCACGCCTGCCGGCGGAAGACCGCGAGGCGATCGCGGCCTATCTGAAGGCTATTCCGCCGCTTCCCGATTGACGACGCGTTCGCCGGCGACGGCGAGCGCGAACGCATAGGTGTAGGCGATCTCTTCCAGCCGCGAGAAGCGACCGGACGCGCCGGCATGGCCGGCGTCGAGGTTGATCTTGAACAGCACGGGATTGTCGCTCGTCGTCTCGTCTCGAAGCTTTGCCACCCACTTCGCCGGCTCCCAGTAGGTTACGCGCGGATCGGTGAGACCGGCGACGGCGAGGATCGGCGGGTAGGGCAGGGCGGCGACATTGTCGTAAGGCGAATAGCCGGCGATGAGATGGTAGTCGGCCTCCGACGCGATCGGATTGCCCCATTCGGGCCATTCCGGCGGCGTCAGCGGCAGGGTGGCGTCGAGCATTGTCGACAGCACGTCTACGAAGGGCACCTCGGCGATGATGCCGCCGAAGGTTTCCGGCGCCATGTTGGCGATCGCACCCATCAGCATGCCGCCTGCCGAACCGCCTTGCGCGACGATGCGGCCTTTTGAGGTGTAACCCTCGGCGACGAGATGATTCGCCACCGCAATGAAATCCGCGAAGGTGTTGACCTTCTTGTCCTTCTTGCCGTCCTCGTACCAGCCGAAGCCCTTGTCCTTGCCGCCGCGCACATGCGCGATGGCGTAGACGAAGCCGCGGTCGACCAGCGACAGGCAATTGGTGCTGAAGGAGGCCGGGATCGTGATGCCGTAGGCACCGTAGCCGTAGAGGAGGCAAGGCGCGCTGCCGTCGAGACGGGTATCGCGATGGTAGAGCAGCGAGACGGGAACGAGTTCGCCATCGGCGGCCGGCGCCATCAGGCGGCGCGTGACGTAATGCTCCGGATCGTGGCCGGACGGCACTTCCTGCGTTTTGCGCAGCGTGCGCTCGCGACTGCGCATGTCGTAATCGATAACCTGCGCGGGCGTCGTCATCGAGGAGTAGGAAAAGCGCACGACGTCGGTGTCGTATTCGAGCGAGCCGGTGAGGCCGAGCGAATAGGCCTCCTCATCGAAGGCGATAGCATGCTCGTCGCCGCTCGACCGCTCGCGGATGACGATGCGCGGCAGGCCGTCGAGGCGTTCGAGCCGGACGAGAAAATCGCGGAAGCCCATAATGCCGAGAATGAGGCGGCCGGGCTGGTGGGGAACGATCTCTTCCCAATTGTCTGGACGCGGGTCTGCGGCCGGAGCCCGCATGATGCGGAAATCCTTGGCACCACCCGAGTTCGTCAGGATGAAGAACTCGTCGCCGCCTTCCTCGACATCGTACTGGATGCCGGTCTGGCGCGGCGCGATGACGACCGGTTCGGCATCCGGCTTGTCGGCGGGCAGGACGCGGTACTCAGACGTCTCGTGATCGTGGATGGAGATGAAGATCCAGTCGTTGCGGCGCGAGCCTGAGACCGAGAGGAAGAAGCCGGGATCGGTTTCTTCGTAGACGAGCCGGTTTTCGGGCTGGCCGATGACGTGGTGATAGATGCGCGAGGGGCGGTGGTTCGGATCGAGCCACGAGTAGAAGAAGCCCTTGTCCGTGCCGTCCCAGACCCCGCCACCCCCGGTGTCGCGCACGATGTCGTCCAGATCGGCGCCGGTCGCAAGGTCGCGGACCTTGAGCGTATAGAATTCGGAGCCCTTATCGTCATAAGCCCAGAGAAGCCGGGAATGGCCGGCCGAATGGTCGACGCCGCCGATGCGGAAATAGGGATGGCCCTCGGCCTCGTGGTCACCGTCGAGAAGCAGTTCTTCCGGCCCGCCATCGCGCGGCGTGCGGAAATAGCGCGGCTGCTCGCCGCCGATGCGGAAGGCCGATCCGTAGGCATAAGGTCCGTCGACCATCGGCACGGACGAATCGTCTTCCTTGATGCGCGCCTTCATCTCGGCGAAGAGCGCGTTGCGCAGCGGCAGCGTCTCGGCCATCACGGCCGCCTGATAGGTGTTTTCGGCCTCGAGATGCGCGCGGATCGCGGGATCGAGAAGGGAGGTGTCGCGGAAGACCTCCTGCCAGTTGTCGGCCCGCAGCCAGCCATACTGATCGACGCGTGCGACGCCGTGCTGGACGTCTTCGCTCGGGCGCTTCTCGGGGCGGGGCGGGGCGGCCCCGTCGGCCAGTCTTGCAGTCATTCCAAAGGTCCGATCTCGATCAATCGTGTTGGGTTGAACGCCGGATGAATGCGGCGCTCAGAAGGCGTTCAAGGCGAAAGTGCAACATCCCCGAAAGGCGCACAATGTGTCGCAAGGGGAGATGAGCAATGGGCATGTTTTCAAGGACCGTCGCGGCTTTGGCGCTGGCCTCCGCAGTCGGTGCGGTCGGCGGAACGACGCAGGCGAGCACGTTTTCGGCCTGGGAGGTCGCCGGCGTCGCCTGGGGCGACACCCTCAACGTTCGCAAGTACCCGGCAGCGCATTCGCAGAAGCAGGCCGCCTATCCCAACGGAACGGTGCTCTCGCTGACGGGGCGCTGCACGGATGGGCTCAACCTCGCTTCGATCGCACACCTGCCGGACTGGAAGCAGAAGCAGGCTGTTCGCTATCGCTGGTGCGAGGTCTGGCACGACCCTGCCCGCGACAGCAACTATGCCTCCGGCTGGGTCTATGGCCGTTACATCGCGCCCTACTGACGGTCGCTACCGCTCATCCGGGACGAAGGTGAGCGCATGGCCGTTCATGCAGTAGCGCAAGCCGGTCGGCTTCGGCCCGTCGGGAAAGACGTGGCCGAGATGCGCGTCGCAATCTGCGCATCGTGTCTCGGTGCGCACCATGAACCACGAGCGGTCCTTGTGCGCGGTGACCGCCTCGGGCTCGACTGGCTCGTAGAAGCTCGGCCAGCCGGTGCCGGAATCGAATTTGGTCTCCGAGCGGAAGAGCGGACGGTCGCAGCAGACGCATCGATAGAGACCCTTGGCCTTGGTGTCCCAGTTTGGACCGGTGAAGGCGCGCTCGGTGCCGTGTTCTCGCGTGATGTGGTACTGCTCGGGCGTCAGTTGCTCGCGCCATTCGGCGTCGGTCTTGACCACCTTGGGGGCCAGCGTCGTCGTCATGGGAAACTCCCGTTCTGAAATCTCCGGCACTATGTAGGCAGCCGACACTGGATTGTCAGCGGCGGCGGGCTAGCTCACGAGCTGTTCATTGCCGCGGGACGCGTTCGGATTCGCTTGTCCGGACCGGTCCTTCTCGCTATCAGGCTGACCGAGCGGCACCGCATCTCCCGACAGGACGGCAACAGGCAGGGCATGGCAACCGGAGAACTCTCGCTGACTTTGCTCGCGATCTTCCTGCCGTTCGTTGCCGCGGCCATTGCGCCGTTCCTCGCCCGCAGCATGGGTCACAACGCGGCCTGGGTGCTGGCAGCCGCCCCCGCACTTCTCTTCGTTCATTGGCTCGGCTTTCTCGGGCCGGTCTCGAACGGCCAGGCGCTGACTGGCGGCGTCTCCTGGATACCGAGCCTCGGCGTCGACATCTCCTGGTACATCGACGGCCTGTCCCTAACCTTTGCGCTGCTGATCACCGGCATCGGAACGCTGATCGTTCTCTATGCAGGCGGATACCTCAAAGGGCACCCGCATCTCGGGCGGTTCTTCTCCTTCATCCTGATGTTCATGGGGGCGATGCAGGGGCTGGTTATCGCCGACTCCTTCCTCATGCTCTTCGTGTTCTGGGAGCTGACCTCGATCACGTCCTTCCTGTTGATCGGGTTCGACCACAGCCGAGAAGCGTCGCGCCGGTCCGCCACGCAAGCACTTATCGTGACCGGCCTCGGCGGGCTCTCGCTGCTAGCAGGCCTTCTGGTGATCTGGTCGGTGACGGGCGCGACGAGCCTGAGCGCGCTGCTCGAGACAGGAGACGTGCTGCGCGCGAGCCCGCTTTATCTGGCAGCGCTCCTGATGGTTCTGGGCGGAGCCTTCACGAAGTCGGCGCAGTTCCCTTTCCACTTCTGGCTGCCCAACGCCATGGAAGCGCCGACGCCCGTTTCGGCCTATCTGCATTCGGCGACGATGGTGAAGGCCGGCGTCTATCTCCTGATGCGCGTGAACCCGGTGATGGGCGACACCACGGCGTGGGAGACGATCCTGCCGCTCTTCGGCGGCGTGACGCTGCTCGTCGGCGCGATCCTGGCGATCCGCCAGAGCGACTTGAAGCTGATGCTGGCCTATACGACAGTTGCCTCGCTCGGCCTGCTGGTGATGCTCACCGGCCTAGGCTTCGACCAAGCGATCGAGGCGGCGGTGCTGTATCTTATCGCCCATTCTCTGTTCAAGGGTGCGCTTTTCATGGTGGCGGGCCTGATCGACCACGAGGCGGGCACACGCGACCTTGGCCATCTCGGCGGCCTGCGCAAGGCGATGCCGATCACCTTCGCCGCGGCGCTGATGGCAGCGATCTCGATGGGCGGCCTGCCGCCGATGTTCGGCTTCATCGCCAAGGAAGAGATCTACTACGCGCTCGGCTTTGCCGATGGCTGGACGACGCTGTTCACGCTGGTCGCAATCGCCGGCAACGCTTTGATGTTCGCTGTCGGCTTCGCCGTAGCGCTGCGGCCGTTCCTCGGCGCGGCCGTCGAGACGCCGAAGCACGCGCATGAAGGGCCGGTGCTGTTGTGGCTGGGGCCGCTTGTACTGGCGAGCGTCGGCCTCGTCGCCGCGCTGTTCTCGCCGCTGGCGCATGTCTATCTGTCGTCCCCGATGGCAAGCGCAATAGAGGGCGCGCCGCTCTCCGTGACCATCTCGCTGATCCCCTCGATCGGCCTGCCGCTCCTGCTTTCGCTGGTCACTGTGGTGATCGGCATCGCGATCTATCGCGGCCTCGATGCGCTACGGGGGCGGATCGCGGGCGCGCTGACCGCAATCGGCTGGGGTCCCGATCGCGGCTTCGACCAGGCAATCGTTGGCATCATCGCCATTTCGACGCGCGTGACGCGGCTGATCCAGAACGGCCGGATGGACAGCTACATGACGGTGGTGTTCGTCACCATCGGCCTCTCCTTCATCGTGCCGATGTGGCTCTATGACGAGCTGCCGACGATGCCGGCCATGCCCGACCTCCTCTTCTACGAGTGGGCGGTGATCCTGATTGCGGTCGTCGGTCTTCTCGCCGTCGTGACGTCCAACGACAGGCTGACGGCGATCGTGTCGCTCGGCATCCAGGGCTTCGCCGTTGCGCTTCTGTTCCTGTTGTTCGGCGCGCCCGACCTGGCCTTCACCCAGTTCATGGTTGAGACATTGGCGGTCGTGATCCTCGCCCTGGTCATGACGCGGCTGAAGCTGACCCAGAGCGACCACCGCCCGGCCGTCCAGAAGATTGCCGATATCGTCGTCGCGGCTCTATGCGGCGCTGGGCTCGGCCTGATGCTGCTCAAGGTCACCCAAGGCACGCTCGACCTCGCGCTGAGCGAATTCTTTGCCGCCTATTCGCGTGTCATCGCGCACGGGCGCAACATTGTGAATGTCATCCTCGTCGACTTCCGCGGCATCGATACGCTGGGCGAGATCACGGTGGTGATGATCGCAGGCCTGACCATTCTCGCGCTGATCCGCATCCGGGTGCGCAAGCCCTTGGCCAAAACGGGGGAGGTCGTGCGATGAACACCATCATCTTCCGCACCGTGGCGCCCTATCTGGCAGCGCTGATGGTGCTGTTCTCGGTCTTCGTGCTGCTGCGCGGCCACAACGAGCCCGGCGGCGGCTTCATCGGCGGGCTGATCGGCGCGTCGGCCTTTGCGATCTATGGCGTGGCGAGCGGCGTCGCGGCCGTCAGACGCGCGCTCTACTTCCACCCGATGTCGATTGCGGCGGCCGGCTTGCTGGTCTCGGCGCTGTCGGGCGTTGCCTCGATCTTCTTCGACGTGCCGTTCCTGACGGGTCTCTGGACCGCGCCGCTTCCGATCATCGACTACGAGCTATCCTCGCCGCTCTTCTTCGACATCGGTGTCTATCTCGTCGTGCTCGGCTCGATCACGTCGATCGCGCTGGCACTGGAAGAAAGGGAGGAGGACTGATGGAGCCCGCTCTCGCCGCCCTCGTTGCGCTGTTCTTCGCAGTTTCGGTCTATCTCTTTCTGTCCAAGCACCTGATCCGCGTGCTGCTCGGCGCGGCGATCATGTCGAACGCGGTCAATCTGACGATCTTTACGTCCGGCCGGCTGACGCGGGAAGTGCCGCCCTTCATCGCGCCTGACGCCTATACAACGGTCGGCACGACGGCGAACTCGCTGCCGCAGGCGCTCGTGCTGACGGCGATCGTCATCGCCTTCTCGATCTTCGCCTTCCTGCTGGTGTTGACCTATCGCGCCTATCAGGTGCTCGAGACGGACAATACCGACGAGATGCGCCTGGCCGAGCCGGAAGCCGACACACGCCCTCCGCTGGGTTACTAAGGGACGATTGATGGAATCTGCCGGGGGATATGGCGTCAATCTCGCCGATGCGATGGTGGTCGAGCCCGTCGCGCTGGCCGACTGGCTGCTTCTGGTGCCGATCGTCGTCCCGATGATGGCTGGCGCGCTGCTTCTGCTGCTGCGCAAGAACCCGAAGACGCAGCCGATTGGCGCGCTGATCGGTCTCGCGATCGTCTTCCTCGCTGAGATCGCGCTGCTGGCGCGCGTCATGGCGGAGGGGCCGGTCGTCATGACCATGGGCCGCTGGCTGCCGCCATTCGGCATCACCTTCGTCGCCGACGCGCTTGGCCTGATGCTGGCGCTGGCGGCGACGTTGGTCGCGATCGTCTGCACGATCTACGGCACGATCGACGTCGATGCCTCGGAGCGGCGTTACGGCTTCTACTCGTTCCTGATGCTGATGATGGTCGGCGTGGCCGGTTCGTTCCTGACGGGCGACATCTTCAATCTCTATGTCTGGTTCGAGATCTTCGTGCTGGCGTCATTCGGCCTCATCGTGCTCGGCTCGCGAGCCAAGCAACTCGACGGCGCGGTGAAATACGCCTTCCTCAACCTTGTCGGCACAACGCTTTTCCTGATCGCGACCGGTCTGCTCTATGGCATCTTCGGCACGCTCAACATGGCCGACGTCGCGGTCAAGGCGCCGGCGCTGGCAGGCGAGGCGCCACTGATGACGCTGGCGACGGTGTACCTCGCTGCGTTCGGCATGAAGGCGGCGGCATTTCCGCTGAACGCCTGGCTGCCGGCCTCCTACCATACGCCGCGGATCGTTGTGTCCGCGCTCTTCGGCGCGATCCTTACCAAGATCGGCATCTACTCGCTCTTGCGCACGCTGGTGATGATCTTTCCCGATCAGGGCGCGGAACTGTCAGGCCTGATCGCGTGGGTCGCGGCGCTGACCATGATGCTCGGCGTGATGGGAGCGCTTGCGCAGGCAGACATCCGTCGCATCTTCGGCTTCATTGTCGTGTCGGGCATCGGCATCATGCTCGCCGGTCTCGCGATCGGCACGGTGACCGCTCTGGCCGGTACGATCTTCTATGCAGCCCATTCGATGCTGGCGATGGCGGCGCTCTATCTGCTTGCCGGGACGATGCGGCGGATCGCCGGAAGCAACGACCTCACGAAGATCGCCGGGCTCTATGCGCTCGCGCCTGCGCTTGCGGCTGCGGCTCTCATCCTCGTGCTGGCGGTCGCGGGCCTGCCGCCCGGCTCGGGTCTCTGGCCAAAAGTCTACCTCGTGCGTGCGGCGCTTGACGAGGGCTACTGGTGGCTGGCGCTGGCGATCCTCGCGAGTGGGCTTTTGACCACGCTGGCGCTCGGTCGCGTCTTCACGCTCGGCTTCTGGCGGCCGGCTTCGGACGCGTCGTCGCTGAGCTTCGTGGAGGCTGACATGCGGGTCGCCTACCTTGCGCTAGCGATCCTGCTCGTGCCCATTCTCGCCATGGGCCTGTGGCCGGAGCCGTTCCTCCAGGTGGCGGAACGTGCGGCGCAAGGCCTGGTCGATCCGGTCGCCTATATTGGCGGCGTGTTCCCGAGCGAGGTGGCCGAATGAAGCTGCTCCTGATCAACATCCTGCTTGCGCTGTCCTGGGCGGCGGTGAGCGGCTCGTTCAGCTTCATGAGCCTGCTGTTCGGATTCCTGCTCGGCGCGATCGCCCTGTCCTTCATCCGCGCGGAGATCGGATCGCTCAACTATTTCGTGCGGGTCCGGCGGATCGCGTCGCTGACGATCCTGTTCCTTTATGAACTCGTGATGTCGTCGGTAAAGGTTGCAAAGACCGTGTTGACGCCCGGGCTCGACCTGAAGCCCGGGATCGTGGCCTATCCTCTAAAGGTCGACCGCGACTTCGAGATCACGCTGCTCGCCAACCTCGTGACGCTGACGCCGGGAACGATGTCGGTCGACATTTCCGAGGATCGCCGGCTCCTCTACATCCATGCGCTGGATGCGTCCGACCCGGACCAGCTGCGTATCGATATTGCGTCCGGTTTCGAGCGCAAGATCCTGGAGGCGTTCCGATGACGACTGCCGATACGCTCCGGCTGTGGGCGGAGAACGCGGCGCTGGCGCTGTTTGCGCTGGCCTTCCTCATCACGGTCGTGCGCGTGATCCTCGGCCCGACGCTGCCCGACCGCATCGTCGCGCTCGACATGCTGGTGGTGGTGGCGGTTGGCTTCATCGCGGTGATCGGCATCAAGACAAGCTTCACGCTCTATGTGGACGTCGCGATCGCTTTGGCGCTCGTCGGCTTCCTTGCGACCGTCGCCTTCGCGCGCTTCGTGATGAAGCGCGGCGCGATCTGGGCGAGGATGCACAACGAGCCGCAAGGCGAGGAGCGCAAGCCCGTGCCGGAGGGCGACCATGCTTGAGCTCGTTGTCAGCATCGTTGTTTCCGCGCTCCTGGTCATCGGCGGACTGTTTTCCGTGGTCGCTGCGATCGGCCTGCACCGCTTCCCGGACGTTTATTCGCGCATGCATTCGGCTTCCAAGGCAGGAACGCTCGGCTCCGGCGTGATCCTGATCGCGCTGGCGATCCACACTGACGATCTGGGCACGATGACGCGCGCGATTGCCGGGTTCATCTTCCTCCTGCTGACGGCGCCGATCGCCGCGCATCTCTTATCGCGGGCAGCCTACGCCGCCGGCTACCGGATGTGGGAAGGCTCGGTCCGCGACGAGATCAGCGATGCCGACACCAAGGCGCTGACCGACAAGGCACAGGCCGATATCTAGGGGAGGGCGCAAGCCATGCGCGTAACCTCCGACCTGTTCGTCGCGGCGCTGGTGCGGCGTATCTTTTCGTCCGGTGGGTTCGCAGCGGTCGGCAAGCGCGGCGCAACAGAGGCCGGTGCCATCTTCCTGACGCTCAGGCATCGCGACGGTACCCTCAGCCTCTATGGCCCGGCGCCGCAGAGCGACTATGATACGGGCAAGCCGATGGACCGGCGGTTCGTGTCGATGATCGAAGTCGGTGAACAGGACGAGATCGACAAGCGGATCGCAAAGGAAGGGCGTTTCGACCCGGACTACTGGCTGGTCGAGTGCGAATGTACGCCCGAGCTCTTCAATGACATTGCTGGGATCAGGACGCCCTGAAGAGGGCGCTCGGGCCATCCGAATTGGCGGCACGGGCGACCGCGGGTTCCTGTGCGGCCAAAGCGGTACGCCACTCCTCGAGCGCCTCGCGGCATTCGGCCGGCTCGAGCGCGCGGTAGTCGTCGACGAAGTTGCGGATCGACCGGACGCTCGTAAAGCGGGCCGGCGCAACGCAGGACATGATCAGAAAGGCGCGTTCTTCCGACAGGCCCAGCGCCTTGAGCGCGACGGCAAGATCGGCGCCGGATCGCTGGGCGATGAGGTGGCGGGCAGTTTCGGCCGGTGTGCCGATGGAATTGCCGAGAGCGACGGCGAGCGCCGAGAAGGACGCTGACAGCGCCGCCATGACGATGCGCGTTCCGGCATCGCCGTCGCGTGCTAACGGCGCGCTGACGATTGCCCGATCCGGCGAATGCATCATGGCGCGCAGTTCGCGGCGGATTCGGTCGACCTCGTGCTCGGGGCCGGCGTCCTCGGCGGTCTGCTCGGACGCAGCCTCGAGGGCGCGGATGAGGGACGCGATCGGCTGGGCGAGATCCTTGCGCCGCGCGATGATGCGCGCATGGCCAAGGCCGTGACGGCCGATGAGCGAGATGAGGTCGATATCGGTGATGGCCTGCGAGCGGATCAGTAGGGGTGCGGCGATTTCGGGCCGGTCGTCGCAGAGCTTTTCGATAAGCCGCGGCGGGACGTGCTTGCATTCCGACAGCGCGGCGGCGGCGAAGCGGCGGGCACCCGGTGACACCTGGGCAAGCAGCGGGACGGCGAGATCGTCGAGCTGTGCGATCTCGTGGCGCGTCGGCCGCGGGATGCAGCAGAACGCATGGATGGCGGCGCGGAATAGACGCTCCGGACGACCGGCCGTACCGGGCGCGGCGATGTTGCGGAAATCTGCTGAACCAACCAAGGGACGCTGCACCTGAGACGCGAGTACGTGTCGCCCGAACCCCGACGGCCGACATGGATTCAGATTAGAAGGGATGTGTTAGCAAGCTGTTAACCCTGCCCGGTGCGTCATCGCCTCGGACAAGTCTTCGCGTTCCGCTGATTCGGCCCTTCTGCGTGCAGTGGCTATTGCGACATGGCTCGCTGCCTTCTGCACGAAAGCAAAGGATGAGCACGTGGCGAGCATTCTGACTTTCGTACCCGGCCATGGCCGGCCGGTGCCGCCGGGCAACAATGCGGCGATCCTGTTTTTCCCCGGCGTGCGCTATGAGCGCCGGGAGCCTGATCGTGACGACGAGGACGAACTCGTGCGGCACGTTCAGAACGGCGTGCAGTCCACTCCGCGCAAATAGCGTTCGACCTGGGTCCCGAACGCCGGGTCCGGCTTGAAGGCACGCACCAGCACAAGGCCTTCGCCGATGGTCGTCTCGACGAAAAGCGAACGCGTGACGAGATCGGGCAGGTTGTTGCGCAACTCGACCATCTGGACGCTGGTGACGACGGCGATGTCGAGCCGACGGTCGGTGACCGTGCGGTCGGCGAGGCTGAAGACGTTCTGGCCGCGCTCGTCGTAGATCGAGATCGACCAGAATGGCACCTGGCCATCGGCCGCGACATGGACCGGACCTTCACGAAGATCGATCCGGCAGAGAACGGCCGAGAAGAAGGGGTCCAGATCGCGCGCGATCTCTGCGGTCGCGCCGTCAGCGCGGACTTCGATCGTCTCGTAGGGTTCAACGGAGGCGAGCGCGGAAAAGGCATCACGATCGCTGACGACGGGCATCAGGAACAGGATCGCGATGTGGATGATGCCGGCGCCGACGAGGCCGACGAGGAGCGCGTAGACGAACCTAGCCATTGCAGCTCACCTGCGTGAGCGAGGGCATGGAGACGCCGGCGATGCGGGCGGAGCCGGCAATCGTGGTGTCGTAGAGCGTGAGCACGATGGCGAATGGGCCTTCGGCGGGGGTCTTCAGCCAGTTGCCCGGCTGGATCGAGCGGGCGAGCGTGACCGCAGCCGTGCCGTCCTCGCCGCGCAGAAGCGTCTGCGAGTTCAAAGCCATGACGCGTGCGTCCGGAGAACTCGCCTGAAAGGTTGGGTGGTCTTCCGCGTCGACGGCATAGAGCGTCCAGAAGCGGGCAGGGGGGAGTTCTCCTGCGAGTTCGTAGACGCAAGCTGGATCGAGGTCGCGCCCGGCCGAATCGCGGCGTGCGGTGAAGACCACGCCCTCGGCCTGCCCGAGCGCCAGCGCGCCGGCGCGAGCAAAATGGGCGCGGGAATAGGGATCCGCGTCGGGCGTGCCGATTTCGGGATAGGCGACCCAGGGCCCGATCGACGCGGTGCCGAAGCGCGGCGCCTGCTCCAGCGCCAGCCAGACGCTGCCGGCACCGCCCAGGATGGCGATGGCGATCGCAAGGAAGATGGCGAGGAGCGACTTCAAGACCGGGATCCGTCCGATGGCGGGGCAGGGAGGCGAGGCCGCCCCGCTCCGGGATAGCCGCGCGTCAGAGCGACGACAAGGCCGCAGGCGCGGGCGGCTGCGAGATGGCGGGCGCCGATGCAAAGCGCTCGGCGAAATCGATCAGGAGATCGGTGGTCGCAGGCGACAGCGAGGGCGGGCGCTCGACGATCGCGGCATCGACGGCAGGCGCGGCTGCCACAAGCGGACCGGGATCCTCGATGCCCGGGATGGGCTTCAGCTGGATGTTCTGGTGCGCATAGGCCATGACGCGCTGCCAGGTCATGGCGGGGAGCGAGCCGCCGGTCATGTTCCTGGTGCCGGTGAAGTCGTCGTTTCCGAACCAGACGGCGGTCGTGTAATTGCCGGTGAAGCCGACATACCAGGCATCGCGATAGGACTGGCTGGTGCCGGTCTTGCCGGCCGAGCGGATGCCTTCGAGCGCCGCACGGCGCGCCGTGCCCCATTCGGGCACCTGCACCAGCATGGAGTTCATGGAGGACATGGCTTGCTCGGAGACGACGCGGCGCGGTGGCGGGGCATCGCGGCGGAAATCATAGAGCACCTCGCCGGAATGCGTGACCATCTGCGTGATGCCGTGGCGCAGGCCGACGATGCCGCCGGACGCGAGCGTGGCGTAACCGGTCGCCTGGTCCATGACGGTCATGCCGGACGTGCCGAGCACCATCGTCTTGTAGGATTCGATCTCGGATTCGACGCCCATGGCAGCCGTCATCTCGACCACGGCCTCTGTGCCGAGATGATCCTTCACGAGGCGCACGGGGATCGTGTTGATCGAGCGGACGAGCGCGGTCGTCAGGTTCATGCGGCCGGAGAAGCCGCCGGAATAGTTGCTCGGGCTCCAGCCGCCCCAGTTGACGGGGCCGTCGGACACCATGGATTCGGGCGTGAAGCCGTTTTCCATTGCGGTCGTGTAGACATAGGTCTTGAACGACGAGCCGGCCTGGCGGAGCGCCTTGGTGGCACGGTTGAACTGGCTGCGCGCATAGTCGCGGCCACCGACGATGGCGCGGACTTCGCCGGTGTTTTCCATGACTACCAGCGCGCCCTCGGTGACGCCATAGGTCTGGCCATATTGGGCGAGGTGATATTCGAGCGCTTCCTCGGCAGCCTTCTGCATGCCGGGATCGAGCGTGGTCCGGGCGACGATGGAATGCGTGCCGCGCGGTGGGGCGACCTTCTTGACCTCTTCGAAGGCCCAGTCGAGGAAATAGTCCGGCGTCTCGCCGACTGCGCGGTCGACGGCCGTGGCCGGATCGATGCGCGCATGCAGCACCTGGCCTTCGGTCATATAGCCGGCGTCGACCATGGCGTTGAGGACGACGTTGGCGCGGCCGCGCGCGGCCGGCAGGTTGATGTGCGGCGCGTAGTTGCCGGGCGCCTTGAAGAGGCCGGCGATCATGGCGGCTTCGGCGAGCGTCACCTCGCGCACCGACTTGCCGAAATAGAAATCGGCCGCCGCCGCGATGCCGAACGTGCCGCCGCCGAGATAGGCGCGGTCGAGATAGAGCTGCATGATCTCGGTCTTGGTGAGGTTCATCTCGAGCCAGAGCGCGAGATAGGCCTCCTTGATCTTGCGCTCCATCGAGCGTTCGTTCGTCAGGAACAGGTTCTTGGCGAGCTGCTGCGTCAGCGTCGAGCCGCCCTGGACCACGCCGTTGGCGCGCACGTTTTGCGTCAGCGCGCGGGCAAGGCCGATGAAGTCGATGCCGAAATGCTCGAAGAAGCGGCGATCCTCGGTCGCCAGAACGGCCTTGATGAGATGGTCGGGCAAATCGTCGACGGGCACCGAATCGCGCTGGATGATGCCGCGCTGGCCGATCTCGTTGCCGTAGCGGTCGAGGAAGGTGACGGCGTAATCGTCCTGGGCGAGCCAGTCCTTCTTGGTCTCCTCGAAAGCGGGCATGCCGATCGCGGTGAGCGCGACGAGGCCGACGAGGCCGAGCGTGACGCCTTCGGACGCGATCTCGAAGAAACCGCGGCGCCAGCCCGTGACGTGGAAGCGGCGGAAGAAGATGGTCGCGTTTTCCCACCACTCGCGTAGCCGGAAGCCGGCCTCGTAGAGTGTGGAATCGATCCACGCGTCGGCATCCAGGAAGCGTGTCGCCCTGGGAGCCTTCACCCGCGTGGTATCCTTGGCCTTCCCCATCAAAACCCGCCCGCGCACAATCGAGACCGAGCCTGATCTTCGCTTTCGGCGAAATCAGGGCGGTCTGCCAGAGGGTCCCTTCCCAGAAAAAAACCTTCGCGCATTCCCGCACGACCGGCAAGGGCAGGGATGCATCATGGCACCTTAATGTGAAGGACGCGTTAGGCGGCGCTTGTGGCGAGGTCGGCTGCCGCGTCGCGGCGGTTACGATCGACGATGCGGCTGCGCAGAATCTCGAAGAAGGCGGCGTCGAGCGCGCGGCGGACATCCGGCTGGCGCACCGACAGGCGGCGCAGCGCCTCGCCGTCGATGCTCCAGATTTCCGCCGGCTCCTCGACCACGACGGTGGCGGTCGCCGGCGACCCGGCGGCGACCGTCATCTCGCCGATGAACGCGCCCGGTCCGCTGACCGCAACCGAGCGCCCGGAAACCAGAATGCGCGCCGTGCCTGCGGCGATGTAGGACAGCGCGGGCACGGGCTGGCCCTCGGTGGCGAGCCTGTCGCCGGGTGCAGCCTCGCCCCAGCGTCCGGCCTTCAGCAGCTTCTTGAACTTCGAGGGCGACAGCGTCGAAAAATGCGCCGCCTTGAGCGCGGCCTCACGCGCGTCGAACTGCGTCTGCCGGTCGAGCCACCACAGGAGCGTGAGCTGGAAGACGTTGACCGAGACGAGCACGAACTCCCAGCCGGTCGAGACGGGATCGGTGAGGATGAAGCCGGAATAGCAGATGCCCGCGACCGACGAGGCGATGGCGAAGAGCCTGAGCAGGATCATCTTGCGCATCATCATGCCGATGACCATCAGGATGTAGACGCTGTGGCCGATGAAGGCAGCCGGCGAGAACGCGGCCTGAAGCGTGAATTCCACTCAATACCCCCACCGCGCGCCGGCTTCAGCCGGTCTGGAGCGCATGATCCATGATGGGCGGGCAGATTAGGGGGATTTTCGGGGAGGGCAAGTCAGGGTTGTGGGGGCGTCTTTGGCCATCTAACCCAAATGCCCACAGCGATCCGCGACGCACCCGTGATCTAAACCTAACCGCTCATCAATCACGCAACATCGCGCTTGTGAATTCAGCCTAGGACGGAACGGTGAAGCAGCTTCCGCAGAAGCACCTTGCGGGAGGGTTGCTTGATCGATCGGCTGTCACAGCCTGTGGATACTGGGGAGCCGGCACATCACTGCTTGAAGGCTTGATACGAGTCACCCAAACAGAAAAGGCGACCGTCTGAACCACGGTCGCCTTTGTGCTGAAACCAAGCCGTTGGAGAGCTTGTCTGTGATCACGTCCACTAAGTCGCGCGTAATCCGATCCCGGTCAAGTCCTTCAATGGCGCAATCTACAGGACCTATTGATGGCAAATTTCCTTGTCACTTATGACCTAAATGGACCCCATCCCACTCACAAGCAGATGGACGATCATCTGCACGCGCTAGGGCCAAATTTTGTGCGTGGCCGTATTCTGGAAACGGTCTGGTACGTAGCGGGTCCAACGAACGCTTCTGAGTTGAAGGCCTACATCCAGCGCATGCTTAGCCCAAACGATCTTCTAATCGTTGTGGAAGTTGCGAGTGCAGCTTGGACCTCGCTGCTGGTAGACGGCGCTCAATTCAAAGCAACTTTTGAGGCCAATCAGCGCCGTTTGGCTGCCTGATCGACGCGATCTTGGGTTTCGACCCGTAGCGAAAACCCTCCCGGACGCGTGTTCGGGAGGGGACGCTCGAAAACGCCGTCAACAATCAGGGTGCAATCATATCAGCATCGTCAGATTAGGAAAAAAGTCCTTGACACCGTGACGGTGCTCCTGTAGCTTCCAGGTACAGTCGGAAAATTGCGGGTTGCGGCGGCTTGGGCGCGTCGGGTGGGGTTTTGATGCCGGGAGGTGTCGGGACCCCTTTTTGTTTGGGGTGGCGGGGTCGGGCGACCCCCACCCTCTTATCCCTCCCCGCGAGGGGGAGGGAGGGCGTTGGGCGGTTACGCCCTTCCTATCGACGATCGTTACGTGGTGGAGCAGGGCATCCTGGGCGGCTCGGGGGTTTGGCTTGCGGAGGTGGTGGATGGCGGCGGGTGAGGTTTGGCGGATGATGCGGGTGCTGCACGAGGGCGGGGCGGCGACGCTGGAGCGGCTGGCGGTTATCTCCGGCAAGGCACCTGAGACCGTCGTGGCGCGGGCCGTCAAGGAGGGCTGGGCGGGCGAGGCGGTGATGCTGTCGCCGGCCGAGCGGGCGCATCGGCTGCAGGCGCTCTCCGACAGGCTACTGGCCGAGATGGAAAAGGAAGGACGGCGGTCGGGCGCGGAACTCGCCGGCGCCAAGGGGCGGATCGACGAGATCCTCGCCTCGGTGCGCACGCTCGAAAAATTCGGCGATCTTTCGAAGCAGATCGCCGGTTCGCACGAACAAGAAGAAGAAAAGACCGATGCGAAGATCGCAGACATCCTCGAGCGCCTGCACGGACAGATGCTCGCCATCGCCCGATACCATGCTGAGGAGCTGGCTGAAGAGCGAGATCACGAATGATGAGGCCTGGGCGATCCGCGACGAGTGGATCCAGGAGGCGCGGGGTGCGCAGTATCCGCTGCGGGTGACGGCGCCGACCTGGATGGTGGTTGGTGGGCGCGGGGCGGGCAAGACGCGGCTCGGCGCCGAATGGCTGGATATGGTTGCGCGAGGGCTTGGCGCTTTCGGGCCGCGGCGCGAGGGCTTGAGGATCGCACTGGTGGGCGAGACGCTGGGCGACGTGCGCGAGGTGATGATCGAGGGCGCGTCGGGCGTCGCGACGCTTCACCGCGCCGGGCGGCCGCGCTACGAGCCGAGCCGGCGCAGGCTGGTCTGGCCGAACGGGACGGTGGCGCAGGCGTTTTCGTCGGAAGATCCGGAAAGCCTGCGCGGCCCGCAATTCGATGCGGCCTGGTGCGACGAGCTCGGCAAATGGCGGCATGCGGAAGCGTGCTTCGACATGCTGCAGTTCGGACTGCGACTGGGGCAGCGGCCGCTGCAGCTGATCACGACGACGCCGCGGCCTTCGCCGCTGATGCGCAGGCTGGTCGCCGACCCGATGGTGAAGGTGACGCGGATGCGCACGCAGGAAAATGCGGGCAACCTCGCAAGCGAATTCATCGCGGCGATCGAGCGGCGGTATCGCGGCACGCGGCTCGGGCGACAGGAGATCGAGGGCGAGCTGATCGAGGATCGCGACGACGCGCTGTGGTCGCGCACTATCCTGGAACAGGCGGCGGTGCGGGGGCAGGAGACGCCGTCGCGGATCGTCGTCGCGCTCGACCCGCCGGCAAGCTCGGGCCGAAATTCCGACGCCTGCGGGATCATCGCGGCTGGAAGGATCGGCGAGGATCGCGCGGTGGTGCTGGAGGATGCCTCAATGCGCGGGGCGACGCCGGTCGCCTGGGCGCAGCGTGCGGTGGCGCTTTATCACAGGCTGGATGCCGACTGCATCGTCGCCGAGGTGAACCAGGGCGGCGAGATGGTATCGGCGGTGCTGCGCACGGTCGACCCGACGGTGCCGGTGCGCGAACGGCGCGCGATGCGCGGCAAATGGCTGCGCGCCGAGCCGGTGGCCGCACTCTATGCGCAGGGACGCGTGGCGCATGCGCGGCGCTTTCCGGAGCTCGAAGACGAGATGTGCAATTTCGGGCCGGACGGATTGTCCGACGGCCGCTCGCCGGACCGGCTCGACGCGCTGGTCTGGGCCGTCGGCGAATTGCTGCTGACGGCACAGGGCAAGCCGCAGGTGCGGTCAATCTAACGCTTCAACGAGGAACGACGCGATGGGATGGAATTGGCCCTGGGCGAAGGCCTGCGGGACGATGGCGCATGCCGAGACGAAACAGGCGGGCCATGGCCTGATCGCGCTGCATCTGCAGGGTGCGGGCTCGTGGACAAGGGCCGACTACGCGGCGCTGTCGCGCGAAGGCTTCATGCGCAATGCGGTCGTCCACCGGGCGGTGCGCATGATCGCGGAGGCAGCTGCGAGCGTGCCGTGGCTGCTCTACGAGAACGGGACGGACGAGCTCGACGCCCATCCGCTCCTCGACCTGATGGCGCGGCCGAACCGGCGCCAGGCTGGTCAGAGCTTCCTGGAGACGCTCTACGGACACCTCTTGATGTCCGGCAACGCCTATGTGGAACGGGTCGAAAGCGAGACGGGCGCCCGCGAGTTGCATCTGCTGCGGCCCGACCGGGTGAATGTCGCGACCGACGCGAGCGGCTGGCCGGTGGCGCTGGAGCATCGCGAGGGCGCGGCGCGGCGGCGCGTGGCGCTGGACGGCGATGCGCGCGCGCTGCAGTTGACTCTCTTCCATCCGCTCGACGACCATTACGGTTTCGCGCCGCTGGAAGCCGCGCTGACGGCGCTCGACATCCACAATGCTGCGGCGCGCTGGAACAAGGCGCTGCTCGACAACTCGGCAAGGCCTTCCGGTGCGCTGGTCTATGCGCCGAAGGAAGGCGGAAACCTGACCGAGGACCAGTACGAGCGCCTGAAGCAGGAGCTCGACGAGGGCTATTCGGGCCCGGCCAGGGCCGGGCGGCCGCTGCTGCTGGAAGGCGGGCTCGACTGGAAGGCGATGGGGCTGACGCCGAAGGACATGGACTTCGTCGAGGCGCGCAATGGGGCGAGCCGCGACATCGCGCTCGCCTTCGGCGTGCCGCCGATGATCCTCGGCATCCCCGGCGACAACACCTACTCGAACTATCAGGAAGCCAACCGCGCCTTCTACCGGCTGACGGTGCTGCCGCTGGTCGCGCGGACGGCGCGGGAAATCTCCGCCTGGCTTGGTCCCATCTTCGGGCAGGGCCTGAGGCTGGAAGCCGATCTCGACCAGATCGAGGGGCTGGCCGCCGAGCGCGAGGCACTGTGGCGGCGGGTGAGCGAGGCGGGCTTCCTGACCGACGACGAAAAACGCGAGGCTGTGGGCTATCGCCCGCTCGCCTGACTGCGAGGCAATCATGACCATGATGAACGAGGCCGCCTCGATCTGGGCGGCCAAGGGGGCCGGCGCGGTCGCGGGCTCCGCGATCTCGCTCGCCTACCTGTTGCCGAGCGGCAGGCGGGAGGCTGCGCTGCGGTTTGCCGTCGGCGTCGTCAGCGGCGTCGTCTTCGGCGGAGCGGCGGGTGTGAAGCTGGCGAGCGAACTCGGCATCGAGACGGCGCTGGGCACAGCCGAGACGATGCTGGTGGGATCGGCCGCGGCCAGCCTGTCCGCCTGGTGGGCGCTGGGCGCCGTGATGCGCGCCCTGAAGGGCGGGAGACGCCGGCAGGCCGAGGGCGAACGCGACAACGAAGCCGAGGAGACACGATGAGCATGGAGCGGAAATTCGTCGATGCGGCGCTGGCCGGGATCGAGGCCGACGGGACGTTCTCCGGCTATGCGAGCCTGTTCGGGCAGGCCGATCTCGGCCGTGACGTGGTCGAGCGCGGGGCGTTCGCCGCGAGCCTCCGGCGACGCGGCGCGGCCGGCATCCGCATGCTCTTCCAGCACGATCCGGCGCAGCCGGTCGGCCGCTGGCTGACGATCCGCGAGGACGAGAAGGGGCTGTTCGTCAAAGGCCGGATCGCGCGTGACGCGGCCAAGGCGCGCGAAGTGCTGGCGCTGATGCGGGACGGCGCGCTCGATGGGCTCTCGATCGGCTTTCGCACGGTGCGCGCACGGCGTGAGGCAGGCACCGGCCTGCGGCGCATCCTGGAGGCCGATCTCTGGGAAATCTCGATCGTGACCTTTCCGATGCTGCCGGGCGCGCGCGTCGAGAGCGTCAAGGGCGTGCCGAGCGCACGCGAACTCGAGCGGCGGCTGACGCGGGATGCGCAGCTGTCGAGGGCACAGGCGCGTGCGGTGATCGCGCGCGGCTATGCCGGCCTGAAAGGCGCGCGCGATGCCGCCGAGGGCGATGGGCCGGACCTGGCGGAGCGTGTCCGACAGGCCGCAAAGACAATCCAGAACAAGGACATCCATCGATGACCGGAATCAAACTGAGAGCGCCGGAGGTCAAGTCCGGCGAGGCGGAGCTGGGCTCCGCCTTCGACGAGTTCATGACCGCCTTCGGCGCGTTCCGCGAGGCCAATGACGACCGGCTTGCGCAGATCGAGAAGCGCATGAGCGCCGACGTGGTGACAACCGACAAGGTCGAGCGAATCAACCGCGCGCTTGACGAGCAGAAGCGCGCCATGGACGAACTGAGCCTCAAGGGCGCTCGTCCCGTTCTTGGACGAGGCGCGCCGGCGGCGACGCTGGAACACAAGGAGGCTTTTGCCGCCTATGTGCGCTCCGGCGACGACCGCAGGATGCGCGGGCTCGACACCAAGGCGATGTCCTACGGCTCCGGCCAGGATGGCGGCTATCTGGTGCCGGACGAGCTCGAGACGGAGATCGGCCGCAGGCTGGCGAACCTCTCGCCGATCCGCTCGATCGCCAGCGTCAGGCAGGTCTCGGGCGCGGTGCTGAAGAAGCCGTTCGCGGTCAACGGTCCGGCGGTTGGGTGGGTCGGTGAGACGGCGGCGCGCCCGCAGACGGCGACGCCGACGCTCGACGAAATGCAGTTCCCGACGATGGAGCTCTACGCCATGCCGGCGGCGACCGCATCGCTCCTGGAGGATGCGGCGGTCGACATCGACCAGTGGATCACCGGCGAGATCGAGGCGGCGTTCGCCGAACAGGAAGGCACGGCCTTCGTCAGCGGCAATGGCGTCAACCGTCCCAAGGGCTTTCTTGCCTACGACCAGGTTGCCGAGGGCGCCTGGGAGTGGGGCAAGCTCGGCTTCGTGGCGACGGGTGCGGCCGGCGCTCTGCCGGAAGACGATCCCTCGGACGTGCTGATCGACACGGTCTATGCGCTGAAGGCGGGCTACCGGCAGAATGCGAGCTGGGTGATGAACCGGCGCACGCAAGCCACCGTGCGCAAGCTCAAGGACGCGGACGGCAACTATCTCTGGCAGCCGCCGGCGACTGCCGGTGCGCGTGCCATGCTCATGGGCTTCCAGGTGGTGGAGGCCGAGGACATGCCCGACATTGCCGCCGATGCGACGCCGATCGCCTTCGGCGACTTCAACCGCGGCTATCTGGTGGTCGACCGAACGGGCGTGCGCGTGCTGCGCGACCCGTATTCCGCCAAGCCCTACGTGCTTTTCTACACGACCAAGCGCGTCGGCGGCGGCGTGCAGGACTTCGACGCGATCAAGCTCCTGAAGTTCGCGGCTTAAGCCAATCCCGGCCGGGCGTATCCCCTTCCGCCTGGCTGGGCCGGCGGCTCCGGCTCCTCCCGTCCGGAGCCGCCATCTCTTCTCCAAACCCGAAATTGCGAGGATGGCCCTTCATGGCGCTATTTCGAACGGTCGGCCCGCAGGCCGAGCCGGTGAGCCTGGCCGAGGCGAGAGCGCATCTGAGGCTCGACCACGAGAGCGAGGACGCGCTGGTCACGAGCCTGATCCGTGCCGCACGCGAGGAGGTGGAGGCCGCCTGCGGCCTTGCGCTGATTGCGCAGGACTGGCGCCTGACGCTTGACCGGTTGCCGGGCTCGAAGCTCGTGACGCTGCGCCGGCATCCGGTGGTCGAGATTCTGTCGGTGACGGTCTATGGCGCCGAGGGCGAGGCCTCGCTGGTGGCAGGCGATGGCTACACACTCGACCGCCATTCACGACCGGCGCGGCTGCACTTCGCCGAGACGCCGCAGCCGAGGGTGGCGATGAACGGGATCGAGATCGATTTCCGCGCCGGCTTCGGCGAGGCGGGGACCGAAGTGCCCGACCTGTTGAAGCGCGCAATCCTGACGCTGGTCGCGCACTGGTTCGAGTTTCGCGCGGCCTTCGGCGCGGACAGCCAGCCGGTGTCGTTTCCGATCGGCTACGAGCGCCTGATCGCGCCCTTCAGGGCAGGGCGGCTCTGATGCGCGGGAGCTTCATCGATCCGGGCCGGATGCGGACGGAACTCACGCTTGAGGCGTTGACGGGGTCACCCGATGGCGCTGGCGGTCAGATCGAAAGCTGGGCGGAGATCGGTACCGTGATGGCGCTGGTCGAGCCTCTCTCGGCATCGGATGCGGTGCTGGCCGACGCACGCGCGGAGACGATCACGCATCGCATCACGATCCGGCATCGCGCGGATGTATCGGCCGGCATGCGGTTTTCCAGACTGACGCGGCGGTTCCAGGTCAGAAGCGTGCACGATCCGGACGAGAGCGGGCGCTACCTCGTCTGCCGGTGCCGGGAGGAGCGGCGATGAAGCTGGCGATATCGCTCACGACAAGACAGTTGATGCGCGCGCTGCGCGGGCTAGCCGCCGACATGGCCGACGACCTGGAGACGGGCGTCCGGCGCGAGCCGCCGGCGCGGCGACGGATAGTGCGAGACGAGGAGGCCGGCTATGAGCGCAGCGATCCTTGACCTGCAGGCCGCGATCCATGCGCGGCTGACGGGAGACGCCGGGCTTGTGGCGGCGCTGGGCGGCGCGCAAGTGCACGACCAGGCGCCGGTGAATGCCCGGTTTCCCTATGTGACCTTCGCGCGGGCGGCATCCTTCGACTGGTCGGCATCGCTTGGCGATGGCGAGGAGCACCAGGTGACGCTCCATGTGTGGTCGAAGGCACGCGGCAAGCGTGAGGCGCTGACGATCGCGGAGATGGTCCGCGCGCTCCTGCACGAGGCGGCGCTGGCGCTTGCCGGCTATCGGCTCGTCAATTTGCGGCTGGAGGCGACCGATGTCGGCTTCGTCGACGACGCGGATGCCTGGAGGGCGCGGCTGCGCCTTCGTGCGGTGACCGAGCCGCTCGACTGAAGCGATTCAAACTCAACATCATTTCGAGGAGACGAGCGTGGCAGCGCAAAAGGGCAAGGACCTCCTGTTGAAGATCGCGGCGGTCGGCGGCGGGTTCGATACGATCGCCGGTCTGAGGACGAAGCGGCTCGCCTTCAACAGCGAGACGGTCGACATCACGGACGCGGATTCGGCTGGCCGGTGGCGCGAACTGCTGGGCGGGGCGGGCGTGCAGCGCGCATCCGTGAGCGGTTCCGGCATCTTCAAGGATCAGGCGTCGGACGAGCGGCTGCGCGCCGTATTCTTTGCAGGCGGGATCGTGGACTGGCAGCTGGCCATTCCGGATTTCGGCATCGTGGCCGGACCCTTCCAGATCACGGCGCTCGAATATTCGGGCAGTCACGATGGCGAGATCGCATTTGAGCTGGCGATGGAATCGGCCGGCGCGCTGACATTCGAGGTGGCATGATGGCGAATGCGCATCGAGGCGAGATCGCCGCAATCCTTGGCGGCGTGGAACGCCGGCTCTGCCTGACGCTGGGCGCACTGGCGGAGCTGGAGCATGCCTTCAAGGCCGAGCATCTGACGCAGCTGGTCGAGCGGTTCTCGACCGGGCGGTTGTCGGCTACCGACATGATCCGCGTGATCGGCGCCGGGCTGCGCGGCGCCGGCGACACGATCGCCGACGATGAAGTCGCGGCCCTGGGCTGCGAAGGGGGTGCGGCCGGATATGCGCGCGTCGTCTCGGACCTTCTGACGGCGACATTCGGGGCCGCCTCGCCAAACCCTTGAGCGCCGCAGCGGCCGGGCCGTCGGCCTTCCCCTGGCGGGAAGCGATGGCGATCGGCTTCGGCCTGCTGCGGCTCTCCCCGAAGGATTTCTGGACGATGACACCGCGCGAACTGGCTGCAGCGGGCGGACTGGCCGCAGCCGGAGCCGACGCACCGAGCCGCGACGAGCTTGCCGCACTTGCCGGCCGCTTTCCCGATCGAAGGACATGAGACATGAACGAGACGGTGACGGTATCGATCGAGGCGGACACCGCGCCTTTTGCCGCAGCCCTTCAGGATCTGGAACGGCTGGCACAGGGGTTCGGCAGCCAGCTGACGGGTGCGTTGCGTGGAGCGGTCGTCAGCGGGCGGTCGCTCGAGGATTCGCTGCGGCGTATCGGCGTGAACCTCGCCAGCATGGCGCTCGGCCAGGCGCTGCGTCCGCTGCAATCGCTGACGGCGTCGCTGTTCTCTTCCGTGCTTGGCGGTGCGACCCCGTTCGCCAAAGGCGGCGTGGTTCCGTTCGCCTCGGGCGGGCTTGTCAGTGCGCCGACCTATTTTCCGATGGGCCGGGCCGGCGTTGGCCTGATGGGCGAGGCGGGTGCCGAGGCGATCCTGCCGCTCGGCCGCGGGCCCGATGGCCGGCTGGGCGTGGCGGGCGGATCGAGCCCGCCGGTCAACATCGTCTTCAACGTCAGCGCGCCAGATCCGCGCGCTTTCGCGAAATCCGAGGCGCAGGTGACGGGCATGCTCGCCCGTGCCGTCTCGCGCGGTATGCGCACACTTTGATGAGGAGGCTCTGATGGAGGCCTTTCACGATGTACGCTTTCCGACGCGCATATCTTTCGGCGCGACCGGAGGGCCGGAACGGCGCAACGAAATCGTCCGGCTGACGTCGGGCTGGGAACGCCGCAACCAGCGCTTGGCGCGCTCGCGCCGGCGCTATGATGCCGGAACGGGACTGCGGTCGATCGAGGATCTCTACGACGTCGTTGCCTTCTTCGAGGCACGGCGCGGATCGCTGGTCGGGTTCCGATTTCGCGACCCGTTCGACTGGAAGTCGTGCCGGCCGGACGGAGCGGTGATGGCGGATGACCAGGAGATCGGCACAGGGGACGGCGAACGGACCGCGTTCCAGCTGGTCAAGCAATACGGCGAGGGCGAGACGGTCGAGCTGCGGCCGATCGAGGCGCCGGTTGCGGGCACCGTCCGGGTGGCGGTGGGCGGTGCGGAGACGACCGTCTTCGTGCTCGACGACGCGACCGGCATTGTGACGCTGGACGACCCGCCGGGCGAAGGCGTCGCTGTGACCGCCGGCTTCGAATTCGACGTGCCGGTGCGCTTCGACACGGACCGGCTGGAGGCGAGCCTGGCGGGATTTCGCGCCGGTCAGATCCCGAACATCCCGCTGGTGGAGATCGTGCGATGACGATTGAGGAGCATCTTGCAGGCGAGGTGACGACGCTTTGCCATTGCTGGCGGCTGACGCGGGCGGATGGCTGGCAGCGCGGTTTCACCGACCACGACCTCCCGCTGATCGTGGACGGTACGGTCTGCGAGCCGCAAACGGGCTTCAGCCAAAGCGAGGCGAAAAGCGAGCTTGGGCTGGGCGCGTCTGGGCTCGACATCGACGGCGCGCTCTCGGCGGACGTCATTTCCGGAGAGGATGTCCATGCCGGGCTGTTCGACGGCGCGGAAATCGAGACGTTTCTGATCAACTGGCAGGCGCCGGCGAAGCGCCGGCTCCTGCGCAAAGCGGTGATCGGCAAGATCACGCTCGCCGATGGACGCTTTCTCGCCGAACTCGAAAGCCCGCTGCGAAGGCTCGACCGCGCGACCGGGCGCTATCTGAGGCGGTCCTGTGACGCCGAACTCGGTGATGGGCGCTGCCGTGTCGATCTCGATGCGCCTGGGCGCCGGGGTGCGGGGCTGGTATTGGCAGAAGCCGGTCCGCGAAGCTTCCGGGTCGAGGGCCTGACGGCGTTTGCGCCGGGCTGGTTCAGCCATGGGAGGCTGACGACATCGACCGGCATCACAACGGCGGTCGAAGACCATCGCAAGGCAGGCGATGAGGTGGTGCTCGTGATCGCCGGCGACCTCGTCGTGGGGGACAGCTTCGAGGTGACGGTTGGCTGCGACAAGGCTTTCGCGACGTGCAAGGCGAAGTTCGCCAACGCGCTGAACTTTCGCGGCTTCCCGCATCTGCCGGGCAATGATGCTGCCTATGGCTATGTGACGGATGGCGCGATCTTCGACGGCGGGCCGCTGGTTCCATGAGCGCGATGCAGGACGAGGTGCGCCGAGCGGCGCTAGCAGCCGCGCGCGGCTGGATCGGCACGCCTTACCGGCACCAGCAGGCGCGCAAGGGCGTGGGCGCCGACTGCCTGGGTCTGGTGCGGGGCATCTGGCGCGACATCTACGGCGTGGAGCCGGAGGTGCCAGAACCATACAGCGCCGACTGGGGCGAGGGGTCGGGCCGCGAGCCTTTGCTCGATGCGGCGCGGCGGCATTGCCGGGAGCTTGTGCTGGACGACGCGCGCCCGGGAGATCTGGTGCTGTTTCGCTGGCGTCGGCACTTGCCGGCCAAGCATGCGGGCATCCTGAGCGAGGCGGGCTTCATCCATGCCTATGAGCGGCATGCCGTCATCGAGACGGCGCTGGTGCCGCAATGGCGGTCGCGGTTGGCGGCCGCCTTCGCCTTTCCGACCATAAAGAAGGACTGAGCATGGCGACGATCGTCCTCCAGACGGCGGGAGCTTTCATCGGCGGGCTGTTCGGGCCAGTGGGCGCGATCCTCGGACGCGCTGTTGGCGGGCTCGCGGGCTATTCGATCGACCGGTCGCTGATCGCCTCCACGCAGCGCTTCGAAGGCCCGCGCATGACGGCGCAGCGTCCCTTCAGCGCGGAAGAGGGTGCGCCGGTGCCCCGCGTTTTCGGCACTGTGCGCGTCGGCGGCAGCCTGATCTGGGCGACGCGCTTTGAGGAGCAGACGCGCACGGAGAGGCAAGGCGGCAAGGGCGGCGGCCCGAAGGTGACGAGCTATACCTATTTCGCCAATGCCGCCTTTGCTCTTTGCGAGGGCGAGATCGCCGGCGTGCGGCGCATCTGGGCGGACGGCCGCGAGATCGAGCGCGACAAGGTGACGATCCGCATCCATCGCGGGACGCAGGACCAGGCGCCGGACCCGCTGATCGCGGCCAGGCAGGGGGGCGGCAATGCGCCGGCCTATCGCGGGCTCGCCTATGTCGTGATCGACCGGCTGCCGATTGCCGAATACGGCAACCGCCTGCCGCAGTTTCAGTTCGAAGTGCTGCGCCCGGTCGGGTCGCTGCACCAGGATGTGCGCGCGGTGACGCTGATCCCGGGTTCGACGGAATATGGCCTGTCGACCGAACCGGTGCGGTGGCAGGTCAAGCCAGGCGAGACGCGACATATCAACCGGAACGTGCTGCACGGGCCAACAGACATCGTGGCGTCGCTGGACGAGCTGCAGGCGCTTTGTCCCAACCTGGAGCACGTCTCGCTGGTGGTGAGCTGGTTCGGCGACGATCTGCGCGCGGGCAGCTGCCGCATCAGGCCGATGGTGACGACGAACGATGCGACGCCGGGCGCGCCGGCGTGGTCGGTGAACGGCATGTCGCGCGCGGCGGCTGCCACGGTATCGCAGGTGGAGGGCAGGGCGGCCTATGGCGGCACGCCGTCGGATCGTTCTGTGATCCAGGCGATCCGGGAGCTGAAGGCGCGCGGGCTTAAGGTGACGCTGCATCCCTTCATCATGATGGACGTGCCGGCAGGCAACGATTTGCCTGATCCTTATGGCGGGGATGGGCAGGCGGCCTATCCCTGGCGTGGGCGGATCACCTGCCATCCGACAGCCGGCGTCGACGGTTCCGTCGACAGGACGGCTGCGGCCGGGACCCAGGTGGCGGCTTTCGTCGGTTCCGTGGTTGCATCGCAGATCGGGACGGGTGCCGCCGGCACGACCTATTCCGGCCCGGCGGGCGACTGGGGCTTCCGCCGCTTCATCCTCCACCATGCGCGGCTCGCCCAGGCGGCGGGCGGGGTCGAGGCATTCTTCCTTGGCTCGGAAATGCGCGGCGTGACGACGATCCGCGACGCGGCGGGCGGCTATCCCTTCGTCGACGCGCTCGTTGCGCTCGCAGCGGACGTCAAGGCGATGCTGGGGGAGACGAAGATCACTTATGCCGCGGACTGGTCCGAATATTTCGGCCACCAGCCAACCGACGACAGCGACGACGTGGCCTTTCACCTCGATCCGCTCTGGGCGAGTGCCGCGATCGGGGCGGTCGGCATCGACAATTATATGCCGCTTTCCGACTGGCGGGATGGAGACTACGCGGGCGGCAATCCCGACGGCGCGCAGGGACCCTATGATGGCGAGGCGCTCGGTCGCGCAGTCGCGGGCGGCGAGGGTTTCGATTGGTATTATGTGGATGCGGCCGCAAGGCAGGCTCGCGAGCGTCTTGCGATCACGGATGCTCACTATGGCAAGCCGTGGCTGTTTCGGCCGAAGGACCTCGTCGGATGGTGGTCGAACCAGCACTACAACCGTGTCGGCGGCGTCGAAGCGGGGACGCCGACTGCCTGGGTGCCGCGCTCCAAGCCGATCTGGTTCACTGAACTCGGATGCCCGGCGGTCGACAAGGGGCCTAACCAGCCAAACGTGTTCCCCGACCCGAAATCGTCCGAGGACGCAACGCCGACCGCATCCGATGGCGGGCGGTCGGAGGCGGCGCAGCGGGCATTTCTCGAGGCGCATTTCTCCCATTGGCAGCAGGCCGACGCGAACCCTGTGTCTGATCTCTACGGTGCGCCGATGGTCGATCTCGACCGGCTCTATCTGTGGTGCTGGGACGCGCGGCCTTATCCGGCCTTTCCGCAGAACAGTGACCTCTGGGCGGATGGTGCTGCATGGCAGACCGGACACTGGCTGAACGGGCGGCTGTCAGGCCTTGCGATCGAGGACGTGATCGGCGCCGTTCTGTCGGAAGCGGGCCTGCCGCCGGCGCGCTTCAAGGTGGTGACGGGGACGGTCCAGGGCTTCATCATCGAGGAGCCGTCATCGGCAAGGGCGGTGCTGGAGCCTCTTTGCGACCTGTTCGGTATCGCAGCCCTCGAGGATGAGGGTGCACTGACTTTCATCGGCCAGAGCGTGGGGCTGTCGGATGCGATCGAAATCGACGACATGGTGGTGCCCGACGACGATGCGCCGACGATCGAGCGACAACAGCAGCCCGGGGATGTCGTACCGGGCGAGGTCGAACTCGGCTTTCGCGACCCGATGCAGGATCATCAGGCGGCGGTGGCACGGATCGTGCGCGGCACCGGCCGGCGCGTCAGCATCGGCTTTGCAGGCACGATCGAAGCCGGGCAGGCCGAGGCGCTGGCGACGGACTGGCTGGTGCGGCAGGTTGCCAACCGCGAGACGCTCCGCTTTGCGGTGCCGCCGAACCATACTGCTGCTGCGCTCGGACGCGTGATCGAGGTGGCGGACGCTCGCTGGCGCGTGACCGGATTGGAAGACGGGCTCACGCGACAGGTGGAGGCGGTGCGGCTGATGCCGGCGATGCCAACGCCGTGGCGGCCGATCGGGCGGGCTTCGGTGGGTTCGCCGCCGCTGGCGGGTCCGCCGCATGTGCTTTTCCTCGAATTGCCGATGGTCTCCGGTGCTGTTGCGCCGGAAGCGCGCTTCATGATCGCGGCGCGCGCACGACCCTGGCGTAGCCAAGTGGCGCTTGTTTCGCCGGCAACTGACGGTTTCGCCGTGCGCGCGACAATCGTGCGCCCGGCTACGATCGGCAGGCTTGCGAGTGCGCTGCCGCCGGGTGCGTCCGGTCGCGTCTCCATCGGCGTGGAAATCGAAGTCGAACTCTACGATGGCGAGCTTTCGAGCACCACGCGGCTTCAGATGCTGAACGGGGCTAACGCCGCAGCGGTGCGGAGCGCTACTGGAGACTGGGAAGTCCTTCAGTTCGAAAGCGCCGAAGAGATCGCGCCGTCGCTCTGGAAGATCACGGGCCTCCTGCGCGGGCAGGTGGGTACCGAGGATGCCTCTCTGGCAGGTGCGCCGGCAGGTGCAGACTTCGTCATACTCGACGATGCGCTGGTGCCGGCCGGCTTGCTGGCCTCGGAAGCCGGTCTGTCCCTCAACTGGAAAGTCGGGCCAGTCGGTGACGATCTTGCAAGCGGGAATTTCGTCGATGCGGCGGTAGCTGGCGGCCTACGGGCGCGCCAGCCGCTGTCTCCGGTCCATCTGACTGCACGACGGGCGGGTGACGGCAGCGTGTCGGTCAGCTGGGTGCGCCGCGGCCGGATCGATGCAGACGGTTGGGACGGAAGCGAGATACCGCTCGGCGAGGAGCGTGAGGCGTACCTGGTCGAACTGATGAGCGGTGAGGAGATCATGCGATCTGTGGAGGTTGTGTCGCCGGCCTGGACCTATCCGGCTGCTGCGATCGCTTCCGACTTCGAAACGATGCCGGCGATGCTTGACCTACGCGTGCGCCAGATCGGCGCTCTTATGGGCCTGCCGACGCGCCGGACCATTTCCATCAACTAGGCAAAGGAGCCTCACCATGGACGCAGTGAAGAACTGGTATCAGTCGAGGACTGTCTGGGCCTCGATCGTCACGGTCGTTGCCGGTGTTGCAGGCGCGCTCGGAATGCCGATCGACAGCGGACAGCAGGGCATGATCGTCGAGGTCGCGATCCATGCGGTCACCGCAGTTTCGGGCATCATAGCGCTGTTCGGTCGATTTGCGGCGACGGCACGCATCCTGTAACCAGGATAAACGTTGCAGGCGGTATGTTCATTCCATGTTCAGCCGAAGCCAAGTAGATCATCGGGCATGAAAACTCTTCCGTTCATCTCATGGCTCGCGGGAGCCAGCATGCTGGCTTCCACCGCCACCGGTGCGCCCGCGCGCTTCGACCTTCCCGAGGTCGAGGCGCCGGTCGTGACGGTCAGCGGCAATTGCAATGCGATCGGCCAGCAGACGGCACGCAGCATGGGTGGACAGTTGCATTCGGCGTCGATGGAGAACCAGGGCGGCAGGCCGGTCTGCGTGATCGTTGTGCTGATTCCGGGCCGCGACGGCAATCGCGGCCAGCGCGAGCGGATCGTCGTTCCGCTTTAGGAGCTAGCGTCCGGGCGCGACAGGTGCGGCCGGACGGTCGGTGAGGGGACAGGCATGCGCATACTCGTTGTCGAGGACGACAAGGATCTCAACCGCCAAGTCTGCGATGCGCTGACGGATGCTGGCTACGTGGTCGATCGGGCTTTCGACGGCGAGGAGGGGCATTATCTCGGTGACACTGAACCGTATGATGCGGTGGTGCTCGACATCGGCCTGCCGCAGATGGACGGCATCAGCGTCGTCGAGCGCTGGCGGCGCAACGGCCGCAAGATGCCCGTCCTCATCCTGACCGCGCGCGACCGCTGGAGCGATAAGGTTTCGGGCATCGATGCGGGTGCTGACGACTACGTCACCAAGCCGTTCCATATCGAGGAAGTTCTGGCGCGCGTGCGGGCGCTGATCCGCCGCGCAGCCGGGCATGCCTCTTCAGAATTCACCTGCGGGCCGCTCCGGCTCGATACCAAATCCTCCAAGGTCGACGTGGATGGCGTGCCGCTGAAGCTGACGTCACACGAGTTCCGGCTGCTTGCCTACCTCATGCACCATACCGACCAGGTCGTGTCGCGCACGGAACTGGTGGAGCATCTCTACGATCAGGATTTCGACCGCGATTCCAACACGATCGAGGTCTTCGTTGGACGGCTGCGCAAGAAGATCGGGATCGACATGATCGAGACCGTGCGTGGCATGGGTTATCGTATGCGCGCGCCACAAGGCTGAGGCGGATGGCAGGCAGGCGTCAGTGGCTGCGGCTCGACTCTCTTGCGCTTCGCGTCGTCGCCTTTTCGACAGTCTGGGCGCTGATTGCGCTGGTCGTCGTCGGCACGCTTCTGTCGACCTTCTTCCGTCAGGCGACGGAGCAGGGCTTCCAGAGCCTGCTGTCGGCGCATCTGTTCAATCTCGTCGGCTCGGTCGGCGTCTCGGAAACGGGCTCCCTGCAGGGCACTCCCAACCTCGGCGACATCCGCTTCACCATCGCGAACTCCGGGTGGTACTGGGCAGTCGAGCCAGTGACGGACCAGCTTAGGGGTTCGCTGGAATCGCCTTCGATGGTCGAGACGGTGCCGGTTCTGCCCGTCGCCGATTTGCCCTTCGATGCGAACTACCAGCGCAATTATGTGCTGGAAGCGCCGAACGGCGACCTGATCGAGGTGCTCGAAACGGAGTTCGTGCTCGATGAGGCCGATCGGGTTGCCCGGTTTCGCGTTATCGGCAACCGCAGCGAACTGGAGGATGACATCGCGGCCTTCTCGCGCCAACTCTACACCTACCTTGCCATCTTCGGCTTCGGCATGATCGCCATCAACGCGGGCGCGATCCTCGTGGCGCTGCGTCCTCTCGGGCGCGTGAGCTCGGCGCTGGCTGACATCCGCGCAGGCTCGGCACGCAATCTCGACGGTAAGTTCCCGGCCGAGATCGCACCGCTGGCGGCCGAGACCAACGCGCTGATCGAGAGCAATCGACGCATCATCGAGCGGTCGCGCACGCAGGTCGGCAATCTGGCGCATTCGCTGAAGACGCCGCTGGCTGTGCTCATGAACGAGGGCAGGGCGCTCGGCGGGGAGAAGGGCCGGTTGATCGACCAGCAGGCCGGCGCCATGCAGCAACAGATCGAACATTATCTGCAGCGTGCGCGCATGGCGGCACAGCGCGACACGGTCGTCTTTCGCACGGAGGTCTCTTCGACGCTGGCGCGCATGCTGCGGGTGATGACCAAGCTAAACCCGTCGACGACGCTCGATGCAGCCATCGACCAGAAGCTCGTCTTCGCCGGCGAGAAGGAGGACCTCGAGGAAATCGCCGGTAACCTGCTCGAGAACGCGTTCAAATGGGCAAAGTCGCGCGTCACCGTCACGGTGAGGCCATTCTCCAACGACACGACGCCATGCCTCGAACTTGCCATCGAGGATGACGGTCCAGGCATTCCCGAGGAGCAGGCGCGCGAAGCGTTGCGTCGCGGCAAGCGTTTGGACGAAACGAAGCCCGGAACGGGGCTCGGGCTGGCCATCGTTGCCGACCTTGCCAAGGAGTATGGGGGGACACTGTTGCTCGAACGCAGCACCCTTGGCGGATTGCGCGCCATCGTGCGCCTGCCGCGCGCAGAGTAACGTTCCGTCTACCATACCGGCACTAGCGTCTGACGTGGCGAGTGCTGGACAAAGCCCCAGTTTCGCCCCACATGCAGCCTATCCGGGGTCGCTAGCCGGACAACAACAGCCAGGGTGTCGGCGCAATGCGCGTCAGGTCAGTTTCAGGTCTTTCTCTTCTCGCAGCGCTGCTGGTCATCGGCGGCTGTACGTCCTCGTCCATCGATACGCGCGGCGCCTCGTCGCTGGGCGCTTTTGCCGGCGGCCAGTCGGCTGGCAATGCCCCGGGCGTGGTTGCGATGTCCTCGATGATGGGCGGGCTCGCAGCCGGACCTGCCGGGGCGCGGCTCGGCGATGACGAGCGGAGACTTGCGCTTGCAGCGGAGTTTCGAGCCCTTGAGCAGACCCAGCCGGGTGAGGCCGTGTCATGGCGCAGCGAGACCGGCGCGTTCGCAGGGCAGGTCGTCCCGGGAGCGCCCTATCGCGTCGGCTCGCAGGATTGCAGGCAGTACACCCATACCGTCAGCACCGTCGCCGGCACGGAAACGGCGCGCGGCACCGCCTGCCGCAACCCTGATGGCAGCTGGGCGCTTCTGTCGTAAGCGATCACGTTTGCGGCAGTTGCCGGACGTCTGGCACATCAAATCGTCCGGAATGCGCAAAAACGCTGTGAAAGCGTACGATTTCGCCAAAAAGCCGCACTGAGTGCCTATTGGCCGTGCATCGGGCACGGGCTATTGGTTTATTATGGTTTTCTGGATTGTCGCAGCGCTGCTTACGCTGGGTTCCTGCCTGGCACTGCTTGCGCCGATGGCGCGAACTGGCAGCAGTGCCGTGCGCGATGCCGATCACGATCTCGAAGTCTATCGGCACCAGCTCGACGAAATCGAGCGCGAGAAGGCGCAGGGGCTTATCGCTTCGCGGGAAGCCGAAGAGGCGAGAGCCGAGATCAGCCGGCGCATCCTGAAGGCGGACGCGCAGCGAACTGCCGAGCAGTCGCGCTCGCGGTTCAGCCGGACCGCGCGCGTCGCAGGCATCGCCGCAGTTCTTTCCGTACCGCTCGTCTCCTGGGGGTTTTACGCTGCCGTAGGATCCCCCGGTCTGCCGGCGCAGCCGCTGCAGGCGCGTTTAGAGGCCGACCCCGAGCAGGGGTCGCTCGTCGAACTGGTCGCGCGCGCTGAATCGCATCTGGCCGCCAACCCGGACGACGCACGAGGCTGGGACGTTCTCGGCCCCGTCTATCTGCGCATGGGCCGCAGCGTCGATGCAGCCAACGCCTTCCGCCGAGCGATCACGATCGACGGCCCGACGGCTCTTCGCCAGACCGGCCTTGGCGAGGCCCTTGCGGCGCAAGCCGGCGGGCTCGTAACACTCGATGCACAGGCAGCCTTCCAGCGCGCGCTCGACATCGATCCCAGCTATCCACGCGCACGCTTTTTGCTGGCCACCGGCTATGCGCAGGAAGGTCGCGTCGACGAAGCGCGCGACATCTGGCTTGCAATGCAGCGCGACCTGCCGGCCGAATCGCCGTGGCAGGAGCTGATCGTCCAGACACTCGGCGAGGAGGCGCAGGCATCGACGCCGGCCGCGGCACCTGCGCCGGGTCCGGCCGCCGCCGATATCAAGGCGGCCGCCGCCATGGGCGAAGGCGACCGCCTTGAAATGATCGAGACAATGGTTGCAGGCCTCGACGAACGTCTGCGGCAGAATCCGATGGACGGGGAAGGCTGGCAGAGGCTCATCCGCTCCTACGTGGTGCTTGGCAGGCAGGATGAGGCGCAGTCCGCCTTGTCGCGCGCGGTGGAGGCCGTTGGTGCCGATAGTGCGCTTGCCTCCGAACTGACCACCTTTGCGCAAAGCCTCGGACTGGACACGACGGGACGGACCAACTGATGACCAGGAAGCAGAAACGCATGGCCGTGATCGGCGGCGCCGCGATCTTCCTCGCAGCAGCGAGCGGCCTGACGCTTTATGCCTTGGGTCAGCGGGCGTCCTATTTCTATATGCCGAGCGACGTCGTCACCAAAGGGGTGCCCGAAGGCCAGCGCATCCGTCTCGGCGGCCTCGTGGAGGCGGGTACGATCCGGCGCGGGGAGGGGCTGCAGGTCGCCTTCGGCGTCACCGACCAGTCGCAGACGATCACCGTCAACTATGCCGGTATCCTGCCGGACCTGTTTCGCGAGGAGCAGGGCGTGGTGACGGAGGGCGTTTTCCGCCAGGACGGCGTCTTCGTCGCCGATACCGTGCTTGCCCGCCACGACGAGAACTACATGCCGCGCGAAGTCGCCGACAGCCTCAAGGAAATGGGCGTCTGGCAGGAGGAATAGACCGATGATCGTCGAGATCGGGCATTTCGCCCTCGTCCTCGCCTTTGCGTTGTCGCTGGTCCAGTTCGCGGCGCCGCTGCTCGGCACCCGGCTCGGCGACGAGCGTCTAATGGCGGTCGGAGGACCCGCGGCCCTTGCCGGACTGCTGCTCGTCCTGATCTCCTTCGCCGCGCTGACGGTCGCCTACGTGACGTCGGACTTCTCGGTCCTCAACGTCTACGAGAATTCGCATTCGCAGAAGCCGATGCTCTACAAGATCACCGGCGTCTGGGGAAACCATGAGGGCTCGCTGCTCCTCTGGGTGCTGATCCTGTCGCTGTTCGGCGCGCTGGTCGTGCTCTTCGGCCGCAACCTGCCGGCGACGCTGCGCGCCAACGTGATCTCGATCCAGGGCCTGATCGGCGTTGCGTTCCTTCTGTTCCTGCTTGGCTCGTCAAACCCCTTCACGCGGCTCGACCCCGCGCCGATGGAAGGCAACGACCTCAACCCGCTTCTGCAGGACATCGGTCTCGCCGTCCATCCGCCGCTTCTCTATCTCGGCTATGTCGGCTTCTCGATCTGCTTTTCTTTTGCTGTCGCGGCGCTCATCGAAGGGCGGCTCGATGCGGCCTGGGCGCGCTGGGTGCGTCCCTGGACGCTCGCTGCCTGGGTGTTCCTGACGGGCGGCATCGCGATGGGCTCCTACTGGGCCTACTACGAACTCGGCTGGGGCGGCTTCTGGTTCTGGGACCCGGTGGAAAACGCATCGTTCCTGCCATGGCTCTGCGGCACGGCGATGCTGCATTCCGCGATCGTCATGGAAAAGCGCTCGGCTTTGAAGATCTGGACGGTGCTGCTCGCCATCCTGACCTTCTCCCTGTCCCTGCTCGGCACCTTCCTCGTGCGCTCTGGCGTGCTGACCTCGGTCCATGCCTTTGCGACCGACCCGACGCGCGGCGTCTATATCCTCGCGATCCTGATCTTCTTCATCGGCGGCTCGCTGGCCCTGTTTGCGATCCGGGCCTCGAGCCTCTCGACCGGCGGCCTCTTCCAGCCGATCTCGCGTGAGGGCGCGCTCGTCCTCAACAACCTTTTCCTGACGACGGCGACGGCGACCGTTCTCATCGGCACGCTTTACCCGTTGCTGGTCGAGGCGGTGACGGGCGAGAAGATTTCGGTCGGTGCACCCTTCTTCAACCTGACCTTTGGACCCCTGATCATTCCCCTCCTGCTTGCGGTGCCGTTCGGGCCGCTGCTCGCCTGGAAACGCGGCGATCTCGGCGCGGCGATGCAGCGCCTGTCGGCAGCCGCCATCGCCAGCCTGTTTTCGATCGGCTTCGTCTATTTCTTCATTGACGGCGCATCGGTGCTGGCGGCCTTCGGCGTCGGACTGGCAGCTTGGCTGATCCTAGGTCCGCTGGTCGATCTCTGGCAGAAATCGGGTGCCGGCAAGGTTGCTCTCGGTGTGGCCGCCAAACGCTTCGTGGGACTGCCCCGCTCGGTCTTCGGCACTGCGCTCGCGCATATGGGGCTCGGGCTCAGCACGCTCGGCGTTGTCTCCGTGACGACGCTGGAGGTAGAGCAGATCGCAATCGTGCGCCCGGGCGACATCGTCGAGGTCGGAGATTACCGCCTGCGCTTTGAAGGCATCGAGACCGTGCAGGGCCCGAACTACATCGACGACGAGGGCAGGTTCACGATAACCCGCGACGATGGCCGGGAACTGGGCTCGATCGTGTCGTCGAAGCGTATGTACACCGCGCGCCAGATGCCGACGACTGAAGCGGGCCTCGTCACGCGCGGGCTCAGCCAGCTCTACGTCGCGCTCGGCGAGCCTGCGGCAAATGAAGGCATCGTCGTGCGGGCATGGTGGAAGCCGCTGGTGTTGCTCATCTGGATCGGCTCGCTGTTCATGATGGCCGGGGGCACCCTGTCGCTCCTCGACCGCCGCCTGCGGATCGGCGCGCCTGCGCGCAAGGACAAGACGGCGCCGGCGGGAGTGCCTGCCGAATGACGCTGCTGCGCATCCTGCTCGCGAGCCTCGTGCTTGCCTTCGCGACGCCTGTCTTCGCGGCGCTGGACCCGGCGGAGGTGCTGGACGATCCGGTGCTCGAGCAGAGGGCGCGCGGGCTGTCGACGCAATTGCGCTGCATGGTCTGCCAAAACCAGTCGATCGACGATTCGAACGCCGAGCTCGCCCGCGACCTGCGCATTCTGGTGCGCGAGCGGCTGGTCGAGGGCGATACGGACGAAGAGGTCATCCAGTTCGTCGTGTCGCGTTACGGCGAGTATGTGCTGCTCCAGCCGCTCTTCAACGCGCGCAACGCGATCCTGTGGGGCGCGCCGATCCTGCTTCTGCTCGCCGGCGGCGGGTTCATCTACGCCAGCACACGCAAGCGAAGGGCCGTCGCAACCGCGCCGGCGCTGAGCGACGAAGAGAGCCGGCGGCTGAGGGAAATCCTGCGGGACGCCGGCCGCTGAGCCACCGGACATTACGAAAGTTTCATGCGCCGGAAATGGCGCCGTAATGTTGCTTCTCCTATCTCTCGTCCAACGGATGCAGCACGCATCCAAGGTTCGAGGATAGACAGATGAGCACTTCCGAAAGCACCACAACTTCTTCCCGCAAGCGATTGCTCGCCGCCGCCGCGTCCATGGCGATTGCCGGCGCGATCGGCTTCGGCGCGGTGACCTCCGGCGCCCTTCCGGTGCAGGCCGAGGCCGTTCGCGTCGAAGGCACGCAGAACATGGGCTTCGGCGACGTCGTCGAGCGCGTCAGCCCGGCAGTCGTCTCCGTCCGCGTTGCAGCTGCCGTTCAGCCTGCTTCCGATCGTGGCGGCAACTTCTCCTTCAACTTCCCGGGTCTCGAAGACCTGCCGGACGATCACCCGATGCAGCGCTTCTTCCGCGAATTCCGCGGCGATCCGCGCTTCGGCAATCCTGGCCGCCAGCAGCGTTCTGAACGCGCGCGTCCCAGCTCACAGGGCTCTGGCTTCTTCGTGTCTGCTGACGGCTATCTCGTCACCAACAACCACGTCATCCAGGGTGGCAGCACCTTCGAAGTCGTCATGGATGATGGCACCGAGCTCACCGCCACGCTGGTCGGCAGCGACCCCCGCACCGACCTCGCCGTGCTCAAGGTCGATGCTGACCGCGAGTTCACCTATGTCGCCTTTGCCGATGACAGCCAGGTCCGCGTTGGCGACTGGGTCGTCGCCGTCGGCAATCCGTTCGGCCTCGGCGGAACGGTGACGGCAGGCATCGTCTCGGCCCGCGGCCGCGACATCGGCGCCGGCCCGTATGACGACTTCATCCAGATCGATGCTGCCGTGAACCGCGGCAATTCGGGTGGCCCCGCCTTCAACCTCAACGGCGAAGTCGTCGGCGTCAACACTGCGATCTTCTCGCCCTCGGGCGGCAATGTCGGCATTGCCTTCGCGATCCCGGCTTCGCTTGCCAACGACGTCGTGTCGAGCCTGATCGAGAACGGCCAGGTTTCCCGCGGCTGGCTCGGCATCCAGATCCAACCGGTCACGGACGACATCGCGGAATCGGTTGGGCTTGCAAGTGCGTCCGGCGCTCTCGTTTCCGAGGCGCAGGCCGATGGCCCGGCGCTCGATGCGGGCATCCGTGCTGGCGATATCGTGACGGCTGTCGATGGCCGCTCGGTCGCCTCGCCGCGCGAACTCGCCCGCCGCATCGGCGGTATTCAGCCCGGCACCGACGTCGAGCTGACCATCTGGCGCAACGGCGCCGAGGAGAAGGTGACCCTGGAACTCGGCACCCTGCCAGGCGACCAGCAGCAGGCCTCGCTGGCCGTGCCGACGCCTGACGCGACGCAGCAGGAAGACGCCGTCGCCGGCTTCGGCCTGACGGTTGCGCCGGCCGACAATGGCGAAGGCCTGGTCGTCACCGAGGTCGAGCCCGACAGCGCTGCTGCGGAACGCGGCATCCAGGTCGGCGACGTCATCCGCTCGGTGAACTCCAGCACGGTCGCGAATGTCGACGACGTCGAGCGCGCCGTCGGCGAGGCCTCGCAGTCGGGCCGCCGTGCTGTCCTGGTCCAGGTCGAGCGCGACGACACCAACCTCTTCGTCGCGCTGCCCGTCCAGCCGAGCTGATCGGTTCCTGAACTCCAGTCGGCCGGGAGGGTGCAAGTCACCCTTCCGGCCATTTTTCGTTCTGGCCCCGGCACTTTGCGCCTATAAGCAACACCCATGAAATTGCTGATCATCGAAGACGACCGCGAGGCTGCGGAATATCTGAGGAAGGCCTTCTCCGAAGCCGGCCACACCGCCGACCTTGCCGCCGACGGCGAGACCGGTCTCGCGCTTGCGGAAGAAGGCCAGTACGACGTCCTCATCGTCGACCGCATGCTGCCGCGCCGCGACGGGCTGTCTGTGATCTCCGCACTGCGCGCCCGCGAGGTCGAGACGCCGGCGCTGATCCTGTCGGCGCTCGGCGAGGTGGACGATCGCGTGACGGGCCTGAAGGCCGGCGGCGATGACTATCTCACCAAGCCCTATGCCTTTTCGGAGCTGCTCGCCCGCATCGAGGTCCTGAACCGCCGCAAGGGCAGCAAGGATGTCGAGACCGTCTACCGGGTAGGCGATCTCGAGCTCGACCGGCTCGCCCACACCGTCAAGCGTGCCGGCAAGGACATCCTGCTGCAGCCGCGCGAGTTCCGCCTGCTCGAATATTTGATGCGCCATGCCGGCCAGGTGGTGACACGCACCATGCTTCTCGAAAATGTCTGGGACTATCATTTCGACCCCCAGACCAACGTCATCGATGTCCACGTCTCGCGCCTGCGTGGCAAGATCGAAAAGGGCTTCGAGGCGCCGGTCCTCCATACGGTGCGTGGCGCCGGCTACATGCTCAAGGCCGGCTGATGCCGGCCATCATGCGCACCACGGCCGCGCGCCTATCCGCGCTCTATCTGGGCCTCTTCGCCCTCTGCGCGGTACTGCTCGTCGTCTACACGACTTCACTCTCCGTCCGCCTCCTGACAGACCAGATCCAGACCTCGATCGGCGAGGAGATGATGGTGCTCGGCCGCGCCTACCAGCGTGGCGGTCTGCCGCTTCTCGTGCGCTTCGTCGAGCAGCGTTCGCGCCAGCCGGGCGCCAATCTCTACCTCATCGCCGATCCGAACGGCCGCATCCTGGCCGGCAATGTCGAGGGCCTGCAGGCCGGCGTTCTCGAGCAGGAAGGTTGGACAGGCGAGCCTTTCACCTACACGCGCTTCGCCATCGCCGAGGCGCCGACACCTGCCGTCGAGAGCACCGAGCACCGCGCGCTGGCGCTCGTCTTGCGCCTGCCGAACCAGCTCATCCTGCTCGTAGGCCGCGATCTCGGCGAGCCGCAGCGCTTCCAGCTCGTCGTGCGCAACGCGCTGATGCTGGCGCTCGGCATCATGGGGCTCGGCGCGCTCCTCATCTGGTACTTCGTCGGCCGCCGCGCGCTGGTGCGCATCGACGATGTCTCGGAAGCAGGCAAGCGCATCATGGCGGGCGATCTCTCCCAGCGCCTGCCGGTGAGCGGCAGCGGCGACGAGTTCGACCGCCTGTCGGGTAGCCTCAACGCGATGCTCGCCCGCATCGAGAGCCTCAACGAAGGTTTGAAGCAGGTCTCCGACAACATCGCCCACGATCTCAAGACGCCGCTGACGCGCGTGCGCAATCGAGCCGAGGCCGTGCTCGCCGGCTCCCACGACGAGGACTCGTATCGCCAGGCGCTGGAGGCGACGATCGCAGAGGCCGACCAGCTCATCCGGACCTTCAACGCCATCCTGATGATCTCGCGCCTCGAGGCCGGCTACTCGTCCGAAGCGACCGACGAGATCGATCTCGCAAGGATCGTCGAGGATGTCGTCGAGCTCTACGAGCCCGTTGGCGAGGAAGCCGGCGTCACGCTGTCGGCCGGCGGCGTCGAGCCGGTGCGCATCGCGGGCAATCGCGAACTCGTCGGCCAGGCGCTGTCGAACATCGTCGACAATGCGATCAAATATTCCGCCGGTAGCGGAGAGGCGCCCTCCGTCACCGTTCGCCTGTTCCGCGAAAAAGGCGAGGCGGTGCTTGAAGTGGCTGACACCGGACCGGGCATTCCCGAGGAAGATCGGCCACGTGTCACGGAACGCTTTGTGCGCCTAGAACACAGCCGCACCAAGCCCGGCTCGGGCCTCGGGCTCAGCCTTGCCAAGGCGGTGATGACATTCCATGGAGGAAGACTGGAGCTTGGGCCGCGAGACCCTGGCCTGGTGGTGAGAATGATCTTCAGGGAAAGTTCAGGCAGCTGATGGCAGCGCATGGGGAGGGGACAGCCGACGGCACAGCCTGGTTCGGACGACCTGCCGCGGAGCTGAAGCCGTTGACGCGGGAAGGCGCGAAAGAAGCGCGCGACATGATCCGCGACGCCGCGGCCGATGGTGACGCTCCACGCCTCAAGCAGTTGCTCGACGGCAAGTCGCCGCTCGCATCCTTCCTAGCGTCCGCATTCGATCTCTCGCCGTTCCTGCGCGATGTCGCCCGCCGCCGGCCGCAATGGCTGGAAGGCCTGTTCGACCGCGATGTCCCGACCCGACTAGCCGAAATCCTCAGCGCGATCGATGCCGCCGGCATGGAGGCCGAAAGCGAAGCCGTGATCATGCGCGCGCTGCGCGAACTGAAAGGCGAGGCGCATTTCCTCATCGCTCTGTCCTCGCTCGCGGCCGCCGGCGACGCGCCGATCGCCGTCCGGCGGCTCAGCGATCTCGCCGATGCCTGTGTGCGCGCTGCCGTCAGCTTCCTGCTGCTCGAAGCGCAACGGTCGGGCAAGCTGCGGCTTCCGGATGTTGCCGACCCGCAGGAGGGCTCCGGCTGGATCGTGCTCGCCATGGGCAAGATGGGCGCTCACGAGCTCAACTTCTCGTCCGACATCGATCTAATCGTCTTTGTCGAGCCGACCGCGCGCGCCATCCCCGATCCCTATGACGCGATTGAGCTCTTTGTCAGGCTCACGCGCCGTCTCGTGCGTATTCTCCAGGATCGCACGGAGCACGGCTACGTCTTCCGCACAGACCTGCGCCTGCGCCCCGATCCCGGCTCGACCCCGCTCGCAATCCCTGTCGAGGCGGCCCTGAACTACTATGAGAGCCGCGGCCAGAACTGGGAGCGTGCGGCGATGATCAAGGCGCGGCCCGTCGCCGGCGACATCGCGGCCGGCGAAGCCTTCCTGCGCGAACTGCAGCCCTATGTCTGGCGCAAATATATGGACTTCGCGGCCATTGCCGACGTCCACTCGATCAAGCGCCAGATCCACGCGCACAAGGGCCATGGCGAGATCGCCGTAAAGGGCCACAACGTGAAGCTCGGCCGGGGCGGCATCCGCGAAATCGAATTCTTCGTCCAGACCCAGCAGCTCATCGCCGGAGGCCGCTTCCGCGAACTGCGCGGCAGGTCGACCATCGCCATGCTCGAGCAGCTGGCCGCGCGCGGCTGGATCACGGCCGAGGCCTGCGAGGCGCTGACGCGCCAATATTGGTTCCTGCGCGACGTCGAGCACGCGATCCAGATGGTTGCCGACGAGCAGACGCATATCCTGCCCGAAGACGACGAGGGTCTCGCCCGGATCGGCCGGATGGTCGGCTTTGCCGATGCCGACAGTTTCGCCGACGCCTTCCGCCAGTCGCTGAAAACCGTCGAGGGGCACTACGCCCAGCTCTTCGAGGCCGCCCCGCAGCTTTCGCGCGGCGTCGGCAATCTCGTCTTCACCGGCGACGTCGACGATCCCGATACGCTGCAGACGCTGTCCGAACTCGGCTTCGAGCGTCCGAGCGACATCTGCCGCGTCATCCGCACCTGGCATTTCGGCCGCTACCGCGCGACGCAGTCCGCCGAGGCGCGCGAGCGGCTGACCGAGCTGACGCCGGCGCTGCTCGAAGCATTCGGCGCGACGCGCCGCGCCGACGAGGCGCTGCTGCGCTTCGACGAGTTCCTGTCGGGCCTGCCGGCCGGCATCCAGCTCTTCTCGCTCCTGCAGACCAATCCGGGGCTGCTGAAGCTTCTCGCCACCATCATGGGTGCCGCCCCTCGGCTGGCCGGTGTGATTACCCGCCGCGCGCATGTCTTCGACGGGCTGCTCGACCCCGGGCTGATGTCGGAACTGCCCAACAAGGCTTACCTCCAGGATCGCCTGACCGGCTTCCTGCAGGGCGAGCGGGCCTATGAGGAAGTGCTCGACCGTCTGCGCATATTCGCAGCCGAGCAGCGCTTCCTGATCGGCATCCGCCTCCTCACCGGTGCGATCGACGCGACGCGCGCCGGCAAGGCGTTCTCCGATCTGGCCGACCTGACGCTGGGCGTTGCGCTTGACGAGGTGGAGCGCGAATTCGCCCGGCGTCATGGCCACGTGCCGGGTCAGCGCATCTGCCTTCTAGGCATGGGTAAGCTCGGCAGCCGCGAGCTGACGGCCGGCTCCGACGTCGACCTGATCCTGCTCTACGATCACGACGAGGCTGCCGAGGAATCGGACGGCGAAAAGCCGCTACATCCGTCGCAGTACTTCACGCGGCTGACCCAGCGCCTGATCGCCGCGGTCTCTGCGCCGACGGCCGAAGGGGTGCTCTACGAACTGGACCTGCGGCTGCGCCCGTCGGGCAACAAGGGCCCCGTCGCAACCCAGATTGGCTCATTCCGCAAGTACCAGCGTACTGAAGCGTGGACCTGGGAGCATATGGCGATCACTCGCGCACGCGCGGTTGCCGGTGACGAGAGCCTCGCGGCGGAAGTCGATGCGGAAATCGTCGACATCGTCGCCTTGCCGCGCAAGCCGCAAAAGGTCAGGGCGGACGCGGCCGAAATGCGCAGGCTGATCGCCGAGGAAAAGCCCGCCCGTGACGTCTGGGACCTGAAGCTGGTGCCGGGCGGGCTGATCGATCTCGAATTCATCGCGCAGGTCGGCACGCTGACGGGGAAGCTGGAAGGCGAGGGACGCTCCGCCTCGACGGCAGAAGCCCTGTCGCGCCTGTCGCCCGACTGGTGTCCGCCGCAGGCCCGCGACGAGCTCGTCGCAGCCCATGGCCTCTTCTCGCTAGTCACGCAGATCGTGCGACTGTGCCTCAACGGACCCTTCGACCCGAAGGACGTGCCGCCGGGGCTGGCGGACCTGCTCCTGCGCTCGACGGACCTGCCTGAACTCAAGGTGCTTGAAGCGCACCTGGCCGAGACCGCCGCGCGGGTGCGCAGCCATTTCGAGAAGCTCGTCGGCAAATAGCCGTCAGGCGGCCGCTTTCAGCCTTTCGGCGGCAGGCAGCCGGACGGAGACGATCGTGCCGGCACCTTCCGTCGAGCGGATCTTGAGCGCGCCGCCCTGAAGCTCTGCGAGCGAGCGCGAAATGGCGAGGCCAAGGCCCGAGCCGGTGTGGTTCTTGGAGAACTGGTTCTGCACCTGCTCGAACGGCCGGCCGAGCTTCTTCAGCGCCTCTTTCGGAATGCCGCAGCCATTGTCCTCGATGGTCAGCAGAACCGCCCCCGACACGGCCTTTGCGCGCACCGCGATGTGTCCGCCCACGTCGGTGAACTTTACGGCGTTCGACAGGAGGTTGATGGCGATCTGCTTGATCGCGCGGCGGTCGGCGTAGAGCGCGATCGAGTCCGGTATGCGGGCGTCGACCGTGATCTTCTTCTTCTCCGCCTGCAGCTGGATGACGCGCGCGGCCTCGCGAACCAGCGGACAGAGATCGAAAGGCTCGCGCTCGATCGAGAACTGTCCTGCCTCGATCTTCGACATGTCGAGGATGTCGTTGATGACGCCGAGCAGGTACTGGCCGCTCGAATGGATGTCGCGGACATACTCGTCGTACTTGTCCGAGCCAAGCCTTCCGAACAGTCCCGACTGCATGACTTCCGAGAAGCCGATGATGGCGTTGAGCGGCGTGCGCAGCTCATGGGACATGTTGGCCAGGAACTCCGACTTCGCCCGGTTGGCCGCCTCCGCGCGCTCGGTTTCGCGCATGTATTTGCGGTTCAGCTCCATCAGCTCAGACGTGCGCTCGCCCTCGGCCTTCCGCGCCAGCGAAAGATCGTGGATGGTCGCCATCAGGCGTCGCTCGCTGTCGACGAGCTTCTCCTGGTGCTGCTTGATTGGCGTGATGTCGGTGCCGACCGACACGGTGCCGCCATCGCGCGTGCGCAGCTCGTTGACCTGGAGCCAGCGCCCGTCGGCAAGCTGGCGCTCGTAGGTCGCCGCACCCTTCGGTCCGTTCGCGTTGGCGATCCGGCGCTCGTGCACGAACGCCTTCATGCTCCGGTCGATGACGGTGCGCGGCGTACCGGGGAAGAGGTCGGCATCCGACAGGCCGTGATCCTGCTGGAACTTGGTGTTGCACATCACGAGCTTCTGGTCGGCATCCCACAGCACGAAGGATTCCGAAATGCTCTCGATGGCCGTGCGCAGGCGAAGGTCGGCGGCTTCCGAACGCTGCGCCAGATGGCGCTGCTCGGTGATGTCGACGGCAATGCCGATGAGGTGGAGGTCGCCGGCACCCGGATCGCTCACCTGCGCCTTGGCGCGGATCCAGACCCAATGGCCGTCGGCGCTCTTCATGCGGAACACGCGGTCGACCTGATGCACCTCGCCGGCGATGATCTGGTTGGCGAGCGCGAAGAGATCGAGATCGTCTGGATGGGTGATCTCGGCAATGGCGCCGAAGGCGAGCATCGCGTCGCACGGCTCGTAGCCCAGCATCTCGTACATCGAGCGCGACCAGTACATCCGCCCGCGTTCGAGGTCCCAGTCCCAAAGCCCGCAGCGGCCGCGCGTCAGGGCGAGATCTACGCGCTGGTGCGCCTCGGCATAGATCTGGTCGGCGGCCTGCGCCCGCGTCGACTGGCCAAAATAGGCATAGAGGATGACGAGGAGCACGGTCGCCGTCAGAACGAAGAGCACGACGTTGAGCGACATCGAGCGTTGCCAGTCGGCATAGACGATGTCGTGCGGCACCATGGCTGCCACTGCGCCGATGCGTCGGTCGTTCATCGCCAGCGACGCCAGCCAGTCGCGGCTGTCTAGCCGGACATCGATAGCGCCGGCGCGTGCGCCGAAGAGGAACATGGGTTGAGCGTTCTGCATGACGCCGTCGAGCTGGCGTCCGATCAGGTCACGCCCCTGGCCGTTGGCGGCAATGACGCGGAAATTGCCGTCGGTGACGACGAAGGTGTGGCGTGTGAGCCCGGCTCGATTCGACAGCTCGGACAGCATCCCTTCGAGCTGCGTCGGCGAAGGCGTCGTCTCTTCATGGGCGAGTTGCAGCGATTGCACGAGCTGGCTGGAGGCCAACGCCAGCATGGCCTTGGCAGTACGCTCATCCTCGTCGCGCAGCGTCATCAGCGACAGCACACGGGCCGTTGCGACGACGATGAGGAAGATCACGACAAGCGTCGGGATCGACCGTCGGAGGAACGGCTCTGCCGCCAGGAGCCGCTTGTAGGCGGGTGCTGCGATGAAGCGAGCGTTCCCGGCCAGGATGCCGCCGGTTCGCCTTGAACCGGACGTGCTCGTCCCGCCGGCCGCGCGCCACGCGTCCGCCTTTGCCATGAAGTGGCTCCCGTCCTTCAGATGTCCCCGTACCGATCCGAGACGCGCCGCACTTTCGAATCATCCATAAGGAATCAGAGCTGATTCGCCGTGTCCAGTGGCAGGGGCCGGCACACGGGAGAATTGATTGCCGGCAAGCTAGGCCAGCGTGCGCTGCACGATATCCGCGAGGTCGCGCGAGTTGGTCTGCGAAGCAGCCATCGCCTCCAGCGCCGACTGTGCCGCCGCACGGCGGTTAGGCTCCAGCGACCGCCAGGAGCGTAGTGCGGTGGCAAGTCGTGCCGCCAACTGCGGGTTCTTGCGCTCGATTTCCAGAACCGTCTCGGCGAAGAACGCATAACCCGCACCATCCGCCCGGTGGAACCCGGTCTGGTTGGCGTTCGCATAGGTGCCGATCAGCGATCGCACGCGGTTCGGGTTCGACAGGTCGAACGCCGCATGGCCCATCAGCGCCTTTACGGTGTCGAGCGCCGCCGCACCCGGCATCATCGCCTGCACGGCGAACCACTTGTCCATGACGAGCGCATCGCCTGCATAGCGCCGCTCGAAAGCCTCAAGCGCATCAACGGCTTCCGGCGATCCGCCGAATCGATGTGCGAGCACCGACAGCGCCGCGAACCGGTCCGTCATGTTGGTCGACCGGGCAAAGGCACCTGCCGCACGCGCGGGCGTGCGTTCGGCAGCCGCCAGATAGTCGAGGAGCAGGTTGCGCAGCGCCCGGCGTCCGGCACTCGCCGCATCCGGCGAAAACGCTTCCTGCGTCGTCAGGCTCTGGTGCAGCGCCTCGAACCGGTCGCGGTTGCGGGTCCCGATCGCACGCGCAAGCCGCGCTCGCGCGCCATAGATGCAGTAGGGCTCGATGTCGCTGCCGATCTCGCGGGCAATGTCTGTTTCCGACGGCAGCGTTAGGGCGAGCGCGCGAAACGCCTCTTCGAGCCCGGCATCCGCCGCGATCCGCCCTGGAAGGTCGAGCAACGCTTCGTCAAAGGTCGGCTCCGCATCGGCCAGAAGCGAGCGGTGTCCGTCGATCAGCGCCTGGGTGAACATTGTCACCAGCGCCTGCCAGCGGCAGAACGGGTCGCCGTCATGCAGTGCCAGATGCAGGAGCGCATCCGGCTTCTGCGCCAGCGTCAGGTTGACCGGCGCCGAGAAGCCGCGGTTGAGCGAGACGGCCGGCAGGTGCGGCACGCCCGAAAACCGCAGCGTCTGCTTGCGCTTCTTCAGATGGATAACGCCATCGGCGACGGCAGCGCCCTCGACCGCGCTCCAGCCGAGATCCTCGCCTTCCGGTCCGACAAGGCCGAATGACAGCGGAATGTGCATCAGCTTCTTGCGGCTCTCAGACGGTGTCGGCGGAAGTTGCTGCTCGAGCTCCAGCACCAGCTCCGCCTTCTGCGCGTCATGGCTGACCGATGCCGTCACGTTCGGCGTGCCGGCCTGGTGGTACCAGAGCGCGAACTGCGAAAGGTCCTCGCCGGACACGTCTGCGAAGCAGGCGATGAAGTCCTCGATCGTCACGGCCTGCCCGTCATGGCGCTCGAAATAGAGGTCCATGGCCTTCCGGAACGTCTCGTCGCCGAGGATGGTGCGCAGCATGCGCACGACTTCCGAGCCCTTCTCGTAGACGGTCGCCGTATAGAAGTTGTTGATCTCCTTGTAGCGACGCGGCCGCACCGGATGCGCCAGCGGGCCCTGGTCCTCGGGAAACTGCAGCGAGCGCAGGTTGCGCACTTCCGTGATCCGCTTGACCGCGCGCGAGCGCTGGTCGGCGGAGAACTCATGGTCGCGGAAGACCGTCAGCCCTTCCTTGAGGCAGAGCTGGAACCAGTCGCGGCAGGTGATCCGATTGCCCGTCCAGTTGTGGAAATACTCATGCGCGATGATCGCCTCGATGTTGGCGTAGTCGGCATCCGTTGCGGTTTCCTCGTCGGCAAGCACGTACTTGTCGTTGAAGATGTTGAGCCCCTTGTTTTCCATGGCGCCCATGTTGAAGTCCGACACGGCGACGATGTTGAAGACGTCGAGGTCGTATTCGCGCCCGAAGGCCGTTTCGTCCCAAGCCATCGAGCGCTTTAGCGCGTCCATCGCGTAGCCGGCCCGGTCTTCCTTGCCGTGCTCGACATAGATGCCGAGCTTCACCTGCCGGCCGGACGCCGTCGTGAAGCTGTCCTCGACGACGCCAAGGTCGCCGGCGACCAGCGCGAAGAGATAGGAGGGCTTGGGGTGTGGATCGTGCCAGACCGCGAAGTGCCGCCCGTCGCCAAGATCGCCAGCCTCGACCGGGTCGCCGTTGGACAGAAGCAGCGGGCAGGTGGCCCGATCCGCCTCGATGCGCACCGTATACACCGACAGCACGTCCGGTCGGTCGAGGAAGTAGGTGATGCGCCGGAAGCCTTCGGCCTCGCACTGAGTGCAATAGACCCCGTTTGACCGGTAAAGCCCCATCAGCGCCTTGTTGGCGGCAGGGTTGACCTTGGTCTCGATCGTCAGCCGGAAGCGGGCACTGGCAGGAACCGAGCGGATTGTTAGCCGCTCCGGCGTCGCTTCGTAGGCGTCATCGCCAAGCGCCTGTCCGTCGAGGCTGAGGCCGGTCAACGTCAGTTCGTCGCCATCGAGCACCAGCGGCGCATCGAGCACCGCGCCTGCGCGGCGCTCCATGTCGAGCTCTGCGATCACCGTCGTCGCGGTCGGGTCCAGCCGAAAGGTCAGCCGTGTTTCGCCGATCAGGAAATCGCTCGGCCGGTAGTCCTCGAGCCGAAAGATCGTTCCGGTATCAGCGGTCATCGCGCGTCCTTCATCAAGCATTCGCAACTGCGGGGTGAAGTGCGCGTCATTACACGATAGGAAGGCTCGACAAAACTGCCGCACCGCACAATATGCGGCGCCATCCAGCCTCAGACCCGGGACACCCAGCCATGAACGTCATGACGCCCAAATTCGGAATGGGAGCCTCCGTGCTTCGCAAGGAGGATGCGGCCTTCATCACCGGCAGGGGCAGGTACACCGACGACATCAAGGTCGCAGGCGAACTTCACGGCTACGTGCTGCGCTCGCCGGTTGCCGCCGGCACCTTCACGATCGGCTCGCTCGACGCGGCAAAGGCTTCCCCAGGCGTCCACCTGATCCTGACCGGCGCGGACCTCACGCATCTCGGCGATCTCAAGTCCGGCTCGATGCAGAAGCAGCCCGACGGCTCGCGCGCCCCGACGCGCGACATCCCCATTCTCTGCCGCGATCGCGTGCGCTATGTCGGCGATGCCGTCGCCTTCGTCGTCGCCGATACGCGCGCTCAGGCGCAGGACGCCGCCGAACTGATCGAGATCGACTACGACGCGGCTGATGCCGTCACAGGCACCGCCGCTGCGCTTGAAGATGGCGCGGCGCTCGTCTGGGAAGACGCCGGCTCCAACAAGGCCTTTCTGTACCGCCAGGGCGATCAGGCGAAGACCGAGGCAGCTTTCTCCAAGGCCGCGCAAGTCACGCGCATCGCCTTCTTCAACAACCGTCTCGTCTGCAACTACATGGAGCCGCGTGCCGCGATCGGCGAGTGGAACGCCGACGACGGGCGCTTCACGCTGACGACCGGCTCGCAGGGCGTCCACTCGATGCGCCGCATCGTCGCCGAGCAGGTCTTCGGCATCGACCAGTCGAAGCTGCGCGTCGTCACGCCGGATGTCGGCGGCGGCTTCGGCCCAAAAACCTTCGTCTATCGCGAATACCCGCTGGTGCTCGAAGCAGCCAAGCGCCTCGGCCGCCCGGTCAAGTGGACCGGCGACCGCACCGAGCATTTCCTGACGGACGCGCAGGGCCGCGACAACGTCGTGGAGGCCGAGATGGCGATGGACGCCGAGGGTCGCTTCCTCGGCCTGCGCGTGCGCCTGATTGCCAATATGGGCGCATACATCTCCCAGTACGGCGCCTTCATCCCGAGCATCGGCGCGACCATGTCGACCGGTGTCTACGACATCGAGGCGCTCGATGTTGAGATCACTGGCGTCTATACGAACACCTGTCCCGTCGACGCCTATCGCGGCGCCGGCCGTCCTGAAGCCGCCTTCCTGATCGAGAAGCTGGTCGACGCCTGCGCACGAGACCTCGGTATCGGCCGCGACGACATCCGCTCGCGCAATTTCATCCGGCCCGAGCAGTTCCCCTACAAGACTCCGACCGGCCGCAAATACGATGTCGGCGAGTTCGAGGGCCACATGCGCCAGGCCATGGACCGCGCCTCCTGGGCCGGTTTCGATGCCCGCGCCGAGGACGCTGCCGCTCGCGGCATGATCCGCGGCATCGGCATGGCGACCTATATCGAGGCCTGCGCCTTTGCGGGCTCCGAACCCGCCAACGTCAAGCTCAATGCTGACGGCACCGTCACGCTCCTGATCGGCACCCAGTCGAACGGGCAAGGCCATGCGACCGCCTATGCCCAGCTCGTCGCCGACAAGCTTGGCCTCGACATCGAGCAGATCGACGTCGTGCAGGGTGACAGCGATCGCGTCGACAAGGGCGGCGGCACCGGCGGCTCACGCTCTATACCGCTCGGCGGCGTATCCGCCGCACGCGCCGGCGACGACCTTGCCGCGAAGCTGAAGAAGCTCGCCGCCGACGAACTCGAAGCCTCCAGCGCCGACATTGAGCTCGTCGCAGGCGAAGCCCGCATTGTCGGCACGGACCGCGCCATCGGCCTTGGCGACCTGGCGCGGTCCGCAAATTCCGACGAGGACATCAGCGGCTTCGGCGAATTCGTGCAGGACGAGGCGACCTATCCGAACGGCACGCACATCTGCGAGGTCGAGATCGACCCGGCAACGGGCGCGACCGAGATTGTCGCCTACACGATCGTCGACGATTTCGGCGCCACAGTGAATCCCATCCTGCTGGAGGGCCAAGTCCATGGCGGCGTCGTCCAGGGCATCGGCCAGGCGCTGACGGAAGACACGGTCTATTCCGAAGACGGCCAGCTCATCACCGCCACCTTCATGGATTACGGCATGCCGCGCGCCGACATCGTGCCGTTCATCCATTTCGAGACGCGCAATGTGCCCTCGACGACGAACGCGATGGGCATCAAGGGTGCGGGCGAGGCCGGCACGATCGGTGCGGCGCCTGCCGTCATCAACGCGGTTACCGATGCGCTCCACCGCGCCTATGGCATAGCGGATATCGAGATGCCGGCCACGCCGGACCGCATTTGGCGTACCATAAGCCAGGCCAAGGGAGCATGATGGGCCGCCCGCCTGCCGATTGCTGATTCTGAAACGGACCTGCCATGCCGACCGATGCTCCGCTTGCGGGCGAACCCAATCCGCTTCGGGGCATCCTTCTCAAGGTCGCGTCTGTCGCGATCTTTGTCGGCATGGCGGCCTGCATCAAGGCGGCGGGGCAGGTGCCCGCCGGCCAGATCGTCTTTTACCGCTCCTTCTTCGCGATCTTCCCGATCCTGCTCATCCTCGCCTGGCGGCATGAGCTGAAGACGGCCTTTCACACGCACAAACCCGTCGCCCACATCGTGCGCGGCCTCGTCGGCGTCACCTCGATGGGGCTCGGCTTCTTCGCGCTCACCCGCCTGCCGCTGCCCGAGGCGATCACGCTCAACTACGCCCAGCCGCTGCTCGTCGTCGTCTTCGGCGCGCTGCTGTTCGGCGAGCAGGTCCGCATCTTCCGCTGGAGCGCCGTGGTGATCGGCCTCGTCGGCGTCGTCATCATCTCCTGGCCGCGCCTGACGCTGCTCACGGGTGGTCGCGGTTTCGAGGATGGCGAGGCGGCGGGCGTTCTGGCCCAGCTTGCCGCCGCCGCCATCGCCGCAATCGTCGTCCATCTGGTCCGCCGTCTGGTGACGACGGAGCGCACCGCGACGATCGTGCTCTGGTTCTCCGTCACGGCGACCATCGCCGGCCTCGCCACCTTGCCTTTCGGCTGGGCGACGCTCACGCCGGCGCAGATCGCGCTCCTCATAGGGTCGGGCCTCTGCGGCGGGCTCGGCCAGATCCTGATGACCGAGAGCTACCGCCACGCCCACACGGGCACGATCGCTCCGTTCGAATACACCTCGATGGTGCTCGGTATCGCCGTCGGCTATCTGCTCTTCGGCGACGTGCCGACGATCCACATGCTGGTCGGCGGCGTCATCGTCGTCGGCGCCGGCATCTTCATCATCTGGCGCGAACACATCCTCGGCCTCGAGCGCGGCAAGGCCCGCAAAGTCACCCCGCCGCAATAGGGTCAGCCGACGAGCCGCGCCTTGATTTCCAGGAAGTCGCGCCAGGCGAGCTTCTTGTGGGCCGGGTTGCGCAACAGATACGCAGGGTGGAGCGTCGGCATCGCGGCGATCTCCGTCCCGCCCGGCGTGCGGTGAACCTTCCAGGTGCCGCGCAGGCGCATGATGCCTTCGGCGGACCCCGTCAAAAGTTTCGCCGACGGCCCGCCGAGCGTGACCAGAACCTTCGGCGCGACCAGTTCGATCTGCCGTTCGATGAACGGCCGGCAGATCTCGGTTTCGAGCGGCGTCGGCGTCCGGTTGCCGGGCGGTCGCCACGGCACGACGTTGGAGATGTAGACCTGTTTACGGTCGAGCCCGATCGCCGCCAGCATGCGGTCCAGCAGCTGGCCCGACTTGCCGACGAAGGGTAGGCCTTCGAGGTCCTCGTCGCGCCCCGGCGCCTCGCCGACGAACATGATGTCGGCCTGGGCGTTGCCATCGGCAAAGACAAGGCTCTTGGCCGTGAGGCGCAGATTGCAGCCATCAAAGCTTTCGAGCGTCCTGCGAAGGTCTTCCAATGTCATCGCCTCTCGCGCCAGTTCCCGCGCGCGCGCCGCCTGCGCCTCGTCCGGGACGGCGGCAACGGCGATCTGTGCCGGCGCGGCCGGGGCCGCCGGGCGCTCCGCGCGTTGCGTCTCTCGCGGTGCGGGTGGGGCAGGGCGCGTCTCGGCCGTCTCCGCGAACCGGTCGCGCACGGCATCCCCGACAGGCCAATCGACGCCGGCCTCGGCATAGAAGGCGAGCAGGTCGCGTATGTTAACCCCGGATTCCATGTGTTCTTATACGAGCGGGCGCGTAAGAGAGTCACGCCCGGCAACGCATCACTTTGATTGACGTTTACGTCAATCAACGATAGTCCGGAAACGAGCAACCGGCCAGGCAGCCAGACGGGAAGGAGCCGCGAGAGGCATGAGCGAGATCGAACGCGAGAGCATGGAATTCGACGTGGTCATCGTTGGCGCGGGCCCTGCCGGCCTCGCAGCGGCGATCCGGCTCAAGCAGGTCAATCCCGATCTGTCGGTGGTGGTTCTGGAAAAGGGCTCCGAAGTCGGCGCGCACATCCTGTCGGGCGCCGTCGTCGATCCGATCGGCATCGACCGGCTGATCCCGGGCTGGCGCGAGGAGGAGGGCCATCCCTTCAAGACGCCCGTCACGGACGACCAGTTCCTGATCCTCGGGCCGGCAGGCTCGGTGCGCGTCCCCAACATGCTGATGCCGCCGCTGATGAACAATCACGGCAATTACGCAGTCTCGCTCGGCAATGTCTGCCGCTGGCTCGCCGGCCATGCAGAGGCGCTCGGCGTCGAGATCTATCCGGGCTTTGCGGCAGCGAGCCTGGTCTATGACGACAGCGGCGCGGTTACGGGCGTCATCACCGGCGACATGGGCGTCGAGCGCGACGGGTCGCACGGTCCCGCCTACCAGCCCGGCATGGCCCTGATGGGCAAATACGTCCTCATTGGAGAAGGCGTGCGCGGCTCGCTGGCCAAGCAGCTCATTGCGAAGTTCGGCCTTTCCGACGGCAAGGAGCCGCAGAAATACGGCATCGGCCTCAAGGAGCTCTGGCAGGTCGCGCCGGAAAAGCACAAACCCGGCCTTGTGCAACACTCCTTTGGATGGCCGTTGAAGTCCAACACCGGCGGCGGCTCGTTCCTCTACCACCTCGAGGACAATCAGGTCGCGGTCGGCTTCGTTCTGCACCTGAACTACAAGAACCCCTACATCTCGCCCTTCGAGGAATTCCAGCGCTTCAAGACGCATCCGGCCATCCGCGACACCTTCGAGGGCGGCAAGCGCCTTTCCTATGGAGCGCGTGCGATCACCGAGGGCGGCTGGCAGTCGGTGCCGAAGCTTTCCTTCCCCGGCGGCGCGCTGATCGGCTGCTCGGCCGGTTTCGTCAACGTCCCGCGCATCAAGGGTTCGCACAACGCGGTGCTTTCCGGCATGATGGCCGCCGAGCACGTCGCAGAAGCCATCGCCGCCGGCCGCCAGCATGACGAACTCATCGCCTACGAGAACGCCTGGCGTTCGAGCGACATTGGCAAAGACCTGAAGCGCGTCCGCAACGTCAAGCCGCTCTGGTCGCGTTTCGGCACGTGGATCGGCGTCGGCCTCGGCGGGCTCGACATGTGGACCAACCAGCTTTTCGGCTTCTCCTTCGTTGGCACGCAGAAGCACGGCAAGTCGGATTTCGAGGCGACCGAGCGCGCTGCCGCGCATCGCCCGATCGACTATCCGAAGCCGGACGGCGTCCTCACCTTCGACCGGCTCTCCTCGGTGTTCCTGTCGAACACCAACCATGAGGAAGACCAGCCGATCCACTTGCAGGTCCGCGACATGGAACTGCAGCGTCAGTCGGAGTTGGGCGTCTACTCCGGCCCCTCGACGCGCTACTGCCCGGCAGGCGTCTACGAATGGGTGGATGGCGACGGCAACTCGCTGGCCGGCGGACCGGCTGCTCGCGACAAGGGCGGCGAGAACCGCCATGCGGCCTCCGAAGCGAAGTTCGTGATCAACGCGCAGAACTGCGTCCACTGCAAGACCTGCGACATCAAGGACCCGAACCAGAACATCAACTGGGTGCCCCCGCAGGGTGGCGAGGGCCCGGTCTACCCGAACATGTGATCAGCGCAGGCTGGCGACAGCCTGCTCGATCGCCTCGGATGGCGGCACCGGCGCGAATCCGAACGTCACCAGCAGCGGCAGATGGTCGGAGCCGACTGCCTCCATCCGCTCGATGGAGCGGACGATGACGCCACCGCGTCGCATGACGTTGTCGATCGGCAGGCCGATCAGCGGCCTCAGCACACCCGGCAGGCGCAGCGACAGCCATGTCGGCCCGATCCCGCGCACGATCTCCATTGAACTCGCCTCTGCAAGGCGTTGCGCCGTGCGGCTCCACGGCACGGCGTTGAGGTCGGCCGTCAGCATCACCTCGCCGCCCGTCAGGCTTTGCAGGATCGGCGCCATCCGTTCAGTCTGCCAGGGCTGGCTGTAGGGCCACGGCCAACCGAGATGCAGCGCGACCATCGTCAGCCGTCGTCCGCCGAGGTCGATGTCGGCAATGCCCATCGAGCCGCGATCATGACACGCGCCGTCGCCGATGAGCGGCCTGCGCGAGAGGATCGCGACGCTGCCGACGCGCGAGGGCTCGGGACAGACGAGCTGGTGCGGATAAACGCCCGCCAGTCGCTCGATCCAGGGCAGCCACTGCTCCGACACCTCGTTCAATGCCACGATGTCTGGCCGCTCCCGCCCAATCAGTGAGAGCACTGCGCCGGGCGTGTCGTTGTTGTAGCGGAGGTTGAGATGGAGGAGGCGGTAGGTCGGTGCGGCCATGTCGGCCTCGGCGTTCGCGACTGTCGCGGGCGCCAGCCACACCGTGCCGGCGAGGCAGGCGATCCCGACACCGATCGCCATGCCGGCCTCCAGCCAGAACCGCATGGCAAGCACCACCACCCCGAGCGTGACGAGCATGACGGCCAGATGCACCCGGAAATGCGAGAAGGAATCGAACGCCGCGTGCCACCGCCCGAGATAACCGAAGGCGAGTGCCGTGGCGGCTCCAAGAAGGGCGAGCACGGCGAAAAGCCGCAGGATCAGGCGAAAGGGCAGGGCGGGCATGGCGCGACCTTCGACAGGATTGCGGCGCCGTCAAGACGTCGAGCGCGCCGGACCTTGCCTTTCCACGGCCGAGCCGCTTCTGTCGCTGCCTGAGGCGAGGACCACCCCATGACAGATCTCTTCCCCGGCTTTCGCAGCGCCATGATTGAGGGTGCCGGCGCGACCATCCACTGCCGCATCGGCGGCGACGGTCCGCCGCTTCTGCTGTTGCACGGCTTCCCCCAGAGCGGCGAGACCTGGCACCGCGTCGCCGGTGGCTTCGCTGCCGAGTTCACGGTCGTTATCCCCGATCTGCGCGGCTACGGCCAAAGCACCGTGCCGACGAGCGACGACACGCACGACGCCTATTCCAAGCGCAGCATGGGCCATGATTTCGCGGCCGTCATGAGCGCGCTTGGGCACGAGCGCTTCGCGGTGCTGGGGCATGATCGCGGTGCGCGCGTCGCCTATCGCATGGCGATCGACATGCCGGGACGCATCAGCCGCGTCGGCATCATCGAGGTCGTTCCAACGGCCGAGATGTGGCGCTCCTTCAATGCCGAAATGGCGATGGGTGCTTATCACTGGACGTTCCTCGCCCAGCCGCGCCCGCTGCCAGAGCGCATGATCGGGGCCGACCCGGTCGCTTACCTGGAGTGGACGCTGGCTTCCTGGACGCGCGCCAAGTCGCTGGACGTGTTCGATCCTCGCGCGCTCGACGCCTATCGTCGCGCCTTCGTTGAGCCTGCGCGCATCCACGCCGTGTGCGAGGACTATCGCGCCGGCGCCACCATCGACCGCGCGCGGGACGAGGCGGACCACGCGGCCGGCCGCCGCGTCACGCAGCCCCTGCATTTCCTGTGGTCGGATCATGGCTTCCCGGCTCGCACGGGCGATCCTCTCGGCCTTTGGCGCAGTTGGGCAAACGTCGTCACCGGCAACGAGGTCGTCGCCGGCCATTTTGTGCCTGAGGAAAATCCGCAAGGCGTGCTCGACGCCTTCCTGCCATTTTTCCGCGGCTGAGGCTTACTGGAAGGCGGTCTCGGAGAAACTCCTGAGCTTACGGGAATGCAGTCGTTCCGGCGGCATCTCGGCAAGCTTCTGGACCGCACGGATGCCGATCTGCAGGTGCTGGGCGACCTGTCGCTTGTAGAACTCGGTCGCCATGCCCGGCAGCTTCAGTTCGCCATGCAGCGGCTTGTCGGACACGCAGAGCAGCGTTCCGTACGGCACGCGGAAGCGGAAGCCGTTCGCTGCAATCGTCGCCGATTCCATGTCGAGCGCGATCGCCCGGCTCTGCGAAAGCCGCTGCACCGGTCCGCGCTGGTCGCGCAGTTCCCAGTTGCGGTTGTCGATTGTCGCCACAGTGCCGGTGCGCATGATCCGCTTGAGCTCATAGCCGGATAGTCCCGTGACCTCCGCCACTGCCTCCTGCAACGCCACCTGGATTTCGGCGAGCGCCGGTATCGGTACCCAGACCGGCAGATCGTCGTCGAGCACATGGTCTTCGCGCACATAGGCATGCGCCAACACGTAGTCGCCGAGCGCCTGCGTGTTGCGCAGGCCCGCGCAGTGACCGAGCATCAGCCAGGCATGCGGGCGCAGCACGGCGATGTGGTCGGTGATCGTCTTGGCGTTGGACGGGCCGACGCCGATGTTCACCATGGTGATGCCGTTATGGTTATTAGCCACCAGATGGTAGGCCGGCATCTGCGGCAGCCGTGATGGCGGGACGCCGGCGGTCGGCTCCCCGTCGCCGGCCTGCGTGATGAGGTTGCCCGGCTCCACGAAGGCCTCGTAGCCGTCGCCGCCCCGCTCCATCATCTCGCGCGCCAGCTGGCAGAACTCGTCGATGTAGAACTGATAGTTGGTGAACAGCACGAAGTTCTGGAAATGGTGCGGCGAGGTGGCCGTGTAGTGCGACAGCCGGTGCAGCGAATAGTCGATGCGCTGCGCGGTAAAGGGTGCCAGCGGCAGCGGGTCGCCTACCAGCGGCTCGAACGTGCCGTTGGCGATGTGGTCGTCGGTCGCGTTGAGGTCCGGCACGTCGAAGATGTCGCGCAGCGGCCGCTTGATGCGCTCGGCGACCGAGCCGTCGACATGCGTGCCTTCGAGAAACGCGAAATGCACCGGGATCGGCGTCTCCGACTCACCGACCGTGATCGGCACGCCGTGATTGCGCAGGAGAAGCGTCAGCTGGTGGGTGAGGTAGTCCTCGAAGAGATCCGGTCGCGTCACCGTCGTCGCGTAATGGCCGGGCGCCGGCATGTGGCCATAGGCAAGCCGGCTGTCGGCGTGGCTGAATGACGTCGTGGTGATGCCGACCTCCGGATAATAGGCGCGGTAACCTGTAAGGGTCTCGCCGTTCTGGCCGAGCCCGGCAAAGCTGTCGCGCAGGAAGGCGGTGTTGCGCTCGTAGATCTCCTTCAGCGCGGCGATCGCGTCGCCGGCCTCCATGAAGGAGCGCCGCTCGAAGGCGGGCGGCGAGATGATCGACTGGATGGGGTTGGGGTAGATTCTCTTTTCCATGTCCCATTATAGGCGCATGGATGTGACGTTTCGAGAGGGCGTTCAGCCGCGCTGCAGGCTGACGAGCAGAACGAGGCCGGCGCCGCTGGTGCGTGTGATCTCCTCGCCGATGATTCCGCTTGGCGACGACTCGATCGCCTGCACGACCGCCATCGGGGCCGCCAGCGCAACAAGCGCGATGGCGATGCGGGCCGCGCTGCGAAGAGCCTGCAGGATGCCGAAGCGGTGCGTTCTCATGAGTATGGTCCTTCCTTAGGGCCGGGCGAAATAGCGTTGGGCGATCGGGGCGAGGCACGGGCCGCCATGGCCGTCCGCGCAGGCACTGTCGGCGCGAGCGCCGAAAGAGCGGCCGGACCCGGCATCGGCGACCAGCATCGCGAGCCCCATGCCGAAGATCGCGGTAACCAGGCAGACGATCGTGAAGCGGCGTGCAAGCATTGTCCCAATCCCCATTGTGGCGGGAAAGGTACGACTTCGTGGCTGAACTCGGCCTGAGACCGCCGTTCATCCGGCATTCATGAGCGTTAACTTGAGAAACGCCGAACCGTGGACCAGTCGCGTTTTCATTTGGCAAATACGCTCCAGTGGCTAAAAGGAGACGGAACCGCGGCTCAAGCCGCGGCGGAGGAATAACGGGAGGAGAATATGAGAGTGTTGTCGAAGAAGATTCTGGCCGCCGGTGTCGTGGCCATCTCGGTTGGATTGTCCGGTGCGCCGGCCAAGGCTCAGGAATTCATCAACGTCCTGACGGGCGGCACCTCGGGCGTCTATTATCCTCTCGGCGTCGCGCTGGCGAAGATTTACGGCGAGAACATCGAGGGCGTGCAGACGCAGGTCCAGTCGACCAAGGCGTCGGTCGAGAACCTCAACCTGCTTCAGCAGGGCCGCGGCGAGATCGGGTTTGCGCTCGGCGATTCCGTCCAGGATGCCTGGGAGGGCAACACCGAGGCCGGCTTCCCCGGCAAGCTCGACAAGATCCGCGCGATCGCCGCGATCTACCCGAACTTCGTCCAGATCGTCGCCTCGCAGGAATCCGGCATCACCGACCTTGCGGGTCTTGCCGGCAAAAGCCTGTCGGTCGGCGCGCCTGCCTCGGGCACCGAGCTTAACGCCCGAGCCATCTTCGAGGCGGCCGGCATGAGCTATGACGACCTCGGCAAGCTCGAATACCTGCCGTTTGCTGAATCGGTCGAACTGATCAAGAACCGCCAGCTCGACGCCACCTTGCAGTCGGCCGGCATCGGCGTCGCCTCGATCAAGGACCTCGCCATTTCGCTGCCGACGACCGTCGTCGCGGTTCCCGCCGAGATCGCCGAGACGCTGGGCGCACCGTTCATCCCGGCGACGATCCCGGCCGGTACTTATGAGGGCCAGACGGAAGACGTCCCGACAGTGGCGATCACCAACATCCTCGTCACGCATGACGACGTGTCGGAAGAGGTCGCCTACCAGATGACGAAGCAGCTCTTCGAGAACCTCGACGAGATGGTCGCCGCCCACGCTGCTGCCCGCGACATCGACGCGGCAGCCGGCGCGCAGGGCCTGCCGATCCCGCTGCATCCCGGTGCCGAGCGCTACTACCGCGAAGCAGGCCTGATGTAAGGCACGCTCCCGCGCCTCAGGGCGCAGGACTGAACCGATCTCGCTCCTCGCGCCGACGCGCGGGGAGCGACGTCGTTGATCCCCATCGATCGAGCGGAACGCCCCGATGAGCACGCACGCTGCCGCCCCGGCACAGGCCGTCACCAACGAGATCCACGATCCGACGCATGGAAGCTTCCCGCTGACGCGCGAAGGCAAGGTGCTGTTCTGGATCGCTTTCGCCTTCTCGGTCTACCAGATCGGTTCGGCGGCCCATGTCATCAACCTGCCAAGCCAGGTCGTGCGCGCTTTCCATGTCGGCTTCCTCATGCTCCTGACCTTCCCGCTGGTCGCGGCCATGACAGGCCGTTCCACGCAGGTGAGGGCGATTGCCTGGGTCGTCGGCATCCTCGGCATGGCGGTGGCGTTCTACCAGTGGTGGGAATACGTGCCGCTCATCCAGCGCACCGGCTTTCCGCTCACCCGCGACATCGTCGTCGGCACGATGGCGATCGTCATCGTCTTTGCGGCGGCCTGGGTGATCATGGGACCGGCGCTGCCGATCATCTCCGGCATTTTCCTTGCCTATGCGCTCTTCGGCCAGTATCTGCCGCGCCCGCTCAACCATCGCGGCTATGATTTCGAGCAGGTCATCGACCACATGGCCTATGGGACCGAAGGCATCTACGGCATCCCGATTTACGTCTCGGCCACATACATCTTCCTGTTCATCCTGTTCGGCTCCTTCCTGGAGCGTGCCGGCATGATCAAGCTCTTCACCGACGTCTCGCTCGGCCTTGTCGGCCATGCGCGCGGCGGCGCGGCCAAGGTCGCCGTCATCTCGTCGGGCATGATGGGCACGATCTCGGGCTCCGGCGTCGCCAATGTCGTGACGACCGGGCAGTTCACCATCCCGCTGATGAAGCGTTTCGGCTACCGCTCGGCCTTCGCCGGCGGCGTCGAGGCGACGGCCTCGATGGGCGGCCAGATCATGCCGCCTGTCATGGGCGCGGTTGCCTTCATCATGGCCGAGACGCTCGGCATCGAATATTACGAGGTGGTCAAGGCGGCCATCATCCCGGCGATCCTCTATTTCGCCTCCGCGTTCTGGATGGTGCATCTGGAGGCCGGAAAGCGCGGCCTCGTCGGCCTGCCGAAAGCTGAGCTGCCGTCGCCGCTCCGGGCAATCCGTGAGAGCTGGTACCTTATCCTGCCGTTGGCCGCGCTCGTCTACCTGCTCTTCTCCGGCTACACGCCGCTCTTCGCCGGTACGGTCGGTCTGGCGCTGACGGCGCTGCTCGTGCTCGGTACCACCGTCGCGCTCGGCTTCCCTACGACGGTGCTGCGCTACCTGTTCTGGATCGTGCTCGGCCTCGTTGCCGCAAGCTTCTTCCGCTTCGGCATCTGGGCGATCATCTGGGCGGCGGTCGCGCTCGTCGTCGCCAATATCTTCGTCGCAGGCGGGCGCGATACGCTTGCCACCTGCCGCGATGCGCTGGCCGAAGGCGCCAAGACCGCGCTGCCCGTGGGCGTCGCCTGCGCCGTCGTCGGCATCATCATCGGCACGATGACCCTGACCGGCGTCGCGAACACGTTCGGCCAGTACATCGTCTCCGTCGGCCAAACCTCGCTGTTCCTGTCGCTGGTGCTGACCATGGTGACCTGCCTGATCCTCGGCATGGGCATCCCGACGATCCCGAACTACATCATCACCTCGACGATCGCGGGACCGGCGCTGCTCGCGCTCGACGTGCCGCTTCTCGTCAGCCACATGTTCGTCTTCTATTTCGGCATCCTCGCCGATCTCACCCCACCCGTTGCGCTCGCCTGTTTTGCGGCCGCGCCGATCGCGCGCGAGACAGGGCTGCGGATCGCCATGCAGGCGATCAAGATCGCGGCCGCCGGCTTCGTCATTCCCTTCCTCGCAGTCTACACGCCTGCGCTCATGCTGCAGGAAGGCGGCCCGCTTGCCGAAGCGATCGGCTACTGGCCGGCCGTCGTCTACATCGTTTTCAAGGCCGGCCTCTCGATCGCGCTCTGGGGTATCGCCGTCATCGGCTATTTCCGGACCGATCTCGCCATCTGGGAGCGTGTGCTCGCAACTGCCGCCGCCTTCTCGATGATCCTCGCACTGCCGATCACCGACGAACTCGGCTTTGCGCTTGCTGCGCTTTTCTTCGCCCAGCACTGGTACCGCACCCGCCATTTGCCGAAGACGGCTGGAGCGGCGCGCCAGCCGGGCGAATGACATGTCAGCCTGCCTGGCCGTCGCAGGCACCATGCTTGCGCTTCAGGCAGGCACCTTCTCGCTGTCCTGGCAGCATTCGGTCGAACGGACCGAGTGGCGCGAGGAGTGGGCGGTGACCGAGGCTGGGCTCGATCTCGTCGAGGCGCGCGTCCGCGGGTCCGGCGCAGGCATGGAACCGCCGGAAGGTGCGAGGCTCGTTGATGGCTGGTGGGTCTATGCGCCGGCGCTCGCGCCCGTGCCGCGGCTTCTGCTGGCTGCATCCGGCGCGACCGGCTCCGGCTGGACGCTTTGCGCCGACGGCGCCTGCCGCGAGATCGGCGTGGACGCTTCCGAGCCTCTCATTCTCGAACCCTGCGCCGACTAGTCGCCAAAACAAAAAGGGCGAGCCGAAGCCCGCCCTTTGGATCGTTGGTGACTGCCTGGCCTAGAGACGGGACCAGTCCTCGCCGCGGCAGATCAGGCCGCCGAGCACGCAGCCGCTCATCGTCAGCGTGTTGCCGGCGAGCTTTGCCTTGCCGCGATAGGTCTTGTCTTCGGCCGGGTCGGTGATCTGGCCAGCATAATTGCCGCTGCCATTGGCAGCGAACTTGCCGATCTGCTTGCCGGAGTGCTGGCCCGACCGGACGGTGATGCAGAACTCCGAGCCGCAGGCGGCAATCGCGGCGCGTTCGCCGCTGCCCGTACGCCAATTTCCGAGAATGGGATCGGCGGACGCGGCGCCGACCATGACGAGGCTGGCTGCCGCGCCGAGCATCAAGGTGCGAAACATGATTTCCTCCACAGAACGCGCGGTCTTCTGACCTTACGCGAACGTAAGCGTAAACCAGCTTCGATCGGGGGAAAAGGCCTCTCGCAGCGGCATTCGTCATCAAACTCGACAGATGGGTTTCGCTCGCGTGGTTAGTGCAAGGTTTATGCGCGATGGCCGCATTTTATCGAAAGCAAAGCAGGAATCCCGCTGTTGCGGGACTCCGATGCTTAACAGAATGTGAGGTTTACGGAAAATTTGAGCTTTGTTTTCCGCAAGTTAAGCAAGCCATTTAACGACGGATTCAAGCGGCGCGGGCATTCTACACCCATCGAACGACACGAGACGCGCAGCAGGATAAGCTCTCGGGACGACACAGGGGACTTGAACGATGGCTCGCTTTGAAATGCTCGAATCCGGCATCGGCAACACAGCCCAGGCCGACATCCTCTTCCAGCTCGGCATGATGTATGCCACGGGCCGTGATTGCGACATCGACCTCGTCGCCGCGCACAAGTGGTTCAACATCGCAGCCATCAAGGGCTCCGAGCGCGCCGCCGCGCTGCGCACAGAGCTCGCCGCCTCCATGGCCAAGGCCGAGATCGCCCAGGCCCTGCGCGAGGCCCGCGAGTGGATGTCTCTGCACTAGGATTTTGGGGGCTCGGCCGAAGGGGAACCGGTCGAACCCAGGGTTGGCCTGCCGGGGGGCAGGGCCAGCCGCAGCGCAGCGGTGTGGGGACGCGGCCGCGCATGCACGAACGGGCTGCCGGTTACGGCAGCCCGTTTGCGTTTCAGTCGACTGCGATCGGCTACGTCACTCGGCGTAGACGCGGTCGAGGATTTCCATCGTGATGTCGGCGCACGCTCGAGCCGGCTCGCTCGCCGCGCACCGCACGACGACCTTCGCGCCTCCGTCCTGATCGACATCTACCTGGATCGTCGTTCCACGCTCGCCGCCGCCGCCACGCGGACCGCCGCGCATGGCGCGCCAGCCTTGACGCTCGCCGCCACGGCGCTCGGCCCAGTGCCGCGGACCTTCTCGACGCTCATGCCGCATCTCGCGGCCGTCCGGCCCGCGGCGCATCTCGTCGGCGCGATGGGGCGGCGGCCCCACGGGGCGCTCTTCCGCCATGCCTTCTTCCGTGCCCGCATCCGGCAAGGGCGGAGGGCCGTCCTGGCTCTGCGGAGCTGGCGGGGCAGGGGGTGCGGGCGGCGTCGTCTGGGCGAAAGCGGACGTTGCGGAAAGCGCGACGATGGCCGCGCCGATGATCAGGTTTCGCATGAGGGCCTCCTTTGGCTATGCCGCAACCAACGGAGGAGGGCGAGCTACGTTCCGCCGCCGTCCATCAAGACTACCCGGCGCTGCGGCCCGAACCCGGCTCCGGCTTCTCCTCGAACCGCACCAGAACCGTGCCTTCCGTCACCTGCGCACCCTCGCGTGCGATCTCGGCGATTACGCTGTCCTGCGGCGCGGCGATCGTGTGCTCCATCTTCATGGCTTCGAGGATGAGGAGCGGCTGGCCCTTGGCGACCTTGTCGCCGACCGACGCACGCACGACCTTCACCAGTCCCGGCATCGGCGCGCGCAGCCGGTCGCCGACCGTTGCGTCGCCAGCGCCGGCCGCCGCATCCCGCAAGCCGAACGTTCGCGTGGTGCCCTCCCCGAAAACCGTGATGTTGCCGGGCCAGACCACTGCGCCGTCCGCCACGTCCGAAAGCGCCAGCACAATGCGCCCGTCAGCGGTCTCGACAGCGAGCCGGCCGGCATCGACCGCGCTGACCCGCGCCACGATCTCGCGGTCGCCATCGAGAAGCGTCACCTTGCGCGACGGCTTCCAGAAATGCCCGTAGCCGGCGAGCGCGTACCATGGATCGGCCGAAGCCGGATCGACGCGGACATCCGCTGCCGCGAGTGCTGCGACGGCCACGTCGCGCACATTGCCTTCGGGCGCCGCGACCAGCGTCTCCTGGTCCCGCGCGATCAGCCCTGTATCGACGTCACCTGCCGCGAAGCCGGCATGGCTCGCAAGGGCTGCCAGGAAGCGCGCATTGACGGTCGAGCCGGCCACCCGCGTCTTCGCCAGCGCCTCGCCGAGTGCCGCCAGCGCCGTCGCCCGGTCGCCCGCATGCACCACGATCTTCGCGATCATCGGATCGTAAAAAGGCGAAACCGCATCGCCCTGCCGCACTCCGGTCTCGACGCGAAGTTCACCGGCGCTGAGCGTCTCCGGGAAGGAAAGATGGTGCAGCGTGCCGATCGCCGGCAGGAAGCCGCGCGCCGGATCCTCGGCATAAAGCCGCGCCTCGAAAGCATGACCGGAAAGCTTGATCTGGTCCTGCGTGAGCGGCAGCCGCTCGCCGGCCGCAACGCGCAACTGCCATTCCACGAGATCGACGCCGGTGACCATTTCCGTAACCGGATGCTCGACCTGGAGCCGCGTGTTCATCTCCATGAACCAGAAGCGGTCGGGGCGCAACCCGTCCGAGGCATCGACGATGAACTCGATCGTGCCCGCGCCCGAATAGCCGATCGCCTTGGCTGCCTTCACGGCCGCGGACGTCATCGCCTCGCGCATCTCGGCCGTCATGCCGGGGGCAGGGGCTTCCTCGATCACTTTCTGGTGGCGGCGCTGCAGCGAGCAGTCGCGCTCGAAGAGATGCACCGCCCCGCCATGATTGTCGCCGAACACCTGCACCTCGATATGGCGCGGCTTGTCGACGTATTTCTCCACCAGCACCCGGTCATCGCCGAAGGCGGCCTTGGCCTCGCGCTTTGCGCCGGCAAGCGCATCCTGGAAGTCGTCGGGATGCTCGACCTTGCGCATGCCCTTGCCGCCGCCGCCGGCCCGCGCCTTGATCAGCACGGGATAGCCGATCTCGCGCGCCTTGGTGGCGAGCACGACGATCTCCTGCGCCTCGCCGTGATAGCCCGGTACGACCGGCACGCCGGCCTTCTCCATCAGCCGCTTGGCCGCATCCTTGAGGCCCATGGCGCGGATGGACGTTGCCGACGGACCGATGAAGACGAGCCCGGCCGCCTCCACCTCGTCCACGAAATCGGGGTTCTCCGACAGGAAGCCGTAGCCCGGATGGATAGCCTCGGCGCCAGTCTGACGCGCTGCTGCAAGGATGCGATCAACCCGCAAATAGCTCTCGCCGACAGGCGATGGACCGATGTGGACGGCTTCGTCTGCCATGGCCACATGCAGCGCGTTGCGGTCGGCGTCCGAATAGACCGCCACGGTGGCGATCCCCATCCGTCTGGCCGTTCGCATGACCCGGCAGGCGATTTCGCCGCGATTGGCAATGAGGATTTTCTTGAACATCCGGCCTCCCGTCTGCCCGCTCCGCCGCGGTTCTTGCTTGGCGACGTTCTTGCCAGAGCCTCGTCCGGATTGCCACCCTCGCGGCACGTCACCAGACCGGCCGCCATTGAAGCCTCGCAGCGTTTCGCTATGGTCGCGCCCCATGAAGCAGATCGCACTTGCAGCCATGGCGTTCGCCGCCTCGATCGTCCCCGCCGCCGCGCAATGGCAGCCGACCGAGCGCATCGTCACCTATGCCGTTTCGGGCTCGACGCCCTTCGAGCTCTACCAGTCGATCGGGGAAAACGGCCCGCAGGTCGGCATCGGCCGCGCCATCGCCTATACCGATTTCGAGCTTCTCTGGTCGCGCGACTACGTGCCGGGTGCGGACGGCTCCTGCACGCTCCAGCGCGCACGCCCGAGCCTCACGATCACCTATCGCCTGCCCAAGCCCTCAGGCACGCTGCCCGAGCCCACGCGTTCGCTCTGGCAGACGTTCATCACGGGCGTCGAGGAACATGAGCGCATGCATGGCGTCTTCATCCGCGAACTGACCGAGAAGATCGAAGCGGTGTCGGTCGGCCTGCGCGAGGAGAACGACTCGAACTGCCAGAAGGTGCGCCAGACGCTCCAGGGTCATCTGGCCCGGCTCTCGAACGAACAGCGCCAGAAGAGCCGCGATTTCGACCGCGTCGAGCTGACGGACGGCGGTAATGTCCATCAGCTCGTGCTGTCTTTCGTGAACGGAGACCGGCGCTAGGCCGGCCGCCTTGTCTTATTGCGGCAGGCGATAGGCGATGATGTGGTCGCCGGCGCGCGTGCCGGTCGAGCCATGGCCGCCGGCCACGACGACGAGATACTGCCGCCCGTCTTCGCCGCGATAGGTCGAGGGCGTCGCCTGGCCGCCGGCCGGCAGGCGGTCGCGCCAGATTTCCTCGCCGGTCTGCAGGTCATAGCCGCGCACGTAGTAGTCGAGCGTGCCCGACAGGAACGCGACGCCGCCTGCCGTGATGATCGGCCCGCCGATACCCGGCACGCCCATCTTGATCGGCAGCGGGATCGGCGACAGGTCGCGTACCGTGCCGTTGACGCGCTGGTAGACCGTCTCGCCTGTCGTGAGGTCAACGCCGGCAATGTAGCCCCAGGATGGCTGCTGACAGGGCAGGCCGACCGGCGACAGGAACGGTCCCATCTCGACCGCGTAAGGCGCGCCGAAATTCTCGTTGAAGACCGGCTCGCCCTCTTCGGTCACCTGTCGGCTCAGATCATCCTCGCGCGGGATCATCTTGGAGGTGAACGCTAGGTAGACCGGCATGCCGAACAGGATCTGGCGTGCCGGATCGACCGCGACCGAGCCCCAGTTGAACGTCCCGAAATTGCCGGGATAGACGATCGTGCCCTGCTCGGAAGGCGGCGTGTACCAGCCTTCGTAGCGCAGCTCGTGGAATACGATGCGGCACATCAGCTGGTCGATCGGTGTCGCGCCCCACATGGAGCGCTCCTCAAGCTGCGGCGGTGCGAACGAGATCGCCGAGCGCGGCTGTGTCGGCGCCGTCCAGTCGCCTTCCACGGCACCCTGCGGCACCGCCACCTCCTCGATCGGTAGCGCCGGCTCGCCCGTCTCGCGGTTGAGCACGAAGATCTCGCCCTGCTTGGTCGGGATGACCAGCGCCGGAACATCGGTGCCGCCGATCGTCAGGTCGACAAGCGAGGGCTGCGCAGGCACGTCATAGTCCCAGAGGTCGTGGTGAACCGTCTGGAAGACCCATGCAACTTCGCCGGTCGACGCGTTCAGCGCTGTGACGGAAGAAGAGAAGCGCTCCGTGTTCTCGCCGCGATTGCCGCCGAACTGGTCGGGCGACTCGTTGCCCATCGGCAAATAGACGAGGTCGCGCTCCGGGTCGTAGCTGGCGATCGACCACATGTTCGGCGAGTTGGCTTCGTAGGTGCCGCCATTCTCGATCGGCTCTGTCGCCTCCGGGTTCTTGGAATCGAAGTTCCAGACCAGCGCCCCCGTCCAGACGTCGTAGGCGCGGATGACGCCCGAGGGCGAGGCGGTGGAATCATTGTCGTTGACTGCGCCGCCGACGATGATGACCGAGGGCGTCACTACGGGCGGGGAGGTGGTGTAGACCGAGCCCGGCGTCACATTTGGCATGTTCGCCCAGAGATTGATCGTGCCATCCTCGCCGCCGAAGCCCGGGCAGATCTCGCCCGTTTCGGCGCTGATCGAGATCAGGCGTCCATCCGATGCCGGCGCGAACAGGCGGCGCAGGCAGGCCTCGTCCTCGGTGTTGATAAAGCCGTCATCGTCCTGGCGCGTCACGGTGGGATTTTCGTCGTCCGGCGACGCCTGGCCGGTTACGACGTTCTGGTAGACGCCGGCCGCCTGGCGCGTGACGGATTCAACCGACAGCGCAAGCCGCTCCTCGGCGCTCAACACCTGACGCTCGACCGGAGCAGGCGTTGCGACCGGCTGCTCCTGCGCCACGTCCGGTGCATCGGCAGCAGGCGCTTCCGTGTCGCCGTCCACCGGCACCTCGGTTGTCACGGACGGGGCTTCGTCGGCGACGGGTGGTTCGGCAAGCGCTGCGGGCGGGTTCGCCGCTCCGTCGAAATAGGATACGCCGCGGCACGTCATGTGCTGCGTCGTCACCGTCGGCGGCTGCTGCAAATCCGGGTCGAAAACCCAAAGTTCCTCGCCCGTCACCGGGTCGAGTGCGATGACGGTGCCGAACGGCGTGCAGACGAACATGCGGTTGTCGATGACGAGCGGCGTCACCTGATAGGTCGTCTCTTCCGGATCGTCCTCGCCGCGCTCCTGGCCCGTGCGGTAGGTCCAGGCGACTTCGAGCGAGCCCACGTTCTGCGGCGTGATGTCGCTAAGCGGCGAGTAGCGCTGGCCGTAGGCCGTGCGGCCATAGGCGACCCATTCACCTTGATCGACGTCGTCGGCAACGTCCCGCGTCGCCGCCATCTGCTCGGCGCTGAAACTGCCGCGCGCCATGTCGCGCGGTTCGAGCGAGATGGCGTAGCCGGCAACGCCGGCGGAAATCAGCAAAGCAAGGCCGAGCATGGCGCTGTTGGGGCCGTAGAGCGCCTGCGCTTCGGACGGCTTGTGCATGGCGCGCACCATCCACGGCATCAGCAACAGGATGCCGAGGACCACGAGCAGGCTGCCGCGCGCCGATAGCGCCCACCAGTCGAAGCCGACTTCCCAGATCGCCCAGGCGAGCGTCACAAGCAGGGTGGCGGCGTAGACGGTCAGCCCGAGCGGGCGCCGGTTCCACAGCATGACCGACGAGACGAGCAGCCCCGCGCCCATCAGCACGTAGAACCACGATCCGCCCAGCAAGGCGAGCTGAACGCCAAGCCCGGCAAGCGCCAGTCCGACGACGAAGACGATGAGAGAGACAAGGATTCTGTACATTGCTGGCCCCATAGCAATGGTTGAAACGTGCGGAGCGCGCCCGCTCGGATGAAGGCGCCGCAAGGCGCAGCTTCAGGTGCCGAACGGGCTGGGGCCGCGTAGGTTCCCTCTACATGCGGAACACGCCGAAACGCGTGTCCTCGATCGGCGCGTTGAGCGCTGCCGCAAGCGACAATGCAAGCACCTCGCGGGTGCGCGACGGCTCGATGATGCCGTCGTCCCAGAGCCGCGCCGAGGAATAGATCGGCTGGCCTTCATGCTCGAACTTTTCGAGGATCGGCTTGCGGAACTCCGCTTCCTCGGCGGCGCTCCAGGCCCCGCCGCGGCGCTCGATACCGTCGCGCTTGACGATCGAGAGCACGGTCGCCGCCTGCTCGCCGCCCATCACGGAGATGCGAGCGTTCGGCCACATCCAGAGGAAGCGCGGCGAGTAGGCGCGGCCGCACATGCCATAATTGCCGGCGCCGAAAGACCCGCCGGTGATCACGGTGACCTTCGGTACGCGCGCCGTCGACACCGCCGTGACGAGCTTCGCGCCATCCTTGGCGATGCCCGCCGCCTCGTACTTGCGACCAACCATGAAGCCGGTGATGTTCTGCAGGAAGACGAGCGGGATCTGGCGCTGGCAGCAGAGCTCGATGAAATGCGCACCCTTCAGCGCGCTTTCGGAGAAGAGCACGCCATTGTTGGCGATGATGCCGACCGGCATGCCGTGGATATGGGCAAAGCCGGTGACGAGCGTCGCGCCGTAATTCTGCTTGAACTCGTCCAGCTCCGAGCCGTCGACCACGCGCGCGATGATCTCGCGCACGTCATAGGGCTGGCGCGTGTCCGATGGCACGATGCCGGCGATCTCGGCGGGGTCGAGCAGGGGCGGGCGCGGATCCCGGAGGACGGTCGTCGGCCGCTTCTCCCGGTTGAGCGTGCGCACGATCCTCCGTACGATCTTCAGCGCATGTTCGTCGTTCATCGCGTAATGGTCGGCAACGCCGCTTTCGCGCGTGTGCAGATCCGCTCCGCCCAGCTCTTCGGCCGTTACCACTTCGCCGATCGCGGCCTTCACCAGCGGCGGCCCGCCGAGGAAGATCGTCGCCTGGTCCTTCACCATGATCGTCTCGTCGGACATGGCGGGCACATAGGCGCCGCCCGCAGTACACGAGCCCATCACGCAGGCGATCTGCGGAATGCCGGCCGCCGACATGTTCGCCTGGTTGAAGAAAATGCGGCCGAAATGGTCGCGGTCAGGGAAGACCTCGTCCTGGTTGGGCAGGTTCGCGCCGCCGGAGTCGACGAGGTAGATGCAGGGCAGATTGTTCTGCATCGCGATTTCCTGCAGGCGGAGATGCTTCTTCACCGTCATCGGATAGTAGGTGCCGCCCTTGACGGTGGCGTCGTTGACGACGATCGCGCATTCGCGCCCCTCGATCCGGCCAATGCCGGTGATCATACCCGCGCTCGCTATGTCGCCCCCATACATGTTCCAGGCCGCGAACTGGCCCACTTCGAGAAACGGCGATCCGGCGTCCAGCAGCTGTGCCAGGCGCTCGCGCGGTAACAGCTTGCCCCGCGCGACGTGCCGCTCGCGCTGGTCGGCCGGCCCGCCGGCAGAGATGACGGAGGCGATCTCGCCCAGTTCCGACACCAGTCCCGCCATGCGCTCCGCATTGGCCCGGAAGGCGTCCGAAGCGGTCGAGATCTGGGATTGGATTGCGGGCATCGAATGTCCTCAGCGTATCAGTTCGATTGTACAGGGCAGGTCGAGTTCGGCCCATGCGCGGTCTGCGGTCAAGGCCGGTACGCCCTGACGGATGGCAAGGGCAAGGCATGCTCGGTCCGCAAGAGAAAGTCCCTTCGCCCGGGTGGTTAGTCGGAGCTCAACCGCGATTCCGCTGAGACCTGCGTCGAATTCGGCAATACGAAGCTTGAGAAATCGCAGACTATTGCGCGCAGCCTCCGGAGTGACACCACGGTCTAGAAGCTTCGTTCCGACCTCTACGGCATTGACAGAGCTTATCGACGCACCGCGCAGGAAGGCCCGCGCATGCTCCTCGCCTCGTTCTACGTTCAGGATGGCAAGCACTGCGGAGGCATCGAAGACCACGCTCAATCACGGTCCTCACGGGCAGCTTCGCGCTTACGTTCCTCCAGTAACTCGTCAACAAGGTGAACGCCTTCTGGCACGTAGCGTCTCACGATCGCCTGTGCTTTTCGAATTCCGGAAGCAAGGGGTATGAGGACGATGTCTCCGTCGACGATCTCCGCCGTGAGAACATCGCCGTCGCGGATATCCAGTTGTTTTCGCAACGCAGCGGGTAGGACGATCCGGCCAGCTTCTCCCACTTCGATGTCGGCGACGGCTGGTCCACGCTCCTCGACAGTATTCTGGCTTCTGAACCAGTTGCGCCAGTGATGAAACTGGGTGCTGGCCGTGTTGTAGTTTCCGCCTTCTGCGGCATAGCGCGCAATGACGTCCGCACGCCGCGCTTCGCGCCCGGACGCGCGGCTGAGTTCGTCTGCGATATCCCAAACCCGGCCGGTTGCGGAGCCCCCTGCTGGCCGGTTCACCATTCCACGAGCCATGACAGTTTCCTTGCCGACAAGAAAGAAATAGCCACATTCTTTCTTGCTTTCAAGCGCTCTCTGCCATCATCTCCCTTCCGATCAGCCATCGACGAATCTCGCTCGTTCCCGCGCCGATCTCGTAGAGCTTGGCGTCGCGGAGGAAGCGGCCGGTGGGGTAGTCGTTGGTGTAGCCGTTGCCGCCGAGAATCTGGATCGCGTCGAGCGCGACTTGGGTGCCGCGCTCGGCGGCGAACATCAGGCAGCCCGCCGCATCCTTGCGCGTCTGCGCGCCACGGTCGCAGGCCGCTGCAACGGCATAGAGGTAGGCGCGCGACGCGTTCAACGCGACATACATCTCCGCCAGCTTGCCCTGGATCAGCTGAAAATCGCCGATCTTCTGGCCGAACTGCTGGCGCTCGTGCGAATAGGGAACGGCGACGTCGAGACACGCTGCCATCAGCCCGACCGGGCCTGCCGTCAACACGGTGCGCTCGTAGTCGAGGCCAGACATCAGCACCTCCACGCCCCTTCCTTCCTCGCCCAGCACGTTTTCGAACGGCACCTCGACATCCTCGAAGACGAGTTCGCCCGTGCTCGATCCACGCATGCCGAGCTTGTCGAGCTTCTGCGCAACCGAGAAGCCCGGCATCGTCGTCTCGACGATGAAGGCCGTAATGCCGCGCGAATGCCGCTCGGGATCGGTCTTGGCATAGACCACAACCGTATCGGCATCCGGCCCGTTGGTGATCCACATCTTCGAGCCGTTCAGGATGTAGCGGTCGTTGCGCTTTTCCGCCCTGAGCTTCATCGAGACGACGTCCGAGCCGGCGCCCGTCTCCGACATGGCCAGCGACCCGACATGCTCGCCCGAGCAGAGCTTCGGTAGGTAGCGCTCCTTCTGCGAAGGATTGCCCCACCGGTTGATCTGGTTGACGCAGAGGTTCGAGTGCGCGCCATAGGACAGGCCGACGGAGCCAGATACGCGGCTGATTTCCTCGATCACGACCGAATGCGCGACATAGCCCATGCCCGAGCCGCCGGTTTCCGGATCGGCCGTTATGCCGAGCAGGCCGAGCTCGCCCATTGCCGGCCACAGCTCGCGCGGAAAGCGGTCGGTGCGGTCGATCTCGTCGGCGACCGGCGCGATCTTATCCTGCGCGAAGCGGCGCACCATGTCGCGCAGCTGGTCGATATCCTCGCCAAGGCCGAAATTCATCTCGTGATCATACATCGGCCGGTCCTCCAAACCGTGTGTGCGCTGCCGCGCATTCTGTCTCGTCGTTGCAGGAGGGATGACGCCGGCGCCCGCTAAACACAAGAAAAAATCCCGAATCTATCCTGTTTGGGGGATGCGGCCTGCCGGCATTCGCTGTGAATTTGCCCCTGACGCAAAGGAAGCGCGAGGCGTAACCAGCCGCATGCAGCCCGATGATGTGCTCATCGACCTGATCTATGCGTCAGCCGTCGGTGAACGGGCGTGGAGCGATGTCGTCTCCGCGCTCGACGACGGCCTGCCGGATGGCGCGACCCTACTGTTTTCGCACGACGCGAACCGGCGTGGCGGCGCGTTGATCGTGTCGCACAATTTCGATCCGGCGTGGACGACGGCTTTCAACGAGCATTATTCAGCGATCAATCCCTTCATGCCGGCCGCTGCCGTTCGGCCGGTCGGCAAGGGCGTCGTTGCAGACGAGATGTGCGCGCGCGAGGAGTTGAAGCGGACCGAGTTTTACAACGACTTTCTGGTCCCCTTCGGCAAGCCGTCCGCCGTCGGCATCACTGTCCTGCGCGAAGCCGGGCGATCTTTGCTGCTCTCTTCGGCGACGGCAGAGGATAATCCTGATCTCATTCGCCCCTATGCCGACCGGCTGACGCGGCTTGCGTCACACTTCCGACGCGGCTTCGACATCTACCGCCGCCGCTTCGATCAGACGACGGACCATGAACTCGTCGAGGCGATCGATACGGTTGGGATAGGCGTTATTGTGGTTGCGCCGAATGGCATGCTGCGTTCGGCCTCGACGGTCGCGCAGGACCTACTCGCTCAAGGCAGCGTCGCCACGGTGAGCCCGACTGGCCGACTGGTGTTTCGCAACTCTGTCGCGGCGGAAGCGCTGGGCGCTCTGCTCGTACCGGGTGCGCAGGGCCAGACCATGACGCTGACGCTCGACGACGTCGCCATCACCATGCGCGCCACAGCAACAAGTGAGTTGCTGGCCCGGCTTGAAGGCCCTTCCGTCTTCGTCATCTTGCAGAGGCGGTCCATCGACTTGGCAGCTATCGACCTCGCCTCGGTCATCGCCACCTACAAGCTCACAGCCGCTGAGGAGCGCGTCGTGCGTGGAGTGCTGGAAGGCCTGTCCCTGGGTCAGATCGCCGAGCGCCTCGGCCGCTCGCGCGAGACAGTGAAGTCGCAGCTTCGTGCCGTCTACCTCAAGACCGGCGCGTCCGGTCGCGAAGCGTTGATCGCGCTTGCTCTGCGCCAGGGCGCCTGACGAACGCTTTTGCTTGCCACTTGGCGTCCAGCGATTATCGTTCGACGGATGAAGGGTTTGGCAGGGAGATTGGCGATGGAGTGGATGAAGGCTGCAGGCAGGGCGCTCGCCTCGGTAGCGATCATGGGCGCGGCCCTGACGGGCGCGCTCGCCCAAGACAAGACCCCGCAGGATCCGCGCCTGCACACGCCGGGCAAGCTGACGGTGGCGACCGGCGATCCGGTCTACCCGCCCTGGATGCTCGACAACGACCCTGCCAGCGGCCGCGGCTTCGAAAACGCCATGGTCTACGCGCTTGCAGCCGAGATGGGCTTTGCTCGCGAGGATGTGGTCTGGGTGCGCGAAACCTTCGACCAGTCGATCGCGCCGGGCGCCAAGAACTATGATTTTGCCATCCAGCAGATTTCGGTGACCGAGCCGCGCGCCGAGATCGTCTCCTTCAGCCGCGTCTACTACCAGCCCGACAAGGCGGTCGTGGCGCTTCCGGGCAGCCCCGTGGAGGGTGCCGCGAGTTTCGATCAGCTGCGCGAGGCGCGCTGGGGTGCGACCGTCGGCACCACCGACCTGACCTATCTCGAGCGCGTACTTGGCATCTCGGATGCCGCCGTCTATGACGATCAAGTCGGCGTGTTCCAGGCCATGCAGGCCGGCCAGATCGACGCAACCGTCGTTGCGCTGCCGACGGCTCTGTTCGTGACCGCCGTCCAGGTGCCGGAGGCGAACATTACCGCGCTCCTGCCCGCCGACGACGAGGATCTCGGCCACGGGCTCCTGTTCGAGAAGGACAATCCGCTGGTCGAATGGGTCGACGAGGCCCTCGGCGAATTGATCGAGGCCGGCGCGATCGATGATCTCGTCGAGGAATATCTGGTGGCCGATCCGTCCATGCCGGTCATCACCGAATGAGCCAACGGCCTGCCGCCCCCGCGGGCGCTCCGCCCGAGGGGGCTCGCCGGCCGCTTCCTCCTCGGCGGCGCGGACGGGACTGGAAGTCCGCATTCGTCCCGACACTGATCAGCCTTGCCAGCATCGCGGTCGTCTTCGGCCTCATCGGCTGGTGGGTGACGTCTGCTGAGCAGTGGCCGCGCGTTCAGCGTCAGTTCTTCTCGCTCGACGCCATGGAGGCGGCCTTTCCCCGCGTGCTGCAGGGCTTCTGGATCAGCATGCGCATCTGGCTGACGGCACTCGTCTGCATGGCGGCGTGGGCGCTGGTGCTGGCGGTGCTGCGCTCTCTCCGCGCGCCATGGTTCGCTCCCTTCCGACTGATGGTGACGATCTATATCGACATCTTCCGCGGCATTCCCGCGCTGTTGCTCGTGCTGCTCTTTGGCTTCGGCGTGCCGGCGCTGAATCTGCCGGGTCTGCCCAACTCCGCACTGTTCTGGGGCACGGTTGCGATGGTGCTGTCCTATTCGGCCTACGTTGCCGAAATCTATCGCTCCGGCATCGATGCCGTCCATGAAGGCCAATGGGCCGCAGCCAAGGCGCTTGGCCTCAGCGAATGGCAGACCATGCGCTACGCTGTCCTGCCGCAGGCGCTGCGCAACGTGACGCCTGCGCTGATGAACATCGTGGTCGCGCTGCAGAAGGACGTGGCGCTCCTCTCGGTGCTCGGCATTCGCGATGCCGTCCGCGAAGCGCAGATCTACACGGCCCAGACCTTCAACTACTCCGCGCTCGTGGTTGCGGCCGGTCTCTTCATGCTCGCCACCATCCCGATGGCGCGCCTTGCCGACTACGTCACCCGCCGCGACCGCGAGCGGCGCCTGCAGAGAGCCGGATGACACCGCGCCTGTCGATCGAAGCCGTCACGAAATATTATGGCGAGCGTCTGGTGCTCGACGACGTCAGCCTTGATGTCGCGGCGCATGAGGTCGTCTGCCTCATTGGCGCGTCCGGCTCAGGCAAGTCGACCCTGATCCGCTGCATCAATCGTCTGGTCGATTACGACCATGGCACGATCCGCATCGACGGCACGCCCAATGACGACCCGTCCTTCGGCCGGACCGGCCTCTACCGGCGCGTCGGCATCGTGTTCCAGTCCTTCAACCTCTTCCCGCATCTGAGCGTGCTCGACAACGTGACGCTCGCCCCGCGCCGCGTTCACGGCGTGGATGCGGCCGAAGCGATGGCGCGGGCCATGGACCTCCTGGCGCTTTTCGGTCTGGAAACGCACGCAAAAGCCTATCCGGAACAGCTGTCGGGTGGCCAGCAGCAGCGCGTCGCCATCATCCGTGCGCTGGCGACAAGGCCTGACCTCCTCCTCCTCGACGAGGTGACGGCGGCGCTCGACCCGGAACTCGTGGGCGAGGTGCTGGCGATCATCCGTCGGCTGAAATCGGAAGGCATGACCATGGTCATTGTCACGCACGAGATGGGCTTCGCCCGCGAGGTCGCCGATCGCGTCTGCTTTCTGGATCAGGGCCGGATCGTGGAGGAAGGGCCGCCGGAGCGCATCTTTTTCGCGCCGGAAAATCCGCGCACACGCCGCTTTCTGCAGCGCATCATCGAGGCTGGTCGGCTCTAAGCCCGGCCGGTCATGCGACGGACGTTCCGAACAGCCAGCCGACGGCAGCCGTTGCCGCCATCGCCGCCACACCCCAGAAGGCGACGCGCACCGCCCCGCGAACCGGGTTGGCGCCGCCGGCGACGGCGCCGATGACGCCGAGCCCGATCAATGAGACCAGCGTCGCGATCGCGACGGCCGCGATCAGGATCGAAGCCGGCGCCACCATTGCGACCACGAGCGGAAGCGCGGCACCTGCGGCAAACGTCGCTGCTGATGTCAGCGCCGCCTGCACCGGCCTGGCTGCCACGATCTCCGAGATGCCGAGTTCCTCCCGCGCATGGACGGCGAGCGCATCGCGTGCGGTCAGCTGGGTGGCGACCTCACGGGCGAGCGCCGGCGTCAGGCCGCGCTCGACATAGATCGCCGTCAGCTCGGCGAGTTCCGCTCCCGGCTCTTCCGCCAGCTCACGACGCTCCTTGGCGAGGTCGCTCTGTTCGCTATCCGCCTGCGAACTGACGGACACGTATTCGCCGGCCGCCATCGACATCGCTCCAGCGGTAAGGGCCGCCAGCCCGGCGATCAGCACTTCCGTCTTGCCCGATGCCGCAGCCGCGACGCCGACGATGAGGCTCGCCGTCGAGACGATGCCGTCATTCGCCCCGAGCACCGCCGCGCGCAGCCACCCGATGCGCGAGACCAGATGGTTCTCCGAGTGCAGCTTCAGCCGCGTCATCGACCCGTCTCCATCGCTTCGATGGTTGAGCCTACACCCGGTGAGGCCGCGGTCAATTCCGCAGCGCATATTGACATAAAGATATCCTTATGTGATCTCGTCTGCAAAAGGAGTACCCTCGTGGCCAATTCCTCGATCGACGATCTTTTCGGAGCGCCCGCGGCACCGCGCGACGGTGCCGAAATCCGCAATGCGCTCATGAAGGCCGCATCCGAACGGATCCTGATCCTCGATGGTGCGATGGGAACGCAGATCCAGGGCCTCGGCCTTGGCGAGGACCATTTCCGCGGCGACCGGTTCGCCGGATGCGCCTGCCATCAGCAGGGCAACAACGATCTCCTCAATCTGACGCAGCCCGCCGCGATCGAGGACATCCACTATCGCTACGCACTTGCCGGCGCCGACATCGTCGAGACCAACACCTTCTCCTCGACCTCGATCGCCCAGGCTGACTACGGCATGGAAGATGCCGTCTATGATCTCAACCGCGACGGCGCGCGGCTCGTACGCCGAGCACTGCGCCGCGCCGAAAAGCAGGATGGCCGCCGCCGCTTCGTCGCCGGCGCGCTCGGTCCGACCAACCGCACGGCGTCCATCTCGCCCGATGTCAACGATCCCGGCTTTCGCGCCGTATCCTTCGATCAGCTCCGCATCGCCTATGGCGAGCAGCTGCGCGGCCTTATCGACGGCGGCGCCGACCTCGTCCTGATCGAGACGATCTTCGACACGTTGAACGCCAAGGCCGCGATCTTCGCCTGCCAGGAAATCTTCGCGGAGAAGGGCATCGAACTGCCCATCATGATTTCGGGTACCATCACGGATCTGTCTGGGCGCACGCTGTCCGGCCAGACGCCGTCGGCGTTCTGGCATTCGCTCGCCCATGCGCGGCCCGTCTCCTTCGGCCTCAACTGCGCGCTCGGCGCCGATGCCATGCGCCCGCACATCTCCGAGATCGCGGCGATCGCCGACACGCTGGTCTGCGCCTATCCCAATGCCGGCCTGCCCAACGCCTTCGGCCAGTACGACCAGGACGCCGCCGAAATGGCAGCGCAAGTCGGCGAGTTTCTCGACGAGGGCCTCGTCAACATCGTCGGCGGCTGCTGCGGCTCGACGCCGGAGCACATCGCCGCGCTCGCCGAGACGGCGGCCCGCCATAGCCCGCGCAAGATCGCAAGCCCGAAGCCGATGCTGCATCTGGCAGGCCTCGAACCGTTTGCGCTGACAGACGACATCCCCTTCGTCAATATCGGCGAGCGCACCAACGTCACTGGGTCCGCGCGCTTCCGCAAGCTGATCACGGCGGGTGATTTCGCGACCGCACTCGAAGTCGCGCGCGACCAGGTCGAGAACGGTGCGCAGATCATCGACGTCAACATGGACGAGGGTCTGATCGATTCGAAGGCCGCGATGGTCTCGTTTCTCAACCTGCTCGCCGCCGAGCCTGACATCGCGCGCGTGCCGCTGATGATCGATTCCTCCAAATGGGAGGTGATAGAGGCCGGCCTGAAATGCGTGCAGGGGAAGCCGGTCGTCAATTCGATCTCGCTCAAGGAAGGCGAAGCGCAGTTCCTCGAACAGGCGCGGCTCTGCCGGGCCTATGGCGCGGCCGTCGTCGTCATGGCCTTCGACGAAGCCGGCCAGGCCGACAGCAAGGCTCGCAAGGTCGAGATCTGTACGCGCGCCTACAGGATCCTGACCGAGAAGGTCGGCTTCCCGCCGCAGGACATCATCTTCGATCCGAACATCTTCGCGGTGGCGACCGGCATCGAGGAACACGACAATTATGGCGTCGATTTCATAGAGGCCGCGCACGAACTGACGACGACGCTGCCCGGCATCCACATCTCCGGCGGCGTCTCGAACCTCTCTTTCTCCTTCCGCGGCAACGAGCCGGTCCGCGAGGCGATGCACTCGGTGTTCCTCTACCACGCCATCAAGGCCGGCATGGACATGGGCATCGTCAATGCCGGCCAGCTTGCCGTCTACGAGACGATCGACCCCGAGCTTCGCGAGGCGTGCGAGGACGTCGTGCTGAACCGCAAGCCTAACGGTGAGGGGACCGCGACCGAGCGCCTTCTGGCGCTGGCCGAACGCCACAAGGGGCAGGGCGGCAAGGAAGCGCGCGAGAAGGACCTCACCTGGCGCACCTGGCCCGTCGCTAAGCGACTCGAACATGCGCTCGTCAACGGCATCACCGATTTCATCGAGGCCGATACCGAGGAAGCGCGCCAGGCGGCCGAGCGGCCGCTCCACGTCATCGAAGGCCCGCTGATGGCCGGCATGAACGTTGTCGGCGACCTGTTCGGCGCCGGCAAGATGTTCCTGCCGCAGGTGGTCAAGTCCGCCCGCGTTATGAAGAAGGCCGTCGCCGTTCTCCTGCCCTACATGGAAGCCGAAAAGGCGGCCTCGGGCGGCTCGCGGCGCGAGAATGCCGGCAAGGTCGTGCTCGCGACCGTCAAGGGCGATGTCCACGACATCGGCAAGAACATCGTCGGCGTCGTGCTGGCCTGCAACAATTACGAGATCATCGACCTCGGCGTGATGGTTCCGGCGGCAAAGATCCTGGAGGTCGCGCGAGCCGAGAAGGCCGACATCATCGGCCTGTCCGGCCTGATCACGCCGTCGCTCGACGAGATGGTCCACGTTGCAACGGAGATGCAGCGCGAAGGCTTCGACATCCCGCTCCTCATCGGCGGCGCGACCACCAGCCGCGTCCACACCGCCGTCAAGATCCACCCGCGCTATCAGGCCGGGCAGGCCGTCTATGTGACGGATGCGAGCCGCGCCGTCGGCGTCGTCTCCAGCTTGCTCTCGAAGGACGCAAAGGCGCCTTACGTCGAGACGATCCGCGCCGAATATCGCAAGGTGACGGATGCCCATGCCCGCAGCGAGCGCGAGAAGTCGCGCCTCGCGCTGTCGGCCGCACGTGCCAACCGGCTGAAGCTGGACTGGACCGGCTACCGCGCGCAAACGCCGTCCTTCCTCGGAACCCGAATCTGGCGCGAATGGGATCTGGCCGAGCTCGCCCGCTACATCGACTGGACGCCCTTCTTCCAGACCTGGGAACTGAAGGGCCGCTACCCGGCGATCCTGGAGGACGAGGCGCAAGGTGAAGCCGCGCGCGCACTCTTTGCAGATGCGCAGGCCATGCTCGCTCAGATCATCGCCGAGCGCTGGTTCGCGCCGAAGGCCGTGGTCGGCTTCTGGCCGGCCAATGCGGTCGGCGACGACATCCGCCTCTTTGCCGACGACAGCCGCGCGCACGAGCTTGCGACGCTGCATACGCTGCGCCAGCAACTGCCCAAGCGCGACGGCCGCCCCAATGTGGCGCTGGCCGATTTCGTCGCGCCGGAAGGCGCCGTCGATTATGTCGGCGGCTTCGTCGTCACGGCGGGTATCGAGGAAGTGGCGATCGCCGAGCGCTTCGAGCGCGCGAACGACGATTATTCCTCGATCATGGTCAAGGCGCTCTCCGACCGCCTCGCGGAAGCCTTTGCCGAGCGCATGCACGAATATGTTCGCAGGGAACTCTGGGGCTATGGCGCGGCCGAGACCTTCTCGCCGGAAGAGCTTATCGCCGAACCCTATGCCGGCATCCGCCCCGCGCCGGGCTACCCCGCACAGCCCGACCACACCGAAAAGCGCACGCTTTTCGACCTTCTCGACGCGGAGCGTGCAATCGGCGTGGAACTGACCGAAAGCTTCGCCATGTGGCCCGGCTCCTCGGTTTCGGGCCTCTATATCGGCCACCCGGAGAGCTATTATTTCGGCGTCGGCAAGGTCGAACGCGACCAGGTCGCCGACTACGCCCGCCGCAAGGGCATGACGCTTGCCGAAGCCGAACGCTGGCTGGCGCCGATCCTCAATTACGTCCCGGCCGAGGCGATTTCGGAAGAAGCTGCCTGAGACGATTCGCGCTCGGGCCTCGGGGGTCATGGTGCGTCCTTCGAGGCTCGCTTTGCTCGCACCTCAGGATGAGGGAAGATGCGGCTGAAAAGCGCCGGCGCCGAAGGCTAGCCTTCCTCGCCCCGTTCACGGGGAGAGGATGCCGGCAGGCAGGTGAGGGGCCGAGCCAGCCTTCGAAATTTGGCGCAGCCCCTCATCCGACCCTGCGGGCCACCTTCTCCCCATAAACGGATGAAGGAGCTTATCCCCACCCTCCCTCATCCTGAGGTGCTCGGCAAAGCCGAGCCTCGAAGGACGCACCCTAACGCTGCAGCCCACGCGCCTCCCGAAGCGCGCCCGGCAATTCGGTGGCAAAGATCTCGATCTCGTCCGGCAGGCCCACGCTGACGCGGATGGTGCGGTCGAGTCCCGGCGCCATGGCCTTGCGCACGAAGACGCCGCGCGAAATCAGCGCCTTCATCACATCCAGCGCAAAGGCTCCGTCGCCGCCGCAATCAATCGCGACGAAATTGGTGGCCGAGGCCAGCGGGGCGAGCCCGTTCTCGCGCGCGATCTCGCCGATGCGCCCACGCCCCGCCTCGACCTTCGCGACGACGCCACGCAGCCAGTCCTGGTCCGCCAGCGCGGCCACGCCGGCTGCCTGCGCGATCCGGTTGACGCCGAAATGGTTGCGCACCTTGTCGAAGGCGCGGATCGTCTCTGCATGGCCGATCGCATAGCCGCAACGTAGCCCGGCAAGCCCGTAGGCCTTGGAAAAGGTGCGCATGCGCAGCACATTCGCACGGCCCGTGTCGATCGGCGGAAGCGTGCCCTCGGGCGCCGTCTCGCCATAGGCTTCATCAAGGATCAGCACGGTCTCCGCCGGCAGCGCTGCGATGAAGCGCTCGACCTCGGCTGCCGGCCACCAACTGCCCATCGGGTTGTCGGGGTTCGCAAAATAGACGAGCGGTGCGCGCTCCGAAATCACCGCCGCAAGCAGCGCGTCGAGGTCTTCGCGGTCCTCGCGATAGGGTAGGGCGACGAGCCGCCCGCCGAAGCCCGCGACATGATAGTTGAAGGTCGGATAGGCGCCGAGCGACGTGACGACCGCCTGGCCGGGTTCGACGAAGAGCCGGACGATCAGCCCGAGCAGCCCATCGATGCCTTCGCCGACCACGATGTTCTGAGGCTCCACGGACAGATGCGCAGCGAGGGCCGCGCGCAGATCGTGGTTCTCCGGATCGCAATAGCGCCAGGCAAGCGGCGCTGCTTCGGCCATCGCGGCAATCACCTTGGGGGAGGGGCCGAATGAACTCTCGTTCGCCCCGATCCGCGCCTTGAAGGCTGCGCCCCGCGCGCGCTCCTGCGCCTCCGGCCCGACGAAGGGCACGGTGGACGGAAGCGACGCGGCAAGCGGGGTCAAAGGCAGGCGATGGGTCACGGGCAAGGCTCCAACGGTCTTGCCGTGTTCTGGCATTCCCGCGAACGCCGCGCAATCAGGGCGCGGCCTGCGCCTCCGCGCCCCCACCACGCCGCTTGCGCACGCGGCTTTCGAGCACGTCGACGCACGGGTCGAGATCGTGGGTCGCAAGATGGGCATAGCGCATGGTCATCGTTAGCGTCTGGTGACCGAGCCACATCTGCACGCGGCGAATGTCGATGCCCCCCTGGACGAGCCGCGAGGCGCAGGTGTGGCGCAGGATGTGGGGTACGACCTGCTTGTCCTGCCCCAGCCCGACCTCGGCCTTCGCATCGTTCCAGATCGCCCGGAAATGGACCTGGCTGATCGCGGCGAATGGCCCTTTGCCGAAAGGCCGCCCGACATCGGAGGCCTCGCGCGCCCGCCCCGTCAACGGAACGGTGCGGCTGCGACCGGATTTCGTCACCCAGAACGTCGCGCGACCCGCCTGCAGATCGTTCCAGATCAGCGACAGCGCCTCGCCGAGTCGGCAGCCGCTGTCGACCAGGAAGATCGCGAGCCGCCAGCAGGCCTCGTCGCGCCGCTTGATCGCGGCAAACAGCATCGCTTCTTCCTCGGGCTCGAGGAAGCGGATGCGCCCGGCGCGCTCCTTCTGGCGCCGGAACTCCGGCAGGGAATGAATGTCGCCCATCCTGCATGCCTTGCGAAGCAGCTTCGAAAGCGCCGCCATCTTGCGATTGATGGTGGCGTTCGAATTGCCGCGCTGGCGCAGCGTCTCAACGAGGTCGTCGAGCGTATCCTGACCGAAGGCGCTGAACTGCGCCCCCATCATGATCTCGTCGATCTCGCCCAGGAAGGACGTGACATTGTAGCGGTGCCGCCCCTGCTCCCAGAGAGCATTGGCATGCCGGGCAAAGAGCTGGGCGACGGAAAAGGTTTCGACGATCCGCGGCTGTGTCACGCCATGGATAAGCGAGTAGCTCCCGCGATCGGCCTCAGATGAAGCCGGACGATCCTTGCCCGCAGGCGCGATGACCATCGAAGGAACCTGCCTATGCTCACGTTTCGTCTGATCCTTCCAACCCGATAATCTTAGCCGGCACATCACCCGGTTGGGGGAGATGCCACACGAACTGCAAAGAGTCGCCCTGCAAGTGATGCGAAAGCGGCTTCACGTTCCTGTTTCGACACGGCCAGACGGCCAAGGGTTGGGCCCTTTGGTGAACGCACCGGGATCGTCAGCCCCGTTGCGGAAAACGCCCCGGCCTTCGTGAAAAGGCCGGGGCGCGAAGTCTGCCGTTCAGCCGACCTTAGAAGGTGCGGATGAAGCGGATGCGGCCCGAGTAGCCGTCGCCGCCGAGCGGTGCGCCGGTTCCAGCCGTTGCAGCAGGCGGGAACACGATATTGTCGAAGGAAACGTACTGGCCTTCGGCACGGACCTGGAAGCCGCGAGCAACGTTCCAGCCGATGCCGGCCTCAACGCCGTAAGCGTCGCCGCCGATCGTCGTCACGTTATCCCAGTAGGTCGCGCCAACATGGGCGAAGAAGGCCGGGTTAAACGTGTGCTGGTAGGAGCCGGTGATGGACCAGTCCGACTGGTCCCAGTAGCTGTTGAGGCCCGACGAATACATCGCATAGACGCGCAGGTTGCCGGCTGTGCCGACATTCAGCTCGCCGCCGAGACGGCCAGCAAACTCGCCGGTGCTCTCGTCGTAGCCGATGTTGCCGTACACACCGCCCCAGGCCTGCGTAAAGCCAAGACGGCCAACTACGTTCGGCACGTAGTTGTTGCTGCCGTCGTCGCCGGGGGTAACGACCAGTACCGGTGAACCATCTGCAACGCGTGTGCGGAACGGCTCATTCCCGTCGTCTTCAAGCGAAATGCCGCCGAAGAAGCCGTTGGCTGCGAAATTGTAAGAAATCCGCATAACCTGCTGGTAGCCGTACGAACCCGAACCCGAGTGCGGCGCGCCGGCAACGTCGAAGCCGCCATTCATCGAGTGCGTGCCGCCGACGCCCGTCAGGCCCTCAGAGAACACCGACTCTGTGTAGCCCATCGTCAGGCCGCCGAGCTGGATGAAGGCCTGGTCGAAGCGGGCGTCGAAATCGCCGCCTGCACCAATGCCGCCGTTGCCAGCGCCGCCCGTGATGCGGGTATCGTTCTCGCCGGAAGCCTGGATGCGGATGTAAGAACGCAGCGTGCCCCACTCGGTCTCGTTGCGGGCGTCGAAGTTGACGCGCGCTTCGAGGTGCTTGCGGTAGGTGTCGTTCCAGACCGACGAAGAGCGCAGCGGCGTGGAAGCCGCAGCAATATCGATCGCATCGCCGCCGCCGAAGCGGATTTCGTAGCGGACGTAGCCGGAAACCTGCAGGC
>VFQP010000139.1_pt1 | contig 205801 bp, 224 predicted proteins | sample 3512351 | NCBI WGS metagenome assembly VFQP01 (sample SAMN10412372, study PRJNA504923) | tailings metagenome | isolation source: Relicate 1 Philex TSF1 revegetated site | place: Philippines: Tuba, Benguet | collected 2017-08-29 | reverse complement strand
TCTTCCTTGATGGACTTGATGGCTTGATTCAACGTCGGCCGCGGCGTCACGTAGTGCGAGTTGGCGTAGATCTTGACGCTCTTCAGACCGCCGGTCTTCGCGCCTGTCAGCGGGTCGAACTCGGTGATGCTCTCGATCTCGTCGCCGAACAGGCTGATGCGCCAGGCGCGGTCCTCGAGGTGAGCCGGGAAGATCTCGATCGTGTCGCCGCGCACCCGGAACGAGCCGCGCACGAAATTGATATCCTGCCGCTTGTACTGCTGGGCGACGAGGTCGGCGAGCAACTGGCGCTGGTCGAGCCGGTCGCCGACCTGCATCTGGAAGGTCATCGCCGTATATGTCTCGACAGAGCCGATACCGTAGATGCACGACACCGAGGCGACGATGATGACGTCGTCCCGCTCCAGCAACGAGCGGGTTGCCGAGTGGCGCATGCGGTCGATCTGCTCGTTGATCGACGATTCCTTCTCGATATAGGTGTCGGTACGCGGGACGTAGGCCTCGGGCTGGTAGTAGTCGTAGTAGGAGACGAAATACTCGACCGCGTTGTCCGGGAAGAAGTGCTTGAATTCTCCGTAGAGCTGCGCGGCCAGCGTCTTGTTGGGCGCGAGTATCAGGGCAGGCCGCTGTGTCTGCTCGATGACCTTGCCCATGGTGAAGGTCTTGCCGGAGCCGGTCACTCCAAGCAGCACCTGCGTTCGGTCGGCGCGGTCAACGCCCTCCACGAGGTCGCGGATCGCCTGCGGCTGGTCGCCAGCCGGCTCGAACTCCGACTTCATGACGATCCGGATGCCGCCTTCCGACTTGTCCGGGCGTGCAGGCCGGTGGGGCGTCCATATCTGCCCGTTCTTGTGGAGCGGATTCCCGCTTTCGATCAGCGCGGACAATGCCTCGACGGTGGCGGTGACGCCGGACTTCGGCAGTGCTTCGGCATCTTCCAGGCTGATATCGAGGCCGGGGATCGGATTGAGGCCGGCGGCCGCGCGTTCCTTCGGAGACGCCGCGCCGCCCATCGACGTGCCGCGGCCGCTGCGGGTCGGCGCTGCCGAACGCTCGGGCACCTTCTTCGGCTGTTTGCCGGACTTTGCCTGTGCCTTGCCGTCCTGCTCCGCCTCGCGCGCAATCTGCTCGGCCCAGCCGGAAACCGGGCCTGCGAGCGGCGTGCCCTCGAACACGGCCTGCGGCGCCTCCCCAAAGCCTTCGCCTTCCAGCGGCTCTGAGGCGTCGGCATAGTCGAGAAGCGGACTGCGCCGCTTCGGCGCGGACGCGGACTTTTCAGGAGATCTGGCCATCGCCCGAATATGGGTCCGGGCCGGTGGAAAGGGAAGAGCAAAGGCCGGTGCGCGCGCCGCTGCCGGGCGGCTGCTGACAGGAGGATGTCAGCAGCCCGTGGCTTGGCGCCGGACCTGCGTCACCGCTATGTATCCCCATGTCCAACTTCCCGTCGTCCTACCGGCTTTCCTGGCTGCCGCGGCACCTGGCCCCGTCGCTGGCGGGCGTGTTGTCGGATCGGGCGCAGCCGCTTCGGACGCTGTTCAAGACGCAGTCGAAGCCGCTGCGTCTCGTCTTCCTTGGCGACCTGTCAGGCGAAGCGAACCGGCGGGCGCCGGTCGTGGATCCCTCGTTGCGCGACAGGCTCGCCGCGGCAGACCTGATCGTCGCGAACTGCGAGAGCCCGGTGGTCGAAACGCCGTCGGCCAGGCTGGCGACCCGCTTGGGCTTCAAACACGCCATGACCTCGCCCTTTCTGCGCGGCGCGCTCGATGCGGCCGGCATCGATCCAAAACGCCTGGTGCTGTCGCTGGCGAACAACCACGCGCTCGACCAAGGGGTGGAGGGCTTCGACGAGACCGTTGCTGCCTTGGCCGGAGCCGGAATCCGGATCTGCGGAACGCGTGCCGGTGGACTGGTCAGCTCCACCACGCTCGGGCCGCTGACGATCGGGCTGATCGCCTTCACGGTGTGGTGGAACGCCGATGTCGTACCGTTCGAAAGCCGTGTCCTGACCGCGCGCGACATGGCGGCCGAACGTCGCGGGAAGGACATCCCGTCGCCGGCCGCGGACCTGACGATCGGACTGCCGCACTGGGGCTGGGAGTTCCGGCATTTTCCCAACCCGGAAACGGTCGGCCATGCCGACGTCCTTGGCTTCATGGGCGCGTCGCTGGTGGTCGGGGGCCACCAGCATGTCATCCAGCCGATGGGCATGGTCCTGGACACGCCGGTCGCCTACGGGCTGGGCGACTTTCTTGGCACGGCGTGGCGGCGGGTCCGCTGGCCCTTGAAGATCGCGGCGATGCTTGAGGTCGACGTCAGCGTCGATCCCGAAACGCGGGGCAGGATCGCGGGCTGGGAGATGGTGCCGTTCTTTCGCCTTACGGAAGGCGACAAAGAGATGCTGGTGCCGATCGACCGGCTCGATGGAACGCTGCGCAACAAGGTCGAGGCGAGGCTGGCAGCGGTGCTCGGACCTACCGCGCGGGCTTCCTGAGCTTCTCCTGGATGAGCAGTTCGGTGTCGGCGGCGCTGATGCCGGCCTCGATCGAGTCGAAGAAGCTGTCGTACTGGCGCTGGCCGGCGGCGTGGTAGATGTCGCGGCAGGCAGCCAGTGCGGCCTTGGCTTCCGCCAGCACCAAACGGTCGGCGGCCTGCTTTCCGAGTTCCAGCATCACAAGCGCCAGATTGTAGTTGGTGTCGGCAAACGACATCGGGTTTGCGTCGCGATCATATGCGGTCAGCGCCAGCCGGTAGTGCTCGACTGCCTTGCGCAGGCTCGGCGGCCCTTCGCCATGTGTACCGAGCGAGAAATGCACATTGGCCAGATTGTTGTTGGTCGATGCCCAGCCGAGCGGATCGCGCTCCCGGGTGCGCACTGCGAGAACGGATTCGTATACAGGCAGCGCACGCTGGAAATGGGCGATTTCGTGCGTCAGGTCGCCATAGCGGAAATGGGCGTTGGCCAGGTTGTTGCTGGTCGACGCCCATTCCAGCGGCACGCGGTCAAGCGTACGGACTTTCAGCGCGGCCTCGAAGGCGGCAATCGCTTCGTCGAGTTGCGTCCGGTCGCCGGTGCGCTCGGCCATGGTCGAGAGCAGGAGGCCGAGATTGTCCTCGATGCCGGCCCATTTGAGCGGGTCGCGCGCCTCGGTGATTTCCTCCAGCGCGTAGCGGAACGACTGGACTGCTTCCTCGAAGGGCCGCAGGTCGCTGCCGCGCAGGCCAATGTGATACAGCGTGGCGCCCCGGTTCGAGTGCGTCTCGGCCCAATGCATCGGCGCGAATTCGCGCGTGCGTACCGAGAAGATCTCGTCGAGCAGCGCCGCTGCTTCGGTCAGGCGCGCGGAGTCGGGATCGCGTGAGCCGAGTTCGCCGAGCGTCAGGGCAAGGTTGTTCTGCGCGTTGGCCCAGTCGAGCGGGGCATTGCGCGGGGTCCAGATCTCGAGCGCGGCGCGAAACGACTGCACCGCGGCCTCAAGGCTGGCGCGCGCCTGCTCGCGCTGTCCCAGAAGGAAAAGCGTCGAGCCTAGATGGTTTTGCAGGCGTGCCCATTCCATCGGGGCGGTCTCTCGGGTGCGTTCTGCCATCGATGCGCGCGTCGCTTCGACGGACCTGTGCAGCGTATCGGTGCCGGGCTGGCGTTCGCCGAGCGTCATCAGCACGAGAGCAAGGTCGCCCTGCAACTGCGCGCGCTTGATTGGATGACCGGCCAGCGCCGGCGCGTCGATCGTCTCCTGCAGGATGGAGGCGGCGCGCTCGATCCCGTCGGTTCCCGCCCGGCGCTCGCCTTGCGCCCAGACGGTCATGGCGAGGCCGCTGCGCGTATCGGCCCACGCCTCGGGCGCCGTATCCGCCGAGGTCAATCGAGAGGCGGCCTCGTAGGCGGCGACGGCCTGGGCGCCTGCCGCGTCGTCGGCGTGGAAAAACGCCTGGTCGGACAGCGCCTTGGCCTCGGCCTGCTTGTAGTGGAGCGCCAATCCATCGTCCCAGCGCTCGACCTGCTCATATGCGCGGGCGAAATCCGCTGCCGCGCCGAGGTAGTCGTAGGTCAGGGCGAGGGTGTCGGCGCTGGCCGCGTAGACGGCCGCGCTTTCGATGCGTCGCTCGCGCAGACTGGCTTCCGTCTGGTCAAGCGTTTTGTCCAGTTCGCCGATGCGGGCCTTGGCGCGGTCGTGGAAGCCGAGCGCGGCAGAAAGCGCGCCTTCAGCGACCGCGTCGGCGGCGAGCTTCGAGAGGCGGGCGATCTCCGGGTCGGATGCGGTCAGCGCTTCGCGCTCGGAGAGCAATGAGCGGACGCGCTCGGCCTGCTCGTCGAGAAGCTTCTTCAACTGGTCGGGGTCTTCCGGAACGTCGGCACCCAGTGCGCCCAGCATCGCGAAAAGCGCGTCCATCGGCACGCCGCTGGCCTTTGCCGAGGCGGCGACCTGGCGTCGCTCGACCTCGCCGACGGACGCCATGGAAAGCAGCAGCTTGCGGCGCTCGCCGCGCACCGGAGCAAGCTCGTCGCCGTCGTCCTCCACCTTGCCACCGAAGAACAGCAGGCGGCGCAGGCTCGAGTTCGTCCATGGGAGCTGCTGCGCCTCGGTGCGCATCCAGACTTCCTCGGTCACCAGCGTCATCACATCCGAAAACGCGAGACCGCCGGCGGAGAGATGCTTGAGAAGCGCGGTGGCATAGGGGCTGTTGCCGCCGGGCTCTCCGTCGAGCGCCGGCTGGCCGGGCGAGGCGGCGAAGCCGAGCATCGCGCCGAGGCCGTCATTCGCGGATTTGTTTTCGTCCGAGGTCTTCATCGTCGCGGCGCCGCGCGGTACGCCGAGCCCGACGGTAGAGACGGGTACCTTTTCCGTCGTGCCTGGCCGCGTCATCGTCGCGCCAGCGGGGAAGGGGTTGTTGCGGCACGCGTCGAGCAGGACGATCGTGACCGGTACACTGGCCTGCAGCTCGGCCAGCATCGCCGAGACGGGTACGAGCTTTTCGCCGGCTTCGTCGAGCGACGTGGCATCGGCGTCCACGGGGACCAGGAAGTTTTCGCCACCCGCCTCGATGCCGTGTCCGGAATAGTAGATGAAGGCGACGTCCGCGTCCGTTGCGTCCTCGACGAAGCGTTCCAGGGCGCGTGCGAGCCTCCGGCGATCTGCATCGCGCACCATGTCAACCTCGAAGCCGAGATCGGACAGGAGATCGTCGACCGCCTCGGCGTCGTTGGCCGGGTTGGGCAATGCGGAAAGATGCTCGTATTTGGATTGTCCGATAACCAGCGCGATACCGGCCAGCGGCTTGTCCTCGGCCACGGCCACCTGAACGAAGGCAAGCAGAAGAGCAGCGACGAAGACGCCACGAAATACGGAAAAGGCAGCCGACACGCCCACGGAATTCTCCAAACCCACCTTCCGTATCGTCACCCGCAATGGCATCACGATGGCACCGCGGTGGCAAGCGGGCGGCAGCGAACTGATTTCATTGCGGTTTGCGTCGATGGCATCCATTCACGCTTGCTTGAAAACGGCTCGTTTCCGTGCGATACTTACTGTGTTCGGGCATTTGCTGACCCGGTGAGTGGAACGTTTTGGACGACCTTTCCCCGATCTTGTGAATATCTGACGGCCCCACCGATGGCGGGGGGTTTCGTGCATGCGCGCACGTCCGCCAGCAACCACGGATCTTCACCGCGGGCGAGCGGGGAAGTTCCATCGAGAACGGGTGAAGGAGTTTCCCCAATGTCGCAGACCGGCACGGTCAAATTCTTCAATACCACCAAGGGCTTTGGCTTCATCACGCCGGACGGCGGCGCCAAGGACGTCTTCGTGCACATCTCGGCCGTCGAAAAGTCAGGCCTGCGCACGCTGGTGGACGGCCAGAAGGTTTCGTTCGACGTCGAGCCGGACCGGATGGGCAAGGGCCCGAAAGCGGTCAACCTCCGCGTCGGCTGATCTCTCGACATCGCTGGATTCGACGGCGCGGCGGGCTTCCCGCCGCGCCGTTTTTTTTGAGGAATCGAATCATGGCGGCGTGGACGGCCCAACCGCTAATTGCAGGAACGGGTCAATACGCCATGCAAAAGTTTCTCTTGCTGGATGTTAGAAAATAAACGACAAAATCCTGGCTCGGGCTTTGGCAGGCCCGGAGACTTGAATGGAATGCAACCGGGTCAGATTCGGAAAGGCGCCCGGGAGACTGCATGGCGGGGACGTTCGACGAGGAACGCGGGCGCGGCAGACCCTTCTCTTCTTCTCCAAACTGGTGGCCGAGCCCGTCGGGCAATCCCGGCGGACATTTGATGGGACAAAGGAGTATCCCATGCCGCAGACCGGCACCGTAAAGTTCTTCAACCACGCGAAAGGCTTCGGCTTCATCACGCCGGACGACGGCCAGAAGGATGTGTTCGTACACATCTCGGCCGTTCAGGCTTCGGGGCTTCCCGGACTGAACGACGGCCAGAAGGTGGCCTTCGACACGGAGCCTGACAAGCGCGGCAAAGGACCGAAGGCGATCAACCTGCGACTGGGCTGACATGTAGGCCGGTTCGCTGCCGGCTACCAGCCGATCTATCGCGCGGGCGGAGTCTCGCGGCGCCGGGAGTATCCTCCCGGCAAGTAGCGTTCGTGTCTTCGCCCGGCATCTGCCGATCCGCCCAAGTGGCCGCCACGATCTCGCCACGGTGCATTCAGGCGCCATTCAGGACCGGACGCCTATTCCTCACGACCAGTCGACCGGCCGAGAATTATTCTCGTGGCCTCGTCGTGCAGGAGAACCCCGATGAACCGCTTCCTCAAGAATTCCATTGTCGCCGCGGCTCTCGCGGCCACCACGCTTTCCGCCATTCCGACCGCGCAGGCGGGCGAGCGTCATCACCGCCGCCAGCATGTCGTGCAGAAGGCCGACAATGCCGACCTGATCGTCGCCGGCCTGCTGGGTCTCGCGGTCGGCGCCATCGTCGTGACCGCGCTGAACGACGAGCAGGGCGGCGGCGTCCGGAACAATGGCGACCTGTCGGTCAACTACTTCCCGCCGGCTCCCGGCGAGACCGTGTCCTACGGCTGGGAAAAGCCGGAGCGTCCGACCGAGAATGATCCGCGCAATCGCCGCTGGTACAAGTATTGCGAAGACAGCTACCGCGACTTCAAGCGCAACGCGACCGTCGGCGGCAACGAGCGCTTTTCCTGCGCCTACCGCTGATCAAGCGACCTCGAACAGATGAGCGGACGCCGCCTTCGGGCGGCGTTTCGCTTTCCAAGCCTATACCAGAAAGGGATTGGAGCGGCGTTCGTCGCCGAAACGGCTTCCCTGTCCATGGCCGCAGATGAAGCCGATATCGTCGCCGAGCGGCAGCAACTTGTCCTTGATGGAGGCGATCAGCGCGTCATGGTCGCCGCCCGGCAGGTCGGTGCGGCCGATCGAGCCCCGGAAGAGCACATCGCCGACATGGGCGAAGCGAGCGACGGGATTGAAGTAGACGACGTGTCCCGGAGCATGGCCCGGGCAATGCAGAACCGAGAAGACGTGGCTGCCGAACGATACCACGTCGCCTTCTGTCAGGAAGCGGTCTGGCGTGCAGTTCCTCGTCTCGCCGGAAAGGCCGAAACGCACGGCCTGCTTTTCCAGATTGTCGAGCAGCGGCTTGTCGGCGAGATGCGGGCCGACGATCTCCAGACCAAGAGCCTCCTTCAACTCCATCGCACCTCCTGCGTGGTCGATATGGCCGTGTGTCAACCAGATCGCCACCGGTGCGATCCGGTTCTTGTCGAGAACTTCGAGAATCTGAGGAATGTCGCCGCCCGGATCGATGACGACACCCGCCTTGTCGTCGTCGTCGAACAGGATGGTGCAGTTCTGCTGGAAAGGTGTGACCGGCACGATGCCGGCATTCAGTTTGCCCATTCTGTCCTCGTCACTTGCCGTCCGTCACACATAGTCGCGGTGACGCCGGATGGGAACGGCAGAATGGAAGCGGGCGGCCCGAGAGCCGCCCGCCATGCTCGATGAAGAGCGCTCAGCGCTTGTTCATGGCGTTGATGACGGCGCCGACCACGGCCGTCAGGATGGCGCCACCACCGGCGCCGCCGATCGCATCGCCCAGCATGCCGCCCAGAGCGCCGCCTGTCGCCGCGTCGGCACCGAGAATCTGGTCAAGAATCTGCCCACCGGCGACGCCGCCGATGGCGCCCGACAGGATCTTCGGCAACTGGCTCATTGCGGCCTGCTTGACCGCCGCGCCAACGGCCTGGCCGCCGATGATGCCCGTGACGATCTGAACGATGATCGGAAGCAGAGTGTCCATATGCATTTCCCTCCTAATGCCGCCGCCGCTCGGCTGGCCGGCAGGGAGAGTGAATGCCTCACTACGACTAAAGTCAAATAGTCGTGATCGCCTGCCCACTGAAATGGATGGCAGGCATAGTCACATCAGGCTGTTCTTATGGGGACATGCTTCCAAAGGAAAAGGCCGGCTTGCGCCGGCCTCCGCAAATTCCTTTACCCGTAGCCTATTCGGCGGCAATGCGCTTCGGCTGCACTTCGGCCGAATAGTCGTTCATCAGCGTCTCGGACATCTTGCCGGGCCTGAATGTGTGTGGGCCGATTTCGGCAACCGGTGTCACCTCGGCCGCGCTGCCTGTCAGGAAGCATTCCTCCATGCTCGGCAGTTCCTCCGGCATGATCGCGCGCTCGATGACCTCGATGCCACGTCGCCTGGCGAGTTCGATCGTTGTCTGGCGCGTGATGCCGTTCAGGAAGCAGTCTGCCTTCGGCGTGTGAATCTTGCCTTCCTTGATGAAGAACAGGTTCGCGCCGGTCGCTTCGGCCACCTGACCGCGCCAGTCGAGCATCATCGCATCTGAATAGCCCTTGGCCTCGGCTGCGTGCTTTGACAGCGTACAGATCATGTACAGCCCGGCGGCCTTGGCGCGGAAGGGGGCGGTGCGAGGGTCGGGGCGGCGCCACTCGGCGACGTCGAGACGGATGCCCTTCAGCTTCTGGGCCGGATCGAAGTAGCTCGGCCACTGCCAGATGGCGATCGCCACGTTGATGCGGTTGTTCTGCGCCGAGACGCCCATCTGCTCCGAGCCGCGCCAGGCGATCGGCCGGACATAGGCGTCCGTGAAGCCCTGCATCTTCAGAAGCTTGCGGCAGGCATCGTCGATCTGCTCGACCGAATAGGGAATGGTGAAGCCGAGCAGCCGGCCCGACTCGTGCAGGCGCTCCGTGTGCTCCGTGAGCTTGAAGATCTCGCCACCATAGGCGCGCTCGCCCTCGAATACCGCGCTGGCGTAGTGCAGGCCGTGGGTCAGCACGTGAACCTTCGCGTCCGCCCATTTGACGAACTCGCCGTTCATCCAGATATGACCTTCGAGCTGGTCGAAAGGAACGGATGCCATCGGAATTCCTCCCTCGGGCCGCAGCCCGCACGTCGTTGTGTATCCTGCCCCTTCAAGAGAGGCATTTGGTCGATTCGTAGGCCGAAGCGAGAGCCAAGGCAAACCAAAGAAAGTTCCGGACCGACCGGGCCGGGATTGCCTTTTCGTTCGCGATCGGGCGAAAAGCTTGACGAAAATTACCATGCGCCGAAAATATGTCAACATGGCTGACATATTTTTTGCCGATGCGGAACATTGATGACCGAGCGAAAGCGTCCCCAACCGATCACCGAGCCGTTGGCGACTGACGATGGCATCGACTTCTCGATCATCGAACTGCTCTTCTTTGCCTATCGCGACTTCACGTCCGACCCCGACCAGATCCTTGACGCATACGGGTTCGGAAGGGCGCATCATCGCGTCCTGCATTTCGTCAACCGCATGCCGGGACTGACCGTGGCCGAATTGCTCGATGTGCTGCAGATCACCAAGCAGAGCCTTGCCCGTGTGCTGAAGCAGTTGATCGACGCCGGGCACATCGTTCAGGTGCAGGGGCCGCGGGACCGCCGTCAGCGCGAACTCTATCCGACGGCCAAGGGGCGTGCGCTGGCGCTCGATCTCGCGCGGCCTCAGTCACGCCGCATCGGCGAGGCTCTGGTGGCTGCCGGCCAGGGCGAGCGCGAGGCTGTCGAGCGTTTCTTGAAGGGCATGGTCAATCCGGAGCTTCGGCGCCAGGTCGACAAACTGCCGGGCGAATAGCATATGGTCGGCGTGGGTAGGGCATCTGCGCCAGCGGAGACATCGCTCTCATGGACAAGAACACGACGACCGATCCCCGGCCGGTGCCCGGAGACGATGCACCGCATCTGCTGGTGGTCGACGACGACACGCGCATTCGCAACCTGCTCAGCCAGTTCCTGACCGAGAACGGCTATCGCGTCACGGTGGCGGGCACGGCGGCGGAGGCGCGGCGCAAACTCGCCGGGCTCGACTTCGACCTGATGGTCCTCGACGTGATGATGCCGGGCGAAAACGGCGTCGATCTCACCAAGTCGCTGCGCGCGGAAAAGCAGGTGCCCATCCTGATGCTGACGGCGCTTTCCGAGACGGAGAGCCGCATCGCTGGACTTGAGGCAGGCGCGGACGATTACCTGCCCAAGCCGTTCGATCCGCGCGAGCTGCTGCTGCGGGTCGGCAACATCCTGCGGCGCGGCGGGCCGCCATCCGTCCCGAAGGTCGAGCAGATCGTATTCGGCCCGTATACGTTCCAGATCGCCCGACGTGAACTCAAGAAGGGTGCGGAGACGATCAAGCTCACCGATCGCGAGCAGGAGATCCTTGCGATCTTCGCGGCTCGGGCAGGGGAAACGATCCCGCGCCACGAACTGGTGGGCGCCGACGCCGAGGTTGGCGAACGTACCATCGACGTGCAGATCAACCGGCTTCGTCGCAAGGTAGAGCGGGACCCGTCCAATCCGGTCTGGCTGCAGACGGTGCGCGGTATCGGCTACAAACTGTCGGTGGAGTGACGCGAAGCGCCTGACACTCCGGCGCGATTGTCGCCGCAATCGCCGGCCTCTATCATCGGTGACGAACGTCAGGGGGCGCGACGTGGTCCAAATCCTTGACCAGACGACCGGGACGTCGGCGGTCGGATTGTCCCCCGATGCGCTGAAGATCTTCATCTCGTATTCGCGTCGTGATCTCGCTGCTGCGGACGCCATGGTGGCGGCACTTGAGGGCCACGGCTTTTCGGTCACCATCGATCGCCGCGACCTGCCCTATGGCGAGGAATGGCAGAAGGAACTCGCCGGCTTCATCGCGGCGAGCGACACCGTCGTCTGGCTGGTCTCGCCGGACTCGGTGAAGTCGAAGTGGGTGAACTGGGAACTGGGCGAGGTCGGCCGGCTCTCGAAGCGACTGATCCCGGTCAAGGTCCGCGAGACACCGCCGGAAGATCTGCCGGAAGCCTTGGGCCGCATCCATTTGCTGCCGGCCGAGGGCGCATACGATCCCTCGAGGCATGAGACGGACCTCGTCAAGGCGCTGAACACCGACCGGGCCTGGCTGAAGCGGGCGACGAGCCTTGGCGACGATGCGCGCGAATGGATGGCGAACGGCCGCGACCGCGCGCGGCTGATCCGTGGCGCGGCGCTGTCGGAGGCCGAGGCATGGTCGGTCAGGAAGCCTGCCGACGCGCCGGCGCCGTCGTCGGAAATACTCGAACTGATCCTGGCGAGCCGGGCGGCGCAGCGGCGTGGCCAGCGCATCACGGTCGCCGGTTCACTCGCCGCCGCCGTCGTCGCCATGGGACTGGCCGCGACGGCATTCGTCTTCCAGCGGCAGGCCGAAGAGGCGACCGTCGAGGCGACGCGTGGTGCGGCGCGGCTGGCAGTCAACGTCGCGGGCTCACTACTCGACCAGGGACAAGTCGACGAGCCCGCCGTGCTGCTGCTGGAAGCGGCCAAGGCGTTTGACGACACGACGGCCAACGACGAAATGCTGATCGCATTCCATCGCGTGAACCAGGCGTATGCACAGACCAGGAGCTATGGTCTTCCCGCTGGCGCAAAAGCGGTAGAAGGCCCAGACGCCCTGTACTTCATAGACGAGGCGAACCGCGACGTATTGCGTTTCGACGGCAACGCGCCGCCGGGCGTGTTCGTCGACGGCACGGCGGAGGACAGCGCCATCCGCACGGTCGGTTTCGCATGGACTCCGGCCGGCTATGATGCCGTGCTGGTACGTGAAGACAACTCGGTCGAGCGGGTAACCGCCGCAGGCCAGCGGAGGCCGGCCGGCTCATTGCCTCCGCGCGAGGCAAAGGAGGGTCGCCGCTACGATGTCTGGGGATCCGAGCAGGTCGTCGTGCATGCTGCCGGGATTGTCGTCGCCTCGTCCGCCTTCGAGGATCCCGACGGCACGACGAACACCTATGCGCGGCTGATCGACATCAACACCGGCGCGTCGATGGCGCGGACGTTCGACCTTGCCGCTGGCTACTACATCGATGTCGACGGTCGTGAGTACCTGTATGGCGGGGGGACAGTCTACTTCGACGACAAGAACTGGTTCGCCATGTCGCGCGGCACGAGCGGCATCGAGATCACACCGGTCGCGATGACGGAGGACAGGTACAAGTCGCTGGCACTTCTGACATGTATCGTCGACGGCTTCATCGATCCGCGTCGCTTCCTGCCCGCGATGACGCGTGAATTCCAGACCGGCTCCGAGCAGCGCTACTGCCGCGCGCTCGGCGACGCGATCCTGGTATCGGATTACCAGTCGTCGTCCGCGGGGATGGTGCGCAGCGACCGTGTCATCCAGCCGGACGGTGCGGTAAGCTCGGTCCGTGACCTGCTGACCCAACTGGGCCAGCGTGCCGGCGAAAACAACTTTTCATGGGTCGGTACCGGCCCAGGCGAGACGCTCGGCGTCATCCAGGACCGGAACCTGACGGTCTTCAAGACGTACCAGATCGACATGGAACTGGCGCATCCGGACGCCCCCGGGCCGGCACGCCTGCTGGACGAGGAGAGGATCGCCGTGCACGAGCCATGGCTGAATCGCGTGGTCGTCCGGTCGCTAGTCGACCAGCCGAGAAAATCCATCGACGATCCCCGCCAGGAGGCCGTCGCTGGCCAGAAGGAAAGGTTGAAACCCCTCAATCCCGGCAGTTGCGCCGGCTACGCCTTCTTCCAGCCCTTCCTGGATACGCTCCTCACGCTTCCGGACGGCACCGCGCTTAACTACTCGGACCTCGGCGACGAGGATGAGTCCCGCTCTCTCGTGCTGCGCGGAACAGATGGCAAGGATTCGGTTCTGGAAATCGGTACAGCTTTTCATTGCATCCAGTTCACGTCCGACGGGCAGGTGATGATTGCGCACCTGGCCGATGACACGCGCGGCATCGTGATGTTCGATGTCGGGCGACTGCGGGCTGGCGGCAGCCTCGAAGACGCCCGCATGAAGGCACCGGAAGGCTTCTTCTCGTCGGCTTTCCCGATCGGCGACGGAAGCGCGCTGATCACCACCGACGCCAGCCATTCCGTGCTCCGGTGGGAAAAGGGCGCCGAAGGGAACTGGACCAGCCGCGTCATCTACAAGGGTGACAATGTGGCGTTCCACGCAGAACCCGACGTTGATGGCCGCAGGCTTGCGATCATCGAGAGCCTCGGCGGCGGCACTACGAAGGGCTTTCTGCAATCGGTACCGGCCGACAAGCGCTGGATCGAGCTCGGCGGTGACTACAAATGGTTCGGGCTGACCTTCGGGGCTGACGGGACGATCGCCTCAGGCGCCCGCGGTATCCAGCGGCTGCTCAGGCTGCCGTCGCTGTCGACGCTGGTCGAAGAGACTGCAGGGCAACTGCCCGCGCGCTGCCGGCCCGCCGACGGGGCAAGCTATCGCACGTCGCCGTGCTGGCCGGCTTCGCTCTGAGGGCGCCGCCGGCAGGCCTCGTTTTGCCAGAAGTGTTCGGGCGCACTATCTTGTCGGCGGCGGCATCAGTCGCCGGCAGGGAATGATGGCGAGCACGGAGACAACCGAGCGCGAACGTCCGCAGGCTCCGGCGCGATCGCAGCCGGGCTGGCTGTCGGTCATCGACCCCGGCGGTACGCTCGATCGCGCATGGAAGGGCTTCTGGCGGCTGTTCGCACGCTGGATGCCGAAGGGCCTCTACGCCCGGTCGCTGATCATCGTCATCGCGCCGATGATCCTGCTGCAGTCGGTCGTCGCCTTCGTGTTCATGGAACGCCACTGGCAGACCGTCACGCAGCGCCTTTCCCAGGCGGTAACCCGCGACATTGCGGCTGTCATCGACATCATCGAGACCTATCCGATGGATGCCGATTTCGGCCAGGTGCGCCGCATAGCCCAGGACAGGCTGGCGCTGCGCGTCGACCTCTTGCCGCCCGATCCTTTGCCACCACCGGGTCCCAAGCCGTTCTTCTCACTGCTCGATCAGACGCTTTCCGAGGAAATCACGCGGCAGATCGGCAGGCCTTTCTGGCTGGATACGGTCGGCAACTCGAACATCATCGAGATTCGCATCCAGCTCGAGGGCAAGGTGCTGCGTGTTTTCGCCCGACGCAGCCAGGCCTATGCGTCCAACACGCATATTTTCCTGCTCTGGATGGTCGGAACATCGCTCGTACTGCTGATCATCGCCGTGCCATTCCTGCGCAACCAGATCAGGCCGATCCTGGCGCTTGCGGAAGCGGCGGAAAGTTTCGGCAAGGGGCGCCAGCCGCCGCGCGAGTTCAGGCCGCGCGGCGCAGAGGAGGTGAGGCGGGCCGGCAACGCCTTCATCCAGATGCGCGAGCGCATCGAGCGCCAGATCGAGCAGCGTACGCAGATGCTGTCCGGCGTCAGCCACGACCTGCGGACGATCCTGACGCGGTTCCGCCTTCAGATCGCGCTGTCGGGCAAGCGCCTCGATACCGAAGCGATGACCGCCGACATCAACGACATGCAGACAATGCTCGAAGGCTACCTCGCCTTCGCGCGCGGGGCGTCGGCAGAGGAGACGGCGCAGTACGATCTGCGCGAGGGTCTTGTGAAGTTCGCTGAAGAAGCGAAGCTGCGAAAGCGCGCCTTCTCCTACACCATCGCCGGCAAGCCCGAGGTCACGGTCCGACCCAGCGCGTTCTCCCGCTTGCTGGCCAACATCATCGGCAACGCGCTGCGCTATGCCACGACCGTCCAGGTCGCCGCCGTCCACGCGCGCGGCTCGCTCATCCTGACGATCGACGATGACGGGCCGGGCATCCCGGCCGACAAGCGCGAGGACGTGTTCAAGCCTTTCGTGCGGCTGGACGAGGCGCGCAACCAGGACGAAAGCGGCACCGGCCTCGGCCTGTCCATCGCGCGCGACATCGCGCGCGGCCATGGTGGCGACATAGTGCTCGATGACAGCCCGCTTGGCGGGCTGAGGCTCGTCGTCCGGATTCCTGCCTGAGCGTCACGCGCGATGGCGTGCAAGCAGGCGGTCGACGCTTGCCGTGCCGCCGCCGAAGGTCATCAACGCCAGTGCCATGGCGGCCCAGGGCAGGTGGAAATTCGCCCAGCCTTCCGGCACCGTGATCTGAATGACGGCGGTCATCAGCAGGATTCCCAACGCCGCAAAGCGCGTCCCCAGCCCAAGAACCAGCAGGATGGGCAGCACTATCTCGGCGACACCCGCGGCATGAGCCGCTGCGATCGGGAACGGATAAGGGTACTGCGTGCCAAAGACGTGGAGCCTGAATTCCTGGGTGAAGAGGAATTCGGCGCCGCCGGAGAGCTGAAGGAAGCCATCCCACTTCGTCATGCCAGATCGCCAGAAAGGAATCGCGAGGGCAACCCGCAGCGCTCCAAGAGCCAGCCATGGCGGAACGAGCCCCAGGACCGTGTCGGCCGTCTGCAGGAGCCGTGTAGCGCGTGAGGCCGGCGCGGTACCGGCATGCATCGTGTGCGTCATGGTCATTGCTCTCCCTGATTGGCGTCGGCGGCAAACGCGCCGAGCGAAACCAGCCCGACGAGGGCCCGGCCGAAGTCGAAACTGCTGTCCGCGGCAAGTCCCGCCGCCGCGGCGGTGCCGAGTGTGCCGCCGCCGATGATCGCTTCGACGAAGGCTGCGTCGGAGGCAGGGATGACGGTGACGATGACGTCGAACAAAGGCCGCGTCACAAGGACCGCTTCGGTACCAGTGTCGGTCAGGCGACCGAGCGGCTGCGTCTGATGCGCGGCCCAGATCGATCCCACCGGGTGAACTGAGCGGACCAGGCCGACAGCCGGGTGGACCGGCAAGGTCGTGTCGGCGATGTCGCCACCCGCCAGCACCGAGAGGTCCGGCATGCAGAGGGCGGTGACATCGGCTGCGTGATAGGCCCGTAGCCAGGCCAGCTCGACCCGCGCGACATCGGGCAGATAGGGCAGGACAGCCGCCGGCGCGAAGCTTGCGACGAAGTCGGGAAATCCGGCGCCGTATTCCATGAGGAGTGGCGTGGACGGTTTCTCAACACGCACGAATTCCCGTGCCATGCCGCTGAAGAAATCGGCTCCGACCAGCATACGCGTCACCGGGAAGATCTTCGCGAGTGCGCCGATCAGGCCGACATGGACGTTATTGCGATAGACGGCGAAGCGCGCGGCGTCCGGGCGCCTTCCAGGCGCCACGACACCGCGTGGGACAGGTCGACCGGCGTCTGCAAGTGCTGCCGCGAAGGCATGCTGGAGAGTGGCGAACAACATCGTCAGGTAGCCCTGCCGGCGCGGACCGACGCCGCAAGGGCGGCGTCGACGCGTCGGGCCTCGTCGAGCAGGATGTCGAGGCCGGGTACGTCGTTGTCCCATTCGACAAGCGTGGGCAACGGCCCCGTGTTGCGCAGCACGTGCTCAAAGAGCGCGAAAACATCAGGCCGGACCCGCGATGCGTGTGCATCGATGAGCAGACGATCGCCTGCGTCATCGACTGTCTCGTCGTAGCCGGCGAGGTGAATCTCGCCCAATGCCTCGTGCGGGAACCGATCGACGTAGACGAAGGGGTCGAGGCGATGGTTCACTGCCGATACCATGACGTTGTTGACGTCGAGCAGCAGGCCGCAACCGGTATGCAAGTGGACCGCCGCGAGAAAGTCCACCTCGTCGATCGTGCTTTCCTCGAACAGCACGTAGGTCGACGGGTTTTCCAGCAGCATGCGGCGACCGATCACCTGCTGAACCTCGTCGACATGCGCGATCACCACTCCCAGCGTTTCCGGCGTGTAGGGCAGAGGCAGCAGGTCGTTCAGGAAGCCGGCATCGTGGGTCGACCAGGCGAGATGTTCGGAGAAGCTGGCCGGATGGTAACGGTCGAGCAGCCGACGAAGCCGCGCAAGATGCTCGCCATCGAGCGGGCCAGCGGCGCCAATCGAAAGGCCGACCCCATGGATCGACAGCGGATAGCGGCCGGCGATGTCGGCGAGATAGCGATGCGGAGGACCGCCGGCACCCATGTAGTTTTCGGCGTGTACCTCGAAGAACCCGACGTCGGGCTGCGTCTGAAGTATCTCGCCATAGTGTTCGGGCTTCAGCCCCAGGCCGGCGCGGCAGGGTAGATGTCGATTGCCGATGGTCACGCGGGTTCCTCCTGCGGCGATGCCGGGAGGCCTTCGCGGCCTCCCGGAAGCGTTTGCCGATCACATCGGCATCAGGGAGCCCTTGTGGCCGTCGACGACGGTGGTCTCGCAGGTGCCGGCTGGCACGGCCTTCCAGGCGTTGCTCTGATAGTCCTTGGTGGAGGTTCCTGCGCAGGTCGTGCCCGGCCCGGCCGCGCAGTCGTTCTGCCCAGCGAGGGCGATGCCGTAGCATTTCTCCTTGCCGGACATGTATTCGCCCGTGACGGGCGCGGCGGTGGCGACGGTTGCGAGGGCGGAAGCGAGCGAGCCTGCGAGGGCGAGGGCCAATGTCTGGCGGTTCATGAAAGTGCTCCTGAAGTTTGGGTTTCCGCGGCGGCGCTTGCAGCCGCACATCGGACTTTCGTGACGGGCGCGGTTCGCGTTACGGTCGTCCCCGAACACGAGTTCGTGAACGCCTCGGGTCTATTCCTTCGGCTTTTGCGTCAACCATGTAACGGCGGCCGCCCGGACGCCGAATGGAGGGAATGACCGGTGGATGCCGCCAGGGACGCGGAACTTGCGCGACTGTTCAAGGTGGCGCTCGCAGGCGACGAACGTGCTTACGCGACGTTCCTCACCGGCGCGGCGGCGCAGGTCCGCGGCTATCTCCGGCGTCGGGCCGGCCAAGGCGGAATTGACGTGGAGGATGTTGTGCAGGAAACGCTGCTGGCGATCCACACCAAGCGGCATACGTGGCGGCCGGACGGACCGCTTGGACCGTGGCTCTACACGATTGCGCGCTACAAGCTGATCGATGCGTACAGACGCGTCGGCCGGCGTGCCGAAGTGGAACTGGACGAGAGCGTGGAATCGGTCGCCGAGCCGGTCGAGGAGAAGGCGAGCGCGCGAGAGGTCGCGCGCGCACTGGAAAGCCTGGCACCGGGGCAGCGGGCCGTGGTCTCTTCGATTTCGGTCGACGGCCGGTCGATCACGGAAACGGCGAGGACGCTCGGCATGAACGAAACGGCGGTGAGGGTTGCCCTCCATCGCGGGCTGGCGGCGATCGCGCGGCGTTTCGGAAGGACCTGACATGGATACTTCGCGCCTGATCCGGACGCTGGCTGCCGACAACCGAACGCCGATGCCGATGCGCCGCGCGTGGCTCGCTGCGGTGGCGTTGGCGATCGTTGTCGCCGCGGCGGTCTTTTTCATCACCATAGGGCCGCGCGCGGACTTCGCCGAGGCGGCGGAAACCGTGCGGTTCCTTTTCAAGTTCGTGTTGACGCTGGTGCTGGCCGCCTCCGCGCTGCTTGCGGTCTCAACTCTGGCGCAGCCAGGCGCGGACACGAGGTGGGGATGGCTTCTGGCTGTCGCGCCCTTCCTGGCTGCATTGGCGGTGGCGCTGGAGCTTTCGGTGGTGTCCTCGGACGAGGTGGCCGGCCTCTGGCTCGGCAAGAACTGGCTGGTCTGCCTGACCTGGATACCGCTGATCGGCGTTGGCCCGCTCGCGGCTTTCCTGGCCGTGCTGCGACATGGTGCGCCGACGCGACCAGGGATCGCGGGGGCAGTTGCGGGTCTCGCAGCGGGCGGGCTGGCCGCCACGTTCTACGCCGCGCATTGCACCGACGATTCGCCGCTTTTCGTCTCCACCTGGTACACCATCGCCATTACGGCGCTGGCGGTAGCGGGAGCTGCCGGGGGAAGGCTGTTCGCCAGATGGTGACGCGGCGCCGGGTGCTGGCGCTAGCCTGCGCGAGCGCCTAGAAAAAGCCGGCGTATCGAGGATTGCGGGAGGCACCATGTCGCTCAAGGACAAGACACTCTTCATCTCCGGCGGGTCGCGCGGCATCGGGCTTGCAATTGCGCTTCGAGCCGCGCGCGACGGCGCCAACGTGACCATCGCGGCCAAAACGGCCGAACCGCATCCGAAGCTGCCCGGCACGATCTATTCGGCTGCGGAGGAGATCGAGGCAGCCGGCGGCAAGGCCTTGCCCGTGCTCTGCGATATCCGCGAGGAGGCGCAGGTCGCCGAGGCGGTTGCGAAGACGGTCGAGCGGTTCGGCGGCATCGACATCTGCATCAACAATGCCAGCGCAATCCAGCTGACCGGGACGCTGGAGACCGACATGAAGCGCTACGATTTGATGCACCAGATCAACACGCGCGGCACGTTCCTGGTTTCGAAGACCTGCATCCCGCATTTGAAGAAGGCGTCGAACCCGCACATCCTGAATCTGGCGCCGCCGCTCGACATGGAGGCCAAGTGGTTCAAGAACCACGTCGCCTACACGATGGCGAAGTTCGGCATGTCGATGTGTACGCTGGGCATGAGCGCCGAGTTCGCCAAGGCAGGGATCGCGGTGAATTCGCTCTGGCCGCTGACCGCCATCGACACCGCCGCCGTGCGCAACCTGCTCGGCGGCTCGACGGTGGCCGCGATGAGCCGCTCGGCCGACATCATGGCGGACGCGGCGCATGCCATCCTTGTCCGCCCGTCGCGCGAGACGACGGGCAATTTCTTCATCGACGAACTGGTACTGCGGGAGACGGGCGTGACCGACTTCTCGAAATACGCACCCGACGCCAAGGGTCCGCTGGCCGGCGACTTCTTCGTGCCGGACGCGGTGTTCGAGGCAACGGAGACGAAGGTGGCGCGGACCTTCGGATGAATTCAGCCGAACATCAGGTCACGGACGAGCGTCGGGACCGTCCGAAGGTGCCTGAGCAGCACCTTCAGTGACTGATAGTCGGCTCGATCGATCTTGCCGGCTTCCACCCGATTCGTTACCGGGATGCCGGATGCGAAATCCGCCGCCTGCTGGGTGAGCAGTAGCCGCATAAGCGTTGAGTGGCCGTGCAGCATTGCCTTCAGGTCACCTTCGCCACCAATCTCGAGCGCGATCAACTGCTCAAGTCGCGACTTGGTTGCGCGCTCAGCTATGCCATGGCGGATTGCCAGTGAACGTGCAGCTGCGACGATCGGGAATAGGCCGTGGAGCTTGAGGTCGATGCGCCCGTCCTCCAACTGCAACCCGCCGAGCATCGTGAAGGGGCTGCCCGCGGTACCGATGCGTTCGCCGAGAAGCTTCGCGAAACCGGGGTTCGCCGAGCCCTGCTCATAGGCAAAGTTGAACAAAGAGTCTGCCAACCGTCCGTCACCGTGCGCATGGCGCATGTCGAACAGGATGTCGACGTTCAGCAGGTCTTCCGGCCGCGACCGCGCGACCCAATCGGTGATCCGCGTCTGCCAGAGCTTCACGCTGCCGCGAAACGCGGGGTTCATGGCCATTACGCCGCCTTTGCAGAACGGAATGCCTGCCCTGTCGAGCGTGCGCGCCAACTTCTCTCCCAGAAGTGAAAACCAGCGATCCACATGGCCACCGACGTCACCGTCGGCGAATACGATCGCGTTGTCCTGGTCGGCTGCGAGCAGGCTCTCACCTCTGCCGCCCGACCCGAGCACAAGCAGTGCATAGGAGCAGGGCGGTGGGCCGTTACCATCGCGCACCATCTCCGCCTCGGCGAGTATCGCCGCGCGGCGCGTGGCAGAGCAGAGTTCCTCGCTGACGATCTCGCAAACCACTCGCGCTTCGGTTTCCTCGGCGACTAGTGCCGCGGCCATTGCCGGAAGCGTTGACCAGGCGGCTGCCAGGTCGACGGCGGAGGCTGCCGCTTCGATCGCGTCGTCCAACCTGACTGCGGCGCTGCCGCGCAGTTTGAGCAAGTCGCGTGCGGAAACGATGCCCGCCAACTCGCCTTTCGCGCCGCGGACCGCGAGATGGCGAATGCGCAGCCGTTCCATCCGCCCGATCGCCCGATACACAAATGCCTCGGCCCGGACGGAGACCAGAGGCCTTGTTGCGAAGCCGCCGACGGGAAGCTGAAGCGCCGAGGCCCCGCCCGTGGCAAGACGGCGCATCATGTCACGCTCGGTGACGATGCCAAACTCCCCGACAGCTCGGTCAGTGCGGCCATCAGCGGAAACGAACAAGGCGGATATCCTGCGTTCGACCATTAGGGTGATTGCATCGGCCGCAGCCGTTGTTTCAGCCACGACGATCGGCGGCGCGGACATCACCTCGCCGACACGATGCCGATACGCGTAAGGGTCGACTGCCCCATATGCTGGCGTCGACGGTCGCAGGACCGGGTCGGCCCAGCCGGCCTCGTGCTGCCGATCGATTTCCCCCGACATCGACAGTGAAGCGCGCTCTGCCTCGGCGAGTGTGCGAATGCCGCGCTCTGCAAGTCTCGGGACAAGTGCGACAAGCAGGTCGGCTGCGGCACTTGCGTCTCCCAGCGCCGAGTGCCTGCCTTCGATTGAAACGCCAAGCCAACTTGCAACCGTTTCGAGCGAGTAGTCCGGAAGCGTCGGGTTGGCGACGGCCGCAAGGAGCCGCACGCAGAGACTTCGGGGGCGCGTGAACGCGACACCGGCACGAGCACACTCCCGATCGAACACCGCCAGATCGTACCCGATCGAATGACCGACGACGACGCCACCGTTGACCCAATCCGAGAGACGTTGCCATGCGTCGGCGAAAGGAGGTGCCGTTGCGACGGTTCGGTCGTCGATGCCGTGAATCCGGCTGCTGAGAACCGGGATCGGTATCCCCGGATTCACGAGCAGATCCAGTCCTTCGTCCTGCGACACCGTCCCACGAACCAGCCGCCGGGCGCCAATCTGCACAATGCGCGCAGTACGCGTGTCGAGGCCCGTCGTTTCGGTGTCGACAGCGACAGCGTCAAGCGCGAGGAGCGGGGTGGCGCCGGGGAGAGGCTTGGCGACCATAGTCCGCTCCATCCGTCAGAGATCCGGCGCGTCGTCCTGTTTCATCTTGCCGTGCTTGGCCAGGCCGGTGATCCGGTCGATGTAGGCCAGCATCAGCGCCGACACGACGAAGGCCAGATGCATGATCGTCAGCCACATCAGCTGCACGGGCGTGTAGGTCTGGTGGTTCAGGAATATCTGGAGCAGGTGGATCGAGGAAATTGCAACGATGGTCGAGGCTACCTTGATCTTCAGCGAGCCGACATCGATCGTGCCCAGCCAGTGGACCTCGCCGTCGTGATCATCGAAGCGGCTGACGAAGTTCTCGTACCCCGAAATGATCACCATCACGACGAGGCTCGCCACCAACGCCGCGTCGATCAGGCCCAGCATCTGGAGAATGGTGTCCGTGTCATCGAGCACGAAGACCTGGCCGATGAACTTGAATAGCTTGTAGCCGAACGAGACGGCATAGACCGCGAGCGCCACGCCGAGGCCGAGATAGAAGACGACCAGCAGCCAGCGCGACGCGAGAATGATCGATTCGACGGCGAGTTCGAGGCGCTTCATGAAGGCATTCCGGTGGGGTCGCCCGTATTTCGGACGCCTGCGACGCGTTGGCAAGAGGGCTGAACGGCAAGATTGAAACGGAAAATGCGGCCGGCCGTTTCCGGCCGGCCGCATCGGGGAGTCGAGTGCGTCAGTTGGCGCTTGCCACCGGCGACACCAACGCGGTGACACGCCTGACCGCGACGCGACGGTTCAACCGCTCCCGGTCTTCGGTCTTCACCTTAAGGTAGCGTTCGCCATAGCCCTGGGTTGCCAGGTTCTCGGGCGGGATCTCGAAATACGTCGTCAACGCATTCGCCACGGCCTCGGCGCGACGATCCGACAGCGCCAGGTTGGCGATATCGGAACCCACCGCGTCGGTGTGACCCTCGATCAGGAAGGTCTCCGCCGGATTTTCCTCGATCAGGCGCCCGATCGCCGCCGCCAGGTTCTCCAGCCTCGGTACCTCGGATTCCTCGATCTTGTCCGACCCGAACGCGAAGGTCAGGGTGTCGAGATCGATGCGGCGCGCCTTGTCGCGAACGCGCGCCGAACGCTTGACCTCGTCGATGCCGTAAAGACGCTCGACGCGCTCGACCGGCGGCTGGTCGAGGAACGCGTAGTAGTCATCCGTATCATCGACCCGCCCGGCGTCGAGGATGTATTCCGAGACGGGGATGGTCAGGCGCATGGGCGGCAGGTCGCGGCCCGGATCACGCCATTCGCGTTCAAAGTCGCGTTCCTCCACGTAGACGAGCACGTACTCGCGGCCGTCGGGCGTGATGCGCGAACGGCGCAGCACATCGCCATAGCGGTCGCGAATCGTCACGACGCGCGTCCCGTTCTCGCGGATGACCGTCTCGCGTGTACGTCCGCCCCGCAGGTCCTCATAGTAGACCTCCCGAGCGCCGCGGGTCATCCGGTCGCGGTCGCTGCTCTCGACGATGATCTGGTTGTTGATCTGTATGACAACCCGGTCACCGACCTCACGCACGACCTCGGCGCCAGCAGGACGCTCGCGTCGCTGGGGCTCCGGCGGTGGCGCGTCAAGACGCGTACCTTCCTCGGCCGTCGCAGACTCGACTTTGGCCGGCGGCGTTGCCTGCGCGGCAGCGTCGCTCTCTGGAGGAGGCGGCGCGGGTTCCGTGGATGCCGCTGGAGGCGGCGTCGCAGCCTCGCCGCTACCCGCCGCGCCGGCTGGCGCTTCTTCCTTGGCGCTGTCCAGAACAGGCGCAGCGTTCTCAGGAAGAACCTCGGTCTCCGTCTCACCGCCGGCAGGCGGAGTTTCCGCGGGCGGTTGCCCGTCTGGCGCGACCTGGCCAGCCGGGGGCTCAGCCGGTTCGGTGCCGCCAGCCGGCGGCGCTTCGGCAGGCGGATTCTCGGCGGGAGCCGCGTCGGCAGGAGGTGCGTCCGCTGGAGCCGCTTCGCCTGCCGGAGGAGGCGTCTCGGGCTTCGGCTCGTCTGGTTGCGGCTCGGGTACCGGCGCCTCTTCAGGCGTCGGCTGGGCCGGCGCTGGCTCAGGCGGAGGTGCCGCCTCGGGCGTTGGCTCGGGCTCCGCCGCTCGCGTGTCGGCAGGTGGCGCCTCGGGCTGAGGAGCTTCCTCGGGCGTAGCGGCAGGGGCGGGTTCATCAGCAGGCGGCGCTTCTGCCGGCTGTGACTCTGCCGGCGGTGACTCTGCCGGCGCATCCTCCTGTGGCGCGGGCGGAGGCGACGCTTCGGCAGGCTGCTCGGCGGCGGGCTGCTCTTCGGCCGGAGCGGCCTCTGCCGGCTGCTCGCCCTGCTGCTCGGCCTCCTCTCTCTTGCGGCGCTCCTCCTCCGTTTCCGTCGTCGTATCCGCCTGGGCGAGGATCATCGGCCGCGCGGGGACGTCGGATGGTATCGGAACAGGAGCGGAACTGGCAGGAAACGCGAACAAGGCGACGGCACCGATCGCGGTGCCCGCCAGAAGCGGGATCGTTCTTTTCAAGGTATCTTTCTCCCTGGGTAGGGTCCCTTCGGTCTGGCCAAACCCGCAGCGCGGCAATTCGTTCCGGTTGCGGCAGGTCACGTTGCGTCGCAAGACACAGTCGCGGGGCAGACGATTGAACCTGAGAGGCGGGCCCGGGCGGTTGCAGTCCGCCCGGGCCTGAGATGCCTCGGACGCTGACGAGAGCGGACGGGGCAGGGAACATGTCCATCAGACACTGCGAATGTGGCGCGCGCTGGCCGCCAATGCGGCGCCATCTTGGCGCGCGAAGCGGCTTGACCGACGTGCCGCCAAGGCTCATTCGGAGCCATGGGCGAGCCGTTCTGGAAGACCAAGACGCTGGAGGAGATGTCGCGCGGCGAATGGGAATCGCTGTGCGACGGCTGCGGCAAGTGCTGCATCAACAAGCTGGAAGACGAGGAAACAGGCGAGATTTACTGGACGAGCGTCGCCTGCCGCATGTTCGACCAGCAGACGTGCCTTTGCTCCGACTACGCCAATCGCAAGAAACACGTGCCTGATTGCGTCAAGCTGACACCAAAGAAAGTCCCGAAGCTCGACTGGCTGCCTTCGACCTGCGCCTACCGGCTGGTGGCCGCCGGCCGCGACCTCGAATGGTGGCACCACCTCGTCTCCGGCAGCCGGGAGACGGTGCACGAGGCCGGCATCTCGATGCGCGGACGCGTCACGGCGCTCGACAACCAGATGGCCGACGACACAGATTATTTCGACCACATGCTCGAAAGTCAGCCCTGAGCGGCAACCACCTTTTCCTCGTCGCGTTTGAAGGCCGGACCCTCCGACGATCCACATGAACGTCGGATGAACGGCTGGTTCGCGGGACATTCAGGTAGACGGGCGCAAAGTCTCTCCGTCGATCCGGAATCCCCCCGCCGGACCGCCCGCGAAACAGGAGAAGAACAATGATCAAGACCCTCAAGACACTCGCGCTCTCGGCCGCAGTGGGCCTCGGCGCGTTCGCATTCGTTCCGGCCGCGCAGGCCGACAGCTTCTATCTCGGCTTTGGCGGCGGCCATGGCCCGCGCGCCGGCGTCTGGATCGGCGACGGCGGCCACAGCTACCGCCGGTGGGACCGTCATGGCCCCCGCCGCGCCGAGTGCACGCCGAACCGCGCCGCCGACAAGGCGTCCCGCATGGGCCTGCGCAACGTCCGCGTGGTCGACACCGACCGCCGTTCGATCACGGTTCGTGGCCGTGCCTATGGTAGCCGTGAGTTCGTGACCTTCGCCCGCGCCCCGGGCTGCCCGGTCATCGGCTAAGTACGATCGCACTTCAATGCGGAAAGGCCGGGCATCTGCCCGGCCTTTTCGTTTGGGATTACCTTTTCGTTTGGGATTACTGGAGCTTCGTCCAGTCCACCGGCAAAGGCGGGTTGTCACCGCAGACCGGCGTCAGTTCGCCAAGGCCATAGCGCTCCTGTACGTCCTTGAGCGACGTATTGTTGCCGAGACGTTGGCAGGCGATCTGGAAGGCGTCGCCCTTTTCGAGGGAGGAGATGTCCCAGATGCGGGCGGTGCGGTCATTCGAGGTGGTGACGATGCGCGCTCCGTCCTGCGAGATTTCGGCGGATCTGACCGACTCGCGATGGCCTCGGAGAGACAGCAACTGGGCACCTGTCGCTGCGTCCCAGACCCGGACCGTCTTGTCGTCCGCAGCCGTGATTATCCGGCTGCCATCTGTCGAGAAGACTGCCGACTGCACCCACCCACTGTGCCCTTCCAGAATCAGCATAGGCGCGCCGGTTCTTGCGTCCCGTATCTCGGCAGTACCGTCAACGGAAGCGATAACCACCCGCTTACCGTCTGGCGAGACTTCGGCGGACCTAACCGCAAAGCGGCCTTGCAGCTCCAGCATCAAAGCGCCCGTCGCCGCCTCCCAGATACGCACAATTCGCCCGGACGTGACGGTAACGATCCTGTCACCGTCCCGCGAGTAACTCGCTCCAACGACCTGGCGGTCGCCTCCATCCAGTGTCAGCAAAGGCGCACTCGTCGTCACGTCCCAAACGCGAGCCGTGCCATCCAAAGAGCCGGTTACGATGCGCGTACCGTCCGGGGAGAAGGAGCCGGACAAAACCGCCTCGCGGTGGCCGACAAAAGTCGATCGAAGTTCTCCGGTGCCCACCTCCCAGACACGTGCGGTCTTGTCGCTGGATGCGGTGACCACGCGTGCCCCGTCGGGCGCGAAAGACGCCGACTGGACCCGGTTTGTATGCCCCTTGAGAGCAAGCATCTCCCTGACGGTCGGCGTGTCCCATATGCGGGCGGTGCCATCCAGATGTCCCGTCACGATTCGCGCTCCATCCGGTGAGAAGACAGCTGAAAGGGCTTGACCACCGTTGCCTTTGAGCCATGCCGTTTGAGGACTTGTTGCGTCCCACACGCGAGCGCTGCCGTCATCGGATGCAGTGAGGATCAGAGCCCCATCGGGCGAAAACGTCGCTGACTTCACCGCCGAGGTGTGTCCGACCAGGGTAAACAGCGCCGTGCCGGTGGCTGAGTCCCAGACGATGGCCGTGCGGTCGTCGGATGCAGTCACAATGCGTGTGCCATCCGGCGAGAAAGCCGCTGTGTTGACGTCACCCGAATGCCCTTCAAGCGTTCTTGGCGCGTCACCTCCCCAGATCCGGGCAGTATCATCGTCAGACGCCGTGACGACGAGCGCACCATCGGGTGAGAAACTGGCGAAGTTGGCTTTCGTTGCATGACCTTCGAGCGTCAGAGCAAGCGAGCCATCCGCCGCATTCCATATGCGAGCCTTTCCATCGCTCGATGCGGTTGCGATACGTCCGTTGTCCTGTGAAACGGCGACGGAGTAGATGACGCCTCCTTGGGCTTCCAGCGTGAGCAAAAGCGCCCGCGTGGCAGCGTCGTACACGCGAGCATCTGAACCCTCGGCAACTACGATGCGCCTGCCGTCCGGAGAGAAGACCGCCGAGTTGATGGTTGCCCCGCGCCCCAGCCCCGGCGACTGCTCACCGGTTGTCGCATCCCAGATGCGTGCCGTTCTGTCCCAGGAAGCCGTGATGACACGCGTACCGTCGGGTGAGAAAGCAGCTGAAGCAATCGTGTCTTGATGCCCGCTGAGCACCAAAAGCGGAGCGCCGGTGGCGGCGTCCCAGATGCGTGCCGTCTTGTCCCACGACGCCGTCACGATGCGCTTGCCGTCGGGAGAGAACACGGCCGAATCGACCGCATCCTCGTGCCCTTCGATCCTTAGGCGTTCCCTAAGTTCCGGAATCGCGCGAACCATGCTCGCGACCGATCGAGCGGACGCCGGCCGGCTCTCATCGCCGGCTCGCGGCCATGCGGCCAGCGCCAGTTTGACTGCCTCGACGGGAAGCATCTCGGACAATGCCACGCGCGACAATGCCGCGAGGCTCACCGTCTCGTTCTCCATCGCGCGGATCGCTGCGCGCCGTGCTTCCTCGGCGGCGGCGTCCGCGCGTCCGGCCTCCGCGACCGCGATCTCCTGCTGCCTGCGCGCCTCCCATGCGCTCCAGCCAGCGAAAGCCGCGAGAGCGGCCAGGAGCACCGACGCGGCGACCGCGCCCCGCGTCACCCATTTGCGGAACCGGCGCTCGCGATCACGTGTTTCCCGTTCGCGCGCGAACGCTTCATGGCTCGCCCCGACGAATGTCCGTTCGTCCTCCGACAGCCACCCATCCCGCCTTGCCGTCAGCGCGGCGAATGCCTCGCGCTCGACTCCGGTGGCCAGATGGCCCCGCTTGTCCGCTTCCGGCGCGACTGCCCAAAGCGAAGCCCGTCTCATCAGCGGGTCGAGGTCGCGAAGATCTGCGGCCACGCGGTTGAGTTCGTCCTGCAGCCACGGCCACTGGGTGATCAGCGCCTCGTGGCAGACCTCGTAAGTGTCGTCGCTGGCAAGCAGCAGGCGGCCGTGCGCGTCCGAGCAGAGCCTGTCGGCGAGCGCCTGCCGAGCCGGGTCGAGCTCATCGCGCCGGCAGATTCGTCGGACCGCGCCGCCGGTATCGCCGAGGCGTACCAGCCTGACGAAGAGCGGCGTCAGCAGCGCCGCCTCTGCCTTCGTCAGCTTCTCCGTGCGGATGCGCTCGGCTTCCTGCGCGAGGGCGCCTGTAACGCCGCCCACGTCCGCATACGCGTCGAGCAGCGTGCCGTCCGGACCATGCCGGCGCTTCCAGACGACATAAAGCGCCATTTGCGCGAGCGCGAGGTCGCCGGCGCGATCACCCAGGTCAAGCCGGGTGCGACGCGCCAGCCGCTCGGCGTCGTCGGGCCGCTCATATCCGGCTAGTTCCAGTGGCCGCTTGACGGCCTGTTCGAGGCCGGGGTCGGAAATGCGCTTCAGTCGCATGGCAGCCGGGTCGTCGGCGTCGGCGAGTAGGCGGTAAAGTTCTTCGAAGGGTCGGCAGAGGTTGAAATAGTCTGCTCTCACGGTAAGGACCACGCGCACGCCGCCGGGTTCGCGGAGCGATGCGAGCCTAGTGAGGAAGTCGACGAAGGGCGCGCGGTTCGCTTCGGGCGTTTCGGTCAGAAGCTCGTCAAACTGGTCTACGACCAGCAGCGTTTCCGTCCGGTCGGCCGGGAGGTCACAGCGGAGCGCGAACGCGCTCTCAGCGACGTCGGCGAGGTCGAGCCGCTTGCGCAGCATGGCGCGCTCGCCAGCCGAAACGTTCATCTTCTCCGCCACCTCGGTGACGCCCCGACGCAGTCCCTCCACAGGATCGTTGCCAGGCCGCATGACGATGACGTGCCAGATGCGTCCGTCCGGCTCTCGCCGCGAAGGATCCGCAAATGCGCCGCCCCGGAATGCCGGCACCAGGCCCGCCATGGCAAGCGACGACTTGCCGGCGCCGGAATCGGCGACGACCGCCAGCAGCCGATGCCGCTTGAGCAACGCCACCAGATCCTTCACCTCCTCGTCGCGGCCGAAGAAGCGGCCGGCATCGGCCTCCGTCATGGAGCGGAGCCCGACGAACGGTTCGTCGAGCAAGGGGACCTTGGAAGGCTTGGTGGACAGCGCTGCCGCGACGAGCCGGCGCAATTCCTCGTCATTCCCGAGAGGATCGAACACGCCCTGATGCTGCTGTGCGAAGGCGGGCAGCGCCGCGACGCCCGGCGAGTCCCGGGCGATCACCGGAATGAACGGAATGGCGTCCGGGCCGGTGGCGCGCGACAGTGCCACTCGCACTTCGCGCTCGACCCAATTCACCACGCCTTTGGAGCCGACCATGACGGCAAAGGCCGTGGCACGCCCGAGCGCCTTTTCGAGTTGCGTCTGCCAGTCCTCGACGCCGGGCAGCAGATCGTCCTTGTCGAACCAGACTTCCAGGCCGGCTTCCCTTGCGGCCTTTGTTGACATGATGCGCGTCTTCAGTGCCTTCGCGGCGTCGCTGTCGACGCCGGAATGGCTGAGAAAAAGGCAGGGTCTCCTGCCCTCCAGGATCGCGGCCTTCGCTTTCGCCACGCGCGCCCCGCTGCAACGCCCGCGCGAAGCGTAGCGCGGGCGTTCGGATGCGTGAAGGGGCCTAGTTCAGTTCGAACGTGACGTTGACCTGGACCCGGTAGGCGTTCTCGCCAGCCTCGACAGGCGCGCCGCCGCGCGCGTCCTCCATCGTCACCTTGGCGTAATACGGCATCGGGGGCTGCTGGAACGATGCCTCGGTGATCTCGATCACCCGGCCGAGTTCCGTGCCTGCCGCTTCCGACAACGTCCTTGCCTTGGCGAGCGCGTCGGCGACTGCCGCCTTTCGCGCGTCGGTCATTGCCGACGACGGGTCCTCATTGGTGAAGGTGATCGAACCGCCCTGATTGACGCCGAGCTTCACCGCCTGGTCGATGATCTCTCCAGTCTTCGTCAGGTCGCGGACGCGCACCGAAATCGTGTTGGTCACCTGGTAGGCGACCAGCGTAGCCTCCTGGGTGCCGTCCGGCTTGTTGACGTAGTTGTAGCGCGGGTTGATCTGGATGCCGGCAGTCTGCAGGTCGCGATCGGCGATCCCGGCAGCCTTCATCGCGGCGATGACGGCGGCCATGGCGTCGCTGTTGGCGGAGAGCGCTTCGGCGGCGGTCGCCGCTTCGCGGAGCACGGCGAGCGAAACCAGCGCCAGATCCGGCCGCATCGCCGCCTGGCCCTCTCCGCTCACGACGATGCGCGGCAGGAACGGGGCCGGGGGCGCAGCCTGCGCGGCGGCGATCGCAGGCAGGGCTATGGCCGCGGCCAGCGTCAGCGCGGTCAGACGGGTGATCATGGATGGTCTCCTCAAGGCAAGTCCTTCGAGGGCAGAAATAGGAGAGCATTGTGAGGCGATTACGGCGACTGCGATGACGCAGCGTCGCCCGCGGGGCGGCAAGGTGCCCACATGCGCTGCACTGCTTGTGCGCGGATCGAAACGCCACTAAACCGGCGCGGGTGGGGCCTGTAGCTCAATGGTTAGAGCCGGCGGCTCATAACCGCTTGGTTGGGGGTTCGAGTCCCTCCGGGCCCACCAGAATGCACCATTTCTGCGGTTTTGAATAGTGGTTGGACATGCCGGTTGGACAATCGGTTAGACAAACCGCTTGAGCAGCAGCGACATTCCATCCACCGCAAGCCGCTCCTGCTCCGCTTCCCGGCTGTACAGTTCCACGTGATCCAGGTCGTCGTGACCGAGGATTCCGCCCGCCTGCTTCGATGTCGCGCCGTCCTCGGCGAGATACTTGCCCAATGTCTTCCGCAGGCCGTGAAAGGTGCACCCCGCGTCTAGCCCCGCCAGGTGTGTCCAATGCGCCATCATTCCGGTCAGTGACTTGTCGGAGAATGGCTTGCCGTACTCGGTCGTGATGACTGTTTCTGCCCGGCGCGGAAGTGGCGCCAAGGCATCTCGCAGCATCGGCAGCAGAAGCAGTCGGAGCACCTTTCCGCCCTTCACCTGCCGGACGGTGATCCGATCGGCGTTGAAGTCCACGTCTGACCAGAGTTGTGTCGCAACGTCGCTTCGACGGTTCCCGGTCCACAACGCCAAGGCATAGGCCGCCCGTGGCATACTGCCCACCGGCCAATGCTTTTCGTAGGCGGCACGCTCTCGCATCGTCCACGCCCGCCAGCCGGCGTATTTCGGCCGCCATTTCATGCGGACAGTAGGGTCGTGCTCTATCCAATCTTGGTCGAGCGCTTCCGCAATCGGCCGTCTGATGGCGGTTAACAGGTGCTTTGCCTTGTGCGGCGTGTCGCTGAAGTGGGCTAGTATCGCACGGACATGCCAGCGCTTGAGATCTGATATCAGCATCTCCGCCCATAGGTCCGGCGATTCCGGGTCGACTCGGAGTTCCAGGAATTCCTTCATCAGCCGCTCGTTCTTGAGCTTGGTGGCCGGGTCGAGCCCCTTCCACTCCGCGCTCTTTTGAGCCAGTCGCCAACCGTCCGCGAACGACCTCGGGACCATCCGCCCGGGGTGATGGATGATGACCGCTTTGCGAGGTTCGCGCCCTTCTATGGCCGCCAGGTAGGCTTCCTCGAATTCGGGATGCCTCGGCTCCTTCGGCAGATAGAAATTCTTCTTGCCGCGCCGGAAACGGTAGCGGATTGTACCGTGGCGGTCGGGCGCCGCCGTGACGTACGGATAGTCCTCCATGGGCTGACCTAAGCGGCACGCGGGCCCCTCCGCAAGAGCGCATCGATTCTGTTCCCGTCTTCCCCAGGCAGGTCGGTGAAGGCGGCGTCGAGCGCGATCCGGTCCCATACCGCGCGAGAATTCGCCCGCTTCGGCTTGGGCATCCGCCCGTCCGCCACCATTTCATCGAATAGCGTCGTGCCTACGCCGACGTATCGGGCGGCTTCCTCACGACAAAGCCCGCGTGGCGGATATGCGATGGGGTCCGCCCGTGTCATGCGCAACCCTTTGGAGGGTGGGGGCAGCGCGCAATGATCTCCCGCGCCTTATCCACGATCTGCCTCCATAGAGCGGAGGAGGGCAAGGAGAAGGGCTAGGGCGGGGGTTGATGCATCCGCGTTTGCGTCGACCTCAACACCTTCGCCTGTCCAGTAGTACGGCGACGCGACGCCGGCATCATATGAGACAGGGTCTATGCTCTTCTTGCGGACAGCGTAGCCCCACCCCGGCCGCACCCGCTCTATCAGAGCCACTACGGCGTCGAGGGAGGCGGTGAACTCGGGGCAAGGTTGCTTCCGATAAGGCTCGTGCCAAAAGATAGGCTCATCGCCAATGCACTGCCCGTTGTACGGGCCGATGTCGGGAAAGAATGCATAGACGACCATGACATCCATCTCCCGATCCGGCCCTGTCAGCCCCTCCACCCGCTTGATGAGTTCTGCGATCTGGCTCATCTGCCCTGCTCCTCTAGAGCCTGGCGGCCGGCGTTCCGCCAGACTGCCTCGCGGGAGATTGCTCCGCTCCGCCGTCCGCGCGACGTGACGACCTCATAGAGCGGCGAGAAGGGAAGCCAGTCGGCTCCGACGTTCTCACAGACATCAACATGGCCGGGCAGACCGCGGCACCAGGCGGCGAGAGAGGAATAGGTCAGATCGGAATTTGGATAGCGGCTCCCGGCCTCGTTATTGTACGGCGGGTCGATATGCCAATGGGCGGGCTCAACGTCGATTTCCCACCACGGCTTTCGTTCGATCGTCCATCCTGAAATCAGGGGCTTCTGCTCAACGATGCGCCGTTTGACGGCAGGCCCCCACACGCGGCAGTCGCTGGCATTGCGCCATTGGAAATACCAAGGTGAGAGCGTGCCAGAGGGTTCCGCACGGCCCTTGGAAACCCAGAACCGGACGAGGAGTTGCTGTCCGCGAGGAAGGCTGAGGACGTCGGAATAGTCCTCAAAGGCATCAGGGATGCGCTCGACATCCTCAACGGATGACCCGATGAGCCACGACCACAGCTCGCAGATGTCGTGCGAAACGTCATACAGGCGAACGTTCTTGCAATCCCACCGCGTGGAATAACTGGCCGACCCCGCGAACGGCTCAATGACGAGTTCGTGGCGCGGCGGGCCATAGTGCTTTGCACCCGTCCACTTCGCGCCGTAGTAGCTAAAGAAGGGTCTCATGCGGTTGCCGCCCGCTGCGCCTCGGAGAGCTTTGCCATCTACGCGCTCCGGGCCTTGGAGAGGGCGGCGCGCGCAATGGAGCGCATTACGTCGACGGTGTCGCGATGGTTGTGTTCCTCTCCTGCGATCTCACCGGTTGCGATCATCTCCAACGCCTTCAATAGATCGGGCGCAACGGTGATCAGGCGGGCGTTGGCCTCATCCATCGTGTTGCCCGGTTCAATGTGAACATTCGCCAGAACGCGTTGCTTGTTTGCCGTCGTCACGATGTGCCAATTCGGCTCCGTGCTGGGCAGATCGGCGTAGTAAATCCACGGCCCCGGCGTGTGTGTCGTCTCGCTCGCCATCTACGCGCCCTCCTTGCCGGTGGGCGGGGTGGGGAGAGGCGCCGCGTTGATCATTGCTTTCCAGATTACGGGAACGTCGGCAAAGACCGTTTTTGCTTCGGCGTGTGCTCTGAAATGCGCCTCGATCATCGCTTCGGTCGGCTCGACCGGCACAAGCCTCCACCCTTCCGACTGCGCAGGGACTGCTTGCGGGGCGGGGGAGGCGTAGAGGGGGCGTTCTTCGACTTGGAAGTATCCGGCAGCCGCCTTTGCCAGAAGCTGCGAGGACGCCTTGCCATCTTGCCAGGAAGACCAGTCGAGCCAATCAGCGCCCGGCACACCTTCTCGCACAAAGCGGCTCCGGTGCTGCCACGCCACCGGCTCCTGTCCTGTGGAGACGGATAGAGCGCCCGGCTCTGCCTTTGCGGGGAGTGCGGAGAGATAGGCGGTGATCGAGCGCGAAAGGGCGGCAAGCTCGACGGATGAAGGCTCGGCGGATGGATGATGATTGACGCGGAATGCCGCCTCCAGCGCCTCGCGGTTCAGTTCCTGAGGAATGTCAGACATTCTTGGACTCGCTGAGAAGAGCGCGGGAGGTCCAGTGATTGCCGCGCAAGATGCGGCTGACCATTGCCTGTTTCAGGCCAACCTTGTCGGCTATTGACTGTTGACTTGCGCCTGTCTTGCGAAGGTGGGCAACCGTTTGCGCCAATTCCGGGGTGACCAGGGCGACTGGAAGGACTCGGCTTCGGGCGCGACCCTTTCGCGCCATGTCAGCCATGTTATCGGCGTGCGTCCCGAGAAAGAGATGGTCGGGGTTTACACAGGCGCGGTTGTCACACGCATGGCAAACATGCTTGTCCCCGATCTCGCCTTTCGCGAGGCGATACGCGTAGCGGTGAGCAAGATGCGCGCCGCCCTTCGTATTGAACACCCCGTAGCCGCTAGTATTGAGTGGCCCTTGCCACACCCAGCATCCAGGCCCCTGAACCGCATAGAAGCGGTAGCGCTCTATATCGCTGACGAAGTGCCTTTTCAGGCTGCGCCCGCGTTGCGCCTCTCTTGATAGGCACCCGCAACTCCTGACGCATCCAGCCAGTAGCGCTGACGCACGTGCGCGCGCGGGTGTTCCGCATTCGCAGACGCACACCCACTTGCGGGTGCGGGGACCCTCGTAGCTGAGAACGGTAAGGCGCCCAAAAACCTTCCCGGCGTGATCGACAGCGATTGCGCGCGGCATTAGTCGAAGTCCTCCGCTCTCCCGGCAGGCCAGAGCGTTCCGCGACGCTCGACAGTGCCGTCCATGCGCTTCTTGATGCCGCTGGCCTTGGAACCTGGCATCGGGCGACCGCGACTGGTCTTCGCGCCCTTGTGGCGGGCCTCGATCCGGTGAACCTTGGCGATGTCCTTGCGGTCCCGCGCCGTCTTCACGCGATGGCATTTGACGTGCGCCGGGCGAAGGTTCTCGTCGCTATCGTCCCGGCTGATTTCCCACGGGATGACGTGCTCGGCGTCCCATGCTTCGCCGACGCTGATCTTGCCCTTGCACAGGTAGCAGATGCCCTTGTGCTGGGCGAAGATCAGCATCTTGCGCTTCGTTGTCATGGACGGGCGGCGGGGCGCGGCGACCATCGCTCACCTACCGACTTCTGCCGCAAGGGCGGCGTTCGTTGCGCGTTTCAATTCGCCATAGAGAGGCTTGAACTCGCGATGGGCTTTCCGCCTGTCTGCGATCTGCTGGATGATGACCGAGCGGCGGTGTTCTTCACGGGCTGCGATCCGTGCGCGGCGCTTGGCCATGAACCAGGCGATGAAGGGGCCAAGCGGGTTCAACGTGAGGCCTCCAACGCTTTCCGGCCTTTGGTGTCGATGTGCCAAAGCCGCGCTCTGCCTTCGATCCCAACGGCAATTCCGAATGTGTAGGCCATGCCCTTGCGGTGAAGGTTCTTCAGCGTACCGCCGGCCCACTCCCGAGCGCTGGTCGGGTTCGGAGCAATGGCTAGTCCGATTTCAGCGCACGTCGATCCGCCTTCGTCGGCGTCGAGGTATTCTAGGATGCAGCGCTCTTTCCGGGTCAGGCTCATGCAGCCTCCTTAGAGCGGGCAGTAGAGCCGCGCTCGACGCCGTTCGTCCGGCCAAACTCTCCGTGAACGGACGCAATCACCTTGTCATAGGCAGCGGCGGCCTCTTCGGCAGAGTTGAACAAACCGAAGTACCGATTCTTGGTGCCGTCTTTTGCCCGCACTACCCATTTCCCGCGTTGCTTGTGAAAGCTGACCCCTTTGAAGCCGCTCATGTTTCGAGCCGCCTTTCCGGTGTTGCGCATATTCTCGCTTTGCGATGCGGGCCGAAGGTTGCCGATGGAGTTGTTCGACGGGTTGCCGTCTATATGGTCGAGATGCTTCCCTTCAGGCAGGCATCCATAAACGTAGAGCCATGCCAGCCGATGGGCGTGATAGGAACGGTCGTCGATTGCGATCTTGACGTATCCGTTCCCCCTGTCGCAGCCCGCGATCTTTCCAGCGTATTTCCCATTCCATTGCGCCCGCATGTCAGGGCGGAAGCACCATGTGAAATGACCAGATGCAGGGTCGTAGCTGAGGACCTCTCTGAGGCGGTCGGCGCTGATCATGCAGCCCTCCTGTCGCTGTTCTCGACGCCGACCAAGTCTTCGATGTAGGCGATGATCGCAGCCTTGCTTTCCTCGAACCGCTGTTTGCCCATGGCGCGACGTGACTGCGACTGCGCGGTGAAACGGTAGACAGTGCTGCCCTCGAACGTGACGACGCTGTATTCGTCCAACGGGCGAAGGTTCGCCGCCCAGCGGCGCGCCTCTTCCTGAGAGCCGCACGTGAATGTCTGGGTATCGCAGTACCGGCACATGATGAGCGCGTACTTGCGCAGATGTTCCGGGGTCTGAGCCCAGGGCTCGCGTTCGTAGCGTTCCGGGATGCTCGCGTGAAGTTCGGCGATATAGCCGAACTCGTGGTTGTGGCTCGCCTGACTGCGATCCTGATATGGAACCAGCTTGTAGTTCTCGCCGACCACGTATTCCTGATCGGCTTTGCGCGCCCAAAAAGCGGACGCCGGCACCATGGCCTCGCCAGTCCAGTGAAAGAGCATGGGCGCGCTCGACATGTCAGCCGCCCGCGACAGGGTTCAGCGCGGCGAGGAAGCCGGCGCGCATGTCGAACGCCTGCTGCAACGCCTCATCGTCGCCGGTCAGCGTCGCCTCGACATCGTGACCGTCCCAAATCTCGATGATCTGGTCCTCGGTCTTGCCGGTCGCGAGCGAGGCTTTCAGATCAGCAAGGAATGCCGACACATCGAACGTCTCGGCTTCCTCGACTTCCGGTTCCGGCGCAGCGGCGGGACGCGGCGCGGCGATCTGTGGAGCGGGAGCGACGACGTTCGCAGTGATGACGTCCGGCGAACGTTCAGCCTCATCCTGGTCGATGATGCCAGCGAAGCCGAACGCGGTACGGGCGCACTGGATGAATGCCTTGTGGCGCAGCATCCGCGCCGGCCACTTCTGCCACGGCTCGGTCGGGCGGCGGCACTCTTCCATGTACTCGGTCACGATGGTCGGCCGGTTGCGGTCCTTCCGGTAGATGGTGCAGGTCACGGCCGTCAGCTTGCCGTTCGTGTCCATGCGGTCGTCGTATTCGACGCCGTCCGCCTGCGGATGCGAGTTCATCAGCTTGAACCAGCCGTCGACGCTGACGATGGGCTGGATGCCGCCGCCCTTCTTCGGGAAGGCGAAAATCTCGCGCGTCACCGGGTTCAGGTCATAGGCGTGGGCCACCATCAGGAAGGCCGCGAAATCCTCGTCGCTGACCTGTCCGGGCATACACGTCTGACGGACGGTCTTGGAGAAGATCGCCGGGTCCATGTTGTAACCCGCCGCCATCGTTGTGATGAGCGACTGGCGATGCGGCTCGATGCGAGCAACCTGGTTCATGCGGCCTCCGGGAAGCGTTCGTGTTGATGCCAGTGGGCGTACGTTTCGTAGGGGATCGGGTACTTGGCGCAGTACGGCCAAATGCGGTCCGGATCGGTGATCGTTCCGGCGAGTTCGGCCCTCAATTCGCCGGCTTCGTCGCGCCAGATTGCGCAAGCCACCCAAGGCCGCTTGACCGGGGCCAGGTTCTTGTTCAGCCCGCGTCGGTCGCGCAGCTTGAAGTAGCCGCACTCCGGTTCCGAATGGATCGGCGGCTTCTTCCCGGCGAGCGCGTCCCGCCACCATGCGAAAGGGTCGTTCACAAGTCCGGCTCCTTCGGTGATTTCGGGTCGGTCAGGTCGAGGTACTGGCGCACGAGAACGCGCCGGTATTCCTTGTCGGGGTCGAGTTTCAGGGCGCGCTCAAGCCAGTAGAGTTCAGCGCCGACCGGCACGCGCCCGTCCTCCGCCCTGTTGGCGTCCTGGATCATGGGGTGGGCTCGGCTTTGGAGAGAGCGGCGCGACCGGCGGCAGTGAAGCGGTAGCGAAAAACCGGTTTGCTGTGGAACTCCGCCGTAAATCTTTCCCACAACCCCGCCGCGCAGAATTTTGCTGCCGCGTTCTCGGTCATGACGATTTGACCGAGAACGATGCAATCTGGCGTCGCGGCAGCCCGTTTGAAGGCGCGCACTTGCGAAGGCGTGAAGTAACCCAGCGTCGTCACGGCAGGACTCCATCCAGATACCCGGCGGCAAAAGCCAAGGCCGGGATGACGATGATCAGGTTGAGCCACCGGTGTTCAGCAGCCCATGTGAGATAGCGGTCGGGGAGGGACATCAGGCGGCCCTCCGGGTGAGGGAGCGCTTGGCTTCACGAAGCCGCACCTTGTCCGCAACAGCCTGATTGCCGGCTTCGGAGTTGCACGGAGCGCAGGCAATCACGAGGTTTGACAGATGATCCGGGCCGCCGTGCGCTTTCGGGCACAGGTGCTCGACCGTGATTTCCCGGCTGTCAGTCGACAGGAATCCGTTCTCGCAGAACCAGCATTCCAGCCCGTCGCGCGAGGCGATTGCTTCGATGGTGTGCCGAAGCTTCACGCGGGCTTTCAAGTCCGGCGACAGTGACAAAAGTTGGCCGGCGAGATAGGATGCCTTAATTGCCTCCAGGCCGTCCGGCCAGCGCTCAACGCCCTTGCTATTCTTGTAGGCGACGAACACGCCTTCGCATGTCCGGACACGCAGGATTTCGTAGGGGTTCGTGGGCGGGTCGATGACCGCGCCACGCTCAACAAGCCACGCCTTGAAGGCAGTGAGGGAGAAGCCGCCGCGAGCCATCGCTACACGGCCTCCTTTGCCTGCTGGTGGGTGAGATCGGACGTGCGCCGATACGTCTGAAATCCGGCCGCGCGAGGCAGGAGATCGAGGGAGTCAGTCGCGCCGTAGACCGTCAGTTCAAATGCCACTTCCGTGCCGCTCTGGTCGGCTGTGATGCGGATCGTGCGAGAGTTGCTGTTGGTCGGAAACTCCGACACCAACTCGATCGACTTCACGTCATGGATTGAGATCGTGTTCATGTTCACGCCCTCTCGACAGCGCCGATGTGGCGCATGAATGCGATGCGGTTGATCGGGCGCTCGTCGGCCTCATCCTCATCCGCGATGAAGTCGACCGTCACGTCGTGGTGCCTGCCGTCCGCCATGCGGATGACGCGAAGCGAGGCGTCGCAGGGCCACTGGCGGTACACGTCGCGCGCTTCCGCTTCGGTCGTGCAGAACGAGCAGTTGAGCCGGTCTTCCATGTCGATGATCAGGAAGCCGTCGAGGTCGATCGGAAGGTTGCGAGGGTGCGCGTTCATGTCAGCGGCCCTCCGCCTTGGCGATGACGGCGCGAGTCTTCGCGATCCGCACTTCGAGCGAAGACGTCGAGAAAGGCGGCAGCTCGGCCTCATGCTTCCGCAGATACGAGAGCAGATTTTCAAGGGCGATCAGGTTGTCGCGCTCGCTGGTCAGCATCTCGGGAGCGGCGGCAATCAGGCGCCCGTGTTTTTCGGCGTTGCCGCCGCGACATATGGCAACCTCGACGTGAGCGCTGCCGTCCGGCGCGTGGATGCCGACTGTGCCGTCAGCAAATCGGGTCGCCTTCCAAGTGTGCGCGTTCATCATGCGCTCCAATCAGGTTGAGGGGGTCAGGAGGCGAGCTTGGCGAGCGCGACGCGGGCGTCGGCCTCGGTGTCGAATGTGCCTACGTGGGTGATCGTCCCGCGCTTCGATATCTGCGCGCGGAAACGCCCGCTTGGCGTAGGGTAGACCCCGCCCCGCCCATTGCCCCGGCTGACGTTGCGAACGACGCGCCGGCCCTTTCGGTCCATGTCGCGAACGTTGTCGAGGTGCGTCCCCGTCCACAGATGGTCAGGGTTGACGCAGAGGGGCGTGTCGCACGTATGCAAGACGCAATGCCCTGCCGGTATATCTCCGCGATAGGCGGCATAGGCAGCCCGGGCAGCCGAACGGGCCGCGCCATCGAAATGCGCCTTCGCGCGTTCGTGTTTGGTGCCGCCATCGGAAACGGCGCCGAGCCATATCCAGCAGCCGCTATTTGGCTCTGGAATGCTGTTGTCCTCAATCCGCCGAGCCAGCGCTGAATTGTGCATAGGGCGCTCCCATTGCCGTGTTGGCTATGGGGAGGACGATAGGGGTTTTCCTATCTACTGTAAATAGGAAAAATCCTGCCGATAGGAAAATTCTTGCACCGCCCCGCACGACGTGCGAATCATTGGGGCCTCGCCACGAAGTGGCGGGATGACTATCCTCCTCGCTGAATGCGTGGAGGGGAAACATGCAGGACGACGCTGTGCTAAGGGTGGAGATCAAGAATAGCAGGCCGGTCGATCTGATCGACCTGACGACAAGTCTGATGGCATTGGCGCAGTCATTTCAGGACTATGCAACGTCCGCCACTGGCGACCCCCTGCCGGACAATATGCGCCTCTACGTCAAGGAGATGCGTTCGGGCAGCGTCATTGCCGAGTTGGTGACGCTATCCGACCAAGCGCAATGGATCGCCGATAACATCGAGGTCCTGGCTGCCTTCGTTGGCAATTTGGACGACCTCATGAAGTTTTTCATGGGGCGCGAACCTTCGACGTCGGAGCCGCCTACGAGAAAGCAGGCTGGGCAGATCGTCAGCATCGCTGAGCCGATAGCAAAGGACAGTGGAGCGCAGCTCAACATACAGGTGATGGACGGGGGCGTCGTCAACATCCAGCAGACGATAAACATCACTTCGACTGAAGCTAACGCGATGCAGAACGGGGCGAGGCGATTTCTTGGGCCCGCGCTGCCTGCCAGCTATGTCGCCGCAGACCAACTTATGACGCTTGAACAGGTGAAGAACTCGGCCAAGGCGAAAACTGGTGACAGGGGCGTTATCGAAACCGTCACCGACAAGCCGGTCAAACTTCAGTTCTTGGGCGAAGAAGCCAAGCGCAAGGTCCTTGAACTGGACCACGAAAATCCGCTGCAATGCGCGTTTCTGGTCGATGTGGAAGTCCGTTCAGTTCAAGGCAGACCGACGCTGTATCGAATAATTGAGGTTAAGGACGTTATTCCGAAGAGCTAGGTGGGAACATCAATCATGTCTTGTGATGTTTCCCCTTGAGCGACTTCGGCCGCTCGGCTTCCATCGCCTCATGGACTTCGGCAAGCGTCCTGATCCAGATGCCGGCCTTCAACGGAACTTCTGCGTTTCCGTCGAGCCAAGCATGAACTAGCGACACGTCGCAACGCAATGCGCGGGCCAGTATGTCCGGCGTCCAGCGGATGGATTGAAGCGCTGCGTCGAGTTGTTCCGGCGTCATCCCATCTGGCGTCTGTCAATCTAGGGAATTGCGAAACCTACCACGAAAGGCCCACCTTCCTGAAGGTACTTGTCAGGAGGGACCCTTAGGCGGAGACGCCAGCTTGCGTTGACTCGCGAGCTTTGGCGCGGATTCGTCTGAGGCGGAAGGACCGATAGAGGGAGGTCGCCAGATGGCAATTCGCCACCAGGTAGCGAAGCGCTTCAAAACCAAGAACGATGAGATTGTTGCCGGTCTGCGTGAAGCGGCGGGAGCTGCTGCGCCTACCGATCCCGCCCTGAAGGTGAAGCGCCTTACCGCCGAGGTCGCGGTGCAGATGGCTCTACTTCACGGCGGGGATTGGCAAGTGGCGATAGATCATCGGAACGGGTTTGTGGTGGTATCTCGCCGGCCATCTGCCACACCGTCTTGAGCAGATCATAAGCTCGCCGCCCCTCGCCGACAGGCACGATGTCGATCCGCTCTAGAAGCGAGTATGCGGCTTCGCCAGATACCTTGCGGGACGACTCGCCTCCGGTCTTGCGGGGAGCGGATTTCGCATCAAGCAGCGCCTTCCGGACGATATCAACCAAGTGAGCATGCAGCAGCTTGGGCGATTTACGCTCAACGAATTGTTGGATGTAGGCCTCGTTTTTCCCAATCAGTCCGGAAACTGCTTTGTAATCGAGGCGACCGCTTTCCTTGGCCTCGCGTAGTTCGTCCCGGAGGCGGGCCATCTCAGAGGCGAGCTGTTCGGTAAGCATGAGGCGAACGGTGCCTGAACGGTTTCCTATCGTCCAATAGGAAAAATCCTCTTGCACGGTAGGAAAAACCCTATTATTGATAGGGCATGACAGAGGTTGAGCGCTTCCGCGATATCGTTGAGCAGTTCATCGTCGAGCGCGGCCTGACAGCTACGCAATTCGGTCGCGACTATGCGTCCGACCCGCTGTTTGTGTTTCAGCTTCGAGATGGGCGTGAGCCGCGAACGGCCACTCGTGAGCGCATCCTGACCGCAATCCACGCCACCCCCACCCGTCAGAACACGGCGGCATAGCCATGATCACGCGCAAGTCGCTCGCCGACGAGATCGACATTCTCGACACGTCCATCGCCGACCTGAACGGATCGAAGAAGGATGCCTTCGACGCCTATCGCGACCAGATGATCGCCGCGGGCGTTGCGAAGGAAAACGTCCGCAAGGAAATCGACGCGGTGAAGGCCGCCATCCGTCGCCGCCGTGCCGTGAAAAAGGATGAGCTGGCAGTCGAAGAAAAGGACGCGCTGGTCGACGAAGTGTTTGCCGAAATCACGGCTGCCTCTCGTGCACCGCGCGCCACGCACGTACGCGAGGGGAACGGCGACGCATCCTACGCGAAGTTGCGATCCGAAGACCTGCATGCGCTCGCTCTTGAGCAAAGACGGGCACCCATCGATTGGGACGAAGTGTCCCGTCGCGAGTTCCCGTCTGACAGCGCTGTGCATGTCTATTTTGTCGAGGCTCCCGCTCTTGGGCTTATCAAGATCGGTTCGTCCGCCAATGTGGAGCACAGGATATCGGCTCTCATTCGAAATGGGCCGGCGGAACTGATCCGCATTGGCGTGATCTCTGGAGGTCCGAGACTTGAATTGGATCTGCACGAGCGGTTTGCGCAACATCGCGTTCGAGGCGAGTGGTTTTCGAGCGACATTCGCACGGAAGTAGACGCGCTTCTCCTTGCCGAAAAACCAGGATTTCCCGACCCGCTCCCTCCTACGGTCGACGGCGGGCGACCGAAGCAAAGTTCCGATGATGGCGGCGCAAAAGTCGACGGTGGCACATCCGTCGATGGTCGGGCGGTCGAACAGACCGGTGCATTCATCGCCCAATCGGAGCAACAGCCGGAAGACCAATCGCAGGACCGGAATGAGCCGGTATCCGAGGCAGCTTCCTCCGCCACCCCTTTCGAGCCGCCTGCGTTCCTGGTCAAAGCCAGCGGCTCCATGCAGGACACGCGTCCGCACTGCCGGAATCCGAGCGCCTGCGGATCCTACAGACCGGGCCATTGCTACACCTGTTCCAAGGCTGCTGGCCTCAATGAGGCTGCGGCATGAACGTCGCCGCGATCAAGCCTTCGCAGGCATTGACGATGTTCCGGCTCGGCTTGGATACCGCTCAAATCGCGCAGAACCTTGGCGTGAGCGAAGCAACCGCGTCTCGCTATGTGTGGGTTGCGCGCTGCCATGAACAACGGCTGCCGGCTGACTTCCTCAATCGCGCTGGAGAAGTGCGGAGGATCGCGGCGCCATGACATCAATCCAGGCGGCGAACCTGAGCGGGCACCCCGGACCGGCGAGGCGTATCATCGTTGGCGGCCGGTCCGGGGTCTTGGCGGCAGAGGGACGCACCGCCGTACACAATGCGAAAGACGGTGCCGCTGCGCATCGAAACCGGCGCGGTTGTGTCGTCCTCGCTAGGGGCGGAGCGTTGGAGCGTTCCGTCCCGCTGAATTTCTCCCGGAGCTTGAAGGCGTCCGGGGGCCTGCATTCTTCGCTGCGCGACCAAGCCGCCAAGCACGCGCGCAAGCACACTGCCAAGTATTTCCGGTCCTTCTCGTCTGTTATCGTTCATGTGGACGATAATGGCGGAAGGATCGGACAAGGTGTTGTCAGAGCGTGACAAGAACAAGTCAATGAGTGACACGGTATTCGCACGAGACGTAATTCGGGATGCGTTTCCGAAGGATCGCCACGGCAGCGTGAAGGCGGCTCAGTCGGCGGCGTTCTCTTTCATTCGCAAGCATGTCGAGAAGGATTTCACCTTCCGTCGGGTGCGGGCGATCTGGGAAGGAACGGCGCGCCGGATCGACGGTGAAGAAAAGGACGCTCTGAGAAGGGCGCAAATCGAGGAAGCGAAACGTGAACAGGCAGAACTCCGGGCGCGGCTGGCTCGGCTGGATGAGGCGCTTGCCGTGGCCGATGCGCAAAACCATCGCGGAATGGGCGCGCCGTCGCAGCCACAGGCTGGCGGACTTCGCGGAATGGATCGTCGGGGAGGGTGAGTGAGATGGCGAAGCGCCCCGAAGTCATTCTCCTTCACGAGACGGCCGGGCAGAGCTGGCGGCGGGACATGTCGTCTGTTGTCGGCTTCGTCCTGCTTATCGGCATTGGCTGGCTGCTCGACAGCAGCGCCATGCAGTGGGTCGGCGCGATCCTCGGGTTTCTCGTCGTCGGCTCGAACGTCGCCCGGATGAGTAAAGACACCCGCATGACCATCGAACAGGCCCGCAAGCGTCTCGACGAAATCGAGGCCGCCACCACCAACCAAGGACAGGCAGAATGAGAGCGATGGACATCGTGTACGTCGGGTGCATCGCGCTCGCCGCCTATCTCGCCGCGAACTTTATCGCAGGCGACGAATGTGTGCGTCGCGGGGGCACGTACTCGATGACCGCCGGTTGCAGTTTGCCCGCCGAGTAGTTCCCCCGCGTGGCCCCGGCTTCGCCTCAGCAAGCCCCATTGGATGCGGACCATGGAAGAATACGAAGGCCATACAGACTACCCGCTCGCGATTGAGGCGGCAGGCCGCAAGTTTCGTCGCGCGATGTACATGGGCCTTGGCGCGATTGTCGTCTTCATCGGCGTTGCGCTGCTGATGAGGGCGGGTGCGTGAACCCGATCCGCAAAGAGGTCACCATCGGGGACTGCCGGCTGATCCTGGGCGATTGCCTTGAGGTGCTTCCGACGCTCGGCAAGGTCGACGCCGTTGTGACAGACCCGCCTTATGGGATTGGTATCACCAAGAGCAACCGCTTGGCATTAAGCCGAGGACTAGGCGGCAAATCGTGGGACGACGAGCCCGCCGACCTTTCGTGGTTGGACACCGACAGCATGCCCGCGATTGTGTGGGGTGGCAACTATTTCGACCTGCCGCCGCATCGCGCTCCGCTGGTTTGGGACAAGAACAACGCGGGTCGCGACTTCGCTGATTTCGAGATGGCGTGGACCAACCTCGACATGGTTGCTCGGCGTTTCGTGTTCCGTCCGATGAACATGGACGGCGGAAAGCTGCACCCGACGCAGAAGCCCATTCAGGTCATGCAGTGGTGTCTTGGCTTCCTGCCCGACGCCCGCACCATCCTCGACCCCTTCATGGGCTCCGGCACCACTGGTGTTGCCTGCGTAAAGCTAGGCCGCAAGTTCATAGGCATCGAGATCGACGAGGGCTATTTCGGCATCGCCTGCGACCGCATTCGCAAGGCCTATGCGCAGCCCGACATGTTCATTGAGCACACCAAGGCTCCAGAGCCCGTCCAAGCGCCTCTTTTCACGGAGTCGGCCGCATGACGCTCAAGAGCGCAGCCATGGTGCGGGTCGAACTTGCGTGGCCGCACAAGCACCTGTCCCCTAATGCGCGGGTGCATTGGAGTGAGAAACATAGACGCGCAAGCAAGGCCCGCCACGACGCTTCCTGGGCCACTGTAGAGGCTGCGAAGCGCATCCGGCTATCACCGCCATTAAGGCTTACCACGACGTGCTTTCCGCCGACGCGGCACGCTCATGACCGCGACAACCTCTCAGCCCGCATGAAGGCGGCCTATGACGGTATCGCTGACGGCCTTGGCGTAGACGACAAGCACTTCCGTCACGAGCCGGTCGTCATCGGCGAGGTGGTCAAGGGCGGCCGCGTCGTCGTGGTTATTCGAGAGGCGGCGGAATGAGCACGTGTGTCGTCAAACTAGCACCGCGCACGCTCGCCGTTGCGCTGCACGATCTGGAAACTCGCGAGCGGTCTACGCTCGTTTCGTTACTTGCATACATGTGGTGCAACGAGGGTCACGTTCCGGCTGACGAAAAGACATTGGCGCGCCGCAGCGGACTTCGCCCGTCTGCTTTCCGGAAGTCTCTCGCCATCCTGGCCGATGGTGAATTGCTTATGATCCGCGCCGACCGACTCTACCTTGGGCGTAAGCTGGAGGGGATGCTGCGCCGCGCTCAGATGACGGCCGAACAGCGAGCAAGGGTTCGCGCCGAAGAGAGCAAATGCGCCTATTGCGGGGACACTGACGGTCCTTTTGCGGTCGATCACATCCACCCTGCATCTCGCGGCGGGACTAATCATAGGAGAAACCTGACCCTCTCCTGCGTCCCATGCAATTCGACTAAGCGCGCTCATCTATTGTCCGAGATGGAAGACGCAGATGAGTAAGAACCGCTGGTTCAAATTCTTCCCGAGCGACTTCCTCTCCGGGATCCGCAGCCTGACCCCTATCGAGGTCACAGCCTATGTCGTTGTCCTTTGTGAACTCTACGATCACGAGGGAACATGCAAACGCGATGACGAACACTTTGCCCGTGCTTGTCTGATCCGAAAGACTGATCTTTCGAGGGCCATCGACGGCCTAATCGCGAAGGGCAAGCTGACCTTTGAAGCCGGGTTGCTGAGCAACAAACGCGTCTCGGAAGAGATCGTCAAGCGCACAATCGCGGCGACGACGAAAGCGCAAAGTCGACGTGAAGTCGACGTGAAGTCGACGCAAACTCAACACGAGGAAGGCAAAAGATTCAATAAAAACAATGGAAGATTGCGCGATGTCTCGCCATATAAAGAAGAAAGAGATAAGATAAATAAACCTTCTTCCTTAGTGCCCTACGTTCCCGGGGGCTCGGGAGAGACGCTAGTCGTCAGCGACGCGCTCCTCAGGAAGTTGCAACCCAAGCGTACACACTGAGAGGTCGAGTCATGGCGCGTATTCACTTCGATCCAGAAAACGAGGTCCGGCACAAGTGGCAGCCGATCGGACGCATCGATATGCGCTCGCCGCAACTGCGCTTGAAGCACGCAGAGGTGTTGCAGGAGCGCGCCCGGCTGGAAATTGAGAGAACGGCCGGCGAGCGAGAAGCCAGGATAGCCATGCTTGCCGAAGAAGCGCGGAAGGCGAGGGAGGCGATCCTTGCGCAGAAGGCGGCAGCGAAATCGGCAGCAGAGGCCGCAGGCTGGGTCGTGACGACGACCCCCATCGTTTTTACAGGCACGAAATTCCAGCGCATCGTTCGCCGCGCGGTGAAGGTGTTCGGCGTTTCGGTATCGCTGATCAAGAGCCAGCGGCGGTCACGCCAAATCGTCCTTGCCCGGCAGTTCATCATGTACTGGGCGGTTCGGACGACGAGCCTGTCTCTACCGCAGATCGGAAAACTTATGGGCGGCCGCGATCACACGACCGTCCTCCACGGCAAGAAGGCCTACGTCGTCAAGCGCGCCTCCATGTCCAGAACCCTCAGAAAGGCACGGTGAGAGATGAGCACGAAAATGAGCGACGCGGACAAAGAAGTCGTCGAGACGCTGATCCAGTCGTACTTGGAAGAGTTGTCGGACCGACTCGTCGCGAAGGCAAGCTATTGCTTCAACCATGGCGAAGCAGCGGCGGGATCGATGCTCATCAGCATCGCTACGTCGATCGACGACATGTTCGACGATGACGAGACAGAGCACTAGGCCACCCCACACAGGCACATGACTGAATGAAGCCAATGCGAAAGAGGACGGACCCCGTGTGGTACGCCGTGAAGACGAAGCCGGGCGCGCAGATGCCGCAGCGCGAATACGCTGTCGAAACGACGCGCAGCCGCAAGGGCTATCGCATCGTCCCGTCGCTCAATGCCAATCTGTCAGCAGTCGAGCGCGCGCTGTCGGACGCCGGCTTCACCCACTACATGCCGGCCGAAAAGCGCCTTATCCGCGATCGGCGCCATACGAACCTGTGGAAGCCGCGCCGTTTCGCCCTCCTGGTCGGATATGTCTTCGTCCGGGGCCCTCTCGATTTCCTCGCCTTGGAAGGTGTGTCGGGCGTCGAGCAAATCGTGAAGGTTCAGGGCGTCCCAATGCCTGTCGACCTTCTCGACATCCTCACGCTCCGGTCCATGGAAGCCGTCGCAGAAGAGCAGTTCGACCGCATGTCAGAGATCGCCTACAAGACGCTGCGGTCCAAGGCGAAGAACGACCCTCGGCTTCGGTCGATACTGCACAAGCTGGGGCAGGCGGCCGATCTTGTCCCCAGCCTTCAGATGGTTCGCCAGCGAGCCGCTTGACATATTGTTTCGGATGCGGAACATTCGCGCTAGGTGATTTGGCGCGACGGGGACACGTCCCGGTGCCTTGCGGAGAAGGTCACCGCTCCGCACTCATCCAGAATTGCGTCCATTCCCAGCCCGCCCGGTCTCCTCCCGGCGGGTTTTTCGCGTGAGGTGATCTGTGGCAGGAGGCCGCCCGTCCAAGTTCAAGCCCGAGTTCGCAGCGCAAGCTCACAAGCTCTGCCAGTTGGGCGCGACCGATGAAGACCTCGCCGATTTCTTCGAGGTCGGCATTCGCACGATAGCGAACTGGAAGGCTGAGTACCCCGAGTTTTTGCAGGCCCTAAAGGGCGGCAAGGAAGCGGCGGACGACCGTGTTGAGCGCAGCCTGTATGAGCGCGCGGTCGGATACACACACGACGCCGTCCACTTCGCGAGCTACCAGGGAGAGATCACGCAGACGCCGTACCGGGCGCATGTCCCGCCAGATGTGACGGCTCAGATTTTCTGGCTGAAGAATCGTCGGCCGGACCTGTGGCGTGACAAGTCCGAAGTCCACCACCGTCATTCAGTTGATCAGATGAGCGACGATGAGCTTGAACGTATCGCCGCAGGAGGCAGCGAGAGCGCTACTCCGGCGCCGCTCCGTCCGTCGCAGCCTCACTGAGTATGCGCGCCTTCAGGGCTACGAGCCGGCCGAACACCACAAACTGATCATAGCCGAACTGGAGGCGGTGGCGCGCGGAGAGAATGACAATCTTCTGATCTTCGCGCCGCCCGGATCGGCCAAGTCGACCTACGTCTCATTGCTGTTCCCAGCGTGGTATCTGGCGAACAATCCGGGTCACAACTTCCTTGCTGCCACGCACTCGGTTGAATTCGCAGAGCGCTGGGGCCGCAAGGTACGGAACGACATTTCGACCAACGCGGTGATCCTGGGTGTTCAGCCCGATCCGCAAAACCAAGCCGCCGCGCGATGGGCGCTCACTGCTGGTGGCGAGTACTACGGCGTTGGTGCTGGCGTCGGCATCTCTGGTTTCCGCGCCGATATCGGCCTCATTGATGACCCCTTCGGTTCTCGTGAGGACGCATGGTCTGAAACAGTCCGGTCAAAGCGTTGGGACTGGTACATTGATGACTTCTCGGCCCGCCTGAAGCCTGGTGCGCGTCGCGTCATCATGCACACCCGCTGGCACGAAGAGGACATCGCCGGCCGCGTCTTGGTACAAATCGAACGTGGCCTGCTCAAAGCCCGAGTTCTTTGCATCCCGGCCATAGCAGTTGATGAGCATGACCCGCTTGGCAGAAAGCCGGGCGAATACCTGTGGGACGAGCCGGGCGGCTACAATTACGGGTCATATCTGAGGCAGCGACAGAAAGAGTCGACGCCGATGATGTGGTCGGCGCTCTACCAGCAGAGCCCTTCGCCGGAAGAAGGCGATTACTTCAAGGCCGAGTGGTTCAAGCCCGTCCACAAGCTGCCCGATGCAAAGACACTCAGGGTCTACGGCGCATCGGACTACGCAGTCACGGCGGACGGTGGCGACTTCACGGTTCATCTCGTGGTCGGAGTTGATCCTGAGGACCGCATCTACATCCTCGACCTGTGGCGCAAGCAATCGGCTTCGGATCAATGGGTGTCGGCCTTCTGCGAGATGGTCCTTGCGAACAAGCCGATGGGCTGGGCCGAGGAGCAGGGGCAAATCAGGGCCGGCGTCGGGCCGTTTCTCGACAAGGAACAGCGTCGCCGACAAGCGTGGGTTGCTCGTGAGCAATTCCCGACACGCGGCGACAAGGCCGTCAGAGCGCAGTCGATCCGAGGCAGGGCTGCACTGGCAGGGGTCTACTATCAGGCCGATGCGCCTTGGTGGCCTGATCTTCGTTCCGAGCTGCTGAGTTTCCCGGCCGGCAAACATGACGACCAGGTGGATGCACTCGGTCTCGTGGGCCAGTTGCTCGACAGGATGTTGAGCGGCGAGCGCCCGAAGACACCAGAGCCGCCGCCCCGTGACGACTATCGCCCGCGTGAAGACGCATCGCAACCCGGTGACTGGATGGTCTACTGATGAACCAGACCGGATATGCGCAGGGCTCTCGCGGCAACGCGGTAGGCGGCGATGGAGAAGCCAGCCACACGGCCCTGAAGAAGGACTACGAGACCTACCTGACTCTCAAGTCGGAAGAGATCAAGGAGCAGCAGGAGGCGCGTCGCTACTACCACGGTGCGCACTGGACGGCCAAGCAGATCAAGACGCTCAATGACCGCAAGCAGCCGGTCGTGACGTACAATCGCATCGGTCGCAAGATCAACGCCATAGTCGGTCTCAACGAACGCCAGCGCGCCGATCCGAAGGGCTTCCCGCGCACCCCGAAGCACGAGGACGGGGCGGAAATCGCGACGGCGGTACTGCGCTATGTTCTGGATGAGCAGCAGTGGGCGACAAAGTCGTCGCTTGTCGGTCTCGCGGGTGCCGTTGACGGCATCGGCGGGATTGAACTGATGCTCGAGCGAGGTGACAAGGGGGACGTTGAGGTCGGCTTTGAAGAGGTCGACCCGTCCGGGTTTTTCTATGATCCGCGCTCGCTGAAGATGGACTTCTCCGACGCTCGTTTCATTGGCGTCGGCAAGTGGGCCGATATCGACGCCATTGTCGACGTGTTCCCCGACAAGGAAGAGGAAATCCGGGCGAGCGCAGACGAAGGCGCGGAACTGACGAGCAACCCGGATTCGGATGACAAGTGGTTCTCCGATGCAGGCGGACGCAAGCGCATTCGCCTCATCGATCACTGGTACATCGTCAAGGGCCAGTGGCGTTACTGCATCTACACCGGCTCGCTAAAACTGGACGAAGGGCCGTCGCCTTACCGAGACGAAAAGGGCCGGTCCTTCTGCAAGTACATCATGTACTCGGCGGCGGTCGACCACGAGGGCGACCGTTATGGCTTCGTGCGCAACATGCGTTCGTCCAATGACGAGATCAACCAGCGCCGGTCGAAGGGCCTGCACAACGTCAACAGCCGACGCATCATCATTGAAAAGGGTACTGCCGGCGACGTTGAGAGACTGAGGCGCGAAGCTGCCCGGCCCGATGGCGTGATCGAGTATGCGCCCGGCACCACACCGCCGGTGTTCGATGACGCGGCCAAGAGCGCCGAGCTTCAGGGTCAGTTGGCGTTCCTTGAGGATGCCAAGTCTGAAATCGAAAATTACGGGTTCAACCCGGCGCTGATCGGCACTGGCGTAGACAAAATGTCGGGCCGCGCGATCAAGCTTCAGCAGGAAGCCGGAGTGGCCGAACTCGGTCCGTACCTCCTTGCGTTCAAGGGATGGAAGCTCCGGGTCTATCGGGCGATCTGGAATGCGGTGCAGCAGCATTGGACGGCTGAACGCTGGGTCAGGGTCACCGACGACGACCAGATGGCGCAGTTCTTCGCCGTCAACCAGATGCAGCCGGGGCCGAACGGGCCGATGCTCGTGAATGCGCTCGGCTCGCTCGATGTGGATATCATCATCGACGAGGGGCCGGACACGATCACCATGCAGCAGGACACCTATGAGACGGTGTCCATCATGGCGCAGAAGGGCCAGCAGGTTCCGCCGGCACTGATCATCGAACTCTCGCCGCTACCGGCCTCGGTCAAGAAGAAGGCCAAGGAGATTCTGGAGCAGGAGAAGCAGCAGGCGATGCAGCTTCAGGCCCCGGCGATGCAGCTCGAAATGCAGGGCAAGCAGGCCGAAAACGAGAAGACGCAATCCGAAACGATGCTGAACATCGTCAAGGCACAGAAGGAAGGTCTTCCCGAACCCGGCCAGCCTCAGACCGGCATGGAACAGTCGGAAGCGGCGGCGTCCATCCGCGACAAGCTCGCTTCGGCCGACCTCAAGGTGGCCCAGGCCGACAAGGTCCGTGTCGAGACGGCGTTGAAGCCTCGCGAAATGGAAATTCAGGAGCGCGAACGGCAGGAAAGCCGCACCGAGCGCTACGACTTCAAGAACGCAGACATTCATCAGGCCCGCCAACCGGCCTGAGAGATACCGCCGCCGGGTTTACGGGCGCACGGGTGCTTTCCCCGCCAATGAAAGCCGGAGCCGCCGTCCGCGACGGGTGAACGTTTCTCCAAACGACATCGGAGCATGACATGACCGGAAACGGTGACGAGATTTCCTTGTCCGAAATCATGGCGGATGAGCCGCAGGGCTCTGAAACCACTCAGGAGCAGCAAGTCGAAACCATGGCCGAAACGGCGGAAGCCGGGCAGGCGAGGGACGACAAGGGCAGGTTCGCAGCCAAGACCGACGAGGTCGAAACTGCGGCGACGGAGCAGACGGTCGAGAAGACCGGCACGGTTCCGCAGCAGGCCCTTCATGCAGCCCGCGAGAAGGAGCGCGAGGCCCGCACTGAAAACGAGAGTCTGAAAAGGGCGCTCGATGAAATGCGCGGCCAGATCAACTTGCTTTCACAGCAGCGCCAGGCGCCGCAGGCCAAGCAGGAAGAGAAGAAGGCGCCAGAGTTTTGGGAAGACCCGGACCAGTTCGTTTCGGCGAAGGTGTCCACGGTCGAACAGAAGCTGGCGACCCAGTTGGAGACCATCTCCAAGCGCTTCGCGATCAAGGAGCACGGTAAGGACACGGTCGACGCTGCCTATCAGGCGCTCGGCACGGCTCTTCAGCAGGGCGACCGCTCTGCGCATGAGGCGTGGCGGGTCATCCAGCAGTCGGACGATCCTTACGAGGAAATCGTGCAGTGGGATAAGCGGGCGAAGACCATGCAGCGGGTTGGAAGTGACCCAGACGCGTGGCTCGAGGCCGAGCTTGAGAAGCGTCTGAGTGACCCAACGCACCAGGCCAAGATTCTCGAACGCCTTCAGGGCGTCGCTGCCGTCAATACCAACCGGTCGGACCCGATCACCAAGCTTCCGCCTTCGCTCAGCAGAATCCCGTCAGGTGGCAACACCGTGGACGACGGCGACGTGAGCGACGCGGCGCTTTTCCGGCACGCAAGGCGCTGACGCGAGACATCGCGGACGGCGTAAGATCGAAAGGATACGGCCATGGCCGTCACCACCGTCCAGAGCAACAACAAGCTCGTAAAATACACGCGCGAAATCAACCGCGAGTACGTGCGTGGCAATCTGTTTTCGCCGTACATGAGCGAAGACCTCAACGCCATCATCCGCATCCGCCAGGAACTCAAGTCCGGCGGCGAGCAGATGAACATCCCGCTCGTGACCAAGCTTCGCGGGCAGGGGAAGGGCACCGGTACTCTCGTCGGCAACGAAGAGAAGATCGACAACTACGGTATGCGCGTCTGGCTCGACTGGGCTCGCCACGCGGTCGTCACCAACAAGGCGGAGCAGCACAAGGACAGCGCCGACATCTTCGGCGAGGCCAAGCCGCTGCTGGTCGACTGGGGCAAGGAGCTTCAGCGCGACGAACTGATTGCCGCGCTCATGGCGCTTCCGTCCGAATCCGCCCCGGCGGCTCTCGGTGGCGATGCCGGCGACCGCGTCAACGGCGTCCGCTACGAACTGGCCTCTACGACCGAGCGCAACACGTGGAACGCGAACAACTCCGATCGCGTGCTCTACGGCGCCCTCACGTCGAACTACAATTCGACGCACGCGACCGCGCTCGCCGCGCTCGACACCACGGCGGATCGCTTCAAGCGCGCCCCGCTGCGGCTGATGAAGCGCCTGGCGCGTCAGGCCAGCCCGGCAATCCGGCCCTACAAGCTGGAGGACGGTCGTGAGTACTTCGTTGCCTTCGCCGGCATCAACACGTTCCGCGACCTCAAGGCCGATCTGGAGACGATCAACAAGGATGCGCGTCCGCGCGAAGCTCCGGGCCTCAAGAACCCGATCTTCCAGGACGGCGACCTGATCGACGACGGCGTTATCGTCCGCGAAGTGCCGGAAATCTCCACGTTCGTCACTGACGTGTGGACCACGCTGAAGACCGCTGGCGACTCGTCGGGTCGCGTCGAGCCGGTGTTCCTGTGCGGTCAGCAGGCGGCGGCGTTCGCTTGGGGCCAGATGGCGAAGCCGACTTTCCGCAAGGAAGACGACTACGGCTTCATCACCGGCACGGGCACGGAGATGGCCTACGGCGTCGGCAAGATGTTCAAGAAGCACCCGATGGATGCCTCCACGCTGAAGCAGTGGGGCGTGTTCACCGGCTTCTTCGCCTCGCCGACCGACTGATCCTGAAGGGCGGTCTACGGGCCGCCCACCCCCCTCAATCTTGAAAGGAACAGGGCCATGCCCAACACCCAGCCTACGGCTCGCGACATGAGCTATCAGGGGATCGTCCACACCATCGTGGAGAAGATCACCTACGCCAAGGAAAACACCGTCGTCGACGTTCTCGGCGGCAAGCTTCCTGCCGGCGCCTCCGTTATCGGCGGCGGCGTTCACATCGTCACGGCGTTCAACGACTCCGGCACGGACACGCTCGACGTGGGTTTCCGTGACGGTTCGTCCACCGACGACCCAGACGCCTATGCGACGCTGCTGCTCGTGTCGGCGGTCGGCTTCATCCCGCTCGATGAACTCGGCGCCATCACGAACATCCGGCAGACCAAGGATGCCATCCTGACGTGGCGCTACAACGGCGAGAACAACAACGCCACGGCCGGCGTCGCCTATCTGATCGTCAACTACGTCATTCCGTCCAACCCGTAAGGAGCGGCGACAATGGCTGCAAAGATCAAGTGGCTCGGCGGTCCCGGCGAGCCCATGGAAAACGAGTGGAACGGCATCGTTTTCGAGCGCGACAAGTGGGTTGACGTTTCTGACGCCCGCATGATCGCGACCGCGAAGAAGAACCGCTTCTACGAGGTCGAGGGCGAGGACACGAACGCCAAGAGCCGAAAGGCTGAGGCGAGGAAGTCCGATGCTGAGGCGAAAGCGGAAGAGCACGCCAACGCCAAGGCCGAACTGTCGGCGCGCGCGGTCAGAAAATGAAGACCCGCGAGGATCTGATCCGCCGCGCTCTGTCGAAGGTCGGCGTCTTGGCGGCGGGGCAAACCCCGTCCGCCGAGGACCGCGCCGTCGTCAATGCGCTGGTTGTTCCGATCCTGTCGGACCTGTCGAAGCGGAACGTCTATCCGTTCGGCGATCCCGACCAGATCGAGGACGATGCTTTCGAGCATTTGGCGACGGTCCTCGCGAATGCCGTAGCGGCCGATTTCGGCGGGCGGGAAGACGATACGGTCCGCTTCAATGCGGAGCGGCGTCTGAGGGAACTGGTAGCGGAAACGCTTTCCTACCAGCCCCAGCAGGCAGAGTATTTCTGACGTGGAAATCGTCTTTCCGACTTCCACAGCGCCTTCGGTCAATCCGACTGAAAACGGCGGGCGGGTCATCAACGCCTTTGCCGAGCCGGCTCCGATTGGGTCGCGAAGCAAGACGATCTGGCGGCGCGCTCCGGGGCTGGCATCAGCCTTCACGGCAGGACTGGATACGATCCGCGGTGCATTGCTGGTCGGGTCTGTTCTCTACATCGTCAACGGCGAGAAAGCCTATTCGGTGACGAAGGCCGGCATAACCTACACCGTGCTTGAGTTGGGCGGAACGGTATCGGGCGAAGGCCCGGTCATCATGGCCCACAACATGAAGGCGCCGAACGCTGATATCCTGATCGTCACGTCCGGCGGCTATGATGAAATCGCCAGCGGCGCGGTTGCACCGTTTGTCGATGCCGATCTTCCGGCGGGTAATTCCGTCACCTTCATGGACGGTTATTTCTTCGTGACGACGGCAGACGGGCGGTGCTTTGCCTCTGGCCTGAATGACACGACGTTCGACGAAAACGACTATGTGACCGCTGAAGCATCGCCCGATGGTCTGGTGCGCGCCATCCGGTCGGGCCGTGATCTGCTATTGATGGGTCAGGATTCCACCGAGTTCTACGGCAATGCGGGGAATGAAACCGGCTTTCCGTTCTCCCGAGGTCCGGTTCTGTCGATAGGGCTCCTGTCGACCTATGCCGTGGCGGGTTTCGAGCCGGGGTTCCCGGCAGGCATCGCATTCGTCGGATCGGACCGGGCGATCTACAGCCTGAGCGGCTATTCGACCACGCGGATATCGACGCCGCACATTGATCGCATGTTGTCGGCGCTGTCCGACGTGACGCAGCTTCGCGCCAGCGTGTTCGTGACGGCCGGGCATCCGTTCTGGGTACTGAAGTCGCCTGACTGGACCTTGGTGTACGACTTTTCGACCGGCTACTGGCACGAGCGCGCGACGATAGGGCGGGTAACCTGGCGCTCTGTCTTCGGCGTCAATGCATTCGGCGAATGGCTGACCTTCGACGACGCGTCCAATGCCGTCTACCGGGTGCAGGACCGCTATCCGCGAGAGGCAGGCCAGCCGCTCGTGTGGGAGGTCCGCTCGACGCAGATGCACAGCTTCCCGCAACGGGCTTGGGTGCATCGCGCCTCTTTCGACATGGTGACTGGCATCGGTTCGGATCAGGGCATCGCGCCAATCGAGACGGCTCCACGGGTATCTATCTCTTGGTCGGATGACGGCGGCCGGACCTTTGGCAATGCGCTGCTCCGTGACCTTGGCACACAGGGCGAGATTGTGCCGATCGACATTCGCCGCACGGGCATCACGTCTCGGACGGGCCGGCAGTGGCGTTTGCAATGCAGTGATCCGGTCGACGTGTCGCTGATGGGCGGGTCTATGTTCGGCGAGGAGCGGGCATGATCAGCGCACCGCAGCGCCTTCCCGATCCCGGCGAACGCTGGGTTCTGACCGATGGCCGGCTCTCCCCGGAAATCTATCGGTATCTTCGGGAACTGGACGCTGCTTTCCGGGCGCTCGTGAAGCTTGCAAACGGGCCTGTCCCGCATCCAGCCTATGCCGTGGCCGACGTACCCGACCCGACGCTTTTCGAGGGCTCGTCAATCTACGTTTCAGACGAAGCCGGCGGCGCGGTGCTGGCCTTCTCTGACGGCGTGGACTGGCGTCGCGTCACTGACCGAGCGGTCATTTCGTAGAGGTATCCCATGATCGGCGGTATCATCAGCGGTGCGCTTAGCGCGCTGGGCGGCATCCTTGGCGGCAACGAGACCAACAAGGCCGCGAAGCGCAACGACCAGCTTCTTTCCGGTTTCGAGACCAACGCCAACACCATCATCGGCGACACGTACAATCAGGCTCGTGGTTTTCTCGACCAGAGCCTCAACAACTACCTGCCGCTGTCGGGCCTCGCCACCAAGGCCGGCACGATGTACGGCGATGCGCTCGGTCTCAATGGCTCGGAAGGCAACGCGCGGGCCACAGGAGCCTTTCAGGCGGGTCCGGGCTATCAGTTCGCCATGGATCAGGGCTTGAAGGCCCTTGAACGCCGTGCGGCCTCTCAGGGCCGTTTGCAGTCGGGACAGACCGGCCTCGATACGATCAACTACGCAACGGGCATGGCCAACCAAGGTTGGAACTCGTGGCTGGATCGTCTCGCCAACCCCGGCATTCTGGCTCAGGGCCTTCAGGGCGCGTCTGGTACGCTGTCCGATCTTGCATCACTCTCGGTCGGGACGGGTGACACGAAATTGAACCTTCAGAGCGAATTGCTGAACGGCCGGATGGGCGTGTCGAACCAGAAGGCCGAAGGCAACCAGCAGATGATTTCGGGCGGGCTTGGCGGGCTCTCAAAGGCGGCCGGCGCGTTCATGGGGGGCTATCGCTGATGGCGATCTCCATCCGCTACCCCGGCTCGCCACGCGGCGTCGACCATCGCTCGATTGCGGAGGATTTTGACGCCGCGTTTGATCGGGCCACGGCACAGCGCCACGAGCGCGAAGCTCCGGGCGTGTTCGGCCAGTATCTCGGCTCGCTCTATGGGGCGGGCGGCAACAACATGTCGCTTGCCGCTCTGGACCCGACGCGCACGGCAACCGTCGATCCTGTCCAGCGCGCTCCGCTCGGGCCGCCTGTGGCCGATCCCTCCGGCAAGGGCGACCGTCTCAGCGATCCGTTCTCCCGTCGCGTCGATCAGGCCCATACGCAGGCCGCTTCGCCCATGAGCGGCTACTATGCCGCGATCCGAGGTGCGGAGAGCGGTGGCAACGACGCCGCAAAGAACCCGAACTCGACCGCGACGGGACGTTACCAGTTCACCGAAGGCACATGGCAGCAACTCGCCAAGCAGTATCCGCAGCTTGGCTTGACGTCGGACGGCAGGCTTGATCCGAACCAGCAGGAGAGGGCTGTCCGCGCCTTCACGGCGGACAATGCGCGCACTCTTGGTCGGTCCGGCATCGCGGTCAATCCGGCCAATCTCTATGCTGCACATTTCCTCGGCGCTGGCGGCGCGCAGCAGGTGCTTTCCCAGCCCGACAACCTGCCGGTATCGTCCTTCGTCGGGAAAGAGGTCGTCGCGGCGAACCCATTCCTCGCGAACATGTCGGTCGGTGACTTCAAGCAGTGGACGGCGCGGAAGACCGGCGGCGGTGGCGATGTACAGGTCGCCGATGCTAGCGGTGGGATGCCTCCAATGCAGGGCGGCGGATCGATCCTGCCCGACCGCGAAGTCATGGTCGAACTGTTCAGGAACCCGCTCACGCGCCCTATCGCGGTCGGGCTCGCTCAATCGGCACAGAAGATGCAGATCGACGCCAACGATCCGCAGGCGCAGCTTGAGTATCAGGCGGCAATCCTGAAGCTTCGGCAGGCCCAACAGGGCGACATGCCGGCCGGCTATCGGCGCTCGGCCGACGGCGGGCTTGAGGCTATCCCCGGCGGCCCGGCTGACCCGGAAAATCCGCTCAACACGCGCAAGGTCACGCCCGCCAACGGGATCACGGTCAGCCCGGACGGCACTGTCAGCATCGGCGGTGGCCAGAAGCTCACGGAAGGGCAGTCCAAGGACTTGCTCTACTTCACGAGCGGCACCGACGCCAACACCACTCTCGATTCCATGGAGGGCTTCCTCACGAGCTGGGGCCAGCAGAACGCCGACAAGCTCCCGATGGGTGTCGGCAACTATCTCCGCTCGCCAGAATTCCGGCAGGCCAAGGCGGCGGCCGACCGCTTCCTGACCGCGATCCTGCGAAAGGAGACCGGCGCGGCCGTCACGCCTCAGGAGTTTGAAATCTACGGCAGCCAGTTCCTTCCGGCACCCGGCGATGATGCCGGCACGCTCCAACTCAAGCGCCGTATGCGTCAGGTTGCACTCATCGGTATCAAGGCCGGCATGGGGACGGCGGAAGCCATCGCGGCGGCCACCGAGGCCACTGTCGGCGGTGGAACGGGAGAACTGACGCCGCGTCCAGACAACAGCGGTACTGGTCCGCGTCCGGGCTCGGTAGAGGGCGGCTATAGGTTCAAGGGCGGCAACCCCGGCGATCCGAACTCGTGGGAGCGCGTCCAGTAATGGCCGGGCCGTGGGAACGCTATTCCCAGGCTGACGGGCCGTGGAAGAACTATGGCCCGTCCGTGGGCATTGCCGAAGATATGGCGCGCTCCGGCGCGGCTGGGGTACGGCAAGGCGTCGAAAGCGGGCTTGGAATGTTCGGCGACGCGGCCGGATGGCAGGGTCAACTTGCCGGGTGGTTGGCGGGCAAGCTCGGGGCGACTTCCGAATGGCAGCAGACCGCGCGAAGTGTCGGCGAAGCCATGCACCCCGCCGCGCTCCTGCCGAGCACGGAAGAACTGCGCTCGGTCGGGGATGCGACCATTGGCGAATCCTATCAGCCGCAGACGACGGCCGGGGAGTATGCCAGGACGGCGGGCCAGTTCCTTCCGAGCGCTGTAGCGGGTGGCGGTGGCGCGGCAAGGGTGGCGGCGAACACTATCGTCCCGGCTGTCCTTTCCGAGACCGCAGGACAGTTGACCGAAGACACGGCGGCAGAGCCGTGGGCACGCGCGGCAGGCGCAATAGGCGGGGCCGGATTGAGCGCTGTCCTGACGCCCAAGGCGGCCTCCGGGAATGTCGTGGCCGACGCTCTGGATGGAGTGACGGCGCAGCAGATCGACGACGCCGAGCGCCTGTTTCAGATCGCGCAAAGGGAAGGCGTGCCGATCACTCGTTTCGAGGCCGTCCAACAGGTGACTGGGGCGGGAACGCGAGCGGGCGATTTGCAGCGCGTGCTAGAGGGCCGGGGCGCGCTCAAGGAGTTCTTCGCCGCCCGTCCCCAGCAGATCGATGCAGCCGCACGACGCACGGCAGACGCGATCACGCCACCGACTGCGCAGCCGTCGAACATCGGCCCGGTCGTGAGCGACGTTGCCGAAACCGTCGTGACCGATACGCGCAAGGCGATCAACGCCGCTACGGAACCGCTCTACACGGCGGCGTCGACCAAGAAGATTCCGGCGGCGGACTTCTCAGCCATCACAAACGCGCCGGGGTGGAAAGAGGCTCGCGACGCGGTCAGGAACGATCCGCAGCTCGCGCGATATGTGAAGGGCTTGCCAGAAGACTCGGTCGGCTTCCTGAACGAGGTCCAGAAGTACCTTCGCCAGCAGGGCGACAACGCGGCCGGTTCGATCAACGCGCAGCAGAACATGCAGCGCGCGGCTGGCTACGGGTCCGACGCCGAAACTGTCCGTTCCGCAGCCGAACGCGCCTCTCCCGAGTTTGCGAAGGCCGTCGCCGAACAGGCGCGACTTCGGAAGACCTATCTTGACCCGCTGATGGCTGGACCGATCGGCAAGCTCGCGGGGAAGGACAAGACGACCTCCGACGCAATCAACGCGCTTTTCCCGAGGAACCCGCTGCCGAACTCGGAAGCCGAGATTGGCAGGACGATGGGTGTCCTTGCCAAGCGCAATCCCGGCGCGGCTCGCCAGTTGATGCGAGCGCACGTCGAAAGCACGTTCAATCAGGCGGCTCGCGACTTGCAGGCCGGCGCGAACCAGTGGGGCGGCGCGGGCTTTGTCGCGGCACTCCGGGGCAACAGGCAACAGGCGGCCAATCTTGAAGCAGCCATCCGTGCCATGCCCAACGGGGCCAAGACGTGGGACGGCGTGTCGCGCTTTCTGGATATCCTCGCCGCGACCGGCCAGCGCCAGCGCATCGGCTCCAACACGTCGTTCAACAACGAACTTCTTCGCGAGATGTCTCAGGGCAAGGGCCTAGAGACGGCGGCGACCGTTGTAGCCGGCGGGGGTCTCAATTGGCCCCGGAAGGCTATGGACGCTGCCGAGGCGTGGCGGCTCGGGCGGAATGTTGAGCAGATCGCGCAACTCATTGTCGATCCTCGAGCTGGCGATCTCTTCCGCCGCCTGGCGGTCGAGGGCGCCGGCGATAAGGCTCTCAAGATCGGGGCCACGCTTGTCTTGATGGGCAATGCGTCGCGCGCCGATCCACCGGGAAAGAACGTCCGCTAGGTAGCCAACGCCATACGCGGCGACGAATGCCCAGACACCGATAAGAACGCCGTTGTCCACTTCGGCTTCGATACTGACCCAGATGACGCCGATGACGGCGGCCACCTGAAGGGCCTTCAGGGCGAGTTGCATCGGCCCTCATAGCCCAACCTCGCTTTCAAATCCACATCGGAGCAACCCATGTCCGTTCTCTGGCAAGGGGCGCTGATCCCTTGGCTCGATGACACCGGCGCGCCCTATGCAGGGGCGAAAGCCTACTTCTTCGACGCCAACACGACGACGCCCAAGACGACCTACACGACGGCGGACCTGTCGACGCCGCGCGACCATCCTGTTGTGGCCAATGCGGCCGGCATGTTCCCGCCGATCTTCATCGAGCCGGGCGTGACCTATCGCTTCCGGCTGACCGATGCGGACGACGTGACGGTGTGGGACGTGGACAACATCTCCACGCCGATCACGGAGCCGCCGGAAGTCCCGGAGGGCGACACGCCAATCGAACTTCTGGCGCGTACCGGGGATGTCAAGGCTCGCTACGGGACAGGCGCTCACTCGGGTTGGGTGAGGGTGAACGGACGCACTATCGGGGATGCGGCCTCGGGCGCGACCGAGCGCGCCAATGCCGACTGCGAAGACCTGTTCGAATACCTGTGGACGACGGATGCCAACCTGACCGTCTCCGGCGGGCGCGGCGGGTCTGCGGCCAGCGATTGGGCGGCGTCGAAAACCATCACTCTCCCCAACGGCCGAGGCCGCGCCATCGTAGGCCTCGACGGCATGGGCAACAGCCGAGCTAACATCATCGTCGATAGTCTCGTGGACGGCGGGAGCACCGCTGACACGCTCGGCGCCACGGCTGGCGACGATACAACCACGCTGACCGTATCGCACATGCCTTCCCACAATCACGGCGGCACGACTTCGACGGCCGGTGCGCATACGCACACCCCCGGAGATGCGGTGCTCGGTTCGTCCGGTGGCTTTGGCAGTGGCCTTCGCGCCTACACCGGCGCCGGTGGTGCTTCGACCACGTCGGCCGGCGACCACAGCCACACCATCCCGTCGCAAGGGTCCGGCACGGCTCATCCGAACGTCCAGCCGTCCATGTTCTACACCATCTACATCAAGCTTTGACCCGATGGCCTATCAAGCGCACTTCGCCGCCTATTCCGGGTCCGACTGGATCGAGGCCATGGAGGCCATCGATACCGAGACGAACCAGCCGCTCGATGATTTCGACACGTCCGAAATCGAGGTGGCCGTCCGGGATCGGAACAACTCCACGATCCTTTCAGCGACCACAGAGGACGGGTCAATCACCCGGCCTGCATCCGGCCAAATCCGCTGGTGGTTCACGGCGTCGCAGATGTCCGCGCTGTGTCCCGGCACGACCTACGGCGTCGGCGTCCGCATGACATCTCAATCCGGCTCGGTCGCGCTGATCGCCGGCTCTCTTGCCTACATCGATGGTGAATTCTGATGGCCCTGGTTCAACCGATCCGGCTCCGCGCGCTGCCGCGCATCCCGCCCGTCGATGGGCGGCAGACCGAGTTTCAGGTGTCCGACACGCACATCCAGTGGCGCTACGGCCCGGCGACGGGTGTTGATGCCTCCGCATGGGTCGACCTGATTTCGATTGAGGATATCACCGGTCCCATCGGGCCGAACGTCGAACTGCGCAACAACGGCGAATACATCCAGTGGTCGCCGGAAGGCGAAGACGACTGGACCAACCTGGTCTCGCTTGTCGACATCACCGGGCCGCAGGGGTTGCCCGGCGCCGATACGGGCCGGTTCATTCGTGCTCGTGTCGTGGATGCCACAGGGGCCAGCCCCAGCACTGCTTATGAGGCCGGCGACACTGTGGACGGCGTTACCCTCGTAGCCGGGGACATTATCCTTCGGGCCACGTCTGGCGGGAACGCCTCTGACGGCCTGTACGTCGCTTCTGCGAGCGGTGCCGCGTCTCGTTTCTCAGAGTTCGCCACCTATGACGATCATCCCGGCACGTTCGTCTCGGTGATGGAGGGGGCGACCTACGCCGACTCTCTGTGGCAGTGCACGTCGAACCTTGGCGGCACTCTGTCGTCTACCGCGATCACGTTCATTCGGATCGATCTCAGCGGTTCGCTGGCTGTCGTAACGAGCCGGACCAATCTCAAGGCTCTCGACACGACGCTTGTCACGCGCGCACTGCTGACCGAGGCGGGCCGCGAAGGCGTATTCCTGTGGCGTTCGGGCAACTACGCATCCCTGATCACCGCAGACGGTCAGGAAGGCGTCTACGTGAAGGCGAATGCCATTGCGTCGTCTTCCGGCGCGTGGGTCCGCGTCTACAATGGCGCACTCGACATCAACTGGTTCGGCGCGGACAAGACCGGGTCGGCGGATTCCTACGCTGCGCTGCTGGGGGCCAAGGGGCTCAACCTGCCAATCTACGCCCCGAAGGGCGAGTACAAGATCGGCACGTCCGTTGCGCTCGCCGACAATTTCCACTTCTACGGCGACGGGATCGACGAGACCGTTCTTGTCTTCCAGGCGGTGGAAGGCTTCCAGATGAACGACGGCGCCGCCCACGTGAATATCAAGATGCACGACTTCACGATGAAGCAGTCGGGCAATTGGGGCGGCAACACGCTGACGGCGCTATTCCTGTCCAACGTCAGCTACAGCTACTTCGACCGCATCAAGATCATGTATTTCCAGTACGGCGTCTACATGCGCCGGACTAACCCCGGCAGCGGGTATCTGGCTTGCTACTTCAACTTTTTCGATCAGGTCCACACATTCGGTTGTCAGTACGGATTTACGGCGATCGACAACGGCGGCACGGTCAACAAGTGCTCGTTCACGCGATGCAAGTCTGAAGACAATGGCCAGCGCTCCGGCGGCTACGGTATCGACATCGACGGCGTCGGTCATTCGGTCCACGACTTTTACGGCGGGCTTCCCGGCCATACAGCGGCGGTGCGTCTGCGCTCTGCCTCGCTGAACTGCACTCTGATCGATATCTATGGCGAGAGCGCCACGCTCACCCAGGTCATCAAGGACTCGACCGGCACAGGGCGCAACAACGTCATCATCGGCGTTCACGCGGACGGCGTTTCGACGCTTGTCACCCGCGACACCCCGACCTCCAACGCGATCTACATCAACGCGGGCGACGCGACCAATGTGAACGCGACTCGAACGGCGACGCAGAGCCGCACCCCGCCATCGGTCGGCAACGATGCCTACGACTACATCACCATCACCACGACGGGCATCGCGGTCGGCGACGACTGCGAGGTGATCCCGCCGTCCGGGTGGCAGAACGGGCTGATCCGCGGAAAGCCGGTGATCAGCTCTGGCAGCGTCAATCTCCCGTACGTGAACAAGTCCGGCGGTTCCCTGACCCCGCCTTCCGGCACCTACACCGTCAAGTGGAAGGACTACACGTGATGAAGGCCGAGTTCCTGAAAGGCTATCGCGCGGCCGCCGGCGCCGCCGTCGCCAAGGCTGATGCGAAAGCGGCCTGCGAGGCTTTCCTTGGCGCGCTGGACGCCGACGCACTATCGGCCGTCAAGGCTGACCCGTGGAGCGCCGGCCGGGCGTTCTTCTATACCGCTGACGGGAACGGAAACTGGTTCGCCCGCGACTTCGGCGCGGCCGCTGCAACGCTGGCAAAACTGGCGAGAGGCGAGGCTTAGGCGTACTCGTCCTTCGTGCGCCACGCAGCCATCAACGCAGCCGCAAGCCAGAACATGCGGGAGTCGTAGAAGTCTCCCCCGAGCATCACCGCAATCAGCATATAGACCATATACATGCTGCCGACGATGCGGATCGGGAGCGGAGCCTCTGAAGTCGAGACGAGAAGGAACGCGAGGGCCGCCGCGACGACCGTCAGCCCGAGAGCAACGATCCCGCCTTCTGCCGCCACCTCGAAAATCAGATTGTGAGGATAGCGGTACGGGTACGGCAGGAGGTATTCGGCCCCGACGATCACCACTTCGTAGGAGGCCAAGCCTGCACCTGCGAGCGGGTTGTTGATGAAGTCGCGAAGGGCTTCGGACCAGAGCACCAACCGCTCGGATCGGTCGGCAAACTGGCCATCACGGCAAGCGTAATCGACGACCATCCGGTTCGCCTCGCGGCGCTCGAACAGGCAGTAGTTCGACCGATAGGAGAACACGCTTGGCCGGTCGATGATGGGGTGGTGTATGCCGTTTTCTGGCGAGATTTGGTAGTTCGGGCCTTCCGGGCTGGGCAGGCCCGGTTTCAACTGTCCGCTCGGAATGTCGTCGTCGGTGTCGATGCTCTGCGATACGCGACCGAGGATCTTGTCGCCGAATATCGGCAGGGCGAGCGTGACCGCCAATGCACAAACGACCGTCGTCTTCACGATGGTCATCCAGTTGGCGACGGTAAGCAGGAAGAAGTAGCCGACGATGAAAGCGGCGGCGATGCCGAGTATCGCGGACTTCTGAAGCGACCCTATGGCGGCGGCGGCGAACACCGCGCACGTCGCGATCATGTAGGGACGCCACCGGCTGCTGTTGAGGGCAAGCGCCAGCATGCAGGCTGCGGCGCTGAACATGATCCGGTTGAAGGTGATGGCTGAACCTGGCCAGCCCCAGCCGAGCCCGAAGTTGTTGAAGGGGTCAATGAACTGGTTCGCGACGGCGATGGTGAGATAGAGCGCGCCGATACCGATGACGGATACCGCGATGACCGCCGCCCGGACCCCGCTGCATGTTGCGACGAGCACTGTCAGGACGGCGAGATAAACGAGATCGACCTGTTTGGCGACTGTGAGTTCGGCCGGCCCCACGAAGCCACGCAGGAACAGGAAGACGATCAAGCCGCCGAACGCGAGTGCAAAGGCTTTCTGTTGCTTCTGAAGCTCAATTGAGCGGATGTGCGGGGCTAGCGCGACGAGTGCAAGGATCGTCGCCGGCAGCCGCAATTCAGTGAACCAAGCATCCGGTATTCCCGGAAGGTTCATTTTGCCGACTAGAATCGCAAAAGCGAGAAAGAACGACCCGGCGATGTCAGCAGCGCGGACCTGCGAGGGTGTGTTCGTCGTCGCTACAGCAGCGCCGGTCACTGTCTAAGCTTCCCCGCGTCCCTCACTAACGTCTTCATACGCTGCATCTTCTGGCGACTTCAAGTCGATAGCCCTGCCTGTTTCGCCTGAGCGGGCCTCTCCTTCACTGAAAATCGAGGTGACACATGAACCTGTCCTTCAAGGGCCGGGCGAAGCGTCTTGACGACATCGACCTGCCAAAGCTCGGCTACGTCCTCGGGGTTGGTGAGGACGAGATACACGCCTTCATCGACGCTGAGACGCGCGGCTACGGGTTCGACGCCCAAGGCCGCCCGCTAATCCTGTTCGAGCCGCACGTCTTCTATCGAAACCTTTCCGGCGCGAAGCGCAACGAGGCGGTGAAGCAGGGGATTGCCTATCGATCTTGGGGCGCAAAACCCTATCCGAAGGACAGCTATCCGCGTCTGAAGGCTGCCATCGCCATCGACGAGACGGCGGCGCTCAAGTCGGCGTCGTGGGGCCTTGGCCAGGTCCTCGGCGAGAACCACAAACTCGCCGGTTATGACGACGTTCATGCCTTTGTCGAGGCGATGCTCGACGATGAGGAAAATCACCTCAAGGCGTCCGTCAACTTCATCCTCAACACGAAGCTGGATGACGAATTGCGTCGTCGTGATTGGGAAGGCTTCGCGCGCGGCTACAACGGCCCAGGCTACAAGCGGAACGGCTATCACACCAAGCTTGCTGAGGCTTTCGCGAAGTGGAGCCGCATCAAGGACACCCCGTGGAAGCCGGGATTGGAAGCGGCGAACGATAACCGCCCATCGGTCGTCCCTCCCGCCCTCCGCGTCCCCGTCCATGTATCGCCAGACGGGCCGCTGTCAGGGCCGGTGCCGGATACGCCCGGCGCTGAGGCCGGTTCAGCGCCGGCTTCGGTCGGATTCCTCGACGTTCTCGCGTCCATCTTCGCCCGCCTGTTCGGAAGGAAATGACCATGGCCCCGATCATCCGCATTCTTCTTCGATACGTCACACTGCCTCTATTGGCGGCCGGGCTCATCCTCCCCGAGGAACAGCAAGCGCTCATCGGCGATCCGCAGATCGTCGGGTGGGTATCTACCGCGCTCGGCACCGTCGCTCCGATCATCGCTGAGGGCTGGTACGTCCTCGCCAAACGCTGGGGGTGGAGCAAATGACCGGCTGGCTCATCGCGGCCGGCGGCGGTCTGCTGGCTATCCTCATCGCCTACATGCGCGGTCGGCTCGCTGGTGCGGCCAAGGAGCGCAACAAGGCGCGGGACGAAGAACTGGCCGCCCGCCAGATCGCCGACGAAGTCGACAACGACGTGGGGGCCATGCCGCCCGATGCAGCCCGGAAGGAGCTTGGCAAATGGTCAAGGTAATCGCCCTGGGCTCGCTGGTGGTGCTGGCGGCCTGCCAGACGCCTTCAGCGGGCTTCTGCTCCGTCGCCAAGCCTCACCGGCATTCCGCCGCTACCGTGTCGGCGATGACCGACGCGGAAGTCAGGCAGGAGCTGTCACACAATCAGACTGGCTCCAAGCTCTGCGGGTGGCGGGCGTGAACTGGTGGCACGACATGAAGTTCGCGGCGACAATCGCGGGGGCGTCGCTTGTCGCCATGCTGCTGTCGAAGGCTCCAACGTGGAAAGAGCGTATTGCGGCAGTTGCTACCGGCGTTTTCCTCGCCGTCGTCTTCACCGGGCCTGTGATGCACTGGCTGGCGCTCGACGCTGAGGTCTACGAACAGGCCGTCGCAGCTCTCCTTGCCATTTCAGGCGACCGTATTGTCCGCAGGCTGTTCGACCTGATCGAGCGTGGCGAGCTGCCGTGGTCGAAATGAAGCACCGGACAAACATAGCCGACGTGCTGCTGATCCTGTTCTGGATCGCGGTCATCGCTGCCGGGTGGCTTTGGGCCGATCCGTACAACCTGATGCCGCTCGATCCGCTCGGATCGTTCAAGTAACCCTCCCGGCTTTCCTCCCTGTGCCGAGAGGCAAACTAGGCCCGGCTGCCGAAAGGTGGTCGGGCCTTTTTCGTTGCGGTATGTTCCCCACATGCGCGGCACGACGATCAGAACCCTAGGCGACCTCAAAGCGCGCGGCGATAGCATCTCCGCCCATTGCGGCAACCCGAACTGCGGGCACTACAAGCTTCTCGATCTTGACATGCTGATAGCCCGGTTCGGGGCGGACTACGTGTTCATCAACGAGACGCGGATCAAGAATGCCGTCAGGTGCGAGATTTGCGAGCGGAAAGGCGGGAAACTGATCTTCGGCCCGGCCGCCACCACGAGCGCGTATCGCAAGGCGAAGGGTGGGTGATTCTCCACAGGGGGAAGTGGACGGATTCTGGCGGTTGTGGTATGGAATGTGGTAGGGAAATAGCGGACGCCGTAGCCACGAGGCGTCAATAAATTTCGGGGCGGACATTTCCGCGATGGCGGGCAAGGAATGCGAGGCGGCCCCGCTCTGGAGAGGGCCTTAAACTGACCCATCCGGTGGAAGCGCCGGGTAAACAGATAGCCTCGCAGCAGATCAGGACGGCGACTGTGCGGGTCTACCTACCGCATGTCCTAGCGGGAAGCCCGCCCGTCCTGACTACCACCACTCAGCCAGAGCCTTGACCATCATCACGACATAGGCCCCGATCCCGGCCCATATGGTCAGGCTGGCGACCATGGCCAAAGCAGCCCATGGGATGATGCGCTCAAGGCGGGAGAGGCGGGTCACTTCTTCCTCAGTGCCTCTCTACGGGCGGCGTACTCGGGGCCACTCGGCTGGGCCAGGTGGCCGACAACCCTTTCCATCGCCCTGCTGAGGGCAGCGTTCTTGCGGCGCTGCCAATCCTTCAACTCGTCGGGCGGAAGCCGGATGAACTGGTCGGGGTCTTCGTCCTCACCCATTGCTGCCTCCACGTATGGCGGCGGCTATCTGTGGCGCGGTGTATGCCAACGAACAGCCGTCGTTTGCTCGCTCAAATTCCTCGACAATCCTAGCACAGCGCTCACGCTCGGTCGCCAATGCACGCGCAACGAGATACAGTTTCCCCATGCTCGGCGGCTCGTCCAGAAGTCGGAGGACGCGGCTAGCTTCGGCCATCACGTCTTCCGGTATCGTCCTCTCCGTCATGGGGTGGGCTCCTGAAGGGCGGCGTCGATCATGGCGCGCCAGACCTCCGAAACGCCGGGACCAGGGCCTAGCCGAGAAATTCCGGCCAGCTTCTTTGCCGGCGTGACCGAGTTCCACGCTTCCGCGATCATCTTCGGCGTCGGCTCTCGCATTGCCTCGATGGCCGCGCGGGCGATTGTCTCGTAAGTTCCGCCCTCAGCGCGTTCCAGCGCCCTTGCTACTGTCTCTATCATGTGGATGGCTCCGATAGGGCGGCGCGCGGCGATAGCGCTGTCAGTTCCACCTCGACAACCTCATATCGGCCGGCGAAATCGTTCGTCCTCATGCTAATGAGGGCTCGCCACTGTTCGGTGAACAGCTTGCCGGTAGTGAGCGGACGCCCTTTCTCCACTACCGCCCATGCCGTTTGTGGTCGCGCTGTCTCTATCATGTGGGGGTTCCTGAGTACTTCAACAGCAGCAACCCAAGTTGTGCTGCCTGCGGAGGCGGCAGGCCGAGCCACGCGACCGGCTTTCCGAAGTCGACCTTCACGATGCCGTTCAACTTGTCGTAGCCGACCGCCATCCGCAGCGCCCCTTCGTCATCGTCGCTGACCTGGCCCTGCGGGAAGGTCCCGGTCGCACCTAACTCTCGCCTGTTCCATGGTTGGAACGACTTGATGGAATCCATGCTCGGAAAACGGCCGTCGAACTGGATTGCGCGATCATCGATGGTTACAATGGCCGGCGGCTTTTCGGTCGGCCATTCGATTTCGGCAAGCTTGTCGTCACACGTCGTTCGGTCTGCCGACCATGCGTCGCGAAAATGTTTGGTGAGCCACTTCCGCATAGCGCGACGCCCTCCCGCGCTGCCGGACCGTGAGGAGTAGATGGCAACGCGGAAATGATCGGTAGCGTCCCAAAGGAACCGCATCGCGCCGACGACGGGCGGGTCGCTCACTACTTCAGCACCCTGCCAGCCGCTGGTGTAGGAGTGCAGAACGCCGTCGAAATCCACACATAGGATTGGCTTGCTCATGCATCATCTCCTTGCTGGGTGGTCAGGCGGCGGGCTTCCATTCGGTCGCTGATCCTGGCGCGTTCATATGCCCCGTAGAGATACATCGGCAGGATCACGACCCCGACGATAGCCGCCCCGACCAACGCACCAAGTACTGACCCGGACCGGGTTGCGCCCGCATACGCGCCCGCGCCGATCAGGGCGACGACGTAGAGCGTGCCAGGATGTTCGCCGACGTGCGGAAGCGTGCCGCAGCCGCGAATGATTTGTCTCAGTGCCGTCACCGCCCCACCTCCATCCGCTCTATCCGGGAGGGGGGAAACTGGCGCACGAGCAGATCAGCCGGGATCGGCGCCTTGTTCGTCATCTGCTTCATGAAGAAGGCACGACCTAGATCGCGAGATTGGTCACGAAGGTAGCGCATCCATTCAGGATCGGCGGTTCTGGCCTGGTGGCCGCCCTGATCCGTTTCGCCGCCGACGATGATCCAGTCCGGCGCGTTCTTGTCGAGGATGATCCGGCCCAACAGTGGCTCGAAACTGCCGAACGAAAACACCGGGTCCAGTTCGGCCTTGGCTTCCGCCAGCTTCATCCGGTCGCGGTCGTATTCCATCTGGCTCGCCATGGTGGCGCCTATGGCTGCATTGCGAGGCAAGCCGCCCGCTTCACGCGAAAGCCGGATGATCAACTGCGGACGCTTGGTGAGCAGCAGATAGGTCAGATGCGGCGTACGGCGCATCAGGTCGAACGCTTCTGCCCGCCATTCCGGGTCGACCTGGTTGTCGAAGATGTCAGCGAGGGAGGCGCAGAACACAAAGGTCCGTTCGCCTGACGCCTTCGCTGCCTTGTCCCAAGCCACAGGCTTCCGCCAGTTGCCCACAGAGGTTCGGACGCGGGTTCCGACGCCTTTGCCCGGCGCGCCCCATTCGACGCGCCCGTAGCGCTTGTCCATGAGCGCTTCGGCGTAGCAGCCGTCGCATGCAGGGCCGACCTTCGTGCAACCGATCCACGGGTTGAACGTGTGTGTCGTCCATTCGATTTTGCTGAACTCGCCCATCACCCCCTCCCTTGCGCTGGGACGGGGAGGGCGGAACACGCGGAACTATGCGTGAACGTGCGTCGAAATTCGTGTCCAACCTGCATGGCGAAAACCGCAGAAAACGGGACTTGTTCGAGTCCCTCCGGGCCCACCAGTCTCTCGTAAAATCAAATGCTTGCAGGGCGGTTAGCCTTGGGGTTAGCCAGAGCGGTTAGCCACCGCGCTTTGCGGACCGCACGAGCTTCACAACACGGTCCATGCCCTGCACCGCGAGACGCACCTGCGATGCCTCGCGGGAATACAGTTCGGCATGCTCGATGTCGTCATGACCGAGCACCTCCATCAGCTGGCGCGTCGAGGCTTCGCTTTCGGCCAGGTGCACGCCGAGCGATTTGCGCAAGCCGTGCAGCGTCAGGCCGCCCCGCAGCCCCGCCTGCCGCGTCCAGTGCGCCATCATCCCCGTCAGCGACTTCTGGGAGAAGGGCTTGCCATAGGCCGTCGCGAGCACCGTGGCGGCTGTCCTCGGCGCTGCCTGCAGGATCTCGTCCAGCATCGGCGTAAGCGGAACGAACAGTTCCTTGCCGCCCGTGCGCTTCGCGTTCTTCTGCTGCACGAACTGGAATCCCTTGACCCTGCGCTCCCTGCCGTCGATGACGATCCGCCGCTCGGTCATCTGGTCCCATCGCAACTGGGCGACGTCGCCGCGGCGGTTGCCCAGCCAAAGCGCCAGGCCGTAGCAGGTGCGCGCCGCCGAACCCGGCTTGTGATGCGCCTCGAACGCGGCCATCGCCTCGGCCGGCCATGCCTTCCAGCCGGCATAGGCCGGCCGCCACTCGACCAGATGCGTCGGGTCGTCGCCGCGCCATTCCTCGCGGATGCCAACCCTGATCAGCTTCCTGATCGCGGTCAGCAGGTGCTTGGCCTTGTGCGGCGTGGTCAGGTAGCGCCCCAACAGCTCCTCGACGTGCCGGCGCTTGAGCGCAGCCACCTCGACCTGGCCGAAGGTCAGCGGGTCGTCCGCGACGATGCGCAGGCGCAGGAACTCCTCGATCAGCCGCTGGTTCTTGGCGCGCGTCGCGTCGTCAAGGTCGAGCCAGCGGACGGAGCGCTGCAGCTGGCGCCAGGCGGCGGTGAACGACCTCGGCAAGGTGGCGCCTGGCATGTGCGCGACCTCGGCCGAGCGCCGCTCGCGACGTTCCACCGCGGCGTTGTAGGCCTCGCGAAAGCCGGGATGGTCGGGATGGGGCAGGCTGACGGTCCGGCCCTTCGCCCTGTAACGCCAGCGCCGCGTTCCGTGGCGATCGACGAAGGAGGAAAGGCCGGGGAATTCGTCCGTCATGAGATCGCGATGAGCTGTTGAAGAAGGGTCGGGTTCCAGTCCCAGATCCGCGATCCCGTCTGGATAGCCGCGTATGGCCAGACCACGTTACCCGAATTCATGCCCCTGACAGTCATGAAGATGATCGATTTGCCCTGGCGGAGGGTTTCCTCGAGTTCCCAGCGGACCCAACCGCTTTCGGCCGTGTGAATCCCGACGAAGCACACGGTGACCGACGCTCTACTGATTTTCTCACGGATGACGCGCCTGATGTAGTCGGAATTGGTGCTCTCGATCGCGATGCGGACCGACTCGTCGTAGAAGTCGAGGTCGTGGTTCTCATTGTAGGCGATCAGCCTGACGCCTCGTACGAAGGCCAGATCCTCGGAGGCGAAACTGATGAAAACCCGCTTCATTCGTCGTCCGATATGTCGATCACCGAGTGAACGTGGGTCACTGAGTAGGCGACCGGGACGCCGTCCCGCAGCCTGACGTTCACATCGACAACGAAGCCCTTCTTGAACACGTTGTCGTCTGCCTCCCGGATCTCGTGCTTGATTCGGTCTTCAGCCATCTGAGACCCGTACATCAGCGCCAGTGGCTTGTGCGACAGCTCCTCGATCTTCACCCGCTCCCCTGACTTCTTCCCCAGACCAGCATTGTTCACGTCGGAGCGGGTAAACACCATCAGGACCCGTTCGTGGTCGGCGTGGTTGGGCTTTTCGAGCGAAGCCAGTCGCTCTTCGATCTTCGTCCTTGCCGCGCGGGCATACTTTGTGTCGAACTTGAAGGCAGCGAGGACGTGGCGCTTCTCGTCGCGATAGACCGCAGCCTCTAGCGTGGCCTTGCCGTCTGGATCGTTGGCGATTGCCTGCACGGCGTCGTGGAAGCTGCGCAGTTCGGATTTGGTCGCGAGGAGCGATGACTGCGCGTATCCGAGCAGCGATGCCAACCGGTCAGCGAACTTCTTGACGAACTCGGCGACGATGACCGCTTTGTGAGCTTCGCCGATGAAAGGGGCCAACGCTGGGATCAGCTCGGCAATGATTGATCCGGCGCGCACCTGCGCCACGTAGATCGTGGCGTCGTCCTTCTGGTCAGGCGCTTCTGCCCGAATATAGCGCGTGTATTCCTCTGAAAGCGAGGTGAACGCCTTCACAAAGTCGCCGAGTTCTATCGGCTCCTTAGTCTCTAGCGTAAGTACAAAGTGCGCCTGCTGCTCCCCCATGGCGGCAGAGTACGTTTTTTCCGCCACTTGTCACCTGCCGCGATGTGCTCCCGCCAAGAGCCGGTCGATCGGGTTGTCATCCTCATCGCCGGGCAACTCGGTGAAGGCTGCATCGAGCCGGATCCTGTCCCAGATGACCCGGCCGCCCACCCTCTTCGGTTTCGGCATGCGCCTGGTCGCGACCAGCTCGTCGAACTTTGTCGGCCCGACGCCGACGTAGCGTGCCGCCTCGTCTCGTGACAGCCCGCGGGGAGGGTAGGCGAGGGCGTCGGCCTTCATCAGCGCGGCTCCGGCCGGTTGGCGATCTCCAGGAGCACGTCGGCGTGGCAGGGTTCGCCGGGCCTGCACCAGCAGGCGAGGTTCCTGCCGCGCAGCTCGGCCACGATCTCCTCGCAGGACGGGGCCTTGCCGGCGGTGATCCTGGGCCCGAGGTCGACGTCCTTCGCCGGGTCGCCGGTGCCCATCTTCGGTTGCCATTCCATCGACATGACCTGCCGGCCGTAGCCGGGGTCGATCCATTCGCGGAAGGCGCGGACGGAGGCTTCCTGCCGGCCGAGGCGGTCGGCGCGGCAGCCATAACTCAAGGCGATCCAGCAGCACTCGCTGCGGCGAAAATCGAAGGGGTTGCCCCACTTCGTCGGCCGCGCGACGATCACGGTGTTTTCCGGCTTGCGCCAGCCCCTGGCGCGCGACAGCCGGACGCGAACGGGGTTCATGCCCGCGACTCCGGGAACGCGCTGTGCTCGACGCCGTCGAGCAGCCGCCCGGCGGCCTTCTTCGGGACGTTCAGAACGTAGGCATCGCGGTCATACGGGTCGGTCCCGATGAGGGTCGCGCCACAGGCCTGACCGTGCTCGGCTTGGGTCAGCGGGCGGAAGGCGCCCCACTGCTTGAAGAAGAACGCCACGCCGGCGCCCGCGCACTGGTCGCGGATCGATCGCGCCCAGGCGGGATGCATCGCCCGCACGCTCGGCCCGCTCTCGCCGCCGACGATGATCCAGTCGACACGGGGCGTAGCGATCTCGTCGGCCGGGGTGGTGGCTGGGTCGTGGAATGGCAGCGGTTCTTCGTGGCGGGCGCGACACGCCAGGATGGCATCGTCGCCTTTGGTCACGATGAACAGAAAAGGATTCAGGTCGATCGGCCCCAGCAGCGGCTCGGCGCTGACGAAGCGAACGGCCGCCGGCGTGGCCAGCAGGTCGGGAACGCGCGCGTCGGCCCGCACCTGGTCCTCGGCCGAGACACCGAGCCAGATGTTCGGGAGGGGCCAGCGGGCGAGATGGACGCGCGGCCATGCAGGCATAAGACCGGGGTCGGGGATGCCTCGAGCCATGAGCACGACCGGCAGCGATTTCTCCACCGTCAGCTCGCAGACAAGTTCGTAGAGCCGTCGGACGACACCGAGATCGGTCAAATACTCGCGCATCCGCGCCGCGCGCTTGGTCAGCACCTGGAACGTGTGCTGCGGCGACAGCGCCATGACCGCGAAGACGCGGTCGATCCACACGTCCGGCACGTTCTCGGCGAACAGGTCGCCATGGGCGCAGACGAAGATCCTGCGCGGCCGCTTCCACGACAGAGGCTGGGTCAGCCACCTTTCGTTCAGCCTTACCTCGCCGTTCCAAACGGGGCCGGCTTTCGTATTCCTGGTCAGGCCCTTGCGGCTCGGCTCGTTCCTGAGCCGCGTGCCGGCGAGCTTCATCGCGTAGCAGTTGGTGCAGCCGGGCGAGACGACGGAACAGCCGGTGACCGGGTTCCACGTCGCGTCGGTCCATTCGATCGCGGTGTTGTCAGCCATGGTCCGGAACCTCGCCTACGTTGATCATGACCGGGGGGTGGGCGGTGCCGAGCACGCGCAGGATGATCGGTGCGCCGGCGACGATCGCCTCGATCTCTTTCGGCGTCGGCAGCCATGCGGTTTCCATGGCCGGTGTGCCGGGCCCGGTGACCGAATCGTTGATCGTTACGTCGCGCAGAGGCAGGCCGAAGTAGCCCTGGGACTTGCCGAGCACGCGCGTACAGCCTTCGATGCGGCCGATCTGCATCAGGCGCTCCCCTTCGTCGGATACGCTTTGGCGAAAGCAGACATCTTGGCGGTGCGCCACGCGTCGATTTCGGTCTGGATGGCGTCCATGCGGCGCATGTCGGCCGGCGTTTCGTCGGCGCCCGGATCGAGCGTCGCCATGATGCTCGCCCAGAGGTGCTCGGCGCCGGCCATGTAGGCGTCGTTCAGAGCCGGCATCGCAGGATCGGCGACTTCGATCTTGTTCGACATCAGGTAGGCAGCGAAGCCGCCGGCGATCAGCTTGCCTTCGTTCACAAGCTTGTGCGTTAGGGCGACACCGGCGCGCTCCGCCGGTGTCAGCCTTGCGGCCTTGCGCTTGGCCTCACCCATGTTCGGTCTCCCTGAAAAGGTCGTGGGTGCGGGCGAGCACGTAGCCGATGTCGACGAGCAGCTCGGCCGCCTTGCCGCCTTCAGCCTCGTCCGGCGTCAGCGCGCGGATGGCGGCCTCGAGGTGGACGATCGCCTCGGCCAGGCGCTTCTCCAGCGGGCGGGCCGGCGGGTAACGGCGGCGAAGCTCGTCGCGCAGCCGGTTCTCCTCGATCGCCGCCGCGACCGCCGTCGACTGGTCGTCGGCGCTGGCGCAGATGGCGCGGAGCTCCGCGCGCCTGGCCTCGATCTCGGCGGGCGTCATCCGGTTCGCGGCTGGTGCGAGGGCGGCGATCATTCGGCGCACCGCCAGCAGGTGAGCGCGGCGCCGAGAACGGCGCCGGCGACGATCGCCACGACCAGCAGCGTCGACCAGAACCGCGCCGCGCCTTCGGTTACCGGCGCGGGCGCGAAGGGGTCGGCAAAGCCGACCGGGTCGAATCCGGGAAGCTCGGCCGAAGGGCCGGGATCGTCTGGTTGTCCGTTGATGCGCGCCATGATCAGATTGCCTCCGGCATGAAAGACGTGTTGACTGGCGCCGCGCCGTGGGGGCGTGGGGAGTTTTCCTGATGAAGAGGCGGAGTATCTGCGCGCTGGCAGTGCTGGCGCTGCTTGCCGGCTGCGCCAAGCCTGTGTCGAAAATCTCGGCGGTGGCGCTGCCGGACGGTATCTATGCCAGTCTCGACTGTGCCGGGCTCGCGGCCGAGCGCACTCGCGTCGAGGTGCGGCTGGCGGATGCGACGAAGCGGCAGAACAAGGCGCAGATGGATGACGCCATGGGCGTGTTCCTGATCGGCGTGCCGGTGTCCAGCCTGACCGGCGACGCCGAAGGCGAGATCGCCGGGCTGAAGGGCCAGCAGGACGCGCTCGCCCGCGAGGCAGCGAAGAAGGGCTGCTAGTCTGGTTGCCAGACGGGGCCGCGCCATCGCCGGCTCTCAGACGTCGGCGAGCTGGCGGACGAAGCGGCTGTTGGCCCTCGCGCGGGCGTCAGCCTTCAGGTCGGCCAGTTCGGCCGGCGTGAAGCCCATCGCCTCCAGCGAGGCCTCGTCGCGATAGCCTTCGCAGAACAGTCGCGCCAGGCGGTCGATGCGGTCTTCGCGGGGCGTGCGCGCCGCGATGATGTCGCGCGCCCGGACGGCGGCGGTTTCGAGGGCGGGGGAGTAGGTGATCACGGGTTCGCTCCATCGAACGGGTTTCGAAGGAGCGCGTTTTGCCAGATGGCAAATTAGTTGTCAAATGGCAAAATCAGGCTAGAGCGCCCACTTGCATGCTGCAGCAACCTTGGTGGCAGCCTCTTGTACATTGCCGAGATCGAATATCCCTTCAATCCGGCTTCGGTCCTCTATCCGGATGACCATCTTCTTGGCAGCGGCGACACGCTTGATGAAAGGTATTGCCTTGCCGCCGCTCCAGATGCCCGCGGCCTGGTAATTGGTTGAGGGGTTCCAGTTGTGCGTTTCAGGAGGTGCTTCATCGAGACGGACCAGCGTCGCAACCTGGTCGCCCGTCACAAAGCCCCCGTGAAAAAAGTAGACCGATGTCGTGTTCTCGGAGCAGCGCAGGAAGAGGACTGGCGCACGGCCGAAATTTGAACCGGAGTGGTCGATAGGAGTCAGAGAGGCAATAATCGTCGTGCTGTCGTCCATCGGGGACTTTTCTTCGCGAATTTCCCACTGGGTCGCCGAAGCCTCTGGCTGGGTAGCGACTGACGTCGACACACCTCCGCTACCTCGCGGGAAGACCTTGTCGAAACAGTTGAGCCGCAAGAGGCTGTCGGAGATCGTCGCGCAGAACGCCGCATCGCTGACCTGATCGGCGCTTGCTGCCTGCACCGTGCATGCTGCGAAGAAGATGACCGCCGCTAAGCGCGCCACTGGAACCATGCCACCACCCTCCCGTAGACGCGGACATCCTCGCGCAGCAGCTCGTCGGTGCCGTATCGCTCGTTGTCCGACATGATCAGCATCTTGTCGGATCGCGGCACCATTTTGACGCGCTTGATCATCAGCCCGTCACCGTAGTCGAGCGCGTAGATGTCCTCGGGCGATGGCACCGTGTGCGACGTGTCGACGAAGACGAACGAGCCGTTCTTCAGCGTAGGCTCCATGCTGTCGCCGGTGACTGGCATTGCATAGATGTTCGACAGCTTGCCCCAGCCTGCCTTGACCTTGTCTGGGAAGCTCCAGAAGCCATCCGAATAGTCAGAATAGATCTCGCCAGCGTCGTTCTTCAGGACGCTCAGGGCGCCGCCCGGGCCCATGCCAGCATGGATCGTGAAGTTTGGAATGTCGCCACGACTGCCGCGTTTGTTCGGGAAAACCGCGAGTGACTTGGCCTGCTCCAGATCGTCACGGTCGAATTCGTCCGTAACGTCCTCTGGCTCAACCCCGACCGCGCGCGCGATTCGGATGACATTCTCCAACGTCAGGTTTCTCTGCCCGTTTTCGATGCGGGACAGGTGGCTCGTGGAGATATCCGTGACGTCCGAGAGCTGATCGATCGTCAGCCCAGCCCGATTGCGCAGCTTTTTGACTTGGTTGGCCATTCCGATGTTATTCGCCATTTGGCAAATTCCCGCCATGGCCAAATGGCAATTTGCCAATTGACAAGTTGATTTGCCTCGTGGCAACCATGCCCGCCATGAAACTGGCGACGTACCTCGAAGAAACAGGCGTCAAGCCTTCGGCCTTCGCCGAACGCCTTGGCGTCGCGCCTTCAACCATACTTCGTCTGGTGAGCGGGGATCGCCTGCCGGGCCTCGAACTCGCAATCCAGATCAGAGAAGCGTCGGACGGCAAGGTACAGCCGGATGATTTCCTGCCGCAGGCCGAGGCGCTGACATGACCCGGCTCCGCTATTCCCCCGCGCTCGCTGCCATGGGCCGGCGCATTGCCGGATCCGCCGATCCCGTCTCGCCGGCCGGGGGCCCGCTGCTGCGCAGCTCCCCGGCTTTGGCTCCCTTCGACAGCGCCACCGGCGCTGCCGATTCCGTTCCGGAACCGTGCCGCCAAACCTCCCATGCGAGCACGGCGCGTACCCCCTCCGCGCCTCCCACCCTGGGCGCGGAGGGGGATGCCATCACGGTCACGCTGTCGCCGACGGTCATGATGATCCTGCGGCTGGCCGAGGCGGAGCTCGGCGTCAGCCCTGCCGAGATCGTCTCGCGCGGCATCTGCATGGTTGCCGCCGGGCGCATGCCCGAGCTGGCGCGCAATCCTTTCAACGACGAGTTTGCGCGACCGACCCCAACCCCGGCGCTTCGCACCGACCGTCCAGCCGGGGGCCCGCTGCTGCGCAGCTCCCCGGCCTCCTCGCCCTCCGACAGCGCCACCGGCGCTGTCGATCGCGCCGCTGCGCGACCGGGCTCGAAGCCCCTCAATGGGGGAGATCGGCAGCGGGCTCGTCCCTCCAGCCAGGTGAGGGCGCCGCCGTAAGCCAGTGAGTTTGTCGCGGTTCTTCATGACCGCACCCTGAATCAATCGAACCATGGCCGGCTAGGGAATCTTTCACGCAAAGATTTCCTTGACCGGCGGAGCCATGTCCGAGCCGCCGCCATGTCCCTCACCAAACTGCCCCGCGCCACCTCCGAAGACGACAGGTCGGAACTGAAGCGCGCCACCCGTGCCACGCTGGCAATGGTCAATGCCGCCCAGTTCTCGCGGCGGACCCGGCATCTGCCGCCGAATCTCTCCGAGTTCGGCTCGACGGCGGTCGACGATCTCAACCGCTATATGCCGGTCGACACGCTGGCCGACTTCCATCGTGACCTCGGTCGTGTCGAAGCCTCGCCGCTGCTCGAGCTGCTGGCGGACATCGCAGGCTTCAAGCTCGTGCCCAAGGAAGAAGGCGACCTTGCCGCGGTGACGTTCGACGATGTCGGGACGCAGGCCAAGGAAGGCGGCGAAGCGACAGCCGCAACTGCCGCCGCCGCGGCGCGGCCGACATGCCTGGCCACGGTACGGGCTGGCATCAAGGAAAATCGCGAGATGTCGACGGTCACTGCGCTGAACCTGCGAAAGCTGGTCAGTCAGGAGCGGCGCCTGCTCGGAAGGGCAGGCGCGTGATGATCCACTCGTTCCGCCGCGCTCTCGCCATCGGGCTGCTGATCGCCGGCGCGGCGACCGGCTTCGTGCTGCTCGCCCACGACATGCGGGCCTATCCGCATGGTCTTTCTTCGTCCCTCCGCGCTGCTCCGGCGCCTGCGGCACCGGGCGTTCCGGACGGCCGTCGCCACGCCGGGGCGGCCACCCTGCTTCGTGTTCACGATGCATTGCCCACCCCGCGCCAGCCCGAGGGCTGGTCCTATCCCTTCGCCTGCTGCTCGGGATGGGACTGCCGGCGGGTCGCGGCGGCCGACGTGTTCGAGGGGCCGGACGGCTACCGCATCGTCGGGACCGGCGAGCTGGTCGCCTATGGCGACGCGCGGCTGAAGGATTCGCCCGACGGCGACTTCCACTGGTGCTCGGTGGCCGGCGCCAGCGACGGCCGCACCATCTGCCTCTTCGTCCCGCCGCGCGGTTTCTGAGGAGGGTTCGATGGCCGGCTATTCCCCGGAAGAACTGGACGCGATCGAGGGCTGGATGCGCGAGGGCCTCGCCGCCAGCGCGATCGCCGGCGAATTCTTCGGCCGGTTCCGCCGCGCGGTGACGCGCAACGCCATCATCGGCATCATCCACCGCTCGAAAAGGCTCTCGGCCGTCGCGACCGAAACCGGCTGGTCGCGGCCGAAAAAGCGGGGTGGGGCGGTCAGGCCGCCGCGCAAGCGCGCGCCCTCCGGCACGAAGGCGCTCGTCGTGCATCCCGGCAACCTGAGGGGCAAGCGCGAATCGCGCCGGCTCGACCCCGATCTGCGGCCGATCGTTCGGGCGCTCGACGCGCGCGACTATGATGCGCGTTCGGCCCACAAATCGCTGGTCGCGCTGAAACACAATGAATGCCGCTGGCCGGTGAACGATGCCGGTCCGGGCAGGCCGCATCTCTTCTGCGCCGCCCAGACCAACGGGTTGCGCAGCTATTGCGACCACCATGCCGCCCGCGCGGTCGGGCTGGGCACCGTCGGCGAGCGCCGGGCCGAACGCGAGGTGCTGATCCAGACGCGCGACGAACGCCGCGTCGCCGAGCGCACCGGCATGGGGGCGCGCTGATGCAGGGCGCGGTCAGCCTCACCATCAAGGTCAACCCGGTCGCGCACCGCCAGCTCGCGGCCGATGCGCGCGAGCGGGGCTATGGCGCGACGGCCTATGCGCAGATGCTGTTCGACGCCGCCTTCGCGGCGCGGATCGGCCAGGAGCGCGGCGAGGAGCCTGTCGACGCCGAACTCGACCGGCAGGTGATGCTGGTTTTCCGGCTCGCCGGCCAGACCGACACGGCGTCGGTCGCGCGCGCCACCGGGATACCGGAACCGCGCGTGGTCAGGATCCTCGACGGCTGGAAGGCGGCAGGGGAGGGGCGGCGCGGCGCGACGCCAGCCAAGCCGACGGATTGGACCGAGACCGTGCGCGACATGTGGGCCGCCGGCGCGAGCTGCGCCGCCATCGGTGAGGCCGTGCGCCTGTCGCCGGCACACGTCTCCGCCTGGGCCAAGCGCCACCGTGACATCTGCCCGGCACGCCCTGTCGGGCGGCGAAAGGCGGTGTGAGATGAGCGACGTCGCCTCAGTCGTCTCCCCCGATGCCTCGGGGCTTGCCGAGACCGTGGAACGCGCACGGGCGCTGCTGGACGACGGCGACGTGATCGCGGCGCGGATGCTGGCCTCCGGCGCCTACGACCAGGCGAAGGCGGCGGCGGGTTACGCCGAGCGTTTCAATGCCGGGCGCCAGCTGGTCGACAAGGCACGCCGGCTTCAAGGCGACGCTCTGCTGATCGAGGCGCGGGCAAATGTCCGCCTCGCCGACGAATTCGACGCCGCACAGGCCGCGGGTGTGGTGCGGAAGAAGGGCCAGCGCGGCACAGATATTTCAGACGAAAATAACTCGAACGCGGTCAAGCCGGCCTCGCTGGAAGAGACGGGGCTGACTGCCGCTGCCGTCCATCTCGCGCGAAAACTGCGCGATGCCGAACGGCGGACGCCGGGCATCGTCGAGCGCGCCATCGCGGCGCGGCTCGCCGCCGGGCTGGAGCCCAGCCGGGCCAACCTGCGCGCCGCGGTGGGCACCGACAGCGCGACCAGGGCGGAGCGCGGCAACAATCTCTACGAGACGCCGCGCGTGGCGATGGAAACGCTGCTGTCCTTCATGCGCTTCTCGAAGCAGGTGTTGGAGCCGGCCTGCGGCAAGGGCGCGATCTCATCCGTGCTGGAAGAGGCCGGCTACGAGGTCTGTCTGTCCGACCTTGTCGACTACGGCACCGCCGGCCGCGACGGCGTGGTCCAGGAGGTCGGCGACTTCCTCGCCACGACCCGCACCGACCGCGGCATCGAAGGCGACTGGTCCGGCGCGCTCACCTTGCCTGCCGGCATCGACATCGTCACCAACCCGCCCTACGGCGCTGACCTGAACCGCTTCGTCGCTCATGCGCTGCGCGTCCACCGGCCGCGCAGGATGGCGCTGCTGCTCAACCTCAATTTCCTTTGCGGCTTCGACGATCCGGACCGCAACTTCGTCATGGACGAGAACCCGCCGGCGAAGGTGCTCGTGTTCTCGCGGCGGCTGCCGATGATGCACCGTGACGGCTGGGACGGGCCCGAGGCGGCCAGCCGGATGAACACGGCGTGGTTCATCTGGGAGCTGCGGCCACTTGCCGATGGCGACATGGCGACTGGCGCGGACGGGCTCACAACGGCGGGTTCTCCCGCCGGATATGCCGGGTCGTCGGAATTCATCCGCGTCGACTGGAAGGTCTTCGAGGGCAAGGCGCTGCCGGGACCGGCAGACGAGGCGGGTGGCGATGGCGGACCTTCTGCGCCGCCCGCCCGCAAGCGGCGGAAGGCCTCCGGCGAACCCACTGGGCCGAATCGCGAGATGCCGGCGCTCTCCTGGCATCAGGCCTTTGAGGGTGGCCGTATCCTCGCCAAGGCTGGCGCGATCGAGGTCGGCGCGGTGTTCCCCGGCCATCCCGACCCGGACAGGGACGTGAGCTGGTCCTACTGGCTGACCGGCGGCATCGCCGGTGCCTCGGGGCACAAGGATGCCCGCTCGATCGATGCGGCCAAGGCCGCGCTGGAAAAGCGCTGGCGGCAGTTCCTCGGCGAGGCGGGGTTCGCTCCGCTGGCGGCGGACGGCGGTGAGGAACGTCCGGCCAAGGGCCGGGAGGGCGCCCCCAAACGGGCGACCGCAGCGACGAACGCCCGCAGCCCTAGCGAAGGGCAGGACCGGCCGCCCGCTCGCAAGAAGGGGAAGGTGCCGGCATGACATCAGACCGTTTGATGATCTGGCGATTCCGCGCGGAGCCTTCGGTGTTCGTGCCGATCGCCAACAATCCTGATCAGCACGTCGACGCCGACGCGGTGACGGGTGACCTGCCAGTTTTCCTTCCCTGCGCCTTGGCCATGAAGGAGCATGACCTGGATCGTGATGGACGGCGGCGCCGCGTTCTGGTCGATCCAGCCCGGGAGCCGGATGGGATCAAAACTGTCCTCTCCCATGATGCGCAAAGCTTCGCGTTCAACGTCGCGGTACTTGAAACCGCCGATCCTCGTGTTTTCGGCTGCGGTCACGTTCTCAATGACCACCGCCCTCCGGTTCCAGTTAATGACTTGAAGGTCCACGTGGGCGAACTCGCCGTCCGTCTCGATCATTTCGGCGGTCGGCATAGCATCACCGATCGCGAAGGCCGTCTGCTTCCGGGCCTCGTGCATTTGGGCCGCGAGGAAAAAGATAGTCAGTCCGGCGAAGGCGGCAGCTACCCAACCGCTCGTCGCACCGACCCACTCTCTGAAGCAGTCGACACTCTTGTCGGTGCACCATTCGGTTCTCACCAGCGCAAAGTCGAGGAACCAGAGCGCCACGAAGCCACCCAGCACGCCAGCCAGCGCTGCCACCAAAACGTCGCTCGGTTCCCGTCCGCCCATGTGCGGGTGAATAGCACGGCTCTCGTCAACTTCGCGAGGGCAGCATGAACGGTCGTCGCGCGCAGATCCTCGATCGCATCATGGCATCGGTCGCCGTCACCGATGCCGGCCACGACACGCCATGCTGGCTCTGGACCCTGTCCGACAGCGGTGGCGGCCGTGGCGGCGGCTATCCCCGCATGAAACTCAACGACCGGACGGTCGCAGTCCACAAGGTCTCGTTCGTCAACGCGCACGGCTATGTGCCCGGCAACAAGCAGATCGACCACAAATGCCGGAACAGGATGTGTGTGAACCCTGACCATCTGGAGATGGTCAGCCACCGCGAAAACCAGAAGCGGCGTGACGCGGCCAGACGCATCGCCTGCGAGCAGGTGCCGGCATGAGCGCGCTAGGTCGATCGGTTGCCATCGACGTGAAAACTGAAGCCAGTCTCGCGAATAGGCCCGATCATAAAATGCGAAAAATGGGTTTGACGCTGAGACCCGAACGCATCGCGGTACTCGATCATGCCTTCATGCCAAAGGAATGTCTCTTCGGATCGCATACCGTCGCTGGCGGCTTCAACGACGTCGACTTCGAGGGGGGACATATGGCCCCGCGATTGGCGTGGTCCGACGTCACCAAATCGCACAATTGCCCAGTCAGTATCCGCATAGTCTGGCCCTTCAGCCCTGTCGAACTTGCACCGAGAGGCCAGGACGACATCATACGCAGGCGTCTGCCCAGTGTTCTCGAAGAAGAACTCGACGCGGGTGCCGTCCTTTGTGACAAGGTTGCAACTAACGGGCATCAGATAGGCCCGCAGCTGGCGTTCTGCTGCCACTCGTTGAACGCGCATTCCCTTGAGCATGACGGCGACGGTGGCGAAAACACCAACTGCGGAAGCAAGCCCGACAAGAGTTGGAAGCCAAGCTGTGCTTTCGGCCGAGAACACCGCAGAGGAAATGGCCAAGAAAAGAAAGCCGCCGAGAAGACCGGCTGCCACAGACACGGCAACGTCGCTGAAATCGCGCCCTTCGTTCATGGCCGCCTGAGTAGCACGGCCGTCCCCTTCTTTGCGAGGGCGGCATGAGCGCGCCGTCGCGTCCCGTCGTCCGCTGGCATGGCGGCAAGTGGCGTCTGGCGCCGTGGGTGATCGCCCACATGCCGCCGCACCGCGTCTATGCCGAGCCGTTCGGAGGGGGGGGCAGCGTGCTGCTTAGGAAACCCCGTGCCTATGGCGAGGTCTATAACGACCTCGACGACGAGATCGTCACGCTGTTCCGCGTGCTGCGCGACCCGGCGAGCGCTGCGGAACTCGAGGCGAAGATTCGCCTGACGCCCTTCGCGCGCGTCGAATTCCGCGAGGCCTATGAGGCGACCGACGATGCGGTCGAGCGCTCGCGCCGGCTTCTGATCCGCTCGTTCATGGGCTTCGGCTCGAATGCCCATGCCAGCCAGCAGAAGGGCCATCGGTCGACCGGCTTCCGCTCGAACTCGAACCGCAGCGGAACCACGCCGGCGGCGGACTGGGCGAACTGGCCGGACGCGATGGCGGCGATGGTGGCGAGGCTGGCCGGCGTCGTGATCGAGAACCGCGACGCCAAGGAAGTGATGGCCCAGCACGACGGGCCGGACACGCTCCACTATGTCGACCCGCCCTACCTGCCGGAGACGCGGGCGCGCGGCAATCGCTACAACCTCGCATGGCGGATGTACCGCCACGAACTGACGCGCGAGGACCATGTCGCGCTCCTCGATTTCCTGACCGGCCTTTCAGGCATGGTCATGCTGGCGGGCTATCCCGACCCTCTCTACGACGAGGCGCTTTCCGACTGGCGCCGCATCGAGACCGTCGCCATGGCCGACGGCGCGCGCGAGCGCGTCGAGGTCATGTGGCTCAATCCGGCCTGCGTCGTCGCGCTGGACGCCCGGCAGGGACAGCAAGTCTCGCTCGCCTTCGACCGGGTGCCGGCATGAGCTCTCCCGACGCCATCACCGCCTTCGGCTACTTCGTGCTCGGCTTCTTCCGCCGTCCCGCCGTCATCGGCGTCGACCTGGCCGCGCCGGGCACCGACAGGACAGTGTTCTTCGTGCCGCATGCGGCCCGCGAGCACGATCCGGAAACCGTTGCTCAGATGGAAACCCTGCGCAGCGAACTCAACCTGCTCCTCGCGAAAGGCGATCACCATGGCTGACATAGACTGGCCGCGCTTTGCCGAGGATGTGACGACCGCGATGGCGGCGGACGGGCGCACGCTCGACGCCATCGCGCGCGCCAACAAGGGGCTCTCGGTCCCGGTCCTGTCGCGCGCACGGGCCGGCGCGATCGAGCCGAAACCGGGCAACTATCTGAAGCTTTGCCAGGTCTTCCGGCTTGATCCTTTCGCCTACCTTCTCGACGTCCTGACGCCGCCCCGGCGGCGCAAGCTGACGCTGAAAAGGATTGTAAATCAGCATCTTTCACGCGGCGTTTCCCGTGAAGCACGGGAGGCTTCATGACCGATCTCGATCCCGACATCGCGGCGTTCCGCGCCGCCGACTCCGACGAGGCGAGGGCCGGGGTGCTGCTCGCCGCGCCGGTCAACACGCTTTTGCGCTGGCGCCAGACCTTCGAGCGCATGTGCGACGTCGTCGGGTTCGGCGAGGGCCGGCGATACCTCGCCGCGCTGTCCGCCGCCATGAATGCGCGCCGCGAGCGCGGCCTGATCGCCACCCAGCCGCTGGAGAGCGCCAAGGTCGATCTCTACGGCGTGATCGAAGGCCATCGCCGGAGGGCGCCCGGCGAAGCCGGCAAGGCCGACCGGCCGTCGCTGCCCGTGCAGCGCCCGGCCCGGAGCGAGCCGCCGGAAGGCGGCGACAGCGTGAGGGCAGACCGATGACCGCGCCGCGCGCAAAGCTGTCGCCGGATGCGCTGGTCCGGCTTCGCGCGGCCAATGCCGCGCGTTCGCTCGGCGCCGTCGCGGCGCGCCGCCTGACCGAGGTGCTGACCCGTGCGGACGAGGCTGCGCGGGCTCGGATGGAAGCCGCCCACGACGCTGAGAAGATATTCGCCAGCGCCGCGGCAGAGGCGCGGGAAATCCTCGACGCGATGCCCGACTTCTCCGCGCTGGAGCGCGAGAGCCATCCGGACGGGTCCGGCGCGCTGTCGGCGCTTCGCGACAGCGCCGACGCGGCGGGCCTGCCCGTCGCCGCCGTGACCGGCCATGCGCCGCCGCCCGACTGGCCGAAGAACCACGCCGCCGCGCTGAAAAGGCTGCGCGAAGCGGCGGTCGTCGCGGTCATCCAGTCCTGCCCGTGGCTCTCCGATGCAGGCGTCGCCTCGCTGTTCCGGGACGTCGTGCCCGGCACGGTGCGCCGGCTGCGCGGTCCGGGCCAGTTCGACGGAGGCGACAAGAAGTGAACGCGCCCTTTGCCCTCGACAACCGCATGACCGTCGTTCTGTTCGCCGGCATGGGCGGCGGCTGCGACGGGCTGGAGCAGGCCGGGTTCCACGTCCATGTCGCGATCAACCACGACCCGGTCGCCGTCGCGGTCCACAAGGCCCGTCATCCGCACACGCGGCACCTGACCTGCGACGTGTTCGAGGCGGACCCGCGCGAGGTCTGCAAGGGGCGCGGCGTGCGCGTGCTGCATGCCTCACCCGACTGCACGCATTTCTCGGTCGCCAAGGGCGGCAAGCCCGTCTCGAAGCGGCGGCGGTCGCTTGCCTGGATCGTCTGCCGCTGGGCCGGCACCGTCCGCCCGGAAGTCATCACGCTGGAGAACGTCTCCGAAATCCAGACATGGTGCCCGCTCGTCGCCAAGCGCGACAAGGCGACGGGCCGGGTCTGCAAGCTGGACGGGACGGTCGCGGCCAAGGGCGAGCGGGTGCCTGTCGAGGAACAGTGGCTCATCCCCGATCCGAGGAAGAAGGGCAGGATCTGGCGCGCCTGGCTGCGCCACATGCGCGGCCTCGGCTTCTCGTTCGAGGGACGCGTGCTGATCTGCGCCGACTTCGGCGTGCCGACGATCAGGAAACGGTTCTTCGGCGTGGCGCGCGCGGATGGCGGGCCGATCGTCTGGCCGGAGCGGACGCATGCGCCGCGCGACAAGGCAAAGGAACTCGGGCTCAAGCCATGGGTCGGCGTCCACACCTGCATCGACTGGTCGCTGCCGGTGAAGTCGATCTTCGGACGGGCGAAATCGCTGGCCGAGGCGACTTTGAGGCGCACGGCGCGCGGCGTCATGCGCTATGTCGTCAACGCGCTGAAACCCTTCATCGTGCCGATCACGCATTCGGGCGACCTGCGCGTCCATTCCATCGACGACCCGGCGCGCGCCTTCACCACGGCGCATCGCGGCGAGATGAGCCTGATGGTGCCGTCGTTCGGCGTGATGCGGAACTCGCGCAATCCGCTCTACGGGGCGGAAGACCCGGCGCATGCCTTCACGGCCGGAGGCGCGAACCACGCGCTGGTCGAGACGGTGATCGAGCCGGTCCTCGAACCGGTACTGGCGCCGTCGATCGCCAAGTTCCGCACCGGCGCGATGGGCGGCGACATGCGCGACCCGATGCCGACCTTCACCGCCAACAGCTTCCACCGGCGTCCGGGCGGCGCGGTGCCGCTCGGCGTCATGGGTGCGACGATGGTCAGGACGGACCAGCACAGCGCGGCCGATCGCAACGGCGTCCACGACCTGCTGGAACCGGTCAACACGCTGCACACCTCGTCGTCGATGGCGCTCGTCGGCGCCGAGCTTGTGCCCTTCACGATGGGCGTCGGCGGGCGCGCGGCGCAGAGCGACGAGCGGTCGGTCGAAGAGCCTGCCGGCTCCGGCACGACGAAGGAAGACCGCGTCGTCGTGGCGGCGACGATGGTCGGGCTTGCCCATGGCGACAGCGGGCAGGGCGGGAACAACCGCGAGTACGACCTGCATGATCCGGCGAAGACCATCCACGCCGGAGGCGGCAACGCCGCCGTCGTCGCCGCGTTCATGGCACAGCACAACAATGACAGCCGGCGTATCGGCGGCGTGAACCCGGGTCGGCCGGCCGACGAACCGATGTCGGCGATGACCGCGTCAGGCTCGCAGCAGGGCCTCGTCGCGGCCTCCATGCTGGCGCTGCGCGGCACCAACGAGGATGGTCGCGACATCGGAGACCCGGCCGCCGCGATCATGGCCGGTGGCAACCATGCCGGGCTGATCCTCGCCTTCCTGCAGGCCTACTATTCGAGCGGCGGGCAGGATAGCGGGCTCGAAGACCCGCTCCTGGCGCTGACAGCCAAAGCCCGCCACGGGCTGGTCACCGTGACGGTCTCCGGCGTCGACTACGTCATCACCGACATAGGCATGCGCATGCTGGAGCCGGAGGAGGGCGCGGCGGCGCACGGTTTCGCCAGGGGCTCGCTGCCGTCAGCGATCGTCATCGACGGCAAGAAACGTCGGCTGACCAAGACCGAGAAATACCACCTCGTCGGCAACAGCGTGCCGCCGGAGATGGTGCGGCTGCTCGCGGTCCACAACGTCACGCCGGCGCTCGCCCTGGAGGCGGCCGAATGACCGATTCCGAGCGTCTCGCCTCGATCCGCGACAGGCTGGCGGCGATCGCGCCGGCGCGCTGGGCGCTGGCCCATGACGCCGACGGCGCCTTTGTCGAGGCGCACGGGCCGATGGGCGAGCTCCTGCCCGTGGCGCGATTCCACCCCGGCGCCTCGACCGACGAGATGGCGTTCTGCGCCGAAGCGCCGGAGACCGTGACCTGGCTGGTCGGCCTCGTCGACCGGGCGACGCGACGCATCCGCGAACTGACCGGTCAGGCATCGACGGCCGGCAAGCCGGCGAAGCCGGACAAGGACTACGCTGCGGAAGCCGCGATGAAATGCGCCGAGCCGGCCTTCAAGCGGTTCCTCGCCGAGCGGCACGGGCTGGACAGCCCGGCCACCGACGAGCGCGTCGCGCAGCACCTGCGCGGGATCCTGGGCGTCACCAGCCGGCGCGAATTGAATCATGCCGATGCGGCGGCGTCGCGCTGGGTGCAGTTGCGCGGCGAATTCGAGGCATGGAGGCGGGCTGGATGAGCGTCTATGTCGACGACGCGCGGCACCGCTTCGGGCGGATGGTCATGTGCCACATGTGGGCGGACAGCCGCGCGGAACTCTTTGCGATGGCCGACCGAATCGGCGTGGCGCGCCGCTGGTTCCAGCGCCCGGCGAACGTGGCCGAGCCCGGCATGAATGCGTCGTGGGAACACTTCGACATCGCGCTCACGAAGCGCTCGCTCGCGGTGCAGTTGGGCGCCGTTGAGACGGACAAATATGGCCCGCTGGAGCATGTCGCGCGCCTCACCGGTGACGTGGCGAAGGTCGAGCGGATCGCTGCGCTGCGCGCCAGGGTGCCGTCATGAGCAACGAGTGCTCCACCGTCGTCTGGAAGCGCGACTTCGGCTCCTCGAACCGCAAGGTGATCGCGGCCAGGCTGGCCGACCACGCCGACGACGAGGGGCGCGGCATCTGGCCCTCGGTGCAGCGCGTCGCGGCGCAATGCAACACCTCGATCCGCACCGTGCAGCGCGTGCTGTCCGACTTCGTGACCGAAGGCATCCTCGTCGTGGTCGACGAGGGCGGGCGCGGCCCGGGCTCCACCCGGCGCTACGATTTCGACATGCGCGTGGTCGAGGCGCTGCCGGCGGCGAAATGGCGGCCGGATCCAGCGTCCGACGCGACCGAAACGAAGGGTGACACGGTGACACCCTTGGAAATCGGGGCCGAACCGAAGGGTGTCACCGCGACCGAAAAGGGTGTCACCGGCGACACGCAAGGGTGTCACGGTGACACCCAAACCTCCATGGAACCACCAATAGAACCATCACTGGAGAGAGAGCGCGGGCGCGAGGGGCAGGAAGGGGGCCAACCCCGTGACGACCAGCCCCGTGAAGACCAACCCCGTGACGATCAACCGGGCACGGCGGCGTTCGACAAGCGCGTGCTGCGGTTCTGCTCGGGACGCGGCTTCCTGGCCGGGCCATGGCCGGACTTTGACACCGGCGCCTCGCTTCCATGGATCGGGCGGCATTTCGCGAAACTGACGCCGGCAGAGCGGGCCGAGGCCGAACGCTGGCGCGACGCCTATCTGCTCGACGTGAAGGACCGGAAGCTCAAGCCCGTCGCGGTCGGAAACTTCTTCGCCGGCAGGAGCTGGGAGGCGCTGGACCCGGCCATCCTCGCCCGGGCCGAGAAGCTGAAACAGGCGGGCCTGGCGCCCGACGAGCGGGCGAGGCCGGACGGCTGGGCCGCCTGTCTCGGGCCGGTCGGGATGGCCTGGCTGTTCGCAGAGCTGCGCGCCGGGCAGCCGGCCGGCACGGTCGAGCCCGGATCGCTCTGGCTGACGTCACGGCTGCAGCGCGACTGGCCGGCGATCCACGGCTGGAGCCAGCGCCAGCAGATGGCCGGCGGGCTCGCCTTCGGCCCGCGCTGGCATGCGCTGAAGGACAGGATGGAGCCGGTGCCGCAGGGCACCGAGGGCTTCGCGGCGTGGCGGGCGCATTTCGCCCGGCAGGGCTGGCCCTGGCTCTCGGCATTCGACGGCGCGGCCGTGCTCTACGCGCCGAAGGGCGGGCCGGACGGGCTCAAGGTGTTTGGGCAGGCGGTGCGGGATCTCGATGCGGGGAAAGCAGATGATGGCCGTCAAGCAGCCGAATAGCGGCGAGCGGGTGTGGGTGGATCGCGCCACGGGCGAGGTCATCAACCTCGATCGTGCCTATGCCGAGAGCGACAGGCAGATGGCCGCGTCGCGAAGGAAGCAGGCGCAGTGGGCCGCCGCAGGCCTCTCAGGACCTGCCCGCAACTGGTATGTGCTGGTCGTGGAGCCTGGCGCCGATATTCCTGTGGATAGCGATCTCGTCTCGCGCAAGGTTGAGACATGGGTTCCGCTCGACACGTTCCTGTCGAAGCCGCGTCCCGGAAGGGAGCAGAGCGCGCGCTCACAGTTGGCGATACCCGGCTACGTCTTCGTGCATATCGAGGCGACCGACGACGTGTTGCAATCGCTGCTCGCGACCGACGGTGTCGTCGCGCCGATCGGCGGATGGACCATGCCGAAACCCGTGCATGACAAGGATATCGGCACGCTCCGCGCATTCCTTGCTCTATCGCCGTTCGAGCGGAAGAAGCGCATCCGGGCCGAAGCCAAGGCCAGTCGCAACATCGCCGTCGGTGCGGCCGTTCGCATCGTGAATCATCCGGCCGAGGGGCATGCCGGCGTCGTGATCCGAGAGGGCAGGGACGGTTGCCTGCGCATCGATGTTGCGATGATGGGCGGCACTGTGGCGATGAATGTGCCCGTTGCGAATCTCCAGATCATCGGGTAGCGACTCGCACCTAGGACAACCGATCCGAGATGCGACCCGCCCGAAGGTCGCTGGATACCGGACGGCACCAGGTGAAGCGAAGGCGTCGGGCAGCGCAGCTTCACCGCGACGGGAATGATTCCGGACACATGAGCAGCAATGCAGCGCCCTGGCGGCGCTGGTACAAGACCGCGCGCTGGCAGGCGCTGCGGCTCAGGGTGATGCAGCGCGACCTCTACACCTGCCAGGTGACGGGCGTGCTGCTGATCGGAAAGCATCCGGCGCCTGACAGTCCCGTGGTCGACCATCGCCAGCCGCATCGCGGTGACGAGACGCTGTTCTGGGACGAGGCCAACCTGATGACGGTCTCGAAGGAATGGCACGACGGTGCCAAGCAGAAACTGGAGCAGGTGAGCGTCCAGCAGCGCGGCGTCTGGTACTGAGTACGAAAGTCATCGAGCATAAGCTGCTGGCCTGCCATGCGATCGACCGAGTGCTGAACAGCCGGGTCGAGTAGCGAAAACGAACCGCGAGTGTGAAAGTTATCGCGCCTCGCAGGTGAAGCTCGATCGCGCGGAAAATCGACCACGCCAAGGGGGGGTGGGTCAAATCTCTGGGCAGCTCGTTTTGTTGGACCCGCGTCCCCCACATTCGGAGATTTTTTTCTGGTGGAGCCGAATTTTGACCTCTTCGGTCATCCCGTTCGGCCGGGTCACGGCGAGCGGGGGCGACCGCCCTACGAGCCGACCGATCGCGACCGCAACAAAGTCAAGCTGTTGCTGGCGTTGAGCTGGGCGAACGAGCGGGTCGCGAACGCTCTCGGCATCTCGCAGGCCACGCTCAAGCGCTATTTTAGAGCCGAGCTCAAAGTGCGTGACGCGATGCGCGACCGGCTCGACGCCAGGCGCATCGAGATTGCCATGGAGCAGGCGAACGAAGGCAACATCACCGCGCTGCGCGAGCTCGGTGCCATGATCGACCGCAACGACCGTCTGGAGATCGAGCGCAAGATGGGATCGAAGCCCGACGAGCGGCCGACGGTCGAGCGCCTCGGAAAGAAGGTGGTCGACGCGACGCGCGCATTGACGGCCGATGCGGACCTGATGGCCGAGCTCGAGAAGGAAGCGGCGCAAGGTGCAACGCACTGAGCCGCTGCCGCGCTTCGCCTGTCCTGATTGGTGGGACCGCCTGCAGAATGGGCAGACGCCCATGGCGGACGTGCCACTCAACGAAGAGCGGGCGGCGAAGGCGCTGGCGTTCTTCAATCGGCTCCGGCTTCCCGACGTGCCCGGCACCCCGCTCCTGGCCGACGCATGCGGCGACTGGTTCCGCGACATACTGTGCGCGTTTCTCGCCAGCGAGGATCCCGAGACGAAGCGCCGGCTGGTCTGGGAACTCCTCTGCATGGTGCCGAAGAAGAACTCCAAGACGACCTATGTCGCGGCGCTGGGGCTTACGGCGCTTTTCATGGAGGAGGCGCCCAATAGGCAGATGCTGATCGTGGCGCCAAGCCAGAACATCGCCGAGCGATGCTTCGACCAGGCGCAAGGCATGATCCGCATCGATGCGCGGCTCGATTCGATCTTCAAGGTTCAGGATCACCTGAAGTGCATCACGCGCCACAAAACGGGCACGGCGCTCGACGTGAAATCCTTCGACACCGCGATCGTCACGGGCGAAATCCCGATCCTGACGATCATCGACGAGCTCCACGAGCTCGGAAAGAAGGCCAAGGCCGCCGCGGTGATGCAGCAGATCCGGGGCGGCGGCATCACCATGCAGGGCGGCCAGGTCCTGATGATCACCACGCAGTCGGACGAGCAGCCGACCGGCATCTGGAAGACGGAACTCGACAAGGCGCGCAGGATCCGCGACGGCCGTGGTGGCGCGAACCCCATCCTGCTGCCGGTCCTCTACGAGTTCCCGCCGGAGCGACAGCGCGACGAGAGCTATTGGCGGGACCGCCGCAACTGGCACATGGTGCTGCCGAATATCGGCCGCTCGATCGACCCGCAGCGTCTGGTCGACGACTACGAAAACAACGGCAAGGCCACGAAAGAGGCCGAGCAAATCTGGCTCAGCCAGCATCTGAACATCGAGATCGGCGTCGGCTACGGCGACGACGGCTGGGGCGGGGCGGATTACTGGGCTCTGCGCGCGGATCCGACGCTGACGCTGGACGAACTCATCCGTCGCAGCGAGGTGGCGACGGTCGGGATCGATGGCGGCGGTCTGGACGACTTGCTCGGCCTCTGTGTCATCGGTCGCGAAAGGGTGACTCGGCGCTGGCTCGTCTGGAACCACGCATTCGCCAACCCGGTCGTCCTGGAGCGGCGCAAGGACATTGCCTCGACGCTGAAGGGTTTCGAGGATGAGAAGTCGCTGACGATCTGCGACGTGCCGCGCGACGTCGTGGCGCTCGCCGATATCGTGGTGCGGCTCCACGAAGCGGGCCTGCTGCCCCAGAAGGCGGCGATCGGGCTGGACCCGAACAACATCGCGACGATCATCGAGGAGATCGCGGGACGCGGCATACCCGACGAGATGCTGCACCGGCTGCGCCAGGGCGCGGCGCTTTCTCCGGCGCTCTGGGGCTCGAACGCAAGCTGTCGGACGACACGGTTAGCCATGGCGGCACCGACCTGATGAACTGGGTGGTCGGCAACGCCAAGGTCGAGGTCAAGGGCAACGGCAACATGGTGACCAAGCAGATCTCGGGTCGCGCCAAGATCGACCCGCTGATCGCCATGCTCTGCGCCGCCATCCTGATGAGCTGGAATCCGGAAGCCGCAATCGTGGCGGACATCGCCGCGATGGTCGCCTGACAAAGGGAGCCCTGACAATGATCGTTCACAAGGCGGTCGCCGAGAAGGGCGACGGCATGGAGTTCGTGCTGTCCGACGGAACGGTCGATCGCTACGGCGACATCGTCGAGCCGGATGGCTGGGTTCTCACCAACTTCAAGAAGAACCCCATCGCATTGTTCGGACACTCGAGCGGCTTTCCGATCGGGACATGGGCCAACCTTCGCGTGGAGGGCGGCAAGCTGCTCGGACGGCTCGTACTAGCGGCCCAAGGCACCAGCGCGCGTATCGACGAACTTCGCGGGCTGCTGGAGCAGGGCATCCTGCGCGCAGTGTCGGTCGGCTTCCGTCCCATCGATTCCGATCCGATCGATCCGAAACAGCCCTGGGGCGCGCAGCGCTACAAGAAGCAGGAATTGCTCGAATGTTCGCTGGTCAGCGTGCCGGCGAATCCCGCGGCGATCGCGCTGGCGAAGTCGCTCAAGCTTTCCCCCGAAACCTTGTCCCTGGCCTTTGGCGAGCATGCCGATCCGAGGCGGCGGGACATGGCTGCAACCGGCGAGCACGCCGTCAAGACTGACGCGGACCTGAAGCGCTCCCGCGCGGACCTTCAGCCGAACACAGAGGACAAGACCATGAAAACCGTATCGCAGCGTCTCGAAGAGGCGCAGACCAAGCTCGCCGCCCGGCAGGCGCGCCACGCCGAACTCATCAATGCCGACGTTCTCGACACCGATGCTGTCACGACGGCATCGGCCGACATCGAGCGGCTGGAAAAAGAGGTCGAGGTACTTGCGGCTTCCGAGGCCCGGATCGCCAAGAGTGCCCCCGCGTCGCCTGGCATCAACCGCCGCCCGCTCGGCTTCCCGCAGAAGGAAGTCAAGCCGTTCGACCTGCTGGTGCGCTCGGCCGTCGTCAACTCTGTCGCCCTGTTCACCGACAGGCCAGTGGAAAAGGTGCTGGACGATCGCTATCCGGGTCACGAGGCCACCGCAGCGATCCTCACCCGCGACACGGCTGCGGCCATCGCCACCACGACCGGCTCCCACTGGGTCGACGATCTGCAGCAGACCACCTACCAGGGCTTCGTCGACGCCCTCGACGGCATGTCCGTCCTCCCGTCGCTTCGCGCGGGTGGCCTCGCTCTCAACCTCGACAACGCGGGAACGGCCTACGTGCCCGGCATCGCGGCGGGCGGCATGGCAGGGTCGTTCTTCGCAGAGGGCTCCCCGATCAGGGTCGGTCAGGGTGCCACCACTGGCGTTACGATGACCAGCCGGAAGGTGGGCGTGATCATCACATTCTCGCGTGAAGCCGCGAAGCGCAGCACGCCCGACCTGGAAGCGCTGTTCCGCCGGCGCATGCTCGCCGATACTGCAGCGGCCGTCGACTCGGTGCTGCTGGACAACTCGGCGCAGACCAGCGTGCGCCCGGGCGGACTGCTTTACGATCAGGTCGCGGCGGGGGCGATCTCCGCCGTGGCTTCCGGCTATGGCGGTGGCGACCACGTCGCGGTGATGAACGACTTCAAGGCTCTCCTGGCTCCGTTCATCGCCGCCAACGCGGCGAGCGGCATCACCGTCATCATGAACCCGGCGCAGGGCCTTTCGCTGGACTTCATGACCGGTCCGGACGGCGCCCTCGGTGACTGGTTCTCGCGCGCCCGTGCCCGCTTCAGCTTCGCGGAAAGCACGCACGCGACCGCGAACCGCCTCATCGCCGTTCGCACGCAGGACTTCGCCTCGGCGGTCGGCGGCGTAGAGTTCGAGATGAGCAACCAGGCCACGCTTCACATGGAGCAGACCCAGGCCGACGTCGAGCAGATCGGCGCGTCCGGGACGCTCGCCGGCGCATCGCCGGTGCGGTCGCTCTATCAGACGGACTCGAAGGGCGTCCGCATGGTCTGGGACATCAACTGGCGGATGGTGCGCCAGGGCATGGTCCAGTGGATCGACGGCACGACCTGGTAACCGGCTGACCTGACAACGCGCGGGGCCAATCACGGCCCCGCGTCCAACCCTGTGCGGATCGAGTCCGCGGGAGAAACACCATGCTTCGTCGCTTCGAAATTCCGGTGACCGTCGACGGCAGCGGTGCCGCAACGGTCTACAGTCCCGTACTGTCGGGCAAGCTCGTATCGGTTCGGTACGTCAAGCCGGGGACCGGCAATTACACTAATGGCGTCGACTTCACGATCACGGCGGAAGACAGCGGCGAGACGCTGTGGGCCGAGGAGAACGTGAACGCTTCGGCGACGCGGTATCCTCGGGCGCCTCTCCATTCGATCGCCGGCGCGGCGTCGCTCTACGCCGGCGCGGGCGAGGCCGTGAACGGCCGGGTTTCGCTGTCGCAGGACCGCGTGAAGATCGTCATCGCGAATGCGGTGAGCGGTACCGGCACCTTCCACTTCACCATCGACGGCTAAGGGTCTTCGGACCAGAAAGGACTATCCAATGGCCATCCGCAAGTTCTCCTTCTCGGTCGCCACCGTCACGGCGACCGGCACCGGCTACAGCCCGTATTTCTCGGGCTACATCGAGTCGATTGAGTACGTGAAAGTCGACTACGCCGACGGCGTCGACATCACCATCACGGCCGACGATACGGGCGAGGCGATCCTGTCACTCACCGACCAGAACTCCTCCGTCGTGAAGCGCCCGCGCGCCGCGACGCATTCGACCGCAGGCGTTGCCGCCGTCTACGCGTCCGGCGGCACGGCGGTGAACGATCGCATCGCTCTGTCTCGCGATCGCGTGAAGGTTGCCATCGCCCAGGGCGGCAACGCGAAGACCGGCACTTTCGTGGTCACAGTCGACGACGGTCGCTGACGGACTGGCGGCGGGCGAGCCCGCCATCTCTTCCTCGAATTGGAGAATCCGCATGACCGAGACCTGGTACGTCATGGAAGACGGGTCTGCCGGCGACCCCCGTGAGATCACCGCCGGTGACGACGGCAAGCTCGTCCACGCCGACGGCCGCAAGGTAGCCTACGCGGCGCATGGGCCCCGTTCGCGAGGCGTCGATCCCGATGCGGAACGCGCATCCAAGGAACCGCCAGGCGGCAAGGCTGGTGGCGGTCTCAAGGCGGAGGAGAAGGCGCTCAAGCCCGATGAGCCGAGGCGCGGCTACAAGACGCGCGAGAGCAAGGCCGACTGACATGGGGCTGCTCGCCCGCATCACATCGGTTCTCACCCGGTCGGCGCCCGCCGAAGGCGCGTATCGGCCGGGGCCATACCAGATCGATGGCGGCTGGCTTTCGGCGAAGGCCGGCCAGTTCTGGAACTGGTGGCAGATGGGATACAGCCCGCAGTCCTATGGCGAATCGAACGCGATGGTGGAGGCGTGCATCTCGGCCTACTCCCAGACGGCCGCGATGTGTCCGGGCAACCACTGGCGGACCAAAGAAGATGGTGGGCGGGAGAGGGTGGTCAATTCGGCGCTGGCCAGGATCCTGCGCCAGCCGAACGACTACCAGACCATCTCGGATTTCCTGCTCAACCTGACGCGGACGCTGTACGAGGGTGGAGAGACCTTCGCCTACGCCCCCAAGAATAATCGCCAGGAAGTTGCAGAGCTGCACCTGATGGCCTACGGCGCTCCCTATATCGGCGTCGACGGATCGATATTCTATCATCTCGGCGGGAACGAGATCGCGGAACGCCGGTTCGACTTTTCAGAGATGGTCCCCGCGCGGGACGTCATGCACGTCAGGCTGCATACGCGGCGCGGTCATCCACTACGTGGGCTGTCTCCGATCCTGGCTACCGTTCTCGAGCGCTCGATGGCGGGCGCGGCGATGAACCAGCAGGTCGCATTCTACCTCAACCAGGCCCGCCCATCCTTCATGCTGGAGACGGACCAGCATCTCACCGCCGAGCAGACCGAGGCGCTTCGCAAGCGGTGGGACGAACAGACGAAGGGCGTGAACGCCGGCGGAACGCCGGTCCTGGCCTGGGGTCTGAAAGCAAAGCCGGTAACGATCGGCGCCAAGGATGCGGAACTCGCCAACCTCTTGAAGATCACGGACCAGTCGATCGCGCTGGCGTTCCGGTTGCCACTGGCCGTGCTCGGCATCGGGGACACTCCATTCGCCTCCACCGAAGCGCTTATGTCGTCGTGGAAGGCATCGGGCCTCGGCTTCTGCCTCAATCACATCGAGGAGGCGTTCGGCCAGTTGTTCCGGCTGAAAGGCGTGCCCGACGAGTATGTCGAATTCGACACGTCGGCGCTGATGCGCTCGAACTTCAAGGACCTCATCGAGGGCCTGTCGCGCAGCGTGATCAGCGGCATCCACTCGTCGGATGACGCACGCAACGAAATCGGACTGGCCGTAACGCCCGGCGGCTTCGGCAAGATGCCTCGCGTCCAGCAACAGGTCGTCCCACTCGACTGGCACGAAAAGAATCCGGTGACACCGCCAGCCGCAGTGCCGCCCGCCGAAACCGACGAGGACGAAGATGAACGCGACTATGACGTCTCGCGAGGCTTCACAGAGATCCTCGACAGTGCGCTTGCGCGAACTCACTGAAGCGGCGGCCGAGGCCGTTGGCCGCGAGATCGCCGGGTTTCGTCGTGAAATCCAGCGCGACCGCGAGGCCTTCGCCGCCGAAATGAGGGCGGTACGCGCGGAATGGGAAACGCGCATGGCAGGCGTGGCGGAGGCAGAGCGCCGGCTTGCCGAGCGGCTCGCGACGTTGAAGGACGGCGAGAAGGGCGAGCGCGGCGCCGACGGCACCAGCGTCACTGTGGCCGACATCGAGCCGCTGCTCCGCGAAATGGTTGCCGCGCTGCCGGCGCCGAAGGACGGTGCGCAGGGCGAAAAGGGCGAGCCGGGTGAGCGCGGCGATGACGGCACCAGCGTCACCGTGGCCGACATCGAGCCGTTGCTCCGCGAGATGGTTGCCGCGCTGCCAGCCCCGAAGGACGGTGCGCCGGGCTCGAAGGGCGAGCCGGGCGAGCGTGGCGACGACGGCACCAGCGTCACCGTGGCCGATATCGAGCCGCTGCTCCGCGAGATGGTTGCGGCGCTGCCGGTGCCGAAGGACGGTGCGCCGGGCGAAAAGGGCGAGCCGGGCGAGCGTGGCGACGACGGCACCAGCGTCACCGTGGCCGACATCGAGCCGCTGCTCCGTGAGATGGTTGCCGCGCTGCCGGCGCCCAAGGACGGTGCACAGGGCGAAAAGGGCGAGCCGGGTGAGCGCGGCCCCCAGGGCCCAACGGGCGCTTTGCCTGTCGTCCGGGTGTGGGAGGATCGCGTCTACTATGAGCAGGAGGTCTGCACCTTCGGTGGGGCCGTCTTCCAGGCGGCCCGCGACACAGGCAAGGCGCCTCCACACGATGACTGGACGTGCATCGTGGCAAAGGGCTCGGACGGGTCCGATGGCCGTTCGTTCACGATCCGGGGTACCTACAGCGCGGACGGCGATTACCTGGCTCTCGATGTCGTCGCGCTGAACAACGCTTCGTTCGCGGCCCGGCGCAACAATCCTGGACCATGTCCGGGCGAGGGCTGGCAGCTTATCGCTGGGCAGGGCAAGCAGGGGAAGCCGGGCGAGCGCGGCGCCAAGGGTGATCGTGGCCCAACTGGCCCGGCGCTGGTCGGACTGACCGTCAGCGCCGACGGGCTCCTCAAGGCGGTCAATGGCGACGGACGCGAGGTCGAGTGCGACCTCTATCCGATCCTGTCGAGGCTGGGGTGATGTTGCCGATTTCTCCAGTCAGGATCACGCCGCCGGCAGTGCCGGTCGTCACGGTGGTCGAACTCGCGCGGCATGCGCGGATCGACTTCGCTGACGACAATGCGCTGCTGGAAGGCCTGATCCAGGCGGCGACGGACCATTTCGACGGGCATTCCGGGATCCTCGGCCGCTGCCTCGTCAACCAGGGCTGGCGGCAGGACCTGACGTGCTGGCACCGCGAGGTGCAACTGCCTTTCCCCGACGTCTCGGCGATCGTCAGCGTCGTTTATTCCGACAGCGACAATGCCGAGCAGACCGTCGATGGCGGGCTCTATGCGCTCAAGGAAACGGCGCTGGGCACCGTGCTGCGCTTCGGCGATGCGTTCTCGATGCCTTCGCTCTACGGCGACCGGCCCGACCCGGTCCGGATCACCTTCACCGCCGGCTACGGCGCCGCGGCGAGCGACGTGCCTGCCGCGCTGCGCGTCGCAGTGATGATGCTCGCGGCGCACTGGTACGACAACCGCGAAGGTCATGGCGAGATACCGCCCGCCGTCGCCGCACTCGCCGCGCCCTATCGTCGCGTCGGCGTCTGACATCCTTCCCAAGCAACGGAGACCAGCATGACCGACATCTCGATCACGGCCGCCAACGTGCAGCGCTCGTCGTCCTCCCAGACCGAGGTCGGCACGGCCGGCGCGACCATCACGGCCGGGCAGGCCGTCTACAAGGCCAGCGCAACCGGCAAGTACCTGCTCGCCGATTCCAACTCCGGCACGGCCGAGGCGCGCACGCCGCGCGGCATTGCGCTCAACGGCGCGGCCGACGGCCAGCCGCTGATGATCCAGCGCTCCGGCGACATCACGATCGGCGGCACGCTGACCGCCGGCGTCGCCTACTATCTCAGCGACTCGCCCGGCGGCATATGCCCGGTCGCGGATGTCGGCTCCGGCGAATATTCGGTCGTGATCGGCATGGCCAAGTCGACCTCGGTGCTGGCTGTGAACATCCAGGCCTCCGGCGTCGCGCTGTAGGCGCCGGTCGGGGTCTGGCCATGGCCTGGGTCCGCTTCACCGGCAACTTCGACTGGAAACCGAAGCCGCAGGTGACGCTGGCCTTCCTGGCCGGGCAGGAACGCAACGTGCCGCGCGACTGCGCGGTGCGCGCCGTGGCGGCCGGCAAGGCCGTCAGGATCAAGCGGACGGGAAAGCAGGATGGCCAAGCCGACAGCCGGTAGCCTGCGCCACCGCCTGGCCTTCGACCGGCGCGAGGAAGGCGACGACGGGGCCGGAAACCGGCGCTCGGACTGGGTCGAGCAGTTCAACTGCGCGGGCGACCTGGTGCCGCGCGGCGGCTCGGAGACGGTGGTCGCCGCGCGTCTCGAGGGCCGCAACGTGTTCGGGGTCTACCTGCGCTCGTCGATCGCCACCCGGGCGCTCACGGCCGACTGGCGCATGCGGGACACGCGGGCCGGCACCGAGTTTGCGATCCGCGCCGTCGATGCGGTCACGGATCCTGCCTGGGTATACCTGACCGGCCGCCGCTCGAGAACCTGATGACGGCGATGGCGGTGCTTTCGGCGGGATGCGCCGGCGCGCCGGACGAGGATGCCCGCCCAAAAAAAGCAAAGGCTCCGGGTCGGGTCAAAAGATCGACGACCTCCCGAACGGAAAAATCCGGTTCGGAGCCCTCTACGGCGCAGGCGCCCGCCTCCAGCTGACGCCGCAGCAGATCAACGCGATGTCCATGTGGCAGTTCTTCGCCATGCTGGACGGGCTGGCCGACAGTGGCGACGGCCTGACCGCGCAGGAAGCCGACGAGCTCTGGGAGTTCATCCATGGCGACTGACCTCGAACGCCTCGTCGTCCAGCTCTCGGCCGACATCAAGGGTTACGAGAACCAGATGCGCCGCGCGCAGGGCATCACCCTGCGGCAGACGCGCGCGATCGAATCGCAGTGGGCTAAGACGAACAAGGCCGTGGCGTCGTCGTTCGCGGGGCTGGGACGCAGCTTCGCCGCGGTCTTCGCGGGCGGGGCGACGCTCTCCGGCGCACAGAAGCTGATCGATGCCGCGACGCGGATCCAGAATGCGCTGAAGGTCGCGGGGCTCGCCGGCGACCAGCTGACGCAGGTCTACGACCGCCTGTTCGCCTCGGCGCAGAGGAGCGCCGCGCCGCTCGAAACGCTGGTTGAACTTTACTCGCGCGCAGCGCTGCAGCAAAAAGAACTCGGCGTTTCGTCGGAAGAGCTGCTCCGATTCACCGACAATGTGGCGCTCGCCTTGCGTGTCGCGGGTACAGACGCACAGGCTGCATCGGGCGCGCTTCTCCAGCTTTCGCAGGCCTTGGGCTCCGGCGTCGTCCGGGCGGAAGAGTTCAATTCGATCCTTGAAGGTGCGCCGACGATTGCCCAAGCCGCGGCGGCCGGCTTGAAGGAAGCGGGCGGGTCTGTCGCCGCGCTCAGGAAGCTCGTTGTCGACGGGAAGGTGTCGTCGGAAGCGTTCTTCCGGGCCTTCGAGGCGGGGGCGGCTATACTCGACGACAAGCTGGTAGGATCGGAACAGACGGTCAGCCAAGCGCTTACGCGTCTCCAGAACGTCCTCATCGACACGGCTGGAAAATTTGATGATGCCGTCAACGCGTCCGGCGCATTTGCCGACTTTATCGACGGATCGGTCATTCCAGCCATCAAGGAACTTGGCTCGGTTTTCTCCGGCTTGGGTGAGGGGCCGATAGCAGATTTCATCGGGTGGATGAACGCGGCAACCGACGCTGTGCTTCAGTTGAGCGCTGACATTGGCAAGATGAGCGGGCTCGACCAGATCGGCGCTCGCATGGGGGCCCAGCCCTACATCGGCCAAGGCAGGATACAGGAGAGAATTGACGCTGCGTTTGCGGGCCAGTCCTATTCAGCGCCGAAATCGGATCGCGTCCCAACCGACGCCGGGACAATCCGAAACCCAGCATCAATCGAAAGGTATCCGGTCACCGGTTCTAAGAAGTCCGGTGGCAAGCGCGAGAACGACTATGCGCGGGAGCTTCGCCAGATACAGGAGCGGACGGCGGCTATCCGCGCCGAGACCGAAGCCATGGCCAAGCTCAACCCGCTGGTCGAGGATTACGGGTTCGGGATCGAAAAGGCGCGCGCGGTCCAGGAACTGCTGACCTCCGCGCAGCGCGCTGGCCTCGCCGTCACGCCGGAACTCAGGGCGCAAATCGAAGGGCTGGCCGGCGGCTATGCCAAGGCGTCTGCCGACGCGCAGAAGCTGGCGGAAAGCCAGGACGAGGTGCGAGAGCGGGCACAGGAGATGGCCGCACTCGGCAAGGATGCGATGGGTGGGTTCATCTCTGATCTGGTTCAGGGCAAAACGGCCGCGGAGGCACTGGCAGGCGCGCTCGACAAGGTCGGCAACAAGCTGCTCGACATCGCGCTGGACGGGCTGTTTGGAAAGAAGGGCGGCCTGTTCGGCGGCGGTAAGGGCGGGCTTCTCGGCGGGTTCCTGATCCCCGGCATCCTCCATTCAGGCGGTGTGGCGGGCAAGGACGGCTACGGCCACGGGCGCGCGGTTTCACCATCGGTGTTTGCCGGCGCGCGGCGCTATCATTCCGGCGGCGTGGCGGGGCTGGCTCCGGGTGAAGTGCCGGCCATCCTGCAACGCGGCGAGGTGGTCATTCCGAAAGGCATGGGGTCGAGGGCGGCGGCAGCCTCTCCCGGTCCTGTGTCGATCAATGTCAGCATCGACGGGGCCAACGGCGACGCGCATGTCGTGGCGCTGGTGCGGCAGGGCGTCAGCGCCGGATTGCAGGCCTACGACAAGCAGCTCGACCGTACGATCGGCGGCAAAGTCCAGAACGCGCAACTCAGGTACGGCTAGGCAAAGCATCCCTTGCGGATGCGCTCCTGGCCGAGTTCGTCGGCCTGGCCCTTGTAGGCTGCGACCTGCGCTTCACGACTGGTCCCGACAGCGGATGAAACCGGCACGCCGATCAGCAGTACCGACACCGCATCGCCGGTCGCCGCCTGGTTCTGCGCATCGGACGAGGCGGACAAGAGCCCGATGACGCGGTGGTGTTCGACCTCAAGCTGCTTGCAGTCGAGGGCGGCATAGGTGCCGACCGGGACTGGAGCCGGCGCGATCCTGTCCGGCGGCGTTGCGCAGGAAGACAGCAGAATAATGGGCAGGAAAATGAGGGGGTGGCGCATGGAAAGTCGAGCGTAGCACCATGGCTGTTCACTGGCCATGCCATGTTCTGAAGCCTCGGGACGTGTCCTTCGACATCGCGCCGCGTTCGCTTGCCGCACCGGCGGCGCTGTCCGGGTTCGGGCAGGTCGTGGCGTCGGATGCGGGTCTCTGGAAGGCGACGTTTGCCAACATCGTCGTGCGCTCTCGCCAGACGGTGCTTGCCTTCCGGGCGCTCGGGACACTGCTCGAAGGGCGCGTCAATCCGGTGATCGTACCGCTGTGCCGCGCCTGGCAGCCGATCGTTCCGGGCGTCGAGGAGGCCGACCCGGTCCCCCATTCCGACGGAGCCTTCTTCTCGGATGGCACCGGCTACACGACCGGCACGATGAGCGTGCAGACGACGGCCGCCGCATCGGTCGGGGCGGTGTCGATCCCGATCGCACTCGGATGGCCGGCGGAGATCGAGGCAGGGCAGCATTTCTCGATCGGCGACCGGCTCTATCGCATCCGGTCGGTGACTTGGGCGTCGGACCTCGCGGCGACGCTGACCTTCCGGCCGCCGCTTCGCGATTTCGTGGCGCTCGGCGCCTATCTCGAATTCGACGATCCGGTCTGCCGGATGCGGCTCGCGACCGATCGCGAGATGGACCTGACGCTGGAACTTCACCGGTTCGGCCAGCCGACCGTCAACTTCGTCGAAGACCTATGAGCTTCTTCACCTCCGACCAGATCGACGCGCTGTCGGCCGGGACGGTGCGCGTCGACATCATGGCGGAACTGCAGTTCCGGTCGGAGACTGTCCGGCTCTGGAACGGCAATTACGACCTGACCTCGGGCGGCAGGACGTGGCGTCCTCTCAGGGGCGCGGCGGAAATCTCCGGCGTCAGCGTGTCGGGCGGGACCGCGGCCGAGTCCGTCACCATGACGCTGAACGGGTTGCCGGACCAGGACCCGGACCTGCTTGCACTCGCATTGGAAGAGACTCCCGACGTCGTCCAGCAGTTCGTCAACCTCTATCTCCAGTTCTTCGACGAGGACTGGCAGCCGCAGGGTGCGCCGCTCGGCTTCTGGTGGGGCTTCATGCAGCCGCCGAAGGTATCGCGGACGCCGATGGAAGGAACCGAGGGCGGGGTGCAGTCGATCCGGCTCGACGCGGAAAGCGCCTTCATGAACCGGTCGCGCCCGCCATTCGGCCGGTTCACCGACCGCGACCAGCAGAGCCGTTCGCCGGGCGACCTGTTCTGCCAGTTTGCGCCCAGCCTGCAGTTCAAGACCTTCACCTATCCGGACTACTGATGACGCTCGACGAGTTCCTGTCCCGCGAGGCTCGGTCGCCCGGCTATCCGGGTTCGTGCTGTCGCATGGCGGATCGCTGGTTCGCCATGCGCATGGGATTCTCGGCGCTGACGAACTTCGGCCGGGATTTCGAGACGGATGAAGACGTGGCCGCCTGGCTCAAGGAGCGCGGCGGGATCGCCCGCGCGGTGATCCGCGTCATGCGCGCAGCGAGGGTGTCGAAGACCTTTGCGCCGAAGGAGGGCGACGTCGGGCTGGTCTGGTTCCGGAACCGTCTGGCGATGGCGATATTCGACGGCCGGCTGTGGGCGACGCGGGACGAGCGCGGCCTTGCCTTCGTGTCGGGTTTCGTCCGGGCGTGGAGCCTCGCCTGATGCCCGGCGCGATCGAAAGCCTGATCCTGCTCGGGCTCACGTCGGCTGGCCTTAGCGCTGGCGCTCTGGCCATCGCTGTGCCGGCCCTCACCTATGGCGTGGTCGGCCTCATCGGTGTCGGCATCCAGCTCGGCGTGCAGTCGCTGCTGACTCCGCGCATCAGCCTGCCCACCGTGGCGCCCCCGAAGCCCGAAGACGTGCAGCAGTCCGCCCGCAACCCGATCTCACCGCGCATCCGGCACTATGGCCGGGTGAAAGTTTCCGGGCCATGGATTTTCGCGGAGAACTATCAGGGCTCGTTCTACAAGCTACTCGCGCTGGGGCAGGGGCCGATCCACTCGATCCAGGAATACTGGATCGACGACACGCAGGTCACCATGTCCGGTTCGACCGTGACCGACGGGCCATGGGCGGGCCTCGTGTCGATCTACACCCGCCTCGGCGTCGCGACCGAGACGCATTATTCGCAGCTCACCTCGATCTTTCCGGAGTGGACGTCCTCGCACCGGGGCGACGGTATCGTCTCGCTTCTCGTCCACCAGCCGCCAGTGCAGAACAGCGCCTATCTCTCGACGTTCCCGAACGGCATCTTCACGAACTACCGGCTGGTGCTGAACGGGGCGATGGTGGTCAATCCGGTCACCGGGTCGACCGGCTGGAACGACAACGCCGCGGCGGTCATCCTCGACTACATGCAGCACGCCGACGGCATGCGGCTGCCCGCAGGGGTGTTCTCGACGACGCAGGCGCTGAGCGGCTGGCAGGCGGCTTACACGAAAAGCGCGGAAAGCATCGCGCTCAAGGGCGGCGGCACGGAAGACCGCTATCGGCTGTGGGGCAGCTACAGGCTGGACGAACGTCCCGCCGACGTGCTCGGCCGAATGCTCGCGGCCTGCGACGGTCGGCTCTATCCGACCGCCGACGGCGGCATCGCGCTGAAGGTCGGCGAGTGGGCCGAGCCGACCGTCACGCTCGACGACGACAGCATCGTCGGCTTCTCGGAACTCAGCCGCGGGCGGGACATCCTCTCCACCGCCAACACGATCCGGGCGACCTACACGGACCCCACGCAGGACTTCCAGACGGCCGACGCCGACCCGTGGGTCGACGCCGCCGACGTGACCGACCGGGGCGAGATCGTCGCCGACGCCAGCTTCATCATGGCGCCATCGCACGGCCAGTGCAGGAGGCTGATGAAACTCGCAGCCTATCGGGCCAACCCGAACTGGGTGGTAAGCCTGGAATGCAATGTCCGGGGACTTGCCGCGCTGGCCGAGCGCTTCGTGCGGGTGCAGTTGCCGCGCTTCGGCATCGACGAGGTGTTCGAGGTGCTCGACTACCGGCTCGTGCTGGCGGAGGGCAACATCCTGCGGGGCGTTTCGCTGCAGGTGCAGTCGATGCCGTCGGCGTCCTATTCCTGGGACGCCGACCAGGAGGAAGGCGACGCACCGGAGAACGAAGAGACCGAGGTCGACGACGATATCCCGCTGCCGACCGGGTTCTCTGCAACCCTGTTCACCAAAACCATCGGCGGCGCTTCCGTCTTCTATGCCCTGCTCGAATTCGACGCGCCGCCTTCGCCTGCGCTGAGGGTGCAGGCCCGCGGCAAGCTCACATCCGACAGCGCGTGGACCGAAATCGCCGTGGCCGTCGATGCAACGTCGGCCGAGAGCTTCGCGCTCGCGGACGGCGAGGAATACGAGTTCCAGATCAGGCACCGCACCACGGGCCTTCGCGAAGGCGCCTGGACCGCCAGCGAGATCGTCACCGCGATCTGATCGCCCCTTTCCATTCGAGAGACTGAGGCTTCGGTATGGTCAAGACCGCCGACGAGATTTTCCGCGACCACACGACCGAGGGCGTGCCTTCGTCCGGCGCTTGGGAGCCGTACAAGCCCGATATTCGGGAGTGGGGCCGGCACATCGAATACCTGTCCGTCGCGATCACGACGGCGGGTGGCAAGATCTACGCGACCAAGCTCACCATGCAGGCCGACCTGACGCCGGCCGCCAACACGCCGGCGATCGTGCTGAATGACGGGACGCCTGCCAACAACGGCCTGTATCGCAAGGTCGGCGGCCCCGGCACGGGGTCGTGGGCGCTCGAACTCGCGCTTGTGCCCGGCTACCAGTTCATCAAGGCGGTGGATGCCGGGGCGGGCACGGCGAACGCGATCGTCGCGACGTCGTCGATCCCGGTTCCCGACACCGCCAACATCGCCCTGATGCAGATGGCGGTGTTCGAGGCGAACACCGGCGCGACGACGCTGGCGATCAACGGCGGCTCGGCACGTCCTGTCGTCACCAACGATGGCAACCCGCTCCAGTCCGGTTATTTCTCGGCCGGCCGGACGGTGCTGTTCGTCTTCGACGGCACGAACTACCGGCTGCTCACCGACGTCGTCGCCTCGGCCATCGTCTCGGCGGCCGAAGCGCTGCTGGAGGACATGCAGGAACTGTTCCTCGGCGGCCACGCCAACGATGCCGCGGCGACAGCTGCGGCTGGGGGATCGCCGACCACCGGCGCGACCTACTACGACACGTCGCTGGCCATCCTGAAGGTATGGGGCGGGTCGTCGTGGGGCGCCATCGCGGCGACCAACAACTTCACCGTCGACACGTTCGCAGGCGACGGCGTCGAGGACACGTTCACGCTGTCTGGCACGCCCGGCAGTTCGCTGGCGACCTTCGTTTTCATCAGTGGCGTTCACCAGTACGGCGGCAGCGACGGCGCGTACAGCGTGACGGGGAATCAGCTTGTCTTTTCCGCGCCTCCTCCCGCAAACGGCAAGTCACCGCCGGAAGACAAGAACATCGTGGTGCTGTTCGGGTCAGCGGTTGGCGTCGCGGAGCCGGCCGATGGCTCGGTGACGACGAACAAGATGACCAACAACGCGGTCACCTACGCGAAGATGCAGGACATCTCCGCGACGTCGCGCGTGCTGGGACGCAAGACGGCCGGCGCGGGCGATCCCGAGGAACTGACACTCTCGGAGGTACTGGACTTCATCGGGTCGGCGGCGCGGGGCGACATCCTGTTCCGGGGCGCCAGCGCCTGGCAGCGGCTCGCCGCCGGGACGAGCGGCCAGTTCCTGAAGACGAACGGCGCCGGCGCCGATCCGGCATGGGCGGGCGGAGCGACCGGCTTCACCAGCATCGTCATCCAGACATTCACGTCCGACGGAACCTACACGCCGACGTCCGGCATGCAGTTCTGTCTGGTCGAGGCAGTCGGCGGCGGCGGTGGCAGCGGCGGCGCCAAATCGACAGCCGGCCAGTTTTCGTGCGGCGGCGGCGGCGGCGCCGGCGAATGGGTGCAGTCGCGCCTGACGGCCGCTGCCATCGGGGCGTCCAAGGCGGTCGCCATCGGAGCTGGCGGCACGGCGGGTACCGCAACCCCCGGCTCGGGCGGCAATGGCGGCGATACCACGCTGGGAACGACGCTGGTGGTCGCCAAGGGCGGCACCGGTGGCGTGCTCGGCAACACCAGCAATGGCGGCGCCGGCGGCGCCGGCGGCACGGGCGGAACCGGAGACGTCAAGGTCAACGGCGAAGCCGGCGGGCCGGGCTCCTACGGCGCGATCATCACCATTGCCGCAATCACCGGCAAGGGCGGCAACAGCCGCATGGGGCCCGGCGGCGCGCAGGTCTATCGCGCCAACACCGGCGTCGGCAGCGGTCAGTCCGGCAACGGTCCGGGCGGCGGCGCGTCGGGAACGGCCGAGTTCAACGCGTCGGTCGGTGGGGCCGGCGCCGCCGGCGCCGCCGGCAAGATGGTCATCATCGAATTCATCTGATCGGAGCGCCAAATGGCACTGACGAAAGTACCCGGCCCGCTGATCGACATCGATGCGCTGGCGGCCGACTACACGGCGGGTTCGGGGACGATCTACGTCCTCGCCACCGGCCAGTCGAACTCGATCGGGCGCGACGACAGCGGCCACTTCCAGATCGACAGCCGCGTGAAGGCCTGGGACAACGAGAACGACATCGACACGCTGTCGAACCTCGGCGACAGCTTCGATACGCCGGTGATGGCGAACCGGCCGTTCGTCGGCACCAAGAACAACATGTGGGTGCATTTCTGCTCGCGCCTGGCTGTCCTGACCAACCGGCAGGTGCGCCTCATCCTCGTCGCCAAGGGCGCGACGACGTCGGACGGATGGTGGACCGGCAGCGAGGGTCCGATGCTGACCCGCATCAAGGCGGTGCTGGCCGCGGCGAGCGTTACCGCGCTCGACATCGTCTGCATCCACCAGGGCGAAGGCAACAACAGCCCGTCCGGCATCATCGAGTTCGAGGCCGACTGGAACGCGGTGCTGGCCGACCTCGACAGCGACGGCTACATCACCGACGCCACGCCCGTGCTGTTCGGCGAGATCGGCACGGAAAACGGCGAATACATCAACCCCAAGCTCCACGAGATGGCCGCGGCTGACCCGCGCAAGGCCGTGATCACCATGGAGCTGCTGGAGATCGCCGATCCGCTCGGCGACAACGCGCATTTCACCGGCGAGGCGCTGTGTCGGGCAGGCTCTGTGTCGGCCATCAATGCGCTGTCGCGCACCGAGACGATCTGGAAGAACGTGTCCGGTGTGCCGTATCTGGACGAAACCGACATCGTCATCAGCCGGTCGACGGGCCTCGCGACCCTGCCGCGCCCGGCGATCGTCACCGAGGCGCGGTATGTCACGGCGCGCGGCATCCGGCGCCAGTCGCTGTCGAATCTCAGCATGGCGCAGAACACATCGACGCTGGTGCCGCTGACCGTGACCGGCGGCTATGTCTACGGCGTCAAGCCGGTGGGGTACTTTGCGCCCTGGCGGCAGGGACTGTGGCGCATCTCGGTCCGGTCGAAGCTCACCTGGGGCGGCATCCAGTATCTGCGGCTCCAGGATATCGACGGCAACCAGCGCATCATCGGTGCCAAGTCCACGACCGACAATACCGGCATCGTCGAGACGCTGACCGGCTTCGAGGTCCGGGCCTACAGCCTGTCTGACCTTGCCTATCTCTATTGCGAGCACGGCAAGTCAGGCGGCATCACGCTGACGTCCGACGAGGCGTTCGACGCCTTCGAGTTTCACGCCGAATATCTTGGGGCGTGATCACCACTGCTTCGAGGCCCATTCGTCATGGGCCTCGGCCTCGGTCATCGGCCGGTATGTGAAGGTGCCGTTCTCGAGGCGGCGCATGCGGTCGCCATGGACGTGCCAGCGGTCGAGCGGGCCGTGCTGCCAGCGGGCGAAGAACAGGTACACCTGTCGAAGCATCGCGAGATCCCCGAACCGGACCAGATCGGGGAGTTGAGAAGCCTTCAGGTGGAAGACCGCAGCCGTCTTTAGGCTTTCGCCCTGGACATGCACGGATGCCTCCCCGACCCGCGTCGGAGAGTGCTGGTTTCGGCGAGCACCGGGCCGCCACCTGAAGGGGTTCTCACGCCCCGGCGCCGCCTTCGGCCGCGCCGCGCGCACCATAGTCCAACCGGCGGTTCCGCAGCAACGGGCCTTCGAGGCCACCGGTTTCACCCCAGACAATCCGCCTCGGCGGGAAAGGAGAACCCATGGATCGCGCGAAGTTCTTCGCCGTGTTGAGGGCTGCCAGGCTCTTCGGCGCCACCATCCCGGCCGGCGCCGTCGCCGGCATCGAGCGGCTGCTGGAAGCGCAGGCCAAGTACCTGCCCGACATGCCGGCCGACGAACTGGCGATCAACCTCGCGACCTCGTTCCACGAGACCGGCTACACGATGCAGCCGATCAAGGAGCGTGGCTCCAGGGCCTACTTCAACAAGTACGAGCCGGGCACGAAGATCGGCAAGCGGCTGGGCAACACCCAGAAGGGCGACGGCTACCGCTTCCGCGGCGAGGGCGACGTCCAGAACACCGGCCGGCGCAATGCCCGCGTCGCAACGGAGCGCCTCAACGAACTCTTCGGGCTCGGCATCGACCTGGTGAAGAACCCGGACCTTCGCGGCGATCCGCTCATCTCGGCGCTGTCGCTGTTCATCGGCAACCGCGAGGGCTGGTGGACCGGCCGCAAGATGGCCGACTTCCTCGACGGGGTCGACGAGGACGACGACGAGGATCTGCGCGAGTTCATCCGCAGCCGCGCCGTCGTGAACGGCACCGACAAGGCCGAGAAGATCGGCCGACACGCACTGGTGTTCGAGAGCGCGCTGCGCCTGGCTGGCTACACGGCAGGGGCGACCGTTGCCCAGCCGCTGACCGACCGAGCCACGGTCGAGGTCGTGCAGCGCCGGCTCTTCGCGCTCGGCTACACCGAGGTCGGCGGTTTCGACGGCAGGATCGGTTCGATGACCCGTGCGGCGCTGCTGGCCTTTCGTTCCGACAACGGTCTGCCGCTCACGCCGACCATCGACCGGCAGATGCTGGCCGCGCTCGACGTCGCACAGCCGCGCCAGCTGTCTCCCGGCCGGGCTGAGGCCGACGACGGGACGGTGCGCGACAAGGTGCCGGAGGCGAGGGCAAGCTGGTGGAGCAAGGTCGTCGCAATCGTCGTTGGCGCGCCGTCGGCGCTCATCGCAGCCAGCGACGGCGTGCTGGACAACATAGGCGGCGCGCGCGAGATCATCGCGCCGCTGAAGGAATGGGCGTCCGACGTGCCCGGCTGGTGGTGGGCGACCGGCGTCGCCGTGGCGGCCTTCATCATCTGGCGCACATCGAAGGGCGCGGAGACATCGGCGATCGAGGCGTTCAAGACCGGGGCGCGGCGATGATCAGCCTGGCGACACTGGCGGCCGGCGCGTGGTCGGTCGCCAAATGGCTTCTCGGCATCAGCGCCGGCGCGGCCGATTCGCTCGCCCGGGCCGAACAGGCCCGGCTCGAGGCAAAGACCGAGGAGCAGAAACGTATCGCCGAGGTGTCGATCGAGGCGATACGGGCCGACGTCGCGGCCCGTCACGAGGCCGGGCTCATCCGGCGCGAGACGGCCGGGTTCCCCGAGATGCGGGTGATCACCGCGGTCATCGCAGGCTGCTTCACCTTGCACCTCGTGCTGGTCACGGCCGATACGTGTTTCAAGCTCGGCTGGCGCATCCCGGCTTATCCCGACCCCTTCGACGACTGGCAGGGCGTGATCCTGCTCTCCTTTTTCGGGCTGCAGGCGGCGCAGGTCGGGCTCAACACCATCGCCTCGGCGATCCGGGGGCGCAAATGAGCCGCTGGAAACTCACCGTCGCCGTGCTCGCCGTTCTGGCGGCGCTGGCCGGCCTCGCCTGGCTGTCGGCTCCGGCCCGTGCGCAGCAGCTCTGTGCCCCGCTGCCCGACCTGCTGAAGGCCCTGAAGGACCGGCATGGCGAATGGATCGTCTTCGTCGCGGAGGCCCCGGCCGGGCGCTACTACCTGACGCGCTCGGACGACGGCCGCTGGTCGCTGGTGATCGCCCGCGAGGACGTCGGCTGCCTTGTGCTGGCGGGCAGGGAATCGGAATTCGTCAGGGGGTACTGATGGCGGAAAGCATGGAAGCGCAGATCGCCCGGCTCGACGAGCGGCTGAACGGTTTCGAGAAGCGGCTCGACGAACGATTGACGCCGATCGCGGCGACCCTGACCGACATCAAGACCGAAATGGCCGCGGCCTCGGAGAGTCGCCGCCGGATCTACGAGGGTCAGGAGAAAAATGGCCGCGACATGATCGACATCGATCATCGCCTCGAGGCGCTCGAGACAGCCGTGAAGGACATCCGCCCAACGACCACGGAACTAGAGAAGGTGCGCGACCGCGTGATCTTCGCCGGCTCGCTCGGCCGGGCTCTCTGGAGCGTCGGCAAGGCGCTGATTTCGGCCGCCGCGGGCGCCGCTGCCGCCTGGTACACGCTGACCGGTCGCCCGCCGCCGTGACGTGACGATTTTCTGCATGCAGAGGCTACTTCGCCTCGTCCGGCTCCGCTCCGGGCGGGGCTGTCCTTCGCCCGGTTGACGGGTGGACCGCGGTACCAGCCGCGGTCGACGGGCTGCCGGCAAGCAAATCCCGTCCAGCGTGAACAGCCGTCACACGCCACACCCGCCAGCCTTTGCAGGCGCGGCAAAGTGGCAGAGGACGACGGAACCGACAATGCAGGAGATTTTCGCCTTCCAGACGGTCCAGCCCGTCTCGCCGCCGGCCGGCTACATCGGCGGCAAGAAACAACTGGCGCAGCGGCTCGCCGCCATTATCGAACAGATTCCGCACGCGACCTATTGCGAAGTCTTCGTCGGCATGGGCGGGGTGTTCTTCCGCCGCCGCCTCGTGCCGAAATCGGAAGTCATCAACGATCGGTCGGGCGACATCGCAACTACCTTTCGGGTATTGCAGCGGCACTATCCTCAACTGATGGAGACGCTGCGGTTCCAGGTAACGTCGCGACGGGAGTATGAACGGCTGAGCGCGTGCGAACCGGCCACCCTTACCGACCTCGAGCGGACCGCTCGTTTTCTTTACCTGCAGCGGCTCTCCTATGGGGGCAAGGTTGCGGGCCGCAACTTCGGGGTCGATGCGGTCGGCGGCGCCCGATTCAATCTGAACCGGCTTGGGCCTCTGCTCGAGGATGTGCACGAGCGCCTGGCCGGCGTAACGATCGAGAACCTGGACTGGTCCGAATTCATCGATCGATATGACCGCCCGGAGACGCTGTTCTACCTTGACCCCCCTTACTTCGGGAACGAGGGAGACTACGGCACGGCCATGTTCACGCGGGCCGATTTTGCCCGGATGGCAGCCAGGCTGGCCAAGATCGCCGGCCGGTTTGTCCTGTCCCTGAACGATCGCCCGGAGGTCCGCGAGATCTTCGAGGCGTTCAAGATCGTACCTGTTTCGTTGCGGTACACGCTGAATGGCTCAGCGCCGCGCGACGTCGGCGAAGTGATCATCCTCGATACAAAGGACCCGCCTCCGGCAAACTTGCCATAACGCCCAGACCGCATCATCGCCCCGTCCGGCCCCGCCGGGCGGGGTTTTTGCGTTTCAGTCCGGCGAATCATCGTTGTTCGCTGTCCGCAGGGGCTCCAGCCGGCACCCGTAGATGCCCACGACAATATTGGCCCAGCCGGTGCAGGCATAGCAGCGATCGGAGCAGGTGTAGCCCTTCGACGTGCAGAGAGCGCGCGCGATCTCGTCGCGTGACGGAAGATTGTCGACGGCGCGAAGTTTCGCGGCGACGATCCAGGCCGTCCTTGCCGAAAGCACCACGCGCTTGCCGGCGCCGGCGTCGGCCTCGATCTTGTCGGCGAGTTCGGTCAGGGTTTTCCAGTCGCGGCGGCGCATCAGGACCTCGTCATGCCGAGGTCGCCGCCACGCCCTCATGGCGAGGACGATAATCCTATCGCGTCAGCCAGGTCCAGAGGCCATAGGCGACGAAGCATGCGACAATCACGACGGGCGAGCGCCAGCTGGCCGGCGGCCCGCCATAGTCAGGGGATTTGTCGTAGCCCGACATGGCGAGATGATAGCACAGAGCAGTTAGCCGGGTGATATGGAACAGCCCGGCAACGCTTCTTGGCTAACCTTTCGCCAAGGTATTGAATTCCATTGGATGTGAGTGGCCCTCCGGGCCCACCATCTATCATTGCCCCCGTTGTCCATCGTAGTGCGATGCCGTCCACCAAAGCCTTACATTACAAAGGCTTGGAGAGTGGGATCATGTTGATTGGGCTCCCGTGATGTCCGGTGACATCCACGAAATTTGTTGGTACTTATCGATCCTGATACCAACAGGGTTGCGCTCGATACCAACATGCCATTGACCGACACTGCCTGCCGGAACGCAAAGCCAACCGGAAAACGATGGAAGCTGGCCGATGGCGGTGGCCTCTTTCTGCAGATCGAGCCTTCTGGGTCCAAGCTATGGAGGCAGGCTTACCGGTTTAATGGAAAGCAGAAGCTTCTTTCGCACGGGGCATACCCAACGGTGACGTTGTCAAAGGCTCGCAGCGCGAGGGATGTAGCGAAGGTCTTGCTCGCCGAGGGTATCGACCCATCCGAGAAGAAGAAGGCAGAGAAGGTCGAAGCGAAACTAGCAGCCGACAATTCGTTCGAGGCAATTGCCACTGAATGGTTTGGATTGCGCGAGGACGGCTGGACTGCGGGCTACTCGGAGCGCATTTGGCGTCGGCTGGAAGCGGACGTGTTTCCGAAGATTGGGCAACTGCCAATTCGCCAAGTTGAGCCACCCATGCTGCTCGGTGCGATCCGAGAAGTCGAAGCACGCGGCGCGATAGTCCTCGCGAAGCGATTGCTACAAATATGCGGCCAGATCTTTCGTTTCGCCGTCGCAAGCGGGAGGGCGACACGCGATCCGTCGCAAGATCTGAGGGGCGCATTGCGGTCGCCGTCAATGCAGAAGCATCGCGCATCGCTGAGAGCCACGGAGCTCGGGCCATTTCTCCGAGCGCTGGCGGCTTACCCCGGCGAAAAGCAGACCGCGCTCGCACTATCATTGGTAGTGCATACCATGGTGCGGACTGCCGAGGCTCGTTTCGCTAAGTGGGAAGAGTTTGAAGACCTGAGAGGGTCAGAGCCCCTGTGGCGCATAGGGCGAACTGAGGGCTTTAGCGTGTGTCTCGTTCAAGAGACGACCGCGGGAAAAACGCTGTGCGCACGGTGTGCGCAGTCGCTGACAACAAAGGCCCGAGAGCGAGATCTCAAGAACTTTGGCGATTCCGCAGGTTGGCTTGCGGATGCTTTGCCAGCGTTAGGGGGCATGTGCGTCGGCTTTGGCGACATCAAAAACGACGTCACGCCGCGCGCTATGGTTGAGAAAATGAAGACGCTAGTTTTTCGCGTCGCTGGAGGGCAAACTCGTCAGAGAAAAGGCGAGGACCGTCGACCAAATCCAGAGTTCACCATCCCTTTATTAAGTGCGGAGACTCCACTCACCGAGCTATTCGCGAGAGAGAAGATGACCTTCGAGGGCGGTGAATCTGTTCGACTCTTGGAGATACCTGTCCCCCATTCTTCCGACGGCGGTATCTTCGCTGGATCGTCACGGTCCTCAGCAGAACTCGCCGCCGAGTTCGAGGAGTTCCTCGGTTCACATCACGGCTCGATCATGGATGATTGGGTGGCGAAAATTGTGCGCGATCGGGGTAAAAGGCGATCTTCTAAGCTTACTCTCCTCACCAAGCATATCGCTGCTCGGGAGCGGGCATTCATAAGTACGCTAGGCACCCTCCCGCCGCCCTACTTACGTATCGCGGCAAGGTTCGCCTTGCTTTTCGCGACAGCAACAGTGGCAGAAGTGGCCGCAGCTCTACCGGTCAGCATCACGCGCACCGACGCCGCGATCCGCAGGTTGTTTTGGAGATGCGTTGACAACTTGCGAGCAAGAGACAAGCGTGAACTAGAGGGGTGGAGGATGTTCCATGATCTGCTCGATCACCTTCCGACTGCATCTACCGGCAAGTCGCTAACGGAGCCATCCGCTCTTGTTGGATTCATCAGGCGCGACGCGGGAGCGGAGGTCGCATATCTTCGTCCAGAAGCGCTTGCGGCAACCCTAGGCAAGCCGTTTGTCGATCAGACTCTGATGCCCCAATTGATCCGCCTTGGTTGCATCAGAAAGGCTCGAGATGGTGGCCTAACGATCCCCGTTAAGCAGGCGGGAATTAAAGGACGCCCACGCCTCCATCGCGTCAACCTCTCAAAGTTGCCACCCCGATCGGCCGCCAATTGAAAAGGTTGGCCGAGACAGGTCCGAGCACTTTAGGGCGACATCTTGACCTAGCCTAATGCCCATAATGTAGCCCCATGCCGATCAATCAATCGGCATGGGGCAATGGCTCTGCCAGAACTGCGAGAACGCTTTGGGCAAGAATGGGCAGTGACGCGCTCACAATTGCAGCCGATCCTAGATCTTTCGGCGTCGGAATATCTCGATGAACTTCGCCTTTCGCTTGCCAAGGTAGGAGCGGTCGCAGCGGTTCGTGCACGTAACACCGTTGTCCTGTTCGAGTGGCTCATTGACCTCGTGCAGATGCAGGGCGTGTCGGATGTGGCGGCGCGGACGTTCAGCACGACGCACGGTAACGCGACCTATGCGGACCTGACCGCGGCGCTCTCGCCGCCCTGCGCTTGCCGCAAGCTCACATCCTACTGGGCATTCTCCGACTGCGGTTTTCGTCGTGGCGCTTACACCTGCACCCAGCCGGAGTTGATGGCGGAGTGCGCATTGCCGCTGCACCCGTTTCGCAACGGCCGTCTGAGCCAATCCGCTTATTCGCTGTTTCTGTTCTTCCGCGATGTCTGCGACGGCGATCTCGTCGGCTGGATCGACAGGCGCTTGGCGGCAGCCGACACGGGCGGGCCAGACCGGGCAGTGACGATGCGCGACGCCGTCCTGACGCCCATGACCAACATCTTCGGCGTGTCCAGCAAGGTCCTGTCCATGGCGCTTGCAGACCTGCTGCTGGGCGGCGATCCAGGCCGTGAGCGATGGGTGACGACCGGCGCTTCGATGATCGCCATCGACACGCTGGTGCACAACTTCCTGATCCGTACCGGCATCCTCGCCCAGCACGGTCGCGCCCATGCCTATGGCCCGGCCTGTTACGCGGACAACGGCTGCGCCGACATCATCCTGCAACTCGCGACCCGCATCGACGCTCGCACATTCTGTTCGGATGGTCCCGCCAAATTTCCGCGTCTCGTCCAGCACGCGATCTGGGCTTTTTGCGCGCAAGGAGGCTGGAACATCTGCAACGGCAACCGGATCGATGATCACGACCGATGCTTGAACCGGTTCTGTCCAGCATACCAGCACTGCGATCGCGTGCCGTTGAAGAGCGGGTGATCGCAGCGTCCTCTCGGCTCGGGACCGGATAGGCCAATGCAGTTCCAGCTCGAGTACCGGGATGCACGGGGTACGCTGCGGCGTGTTCCTTTGCCACCGTCCCGAGGGCTTGCACTGCTCGATGCGCTGCCGCCCGACTGCGAAGCGCGGGTCATATCCCCAAACGGCCAGATCTGGTCGATCGCCAAGGCAAGAGCGGCCCTTGAACAGGCTGTCGGCAGCATGGGTATGCCGCTCGATAGGCCGCTGCCGGGGTTCGAATTGCCGGACGATTGATACTGCCGTCAAAACCGTTGGCCGGGCTCCAAACTGGGGCAGGCGGGGATCCGGTTGACAATAGGAGTATATTCCTATATGCTTGACCCGTTCGTGCCGTGCCGACCGCGCTCGCGGCGGCCTTCATGGGGTTGACCTTGGTCTTGTTGCCGTACCGCCAGCCTATCGTACCTGTACCCGGTGCTGCACCGCCGCCTTTGGGCGGCTGGGCGGCACGAACGCCTCACTCCACCATGACCATCAACATCGAAGGGGACCGCAGCGGTCCCCTTCATCGTTTCGGAGACAGATTCCATGACCGCCTATTCTCAGACCCGTCCCGTTCATGCCGATGGCGACGCCGATATGTTGCCGCCGTCCACCACGGCGACACCGGAGACCGCAGCACAGGATGAAGGCTCGTCGTCGGGTAGTGCTCGCCCTGCCGTGGTTCCGGCCGGGCCGGTGCTGATCGTGCTCGGCAAGGACGAGAACGGCAAATCCCACGCCTCGTGGTTCGCCGCCGACGAGGTCGACCTCGCCGCCAAGGCCGCGGGTCTGATGGGCATGGCGACGCTGAAGATCGAGAACGAGGCGCTGTTCCAACTGGCCAACAAGCAGCTGGCGCGCGGCAAGGTCTTTGCCAGCGGCCGCGGCTTCGTTCCCTTCGTCAAGGCACCCGTGTTCGACGAACTGGTCAAGAACCTGCCCGGCGGCAAGCTGCCGAAGCTCAAGGCGACGCCCAAGCCCGCCGACGAAAAGACGAAGGGCAAGGCTGCCAAGGGCGGATCGAACAAGCCCGTCAAGGCCACCCCGCCGCTTTATCCTCGACCCCTGGATTGGGGTTCGATCGTCAAGGGCAGTCTGGTGCTCGCCGCCGAGCCCGAGGAGCCGTGGTGCGAGGCCGTCGTGGTCGACACCAAGGCGGGCGGGCTCCTCGTGCTGCGCTGGCGGGACTATGACGGCTGGCCGAACATCGTGCGCCGCCGCGAGGACGTCGCCCTCCTGCACCCCGGCCAGGAGTGAGCGCGATGACCGCAGCACCCGGCGCCGCTCCCCAGCCCCAACCCGGTATGTCGATCATGGATGACGCGGCGCGCACCGCCCGCATCCGGATGCTGAACGACATGCTGCGCGAGGGCTAGCGCGTCCGTCCTGTCCCCGAACAACCTCGAACTGGCTGGACCCCATGAGCGCCCCGCAATGGTACTATGAGGATGGCGGCCGTGCCCGTGGTCCGGTCACCCGCGATCAACTGCTCGAACTTCTGATCCATGCCTTCGTGCCGCCGTCGACGCGGGTGTGGACACCCGCCTTCGGCGATGAATGGCGTGCCGCCGATCAAACCGAGCTGATGCCGCGACCGCCTGTGCCGCCGCCGCTGCCACCGAAAGGGGCGGGCGAGGGGCAGGCGCGCGACACAACCATTGATAGCGTCAATGCGTCAATGCAACCTTTGGCGCCAGCGGCCTCAGGCAAGGCCGCTGGCGTGCGAAAGGCGCTGGTGGCTGGTGACCCTGCCGAACCCGGCGAAGGCCCGCCAGCGGCCGCCCTAAGCCCGGCAAATGGCATAACCCAACCGCCCCGAGCCGGTCATACCCCGGCCCAGCCATGGGGCAGGGCGGCCAACCTCGGCGGCGAGGCGACCCGGCATAAGCGCCCGGGGCGCCCGGTGCCCGATAGCCGTCAACCGACGAGCGATTCTGCATCTTTGCTGACCGAGGACGACCTTGCGGGTCCTCCGAGCAAGGGAGCGGGTTCGGCTGCACTCTCTCCGCAGCATTCCACCGCACGGTATGTTCCTCCCGGCGCCAACAAGCCGCTCGATACCTTCGCTCAGTTGCTCGCGTTCTCGCCACTCATCGTCGCTGCGCTGGACTTGCTGATCGCTGTCGCCGGTAACGACCCCAACGGCGACAGTCCCATTGCTCGTGCCTTGCCGCTATGGATAACGGTCGGCACCATCGTGCTGGCAGCGATGGATTCACGTCGGGTTACCGACCATGGCCTCAATCCTCAACGCAGGACATTGGCGCCGTTCGTCCTCCTGACACCCATCGCATACTTCATCCGGCGAAACGGCGTCCTACCCGGCTCGCTACGGTTCCTTTGGATCTGGTTGGCGTCGCTTCTCGGGTTCCTGGTGATCGAGATCGCGATCGAGGTGGCCCGTGGATAGTCGCGCCAATCTACGCCCGCCGATCAGCGGTCTGGTAGTCCTGACTCTTGCCGCCAGCACCAGCGATGCTCTGGCTCAGATAAGCTCGCGGTCGGACGCCAACTGGCCGCTGATATTCGGGCTGCTGTTTTTCCTGATCGTGATCTACCCACTGCCGACGTGGATCGCCTTCTTCAGCCGTCACCCCAACCGCTGGATCATATTCGGCCTCAACCTGTTCCTCGGCGGCACCGGCATCGTCTGGTTCGGCTGCTTGATCTGGGCATCGATGAAGGTGCACGACCCGAAGGACACCGGCCGTAGTCGGGGTGGAGAATCCGGTCTCAACATTTTCGCCAACGATGTGGTCCGTGTGAAGGTCGAGAGCGAGGCGCATCCGGGCGAGGGCTCAATCCGAGCAACCGACCCGTCGCGGAGCGGTCCTCAACATACGTTGCCGCCGCCCGCCGTGACGCTAACTCGCATTCAACGCCTACGACAGCTCCTTGACCAAGGCGTCATCGATGACGAGCAGTTCGAGAGGATGCGCAAGAGCTGATTTGCGAAGAGGTAGGTGATCGAGGCGACCTCGCCGAAGGGCAGGTAGCTGGCCTGCCAGACGATGGCCGACGTGTCGTCGGTCATCATGATGGGCCTCTCGACATGGTCGGTGTGGACCCAGTAGGTGACGGGGGTTGTGCCCGCGTCGGCGATCACGGCGATCGGCCGGTCTTCGAGCCAGACATATTCCGTCAGCAGCGCGCCGGTAGCGTCATATTCGGCGATGACGTTACCGTCGAGGTCGTGCACGCGATGCAGCGTGATCGGGGTTGCCGCAGTTTCCTAACTGGTATCTGGCGCAGTGCGTTTGAAACCAACCGTTACGGGCTGGCCAATGTCAATCAGTGACCCTCGTCACTCCATCCACGCCGATAGACGTTACCTGATTCTGGAAACTACGAAATGAGACGGCATCTGCGGTCCCGTCAGATTCTCGATGAGGCCAAGATAGGACTACCTTACCGTCAAGATCGAAGGAGATAGACAATGTCGTCGATGATACTTCTGAATCGATAACGCAGGAGACGAGTTTCTGTCCTTCAATCGACCTTAGTACCTCATCTACATCTAAGCCATCAGAGTGGTTTGACACCGTGGTATCGAAGGCAGAAATGCTCCATGAGCAGTCTTCGATCCATAAATGCCAGTCACCGCGTATCCAGACATGGCGTCGCGAAATGACGGTTCTTGCCTTCTTTGGAAGGCTTGCCGAGGGAATTTTCGGTTCCCTGATCTCAAGATGTGGGGTGCCGAATTCAAGCATGACAGAACTACCGACACCACGCCGAACATTCCATGCTGGTTTGTCCCGCAGTTCATCGAAAATTCGTGTGATTGATAGGTGTGACCTACTCATGCATATTTTCCAAACTCATCAATCGCGATTGCCCTAATTTCATTATAGCTCAAGCCTTGTCCTGAGATAAGCCGGTGCAGCTGAGACCGCTGATCTCGATTCAAGTTCAATTCCCTACAGATATCTCGTATCTGTTTGTTCTGCGCCTGATTATTTCTTGGTGTTCCGTCACCCTGTTGGCCAGTACGATCCACCCCCATCATCGGGCTGTTTAGGACGTATGCCCATCGGCTCGGCCCGTCGGGCATTCCCAGCGGGTCGGGCTGGAGGTAGCGGCCGGTGGTGGGTTCGTAGTGCCGGTGCCAGTTGTAGACGAGGCCAGATTCGAGCTGGAACCATTGCCCGTGGAAGCGGTAGTCGAGGCTGGCCGGGCCGGTGATGGAGGCGACCTCGCCTAAGGGCAGGTAGCTGGCCTGCCAGACGATGACCGACGTGTCGTCGGTCATCATGACCGGTCGTTCGAGATGGTCAGTGTGCACCCAGTAGGTGACGGGCGTCGTGCCCGCGTCGGCTATCACCGCGATCGGCCGGTCTTCGAAGCAGACACGTTCGACGAGCGCAGCGCGCGGGAATTCACTGCTTGTACGACTTAAGCGTCGAATCGGCTATTGATACCGTCGGGCTCCCAGAGTCTAATACTCCTAGCAGGCTGTGATCTTTCCATTCCGCATTGTCAATTATCTCTATAGAGTCCTCATACTCACCCAAGGCTATATTTACGCTAGAAACGGGCGTCGTCATAGACAAACCAGATATGATCAAGTCTTTTCTGTTATTATTTGCAAGAAGAAAATTTCCTCTATTATATGTGTATGCATAGTCTCCGATGTATTCAAGTTTGTTTTCGCTTTCGTTTTCTACATAATTTAGCTGCGCATAGACGCCAACCTCAGCGAACGCTTCTCGTGGCAAGTAATATTGTGAAATAATTTCAACATCCACGAAATTCAATAATCTAGGAACGCCATTTACACTTGGCAACTCAACGAAATTGGCAAATATCCTAAATATTCCTCTTCGAGTCCTAAATACGGCATCATTATAATTTCTGCCGTGAAACGGCGATGATTGAATCTCAATAGCCCCATCTAGAACTGATACTAACGCCAAGTATCGGTCAAAACTGGCAATATGAAGTTTTAGGTCCATGGTCATGGTGGCCAATGAATAGTTTCAGGTCCCTTGGTTCCACTAGCTGGCACATCAACGCGCGGTCCGACTTTTTGGCCCGACGGCAGGACCCTGCCCGGCCGCAGTCTTACTCCATTTGGAGCCTCCAGGGTACCATCAGGATGTTTAATTGGAGGCTGCCCGCCTGACGCCTCATCAAAAATCTGCTCTGGGGTAGACCCGTGTGGCGCTGTGGTATTTGTTCGCCTTCCAGTGGACTTTTTTGGATTCGTACCGAAGACTTTGTTCGGAACTGCGGACGCACCAGACGGCTGCGATAACTGCGGACCGTCAGCCTGATCATTGAGAAGCGGCGTATCGCCGAGGCCGAACAGAATCTCACAGAAGGTGATGACCTCCTTTAGTGTCAACCCTGCACCAGAACTAGCAGCAATACCTGCACCAAACCCTCCGCCCATTGGACTCCAGTCAAACCCGCGCCTCCCTCGCGGATCGAATTCCGAGGCAGCCCAAGCTTGGCCCGATGGGTCTACCTTCATCAACGGGCTGTTCTGGACATACGCCCATCGGCTCGGCCCGTCGGGCATCCCTAGCGGATCGGGTTGGAGATAGCGACCGGTGGTCGCGTCATAGTGCCGGTGCCAGTTGTAGGCGAGACCGGATTCAAGCTGGAACCACTGGCCGGGGAAGCGGTAGTCGAAGCTGGCCGGGCCGGTGATCGAGGCGACCTCGCCGAAGGGCAGGTAGCTGGCCTGCCAGACGATGACCGACGTGTCGTCGGTCATCATGATGGGCCTCTCGACATGGTCGGTGTGGACCCAGTAGGTGACGGGGGTTGTGCCCGCGTCGGCGATCACGGCGATCGGCCGGTCTTCGAGCCAGACATATTCCGTCAGCAGCGCGCCGGTAGCGTCATATTCGGCGATGACGTTACCGTCGAGGTCGTGCACGCGATGCAGCGTGATCGGGGTTGCCGGGAGCTCGCGCGAGACGAGACGACGCAGATAGTCATAGAGGTAGGCGCCCTCCGGCACGCCGCCGACTTCCACCGACGCGATCTGGCCGGGATGGTCGTAGGTGAACTCCTTGGTCGTGCTGGTGCTGAGGTCCGTATCCTCGACGATGTTACCCGCGGCGTCGGAGACAAAGTTCCGGCTGGGCGTTCCGTTGGTCGTCACGCTTGAGAGCCGGTTCGAGCCCGAGACGAGCGTATAGACGTCGGTGACCGCCGATCCGACGTTGGTGATGCGCTGGGTGCGATTGCCGACGCCGTCGTTGGTGAAGGCGATCGCACCATAAGGCCCGGTTGCGGTCTCCAGGAACCCATTGTCGGTATATGTCAGGGTTTGACTGTTGCCGGGCGCAAGAGCGTCTGCAATGCCGGTCAGGCTGCGTAGGTCGGCGTAGTCGTAGGTCAGATCGATCAGGTGGGCGGTGGTGGATTCGACAAGCGTTTCCAACCTCGTGATGCGGCCGTCCTCATCATAGCTTCGCCACTCGCGCATGTCGTTGGCGAACAGGATGCCACTGCGTGGACCGAACGGCGTGCGCCCAATCCACTCGATCAACCAGCTTGTAGCACCGCCAGAGGGCTGTGTGCGGACGACGTCGATGTCGCCATTTGTGTTGCGATCGAAGTAGACGATCCGGCCGGAAGGGTATGTGGTCTGAATGACCCTCCCGGCATCGTCCCAGCCATAGGCGATCGTGTAACTCTGCACACCGATGACGCGCGTCTCGCTGATGACACGGCCGAGGATGTCATAGGTATAGGCGACCGTGCCCGCCGCATCCGCGACACCCGTCAGCCGACCGATGCCCTTGTTCCCGCTGGCAGTCGAATCGTAGGTGTAGCCGACAGCCGAGGCAGGCTCTGCCGGATACGCGGCCGAGGTGATGCGACCGGCATCGTCATAGGTGAAGTCCGCGATGACGCCTCGGGCATCGGTACGTTTTGTGACGTCGCCCTTTTGATTGCGTTCCAGCACCGTCGTGCCGATGTCGTTGCTCTCCTCCTCGATCGCCTCTCCCCAGCCGTTGCGGACATAGGTTGTGACGACGGTATTCGGATCGGTCGTGGTAATCGGCTGGTCGGTGTCACCGTAGGTGGACGCTGTCGTGGCCGCGCGTTCGTCGGTGAAGCTGATCAGGCGGTCGAGCGCGTCATAGGACATGGTGCTCGTCGCTTCGTCGGGATCCTCGACCGAGGTCAGGTTGCCGACCTTGTCGTAGCCGTATGTCCAGATCGCCGGACCGGTGCCGATGACTTCAAGAAGGCGGCCGAGCTCGTCGAACGTTCGCTCCCATTTGAAGAAGAGCTGCGGAAAGCCGTTCTTTGCCTCGCGCGACGTGACGTTCCCCATCGCGTCATAGGTAAACTCGACATTGTCGCCGAGATTGTTGGCAATGGCCGTGATCCGGCTGTTTTCGTCATAGGTATAGACGAGGTGCGATCCGTCCGGCCGGGTCAGCTTGGTAATGTTACCCGCGTCGTCATATTCAAGCGCGGTTTCCGCGGAGATGCCGCCTGGATCGGCGGTGGTGGTGAGCAATCGACCGAGCGCGTCATATGTCAACTCGCTGATCAGCCCGTTCGGATCCTCGATCTCGGTGGGCTTGCCGCGCCCGTTGACAGCGTTGACCGTCGTCACCTGTGCCAACTCGTTGGTGTAGGTCGCCAGATATCCGGCCGGGTCATAGGTGTAGGAGACGGTATCTCCCGCGCCCGGCAGCGGGCCATCCATCGTCGCCAGCAGTCCGCCGGTCGTGTAGGTGAACGTCCAGGTCCTCGTCTGACCATTGGTCGGGTAGGGCAGCGTATGAGAGGTGGTGTCGGTCTCCGTCCGGGTGACCAGCTGGCCGCTGCCGTTATAGGTGAACTCCGTCGTCAGGCCGGGACGGACAATCTCGGTTGGCACGTTGAGGGTGCCATGCCACGTAATCGTGGTCTGCTGCTCCTCGGGCGTGCCGTCGCCGACGACGATGCTGGTCGGTCGTCCTTTGGCGTCGCGGACATAAGAGGTGATGCGGCCCTCTTCGTCGGTCGTCGAAGATATGAAGCCGTCCACGCCATAGGCGATATCGGAGTCCGTCGCCGGACAGTTGGAACTGGCCTCGCCATCGACCCCGACCAGACGCAGATTTGGCGCACTGGTGCCGACGCGTTGGAACACATAGTCCGTAATGCGGCCGAGCGGGTTGGTCACCTTGTTGATGACCGTCGCTCCCGCCGCTCCATATTCGAACGTATAGGTGTTCTGGTTGTCAGCGCCCTTTGTCAGGACGGCGCGTCCCAGATCGTCATATTCGTAGGTGGTGATCCGCATATTGCGATGATCGGTGATACCGGTCACCGCGTAGCGGAAGTCCGCGTCCTCATAGTGGTAGGTAGTGGAATCCGCGACCGCCAGACTGCCGTCCCGTATTGTCGCGCCGGTGAGGCGCTCGATCATCGAGGTAGAAGGAGGGGTCGTCGTCGGTGCTGGATCGTAGCTGTATTTGACCGACGTCCCGTCGGGGAAGGTGATGGTGTCGACTGTCTCGGGATAGGGCAACGACCCGGAAACGCCGGTCAGGAATGTGACGTAGTACAGGTTCCAGGTGAAGGTCGCGGTACGCCCGAACGTATCGACGATGCTGGTGAGCGATGTGTCGGTCGCATATGTGAACGTCCAGCCGTAACCGTCGCGTTCGACAATCCCGACAGGGCGGCCATAGACATAAACTTGAGGAGAGGCGTTGTAGCGGGAGAAAGTATCAAGCGTCCAAACCCGGTCGTCTGGACCGGTCACTTTCCACTGTGTCGAGCTGTTGGTGATTGTGGACAGAGACGTCGGCAACGTGCCGACAAACTCAACCTTGTAGTCGTGCGACACCATCTGGCTGGCGGTACGCGGAATGAAAGCGCCGGAGCTGTTCAACGTAAAGTCATATGCCGACCCGTCCGGCGCCATGAGCGTCACGTTGCCGGTAGGCGACGAGGGTGAACCGCTGAACGTGCCAAGTTGCAGTTCCATGCCGAAGTTGAACTGCCAGCCTCCTATGAGCCCCTGAGGCTGCTTGCGTAGGCTGGTATTGAACCCTCCCGGCATGTTTCTGTAGTTGCGCCCGATCACAAACCGACCGTCTCCCGAAGCGAAGTCGGTGGCAGACAGGAGCTTGGAGCCAGTGCGGATAACGACGGGGAAGTCCGTCGTAGGATTGACGTTGCCACAGTTGTTGTAGCCGCCTGCGGGGCGCTGCGGCGTATCGCCCATCGGAGGGACGCATCTGCCGCCAAACACTGCCGTATAGCCGCTCTGGCAACGGAACACGACATTGATCGGGTTGGCCGTGCCGCAGCCTCCTGGCCCAGTCGTTTCTTGCGGACACAGGTACTGCGCGCGAGTCCAACTGCACGCCATCGAGTCCCAATCGCCGGTCTCGCGAACCCCGACGACGCGGCTGCGGCCGTTGTTCATTCCCGCTGCTTGCCATTGCGCGACGCAGGCCTCGAAAGGTGTCGGGTAAAACCCGGCATTGCGTGAATCCCAGCCGCGAACACCAAGACCCTGAGCCGGAGCGGATAATATTAGAAATAGAAGAATTAGCAGCGCGGCCATTAGCGTCATCAAGACGCAACCGGATCGGCGTGCGGCAGAGAACAGGCAGACAGAGCTATTGATCGCAGCAGCCATCGACGTCTCTCCCGGGCGGGTGAACGGTGAACGCGCAGTCTGTAATTCTGTGTATGCGAAGCTCTATACTGAGCACGAACTGAGAAAGAAAAGAATAGATGCCACGCCGCGTCGGCGTGCAGCGGTTTCCAATCGGTTAACGAAGTGGATGGGATTGAACGTGGCCGTGGAGCCAGACCACCATCTCAGTGTCGACGAGAGATCGAGTTCACGCCCACGGAGCGGTCAACTATCCGCATTCAGGATGCGGTAAACCTGCATTCTAGAGCAACCGATCTCACGCGCGATCGCGCTGATGCCGATCCCGTTCTCATGAAGGTTGACGATGTGCTCGCGGTTGATGCGACGTGTGCCGCCGCGATATGCGCCAGAAACCTTCGCTCTGGCGATGCCCTCGCGCTGCCGCTCCTTGATGAAGCGTCGCTCCATCTGCGCAACCATGCCAAGCACGGTCAGGATCAGGTGACCCATCTCGCCGCGGGTCGATACGTGCGGATCGAGAACGGTGACAAATGCACCCTTCTGCTCGACCTCATGCACGAGGTTGAGTACGTCGCGTGTGGAACGCCCAAGGCGGTCGAGGCGCGCCACCATCAACTCGTCGCCGGGCCGTAGAAAGTCCAGCACCGTCGCCAACTCGGTACGCCCTTCGCGGCTAGCGCCTGATACCTTTTCGGCGCGGACAATCTCGCAACCTTCGGCTTTCAGTTTCGCGACCTGTATGTCGAGGTCCTGGTCGAGTGTGCTGACGCGGGCGTAACCGATGCGGGCCATGTGTCACCTCAGGGTTTTGAGGCGACGCTACCCTGTCACAAATAGTCGACGTCAACCCAGATGTTACGGCTGACAGGCGGGCACGAGGGCGTCACCCGAGGGTATACCCTATGGTGACGATGAAAGCGCAACGGCAAAATCATCGTTTTGTGTGTAAGCTATCCAGTATTTCTGGAATAACTCTAACAGCAACACGAGCGGAAATTATGCTGCCTATCCTTCACCGTGTCGGACTTCCTGCGGCGCATCCAGCTCTGGCTTGCGAAAGCGGCACGCGGCGAACTCCATGACGCCGCGCAGCCGCTGGAGCCGCTGTTTTTCGGCAGCGCCGCCGCTCTGATCGTGCCGCGCACGGCTCTCGCCGCCAGCGAAAGCCCGTCGGAGCTGGCCGGCTTCCGTCTTGCGGAAAACGAACGCATGATCGTCACGCGCCTCGTCGAACCCGGGCGCAGCGAAACGCCTGCGTTCGTCGTGCTGGCCCTGCGGGCAGGGCCGCAGGGCATGGGCCGGCTGCGCCAGGCTCCTGCTACGCTGGAAGCCCTCGGCGCGCACCTGCGCGACTGCGGCATCGATCTCGTTGCTGTGCTGCGCGACAGAATCGGTCATTGGGCCGGTCTCGGAAGCGAGGCCGTCCGCCGTCTCAATGCCCACCTCGCCCTTGTCGTCGCGTTCCCGATCGCCGGAGCGGACGGCAAGACCGCCGATGATCTGCGGGCCTTCATCACCCATGAAAACGCGGGCGATATCGGCGTGGCGCTCGGCATTCTCTCGCGCAACGACAGCGCCGTCGGCTCCCGAAAGGCCTACCTAAAGATCCTTATGCCGCCCGCAGAATGCCGGCTGCCTGCCTCGCCCATCGAGCCCGCAGACGTGCATATTGCCTTCGATCGCAGCGCGGGCGCCACCGTCAGTGGCCAGGATGCGCCCGACGCCCGGCCGGCCGTCATGATCGGCGCGGGGTCGCTGGGATCACAGTTGGCCATAAGCCTCGCACGGGAAGGCCGGTACCGTTGGACGGTTGTCGATAACGACGTGCTGCTGCCGCACAACCTTGCGCGCCATGCGCTCTACCCGATCGATGCGGGCGTCCCGAAGGCGCTGGGGCTGGCTCGCCGCCTTGAATTGCTGCTGGGCGACGCGGCGGTGCCGGTCGCCACGGACATACTCGCGCCTTCCGGCGATCTGCGCCCGCTGCTCGAAGAGAAACTCTCCGGGGCCGAGATCATCATCGATGCCTCCGCCTCCGTCGCCGTGTCGCGTCATCTCTCCGCCCTTACCGACGCCAACGGGCGACGACTCTCGCTGTTCTTCAACCCTGCCGGGACAGCGTTGGTCCTGCTGGCCGAAGACACGGGGCGTACGGTCACGCTGCAAGACCTCGAAGCGCAGTATCACCGGATGGTGCAGACGCAGGACAGGCTGGCGTCGCACCTGAAGATTCTGGCGCAGGGATTGCGCTACAGCGGCTCGTGCAGGGCCGTCACCAACCGCATCCCGGCTGCCCGGGCGGCGCAGCTCAGCGCCATCGCGGCACAGGCCGTGGCGGATGCCGTCTCGCGGGACGAAGCTGAGGTTCGCATCTGGACGATCGAAGACGACATGACCGTCTCGCTGACGCGTGAACCCGGCGCGCAGCCGGTGCGCAAGCAAATGGGTGAATGGAATATCAGCTACGGGCCACAGGTCGCCGCAGATATCGCGGCCCTGCGTGCCGCGCAACTGCCGCGCGAAACAGGCGGCATTCTGCTCGGCATCATCGATACCAGCCGGCGCACCTTGCAGGTCGTGTGCGCGCTTGCCGAACCGGCCGACAGCAGCGGGACGGTGACAGGATTCGAGCGCGGCGTTTCGGGCCTCGCCGCCACGGTCAGAGAGGCCGCCGCGCGCTCGCTGCACCAGATTCGCTATATCGGCGAATGGCATTCGCACCCGGCCGGATCATCTACCCGTCCGAGCCCGACTGACATCCGCCAGATTTTCTGGCTGACAGCAGAACTGGAGAATGAGGGTCTTCCGGCGCTGATGATGATCGCCGGGGACGGTGGCGCCCTATCGGTAATCCTTGCCGGCAAGGGACTCGTCGGTCCGGAGAGCGGGTCATGAGCGAAGCGCTCCCCGCCGTGGATATCCAGAGCCTCTTCGCCGCCAATGGCGCCAACGGAGATTTCCTGCAAGGCCGCAAGGTGGAAGACCTGATCGGCCTCTGCCTTTCCGGCGGCGGATATCGGGCGATGATCTATCATGTTGGCGCGCTGATCCGTCTGAACGCCGCCGGCTACCTGCCGCGTCTCGATGAGGTCGCGAGCGTTTCCGGCGGCTCGATCACGGCGGCGTTCCTGGCCCTGAACTGGCAACGGCTCGCCTTCGACAGCGACGGGCGCGCGACGAATTTCCTGTCCGTGGTCGCGGAGCCGCTTCTGGCGTTCGCCCGCAAAGGCATCGATATACGCGCCATCCTCTATGGCCTCCTTCCCGGATGCACCGCCGCCGACAGCCTCGTCCGGGCCTATGACCGCCACCTGTTTTACGGCGCCTGTTTGCAGGACATCGCGGACAAGCCCCGCTTCACGTTCATGGCTACTAACCTTCAGACAGGCAGCGGGTGGCGCTTTGCAAAGCGCTATGCCGCCGACCATCGCGTCGGCCTCATCGAAAACCCGGCGATCCCGCTGGCGCGCGTCGTCGCCGCCTCGTCCGGGTTTCCACCTGTACTGTCGCCCGTCCGCATTGACCTGACCGCGCTTGACGTGAAGCCGGCGAGCGGCGCCGACCTTCACTGCAAGCCGTTCACCGACGAGGCGGTGCTGACCGATGGCGGCGTCTATGACAATCTGGGGCTGGAGCGTGTCTGGAAGCGTTGCCGCACGATCTTCGTCAGCAACGCCGGAAAAACGACCCCTGAAATCGGCCGACCCTCGGGGCGGTGGATCGGGCAGATGTTTCGCACGCTGGGAATTATCCAGCAGCAAGCCGAGAATTCACGCCGCCGAATCCTGTTCGGCATGGCCAATGCCGGCCATCGCAACATCGCCTACTGGGATATCGCCACGGCGCCATCGGAATACGGCGTGGTGAACTCGCTTCCGCTCGCAAAGGCTGACAGCGTAGACGCATCTGTCATGCGCACCAGGCTCAACCCATTTTCACATAGCGAATGTTTGCTTCTTCTCAGGGCAGGCTATGCGGGCTGCGACGCGTCGCTTCGAGCCCGCGGGTTCGTTTCTACACCCGGATCATTCGAGGATCTTCCCAGATAGGGAATCTGCGTGCTTAAGCATGCTTCGTTTGGACCCGTGCGCATCCTCCAACCTGCTGGGGTCGGGGAAAGCGAGGCGGATCTGTTTTCGGTCAGTTCATGATCAACCTATGTTAATCTGCGTTACCCTAACGAATTGCCGCTTCAAGGCAGACGCATGTAGGTCACCTCGAACGCCTTGGCCGAGCGGAATTCCTGAAGTCGGTTCGAGAAGCTGAAGGCGTTGTTCATTTCGTAGGGCTGGAAGACATCGAGCCCCCGATCAAGGGATATCTTCCATCCTGTGTCTGTGACGATATGGCGGGCATGGATTGTGCCAGTCGGGTCGAACTCCCAGGTGAAATTGATACCGGAGCCCACGCAGGAATCCTCGATCGAGATTAGGTTGGCCTGCTGCTGGTCGCCCTTGAACTCGTCCTGTGCCGTGATGACGTGGAGGTCGACCTCATTCTCCGGTTCCTTGTGCCTCATCACCGTTTCGATGAATTCCATCAGGTTCCGGACCTGGTAGAACAGGCGAAGGTAGGGGTCCGTCAGTGTGATCTTTTTGGCGCCGCGGACGTAGGGACCGAACAAGAGATCGAAGGACACGCCCTTCTGGTTTTCGCTGAACACCCTATGCCCCTCTCGTAGCCTTATCACCTGCGGCGTCACTCCGTTCCCGGTTGGTGACGAATCCTCCTGCACTTCCTTTGCGGGCGATCCCGGAATCTGGTCCTCGCCCGGACCGGCCGCTCCCCGGCGGCGATAGTGGGCGGGATATTCGTCTTCTTCGAGGGTGGTGACTGCGACCTTCCTTCCGCCGGAGGCGATGTAGGAGAAATCGATATCCGGATAGGTGGTGTCGATGCGCATCAGTTGGTCCTTGACCCGCTTGCGCCCCTCGATGGCAAGCCGGAGAACTTCCTCGACCTCGTCGTTCGAAGCGCCGCCGCCCGGGAAGAGGATTTTCATCAGGCCGGAGAAGGTCTTGTTGATGCCGTCGCGGTCGCGGGTCGAAATGTCCGACGAGAGCTGGAAGGAATCCTTGTAACGGTCGGAATGGTCGTCGCTCCGGAGGTGGCGCAGGATCTCGGCGAGATAGTCGACGACGAAGCCGTACCCGCTGGAGAACATCTCGCCACGGATTACGTCCACCTCCCATCCGGGGATGTAGGCATGAAGGCGATCGATGAAGGCGGAGTCGTAGTACTTCTCGGGAAGCTCCTCGAACAAATCGGTGTGCTTGAGCATGTAGGGGACGTTGTGTTTCGTGTTTCCCACGAACACCATCGACGCCTCGGCCCCCAGCGTCTCCACGCCGCGGGAGAATGTCTTGTTCGCCATGTAGTTCTTCATGATGTCGACGAGCGCCTTGTCGACGCGCTTCTGGCGTCCGGCGAACTCGTCGAAAGCGACGACGTCCCAGTAGACGAGATGGCCGCAGCGTTGATGTCGAAGCTACGGCCACATTCCCTGTCCGACAGCCGGCTCTCCTTGATCGAGGCGGCCTTCCTGCTGGGTTCGCCTGCCAGCAATCCTTGGGCGGGCCTGGTGGAGTCGGTGATCGAAGGGCGCTTGCCAGCCTGGAGCAGGAAAGCTGTCGGGTTGGCGAACCGCGTCATGCTGGCTTCAGTTGATGCAGTTCGTGAGGCTGTTGCGCCGCGGCCTTGGACGGATCGCGATCACGGCCAAACGCTGACGAACCTCGACGTCATGTTGTTGTTAGGCATCGCCACTCCGAACAACGCAATAATCCTGACCAAAAATGGAGTGCTCCCTAAGGCGCCCCGCCTACGAGATGTACAAGCGTTCGCGACGAAGTACATGTTGACACAAGAATTAGCCAAGAAGTTCTCTGCCCGAAAAGTCTGTTCGAACCTTCGAGCAGCTGCATCCACTCTGATATCAGAGGGCGTACATCCAGTGACCCGGCTCACTCACAAAACGCTGAGCCTCCTCCTTTGGGACAGGGCGCAGGTCGAGGCTTTCGTCCACGCCCGCTTCCCGACGTGAGGGCGCGCCGCAGTGTCAGGCACTGGCCGTCAGCACTAGTGCGAGTTGCGTAGCAATACGAGTAATCCTCAACGAGCCACGAAGGGTACTTTCATGAAAGTGTTGTTCGCAACCGATGTCCGCATGAAGCGGATTGCCAAGCAACTGAAGAGGCACGCCGGAGGTATCGGTGTCGAATTGAAACTCACTGAGGCTCAAAATGCGATGGCCAGAGTCTACGGATATTGCAACTATCACGACTTCCGCAGCCAGGTTGGTGTAGGCACGCCTACGCTTTTGGACGATGCCGTCGGAGTTGAAGAAGTCCGCGAAAGGGAGGCTTTCCAAACGGCGGCGCTGGCGGAAGCTCTCCAAATCGAAATGGCAGCGGCGGCCAAACTCGTCGCTGAGATAGCGCCGACCGGTAGTCGCAGGTCGAACCAGGTGGATGCTGCTCCGTGCAGAGCTTTCGGCAACAGCCAGAACGCGCCTGCAGTCGTAACATTGCGCAGAAAAAGCAAGCTGCCTAAACGAGGCGTGGAAAGGCAGCGGGTCTTCGACCTGACACGCCCATAGGGGTCAGGGTTCCATATCGTCGCAGGACGGCATTCCCCCCGGGAAACCAATTCTCCTATTGAAGGACGGCGATCTCTCGCGGGCGACGGCATTGTGCCGTCGCCCGCGAACGTTTTGACGACAGCCGTTTTGGATACCAGAAGCCAAGCCAGTTTGCGCGCACCTGCCTAACCTCGCCGGGAGGCTCGTGCCAGGACATAAGGAGTCGATGCTTTCTGGCTGGAATCGATAATCTGTGGAAAGGTGAATCGGCGTTATTTGGAAAGATATGTGAAATCAAAAGCTTAGCTGAATCAATCCAAGTCTGTCCCTACATCCAAGAAACCCAGGGTCAGACCCTACTGTGGCGCGCGACGGCAGGATTCGCGGGCGATCAGCATCGGCTCGAAGACGTGCCAGCGATCCTCACGCGGCGTTCCGCCAGCCATCAGGGCCAGCAGCCGGTCAATGGCACGATCGGCCATCTCGGCGACCGGCTGGGCAATCACCGTCAGCCGCGGCTGGACTGCCTCGGCCCAGTCGAAGTCGTCGATACCGACGACCGATACGTCATCGGGGCAGGAGAGGCCAAGACTGTTCAGGCCGCGCAGGATGCCGATGGTCATGACGTTGTTGCAGGCGAGGAAGGCGGTCGGACGTGTCGGATTGGACATGACGCGCTGCGTGGCGCCCAGCGCCTGCACCTGGTTGTAGTCGCCGCGCAGGACAAGGTCCGGATCGAAGGGCACGCCGTTGTTTGCAAATGCCTGACGGCAACCCTCGAGCCGCTCGTCGGACGACGAAACGCCTTCGCGGCCCGCCATGATGGCGATGCGCCGGTGGCCGAGCCGCAGCAGGTAGTCGGCCGCGACGCGGGCCGCCTGGCGATTGTCGAGCAGGACCGCCTCGAGGTCCACGTCGGTCACGTGCCGGTCGAGCAGTATCGTCGGCACCTTCAGATGGCGAACAAGCGTTTCTCCATGCTGGGCGCTCGACATCGTGGGTGTCAGGATCAGGCCTGCGACGCGCTGCATCTGCATCATGCGCAGGATGTTCTCCTCACGGCGCGGGTCCTCGTCGGTGTTGTAGACGAAAGCCATGTAGCCGGCGGCAAGGCTGCGGCTCTCGATGACGCGGGCTATTGTGGAGAAGAACGGGTTGCCGATGTCGGGAACGACGAGACCGATCAGCCGCGATTCACCCTTGCGGAGACTTCGCGCCGCGCCGTTGGGCAGATAGCCGGTCTCGCGGATCGCCGCCTCGACCCGTGCGACGATGGCCTGGCTGACGGGCGCGGAGCGATTGATGACGGCGGACACGGTCGAGACCGCCACGTTCGCCCGCTTCGCGATATCCCGGATCGTTGCCATGGATTACCGATTGCATGACTCCCATGATCATGGCAACATGCGAAACGGTTCGACACGGTTTCAGTACAGGATTCAAGGCACGAAGGAGGAAATCGTGCCTGAATTGTGGGACAGCGTCGAAACGTTTCGACAGTGTCATGCTGTGTGATGGAGCGGTCATCGCTCCGCTGGGAGGAGGGAAGTGATGTACTCAATTTGCAAGGTCTTGGCGCGCACGGTGGCGGCCGCGGGAGTATTGGCGGTGGCAGGTTTCACGGCCGTTGCGCCAGCTGGAGCGCAGGGCTCCGGCCCGATCATCATGCTCGGCGGGCCGAGCTCCGATCCGTTCTGGGGCGCGGTGCAGCAGGGCTTCAATCAGGCGGTCAAGGATCTCGGCGTGGAAGGCCAGTGGAAGGCGCCTGCCGACTTCAACGACATCGTCGCCGTCTATACGAAGATGTTCGAGGCTGCGATCGCCTCGAAGCCCGCGGCGATCGCCGTCGGCAACTTCTTCCCGGATCCGACCGAACCGCTGATCAGGCAGGCTGCCGAAGCCGGTATCCCGGTGATCATCATCAATTCGGGCGGCGACAAATTCAGGGAACTGGGTGCGATCGGATTCATCGGCGAAGACTCGTACCAGATGGGTTACCAGGGCGGCAAAGTCGCGGCCGGAAACGGCGTGAAGAACGGGCTCTGTATCAACCAGATCGCCGCCAACCCGGTGCTGGAACTGCGCTGCAAGGGCTACATCGAGGCTATCACCGAAGGCGGCGGCGCCGCCAAGATGGTCACGATGGCATCGGAAGACATCGGCAACAGCCAGAAGACCCAGGCCGCTGTCAGCGCGATGCTCATGCAGGACCCGACGATCGACGGCGTTGTCACGCTGGGCGTGGCTGTGGCGGTCGATGCGCTGGAGTCGATCAAGCAGGTCCGCGCCACCGGCCGCAAGGTCGATCTCGGCACGATGGATCTCGGCAACACGGTGCTTGAAGCGATCCAGGCCGGCGAGATGAGCTTCGCGTCCGACCAGCAGCCGTTCCTGCAGGGCTACTACGGCGTGATGATCTCGCACCTCTTCAACACCTACAAGATGGCACCGTCGTCGGTCACCTGGGTCGGCCCCTACATGGTCACCAAGGACAATGCCGGGGCCGTGCTCGAGGTGAACAAGCAGATCCCTGGATCGCGCGGCGCAAACTAGGGCGGACCAAGGTCCGCCTGCCTCCCAAGCCGCAACGACGCCGGCCGCCACGAGCGGTCGGCGTCGCCGACTTCATCTTGCAGCCGGGGCGTTTTGGGGCTCTGGTTGGCCGCGGGTCCTGCACGCATGGTAATCATGGAAAACAGCCTCAGCCCGACGACGCGACCGCCGCTTCGTCTCATCGAGCGGATGATCCGCGTGCCGTGGACCGGGCCGCTCATCGCGACCGTCGTCATCTATGTCTTCTTCGCATTCGTGGGAGGGGCGGGCGGGTTCACCACTGTCGCCGGCACGGCCGGCTGGCTCAACACGGCGGCCGAACTCGGCATCATCGCGCTGCCTATCGGGCTCCTGATGATCGCGGGCGAATTCGACCTGTCGACGGGATCGGTGGTCGGCGCCGCGGCGATCATCGTCGCGCTCGGCACGGGCTTCTACGGCCTGCCGGTCGCCTACACGATCGCCATGGCCCTTTCGCTCGGCGTGCTGGTCGGCTGCTTCAACGCTTTCCTGGTGAACGCAACCAAGCTGCCGAGCTTCATCGTTACGCTTGCCACCAATTTCATCCTCGCCGGCACGTCGCTCGGAGTGTCGCGGCTGCTGTCGGGCTCGAGCAACGTGTCGATCAAGGATGCCGGCTGGGCCGAGCCGCTGCTCGCTACCAAGTGGAATTTCTTCAACGTGGCGGTGCTGTGGTACCTTCTGGCCGCGCTGATCGCGGCGTGGGTGCTGCGTCAGACACGTTTCGGCAACTGGATCCTCGCCACCGGTGGCAACGCCGACGCCGCGCGCCGCGCCGGCGTCCCTGTATCTTTCGTCAAGCTGGTGCTGTTCATCTGGACGGCGGTCAGTGCCGCTTTCGTCGGCATCATGTCGGCGGTCATGTATAATCAGGGTAACGCGGCGCAGGGGCAGGGCTACGTCTTCCAGACCGCGATCGCGGCCGTGATCGGCGGCGTGCTGCTTTCCGGCGGGTTCGGGTCGGTGACCGGCATCGTGCTCGGCACCTTCATCTACGGCATCGTCAGCCTCGGCCTCTTCTATACCGGCTGGCCTACCGACTGGCTGCAGACCTTCATCGGCGCGCTGCTGGTGATTGCGGTGCTGACCAACAATCTCATCCGCAACGTGGCGCTGAACCGCGGCAAGGTGCGGACATGAGCGCCCCCTTGATGCGCCTCGAAGGCGTCTCCCGCACCTTCGGCAACAATCTCGCTCTCAACAATGTCAGCCTCGACGTATATGCGGGCGAGGTGCACTGCCTGCTCGGCGACAACGGCGCCGGCAAGTCGACGCTGATCAAGATCATGTCCGGTGTCGAAACACCGAACGCCGGTTCCATCAGCTTCGGCGGCGAGCCGGTCGTGTTCAGGTCGCCGCGCGATGCGCAGAGCTACGGTATCGGAACGGTCCACCAGGATGTCGGCACGATCCCGCTGATCTCGGTTGCACGCAACTTCTTCCTCGGAAATGAACTGACCCGGGGCTGGGGGCCGTTCCGGCGGCTCGACCACGCGCGCGCCAACCAGATCGCGCTGGAGCAGATCCGGGCGATGGGAATCCGCCGCGTCACCGACGCCGAGCAACTGGTCGGGACCATGTCGGGCGGCGAACGGCAGGCGCTGGCCATCGCCCGTGCGCTGTATTTCGGCGCCAAGCTTCTTATCCTCGACGAACCGACGGCGGCGCTGGGCGTCAAGGAATCGAAGATCGTCATCGACCTCATCAAGAAGGCGCGGGCGGACGGAATTGCGCTCGTCTTCATCACGCACAACGCCACACACGCCTTGTCGGTCGGTGACCGCTTCACGGTGCTGATCCAGGGCAAGGCCGCGGCGCGCTTCCTGCGGGGGGAGAAATCGCGCGAAGAGGTGCTGAACCTGATGGCGGGCGGCGAGCAGTTCGAAGCGGCCGTCCACGGCGACTGAGGCAGACGCGATGCAGAAGAACTGGCAGTCGAACAAGGTTGCGGCGCAGGGCTACGTGGCGCCCGGCTTCGAGCCTGTCGCGCAGGAGTTCGAGCGGAATTTCACCGACCGCGCCGATGTCGGCGCCGCATTCGCGGCGGTGCATCGCGGGCGGACGGTGATCGACATATGGGGCGGAGCGGCGGCGCCGGGCCGTCCCTGGCAGGCAAATACGCTGCAGGTCGTCTTCTCCTGCACCAAGGGTCTCGTCGCCGCCTGCATGCTGAAGCTGATCGAGCAGGGCAGGCTCGACCTGCATGCGCCGGTCACGCGCTACTGGCCGGAATTCAGCCAGAACGGAAAGGAGCGTGTGCTGATCCGGCATCTGCTGTCGCACCGCGCCGGGCTCCCCGGCATCCTCGAGCCGCTGACCCCGGCCGACATTCCCGACTGGGAGAAGATGGAGCGTCTGCTCGCTGCCCAGCCGCTGGCGCAGGACCCCAACGGCTTCCACGCCTATCATGCGCTCACCATAGGCTGGCTGGCCGGCGCGGTGCTCCGGCGCATCGACGGTCGCACGCTCGGACAGTTCTTCGCCGACGAATTCGCGAAACCTCTCGGGCTGGAGACCTGGATAGGGCTCCCGGAGAGCGAGGAGGGCCGCGTCGGCATGCTGGAGATCGGCCCGGGCTTCGGCCCTTGGGACGCCGGCCAGACCGATTGGCAGAAGTCGGACAAGGTTCTGAAGTCGGTCTGGGGCAACCCGCCGCTGTTTCCCGTCGAGGGCGACCTCGCTTGGAACTCGCGCGCCTATCATGCGGCCGAGATAGGCGGCGCCGGCGCGATCACCACGGCTCGCTCGGTCGCGCGTTTCTATGCAGCAATGTCGATGGGCGGCGAGATCGACGGCGTGCGCGTGCTGAAGCCAGAAACGATCCAACTCGGGTGTTCCGAACTCTCGCGTTTCCTCGATCCATACATCATCGAACTGATGGCCTACGGTGTCATGTGGGCGATCCAGACGCCGCAGCGGCGGTTCGGGCCGCCAGCCGATGCATTCGGACATTCCGGTGCCGGCGGTTCGATCCATGGCGCCTGGCCGACCGAACAGGTAGGATTCTCCTACACGATGAACCAGATGCGGGTGGACCCGGAGGATGCCCGCTCGCGCTACCTGCTGGTTCGGCTGAAGGAATGCATCGCGTAATGCGGGTCAGGATATCCTGACCCTGGACGGGAGGGTCTCATGACGGTTCATCAGCGCCAGCCGGTCGGACGCGTGCCTGTCGACGGTCTCTCGCACGTGGTTGGCGACCGCGGTGAGCCGCTACTGGAGGCGACCATCCCGGAGTTTTTCGCCCGGACGGTGGCGGCTCACGGTGATCGTGAGGCGGCGGTATTCGTCGAGCAGGGCCGGCGCTTCACCTGGAATGAATTGTCGTCAGCGGTTGACGCCTTCGCCGGCGGCCTGCTGTCGCTCGGGCTGAGCAAAGGCGACCGTGTCGGCATCTGGTCGCCGAACCGATGGGAGTGGCTGGTCACGCAATACGCGACGGCGCGGATCGGCGTCATCCTCGTCAACATCAACCCAGCCTATCGGCTCTATGAGCTGGAATACGCGCTGAACAAGGTCGGCTGCGCGGCGTTGGTCAGCGCGGCGCGCTTCAAGACCTCAGACTACATCGGCATGATCCAGTCGATCGCGCCGGAACTGGCGACAGCCAAGCCCGGCGCCCTGCAGGCAGCGCGGGTGCCGGCGCTGCGCTCGGTGATCCGCATGGGCGACGAGCAGACGCCCGGCATGTTCAATTTCGCCGAGATCGAGGCGCGCGGCGCGTCGGTAGCGAAGGCGGAGCTCGACCGTATCACGGCCGATCTCGACCGGCACGACGCCATCAACATCCAGTTCACCAGCGGCACAACCGGCGCGCCGAAGGGTGCGACGCTTACCCATGCCAACATCCTGAACAACGGCAGTCTCGTCACCGCGGCGATGAACTTCTCGGCCGACGACCGCCTCTGCATCCCCGTGCCGTTCTACCATTGCTTCGGCATGGTGATGGGTTCGCTGGGGTGCGTGTCCAAGGGGGCGACCATGGTGTTCCCTGGCGAAGGCTTCGACCCGGTGGCGACGCTGAAGGCGGTCGAGGCAGAGCGATGCACGGCGCTCTACGGCGTGCCGACGATGTTCGTCGGCATGCTCGACCATCCCGACTTCGCGAAGTTCGACCTGTCGTCGCTCAGGACCGGCATCATGGCCGGCGCGCCGTGCCCGATCGAGGTCATGAAGCGCGTCGTGTCGAAGATGAACATGTCGGAAGTCACCATCGCCTATGGCATGACCGAGACCAGCCCGGTGTCTTTCCAGAGCGCCGTCGACGACCCGCTGGAGCGGCGCGTATCGACGGTCGGCCGCATCCATCCGCATGTCGAGGTCAAGGTGGTCGACGGCGACGGAAAGACCGCGCCGGTCGGCGAGCGCGGCGAACTCTGCACCCGCGGCTATTCGGTGATGAGGGGCTACTGGGGCGACGACGAACGTACCGCCGAGGCGATCGATGCCGACGGCTGGATGCATACCGGCGACCTCGCGACGATCGATGCGCAGGGCTACTGCAACATCGTCGGCCGCGTGAAGGACATGATCATCCGCGGTGGCGAGAATGTCTACCCGCGCGAGGTCGAGGAGTTCCTCTACCGGCATCCCAAGGTGCGCGAGGTTCAGGTGTTCGGCGTACCCGACCCGCGCTTCGGCGAGGAGGTCTGCGCGTGGATCGTACCGCAGGCGGGCCACGAGGTCACCGAAGACGAGATCAAGACCTTCTGCAAGGACCAGATCGCCCACTACAAGGTGCCACGCTACGTGCGCTTCAGGGACAGCCTGCCGATGACCGTCACCGGCAAGCCGCAGAAGTTCCTGATGCGCGAGGCGATGGTGGACGAACTGGGTGTCGCCGAGCAGAAGACGGCCTGAGAACAGGCCGGGTCCTTATCGCGCCAGCAGCACCGGCAGCGGCGTTTCGGTGACCATCGTCCGTGTGACGCCGCCGAAGATTCGCTCGCGCAGCCGCGAGTGGCCGTAGCCGCCCATCACGATCAGGTCGGCGCCGATATCGGTCGCATGGCGGGCAAGCACCGACGCAACCGGCAGACCGCCGCCGGACAGCCGGCTGACTGAAGCGTCGATGCCCTGGCGGGACAGATACGTCGCGACATCGGCGCCCGGCTCGATACCCTGTTCCCGGGTCGCGTCGGGGTCGACCAGGGTGACGTGGACCTTCTCCGCCGTTCGGAGGAAGGGCAGCGCCTCGCGCATCGCGCGGGCCGCTTCGACACGGCCGTCCCAGGCGAGCACGACCTGTCGCGGCGCGAGCGTCGGCACAGATCCCGCCGGCGCAAGCAGCACGGCGCGACCCGATTCGAACAGGGCACCCTCGATGACCATGGAGCGGAGGTCCGGATCGGCAAGCAGTTCGGGACCGATCAGCGTCAGGTCGGCGAGGCGACCCCTGCGCCCGATCTCGACATCCGCCGCTGACAGCTCGATGCCTGCCCCGTCGACGTCGCCCGCGACGCCGCGCGATGCCAGCATCGCGTCGAGCGCTTCGACGCGGGCCTTGAGGCGTCGGGCGACCTCGGTCCTTTCCTCGACCCATCCCTCGGCCATGACCATCGAGTATTCGCCGATGGGCGGCGGAACCGACAGGGCGACGACGCAAAGGCTCAGATGGGCGTCGCCGGTGGCAGCCAGCTGCAACGCAGCTTTCGCATCGGCGTCGGAATGACCGAGTCCGGTAGGCGCAAGAATGACCTTGATTGCCATTGTCTTGTCTCCTTCTTTTCGCCGCCAATCCTATCAGGGCGGCAGCAGGGCACATTGCGCTGGATCAAGGACGGCAATGCCGTGCTGCTGCACATTGCCGGAACATCGCCATTCGCGCACGAGGCCCCATGACGTCCAGACCCTGCCGCATCGCCGTCATCATCGGTCACCCGGATCCGTCGCCGGTTCGTCTCTGCCGTGGGTTGGCCCGGGCCTATGCCGAGGCTGCTGAGGCTGCCGGGCATTCCGTCCAAACTATCGACGTCGCGGCGCTGCAGTTCCCGTGGATGACGTCGAAGGCCGAGTTCGAGCATGGCGCCGTCCCGGCGGCGCTCGAATCGGCCAAGGAAACGATCGCTGCCGCCGACCATCTGGTTCTCGTGTTTCCTCTATGGCTCGGCACCATGCCGGCGCTGCTCAAGGCGTTCCTGGAACAGATCATGCGACCCGGCGTGGCCTTCGCCTATCCTGAGGGCGGGCAGGGCATGGTCAAGACGCTGCTCAAGGGCCGCTCGGCTCGCGTCGTCGTCACCATGGGCATGCCGGCGACATTCTACCGGCTCTGGTTCCTGTCGCATGGCGTGGCGGGCCTGCGGCGCAGCATCCTCAACTTCGTCGGCATCAAGCCCGTCCGCGAGACGCTGATCGGCATGGTCGAGGGCGCGAGCGAAGCGAAGCGCGAGGGCTGGCTGGACAAGATGCGCCGCCTCGGCAAGGCCGCACGATAGGTGGCTTCACACAGCCGCCGAATGGCGGCTTGCGCCGCGGCCGAGATAGGCGTCGAAACGCGCGGCCACCGTCCGGACGAGCGCGCGCTCCGAGGTCGGCACGACAAAGATGCTGCCTTCCCTGACCAGCATTCCCCGGTCCTGTTCCGCGAGACTCGCGGCGATCTCGGCAACGGGCAGGGCGATGTCGCCGAAGCGGCGCAGCAGTTCGGCGGGGTCGATCGAGAAGTCGCACATCAACCGCTCGATCGCCCAGGCGCGCGCATGGTCGTCATCGGAGAGGACGACGCCCCGCGCCACCGGCAGGACGCCGCCCGAAATACGCCTCTGATAGTCGCCGGTGGCCGTGACGTTCTGCGCGTAGCCTTGCCGGTAGCGGCCGACCGACGAAGGTCCGAGGCCGATCAGCGTCTCGAAGGCGTCTTCGGTGTAACCCTGGAAGTTGCGATGCAGCCGACCCTCGCGAGCGGCGGCGGCCAGTGTGTCGCCGGGCAGGGCGAAATGATCGATGCCGATCGCCGCGTAGCCCGCTTCGCGGATGAGTTCGGCTGCCAGCATGGATTGCGCCAACCGTTCCTCGGCGCCTGGCAGCCAGTTCTCGTCGATCATGGTCTGGTGCTTCTTGAACCACGGCACGTGGGCGTAGCCGAACAGCGCGATGCGATCCGGCCGCATCGACAGAGCCAGACGGACGGTCTCCGCCAGGCTGGCCTGCGTCTGGTGCGGCAGGCCGTAGAGAAGATCGAGATTGACGGAGGCGACGCCGCGCCGGCGCAATCCGTTCACGACCGCCTCGGTGTCGGCGAAACTCTGGTCGCGGTTGATAGCCGCCTGAACCTTCAGGTCGAAATCCTGGATGCCAAGGCTGGCGCGCGTCAGGCCGATGGCCGCGAGTGCGTCGAGGCGCTCCTCGGTGATGTCGTTCGGATCGATCTCGACGCTGACGGACGCGTCGGGGCGGAAGTCGAAGCCGGTCCGCAAGGCTGCGTCGAGGGCCCTGAGATCGTCCGGCCGCAGCATGGTCGGCGACCCGCCGCCGAAATGGACGGCGCCGACCGCCGGTCGGCCAGCCGCGGTCGATACGAGCTCGATCTCGCGGTGGAGGTAGCCGAGATAGTCGGCCACCGGCTCGTAGCGCCGCGTCTGCTTCGTGTGGCAGGCGCAGAACCAGCAAAGCCGGTCGCAGTACGGAATGTGAATATAGAGCGAGACAGGTTCGCCAGGTGGCAGATCGGCGAGCCACAAACGGAGCACATTGTCGTCCACCTGACTGCCGAAATGCGGCGCTGTCGGATAGCTGGTGTAGCGCGGGACGTTCTCGCCCAGGCGCGTGCGCCGGTCTTCACTCATGGTCCTGCCTCGTTTGACGCACCTCCATGGCTTGAGCTGCGGGATGGGGCCTTGATCCTCGTCAACCTCTCGCAGACAATCTGACGCGGGATTCCGGCGGCAACCGGTGTTATAGGCCCCGGACGATCGACCGGTGCGGCGATGGCGAACAGACTGGACGTCCATAATTCGGAGATACCGGTGCTTTGCCAGGCGTGCGAGGCGCGGCATCGGGGTATCTGCGGCGCGCTCGATCCCGGGCAGCTCGTCACGCTTTCCAGGAGTTCGTCCAAGCACCGGAGTGTAGCCGGAGCCGAACTCGTCGCCGACACCGAGGAGGTCAGCAACTATTCAAACGTGCTCTCCGGCGTGGTGAAGCTGACAAAGACGCTGGCCGACGGACGCCAGCAGATTGTCGGCCTGCAGTTTGCCCCGGACTTCCTCGGCCGGCCGTTTCGCGTCGAGAGTTCGATCAACGCCGAGGCTGCCACCGACGTCTCGCTTTGCTCGTTCCCGAAAGGGGCGATCGAGCGGATGATGAAAGCGTCGCCGGATCTGGAGCACAAGCTGCTCGAACAGACGCTGCGCGAGCTCGACGAAGCGCGCGAATGGATGGTTACGCTTGGCCGCAAGACGGCGGGTGAGAAGGTAGCCAGCTTCCTGATGCTGATCGCGCGGCACATCGATCCCGTCGCGGATCCGAACCGCAAGAGCGCGACCTTCGACCTGCCGCTGTCGCGCGCCGACATCGCCGACTTTCTCGGACTGACCATCGAGACGGTCAGTCGCCAGATCACGAAGCTCAGGGCGGATGGCGTGATCCGGGTCGAGAACAACCGCCATGTGATCATCGACAACATGTCACGGCTCGAAGCGCGCGCCGGCAACTGACGGACGGAAATACAATGGACTCGGGGAACCGGAAGGCCGCGACGGCAGCCTACAAGAAGCGCGAGACCGTCGCCGGCGTGTTCGTGGTGCGGCAGGCCCCTTCCGGTTCTGCCTGGGTCGGCTATGCGCGCGACGTGGACACGATCCAGAACCGCGTGTGGTTCTCGCTGCGCACCGGCGGACACACCAACAGGGCGCTGCAGGCGGCCTGGAACGGTGCCGGCGAGTCCGCCTTTTCGTTCGAGGTCGTCGACCTGGTCGATGCCGATGTTCTCGGCTTCAATCCGGAGAAGGTTCTGCGCGAGCGCGTCACCGCGTGGTGCACGGAACTCGGTGCCAACCCACTCTAGGCCTGATCCTCGCCGATCATCGGCAGGACATGGTCGCGTTCGAATGCGATGTGGCGGCGTTTCGATTCGAAGAAGCCACGCAGCATGAAGCCCAGTGCCTCGGGGTTTTCTGCGCCGCCGCCGCGGCCCAGCGTCAGCAGCGCTTCGGTCAATTCGCCCGCGAAGCACTCGTCCTCGACATGCTCGGACCTCAGCCGGTCGAGCGAGGCGCCATCACGGCCGCGACGTTTCAACGCCTCGCGATAGGCCGGGAAAAGCGCCTCTTCCTCGAAGCGATGGACCCCACGAATCAGCGGTTCGAGTTCGCTGGCGATGGTGAGGCACTTCACGGCGTCGATGTGCGAGGGAAGGGAGTCGGCGACTTCCTCCAGCATGGCGCAAAGCCGCAGCATCTCCGCATGCGCATGGGTCGCGACTGAGGCCAGCGCCTGCCCACGTGCGATGCCGACTCCACCCAATTTCGTGCCCATGACCGGGATCGTCTCGCTCGAACGCGCCATCAGTTCCGCCCACTTCCGAGCCTGCCGGCAGATTTGCAGAACGGCGCCCGGACGCCTTGACCTGGATCAAGGCGCATCCGCCCGCGCTCATGGATGAAACGACCGTCGCGTCCCGCGAAGAACTGCGCGGACCAGCAACGGGGGCATGCAATGAGATACGCCACGGCCATCGCCGGAACGAGCGCCGCCACATTCCTGGCGCTGGTCGCCGCCGCGCTTTCGGCCGACCCACTTTTCCAGGCTCATATGTGGGTACTGTTCTTCGTACTCCTGGCGTCGACGGTCATCCTCTTCCGCAACACGAGCTTCACGCCGGCCGAGCCGACCGACCAGTCGGCCTACATGGACGGGCCGGTGCGCTACGGATCGATCGCCACCATGTTCTGGGGCGTTGTCGGCCTGCTCGTCGGCGTCGTGGTGGCGTTGCAGCTAGCCTGGCCAGACCTCAATCTCGGGCCGTGGTTCAATTTCGGGCGCATGCGGCCACTGCATACCTCTGCCGTCATCTTCGCGTTCGGCGGCAACGCGCTGATCGCCACCTCCTTTTACGTCGTGCAGCGCACAAGCCGCGCACGGCTGTTCGGCGGCGATCTCGCCTGGTTCGTGTTCTGGGGCTACCAGCTCTTCATTGTCATGGCGGCGACCGGCTACCTGCTGGGCATCACCCAGAGCCGCGAATATGCCGAGCCGGAGTGGTACGTCGACATCTGGCTGACGATCGTCTGGGTCGCCTATCTCGTCGTCTTTCTCGGCACGATCCTCAAGCGCAGGGAACCCCACATCTACGTCGCCAACTGGTTCTACCTCTCCTTCATCGTGACGATCGCGATGCTGCACGTGGTGAACAACCTGGCAGTCCCGGTGTCCTTCCTCGGCGTGAAGAGCTATTCGCTTTTCGCCGGGGTGCAGGACGCGCTGACGTGGTGGTACGGCCACAACGCGGTGGGCTTCTTCCTCACCGCCGGCTTCCTCGGCATGATGTATTATTTCGTGCCCAAGCAGGCGAACCGGCCGGTTTATTCCTACCGGCTTTCGATCATCCACTTCTGGGCGCTGATCTTCCTCTATATCTGGGCCGGCCCGCACCATCTGCACTACACGGCGCTGCCCGACTGGGCGCAGACGCTCGGCATGGTGTTCTCGGTCATGCTGTGGATGCCGTCCTGGGGCGGCATGATCAACGGCCTGATGACGCTCTCGGGCGCCTGGGACAAGATCCGCACCGACCCGATCATCCGCATGATGGTCGCGGCCATCGCCTTCTACGGCATGGCGACCTTCGAGGGGCCGATGATGTCCATCAAGGCGGTCAATTCGCTCAGCCACTACACGGATTGGACGATCGGCCACGTGCACTCGGGTGCGCTCGGCTGGAACGGCCTGATCACCTTCGCGGCGCTCTACTACATGGTGCCGAAGCTCTGGGGGCGCGAGCGGCTCTACTCGCTGCGCATGGTCACCTGGCACTTCTGGCTCGCGATGATCGGCATCGTCATTTACGCGGCCGTCATGTGGGTGGCAGGCATCCAGCAGGGCCTGATGTGGCGCGAGTACGACGAGCAGGGTTTCCTGGTCTACTCCTTCGCCGAAACCGTCGCGGCCATGTTCCCCTACTATGTCATGCGGGCAGTCGGCGGCGCCCTGTTCCTCGCCGGCGCGGTCCTCATGGCCTTCAACGTGTGGATGACCATCCTCGGCCGCCAGCGCGAGGAGGATCCGATCGGTGGTTCCATCACCCGTCCCAACGCGCCCGCCATGCAGCCGGCTGAATAAGGAGAACTGACATGGCGCTTTTGGACAGGCACCGCGTCATCGAGACGAACGCGACCCTGCTTCTGGTCGGGTCACTTCTGGTGGTCACGGTCGGCGGCTTGGTGGAAATCGCACCGCTCTTCTATCTCGAGAACACGATCGAGAAGGTGGAAGGGATGCGCCCCTATTCGCCGCTCGAGCTCGCGGGCCGCAACATCTACGTCCGCGAGGGATGCTACGTCTGCCATTCGCAGATGATCCGCCCGTTCCGCGACGAGGTCGAGCGCTATGGCCACTACAGCCTCGCGGCGGAGTCGATGTACGACCATCCCTTCCAATGGGGATCGAAGCGAACCGGGCCTGACCTCGCCCGCGTCGGCGACCGCTACTCCAACGAGTGGCATGTCCAGCACCTGAGCGCGCCACGCTCGGTCGTGCCGGAATCGAACATGCCGAGCTACGGCTACCTGAAGGACACGCCGCTCACGGTCGCGAACTTCTCCACTCACCTGGTGGCGAACGCGCGGGTCGGCGTCCCCTACACCGAGGAGATGATCGCCAACGCCGAGGCCGACCTGAAGGCGCAGGCTGATCCCGATGCGGATATGTCGGGTGTCGAAGCGCGCTATCCGAAAGCCAAGCAGGGCGATTTCGACGGCAACCGCCAGGCGCTGACAGAAATGGATGCGCTGGTCGCCTACCTGCAGATGCTCGGCACGCTGGTGGACTTCTCCACCTACGACCCCGCCACCGGCTACCGTTAAGGAGGGCGCGTTGGATACCTACACTGCAATGCGGCAGTTCGCCGATTCCTGGGCACTGCTCGCGATGACGATCTTCTTTGTCGGCGTCGTCATCTTCGCCTTCCGGCCCGGTGGCAGGAAGGCTGCGGAGCGAGCCGCCCAGATCCCCTTCAACGACGACATGCCGGAACCACGCTGATGAGCCACAAAGAGATCGACGACGTTTCCGGCGTACCCACCACCGGCCATGAATGGGACGGCATCAAGGAACTCGACAACCCCATGCCGCGCTGGTGGGTGTGGACCTTCTACGCCACAATCGTATGGGCGCTCGGCTATGCGATCGCTTATCCGGCATGGCCGCTGATCACGTCCGCGACGAGCGGCGTGCTGGGGTACTCCAGCCGTGGCGAACTCCAGGCTGAACTCGCGGCAGCCGAGGCCGCGAAGGCGGCGTATGTGGCGGCGGTCAAGGAGAAACCGGTCGATGCGATCCTTGCCGACGAGGCGCTTCGCACCTTCGCCGCGTCGGCGGGCGCCGCCGCGTTCAAGGTCAACTGCATCCAGTGTCACGGCACCGGCGCGGCCGGGTCGCCCGGTTTCCCGAACCTCAACGACGACGACTGGCTGTGGGGCGGGAAGCCGGCGGATATTCTCCAGACCATCTCGCATGGCGTACGCTTCGCGGGCGATGCCGAGACGCGCGTATCCGAGATGCCGGCCTTCGGCGAGATGCTGGAGCGACCGCAGATCGCCGAGGTGAGCGCCTTCGTCGCGAGCCTCACCGGGACGCCCGACCAGCCCGATCTCGTCGAGGCGGGACGGACCGTCTACGCCGACAATTGCGCTGCCTGCCACGGCGACACCGCCAAGGGCAACCGCGAGCTGGGTGCTCCGGATCTGACCGACGCGATCAGCCTCTACGGCACGGGCGAATCGGCCGTCGCAGCGCAGGTCGCCAGGCCGAAGCACGGCGCCATGCCGGCATGGGCGGGACGCCTTGGAGATGTCACGGTCAAGGAACTGACCGTCTACGTCCACTCCCTCGGGGGCGGGGAGTAGGCGGCGGCCGGCCGGCGGGAAGCCACCGGGAGAGCGGCGCCCGCATGATCCGGCCATAGAAGGCCCGGCGCCACCCGCCGGGCCTTCGGCGTTGCCGCTTGACATGCGTCAAGGCGCCTTGCGCCGCCAGGGTTCAAAGCACGGCGGAACTGGAATTGCGGGAGCAGCCGCGTGAGCACCGTCGACATCGAACGCATCGAGGCACAGCCGGTCAATTCGGCGAAGGTGCGCCAGCCGCTCTACGCGGCGCGCAAGAAGATCTTCCCGAAGCGCGCGACGGGCAGCTTCCGACGCTTCAAGTGGCTGGTGATGGCTATTACTCTCGGCATCTACTATCTGACGCCGTGGCTGCGGTGGGACCGTGGTCCCTATGCACCCGACCAGGCCGTGCTGGTCGATCTCGCCAACCGGCGCTTCTACTTATTCTTCATCGAGATCTGGCCGCAGGAGTTTTATTACGTGGCCGGCCTGCTGGTGATGGCGGGCATCGGCCTCTTCCTCGTCACATCGACGGTCGGCCGCGCCTGGTGCGGCTACACGTGCCCGCAGACCGTGTGGGTGGATCTTTTCCTCGTCGTCGAGCGCGCGATCGAGGGCGACCGCAATGCCCGCATCAGGCTCGATGAAGGTCCCTGGACCGTCCGCAAGCTGGGACTGCGAACCGTCAAGCACGCGATCTGGGTCCTGATCGCGGTGGCGACCGGCGGTGCCTGGATATTCTACTTCGCCGATGCGCCGACGCTTCTCAGGGAAGTGGTCACCGGCGGAGCGGCGCCTGTCGCCTACATCACGGTCGCAGTCCTTACCGCGACGACCTATACGTTCGGCGGGCTGATGCGCGAGCAGGTCTGCACCTACATGTGCCCATGGCCGCGCATCCAGGCCGCGATGCTTGACGAGCATTCGCTGACGGTGACCTACAATGACTGGCGCGGCGAGCCGCGCTCGCGCCACGCCAAGAAGGCGCTGGCCGCCGGCCACAGCGTCGGCGACTGCGTCGACTGCAACGCCTGCGTCGCCGTCTGCCCGATGGGCATCGACATTCGCGACGGTCAGCAGCTCGAATGCATCACCTGCGCGCTCTGCATCGACGCGTGCGACGTCGTGATGGACAAGCTCGGGCGCGAACGCGGCCTGATCTCCTATTCGACGCTTTCCGACTATTCCGCCAACATGGCCGTCGCCACGGCGGGCGGCACGCGGGCGATCGATCCGGGACTCGTGCGGAACGCCGCCGGCAAGCTTGCCGACGGGATCGCGCACTTTCACCTGGCCAAGATCTTCAGGGCGCGGACATTCGTCTACATGACGATATGGACCCTGGTGGGGTTGGGGTTGCTCTACGCGCTGATCAGCCGCGACCGTCTCGAGGTCAACGTGCTGCACGACAGAAATCCGCAGTTCGTCGTGTTGTCGGACGGGTCGATCCGCAACGGCTACACGGTGAAGCTGCTCAACATGATCCCCGAGCCGCGGACCATCATCGTGACTTTGCAGGGCTTGCGGGGTGCCCAGATGACGGTCACCGGCATCGACCAACCCGAGGACCGTTCGGTCGCGATCCTCGTGGAGCCCGATCGCCTCAAGACGCTGCGCGTGTTCGTCCGGCAGCCGGCGGAAGAAGTCGCCGGCGCTGCGCAAAGCTTCAACTTCGTGGTCGAGGACAAGGCGAGCTTCGAGAGCGACGTCTACACCGCCACCTTCAACGCACCGGAGCCGGTCCAATGAGAGCCATCGAGCGAAACCGCGAATTCACCGGGTGCCACATGCTGGCGATCATGCTGGGCTTCTTCGGGGTGATCATTGCGGTCAACGTGACGATGGCGGTCATTGCGCGGACGAGCTGGACAGGCTTCGTGGTCAAGAACTCCTACGTTGCCAGCCAGGAATTCAACGGCCGCCTCGCCGAGGCGCGCGCGCAGGCGGCGTTGGGCTGGACGGAGACGCTGACGATCGCCGACGGTCGCGTCGGCTTCACCCTGATCGATCGCGACGGCCGGCCCGTGCGGATGACTGCTTCGACGCTGACCCTGAAGCGTCCTGCCTACGAAAGCGAGGACGAAGTGGTGCAGCTAGCCGTCGGAGCGGGCGGCGCCAGCGCCACGCATGCCGTGCGGGACGGCATCTGGATCGCGACCATCGAGGCAGACGTCGGGCTCGAGCATCCTTTCATCGATGCGCGCCGCATCGTCGTCAGCGGCGGGAGGCTGCAATGAGTTGCTGTGCGCCCGGGTCCGAGACAAGGCTCGGCACGCTGGAGGCATTGCCGGCCGACGACGAGATGAAGCTCGCCGCGCGGCCGCTCGGCGAGGGCCGCTGGCAGGTGGAGCTCGCTGTGCCCGCTGTCCATTGCGGCGCCTGTATCCAGACCGTCGAACGCGCGCTCGGGCGCCTCGATCGGGTCGAGGCGGCGCGCGTCAATCTCTCCACTCGGCGGGTGGCGGTCCGCTGGCATGGCGAACAGGTGCCGCCGATAGTTGGCACGCTCGCGTCACTCGGCTACCCGCCCAACCTTTTCGACGAGACTGCCGACAAGGGTGACGGCACGCTCGCCGAACTGATCCGCGCGGTCGGCGTCTCCGGCTTCGCGGCAGGCAACATCATGCTTCTCTCCGTCTCAGTCTGGTCGGGCGCGGAGGGTGCGACGCGCGACCTGTTCCACTGGGTGTCGGCGCTGATCGCGCTGCCGGCGCTCGCATTCGCAGGGCGCATCTACTACCGCTCGGCGTGGAGCGCGCTCCGGCACGGCAGGATGAACATGGACGTGCCGATCGCCATCGGGGTCACGCTCGCCTATGCGATGAGCCTCCACGAGACGGTCAACCATGGTCCGCACGCCTATTTCGATGCGTCGGTCACCCTGCTGTTCTTCCTGCTGATCGGCAGGACGCTCGATCATGTCATGCGCGACAGGGCGCGCGCCGCCGTGACCGGCCTTGCCCGGCTGGCGCCGCGCGGTGCGCTGGTGGAGAACAGCGACGGCAGCCGCGATTACCGCCCGGTCGGCGAAATCCAGCCCGGGATGCGGCTGCTCATCGCCGCCGGCGAGCGGATTCCGGTCGATGCCGAGGTTAGGGACGGCGCATCGGATCTCGACATGTCGGTCGTGACCGGCGAGAGCCGGCCGGTGCCCGTGCAGAAAGGCGAGACCGTGCGCGCGGGTACGCTCAACCTGACGGGACCGCTGGTATTGAAGGCGCTGAAGCCTGCTTCGGACTCCTTCCTGGCCGAAATGGTCAGGATGCTGGAGGCCGCGGAGGGCGGCAGGGCGAGATACCGACGGATCGCCGAGCGTGTTTCGGCTCTCTACGCGCCGGTCGTCCATCTGACGGCGCTCGCGACGTTCGTGGGGTGGGTCGCCCTCGACGGCGACTGGCACAAGGCAATGACCATCGCCATTGCCGTGCTGATCATCACCTGTCCCTGCGCGCTTGGGCTCGCGGTGCCGATCGTGCAGGTCGTCGCGGCGCGCCGGCTCTTCGAGGCGGGCATCATGGTCAAGGACGGGTCGGCCATGGAAAGGCTGGCGGAGGCCAACCATGTCGTCTTCGACAAGACCGGGACGCTGACGCTAGGCCGGCCGGCGCTCGACAATGCGGCGTCGGTGCCGCCGAAGTTTCTCGCGATCGCAGCCGAACTCGCCGTCCGGTCCCGCCATCCGCTGTCGCAGGCGGTCGCAGTACATGCAGGTCCTGTGTCACCCCTCGATTTTGAACGCGTCGTCGAGCAACCCGGCGCGGGCATCGAGGGCAGGTCAAACGGCAAGCTGTGGCGGCTCGGACGACCTTCCTGGGCAAGCAACACCGCAGGCAACGATTCCGGCGTCGTCCTCAGTCGGGATGGCGTGGAGATGGCACGGTTCGTCTTCCGGGACACGTTGCGCCCCGACGCGGCGATGACCGTTGCCGCGCTGGAAAAGTCGGTCGGCGCAGTCGAGATGCTTTCGGGCGATGATGCCGACGCGTGTGCGAACATTGCCAGGTCGCTCGGCATCGAGCGATTTAGGCCGCGCCTCATGCCGGCCGGCAAGGTCGCCCGGATCGAAGCGCTGCAGGGTCAGGGCAATCGCGTGCTGATGATCGGCGACGGGCTGAACGACGCGCCGGCGCTCGGTGCAGCCCATGTCTCCATGGCGCCGGCGAGCGCCGCCGATGTCGGCCGCAACGCGGCGGATTTCGTCTTCCTCCGAGACAGCCTGTCGGCTGTTCCGTTCGCCCGCGACGTGGCGGCCCGGGCAGGTGTACTGATCCGACAAAATCTGGCGATGGCGATCATCTACAATTTCATCGCCGTGCCGATCGCGATTCTCGGCCACGTCACGCCGCTGGTAGCGGCTATCGCCATGTCGACATCGTCCATCCTGGTGATCGCCAACGCGCTCCGTCTCGGAGTTCGCGCAGCACGCCCGAGCCATCCGCGCATATCCGCGGAGGCGGCGGCATGACAACGCTTGTCTACCTTATACCCGTTGCGCTTTTTCTCGGTGGCCTCAGCCTGATCGCGTTCCTGTGGGCGTTGCGCAGCGGTCAGTACGAGGATCTGGATGGTGCCTCGGTGCGGATACTTGCAGACGACGAACCGCAGCCCGTCAACGAAGACGGCGCGAAAGCCAGAATCTGACATCCGCAGGCTCTACTCATACAACCCTTGGTCGTCTCCCGCGTCTGCGGCGCGTCCGCGCCGGCTTTGCGGAGTTTCGTTTTTGCCTCCACGTTTCACATCGATTGGCCAGGACGCAGCTTGCGCCCCGGATCACAAACATGTGTCCCGATGAGGCTGCTCTCGCTTGTCCGAGCCTTGTTCTGAAAGGCGTATTCACCCCGCATTCAGCCGCAAACTGCGAATTACCCCGGCAATACGGACGGCAACGGAATCGAATGGTTCGACCGGGCGCCCCGTAGAAAATGGTGCGAAGCGCGCAGGCTCGACGGCTCTCCACAATTCCGTCCCGATTGCGCATTTCACTCCACAACCAAGCAAGGCCGCCCGCGGGGGCCGGCCAACGGAAAGGTCCGGAGAAATGAAAAAGTCTCTCGTCAATGGGCTGCTCGTCGCGGCCGTCGTCGCAACCCCTGTCACTGTGAGCACCGCCATGGCAGACACCGTCAAGGGCGCGCAGATCAACAGCGCGCAGTTCGACCCGACCAAGGGCGATTCCTGGAGCGAGGAGCAGATGCGCGAAGCAATGCCCGTCGCCAGCGAGTTGAGCCGCAGCCGTTCGTTCAGCGGCGGAATCGGTTCGCGTTCGCTCGTAGGCAAGCCGTTCAAGTCGCCTTCGTCCAACGGCTCCGAGTAACCACAGTTCAGGGCCGGGACTGGACACCGTCCGGGCTCTGATATCTAATCGTTCAGGTTGCGGCCGAGGCCGCAACCTGACACAATATCGACCTTCAACTTTCTCTTTCGGCCAGGGTGGGGCTATGCTCGAATCTCGTTCAAAATTGAAGATTGCACTGCTGGGCGCCGGCACTGCCGTTGGCCTGGTCATGTTCGCCGGCGCGGCTTCGGCTCAGGACGACCGCGCGCTCGAGCTCCGGTCGCTGACGCTGACCGAAGAGCAGAGCAAGGGCATCGAGTGGACCGAAACGGAGCAGGAAGAGGCGCGCGAGTTGCCGATTCCGATGCTCAAGCAGTCCGACATCAAGCCGGCCTCGAAGGGGCCGAGCAGCCGCAAAATGCCGACCGCGGTCAAGCAGGCATCGGTAGCTGAAGGTGCAGCCGACATGGCTGGCGCTCCGGCGCCGGAAAAATTTGTTGGCAAGATCTTCTTCAAGAAGGAAGATGGCAACTATGTCTGCAGTGGCTCGTTCATCAGCAAGAACGTCGTGCTGACCGCCGCTCACTGCGTGCAGGACATGGATACCGCTGAATACTACAGCAACTTCCTCTTTGCACTGCAGTACAACAACGGCAAGCAGGTTTCGCGACACAAGTCGCGCTGCATCGGTGTGTTTAACGGCTGGACGATGGGCAACGAGGACGGCAACGAGCCGTATGAGTGGGACTACGCGATGGTTCTCGTTGATCGCAATTCGTCGGTCGGCAATCTCGGTGTATGGGCTCCGTCGCAGGGCGACGTCGAGGCTGCGTCGCCGATGGGGTACCCGGTCGCCATCAATGACGGCCAAACTCTGAGCCGAGTTGACGCGCAGATCGATCCGTTCCCGTTCGGCGAACTGGCAATCATGCGCGCCGCGCATGACAACAAGGACTTCCAGGGTGGTTCGAGCGGTGGTCCGTGGATCTACAACCCGAGCCCTGATGTTGGTGAAGACTCGAACCTCGTGATTGGTATCAATTCGTTCGGCTTCGACGACGATCCGCTGTCGATGTTCGGGCCGTCGATGCCTTATTTCAACGAGCTCTATCAGTTCGTGTCGAACGGCTGCAAGTAACCGTCACAGCCGCATAACAATCCGGCCGGGGAAGAGGCGCGCGCCATGAGATTTCGTGCCAGCTCGCTTCTTTCCCGGCTTGTTTTTTGCCTGTCCGCGTTCACCGCGGTCCCGGCGATGGCGGCCGACCGGGCGCTGATCGTCGGCATCTCCAAGTATGTTGGCGAGGCGCAGTTCGAGATCGCGGATCTGAACGGCCCGGCGAACGACGCCACCCAGTTCTGGCGCCTGCTGAAGTCTCGCGGTTTCGCCGACGAGAACATGACCGTACTGGCGGACGAGGTCCCCGACGGCCCCGCGTTTCCCAAATCGAAGGCCGATCCGACGCTTGCGGCGATCGAAGCCGAACTTGAGGCGCTGGCCTCGGCCGACTACGAGCCGGGCGACGTGGTCATCTATTATCATTCCGGACACGGCGTTACTGCGCCGGACGACAATCCCGCCGCCGAGCCGGAGCCGGAGGCGCAGGGCCGGGACCAGGTTCTGCTGCCGCGCGATGCCGGCCGGTTCATGGACGACGACTTTCGCATCCAGAATGGCCTCTACGACGACAAGCTCGGCGAATACCTCAATCGCATCAAGGCGAAGGGCGCGACCGTCTGGGTGGTGATCGACGCCTGCAACAGCGGCGGCGTCACGCGTGGCGTCGACGGTTCGGGCGACGTGCAGGTCAAGGGCGTTGAGCCCGAGAAGCTTGGCATTACGGCGGACGACTTCGCCAAGGCAGGTGCCGCTGCACAGGGAACGGGCACGCGTGGGGCCGACCGCACCGGCATGGTCGAGACGCGGGGCGGGGCCGGCGAAGGCAAGATCATCGGCTTCTACGCCGTCGATTCCTACAACCTCGCCTATGTGCGCAGCTTCAAGCCGGCGCAGCATCAGGAACCGGCAATCTTCACGCCGCCAGCGCGTCCGCAGATGAGCGTTTTCACGCGCCATCTTGTCGACGCGCTCGATGCCGGCACAGCGAACACCTATCAGGAACTGTTCGTCGAGGTCCTTGCGCGGCTGAACGCCGACGAGGTGAACGCCAGCAATCCGCGGCCGGTCGCTGACGGCGCGACGAGCGAGCCGCTGCCCGGCAAGGCGAGCGAGGCGAGCCGCGTGCTGGCGCTGGTCGCAGGGGATGGCCGCATGAACGTGGGCGCCGGCGTGCTGCAGGGCTTCGACGAGGGCGCAGGCATCACGCTGTTTTCGCGTGGGGAGAATCCGGAGCCGGTCGGCGAGGCGACGATCGAGCAGGCCACCGCGGTCAGCAGCATTGCGTCGGGGATCACCTGGAAGGGCGGCGCTGCACCTGCTCTCGACCAGCCCTTCGCGGTTCGCGTCAGCAGGCCGGTTGCCAGCATGGACTATCGCATCGCGCGGCCATCCGGCAGCGATGATGCCGCCAAGCGTGCCGACCGGCTTGTGACGGAAGCCTTCGGCGACGCGACTGCGCAGACGGAATATGGCGTCGAACTGGCGGCGGCGGACGATCACGAAACGGCGCTTGCCTTGCAGGTCGCCGACGGCCAGCTCTGGCTGGCTCCCTCGGGGCGCCCGCTCGTCACCGATCCGAATGCTTTCGACCAGCCCTACAGCATCGAGCTCGACGGCGAGGACGACAAGGTCAAGGAGCAGATCCGTGACGCGGCCTGGCGGCTGGCGAGAGCGGAGAAGCTGGTTCGCGTCGCGACGCTGTTCCCCGGCAGCAACGAGAATGGCGTCGTCTTCAAGGCAGGACGTTACCGTGAAGGACCTGTCGCCATGGAAGGTCGAAAGGCCTGCGAGCCGCGCGACCGGCTGACCGACGAGGAACGCTCCAAGCTATCCTCCGTCGAAGAGGGCGACATCCTCAGCGCAGGCAATTGCGACGTGGTGTACGTGTCCGTCGAGAACCGGTCCTCCACGCGGGCCTACTTCGTCGCGCCGTTCTATGTCGAGGCGCGGGGCGCGGTCATGGCGCTCCTGAACACGAAGGGCAATGTCGCAAGCAACAATTGCGCCTACGACCTGCCCGCCGGTTCCGCGAGCAACCTGTCGTTCGAGGTCCAGGTCAATACGTGGGACGGCGAAGGCAACCGCCCCCTCCCGGTCGGGCGCGAGCACATCGTTCTGCTGGCCATCGAGAAGGACGATACGCGCAGCCCTCCGCCGTTCTGCGCACTCGAACAGGAATCGCTTGTGAAAACGCGCGCGGTCGGCAACGACGACTCGGCGGTCGCCTCGCTCTTCAATTCGGTGGCAGGTGGTACGCGCGGTACGACGTCCGTCAAGGACATCTCCATGCAGGCCTACAAGCTCGAGCTCGACGTCGCGCCCTGAGGCGCGACCGAGACTCGCGGGTCCAGCAGTTATTATGCCGCTGTACGAGCAGCGGCACCGACCAGCTTTTCTGGAAGGACGATGTCAGCCGCGATCTCCGCGCGGCTCATCGCCATGTGCAGGTTTGCGTTGACGAACCCGGCCGGCGAGCCGCAGTCGAATGTCGTCCCGGCGTAGACGAAGGGCCGGATCGAAGAGACGTCCATCATCGAGACGAGTGCGTCTGTCAGCTGTATCTCTCCTCCCTTGCCGGGTTCCTGGTTTTCCAGAAGCGAAAAGATCTGCGGTTGCAGGATGTAGCGACCGGAGATGAAGAAGTTCGATGGCGCAGTTCCCGGTGCCGGCTTCTCGACCAGCGCGTCGATCACCGGTCCATCGGCAGTCGGGTGCAGGGACACGATGCCGAACTTGTGGGCCTCCTCCGGCCGGCAGCGCTCCACCGCGATGATGTTGCCGCCATGCCTGTCGTAGACACAGGTCATGCCGGCGAGACACGGCTCCTCGCTCGCCATCAGCATGTCGGGCAGGAGCACCGCGAACGGCTCGTCGCCGATGATGTGGCGCGCGGTCCAGACAGCATGGCCAAGGCCACGTGCCTCCTGCTGACGCACGAAAGAAATTGAGCCCGCGCCGGGGGTGCGCGACGACAGGCGTTCGGCAAGGGCATGTTTGCCACTGGTCCGCAGCGACATGTCGAGTTCGACCGCACGGTCGAAATGATCCTCGATCGCCGACTTCATCCGGCCGGTGACGATCACTACATGTTCAATTCCGGAGCGGAACGCCTCCTCGACGATGTAGTCGATGACCGGGCGGTCAACGACCGGCAGCATCTCCTTTGGCACGCTCTTGGTGGCCGGAAGCATACGCGTACCAAAACCGGCGGCCGGGATGACTGCCTTGCGGATCGGTTTGTTCATGGTGCGGTGGCTCCGGGCAGAACGTTCGGCGGATGCCGACGTGACCGCCATACAACACGTCTATGACGGGCCGGTTCCGTTGCGCTGCAAAAATTCTGTTTCGCACTGCAACAAAACTTGTCGCCTTTAGACCCTGTTCGGACGCAACCGTATCGCCCTCAATCGGTTTAGGAGTACTGCCCCTCCGACCAAGGCTTTCACATTCGATGAATATCCAGACCGATCCCGCCCGGCTGCGCACCACGCCAGTCCCGGTGCCGGGGCCCGTCGAACTGCCGATCCGCGGCGCGTTCTCGCACGAGGGAAATCTGCGCAAGCTCGGCGCGTCGCTGGCGCGCGGCGAGGCCACGATCGCTCCGGCTCCGGGGGCGATCGATGTGCGCGGCCGTGCACGCGAAGCCGCGCGCGAAATCCTGACTGTCGTCGAGGCCGCGGGGCAGGCACAGCAGGACGGCGAGCCGATCACGCCCGCGGCGCAGTGGCTGCTCGACAACCACTACCTGGTCGAGGACACGATCCTTCAGGTTCGACGCGACCTGCCGCGACGCTTCTACAATCGCCTCCCGACCATCGTGCTGCCGACTGGCGAGCGCGTGCCGCGCGTCCTCGCCATCGCCTGGCTCTACGTCGCCCACGCCGACAGCCTGGTCTCGTTGCCCGGCTTCGAAGCCATGGTGGAGGGTTTCCAGGAAGTCGAGCCGCTTAAGATCGGTGAGCTCTGGGCGCTGCCTTCCGTCCTGCGGTTCGTGCTGATCGAGAACCTGCGGCGGCTGGCCCTGCGCGTCGACAGGGCACGGCGCATGCGCAAGGCGGCAAACGGCGTAGCCGACCAGATCCTGGCGACGCGCTCGGACGACGACGATGTCCGGATTCTCGAACGCCATGCAGATCACGCGAGCGATACCACCTTCGCAACGCAACTTCTGTTCCGGCTTCGAGACGGCTCGCGCAGTACCGGCCGTGCGCTTGCATGGCTCGAAACCGAGCTCGAGCGCTCCGGTAGCGACGCCGAAGAAATCACGCTCTCCGAGCACGCGACACTGTCGTCGGGCAACGTCACGACCGGCAACATCGTGCGGGGGCTCAGGCTCATCAACGACATCGAGTGGACCGGCTTCTTCGAAAAGGCGAGCCGGGTCGATGCGCTACTGCGGGAGGCGACCAATTTCAGCCGGCTGGATTTTGCGTCGCGCGACCAGTACCGGCTTGCGATCGAGGAACTGGCCAAGCGTTCCGTGTCGAGCGAGACGGACGTGGCGCGCACCGCCATCGACATGGCGAAAGCTGCCGGCGTGGATATCGGTTTCCTTCTGGTCGGGGAGCGCCGTGCGGAGCTCGAATCGGCGCTCGGCTACAAGTTGCCGGCATCGCAGAGCCTGTACCGTTTCTGGCGCGAACTGAAATGGGTCGGGATTGTCGGCCCGACGTTGGTCTTCTCGGCATTCATGCTGTCTCTGATCGGCGGCGCACTGTCTGGCGTCGGAGTCAACGGCTGGCCGCTGGCGCTGATGCTTGTCCTGTCCGCGCTGCCGGTGGCCGAGGCAGCGCTTGCGTTCTTCAACACCATCGTCTCGCTGACCGTGAAGCCCTCGCGGCTGGTCGGCTACGACTACAAGGACGGTGTTCCGGAGGCAGCGCGAACTCTTGTGGTCGTGCCGACGCTGGTCGGTTCCCGCGACGATGTCGAGGATGCGCTGCGGAATCTAGAGGTGCATTACCTTGCGAACATGCATGGCGACCTGCATTTCGCACTGCTTTCCGACTGGCCGGACAGTTCGTCGGAACAGACTGCGGGCGACGTCGAACTCCTTGCCTTCGCGCGGGACAAGATCGCCGAACTCAACCGCGCCTATCCGCGTACCGGCGCGGAAAGGTTCCATCTTCTTCACCGGCGCCGCCTCTACAACGAGGCGGAGGGCTGCTGGATGGGATGGGAGCGCAAGCGCGGCAAGTTGCATGAACTGAACAGCCTGCTGCGTGGAGACCGCGACACAACCTTCCTCGCCCCCGAGACGCCTTTGCCCGATGGCGTCCGCTATGTCATGACCGTCGACGCCGACACCCGCAGCACCCGCGGCGCGGTCGCAAAGCTCGCGGGCAAGCTCGACCATCCCCTCAATCGTCCGGTTTTCGACGCGAAGGGCCGAATGGAGGCGGGTCATGCGATCCTGCAACCGCGCGTCAGCGCGTCGCTGACGACGGGCGACGAGGCGTCGTTCTTCCAGCGCGTATTCTCGTCGAACCGCGGCATGGATCCCTACGTCTTTGCCGTGTCTGACACGTATCAGGACCTGTTCGGTGAGGGCAGCTTCACCGGCAAGGGGCTCTACGATGTCGATGCCATGGAGAAGGCGCTAGACGGCCGCATCCCCGAAAACGCGGTGCTCAGCCACGATCTACTGGAAGGCGCCTATTGCCGCTCCGCGCTCGCGTCTGATGTGGAACTGGTCGAGGACTATCCCACCCGCTATTCGGTCGATGCATCGCGTCACCATCGCTGGGCAAGAGGCGACTGGCAGCTCCTCGGCTACGTCTTCGACCCTCGATCCGGGGTGCCCGGCCTGTCGCGCTGGAAGATGATCGACAATCTTCGCCGGTCGCTCACGCCAATCCTATGGGTGATGGCGTCGATCGCAGGCTGGACTTTGCTGCCCGTGACCCTGGCGGCGCAGTTCCAGGCGCTTCTGATCCTGCTCCTGTTCTTCGGCCTGACCTTCGATGTCGTCAACTCGCTGTTCCCGAGCAATCCCGAGGTGACGCCTTCCGGACACTTCGCATCGACGGCCCGCGATGCGGCGTTCGCTTCCGCACAGGTTGCCCTGCGCATCATCTTCATCGCGCATGTCGCGTGGTCGATGCTCGATGCTATCCTGCGGACGCTTCACCGGCTTTTTGTCAGCCGCCGCAAGCTGCTCGAGTGGCGTACCGCCTCGCAGGCTGCGAAGAGCGGTGCCAACACGGCGGCGGGCTATTATCGCTCCATGTGGGCGGCGCCGGCCATCGGCTTCGTCGGTCTCGCCATACCGCTGACGGCGGATTCCACAGGTGCCTGGGTCGCAGCCTTTTTCTCCCTGCTCTGGGTGGGATCGCCGGCAGTGGCGCTGCTCGTCAGCCGCTCGGCGGAAACCGAGGACCGGCTCGAAGTGGCGCCCGACGACGCCGAGACGCTGCGTGCAGTCGCCCGGAAGACGTGGCTCTATTTCGAGACCTTCGTTACGGAAGAGCACCAGCATCTGCCGCCGGACAACTTCCAGGAAACGCCGGAACCGGTGGTTGCGGCACGTACGTCGCCGACGAACATCGGCGTCTACCTCCTGTCGGTGATCTCGGCCCGTGACTTCGGATGGCTGGGGCTCAGCCAGGTTGCCGGGCGCCTCGGTTCGACGCTTTCCAGCCTCGAGCGGATGGAGCGGTTCCGCGGCCACTACTACAACTGGTACGAGACGCGTTCGCTCAGGCCGCTCCTGCCGCTCTACATTTCCAGCGTTGACAGCGGCAACCTGGCCGGCCATCTGCTCGCCGTATCGGCCGCCTGCCGTGACTGGGCAGAGGCCCCGGCCGCGCATCTGCAGGGCGATTTCCTCGGCATCGTCGATGCGACACGGATCCTTGGGCAAGCGCTCGAATCGCTGCCCGACGATCGCCGGTCGCTGCGGCCGCTCCGCCGGCGTCTGCAGGAGCGGATCGCCGGCATGCGCCGCGCCGTCGAGACGCTGCGCAACGAACCGGAGACGTCCGCGATCCGGACGATCAACCTGACGGTGCTTTCGGCCGACATCACGAAGCTCGCCAACGCTATCCACGACGAGACGAAGTCGGCTCGCAGCGAGGACCTCGCGCTCTGGGCGGGGAGGCTCGCGGCATGCTGCGAGGCGCATTTCGCGGATTCGCACTACGACAGCGCCGCGGTCGAGGCATTGCGCAAGCAGCTCGCTGAGCTGTCGCGGCGCGCCCGGCAGATTGCCTTCGACATGGATTTCTCGTTCCTGCTCCGACAGGATCGCAAGCTCCTGTCCATCGGCTATCGCGTTGCCGAGCACCAACTGGACGAGGCCTGCTACGATCTGCTCGCCTCGGAGGCGCGGCTGACCAGCCTCTTCGCCATCGCCAAGGGCGACGTACCGACGGAACATTGGTTCAGGCTCGGGCGGCCGATCACCGAGATCGGCTTCCGTGGTGCACTGGTGTCGTGGTCGGGCTCGATGTTCGAATACCTGATGCCGCCACTGGTCATGAAGGAGCCGCAAGGTGGCATCCTGAACCAGACCAGCCGTCTCATCGTGCGCAAGCAGCGCAGCTACGGGCGCGCGAAGCGCATTCCGTGGGGCATTTCGGAGTCCGCCTACAACGGCCGCGACCGCGAGATGACGTACCAGTACACGAACTTCGGCGTGCCCGGGCTCGGCCTGAAGCGCGGCCTGGGTCAGAACCTGGTCGTGGCACCCTACGCGACAATCCTCGCCGCGCAATTCGATCCCGGTGCGGCGGTCGCCAATCTGTTGCGACTGAAGGCGATCGGGGCCATGGGCCGCTACGGCTTCCACGACGCGGTCGACTACACGCCGGCCCGGCTGCCTGCAGGGTCGACAAGAGCCGTCGTGCACAACTACATGGCCCACCATCACGGCATGTCCATCGTGGCCATCGCCAACGTCGTGTTCGAGGGTCGCATGCGCGACCGCTTCCACAGCGATCCCGTGATCGAGGCAGCCGAACTTCTGCTGCAGGAAAAGGCGCCACGCGACATTCCCGCGACGTCGATCCGCGCGGAGGCCGGTGAACGGGTGCAGACGACGGAGGCGGAGCACAGCCCCGATACGCGCCTCGTGCTAGATCCGGCTCGCGCTATTCCGGCGATCAACCTGATGTCGAACGGCCACTACAGCGTCATGGTCTCGACGACGGGATCCGGCTACAGCCGCCTCGACGACCTGGCGGTGACGCGCTGGACCGCCGACCCGACGGCAGATCGCAACGGGACGTTCCTGTTCCTGACGGACGCGGACAGCGGCGACTGGTGGTCCGCCACTCACGAGCCGAAGCAGGCGGCGGGCGAGATGTCGGAAGCGCTCTTCCGCGACGATATCGCGACGTTCGTGAAGACTGTCGGGACCTTGCGCAGCCAGGTCGAATGCATCGTCGTGTCAGAGGGCAATGGCGAGGCCCGCCGGCTGACCCTCTGGAACGACGGCACGGCAGATCGGCAGATCGACGTGACCTCCTATGCCGAGGTCGTGCTCAGTGCCGAGGCCTCCGACGCTGCCCATCCGGCCTTCTCGAAGATGTTCGTGAAGACCGCGATCGAAGAAGACGGGCGGATGATCCGCGCGGTTCGCCAACCCCGGAACCACGGCGAGCCGACACCGTCGCTCGCGCATTTCGTTACCACCGGACCCGGTGTCACACGCGCCTTCCAGGCCGAGACGGACCGGCGCGCTTTCATCGGCCGCGGCCGGTCGATCGCGAACGCCGCGGCGTTCGATCGCGGTGCCACGCTTTCGGGCGCGCAGGGCTTCACGCTCGATCCGGCCATGGCAATCCGCTGCCGGCTGAAGGTACCGGCCGGCAAGAAAGTTTCGCTCACCTATTGGACGATAGCGGGGCACGATCCGGAGGCGCTCGACTCCGCCATCCAGCGATGCGGGCATGCCGAAAGTTTCCAGCGGCAGGCGATGATGGCGTGGACGCGCAGCCAAGTGCAGACCCGGCATGTGGGGTTGCCGCTGGCAGAGGCTGCCGGTGTCCAGAAGCTCGCACGCCACCTGATCTATCCGAATCCCGTCTTGCGCGCCGCCCCGGAAGTGATCGCTGCCGGGCTCGGGCCGCAATCGGCGCTCTGGCCGACCTCGATCTCCGGCGATTTCCCGATCCTTGCCCTTCGGATCGGCGATGTCGCCGACCTGGAGATCATCGCATCCGCCTTGCGCATGCAGGAATATCTGCGCGCCCGCGGGCTGCTGTTCGACCTCGTGGTCGTCAACGAGCAGGCTTCGTCCTACGTTCAGGATCTGCAACAGGCCATCGAGTTCCTGTGCGAGAGCGGGCGTCTGCGTGGACGCGAGCTCGGTCCGCGCCAGCATATCTTCGCCGTGCGACGCGACCTGATGGACGATGTCACATACAAGACCCTGATCGCGTCGGCTCGCGTCGTCCTGCATACACGCAACGGCACGATCCTCGATCAGGTCGAGCGCGCCGAAGCGACGCAAGCCGCGGAGCGTGTTGAGCGGCAGCGCGCATCGGCCGTCGCCGCCCCAAAGCCCTCCGTGCCCGCACGGCCGGGCGCCGGTCGGGTGCCGGCCAACGGGGACGGGCTGACGTTCTGGAACGGCTACGGCGGGTTCGATGACGACGGCCGCGACTATGTCGTGCGACTGGCCGGCGAAACAGTGACGCCGCATCCGTGGATCAACGTGATCTCGAACTCCTCGTTCGGGTTCCACACATCTGCCGAGGGTGCCTCGTTTACCTGGAGCCGCAACAGCCGCGACTTCCAACTGACGCCATGGTCGAACGACCCGGTGACGAACCGGCCGGGCGAGGGCATCTACCTGCATGATCTGGACAGCGGGCGGTCGTTTTCGCCTTTCGCCTGCCTACTGCCTGACGCGGCCTTGTACCACGAGGCGCGCCACGCGCGCGGCATGTCGAGCTTCGAGACGCGAGATGGTCAACTGACCGTGACGGCGACGCAGCTGGTCGATCCGGAACAGTCCGTGAAGCTGACACGCCTCATCGTACGCAACGTTGGTACGACGCGAGCGCGGCTGCGTGTCTATGCCTATGCCGAATGGGTGATGGGCACCAATCGCGCGCGCTCGGCACCTTGCATCGTGCCGGGCTTCGAGGCAGACGCCGGTTTCGTGACGGCGCGCAATCCGTACAGCACCGACTACGGCGACCGGGTCACGTTCCTTGCGAGCGACCGTCCGGCCGACAGTGCCACGGCCGACAGGAAGGAGTTCCTCGGGCAGGGCTCGTCGGAGCGGCCTGCCGCGGTCATCGACGGGCGTACGCTGGCGGGCGTATTCGAGGCCGGCCGCGATCCTTGCGCAGCGATCGCGCGCGACGTTGTCGTCGAGCCCGGCGGAGAAACGAGCGTCACGTTCCTCCTTGGAGATGCCGGTTCGATCGACGAGGCGAGGGCGCTGGTCGCCGACCATGGGTCGCGCGATTTCGAGGCACGTATCGTGGCCAACAGGCAGGCGTGGGACACGTTCTCCGGGACGTTGCAGGTCCAGACGCCGGACAAGGCCTTCGATGCGATGGTTAATACCTGGCTGCCGTATCAGAGCGTCGCCTGCCGCATCCGCGCGCGCTCTGCCTTCTACCAGGCCAGCGGCGCTTTCGGGTTCCGTGACCAGCTGCAGGATACGCTCGCGCTTCTGCTTCACGACCCGTCATTGGCGCGGGGCCAGATTCTCAACGCTGCGTCCCGGCAGTTCAGAGAAGGCGACGTGCAGCACTGGTGGCTGCCCCGCACGGGCGCCGGCGTGCGCACGCTGATTTCCGATGACGTCGTTTGGCTGGCTTACGGCACCCATCGCTACGTCGATGCGACCGGCGACAACGCAATACTGGACGAGTCTCTCGCCTTCATCGACGGACAGAGGCTGGCCGAGGGGCAGCACGACGCATTCTTCACGCCGGAGAAGTCCGACGAGGTTGTGCCGCTCTACGAGCATTGCGCCCGCGCACTTGACCTCGCCATCGAGCGGACCGCGGCGTCTGGCTTGCCGCTGATCCTGGGTGGCGACTGGAACGACGGCATGAACCGCGTCGGCGCCGAGGGCAAGGGCGACAGCGTGTGGCTCGGGTGGTTCCTGTTAAAGACGCTTGGTAGCTTCGCCGGCATTGCGACGATCCGCGGCGACCAGGCGCGGGCACGCAAGTGGAAGCGCCATGCCGAGAAGCTGAAGAAGGCGCTGGAGAACAGCGCATGGGACGGTGCGTGGTATCGCCGTGGCTCGTTCGACGACGGCACCCCGCTCGGTTCCGCGACGTCCAATGAATGCCGGATCGATTCCATCGCCCAATCCTGGTCGGTGCTGTCAGGCGAGGGCGATCCCCACCGCTCGCAGACGGCGATGAACAGCGCCTGGTCCGCGCTGGCTGACCACGAACATGCGCTCATCCAGCTGTTCGATCCGCCGTTCGAAAAGACCGCCGCGGATCCGGGCTACATTCGCAGCTATCCACCCGGCGTGCGGGAAAACGGCGGGCAGTACACGCACGCGGCCTGCTGGTTTGTCTACGCACTGGCGGAGATGGGCCGCGCCGATCTCGCCTGGCAGGCGTTCTCGATGCTCAATCCGGTCAACCACGCGACCGACCGGTCGGACGCCGACCGCTATCGTGTCGAGCCCTACGTCGTAGCGGCGGACGTCTATGCGGGCGGCGACAAGGCCGGACGCGGCGGCTGGACCTGGTACACCGGCTCGGCTGGATGGCTCTACCGCACCGCGGTCGAAGCGATCCTAGGTATCCGGCGCGAAGGCGGTCGGCTTCACATCCGCCCCTGCCTGCCGCCTGACTGGGACGGCTTCAGCGCAACGCTGAGGATCGACGGCTGCAGTTACAGCATTTCGGTATCCCGCGGTGCAGCAAAATCTGTCCTGCTCGATGGCAAGCCGGTGGATGGCGGCATTGCGATCGGCACCAACGGGACACACGTCGTCGATGTCGTCGTCCCTCGGGAGGCAGCAGGCGAGACGGTTGCATCAACCCATGCTCACAATGAAATTCCTTCGAGATCAGCGCTTTAGTGATCACGAATGATGACGGACGGAGTTGGAGTTTGTTGAGGTCGGAGAAACGTTCGCGGCCAGTCGTCATTGTGTCGCCATGGGGGTCGCACTAGCGTCCGGCTTCTGCTGCGATGCACAAAAGACCTTGAGGAACGCGTTCTTTGTCCCTTATCGAAATCTACCGGAGAGCATTAAGCTATCTCGGCGCAGAGCGCGCCAAAGTGGCGCTTATCTGCTCGGCCAATGTGGCCCTTGCCATGGTCACCGTTCTCGAGCCGATCCTGTTCGGCGAAATCATCGACGCGATCGCCGACAAGCGCGGTTTCGTGACGACGCTGGCGATCTGGGCCTCGTTCGGGGCGTTCAATATCATCGCCTTTGTGCTGATCGCGCGCGGCGCAGACAGGCTCGCGCACGAGGTCCGCGCGAAGGTTCTCGCCGACGGCTTCGAGAAGGTACTGGCGATGCCGCTATCCTGGCATCACCGCTACGGCACGTCGAACGCACTGCACATGCTCCTGCGCGCCTCCGAGACGTTGTTCGGCCTCTGGCTTGAATTCATGCGCCAGCATCTCGCCACGGCAGTCGCACTGGTGCTGCTGATCCCGACCGCGCTGGCGGTCGATGTGCGCATGTCGGCGGTACTGCTGTTCCTCGGCGTGTCCTATATCGCCATCAACCGGATGGTGATGCGCCGGACGAAGGACGGGCAGGCTGCCGTGGAGCGTCACTATCATCGCGTTTTCGGCCATGTCAGCGATTCGGTCGGCAATGTCGCCGTGCTGCAGGGTTACGGCCGCATCGCCGAGGAAACCCGGAGCCTGCGCGCCTATGCGGAGGAACTGGTCGCCGCGCAGCGGCCCGTGCTCGACTGGTGGGCGCTTGCGTCCGCGTTGCAGCGTCTCGCGTCGACCGCCTCGATGATGATCGTGCTGCTGATCGGCGCATTGCTCGTCAGCCGCGGCGAACTCCGGATCGGCGACATAGTCGCCTTCACGGGTTTCGCCGCCCTGCTCATCGGCCGGCTCGATCAGGTCACGAGTTTCGTCAATCAGGTGTTCGAGGCACGGGCTCGGCTCGAGGATTTCTACCTCCTTGAAGATGCGAACGCAGACCGCGCCGAACCGCCGCATGCCATCGACATGGAACGCGTGCGGGGCTCGATCCGGTTCGAGAATGTCAGCTTCCGCTTCCCGGGCTCCGCCGCGGGCGTCGAGGACGTCAGCTTCGAGGTGCCGGCCGGCAAGACCGTAGCGATCGTCGGACCGACCGGAGCAGGCAAGACGACGCTGGTCAGCCTGCTGCAGCGGGTCTACGATCCGCAGGAGGGCGCAATCCGCGTCGACGGCATCGACACGCGCAACGTGACGCGCTCGTCGCTGCGCCGCCAGTTCGCGACCGTGTTCCAGGACGCCGGTCTGCTCAACAGGTCGATCGAGGAAAACATCCGCATCGGCCGATCGGGCGCCAGCTACGACGAAGTCCACGCTGCTGCCGCCGCGGCCGCTGCCCACGACTTCATTCTCGACAAGTCGGAAGGTTACGACACGGTCGCCGGCGAACGTGGCGGGCAGCTGTCAGGCGGTGAGCGCCAACGCATCGCGATCGCGCGCGCCATGCTGAAGGACGCGCCTATCCTGGTGCTGGACGAGGCGACGAGCGCACTCGACGTCGAGACCGAGAAACACGTCAAGGAGGCGATCGACAGGCTGCGCCGCGACCGCACCACCTTCATCATCGCCCACCGGTTGACGACAGTCCGTGACGCCGATCTCGTGCTTGTGATGGATAGCGGCAGACTGGTCGAGGCCGGCGGTTTCGACGAACTGGCGCAGCGCGGTGGCCGTTTCTCGGCGCTTCTGCGCGCCGGAGGCCTGACCGGCGATATCGAGCACCGCCCGCATCTTCGGCTTGCGCATTCGAACGAGGCGGCCTGAGGCTAGACCTTACTCGGCTGCCTCCAGCCTCGTCGCCGCCAGTCCCTCGACCAGCGCGCGGCGGTCGACCTTGCCGTTGACGTTCACCGGCAAGGCGTCGACGACCCGGATATCGCCGGGGATCATGTATTCCGGCAGCGTGCGGCGCATCGCCTGGCGTATCTGCTCCGGGGCGCGCTTCGTGCCCGCGCAGAAGCCGACCATGCCTTCGGCCGAACCGTGGATCACCGGCCAGGCGACCGCGGCGACGAGTTCGGTCTCGGCGCCCAATCGCAGATGCGCCTCGACTTCCTCCAGCTCGATGCGGTTGCCTTTGACCTTCACCTGATTGTCGACGCGGCCGAGGTGATGGAAGGTGCCGTCGGCGTCCATTCGGCCGAGGTCGCCGGTCAGGTACCAGCGTTCGCCGCGGATGTCCCGGAAGCGGTCGGCGGTCTGCGCCGCCGCATTGAAATAGCCGATAGCCAGTTGTGGGCCGGACAGCGCGATCTCGCCGGCCTGTCCGGCAGGCATCGGTTCCTGCTTTTCGTCGAGGATCGCGACCTTCATTGTCTCGTACGGCTTGCCGATCGCAAGGATTCCGCGCTCCGCCGTCGTTGCAGGCGGATCGGTCAAGGTCTGGCGCATGCAGATCACGGTGCCCTCGGTCGGGCCGTAGATGTTTTCGACGACGCTATTCGGCGCCGCTTCGGCCCAGGCCTGCGCCGTGCTGACCGGCAACGGCTCGCCGCAGAAGACGGAGAGGCGCAAGGATGGGAGGACGCCGGGCTTCAGCGCGCCCGTGCGGCGCATACCGTTGGCGATGGTCGGCACGGACAACCAGGCGGTGATCCCGTTCGACCGGACGAAGCGGGCCGGGGCCATCAGGTCGAGCGGCGACATCATGTGAAGCGAGGCGCCGGCGCGCCATGCAAGGAACATGTTGTGCACGGTCAGGTCGAAGGTCACGTCGCAGCATTCGCCGATGCGGTCATCGGCCGTGAAACGCGTCCATGGCTGGGTCCGATCGAGATAGTGGCCAAGCGAGCCGGCGGAGATGACCACGCCCTTCGGCATGCCGGTCGAGCCCGACGTGAAGATGATGTACGCGACGTGGTCCGGACCGACGTCGGCGGGGCTGGGCATCGGCGATGCGTTGACGATGGCCGTCGACATCCCGACGGTTCGACCGACAACGTCGCTGTCGTCGCTGATCACGACGAGGTCCGGTGCGGCGGCCATCACGGCTTCCGACAGGAGCGCCGCTCCGTTGCGGTCCGCGACCAGCGCGTCGATCTCGAGCGACGAGATCAGTGCGACGAGTCGCTCCTCGGGCCACTTCAGGTTGAGCGGCACGTAAGTGCCGCCCGACCATGCGGCGCCCAGGATGCCCGCGTAGGCGTCGATGCTGCGCGTCGCCAGCACGCCGATCCGGCCGCTGCGGCGGCGCGTCGCGAACAGCGTGGCGAGCCGCGATGCCCGGCCTGCAAGATCGGCGTAGGTGATCTCATCCTTACCGGCCCGGATCGCCATCGTGTCCGGGAGGCGCGTGGCGGTCCGCTGGAAGTCGAGCGCGATGTTGAAGTTGGTCGGCATGTCGGTGCTCCGGTTCGCAGCGGCTATGTCGGCAGCTCGTGGCGTTGAGGAAATATCAACCCTGACCGGGCTTTCTGGTGCCTGGACCTGAACCTGGGGGTTGAAGGATGAGCGACGTGGCGATCGAGCCGATCAGGCGCCTGCTGGCGGACAAACTGGTGGCGCGCGGCGATACGCGGCCGCTCCGCGACGACGACTCGATCTTCTTCTCCGGTCGCCTGGATTCGCTCGCGGCGACTGAAGTCATGCTGATGCTGGAAGCCAAGTTCGACATCGACCTCGCCGACGCTGATTTCGACGTGTCGCGGCTGGACACGATCAACGAGCTCAAGGCGTTGCTGGCCGCCCGCCACTGACATCACGCGCCGAACAGGTGCAGGAAGAAGTCGGCGCGCTCGCCAACCCCGATCACGCCCGACTCGTCCGAAAAAATCTGCGCCAGCGCGAAGAACATCAGCACGTTGACGCGGGGCAGCACGTGATAGCGCAGCGCGCCCTGTTCCGGGCGCGGTGGACTGTTCCTCAGTTGTGAGGCGATCAACGCCAGCGTCAGCGCGAAGGCATAGACCGCGTAGGACTGGAAGGTGGCGAGCGCGGCGACCGGCCCGACCTCCGCGAACAGGTAGGCCTGCGAGACGATCGAGAACAGCAGGTTGCCGACGAAGGCCGCGCAGAATGTCGCGAAGGCGATGCGCAGGCGCGGGCTTTTCTTGAACCAGCGTACGAAGGCCGGGTAGAAGAAGAAGTCCACAAGCACTTCCTTGAAGTAGTACACGTAGCGGTTCCAGAACTCCGCAATGGTGCGCGACGACAGCGGCCGCGCCATGTGGCGCGGAATCCCGAAGCCACACATGCGCACGATCGCAACCAGCGTGTGCGCGACCGCGCCGAAAGCGAGGATGTTGAGCAGGAAGTTCTTGCCGACGACCGCCCAGCCGAGGCCACGCCCCGGCATCTCGCCCGCAGCAAGCGCTGCAATCGCCTGGTCGAGCGTCGGCATGTCGGCCGCATCGTAGAAGGCGAGGCTGAGAAGCCTGTGCGCCAGGGTCAGCGCCAGTGCCCAGATACCGAGTTTCATCGCGCGCAGGCGCAGCGCGGCGAGCGCATCGTCATCCGCCGCCTCGAACTTCTTCAGGAAGCCCGGTCCCTTGAAGGGCACGGACGGACCGCCCCAGAAAGGCCGCAGGAAGCCCAGGCGGGCGATCGCGGAGGTGTCGTCCTTCGACCGGTTTTCCGCCAGCGCGTAGGCAAGGAAGAAGAACGAGGCGCCGAGGATCGTGACCTGCGCCCAGAGCACGTCGTGCGACATGGTTCCGGCTGGCAGCGCGACTCCAATGGCGACAAGTCCGGCAAAAGCGAAGACCTGGCACAGAAACGGCCGGCGGCCGAAAACGGTGGCGCCGAGGCGTTTCTGCGCCTCCAGGACGACGAAGCAGACGCCAAGGAAGAGCAGCACCATCGGCACCTGGAAAGCCAGCGACGGCAATTCGGCGCCTTCCATGGCGAGCGGCTTCAGGCGCTCCGCGAAATCGGTCTGCTGCTGGGTGCGATATGGACGCAAGCAGATGTAGAGCAGTCCTCCCCACGCCATCACGGCCAGGCGGCGCGCCGGGAAAAAAGCGCAGCCGGCAAGGACGAGCGCGACCAACCCTGTCGCCAGCGTCGAGATCTGGCCCGCAGCCAGCAGCGTCACGACGAAGACGCAGTGGATCAGCAAGATGCCGATGGGCGTACGGGCGAACGCCACCGCCGCCGGCCGCCGGTCCAGGGTCGCCCACGTGTCGCACAGCCGCGCGAGCGGCGCTGTCACGGGCTCCGAAATCCTGTCGAACACCGCCGCCATCAGGTGGCCGCTCTCTCCAGCTTCCCGCAGACAATTATCGGCGGTTGTATGAAGATTTCGGAAATCGGCAGGGATTGCCTCGGTCGCATGCGCTCTTCCGCCGCGATGCGGGCGGGTGTAGGACGCTTGTCCCGCAGGAGGCAGTTGCTTGACAGTCAACGGACCCATTGCCCGCACGCTGAGGCTGTCGGCGGAGGACAACATCGTCGTCGCCGGCGAGCGGATCGACAAGGCAAAGTCGACCGCGGAAGGCGTTACGACGCAACAGCCTATCCCGTTCGGACACAAGATGGCGGTGCGTGCGCTGGCGACCGGAGAGCCGGTGCGCAAGTTCGGCCAGATCATCGGTCTTGCGTCGAAGCCGATCGCCGCCGGCGAGTGGGTCCACACCCACAACGTCGAGATGCATGATTTCTCGCGCGACTATGCCTTTGGCGCCGACGCACGAAATGACCAGCCGCTGCCGCCCGCCGACCGTGCGACGTTCGAGGGCTTCCGGCGCTCGAACGGCAAGGCAGGGACGCGCAACTACATCGGCATCCTTACCAGCGTGAACTGCTCGGCCACGGTCGCCAAGTTCATGGCCGAGGCGATCAACCGCTCCGGCATCCTCGACGACTATCCTACCATCGACGGCATCGTACCCTTCGTCCACGGTACGGGCTGCGCCATGGATGACAAGGGCGAGGGGTTCGAGGTGCTGCGGCGGACGCAGTGGGGGTATGCGTCGAACCCGAACCTGGGGGCCGCACTTCTCGTCGGCCTCGGCTGTGAGGTGTTTCAGATCGGTCGCATGAAGGAGACCTACGGCATCGTCGACGACGACACGTTTCAGACGATGACGATCCAGGAGATCGGCGGCACCAAGAAGATGATCGAATGGGGGGTCGAGCGCATCAAGGAGATGCTGCCGATCGCCGCGCGCGCGAAGCGCCAGACGCTGCCCGCGTCCGAACTGACGCTGGCGCTCCAGTGCGGAGGCTCCGACGGCTATTCCGGCATCACCGCCAACCCCGCGCTCGGCGTGGCCGCCGACCTGCTGGTGAGCAACGGCGGCACGGCGATCCTCTCCGAGACGCCGGAGATTTACGGCGCCGAGCACCTGCTGACCCGGCGCGCGGTCAGCCAGGCGGTGGGCGAGAAGCTGATCGAGCGCATCAAGTGGTGGGAGGACTACACGGCACGCAACGGTGGCGAGATGAACAACAACCCGTCGCCCGGTAACAAGGCTGGCGGTCTGACCACGATCCTCGAGAAGTCGCTTGGCGCGGCGGCGAAGGGCGGCAAGAGCAACCTGACCGCCGTCTACGAATATGCCGAGCCGGTGAATGAGAAGGGCTTCGTCTTCATGGACACGCCGGGCTTCGACCCGGTGTCGGCGACGGGGCAGGTCGCCGGCGGCGCCAACATCCTCTGCTTCACCACGGGCCGCGGCTCGGCCTATGGCTGCAAGCCGGTCCCGTCGATCAAGCTCGCCACCAACACGCCGATGTACGAGCGCATGAAGGAAGACATGGACATCAATTGCGGGGACATCCTCGCCGGCGTGTCCGTGGAAGAAAAGGGGCGCGAACGAAGTCGGAGGAGCTCGGCTACGGCGACAACGAGTTCGTGCCCTGGCAGATCGGCGCGGTGATGTGAGCGCTATCGTTCCGTCGCATCGCGCATCCTGTACCAGGCGATCGCCGAGGCGACGCCGATGCGTCGGAAACGGTGAAAGGGAATCGGCCGGATCGGCGTGACGGGCAGCGGCAGCGCATAGCGGTCGCCGGATACCGCCCAGTCGGCCACGTAGCGGCCGAGCGCGGCCATCAGGCCTATGCCGCGGCCGTTGCAACCGGCGACGGCGAGCAGGCCGGGCTCAGGCTCGTGAACATGCGGCAGGTGGTCCGTCGTCATCGCCACGCGACCGAACCAGCGACGTTCGACCTTCAGCGAAGCCAGCGCCGGATAGAGGCGCAACAGGGCGCGGTGGAGATGCGCCCAGTCGCTTTCGCGCGATGGCTCCCGCATCGGCCCGCGCCCACCCAGCACCAGACGGCCATCGGGGCTCTTTCGATAGTAGATCACGATCCGGCGCGAGTCCGAGACCGGCTGGCCTTCCGGCAGAATGCTGTCGGCCAGGTCGGCGGGCAATCTTTCCGTGGCGATCTGAAGCGAATGGAGCCAGACGATGGAGCGCGCCAGTCCGGGCACGAGGCCGTCGGCATAGGCATTGGCGGCGACCAGGACCCGGGCCCCGTTGACGCTGCCAGCGGTGGTACTGACGCGCCACAAGCCGGCATCCCGCTCGAGCGAAGTTACGCGGACGCCGGTGGCGATCCTGGCGCCGGACGCGGTTGCGGCCCGGGCGAGGCCAAGCGTGAAGGCGAACGGGTCGATCATGCCGGCGCGGCGATCGATCCAGCCGCCCAGATAGCCGCGCGCGCCAGTCGCTGCTGCAATGGTCGCCTCGTCAAGGAAAGCTACGTCCGCGCCGCGCGCCTGCCATTGACTCACGCGAACGCGCGCGGCTTCAAGCGCCGTCGCAGTATGTGCCGCCTGGATCCAGCCGGTGCGCGTGTGTGCAACGACGAGCTTCTCGGCAGCGATGAGATCGAACACGGCATCGGCCGTCGAGGCCGCGAAGGACGCCGTCCTGTCGCCGAACTTCGCGCGCAATTCCTCGGGGTCCTGTTTCAGGCCGGGGATCACCTGGCCGCCATTCAGGCCCGATGCTCCTTCGCCAAGACCGCGTGCTTCGATCACCCGAACCGTGAGACCCTGGCGGGCGGCATGCAGCGCGGTGGTCAGGCCGAGAATGCCGGCACCTATGACGACGAGGTCGGCACGCTCGCTGCCGGCGATGGGTGTCGCGGAGGGCGCCGCCGCCGCGAAGTCCGGCCATAGCGGTCGCACCGCGCTCATCAGGCGCCGCGGTCGGTCAGGCGGATGTGGCAGCAGTCGCTGCCGTGGCCGGGCGACCATGTGACGTTGTCGAAACGCACGCCGGTCGCCTCGAAGAGGCCGCGGTCAAACGCGCCTGCGATCCGGCAGAGTGTCGAGAGCTTCTTTTCGCCGACGCCAGCAGCCACCCATGCGTCCTTCAGCGGGCAGCGCTGGACCTTGAATTCAATGTGGCGCTCGCCGCGATCCACGACGGTCGGATACATGCGCCCGCCATCCGGGCTGACCGCGAGGAAAGCCTCGCCGATGGCGCGCGCGTCGTCAGGGCCGAATTTCCCAAAGGCCGCCGCCGCGACCTCCTGGCCTCGCCGCGTGATGGCGTGCACTAAGATTTCCTCGGCCCGATCCTCGCCGAATTCTGCCGACAGCTGGTCGTAGAACAGCCGGTAGAGATCGGCGCGGTTGCGGAAGGCCGCGTCGAGTTCGCGCGACAGGACCTCGGCACGTTCCGCGTCGGTCATGGGGTCGTCTCCTTCGTCTCAGTCTCGGGCAACCGCGGCATTGCGGCCACCAGCCTCCGGCCGATATCGGATATAGGCGCGTCCACGGTCGCACCCGCAGGCCCGGTCTCGACGATACGCCCGGCATCCATGATCGCGACACGATCTGCGAAGCTCTTCACCAGCGACAGATCGTGCGTCACGAACAGATAGGCCATGCCGTCGCGCCGCTGAAGGGTCGAAAGCAGGTCGAGGATGGCCGCGCGGGTCTGCACGTCGAGCGCCGAAACGGCTTCGTCAAGCACCAGCAGTTTCGGCCGCGTCGCGATGGCGCGCGCGATGGCGACGCGTTGCCGCTGGCCGCCGGAGACTTCGTGGATGCGACGGTCGGCGAGCGACGGGTCGAGCCCGACGCGTCCGAGCAGTTCGCCGACGGCCTGCGACCGGCCGCTTGCGGGAACCACGCCATGGATGCGCAGCGGGTCGGCCAGCACGCGGCCGACCGTGGCGCGCGGATTGAACGCGGCATGCGGGTCCTGGAAGACCATCTGCCATTTCGCCCGCATTGCACGCAGGGCGCCGCCGGAAAGCTTGAGCAGGTCGAGGCCATCGAGGTTGATGGAACCACCGTCCGGTTCGAGCAGCCGCATGACGATGCGCGCGAGCGTCGACTTGCCGCTGCCCGATGGCCCGACGAGCGCCAGCGTCTCGCCGGCCGAGACGTCGAGGTCGATCCGGTCGAGCGCCGCGAAACGCGCGCCGTCGCGGCGGAACGTCTTTGTGACGCCGCGCACCGAAAGCAGCGATCCGCTCACGATCCCACCCCTGCAAGCGCGGGATCGCGCGCCGCCTCGACGAGCAGCCGCGTATAAGGATCGCGCGGGCGTGCAACGAGTTGGCTTGCTGACCCCAGCTCGATCAAATGGCCGTCCTTGAACACCCCGATGCGATCGGCGATCCGCGCGGCAAGCGCGATGTCGTGGCTGATGAAAAGGAGCGACATCTTCTCGTCGGCGACGAGCTTGCCGATCAGCTCCATGATACCGGCCTGGACGATCGTATCGAGTGCGCTGGTCGCCTCGTCGGCGATCAGCAGGCTGGGCCGTGCGACGATCGCCGCGGCGAGCGCCACGCGCTGCTTCTGGCCGCCCGAAAGTTGGTGCGGGAAGGCGCCGGTGACGCCGCCCGGAAGGCCGACCCTTGCCAGCAGTTCGTCGGCGCGCGCCAGCGCGTCGCGCCATGAGAGGCCGAGATGGACGAGCGCGACCTCCGCCACCTGGCGACCGACAGTCATCACCGGATCGAGGCTTCCGGCTGGATCCTGGAAGACGAAGCCGTAGTCGCGGCCCGGCAACGGCGCTCGTCGCAGTTCGGGCCACTCGGCCGTTCCCGAGACCAACGTGTCGCGCGGCAGCAGCCCTGCGACGGCGAGCGCCAGCGTCGACTTTCCCGATCCGCTCTCGCCGATGACGGCCAGCTTCTCGCCGGCGACGAGATCGAACGACACGCCATCGAGTGCCGGCCGGGTGGAGCGGCGATAGTTGACCGAGAGGCTGCGGAGGGCGAGACGGGTGCTCACGGCTTGCGCTCTCGGGTGGCCGTCGCCTCGACCGCGCCTTCGCCCAGCAGGTAGACGCCGAGGACGGCCAGCACCAGCGCGACGCCTGGCACGATCGACAGGAATGGCGCGGATCGCAGGACGGCGCGGCCTTCCGCGATCATGCCGCCCCAGGTCACGCGGTTCGGGTCGCCGAGCCCGAGAAAAGACAGTGCGGCCTCGATCAGGATGGCGCTCGCGACGATGACGGAGGAGAGGGCCAGCACCGGCGGCAAGGCGTTGGGCAGGATTTCGCGGAAGGCGATCTCGGCCGGGTGCATGCCCACGGCACGATTGGCGGCGACGAAGTCGCGCTCGCGCAAGGTCAAGACTTCGGCCCGCGCGATGCGGGCAGGACCGGTCCATGCGCCGAGCGCAATCGCGAGTACCACGACCGTGGTCGACGCTCCGACGAGACTGACGAAGGCCAGCGCCAGCAGGAAGGCCGGCACGGTCTGGAAGGCGTCGGCGACGCGCATCAGTGCCTCGTCGACGATGCCGCCGGCAAAACCCGCCGTCAGCCCGACACTGGATCCGACGATGATCGCCGCCGCGGCTGCCGCCAGCCCGACGAGCAACGAGGTGCGGGCGCCGTGGACCACCCCGGCCAGCACGTCGCGCCCCAGCCGGTCCGTGCCCAGCCAGTGCGCGGGGTCCTGGAAGGGACGAAGCAGTGGGGGGCCGGCGATCGACAGAGGATCGCGTGGAAACAAGAGCGGCGCACCGAGCGCCAGCGCTGCCAGGACCGCGAGGATGATCAGGCCCACCAGGCCTTCCGGCGTGCGCGTCAGACGGTAGATCGCGCTCATGCGCTGGCCTCTGAGGCGCCGACGCGCGGGTCGAGCAACGCATACGCGATGTCGACGACCAGATTGACGACGATGACGAAGAGCGCGCTCGTCACGATGATGCCGAGCAGGAGCGGGGTGTCGCGCGCCGCGACGGCTTCCTGCGCCAGCCGACCGAGACCGGGGATGGCGAACACGCTCTCCACGACGACGGAGCCGCCGAGCATGACGGCGGACTGAAGGCCCAGCATCGTGACGAGCGGCAACAGCGCGTTGCGGGCCACGTGGCGCAGCACGATGCGCCGACGCGGGATGCCGCGGGCCCGCGCGGCCAGCACGAAGTCGGCGCGCCAGACTTCGGCCATGCCGGCCCGCATGACGCGGAGATAGAGCGCTAGGTAGACCATCCCGAGTGCCGAAACCGGGAGCACGAGATGGCGAGCGATGTCGAGCGCGCGAGTCAGCCCGGTGTATCCGGACGCGATGGTCTCGATGCCTCCGAGCGGCAGCCAGCGCAAATCGACCGCGAAGACAACGATCAGGACGAGGCCAAGCCAGAAGCTCGGGATGGCGTACAGCGCCAGCGAGCCGATCGACAACGCCCGGTCGCGAAAGCTGCCCGGCCGTGCGCCGGCGAGGATGCCGAGCGCGGAGCCGACCGTGAAGGAGAGCGCTGTCGCTGCGCCCATCAGCATCAGCGTGTTGGGCAGCCTTTCGAGGATGACGTCCAGCACCGGCCGGGTGAACGCGACCGACCAGCCGAGGTCGCCGGTGGCCAGTGACGAGAGGAACAGGGTCAGCCGCGCGAACGGCGAGCCGTCCAGCCCCCACGCCTTGCGCAGTTCGGCGATCATCGCGGGGTCGTTGCCGCCGCTTTCGGCGAGGTAGGCGTCGACTGCGTCGCCTTCCGCCAGCTCGAGCAGCAGGAAGGCGCCGACCGCAACGATCAGCAGGACGGGGATTGCGCCGATCAGGCGGCGGCGCAGCAGGACAAGGGCGCGGTTCATGAAGGTACGCTCACCCCCGCGATTTCATCATTCGCGGGGATGAGAGGCAAGCGTAGGTCAGGCGTCCAGATACGTGTCTGCCCAGTTGGACACCGCCCAGCGGGGATTGTTGGACACGTTCTTCACGGAAGTGCGCGCCACGGTGATGAAGCCCCACTCGGCGACGTTGATGAGCGGCAGGTCCTCGGCGACCTTCTTCTGGAACTCCGCGTACAGCGCGGTTCGCTTCGCTTCGTCGAGTTCGCTTGCCGCTTTGGCGATGACCTCGTCGATCGCCGGGTTGGCGTAGCCGCCCTGGTTGGAGAAAGGCACGCCGTCCGGCACACCGCTCTGCACCAGGATTGTGGTCGAGATCGCCGGGTCGTCGCGGAAGACCGGTGGGCCGACGGCGATGTCGAAGGCGTGGTCCGTATAGACCGCCTTGATGTGGGCCGGCGCGTCGTTGTTGACGATCTCGGCGTCAATGCCGACCTCTGCCAGCGCCTGGCGCAGATAGTCGCCGAACTGGCGGGTCTCGTTGAAGTAGGGAGCCGGCAGCAGCTTCAGCGTGAAGCGCTTGCCGTCGGCGCCGCGGGCATAGCCGGCCTCGTCCAGAAGCGCGTTGGCCTTGGCGATATCGAAGGCGTAGGTCGGCACGTCGGCCGTATAAAACTGCTTCGAGTTCTTCGGCACCGGGCCGGTCGCCGCGGCGGCGTAGCCGAGGATCACGGTCTTCACCACGAAATCCTTGTCGATGGCGTGGGCGATCGCCTGGCGGACCTTCAGGTCGGCCAGTTCCTTGCGGCGATGGTTGATCTCGACGACCAGCTGGTAGGTCAGCGACTCGTAGCCCTTCGACACGACCTCGATGCCTTCGACCTTGGAGATGCGGTCGAGGTCGGCAAGCGGCACCATCGAGAAGGCCGCGAGCTGGATTTCGTCGGCTTCCAGGGCGCCGGCCGCCGCGGCGCGGTCCGGCAGCACGCGGTAGATGATCTCGTCCAGATAGGGCTTGTCCTTGTCCCAGTAGTTCGGATTCCGCGCGAGGCGGTAGTATTCGCCCGGCTTGTGCTCCGCGAAGGTGTAGGGACCGGTGCCGACAGGCGCGGTGTTCGCCGGGTTGGCGGCGATGTCGGTGCCTTCGTAGAGATGCTTCGGCAGCACGGCGGTCAGCGCCGGCAGCGCGTTGCGGATCAGCTGGAACGGGGTGGCTTTGGAGAACTTTAGGACGGCGGTCGCCGCGTCCGGCGTGTCGACGGCTTCGAGGTTCTTGAAGACGACGCGGCCGAGGTTCTGGAGCGGCTTCCAGACGTTCAGCGCCGAGAACGCGACGTCGGCCGACGAGAAGGGCTTGCCGTCGTGCCAGGTGACGCCCTCGCGAAGCTTGAGCGTGACGGAAAGGCCGTCGGCCGAGCCTTCCCAGGCCGTTGCAAGAAGCGGCTTCAGCCCGCTTGCGCCGTCGAACGACGCTTCGGCGAGCGGCTCGACGACCTTGCTCGAGACGAAGAAGACGCCGTTCGAGGCCACCATCGCAGGGTTCAGGTTGCGCGGCTCGGAGTCGGCGGCGACGATCAGCCGGCCTCCCTTTTTCGGCTCCTGTGCGAGCGCGATGCGAGGCAACGCGGTCGAGGCCAGAAGCGCAGCGGTACCGGCGAGCACACCGCGCCGGGTCGGGTTCAGGATTGTCATGGAACGCTCCGTCTTGTGCGGGCGCGGACGGCGCCCGGAAATGGCACGGAAACATTATCCGGCCGAACGGCCGCTCACCAAGCACGGAATTGCGAGCGGGACCGTCAGCGCCGGAATTCCTTTGCGCCAGGAGCGGGTGTTCAGGACACTTGGCGATGTTTGACGCGGGAAGCTGCGCGCCGTAACCTGCCGGCCCATCAAACATTCAGGCTACGCGGCCGATGCGCGCCGGAAAATCCAGTCTCTCCAGCATGTTCGTAACGCTGCTTGCTGCTGCGTTCGGATTGTTCGTGCAGGTTGCGCAGGCGTCGACGGAGAAGCGCGTGGCGCTGGTGGTCGGCAACTCGGCCTACGAGCACATCGCGCCGTTGCGCAACCCCAGCAACGACGCGGCCGACCTGATCGAGAAGCTGAAACCCCTGGGCTTCCAGGTGTTCGGCGGCACCGATCTCGATCGCCGTTCGCTTGTGAAGGCGCTGATCGATTTCGGCCGCGCGGCGGGCGAGGCCGACACGGCCCTCTTCTATTATGCCGGGCATGGCGTTCAGGTGAACGGCGAGAACTACCTCGTACCGGTCGATGCGCTGGTCGAGTTCGAGGAAGAGATCGACATCTCGCTGGTGACGCTCTCCAACGTCATGCGCCAGTTGGAACGCGGCTCGAAGACCAACATCATCTTCCTCGACGCCTGCCGCAACAACCCGTTCGAGGACAAGCTCAAGGTCTCGTCGACGCGGGCGGCGATCCCCATGACCAAGGGCCTGACACGCGTTCAGTCGGGACGCGGCACCTTCATCGCCTACGCAACGCAGCCGGACGCCGTCGCCTCGGACGGCAACGGCCGCAACTCGCCCTTCACCACGGCGCTGCTCTCGCACATCGGCACGCCCGGCCAGACCATCTCCGACATGATGATCGAGGTCCGCAACGACGTCATGAAGGCGACGAACAACGTCCAGATCCCGTGGGACTCGTCCTCGCTCACCGGCCGCTTCGTCTTCGCAGCGGGCGCGGAGGCAGCGCCTGCTCCGGCCAGCGCCGCGCCACCTCCAGCCGCGGCCACGGTGAACGAGAAGGAGGCATACGACCTCGCAGTGTCGATCGGCACTTGCGGTGCCTTCGAGGCCTTCGTCCGTCGTTTCCCAGACTCGTTCTTCACCGACCTCGCGAAGGAGCAGGCGGCGAGTGCCTGCGCGCCCGAGGAAGAGGTAGCGGCAGCGGATGCGAGCGACGGGCAAGCCGATCCGCAACCCCAGAGCGAGACGCGTGGAGCAGCGCTCAATTCGACGACGCTGAGCATGGTCACGCCCCAGGAGGAGGAAACCAACGAGATCTGCGCCGACGGTCCGGACTCCGTCAGCTACTGCGCCAGTTCCGTCCTCGCCCCTCAGGGCCGGAACAAATACGATCCGTCGATGCTGTTCGACGGCCAGAACGCCACGGCATGGGTCGAGGATGACGAGGGGTCCGGCATCGGCCAGACGATCACGCTCTACTTCGACGGGGAGCGTACCGTGTCGGGGTTCGACATCCTCAACGGCTACGACAAGGACGAGAAGACCTGGACGAACAATTCGCGCGTCAAGGGCGCGACGCTGGAGCTTTCCACCGGCGAATCGTTCCAGATCGAACTGCCCGACGTGCGGCGGTCGAACCGCTTTGCCTTCTCCCAGCCGCTGAAGGCGGAGTGGCTGTCGATCACCATCGATTCCGTCTATCGCGGCCAGAAATTCGCGGACACGGCGATCAGCGAATTGGCGCCGGTCTTCGTCGACTGAAGCGCCTCGAGGCGCCGTGGGGATCAGCGCGCGGTCACCGGAAAGTCGAAGGCTTTGCCGAACGGCTCGTCCGCCAGCGTGAAGTGCCACCATTCGCGTGCGTAGTTGTGGAAACCGGCGGCTCGCATCGCATCGACCAGCATCTTCCGATTCCTGCGCGCTTCGTCCGACGCGGTCGCGGAGGCTGTATGGCTCGCAGGGTCGAAACAGTCGAAGCCGGTGCCGAAGTCCAGGGTGACCGCGCTGTCCGCGCCGCAGGCGACCCCCTGTGCGCTTGCGCCGTCCAGCGGCGCGAGGCCGACGTCGACCGCGGAGCCGCGCGAATGGCCTGACTTCGCGCCGATGTAGCCGTCGCGTACCAGATGCCGGCGCTGGACGGACGGATGCCAGCGGGCGTCGGTATCGCCGCCCTTCTCGGCCCACTTCACGAAATCTGCGACCGCGCTTGCCGGCCGGTAGCAATCGAAGACGACCAGGCCGACACCCTTTGCCTGCAAGCCTTCCTGGACAGTCTTCAAGGCGCTGGCCGCCCGCGCCGTCAGGATGCAGGCGCCGTCCTCGTAGCCCTTCGCCGGACGGCCGAGGAAATTGTATGGGCCGGCATAGCGCATGTCCTGCCGGATGCTGGGTTCGATGTCGGCGAGCCTCACGAACCCGTCGGGTAGGTCGCCGGCCATGACCGGCGCCGCAGCAGAAATCGACAAGGCAGCGGCGAAGAGAAACTTCTTCATGCCCTCAGCGCTAGCTTCGCCTCGCGGCGAAAGCGTGTCGGCTATTCGACGAAGACGCTGACGCTTGCGGCGCGGCCGCCGGCGTCGATGACCGTCAGGGTCGACTGGCCGGCGCCATCCGGCACCCAGGTCGTGTCGCGGCGGCGTGCGGATGTCTCCAGCGGACGGCCGTTCGCAAGCCAGCGGAACGGCGCGGTGCCTCCCTGCAGCTTGACGACGAGCGGGGACGGGCCACCGCCTCCGGCGCCCAGGTCGACGCGGGCGCCATTCGGCGGGAAGACGATCCGTGGCGCCGGCTCGACCGGTCCGGTGGCGACGGGGAGGAGGTCGGCACCCTGCTGGAATCGCAGTTGCGTCACCGGCAGTTCCTCGCGGGTCGGCCGTCGCGTGCCGGACGGCGGCTTCGGCAAGGGCACGCCGGGGATGCCCGACTTGGCGAAGGCTTCGAACAGCACTGGCGCGGCCGAGGCGTATCCCGAGATGCCAGGCACGGGCCCGGCGTCGGGACGGCCAACCCACACGCCGATGACATAGCGCCCGTCGAACCCGATGGACCAGGCGTCACGATAACCGTAGCTGGTGCCGGTCTTGTAGGCGATGGCACGGGGTGCTGCGCTTTCCGGCGCGCGGACGCCGGCGAGGATGTCGCTGATCTGCCAGTTGGCCTGCGGGTCGAGTATCGTTGCGCCCGGGCCTGACAGCAGCGACGTCGTTCCGTGGATGCCGTCGCGCAGCATCACGGCGCGACCGCCATTGGCCAGCCCGCAATAGAGCTGCACCAGTTCGCGCAACGACAGTCCGACGCCGCCGAGTGCGATGGCGAGGCCGGGCGTCTCGTTGGCGGGGAGGCGAGGAGTTACGCCTGCCTGGCGGAAGCGCGAGACGAGGCGTTGCGGCCCGACCGTGTCGAGCAGTGCGACGGCCGGGACGTTGAGCGAAAGCTGCAGCGCCTGCCGGATCGAGACGTCGCCCATATAGGCCATGTCGAAGTTCTTCGGCCGGTACCCACCGAAATCGACCGGCCTGTCCTCGACCATCGTTTCCTGAGCGACGAGACCCTGCTCGAAGGCCAGCCCGTAGATGAAGGGCTTCAGCGTGGATCCCGGTGAGCGCGTGGCGCGCGTCATGTCGACCCAGCCGGTGCGGCTGGCGTCCAGATAGTCGGCGGAACCGACAGAAGCTAGGATGTCGCCGCTGCGGGCGTCGGCCATCACGATCGCCACCGACAGACGCGAGCCAAGTCTCTGAGCCGCCTCGCGCGCGACCCTTTCGAGACCGGCCTGGGCGACACGCGACAAGGTGAGCCTCGCCACCGGCGCGCCCGGGTTCGCTTTCAGAGCCAGATCGGCCAGATGCGGCGCCAGCGACGGCAACTCGCGGCGAACGGCCTCCATGGGCTCGGCCGAGGCGCGGTCAGCCTCGAAGCGGTCGACGATGCCGGCCGCGACCATGCGCTCCAGCACACGGTCGCGTGCCGCGCGTGCGCCGTCGGGATGCCGGTCCGGGCGGCGACGCTCCGGCAGTTGAGGCAGCGCGACCAGCAGGGCGGCCTCGGCGCGCGACAGCCGGCGGGGTTCCTTGCCGAAATAGGCGAGCGAGGCGGCACGCACGCCTTCGATATTGCCGCCATAGGGCGCGAGCGTCAGATAGCGTTCGAGGATCTGGTCCTTCGTCAGCCGCCGCTCGATCTGGATGGCGCGCGCGATCTGCAGAAGCTTCGAACCGAACGAGCGACCCTCGCGCGGCTCGATCAGCCGGGCGAGCTGCATCGACAGTGTCGAGCCGCCGGAGACGATGCGACCATTTGTGGCGAACTGGCCCGCGGCCCTCAGCAGCGCCAACAGGTCGACGCCGTCATGCTCGCGAAACCGCTTGTCCTCGTAGGCGACGAGCATCTCGACGAAGTCGCGGTCGACGGTTTCGAGGTTCGTCGCGAGGCGCCAGCGGCCTTCCGGCGTCGCATAGGCGCGAAGCAGGGCGTCGTCGCGGTCGCGCACCTCCGCCGAGACCTGCAACTGCTCGGGAAGCGGAGGCGGGTAGGCGCGGTCGAGCCAGGAGAGCGATGCGACGGATGCCGCCACAACACCTGCGCCCGCGACGGCCGCGATCACAAGATTGCGTGCGATCCGGCGCATTCTGGGCGTCAAGACACCCCGAACCTCACCCCGGAAGGGGGAGGGGGTTTCAGACAGGTCTTGGCCCGACGCTTGAGATTGATCGGAGAGCGCCAGCGCGGAATTTTCCCCTCCCCCTTGCGGGGAGGGGTCAGGGGTGGGGATGTTGTTTTCGCTCACGTCTTCGGCTCAGGCGCCCTACGGCGCCTTGACCTCCATGACGCCGGCCGCGGTCCGTGCCGAGAACTGCGGACGGTACATGTCCTCGACGGTTGCGGCGGGGTGCGCATAGGTGCCCGGCGTCACGGCGCGGACGACATAGGCGAGCGTGACGTTGCCGCCACTGCCGCCCTGGTCGAAGCCGGCCACGAAGCGATCGGTCCGGAACTCCGTGTGCGCTCCATCCTGCTGTGAGAGCCACGAGAAGTTCGCGAGGTCCGCGCTCGAGACGAGACGCGGATTGTCGATCTCGAAGCCCGCCGGAAGCAGGTCGGAGACGACGGTGCGCGAGGTCCAGTCGTTGGTCTGTCCGACCGTCAGCACCACCACGAAACGCTCGTTCTGGGTGACCGAGGTGACGTTCGCCTCCGACCCGTCCATCCTGTAGTACTTGCGCTCGATGGTGTAGCCGTCTCCGCCCGCCGGCGGCGGCTGGATCGGCGAGGCGACCGCCGTGACGCTCACCTCCAACGCCCGGTCACCTGGGTTGACAATCTCCACCGGCTGCGCGGTCAGCTCGGCGCCGGTGAAGGTCGCCGAATAGAGACCGGAGTGGGCGGCGCCATTGATCTCCAGACGGACGGCGGCGTTGCCCTTGGCAAGCGCGCGGGCGGCAAGCAGCATCCAGGCCTCGTCCTGCGTCGAGGTCCACTTCTGCTTCCCGCGCTCCGCGATCACGTGCTCGATCAGCGCAGGCACGATCGCCGGCTGCGGCGTGCTCTCGGCCGCCAGCGCCAGCATCGCGGCCGCGTCGCGCAGTCGCGAGCCGTAGTCCGACCGGTAGAAATCGACCTCGGCGTTGCCCTGAGCGAGCGAAAGCGCGGCAGCAAACGCCCGGTCCGAGCGCGGAACGTCGCCGTAGAGCGCCAGGCTGGCCCCGAGATGCGCCAGCGCCATCGGGCTGGCGAATGCCTCGATCTGCGTATCGACGTAATAACGCAGGTCGCCGATCGACGCCTTCTTGTTGCGGGCCAGCACGTAGGTCGCGTAGGCGATCTCCGAGCCGCGGCCCTGCAGATCGAGGTCGTAGGCGAGCGAGTTGGACAGGTTCTCGACGGCCGCGACCATCGCCTCGCGCGGTACGTCGTAACCCTTCTCGCGCGCCCGGGTCAGGAAGTCGGTGACATAGGCGTCGAGCCAGAGGTCGCCCGAACCCGGTGACCACAGACCGAACGCGCCATAGGACGACTGGTTGTTGACGACCCGGTAAATCGCGTCCTGGATGCGGCCGGCCACAGCCGGGTCCACGGGCAGGCCGTAACCCTCCGAAAGCTCCGAGAGATAGAGTAGCGGCAGCGCGCGGCTGGTGGTCTGCTCGGTGCAGCCATACGGGTAGCGGTCGAGCGTCATCAGCAGGGCTGGCACGTCGAAGGCCGCGGTCTGCGCGACGCCAATCGAAACGGACGAACCCTCGACGATGCTCGACGCCAGCAGCTGGCCGTCGACTGTCAGCTTGCCGCCATTCGCGGCGAGCTTGGCGACTGTGCGCGTCGTGACGGGTGCCGTGGCCGGACGGACCGGTATGAAGAGCGTCTGCTCGACCTCCGTGCCGTCTGCATGGGCGAGCCTGACCGTCACGGTCGAGTCACCTACCGCTCCGGCGAGCAGCGGCACGAAGACTGTATCGCGACCGCCGGTGGCGAGCGTGACCTTGTCGGCCAGCGGCGCGCTGCCCGTCGAGAGTTCGGTCGATGCGTCCACCGCCAGCGCGTAGTCGCCGGCCGGGCCGTCTGTGTTGGCGATGTCCAGCCGCATCAGTGCGGTGTCGCCCGGCGCCATGAAGCGCGGCACGCCGGCCGTGAGCACGACCGGATCGCGGATGATCACGTCCTTGGTCGCGTGGCCGACGGCCTCCTTGGTCCAGGCGACGGCCATGATGCGGGCTGTGCCGTTGAACTGCGGTATGTCGAAGGCGATGGTGGCCTTGCCTTCGGCGTCGAGCTTCACGATGCCCGAGAAGAAGGCGACTAGCTTCTCGGTCGGCGCGCTGCCCTGTGCAGACATGCCGCCGCCATCGCCGCCGGTGCGCAGCCGCCCCGTTGCGCCGAGTGAACCGTCGATCAACCGTCCGTAGAGGTCCCGGATTTCCAGCCCGAGCCGGCGCTGGCCGAAATACCAGGCTGCCGGATCCGGCGCTTCGTAGCGCGTCAGGTTCAGGATGCCAACGTCGACGGCCGCGACCGTGACATAGGCGTCGGCGAGCGGCGCCATGCCCGAAACGGTGACCGGGATCTGAAGCGCCTGCCGCGGCTCGGTCTTCTCGACCGTGTCGAGTGTCACGGCGAGCTTCTTGCCGGCCGGATCGACCTTCAGCCACTTCACGCCGATGGCGCGGGCGGGCATCCGGCTCTCCGGCGCCTCGCCGGGGCGGTAGAGTGTCGCGGTGATGTACGCGCCGGCACCCCAGTCTGCGCCGACCGGAATGTCGACTGTCGTGCCGCCTTCGGGGACGGTTGCCGAAACGGTGGTGAGCAGCCTGTCGGCGCCCACCGTTACGAGCAGTTCGCCCGCGAAGCGCGGCGACACCTGCAGACGAGCGACGTCGCCGGCATTGTAGGTCTCCTTGTCGAGCGCGATTTCCAGCCCGTCCGGCGTCTCGGTCGAAGTCGCGGCGACATACCAGCCGGCGTCGAACTCGACGCTGGTGGCCGGGCCGGTCGGGTCGAGCGTCTCGATCTCGAGCCGGTAACGACCCCAGTCGACGGACGCCTGGATCTTGCCCTCCGCGTCGGCCAGCGTGTCGACCTTCCCGTCGGCGACGGCGCGGGTGATCGTCACGGGCTCATAGTTCCAGTAATTGCCGCTGCGGTACCACTGGTACTGGCGTTCGACCTTGACCAACTTCCAGAGCAGGCCTTGGCGGGCCAGCCGCTGGCCTGCGGCGTCGGTCGAAATGACGCTGAAGCCGACGGTCGCGCCTTCGGCGACGGCGTCCGCGCCGAAGTCCGGCCGGATGCCGATGGTCTCGCCCTGCGGCCTGATGCCGATGTCGATCCGGCGCTCGACCGCCCGGCCGCCGCCCTCGCGCATGCGCACAGCCAAATTCGCCTTCACCATCCGGGTCGTCGACGGCAACTGGTCGACGCGGACCGGGATGATCGCCTTGCCGTCCTCACCGACGGCCGGCAGGCCTTCGAGCGGAATGCGGTTCCCGGAGGTATCCTGTTCGTCGGCGAGACCGAACTGGTATCCGGGGAACAGCGCCCAGTCGCGCGTGGTGGTCAGGTTGATTTCGCCTTCGAGCGCCAGGCCCGCCGCCGGCGCGCCGTAGAGATAGCGTCCGTCAAGCGTCACCTCGGCGGTCTCGCCGACGGCAATCTCGGTCTTGTCAGCCTTCAGGTCGAACTCGATCCGGTCCGGCACGAAGTCCTCGACCAGGAAGGTCAGCTGCGCGACGGAAGGCTTCTCAGGGTCGGTATGGACGCGCGCGGACCACGTGCCGCGCATGGCCGTGGGCGTCAGGGCCAGATCGACGGCATGGCCGCCGGCCGAGCGCCCGTCGGTCACGAGGCGGCGATCCTCGACGCCGTCGGGCCGCGTGAAGATGAAGGTCAGCGGCAGGTTCTCAACGGCGAGCGCCTTGTCGTCACGCGACAGCGCGGCGACATGTACCGTTTCGCCGGCGCGATAGATGCCGCGCTCGGTCCATGCGTACACATCCAGCGCACCCGGCGCGGGCCGGCCCGCCACGCCGCGGTCGGAGAGGTCGAAGCCGGCGCGCGACATGTCGAGGAAGACGAAGTCGCTGCCCGCATTATCGGCCATCAGGACGGCGGGTACGAGCCCGCCATTGCCGCGGGTGAGACCGGGCGTAAATGCGGCGCGTCCTTCGGCGTCGGTCGTCGCGGTGCCGAGCACCTCGTTGTTGCGCGCGAGCAGCGTCAGCTTGGCGCCCGCGATCGGCTTGGCCGTGCCAAGCGAACGCGCGAAGACATTGAGGCCGTCCTCGCCCGTGTAGGTCGACAGGCCGATGTCGGACACGACGAACCATTGCGTGGCGCGGCTCTCCCAGGAATCGCGGCGGTCGTCGACCGGGGTCGCCGTCAGCACATAGACGCCCGGCTTGCGCTGAGGCAGCGCCTCGTCGACCGGGAAGCTGGTGATGACTTCCTTGTTGAGCTCGTTGGCGACCTCGATCCGGCCTTGCCAGACGGGTTCGCCCATCTGGTCGCGGATGTTGGAAACGTCGTAGCCGTCGATCTGGCGCAGGAACTGGTAGCCGGACAGAAGCTGGGCCAGCGAGCGGTCGCCGATACGGAAAAGCTTCACGTCGGCCTGGTCCATGTTGACGGTGACAAGGGGAATGCCGCGACGGCCGCCAGCGGGCAGCACGAACGAGTCGCCGGTGAAGCGTGCCGACTGGGCACGGTCGCGTACGTACACATTGAGCACGACCGGCGATTCCAGCACCTCGCCGATCGCCGCCGGCAGGCCCGGGCGGAAAGTGACGCGGTAGCTGTTGCCGTGCGCCAGTCCGTCGACGCAGATCTGGCGGTCCTTGGCCTCGACGCCCTTCGGGGCGGCGTCATCGACCGTCACGAAGTCGGCGTAGTTGACGCCGGCCTTCACGAGATCCTCGGAGAACTGCGCGCAGATGCGGGGCGAGGTGGCGTCGGAGTCGACTGTGTGCTCGATGACGCGGAAGCCCTTGCGGGCCTTGAGGTCCTCGTAGAGAGCGCGGACTTCGGCAGAATTGACGAGCGCCAGGCTCGCCTCATAGGCCGACAGCGCCGGGCGGAACATTTCGCGGCGGTCGAGCCCGCCTGCCAGCGCAGCGAGCGCGTCCGCGCGTGTCGCGGCGGTGCGGGACAGGATGTAGGCGTTGTAGGCCGAGGAGGTGACCTCGGTCGACAGGACCGAGCCTTCCTGTCCATTCAGTGGTGCCACGCGGTTGAGCGCCTTGGAGAGCAACGTCCAGATCGCCGCATCGTCCGGCAGGATGGCGACGGCGGTCTTGAGCTTCGTCGCAGCGGTCCGCGGGTCGTTGGCGATCATCGCCTGGTCCGCCGCTTCGATCAGCGCCGCCAGTCCCTCTTCGCCGATGGCGATGGAGCCGTTGGTCAGCCCGGTGCGGTAGCGGCGCGACTCGTCGACCATCCAGTCCGGGAAAAATGACAGGGCGCCCGGCGCGCCGATGTCCGGATCGCCGGAAACCGGCACGACCTTGCCGGCGACGGCGCCCGTGAACGGGTTCAGCTTGGCAAAGTCGGACTTCAGGAAGCACCACTTCGCCTTGGTATTGTAGGTGAACGCCCGGCAGGAACTGTCACCCAGACAGACAGCCTTGCACTGGTCGAGGCTGACATTCTGTTCGGTACGGAGATCGAAGCCGAAATAGTCGGAATCGGGCGTCGTCACGACCTGTCGCGCCTGGCCGAATGCCGCGCCGGACAGGCCGAACAGGACCAAGAGCACCGCACCGAGGCCGCGCACCGAGAACATCGTCATCGAATTCCCCCATAAGGACGGTACGGGATCGGACCCGCCCGCAAGGCGTCTGTCAACGCTGGCGTCGCGCCGCTGCCACACGCCGCGCCGTCTTGTTCAACGATCGCTGACATGCGGTTACAAGCCGACAGGAAGATTGTATCGTCTTCCCCGGCCATAACGATGACAGTTCGATTGTGGCCCCTTTAGGAATGCTGGAGGAGTTCATTCCAAGTTTAGTTTTGGGCGCGAAACTCGGCGAATGATGCCGGGGACGGCAAGGAACGGGGTGCATGAATCGGCCGGGCGCGGGCCCGCCAGCCGGCTGGCTGTGCTGTTGCTCGCGGCAGCGATCAGTTATTGCTCACCGATCCAGGCCCAAGCCTTTGAAATCTTTGGGTTCGAGATCTTCGGGGGCGGCGATGACGAGGAGCCTGTCGTCGATCCGCTAAGCTATGCTGTCACTCTCGATGTCACCGGCGGCGAGGCGGCGTTGAAGGAACGGCTTGAGGCCGCCTCCGCGCTGGTGCGCGATGCCCAAAAGCCGGTCTCGGGCTCCCTTGGCCTGATGTCGAAGGCCCGGACGGATCGCGAAAACCTCGTCGCTGCGCTCTACAAGGAGGCGCGGTACGACGGCGTCGTCACGGTGCTGATCGCCGGGCAGTCGATCGACGACCTGCCGCCGGATGCCGATTTCGGCGCCGGCCCCGTTCCGGTGACGGTGACGGTCGAGCCCGGAGACGTGTTCACGCTGGGCGACATCGTCTTCGAGGGCGACGCAGCCGGGCTTGCGCCGGCTCGCTTCGGACTGGTGGAGGGCGGCGGCGCCGGATCCGATGCGATCCTCAAGGCCGAAACCGATATCGTCCGGGCGTTGAAGGACGAGGGCAGGCCGCTGGCGCGTGTCTCCGGACGCAACATCGTCGCCGACCACCAGACGATGACGCTCGATGTCACGCTGACGGTCGAAGCCGGGCCTGTCGCGGGCTATGGCGAAACGACCGTCACCGGCACCGAGACGGTCGACAACGACTTTACCGCCGAGATGGTGGGACTGGAGCCGGGCCGCACCTATTCACCCGAAGAGATCGAGGAGGCGCGCGAGCGGCTGCTGGCACTTGGCGTGTTCTCCAGCGTCACGGTGCGCGAAGCCGAAAGCCTCGATCCGTCGGGCGCGATCCCCATCAATGTCGAGGTCAGCGAGCGGAAGCATCGCTATTTCGGCGTGGGCGCGACCGTGTCCAACACCGAGGGGCTCGGCATCGAAGGCTACTGGGGCCATCGCAATCTCTTCGGCCGGGCCGAGAAGCTGAGGATTGAAGGGTCGATCAGCCGCATCGGCGACACGACCAATTTCGGCAAGCTCAACTACAATGCCGGCATCATGTTCGAGAAGCCCGGCGTGCTCGGCCCGACCTCGAAGTTCTTCTCCAATACCCGAGCCGTTTTCGAACATCCGGAGGCGTATGACCGGTTCTCGATCCGCTCGGGCGCCGGCATCGAATACGGCCTGACGCGCTTCCAGACCGTGTCGGGCGAACTCGCGGTCGAATGGTCCAAGATCGACGATGTCTTCGGCACGCGCCGCCATCTTCTGGTCTCCATTCCCCTTCAGTATGTCTACGACAATCGCGACAATCGGCTGAACCCGACGCGGGGCATCCGTGCGCTGGCCTTTGCGGAGCCGACCTATGACGCCGTCTCCGGCGCCAGCTTCGTGAAACTGCGCGGCGAGGTTTCCGCCTACAGGGCGGTCGATGCAGAGGGTCGCATGGTACTGGCCGGACGCGTCGCGGCGGGCTCCATTCATGGTGCCGGGCTGGCGGCGGTTCCGGCGGATCGCAGGTTTTACGCAGGCGGCGGCGGTTCGGTGCGCGGCTACGCCTATCAGGGCATCGGCCCGAAGGACGCGACAGGGAAGCCGACGGGCGGACTGTCATACACGGAGGCGTCGCTTGAAATGCGGATGGCGGTGACCGAAACCTTCGGCGTTGTACCCTTCATCGATGCGGGCAGCGTGTCGATCACCCCGACGCCGAGCTTCAACGACCTGCGTTTCGGCGCGGGCGTCGGCATCCGATATCTGACCCCGTTCGGGCCACTGCGCGTCGACGCGGCCGTCCCGCTGAACCGCAAGCCCGGCGACCCCAGGTTCGGCATCTATGCCGGCATCGGCCAGGCGTTCTAGTCCTGCGATGCCGGTCAGTCCCAAGATGTCGCGCATCAGGCGCGTCGCTCGGCTTGCTGGCCGCACGCTGGCACTCGTCGCCATCGTCGGCGGCGGTGTCGTCGGCTACCTGACGCTCACGCAGTCGGGTCGCGACCATCTGGCATCGAGCATCTCCTCCGTGGCGTCGACGCCGGATAGCGGCGTCCAGATTGGGCCGCTCAAAGGCATCTGGTCGGGCCACCTCATGATCGGCCACGTCCTGCTCTCCGACGCCAGGGGGCCGTGGCTTCTGCTGCGCGACGTCGAGGTCGACTGGTCGCCACTGGCGCTCGTCTCGTCGCACTTCCGCGCCGACCGCGTCCGTGCCGCGCGGGTCGAGTTCGCGCGCCTGCCGGAAGGCGGGAGCGGCGAGGGCGCAGGCGGCCTGCCGGTGTCGCTGGAAATCGCGCGGTTCGACTTTCCGGACATCGCGATCGGCAGCGACATCGCCGGCGGCGTGGCTGCGGTAAAAGCGAGCGGCGCGCTGACAGCCTCGGCCGATCTGGCGACAATTGGCGGCAGCGCCGCCGTCGAGCGCACGGACGGACAGGCCGGACGGGTGGACGTGTCGGTCGATTTCGTGGCCGCCGACCAGCGCCTCGAGGTCGACCTGGTCGCTTCGGAGCCTGCTGGCGGCATCATCGCCAACATGCTCGCCCTGCCGGGCAAGCCGGCGGTCGAACTCGTCGTGTCCGGCTCGGGGCCGGCCACCAAATGGTCTGGCAAGGCGACCTTCGGCGTCGACGGGCGGATCGTCACCAGTGTCGATGCGATCCACAGCCAGACCAGCCGCGGGCGCCGCATCGAGGCGAAGGGCGACGGTCAATTCGAGCGTTTCCTGCCGACTTCAATCCGGCCGCTGGCGGCAGGCGCTTCCACCTTCGATTTCGTCGGCACCCTTCTGGCTCAGGGCGGCGTTGAACTGGATACCGCCTCGTTCCGCTCGGCGACGGCCACCGTTTCCGGGCGCGGTACCGTCGATCCGCAAGGCGGCAGTGACTTCGCGCTGGAGCTTGCGACGGTCGCGGGTCCGGTGCCGCTCACCTTCGGCGAGGGCGAGGAGCCCGTTTCGGTTGCACTGCGATCGGCGACGGTGCGAGCCTTCGGGCCGGGCTCGACGCCGATGGTCGATGTCTCCACTTCGCTGGCGGATCTGACCGCGCCGGGGCATCGCTTCGCCGATGTCCAGGCGACCGTGCATTCGGACGCCTTCGACATCGTGCAGGCCACCGGTCCGATGGAGCTTTCGCTCACCGCAGCCTCGGCCGGCTCGGTGAACGATACCGTCGCGGCGCTGCTCGCAGGCGCCTTGTCGGTCGATGCCAGGGCCGACGTGGCTGCGGACAGAGTGACGGTCTCATCCGGCGCTCTGAAAACGGGAACAGTGGACGCGACGTTTGCCGGAGCGGCAGCACGCGACGGATCGACCTTTGCCATCGATCTTAGCGTCGACGCCGCGGCGACGGCGCTGCCGACAGGGCTGCGTCCCGCGCTCGACCGTCGTGTCGCGCTGACAGGCAATGTCGCGCGGGAGGCCGGCGGAGCTATAGTCGTCAATGGGCTCGGCCTGAAGTCGGGCGGGCTCGCCGTTGCCGGCACGCTTCGGCTGGCAGGCGAGGACGTCGATGCCAACCTGACCGGTTCGCTCGCCGATATCGGGCGGCTGTCGCCCGGCGCCAGCGGCGCGGTCGACTTCACCGCGCGGCTCGACGGCCGGACGATAGCGCCGGCCTTCTCTGCAGAGATTTCGGCGAACCGTATCGAGGCCGCCGGCCGTGCGATCACCGGACTCGCGCTGTCGGCGACGGGCGTGGCGGACGCAGCCAATCCATCTGCCAAGGTTACCCTTACGGGCGACGTCGCAGGCTCGGCTCTCAAGGGTGGCGCGGAGATCATTACCGAGGGCGAGCGGCGTGTGCTCAAGGCCCTGGACATTACGCTGGGACCGAACCGCATCGCCGGCGACCTGACGCTCGACGCCGCCTGGATGCCGGAAGGCGCGATTGTCATTGACCTGCCCGACCTCGGTCCGCTGGCGGCGCTGGCGCTCGAAGAGGCGTCCGGCAGCGCCAGGGGCAAACTGAGCTTCACGCGCGGCACCGTGCCGTCCGTCACGGTCGACCTGACCGCGCCGTCGGTCCGAAGGGGCGACCTCACGGCAGAGGCCGTCGCCGTCGCCGCCTCGGTCGAGAACTATCTTGCCGCGCCTGCCATCTCCGGACGCATCCGCGCGGGCGGGGTCACCAGCGGCGGCGCTGACATCAGGTCGATCGACGTGACGCTGACGCGCGACGCGCCGTGGACCGGTTTCGTCGGCGGTGCGACAGTGAACGCAATTCCCGCGACCGCTACCGGCCGGCTCCGGTTCGACGAGGCGGGTGCGACGATCATCGAGCTTCAGAATGCGGATGCGACTGCCTTCGGATTGAAGCCGTCTCTGGCCAGGCCGACCGTTGTGACCGTCGCCGGCGGCACGACGACGCTAGACAAGATGGCGCTGGCGATCGGCGGAGGGCGCCTGACGATCTCCGGCACCGCTGGCCAACAACTCGCTCTCGATGCCGAGATCGCCGGGTTGCCGGCTGGCGTCATCAATACTTTCGCTCCCGGTCTCGGCGCCGCCGGTACGATCACCGGCACGGCGCGCGTGCTCGGACCCGCGGCCGGTCCGGCGGTAGGCTATTCGCTGGACTGGAAGGGCGCCCAGACCACGCAGACCCGGGAGGCCGGGTTCGGCGCGATGCAGATCCGGTCGACCGGCGATATGAAGAACGGCTCGCTGGCGTTCAAGGCGAGTGTCGGAGACGGCTCTGGCCTCACCATGTCAGGGGGCGGTACCGTCGCGCTGACTGGCGGCCCGCGCCTCTCCATCGAATTCGGGGGAAAGGTGCCGTTCGGTTTCCTGACGCGGCGTCTCGCGGCTCAGGGTCTGTCGCTTACAGGCGTTGCCGATGTCGCGCTCAACGTCAGCGGGGCTGCCGCGGCGCCGACGGTGACCGGCACGATCCGGGCCGGCGGCGCGCGTTTCATCGATGCCCGCTCAGGCATCGCCGTGAACGACCTGTCCGCCGACATCGCCGTCGGCGCCGGCGTCGCCACGGTGCGTTCGCTGACAGGTACGCTCTCGACCGGCGGCGCGCTGTCGGCGTCTGGAACGGTCGGCATCGATGCGGCTTCGGGTTTCCCAGCCGACCTGACGCTATCGCTCCAGAATGGCCGATACACTGACGGCAAGCTGGTGACGGCGTCGCTGGGCGGTCAACTGAAACTGACCGGTTCGCTGGTCGACATCCCGTTGGTGTCGGGGACCATCGACCTTGGCAAGACCGTCGTGACCGTGCCGGAGTCGCTTCCGCTGTCTCTTTCGCGACTGGGCGTCGAGCACCGCAATGCGTCGCCGCAGGTACAGCGCCAGACGGAGGCTCTCCAGCCGGCCGCCTCGTCGGGCGGCGGTAGCGGGCTCCGTCTCGACGTCACGCTGAGCGCCCCGCAGCAGATCTTTGTGCAGGGGCGTGGCATCGATGTCGAACTGGGCGGGGCGCTGAGACTTTCCGGGACCTCGGCCGCGCCGCAGGCGACGGGCGATTTCACGCTGCGCCGCGGGCGCCTTTCCCTGCTCGGTCGGCGGCTGGACTTCACGCGCGGCACGCTGAGCTTCTCGGGCTCGATGGTGCCCTACATCGACCTTGCCGCGGACTCCGTCGTTGGCGACGCGACGGTGACCGTGCTGGTCACGGGTTTCGCCGACAATCCGAAGTTCTCCTTCTCTTCGATCCCCTCATTGCCGGAGGACGAGATTCTGGCGCGGCTGATCTTCGGTCGCTCCATGTCGAACCTTTCGCCGCTGCAGATCGCCCAGCTTGCCGAAGCCGCGGCACAGATCGCCGGCGTCGGCGGGCCGACGTCGCTGCTTGAGACGCTGCGATCCAAGATCGGCGTGGACGATCTTGACGTGAAGACGGACGAGGCGACCGGCGACACCGCGGTATCGGCCGGCAAGTACCTCAACGACCGCACCTACGTCACGGTCGAAAAGGGCGAGAAGGCTGGTTCCGGCAAGGCCACGATCGACCTGAATGTCGGCCGCGGCGTCAAGTTGCGCGGCGAGGCGGGCGAGGATGGTCGCGCCAAGGGTGGCATCTTCTTCGAGCGCGAGTACTGAGGGGGCTAGTCGCCTGGCGTGGCTCGCCCTCTGTCGATGGGTGGACCTAGCCCCTCATCGGCAGGTCCGCTCCAATGCCATCGCGGGGTCCGTCAGAATTTCGCCGACGCAATAGCAAATTTGCGTCAACGGTGTCGCTTTCGCGCGAACTGCTTTCCCAGCAAAGTTGCACATTTCGGATCGGGAACAGCGTCCACTCGCTTTGACAAGGCGGGATGGATGCGAAATGCTAAGCGTCAAAATGCAAACGGGAGTTGGTGATGACGTTCTATAAAAGCAACGGGGATCGCGTTCCGGCCCACATCGAAAAGATGGCCGAGAATGTCAAAGTGAATGGCGTCGACCGCCGCGAATTCCTCGCGATGGCCAGCGTTTTCGGTGCCTCCACCGCCATGGCCTACGGCATGATCGGCCTCGCCGCGCCGACCCCGGCCGCGGCCCAGGAGCCCAAGAAGGGCGGCGTCCTGAAGGTCGCGATGCCGATCAAGGACCCGAAGGATCCGCGCACCGCCGACTGGTCCGAAATCGCCAATGCCGAGCGCCAGACGCTCGAGCCGCTGGTCAAGTACACGCGTGACTTCACCTTCGAGCCGTACCTGCTCGAGAAGTGGGAAGTGAACGACGATGCGACCGAGTACACGTTCTTCGCGCGGCCGGGCGTCGCCTGGACGAATGGCGACACGTTCAACGCAGACGACATCATCTTCAACCTGACCCGTTGGGCCGACAAGAGCGCCGAAGGCAATTCCATGCCCGGCCGTCTCGGCACGATCGTCGACGAAGCGACCGGCAAGCTGCGTGAAGGCGCGCTGACCAAGGTCGACGACATGACCGTCAAGATCAGCCTCACCAAGCCTGACATCGCGCTCATCCCGAGCCTCTGCGACTATCCGGCGCTCGTCGTGCATCGTTCGTTCGACGAGACGGGTCGCGACTTCGTGAAAAACCCGATCGGCACCGGCCCGTTTGAGCTCGTGTCCTACGACGTCGGCTCGAAGGTGGTCTACAAGCGCCGCGAAAACGGCAAGTGGTGGGGCGGTGAAGCCCTGCTCGACGGCGTCGAGTTCATCGACTACGGCACCGACCCGTCGGCGATGGTGTCGGCGTTCGAGGCCGGCGAGGTGCACACCAACCACGAGACCTCGGCCGACTATGTGAAGATCCTCGAGGGTGTCGGCTGCGTCACTTCGGAAGTCGTCACGGCGTCCACGATCGTGGCCCGCACCAACGTCGCCAACAAGCCGTATGACGACCAGAAGGTTCGCCAGGCTCTCCAGCTCGCGGTCGACAATTCTGTCGTCCTGCAGCTCGGTTACGGCAATGCCGGCGCTCCGGCTGAAAACCACCACGTCTGCCAGATCCATCCGGAATACGTGGCGCTGCCGCCGGTGGCCCGCGATCCGGCCAAGGCGAAGGCGCTGATGGCGGAAGCCGGTCAGGCGGACTTCGAGCACGACCTGATCACGGTCGACGAGGACTGGCACAAGAACACGGGCGACGCGATCGCCGCCCAGCTGCGCGACGCCGGCATCAAGGTGAAGCGCACGGTGCTGCCGGGCTCGACCTTCTGGAACGACTGGACGAAGTACCCGTACTCGATGACCAACTGGAACATGCGCCCGCTGGGCATCCAGGTGGTCGCCATCGCCTACCGCACGGGCGAGGCCTGGAACGAGGCTGCGTACTCCAACCCGGATCTCGACGCGAAGATCAACGAGGCGCTGGCAATCGCCGACGCCGAGAAGCGCAAGACCGTGATGGCCGACGTCGAGAAGATCCTGCAGGACTCCGGCATCATCATCCAGCCGTACTGGCGCAAGCTGTACAACTCGTCGGTCCCGGCGGTTAAGAACCACGGCATGCACCCGACCTTCGAGCACGACTTCGGCAAGGTCTGGCTCGACGCCTGATCACTTCTGACTGGCGGGGCGCCCGAGCGGCGCCCCGACGGCTCCGAAATCGATCCGACTTGACCCCAACCGGGCAGGCAGGGGGCGGCTATGCTCATGTTTTTCGCGCGACGTCTGGGCACCATGGCATTGACCATGCTTTGCCTGACACTCGTCGTCTTCTTCATGATCAATCTGGAGCCGAACCTCCGGAAACTCTCGATCAGCCAGCTCGACATGCGGTCGTCCGACGAGCACATCGAGCAGTGGCTCGTGAAGAACGGCTACCGCGACAACTTCTTCGTCCGTTACGGCCGCTGGCTGGGCGTCGTCCAGAAGCAGCCCTACACCGACCCCGCGACCGGCAAGATCACGCCGCGCTTCAGCTATTGCAACGAGCCGGCCGAGCCCTACTACGGCGGAATCCTGCAGGGCGATTTTGGTTGCTCCACCAAGTTCAAGGCTACCGTCTCAAGCAAGCTCTGGCCGGCGCTCGGGGCGACCGGCATCCTGATGTTCTGGGTGATGGTGACGATGGTCCCCATATCCCTTTTGATCGGCATCCTGGCCGGCATGCGGGAAGGCTCGCGCACCGACCGAAGTCTCTCAGTCGCATCGATCACGACAACCGCTACGCCGGAATATGTGTCGGGCGTCATCTTCACCGTCATCTTCGCATCGTGGCTGGGCTGGCTGAACGGCTCGGCGGCGTCCGCGACCGGGCAGGGCATAACCTTCTACAATTTTACGCTGCCCGTGATGACCATGGCGATCTATGGCATCGGCTACATTGCACGCATGACGCGCGCCTCGATGGTCGAGGTGATGACTCAGCAATACATCCGCACGGCTAGGCTGAAGGGACTGTCGTTCCGGCAGGTCGTCGTCAAGCACGCGCTGCGCAACGCGCTGATCGCCCCGTTCACCGTGATCATGCTGCAGTTCCCGTGGCTGCTCACGGGCGTGGTCATCGTCGAGACGATGTTCCGGTACCAGGGCTTTGGCTACACGCTGGTGGAAGCCGCGGGCAACAATGACATCGACCTGCTGCTCGGCTGCAGCCTCGTTTCGGTCTTCGTCGTGCTGTTCACGCAGCTCATCTCCGACGTGGGCTACGCCTATCTCAATCCACGCATTCGCGTGCAGTAGGAGGCACGCCGGATGCTCGAATACGTCGGAACCTTTCGGATCATCCTCGGCATCATAGCGGCGTTCTGGCCGGTCTGGCTGGCGCTCGCGGCGCTCTTCTCGGTCAGCATCTACTACAAGAAGCGGCTCGGGCTGTACGGCCAGCTGTTCGACAACAGCGTCGGTTTGGTCGGCGTGGGCATCTGCGCCTTCTGGCTGTTTTCCGCGCTGTTCGCCGCCTATGTCGCGCCTTTCGACCCGATCGGGCAGGTCGTGGTGATGAAGGACGCTCTGCCGGGCGCCATCGAACCCGCAACCGGCAAGATCTACCTGCTGGGTGGCGACAAGCTCGCCCGCGACGTGTTCTCGCGCATGGTCTACGGCAGCCAGATCGTTCTGGTCATCGCGCCCGCCGCCACCGCCTTCGCACTGATGGTCGGCACGACGCTCGGCCTGCCTGCCGGCTACTACGGCGGCCGGATCGACACCTTCCTGTCGTTCCTCGCTAATCTCGTCCTGGCCTTCCCCGTCATCCTGCTCTTCTACCTGCTGGTGACGCCTGGCATCATGGACACCCCGATCCCGTATGGTCTCGCCGGCGTCTTCTTCTTGTTCCCGATCATCTTCTTCCTGACCCTGTTCTATACGCGCTTCAAGAATCGGCCCGACCGGCTCTACTGGCTGATGGGCGCGACGATCCTGATCGGCGGATGGATCTATATCGGCCTGGTGTTCGACGCCGATCCGCTGGGCATCGTCTCGATCGATCCGAACCAGCTGAACATCTTTGTCGCCGTGGTGTTCGCGTCCAGTCCGGGCGTCTTCCGCATCGTCCGTGGCCTGACGCTCGACATCAAGACGCGCGACTACGTCGCCGCGGCCCAGACGCGCGGCGAAAGTCCCTGGTACATCATGCTGTGGGAAGTGCTGCCCAACGCTCGAGGCCCGCTCATTGTCGATGCCTGCCTTCGCATCGGCTACACGACGATCCTGCTCGGCACGCTCGGTTATTTCGGCCTCGGCCTCGCGCCGGAAAGCCCCGACTGGGGAACGGCCATCAAGGACTCGAGCCGCCTCCTGCGCTCGTTCATCCATCCGGCGCTGCCGCCGACCATCGCGCTGATGTCCTTCGTGCTCGGCCTCAACCTTCTGGCTGACGCGCTGCGCGAAGAGTCACTGAAAGACTGACGGAGCAAGGTGATGAACGAAGCTGTGAAAGCCACGAACACCGCCGAAGCCCAGCCGATCCTCGATATCG